>Ga0207649_10000021_pt1 | contig 209660 bp, 211 predicted proteins | sample KBSC43metaG_FD_184317 | JGI IMG/M metagenome (GOLD analysis project Ga0207649, IMG submission 184317) | Corn rhizosphere microbial communities from Kellogg Biological Station, Michigan, USA - KBS C4-3 metaG (SPAdes) (version 2) | ecosystem: Host-associated > Plants > Roots > Rhizosphere >... | reverse complement strand
CGCGTCTCCAGCCCCCGGTCGGTCAGGCTGACCAGCTCGCCGGGATGAACTTCGCGCATCAGCTCGGCGCCGATGATGTCGAAGGCGCAGCTCTCCGAGGCGACGACGAAGCGGTTGCCGAGCCGCCCGAGGCTGAGCGGCCGGATCCCGTGCGGGTCGCGGAAGGCGACGATCGCATGCTTGGTCATCACCACCGTCGAGTAGGCGCCCTCGAGCCGCGGCATCACCTGTTCGACCGCGTCCTCGATCAGCTTCCCATCGTGGGACGACACGAGCGCCGCGATGATCTCCGAGTCGCTCGTCCCGCGGAAGTCGATCCCCTGGCCCTTCAGCTCGCTCCAAAGCTCGACCGCGTTGGTCAGGTTGCCGTTGTGGGCGAGCGCCACCTCGCGGCCGTCGTCGCGCCAGACCGGCTGGGCGTTCTCCCAGGAGCCGCCGCCGGTGGTCGAGTAGCGGACGTGGCCGATCGCCATGTCCCCCTGCAGCGCCCGCAGTTTCTCCTCGTCGAAGACCTGGGAGACCAGCCCCTGCTCGCGCATCGTCGTCAGCATCCCGCCCTCGCAGGTGGCGATCCCGGCCGACTCCTGGCCGCGGTGCTGGAGCGCGTAGAGGCCGAAGTAGGCCAGCCGGGAGACGTCGTGCCCGGGTGCGTATACGCCGAAGACGCCGCATTCATCTCGCGGCCCCTCACGGTCGAAGCTAAGTCCCTGCTCGGGAGTCAAAGCGCGTTTCCTCGCTCATATCGAAGACGGACGCGCAGGCAGACAAGCTGCCTACCGCAGGAGGGTAGCAGCGCCCTGCGGCTGCGCGTCCGTCTTCCACTCCCCGCTAATTGCGGGACCTACGCGAGCTGCAGCGGCCTCGCGATCGGTTCGCCGACCACCAGGCCGAAGCGCTCGATCAGCTCCGGGATCGACTCCGGTTTCATCAGGTGCCCGTAGCGGCCGGCGAGCTCGGCCACCTGCTCGGGGTCGGCTTTGAGCGCGCCGCCCATCGCATCGAGCTCGCGAAAGAAGTGCTCGAAGCCGGCGGGGGCGATGATCTCGAGGATCCGGCAGGGCTCGTCGCCGGCGTTCCAGAACGTGTGCCACTGGTTGCGCGGCTTGAAGACGAGGTCGCCGGGACCGGCTTCGACGACCTCGTCGCCGAGCAGCGCCCCCATCCGCCCCTCGAGCACGAAGCTGTACTCGTCCTCGCGTTCGTGCAGGTGCAGGGGAGCCGCCAGGGCCCGCGGGGACATCGGGTGTTCGACCAGCGAGAAGTCGCCGCCGGCGTCCTCGCCGTCGATCATGAACCGCACGCCGATGCTGCCGAGGAAGCCCAGCTTGCCGCCCTCGGGACCGATAACCGTTGCCATCTCTTTCTCCTTTTCAATTTCAACGAACATAAGTGTTGCGCGAAAAGTAGCGACGGCCAGGGGATCTGTCAAGATTGGTCGTACAGTCATGTCCGACGGAAAGCGAAAGTACGAGAAGAAGCGCCGCGCCGAAGCGGAGGCGCAGACCCGGCTGCGGATCACCGAAAGCGCCGTCGAGCTGCACGGCACCCTCGGCCCCGCCCGCACCTCGATGAGCGCGGTGGCCGAGCACGCCGGCGTCCGCCGCTCGACCCTCTACCGCCACTTCCCCGACGAGGCCGCCCTGTTCGGCGCCTGCTCGACCCACTGGGCGATGGAGAACCCGCCGCCGGACATCAGCCGCTGGGAGCAGATCGAGGACCCGGCCGAGCGCCTAGCCGTGGCGCTGGGGGAGATGTACGCCTACTACCGCCGGGCGGGGGGGATGATCGACAAGCTCCTCCGCGACGAGCAGACGGTGCCGGTCGTCGCCGAAAAATTCGCCGCCTACCACCAGTTCCTCGCCATCGCCGCCGAGATCCTCGCCCGCGGCCGCGGCCTCCGCGGCAACGCCGCCAAGCGAACCCGCGCCGCAATCGGCCACGCCCTCGCCTTCCGCACCTGGCAGGACCTCACCGAGGCTCAGGGACTCGACGACCGCCAGGCCGCCGAGCTGATGTCAGGCCTGGTCGCCGTCGCCGTCTGAGCGGGAACGGCTTTTCAGGCTCTCGCCGCTCTCGGGATCGAACAGGTGCAGCTTCGAGGTGTCGGCCCAGAGCTGGGCGGTTTCGCGGCGCGTGACCTTGCTGGTCGGGTCGAGGCGGGCGACGATCTGCTCGTGGCCCTCGCGGATTTCGCCGGCGCCGGTTTCCTCGAGGCTCTCTTCGACGATGTCGGCGAGCTGGTCGGACTGGACGCCTGCGGACTCGATGTGGAAGTAGGCGAAGAGGTCGGATCCGAGTGACTCGACGAGGTCGATCTCGGCCTCGAAGGTGACGCCCCGCTCCTCCTTGAGGTCACCGATCACCTCGACGTCCTCGAAGTTCTCCGGCCGCAGCCCGGCGATCACCTGGCCGTCGCGCCCCTCGACTCCGAGGTCGCCGGCGTCGACCTCGCCGATCGGCAGCTTCAGCCTGCCGCCGCTCAGCTCGGCCGGCATGAAGTTCATCGCCGGCGAGCCGATGAAGCCGGCGACGAAGAGGTTCTTCGGGTTGTCGTAGAGATCGGCCGGCGTCCCCACCTGCTGCAGGACCCCCGCCCGCATCACCGCGACCCGGTCGCCGAGGGTCATCGCCTCGGTCTGGTCGTGGGTGACGTAGACGGTCGTCGTCTCCAGTTTCGACTGCAGCCGCGCCACCTCGGTCCGCATCTGCACCCGCAGCTTCGCGTCGAGGTTGGAGAGCGGCTCGTCCATCAGGAAGGCCTTCGGGTCGCGGACGATCGCCCGCCCCATCGCCACCCGCTGGCGCTGGCCGCCGGAGAGGTTGGCCGGCCGGCGGTCGAGGTGCTGCTCGAGGTCGAGCGTCTTCGCGGCCTCCTCGACCTTCTTGTCGATCTCCCCCTTGTCGGTCCCGGCCAGCTTCAGCGCGAAGCCCATGTTCTCGCGCACCGTCATGTGCGGGTAGAGCGCGTAGTTCTGGAAGACCATGGCGATGTCGCGGTCCTTCGGCGAGCGGTCGTTGACGGTCTCGCCGTCGATCTTCAGCTCGCCGCTGGAGATGTCCTCGAGCCCGGCGATCATCCGCAGCGCCGTCGACTTGCCGCAGCCCGAAGGGCCGACGAGGATCATGAACTCGCCGTCCTTGATGTCGAGGTCCATGTCTTTGACGGCTTCGAACCCGTCGGCGAAGGTCTTGGTGATTCCGTCGAGGACTATCTCTGACATCGGTTGGCTCCTTTATCCCTTGACGGCGCCGGCGGTGAGCCCGGCGACGATTCGGCGCTGGAAGATGAGGACGAAGACGATGATCGGCACCGTCACCACGACCGCGGCGGCGGCGATGCTCCCGGTCGGCGCGGTGAACGACGATTCACCGGTGAAGAAGGCGAGGGCGGCGGGAACGGTCCGCGACGCGTCCGAGCTGGTCAGCGAGATCGCGAAGAGGAAGTCGTTCCAGCAGAAGATGAAGACGAGGATCGCGGCGGTGAAGACGCCCGGCGCCGCCAGCGGCACGATCACCTTGGTGAAGGCCTGGAACGGCGTCGCGCCGTCGACCTGGGCGGCCTGCTCGAGGTCCCAGGGAATCTCCCTGAAGAAGGCGACGAGGACGTAGATCGCCAGCGGCAGCGAGAAGGTTAGGTAGGGGATGATCAGCCCCAGCCAGGTGTCGTAGAGGTGCAGCGCCCGCCACATGTCGAACAGCGGCCCGACCGTGGAGATCGGCGGGAACATCGCGATCGCCAGGGCGCCGGCGAGGATCAGCCGCTTGCCGGGGAATTCGAGCCGGGCGATAGCGTAGGCGCAGAAGGAGGCGAGGACGATCGAGATCGCCGTCGTGATCAGGGCGATCCCGATCGAGTTGATCAGCGGCTTGATGAAGGGGCTGTCGCTGACGCCGCCTTCGAAGAGGCTCTTGTAGTTGTCGAAGGAGACGCTCTGCGGGAGGAAGTGCTGGTCGGCCAGTTCAGCCGGCGGCTTCAGCGAGATCGAGATCAGCCAGACCACCGGGATTAGCGCGAAGACCACCACCAAGACGATGGCGATGCTCCAGAGGGCGTAGTCGCGTCCGCTGCGGTCGGTCATCTCAGCCTCCCGGTCGGCCTTCGTCGAGTTTGGTCCCGAAGCCGCGCACGAAGACGAAGGCGATCAGGAAGACGCAGAGGAAGATCAGCACCGAGACCGCCGAGCCGAGGCCGAGGTTGAGGCGGCTGATCAGCTGGTTGTAGCCGAGGATCGAGACCGATTCGGTTTCCAGCGCACCGCGGGTCATGATGAAGATCGTGTCGAAGACGCGGAAGGCGTCGAGGGTGCGGAAGAGCAGGGCGACGAGGATCGCCGGTTTCATCAGCGGCAGGGTTATCCGGGTGAACCGCTGCCAGGCGGTGGCGCCGTCGACCCGCGCCGCCTCGTAGAGCTGGTCGTCGATCGTCACCAGCCCGGCCAGCAGCAGCAGCGCCATGAACGGCGTCGTCTTCCAGACCTCGGCCATGATGATCACCGCGAAGGAGCTGAAGCGGCCGCCGAACCAGTCCATTTCGTTGGAGATCAGCGGCAGGTTGTTGACGAAGCCGGTTTCCGGCGCGAAGGCGAACTGCCAGGCGAAGGCGGCGACCACGGTGATGATCCCGTAGGGGATCAGGACCGAGGTGCGGACGACGCCGCGGCCGAAGATCGCCCGGTGCATGACCAACGCGATCGCCATCCCCAGCACGAGCTCGATCGCGACCGTGGTGACCATGATGAAGACGGTGTTGAAGACGTCCGTCCACCAGAGGCTCGAGGTGAGGACGGTGACGTAGTTGGAGAGCCCGGCGAAGCTGTTTTCGTCGGGGAAGCGGAGGTCGACGTTCTGCAGCGAGAGGACGACGGCGTAGGCGATCGGGTAGGCGGTGACGAGCAGCATCGCCAGCACCGCCGGCGCGCAGAGCATCCAGGCGAGTTTGCGCTCCGAGCGGGTGCGCGAGGAGTTCTTGGCCGGGGGCGTGCTCGCCTCCATCAGAGGAGCCCTTCCCGCTTGACCGCGTCTTCGACGTTCGACTTCAGCTCGTCGTAGATGGATTCGGTGTCTTCGGGGTCGATCTTGTCCGGCGGGTGGAGCGCGCGCTGGACCGCCAGGGTGACGTCCTGGTAGGCGGGGCTGGTCGGCCGCGGGCCCGAGGCTTCGATCGATTCCTTCACCAGCTGGGCGAAGCCGGGGTAGGCCTTGGTCACGGCTTTGTCGGTGTAGAGGTCAGAGCGCGACGGCGGCAGCCCGTCGAGTTCGACCGCGGTTTTCTGGCTCTTGTCGTTGGCGAGGCAGGCGGCCGCTTCGAAGGCGACGTCCTTGTTCTTCGAGTAGGAGCTAACCGCGAGGTTGAAGCCGCCGAGCGGCGGTTTGCTGGGCTTGCTCGCGTCGACCCGCGGGAAGCGCGCGAAGCCCATCTCTTTGCCGATTTCCGGCGCTTCTTCCTGGGCGCTGGCGTAGGCGAAGGTGTAGTTGGTCATGAAGGCCGATTCGCCGGCCTCGAAGGCTAGCCGGGCGCTGTCCTCGTCTGAGGTCGAGAGGCTCGGCGGGGCCGCGCCGCCGTTGGCGAGCTTGCCGATCACCTGCAGCGCCTTTTCGGTCGGCCCCTGTTCGAGGTCGACTTCTTCGGGGCCGGAGAGGATCTCGGTCCCGGCGCTCTCGATCAGCGCGTTGACGAAGACCATGTAGCCCTCGTAGCGGTTCGCCTGGACCTGGATCGAGCCGGCTTCCTTCAGCCCTTCGGCGACTTCGATCATTTCGTCCCAGGTTTTCGGCGGCTGCTTGACCAGGTCTTTGCGGTACCAGAGCAGCTGCGTGTTGGTGTTGAACGGCGCCGCGTAGAGCTTCTTTTCGAACGAGGCCGTCTCGATCACGTTGGGGAAGACTTTTTCGGTGACCTGCTTTTTCAGCGGCCCGGTCCACGGTTCGACCCAGCCGGCGTTGGCGAACTCGCCGGTCCAGATCACGTCCATGCCGACGATGTCGATCGAGGAGTCTTCGGCGCCCAGCCGCCGCACCAGCTGTTCGCGCTGCTGGCTGGCGTCGGTGGGGAGGAATTCCGGCGTGATCGTGTACTTGCCGTTCGATTCTTCCGAGCACCGTTTCGAGACTTCTTCGATCGTCCCGCCGGGCTGGATCGCGACGAAGAAGGTGAGGTCGGGAGGGCCGGATTCGTCGGAGGAGCCGCATGCGACGAGAACCACGGTGGCGAGCGCAGAGGCGAGGAGACAAGCTGCCGCTCGCCTGGACCAACTGGATTTCACAGTCGCTTCTCCATGATCCACCCTTCCCACGGGTGCATTGAAGAAGTTGCCCGGGTGACTACTTGTCTAAACCGACACTAAGCGGCGAGTAATGAAGTGAGCGCCTGCTGCAGGCCGGCGACGGCGGAGGCGAGGGGGGCGTCGTCGCCGGCGGCGCGGGCGCGGATCAGGGCACCCTCGACCGTCGAGACGACGAGGCCGGCGAAGTTCTCGGCTTCGCGCTTGCCGACGCCTTCGTCGCGCAGGGCGGCGGCGATCGGGGCTTCCCAGCTTTCGAAGGCGGCAGTGGCGGCCGCTGCGAGGGCAGGGTCCTCGGGCCGGGCGAGCGCTGCGGCGGCGACCGGGCAGCCGAGCCGCTCGGGCTTGTCCTTGACCCGGCGGCGGAACATCTCGCCGAAGGTGGCGAGGGTCTCGGCGAGGCCGAGCTCGGCCAGCGAGCTTTCGATCGTGGCGCGGATCTCCCGGCCCTCGAGCTCGGCAGCTTCGACCGCGAGCTGCGTCTTGCCGCCGGGGAAGTGGTGGTAGATCGAGCCGCGGGGGGCCTTGCCGCGCTCGGCGACGTCGCGCAGCTCCATCCCGGCATAGCCCTTCTCGGCCAGCAGCCTGCGGGCGCCGTTCAGCAGCCGGTCGCGGCCGTCCCGCCGCGTCGGCTCGACGGCTTTTGCATCGGCGAGTCGCGTTATGCCCACCGTCATAGTATAGTCGCGGCCACGATGTATGACCGCGGTCATAGAGCGAGCGTCCTCATCGCCTGCACCGGCGCCTTCCTCGTCTTCCTCGACACGACGATCGTCAACATCGCCTTCCCGGACATCTCCGCCTCCTTCCCGGAGGCGAGCCGCGGCCTCCTCTCCTGGGTGCTCGACGGCTACTTCGTCGTCATCGCGGCCCTGCTGGTCCCGGCCGGCGGCCTCGCCGACCGCTTCGGCCACAAGCGCGTCTTCCTCGGCGGCCTCGCCCTCTTCACCCTGGCCAGCCTGCTCTGCGCGGTCGCGCCCTCGCTGGAGGCGCTGATCGCCTTCCGGGTCCTGCAGGGAGTGGGGGCGGCGGCGATCGCGCCGACCTCGCTGGCGATCGTCCTCGACAGCTTCCCGGCCGAGAAGCGGGCGACCGGGGTCGGCCTCTGGGGCGCCGCGGCCGCAGCGGCGGCGGCGACCGGCCCCACCCTCGGCGCCGCTCTGGTCGAACTCGACAGCTGGCGCCTCGTCTTCCTCGTCAACATCCCGCTCGGTGCCGCCCTGCTGCTCGCCGGCCGGCGGCTGCTCGCCCACCAGGAGCTCCGCGACAGCCGCCTCCCCGACCTCCCGGGGGCGCTGATGCTGGCGCTCGGGCTGGCGGCGGTGACCCTGGGGATCGTCGAGGGCAACGACTGGGGCTGGACGGGGGCCGGGACGCTCGCCGCCTTCGGTGCCGCGGCGGTCCTCCTCGGCGTCGTCGTCGCCCGCAGCCTCCGGCACCCGCGCCCGATCGTCGAGCCGGCGCTCTTCGCCCACCGCTCGTTCTCGCTCGGCAACCTCGGGACGCTCCTCTTCGCCGCCGCCTTCTTCTCGCTGATCCTCGGCAACGTCCTCTTCCTCACCACGGTCTGGGGCTACAGCATCCTCAGCGCCGGCCTCGCCGCCCTGCCCGGGCCGGCGATGACCACCGTCGTTTCCGGTCCCGCCGGGAAGCTCGCCGACCGATTCGGTCACCGCGCCGTGGTCGTACCGGGGACGATCGTCTTCGCAGCCGGCGCCCTCGTCCTCCGCTCGGCCGGCGCCGAGCCCGACTACGTCGGGACCTGGCTGCCCGGCGCGATCCTCACCGGAATCGGCATCGGCCTCGCCTTCCCGACCCTCGGATCAGCAGCGGTCCGCGACATCGCCGACGACCGCTTCGCCACCGCCAGCGCCGTCAACGCCGCCTTCCGCCAGGTCGGCGCCGTCCTCGGCACCGCGATCCTGATCGCGATCGTCGGCGAACCGGCCTCACTCGCCGAAGCGCTCGACGTCTCCGACGGCGCTTACCTCTTTGCCGTCATCGCCTCGCTGGCCTCAGGCGCCGTCGCCCTCGGCCTGCGACGGCAGCGAGTTGAAGGCGCTGGCGGCCTCGGCGAGGCTGACGCTGAGGCTGTGGTCGCCGGCGCCGATCTCGATCATCTCGCCCCCGACCTTGCCGAGCAGGGTCGCGCCTAGCTCCTCGAGGACGGCGGGCTCGCCGCTGACGACGAAGCCCCCCGGGCCCTCGCCGAACAGCGCTTCCGCGGGCTGGGCGCCGCGCTCGCGCAGGTGTTCGACGTTCGCCTCGCAGCCGATGCCACCGGCGATCGCCGACTCGGCTAGGGCGACGGCGAGGCCGCCGTCGGAGACGTCGTGGGCGGAGGAGAGCCTGCCGGCGCGGACCGCGTCGCGGACGACATCGCAGGCCTTGGCGACGGCGGCGACGTCAGGGCGCGGCAGGCCCATCTTCAGCTCGCCGCGCTGCTTCGCCAGCTCGGAGCCGGCGAGGTTCGGTTCGAAGGGGCCGACGAGGCCGATCGCATCGCCCTCGCGGATGAAGGCGCTGCCGGCGACCCGCTCGGGGTCGGGAAGCTCTCCCACCAGCGCCACCACCGGGGTCGGGTAGATCGGGCCGTCGGGTCCCTCGTTGTAGAGGGAGACGTTGCCGCCGACGACGGGGACGCCGAGCGCGTTGCAGGCGTCGGCGAGGCCGCTGACCGCGCGGTCGAGCTGCCAGGCGCCGGCCGGCTTCTCCGGATTGCCGAAGTTGAGGCAGTTGGTGAGGCCGAGCGGCTCGGCGCCGACGCAGGCGAGGTTCTGCGCGCACTCGAGGACCGCGTCGATCGTCCCCAGGTAGGGCTCGCAGGCGACCCGCCGGCCGTTGCCGTCGATCGAGACGGCGATCGCGTTGCCGGCCTCGGGCAGCTGCAGGACGGCGGCGTCGGCCTGCTCGGGCCGGCGCACCGTGCGGCTGCCGACGAGGTAGTCGTACTGCTCGAAGGCCCAGCGCTTGGAGGCGATGTTGGGGGAGCCGAGCAGGGCCAGCAGCTCCTCCTCGGCGCTCGCGCCGACCTCGAGCGTGGCGCGGTTGCCGTAGATCCAGCCCTCCGGCTCGGCCGGCTCGAGGTCGTAGAGCGGGCAGCCGTCGACCAGGGCCTCGACCGGCATCTCGCCGACCGTCTCGCCGCCGCGGAGGATCCGGATCGTCTCGCCCTCGGTGACGGTGCCGATCACCGCCGAGCCGGTCTGCCACTTCTCACAGATCGCCCGCACCTCCTCGACCCGCGCCGGCTCGACCACCGCCAGCATCCGCTCCTGACTCTCGGAGACCATGATCTCGAAGGGCTCCATGTCGGCCTCGCGGAGCGGCACCTTGGCGACGTCGATGTCGATCCCCACTCCGCCGGCCGAGGCCATCTCCCCGGCCGAAGAGGTGAGCCCGGCGGCGCCGAGGTCCTGGAGGGAGACCAGCAGCCCCTTCTCCAGCAGCTCGAGGCAGCACTCGAGCAGCTTCGACTCCTCGAAGGGGTCGCCGATCTGTACCGTCGGCCGCTTCGCCTCGTCGCCCTCGCCGAGCTCGGCCGAGGCCAGGACCGAGGCGCCGCCGATCCCGTCGCGCCCGGTCGAGGCGCCCATCAGGACGATCGAGTTGCCCGGCCCGGCTGCCGCGGCGCGGACCATGTCCTCGATCTTGGCGAAGCCGATGCACATCGCGTTGACCAGGCAGTTGTGCTCGTAGGGCTCCTCGAAGTAGATCTCGCCGCCGACCGTCGCGACCCCGATCGAGTTGCCGTAGTGGCCGATCCCGCGGACGGCGCCGTCGAGCAGGTGGCGCGAACGGACCGAATCGAGCTCTCCGAAGCGGAGGCTGTCGAGCAGCGCGATCGGCCGCGCCCCGATCGCGAAGACGTCGCGCATGATCCCGCCGACCCCGGTGGCCGCGCCCTGGAACGGTTCGACCGCGCTCGGGTGGTTGTGGGACTCGACCTTGAAGGCGACCGCATAGCCGGAGCCGACGTCGACCGCCCCGGCGTTCTCGCCCGGTCCCATGACGACCCGCTCGCCCTCGGTCGGCAGCTTCCCCAGCAGCTTGCGCGAGTGCTTGTAGGCGCAGTGCTCGGACCAGAGCAGGCTGAACATCGCCAGCTCAACGTCGTTCGGCTCGCGCCCCAGCTTCTCGACGATCAGCTCGTACTCCGAGTCGGTGAGGCCCAGCTCGCGGTATTTGGGGGTATCGACGGTCATGGGCTGGGCGAGTTTGTCAACCCATGGTTTGCAAACTCGCCCAGGCGATCGAAGACGCGGAGGCCGTCGGTGCTCCCGGTCAGGGGGTCGACGGCGTGCTCGGGGTGGGGCATCAGGCCGAGGACGTTGCCGCGCTCGTTGCTGACGCCGGCGATGTCGCGGACCGAGCCGTTGGAGTTGTGCCCCTCGGCGTAGCGGTAGGCGACCTGGCCGTTCGCCTCCAGCCGGTCGAGCATCTCCTCGGGCGCGTAGTAGCGGCCTTCGCCGTGCTTGGCGGGGATCGAAAGTCGCTCGCTGCTGCCCTCTTCGACCAGCTCGACCTGGTGACAGCGGAAGCGCAGCTCGACGTTGCGCAGCAGCGCCCCCGGCAGCAGCCCCGCCTCGCAGAGGACCTGGAAGCCGTTGCAGATTCCCAGCACCGGCATCCCGCCCGCCGCCGCCTCGGCGACCGCCTCCATCGCCGGGGAGAAGCGGGCGATCGCCCCGGCCCGCAGGTAGTCGCCGTAGGAGAAGCCGCCGGGGACGACGACGCCGTCGACGCCGTCGAGGTCGCGGCTCTCGTGCCAGACGAGCCGGGCGCCGTCGCCGTGCACCTCGCAGGCGTGCAGGGCGTCACGCTCGTCGCACGATCCGGGGAACTGGAGGACGCCCCAGATCACAGGGTCTGGATCTCGTAGTCCTCGATCAGGGTGTTGGCGAGGAGCTTCTCGCAGAGCTCGGCGAGCCGCTCGGGATCCTCGGCCTCGAGCTCGACCATGCGGCCGACGTGAACCTGCCCGATCCCCTCGAAGCCGAGCGCCGGCAGCGCCCGCTCCACCGCCTTGCCCTGAGGGTCGAGGATTCCCTCCTTGGGGCGGATCAGCACCCGAGCCTTCAGAACGTCTCTCCGGTGACCCGCTCGTAAGCCTCGACGTATTTGGCGCGGGTCTGCTCGACCACGTCGGGCGGCAGCTCCGGCGCCGGCGGCTTTTTGTCCCAGCCGGTCTCCGAGGCCCAGTCGCGGACGTACTGCTTGTCGAAGGAGGGGGGCGTAGCGCCCGGCTGGTAGCTGGCGGCGGGCCAGAAGCGGGAGGAGTCCGGGGTCAAGACCTCGTCGCCGAGGACGATCTCGGCGCCGGCGTGGCGGCCGAACTCGAACTTGGTGTCGGCGAGGATGATCCCGCGCTGGGCGGCGTGCTGGGAGCCGCGCTTGTAGACCTCGATCGAGATCCGCCGCAGCTCTTCCAGGAGCGCCCGGTCGCCGACGATCTCGGCGGCGCGGTCGAAGTCGACGTTCTCGTCGTGGTCGCCGATCTCGGCCTTGGTCGAGGGGGTGAAGATCGGCTCCGGCAGCTGGTCGGACTCGACCAGGCCGGAGGGCAGCTCGATCCCGCAGACGGCGCCCTCTTCCTTGTATTCCTTCCAGCCGGAGCCGGAGAGGTAGCCGCGGACGACGCACTCGACCGGGTACATCTCGAGCCTGCGGACCCGCATCGCCCGTTCGGCGACCTCCTCGGGCACGTCCTCGGAGATGAAGTGGTTGGGGACGATGTCCTCGGTCAGCCCGAACCAGAAGACCGACATCCGGTTCAGCACCTTGCCCTTGTCGGGGATCGGCGTCGGCATCACCACGTCGTAGGTGGAGATGCGGTCCGAGGCGACCATCAGCAGGTCGTCCTCCCACTCATAGATCTCTCGAACCTTCCCCGAGGAGAGGAGGTTGAGGTCGGCAACGTTCGGCATTGGCTCGATGCTATCCACCGGGGAAGCGGACCGGCGTTGACCTCCTCTGCGATGCTTCTCCCGTGGCCCTGCCACCCGAACCCGGCATTCCCCCGCTGGTGCAGACGCTGCGCTGGGGCTTCCGCCCGATCGCCTTCCTGCAGGACTGCCGGCGCCGCTTCGGCGACTCCTTCAGCGTCCGCTTCGCCGGTTTCGAGCGACCGATGGTGCTGATCTCCGACCCGGAGGCGATCAAGGCGCTCTACCGCGAGCCGACCCATGGGCTGCCGCCGGGGCGCAACATCGTCCTCGAGCCGATCCTCGGCTCGAAATCGCTGCTGATCCAGCAGGGCGCCGAACACCTGAGCCGCCGCCGGCTGATGCTGCCCTCTTTCCACGGCGAGCGGATGCGCTCCTACGAGCAGGCGATGAACGAGATCGTCGAGGCGGAGATCGACTCCTGGCCGCTGGACGAGGAGTTCCCGATCCACTCGCGGATGCAGGCGGTGACGCTGGAGGTGATCCTGCGCGTCGTCTTCGGCGTCTCCAGCGGCCCGCGGCTCGAGCGGCTGCGCGGGACGCTCTCCTCGGTCCTCGACGAGACCGCCTCCTCGACCGGGCGGCAGGTGCTCGGCCTGGCGCTGGCCCGCTTCGGCGGCCCCGGCCCCTTCGCCCGCTTCGACGCCCAGCTGCGCGAAGTCGACGAGCTGCTCTTCGCCGAGATCGCCGAGCACCGCGAGCGCCCCGACCTGGCCGAGCGCGAGGACATGCTCTCGATGCTGATGCAGGCCGAGTTCGAGGACGGCACGCGGATGGAGGACCAGGAGCTGCGCGACCAGCTGATGACGCTGCTGCTGGCCGGGCACGAGACGACCGCGACGGCGCTCGCCTGGACCTTCGACCTGCTGCTGCGCCACCCCGAAGTGCTGGGGCGGCTGCGCGATTCGCTGGCGGCGGGGGAGGAGGACTACCTGCGGGCGACGATCTCCGAGTCGCTGCGGCTGCGGCCGGTGATCCCGCTGGCCGGCCGCCGGCTCTCGAAGCCGCTCGTCGCCGACGGGCTGGAGCTGCCCGAGGGCACCGACGTGACCCCCGCGATCTGGCTCACCCACACCCGCGAGGACGTCTATCCCGACCCCTTCGCCTTCAAGCCCGAGCGCTTCCTCGCGGACGGGCCGGACACCTACTCCTGGATCCCCTTCGGGGGGAGCGTCCGCCGCTGCATCGGCGCCACCTTCGCCGAGTTCGAGATGCGCGTCGTCCTCCGCGAGGTCCTCACCCGCTGCGAGCTCCACAAGGCGAGCCCCGAGCCCGAGCGCCCCGGCCGCCGCAACATCACCTTCTCGCCGAAGGCGGGAACCCCGGTCGTCGTCACCTCACGCGAGCCGGCCCGCGAGCGCGGTGCCGAGCCCGCCGTGGTCTGACAACACGTTTCGCAACGTTTCGTCTACACTTTTCCAATGGAGGCACTTCTGGAGAGGGAGGCGGACGTGGAGAGCTGGAACGACGAGCGGATGGACGAACTGAGCCGGCGGATGGACAAGGGCTTCGAAGAGGCCGCGACCAAAGTCGAACTGACTGCTGTCAAGGATGAAATGAACCTTCGTTTTGGCGAAGTTGACAAGCGCTTCGATCAGGTCGACAAGCGCTTCGGTCGGGTTGAAGGACAGCTCGACCGGATCAACAACAGGCTCGACTACATGCTCGGCGGGATGTTCCTCGCCGGTGCGGGGCTATTGGCCAACCTGTTGGCCGAGAAGCTTTGACGCTCAGCCGCCGGACTTGGCCGGCGAGCGAGGGTGCTCCTTCGCCCACTTGGCGATCGTGCCGGAGCCGGAGATCACCTCGCCGTCGTCGAGGACGAGGATCGGGACCTCGTTGGTGCCGCTGAGGCGCTTGACCTCGGCCCGGTCCTCGCCGCGGCTGCCCCAGGTCAGCGGCATGCCGCGGTACCCCTTCACCGTCTTCAGCTCGTACTCGTAACCGGCCGCGTCGAGAGCCTTCCCGGCTTTGGCGCAGGGATGGGCAAAGCCCGGCCCCCGCGTCTTCTGGCCACAGGTGTAGAGGATCACGAGCAGCAGCCTATAACCGAAGCTGTTGCTACATTCGTAGCATGAGCGTAGAAGTTGCTTCTAGAGAACTGCGGAATCACACGGCAGGACTCCTGCGGCGTGTAGAGGGCGGCGAGACGATCACGATCACGATCAGGGGGAAGCCGGTGGCTGATCTCGTACCTCACCGGGAGCCGAAGGAACCTCGGTGGCTGGGACCTGACGAGGTCATGGAGATAGTCACGAAGTTCGCTGCTGATCCTGGCCTCAGAGACGATCTGGAGCGTCTCGCAGGTGACACCACCGATGACCTTGGACCGCTCGCATGAATAACAGACCAGAACGGGGCCTTCTCGACACCTCGGTCTTCATCGCCGCCGAGAGCGGCCGACCGCTGAGTTCCGAGTCGATGCCCGCGGCAAGCGCGATCTCGAGCATTACGAGAGCCGAGCTGCGTGTCGGAGTTTTCGCTGCGGACACCGTCGCCCTCCGAGACCGTCGCATCGCCACGCTGGAGGCCTCAGCGCGTTTTCCGGTTATCCCCGTCGATGACGAAGTGGCACGCGCATGGGCTCAGATGCGCGTCTATCTGGCTGCAGCCGAGCGCCGGATCAACGTCAACGACATCTGGATCGCGGCGACTGCTGCGGCCTATGAAATACCGGTGTTGACGCAGGACGAGGACTTCCGCGTGCTCGACGGCGTCGCCGGCTTAACCGTGATCCCGGTCTGATCAGGACCGCAGCGCTTCGAGCCGTTCGAAGATCTCGGGCACGTGGGTGAGGTAGGCGCTGTAGTCGAAGATCGCGTCGAGGTCGAGGTCGGGCGCCGCCTCGCCGATCAGGTCGCGGAACTCGGTGCGGGTGTCCCAGGCGCGCTGGGCGTTCTCCTGGACGACGCGGTAGGCGTCGTCGCGGGTCATCCCGCCCTCGACCAGCGCGGTGAGGGCCCGCTGGCTGAAGAGGGCACCGTGGGTGAGGCCGAGGTTCTCGCGCATCCGCTCCTCGTTCACCTTCATCCCGTCGGCGACTTTGGCAGCGAGGTCCTGCATGTAGTCGAGGGCTATCGTCGCGTCGGGGAGGATCACCCGCTCGGCGCCGGAGTGGGAGATGTCGCGCTCGTGCCAGAGGGCGACGTTCTCGATCGCCGCCTGCGAGTAGCCGCGGAGGACGCGGGCGAGGCCGGTGATCCGCTCGGTGCGGATCGGGTTGCGCTTGTGCGGCATCGCCGACGAGCCCTTCTGGCCGGCGGCGAAGGGCTCTTCGACCTCGCGGACCTCGGTCTTCTGCAAGTTGCGGACCTCGGTGGCGAAGCGCTCGAGGCCGGCGCCGGCGATCGCGATTGCGCTCAGCAGCTCCGCGTGGCGGTCGCGCGGGATCACCTGGGTGGCGACGTCCTCGCGGCCGAGGCCGAGCTTCTGCATCACCCGCGCCTCGACCGCGGGCGGCACCGAGGCGTAGGTGCCGACGGCGCCGGAGAGCTTGCCGACGGCGAGCTGGGCGAAGGCCTCCTCGAGCCGGTCGAGGTTGCGGTCGGCCTCGAAGGCGAAGCCCGCCAGCCGCAGTCCGAAGGTCGTCGGCTCGGCGTGGACGCCGTGGGTGCGGCCGACGCAGAGGGTGTCGCGATGTTCGAGCGCCCGCCCGACCAGCGCGTCGCGGTAGGAGCAGGCGCTCTTGAGGACGACTTCGCCGGCTCGCCGCAGCTGCAGCGCCAGCGCCGTGTCCAGCACGTCGGAGGAGGTGAGGCCGTAATGGATCCAGCGCCCGTGCTCCCCCACCGAGGCGGAGACGACGTCGACGAAGGCAGCGACGTCGTGGTCGGTCACCTTCTCGCGCTCGTCGACCTCCTCGACCGTGAAGGCGGCCCGCTCCCGCGCCTCGCGCGCCGCCTCCTCCGGGACAACTCCCTCCGCCGCCCAGGCCTCGGTCGCCGCCAGCTCGACCTCGAGCCAGCTCTCGAGCTTCGCCTGCTGGGTCCAGACCGCCCCGATCTCGGGGCGGGTGTAGCGGGGGATCACGCGTTGATTATCCGCGCCGCCAGCACGCCGGCGTTCTTGGCGCCGTCGATCGCGACGCAGGCAACCGGGATCCCCGGTGGCATCTGCACCGCCGAGAGCAGGGCGTCGAGCCCGCCGAGGCTCTTGCCGAGGATCGGCACGCCGATCACCGGCAGGTCGGTGTGGGCCGCCGCCACTCCCGGCAGCGCCGCCGACATCCCGGCCCCGGCGATGATCACCTTGAGGCCCCGCATCCGCGCGTTCTGGCAGTACTCGCGCACCATCTCGGGGTCGCGGTGGGCGCTCATCACCCGCACCTCGTAGCGGATCCCCGCTTCCTCGAGGGCTTTGCCGGCCGGTTCCATCTTCGGCTTGTCGTTCTTCGAGCCCATGATGATCCCGACGTGGGGCTCGTCGACGTCGATTTCGGTGAAGGCTTCCTCGACGGTCGCCATCGTCGCCGTCTCGGTCGGGTCGGCGGGGCCGCCCCCCGCGGGCGTCGCGGTCCCGGTCGGCTGGGGCTCCTCTGAGATCTCGCTCATCTCGCTCCTTCGGATTCTGTTGGTGTTAGCTGGGGACCCGCTCGACGGCGCGGGCGGCGATGTCGGTGCGGATCTGCATTCCCTCGAAGGAGATCCGGCGCGCTGCATCGTATGCGCGATCGCGTGCCTCGGCCGGGCTCGCTCCCAGCCCCGTCACGTTCAGCACTCGCCCGCCGGCGGTGACGATCTCACCATCGCGCTCCGCCGTACCCGCGTGGGTCACCTCGGCAACCTCCGCCGCCTCGGCGAGGCCGCGGATCACGTCGCCCTTCGAGGAGGACTCCGGGTAGCCGGCCGAGGCCAGGACGACGGTGACCGCCCAGTTGTCCTCGAACTCGGCCGAGGTGCCGGCGAGGCCGCCGGGCTCGCGGGCGGCGAGGAAGAGCTCGGCCAGGTCGGAGCGCAGCCGCGGCAGCACCGCCTGCGTCTCGGGGTCGCCGAAGCGGGCATTGAACTCGAGCACCTTCGGCCCCTCGGCGCCGATCATCAGGCCGGCGTAGAGGACGCCGTGGAAGGGGACGCCGCGGGCCGCCATCGCCGCGACCACCGGCCGGTGGACCCGCTCGACGATCTCCTCGACCGCGTCGGCGCCGAAGCCGGGAACCGGCGAGTAGCTGCCCATGCCGCCGGTGTTCGGCCCCCGGTCGCCATCGAAGATCCGCTTGTAGTCCTGGGCGGGTGCGAGAGGGACGACGTTCTCGCCGTCGCAGATCGCCAGCAGCGATAGCTCCTCGCCCTCGAGAAACTCCTCGGCGACGACGGCGGTGGAGCCGAAGCGCTGCTCGGTGAAGAAGAGCTCCGCCGCCGCCCGGGCGTCGCTCTCGCCCTCGCAGATGATCACGCCCTTGCCCGCGGCGAGGCCATCCGCCTTGAGCACCGTCGGGTAGCTGGTCGAGGCGAGATGCTCCAGCGCTTCCTCGCGGCTGTGCAGCAGCACGTGGGAGGCGGTGGGCACGCCGGCCTCCTCCATCAGCTCCTTGGCGAAAGCCTTCGAGCCCTCGAGCTCCGCCGCGGCTTTGGTCGGGCCGAAGGCAGGGATGCCCGCCTCCTCGAGCGCGTCGACGGCGCCGGCCACCAGCCCCGCCTCGGGCCCGATCACCGTTAGGTCGACGCCCCGCTCCCGCGCCGCCGCGACGATCGCCGCGGCGTCGTCGGCGGCGACGTCACCCAAGCACTCGGCGTCGGCCGCGATCCCCGCGTTGCCGGGGGCGCAGAGGACGTCGGTGACCTGCGGCGAGCGCCGCAGCGCCCGCACGATCGCGTGCTCGCGACCGCCTCCGCCTACGACCAGGACCTTCAAGCGGCTAGAGCGCGTTGGAGAGATCCTCGGCCGGCATCGCCGCGAGGGTCTGGCTGGTCATCGTCCCCCGCGAGCCGAGCTCGACGGAGACTTTCGCCATCGTCTTCTCGTCGGGAGCTTCGACCACGGTGACGAAGTCGTACTGGCCCAGCGTGGCGTACTGGGCAACCACCTTCGCCCCGATCTGTTCGACCTCCCGGTTCACCTCGGCAACCCGGCCGGGATTGTTCTTGAGGGTCCGCACTCCCTCCGCAGTCAAGTTGGTCAGCATCAAATAAGTCGGCATCTCCGCCCCCTTCAAGCTGTAGATCGAGCCTCCGCTTCAACCGTACTGCTTTGGAGGTTTTGGGGGGAGAGGGCGGGGATACCCCTTCTGGACGCAGCTCGGCGGAGATCGTTCTGTTGGCTTTTGCCCCGATCGCCTTCCGCCCGCCTCGTGCTAAGTGTCCAGAAGGGGTATCCCCGCCCTCTCCTCGACACGCGATGGTGGGACGGCTATGCCGTTCTTAGTACGCGTAGAAGCCGGCGTGGATGTGGTCGCAGTGGTCCGGGAGGGCGAAGGCTGGGCCGGGGCCGTCTAGGTCGAAGCAGTAGATGAGCTCGGTGGGGTGGAGGGGGTCTGGGAGTTTGGCGAGGGCGTAGCCGAGCTGGGCGCAGGGGGCGCTGGGGGAGGTGTCGGTGCAGGAGACGCCGTCGACCGAGGCGATGTCCATCGCGCGGCCGTAGAAGTGGTTGGAGACGTTGCCCGAGGCGGTCATTTCGGAGTGGTCGGAGCGCAGGGCGCTGATCGTCACCTGGTGGTCCTGGGTGATCAGGGCGAGCAGGCCGGTGATCCGTTCGTCGAGCATGCCCGCCTGGATGTCGCGCAGCTCGAGGTCGTTGGAGAGGGTGAGGTTCTGCCAGTTGATCTGGGCGGCGACGGTGCCCGGCAGCATGATCGTCCAGTCTTCGGTGCTGACCGCGCACTTGCCGGCCAGCTGGTCGGCCTCGTGGGCGACCGCGTCGACGTACCAGGCGGCCTGGTTGTGGGTGAAGACGCCGGCCTCGATGCTGCCGCGCGACCAGATCAGCCGCGCCAGGGTCGCGGCGGAGTCTTCGATGCTGTCGTGGCGGATGCGGCCGTCGCCGTCGCCGTCGACCGCGTAGTCGCGCCACTCGGTCTTGTCGAGGCCGAGCGGGCCGTAGGTCCGCAGCTGCCGCTTGCTCATCCCGCGGCCGAAGTTCGACTCGAGGCGGGCGACCGCGGCCAGCGTCCAGACGCCGCGCTTGCCGAGTTCGTAGCGGCCGGCGGCCGACTCGAAGGCGGCCAGGTACTCCTCCGGGATCTGCTTCTTCCAGGCCTCGTTCGGCGTGCATTCGAAGACCTGGATCTTCGGCGCCAGGGTCAGGGTCGCGTAGCTGCCGCCGACTTCGTTCGCGTAGCAGCCGGCATTTTCGAGCACCTCTTCGACGTACCAGTCGGCGTGGTTGTAGGCGAAGATCGCGCCCCAGACGTCCGCCGGCATCCCGGCGGCGGCGAGGTAGCGGGCGGCGGCGAAGATCGCGTCTTCGGGGTCGTTCGGGTCCTTGACCCCGTCGCCGTTGGCGTCGACCCCGTACATCGCCCAGGTTTCCGGCATGAACTGCATCCAGCCCTCGGCGCCCGCGTAGGAGGGGCCAAGGTTCTGGCCGAAGCCGGTCTCGATCGCGTTGATCCCGGCGAGGACGGCGGGGCCCTGCGGACCGAGCCCGTACTGTTCGGAGGCGCGCTGGTAGATCGGGATCAGGACCGGCGGCACGCCGCTGATCGCGCAGCTCGAGGCCGGCAGCGAGGGGATCGAGAAGACGCCGCCGCCGGGAGCGCCGGTGGCGCTGGTTTCGGGGGTCGCTTCGGTGGTTTCGGTTCCTTCGGCCCCGGGCGCCTCGGGATGGGCGTTGACCCCGCCGGAGGAGGGCGGCGTCTTCGTCGCCGGCGCGGGCGGCGGCACCAGGGCATCGCCTTCTTCGACCGGGGGTTTGTGTTCGCTCGCCGAGGAGGGCGCTTCGATGCTCGATCCCGGAACGAGGCCGGGGGCCGACTGCGCGGCTTCGGCCCGGGCGACCGCGACCGGAACCGCCAGCGCCGCGGTCGCCGCCGCGGTCGCCATCACCGTCCGGATCTTGCGCGCGCCGTCCATCAGCCGAGGACGTTGACGACTCGCCAGTTTTTGTTCTTCAGCTGTTCCATCTCCAACCGCAGCTCGCTGGTGACGCCGACCCGCAGCAGCGAGACGCTGACCGGGTAGATCTTGTCGTGCGAGGGGGCGGGAACGACGTTGAGGACTTTCGCTTTCGGCACCTCGACCCCTGCGGGCTGGCGCGGCGGCCTTTCCATCAGCGTCTTCGCCAGCCCGGCCGTCGCCGTCGCCTTGAAGGCGCGGCGGACTTCGGACTCGCCGCCGCCGGTCTCGTAGACGACGAAGGCGTCGGCGAACTTGCGGGCGACGGCAATCGCGGCCGGGCCGGCCGGCGGCCCGTCGACGCTCTCGGTCGCGGTCGAGGCGCGGGCGGCGGTGGTGGCGCCGGGGCGGGAGGAGATCGTGTCGGTGGCGGCGTTGCCGGTGTTGGCCGTGGCGGAGGCGGCGGCGGTCGCTTCCTCGGCCTGCGCTTCGCCGCTGCCGGAGGAGTTCTCGCCCTGCGGCGCCTTGAAGACCGGGTCGGCCCCCTGCAGCGTCGGCTCGGGCTTCGCCTGCGGCTTCGGCTCGACCGGCGCCGGCTTCGTCACCGGAGCGGTCTTCATCGCGACCGGGGTTGCGACGGTCGTCTCTTCGCCCCCGCCGGAGGAGACGAGCGAGTAGCCGCCGATGCCGATCGCCAGGGCCAGGGCGACGGCGCCGCCGGCAACCGCCGCCCGCGCTCTGTCGTCGAGTCCCAGGAAGCGGTCGCCGAGCGGCCAGAGGACGAGATCGCGCAGGGCCAGCGAGAGGTCCTCGAGGGCCTCCGGCGGGCGCCGCTTCGGGCGCGCGTTGATCGGGGTCTGGTCGTTCTCCATCAGGTCCGCTGCTGCTCTCCCAAGCCTAGAGTGGCCACACAAATTAAAGAGCACCTTTGCGTTGCTCTTGTTTCGGCAGAAATCGCCGGGAAAATGAGCCCCGAAACGGAGTAGGCAGCGCCGTTCAGGCAGCCGCTGGTGCCGCCGCCCCTGCCCGCTCGAAGACGACCTCCCCGTCGCGGGCGTCGACCGCGACCACGTCGCCCTCGCGGAACTCCCCCTCGAGGATCTTCAGCGCCAGCTTGTCGACCAGCTGCTTCTGAATCACCCGCTTAAGCGGCCGCGCCCCGTAGGTCGGGTCGTAGCCGAGGTTGCCGAGCAGGGTGCGGGCGTCGTCGGTCAGCTCGATCTCGATCCCGCGCTCATGGACGCGGCCGACCAGCTGGTTGACCTGCAGCTCGACGATGCGGCCGATGTCGGCCTTGGAGAGGCGGTGGAAAATCACCGTGTCGTCGATCCGGTTGAGGAACTCGGGCTTGAAGGTCGCCGCCAGCACCTCTTCGATCCCCTCGCGGATCTTCTCGTCGACCTGCTCGCCGACGATCCGGTCGGAGCCGACGTTCGAGGTCATGATCAGGACCGTGTTGGTGAAGCTGACGGTGCGGCCCTGGCCGTCGGTCAGGCGCCCGTCGTCCATGATCTGCAGCAGCGTGTTGAAGACGTCGGGGTGGGCCTTCTCGATCTCGTCCAGCAGCACCACCGCGTAGGGCCGGCGCCGCACCGCCTCGGTCAGCTGGCCGCCCTCCTCGTAGCCGACGTAGCCCGGTGGCGCGCCGATCAGGCGCGCGACCGTGTGCTTCTCCATGTACTCGGACATGTCGAGGCGGACGATCGCCTGCTCGGAGTCGAACATGAACTCGGCCAGCGCCTTCGCCAGCTCGGTCTTGCCGACCCCGGTCGGGCCGAGGAAGAGGAAGCTGCCGATCGGCCGGTCGGGGTCCGAGAGCCCGGCCCGCGAGCGACGCAGCGCGTTGGAGACCGCCTCGATCGCCTCGTCCTGGCCGATCACCCGGTCGTGCAGCCGCTCCTCCATCTGGATCAGCTTCTGCACCTCGCCCTCCATCAAGCGGCTGACCGGGATCCCCGTCCATTTGGCGACCACCTCGGCGACGTCCTCCTCGGTCACTTCGTCGGCGAGCAGGACCTCGCCGCCGGCGTGGACCTCCTCCAGCCGCGCTTCGGACTCCTTCACCTTCGCCTCGAGCTCGGGGATGTCGCCGTAGCGGAGCTTCGCCGCCCGCTCGAGGTCGGTCTCGCGCTCGGCCCGTTCGGCCTCCAGCCGCGCTTCCTCCAGCTGTTCCTTGGCGGCCTTGATCGCCTCGATCGGCTCTTTCTCGTTCTGCCAGCGGGTCCGCAGCTCCGCCGCCTCCTCGCGCAGGTTGGCGAGGTCCTCTTCGAGCGCCCCGAGTCGCGCCTTCGAGGCCTCGTCGGTCTCCTTCTTCAGCGCCTCGCGCTCGATCTCCAGCTGCTGGATCCGCCGCTCGACCTCGTCGATCTCGGTCGGGACCGAGTCGATCTCGATCTTCAGCCGCGAGGCGGCCTCGTCGATCAGGTCGATCGCCTTGTCGGGGAGGAAGCGGTCGGCGATGTAGCGCTCCGAGAGGGTCGCCGCGGCGACGATCGCCGAGTCGGCGATCCGCACCCCGTGGTGCTGTTCGTAGCGCGGTTTCAGCCCGCGGAGGATCGCGATCGTGTCGTTCATGTCGGGCTCGCCGACGAGGACCGGCTGGAAGCGCCGCTCCAGCGCCGCGTCTTTCTCGATGTGCTTGCGGTACTCGTCCAGGGTGGTCGCGCCGACCGCGCGCAGCTCGCCGCGTGCCAGCATCGGCTTCAGCAGGTTGGCCGCGTCGACCGCGCCCTCGGCGGCGCCGGCGCCGACGATCGTGTGGAGCTCGTCGAGGAAGAGGACGATTCGGCCGGCGGCGTCCTGGACCTCGTTCAGCACCGCTTTCAGCCGCTCCTCGAACTCGCCGCGGTATTTGGAGCCGGCGAGCAGCGAGCCGATGTCGAGGGCGATCACGCGCCGGTCGCGCAGGCTCTCGGGGACGTCTCCCTGGACGATCCGCTGCGCCAGCCCCTCGACGATCGCCGTCTTGCCGACGCCGGGGTCGCCGATCAGCACCGGGTTGTTCTTGGTCCGGCGGGAGAGGACCTGGATCACGCGGCGGATCTCCTCGTCGCGCCCGATCACCGGGTCGAGCTTCCCCGCCTCGGCCTCCTTGGTCAGGTCGCGGCCGAATTTCTCCAGCGCCTGCGCGGTCGACTCTGGGGTGGGGGAGGTGACTTTCTGCGGCCGCACCTCGCTGATCGCCGCTTCCAGCGAATCGCGGTCGGGAAGGAAGTCGCGGACGCTGGCGCTCTCGGTCAGCGCGAGGAGCAGGTGGTCGGTGGAGATGTACTCGTCGCCCTTCGCTGCCATCTCTTTCTCGGCGCCGCGGATCGTCTGCGCCAGGGCCGAGGAGAAGCGCGGCTCCTCGCTCTCGCCGCTCAGTTTCGGCAGCCCCGCGACCGCCTCGTTGGCGCGGGCGGCGATCGTCGCCGTGTCGGCGCCGACCTTCTGCAGGATCGGCACGACCAACCCATCGGGCTGCTCGAGCAGGGCGACGAGCAGGTGCGGGGGAGCGACCTCGGGGTTGCGCCGACTGGCCGCCAGCTGCTGCGCCGCCGCCACCGCTTCCTGCGATTTAACCGTGAACCTGTCCGCCTGCATCAGCCCTCATCTCCGTTCTTCTTGGCTTCGAGTTCCTCCAGCCGCTTACGCAGCCGCTCGTTGTCGGCGCGCAGCTTGTGGACCTGCGCTTCCAGCGCCAGCACCGTTTCCACCCCGGCCAGGTTCAGCCCCTCGGCGGTCATCTGCTGGATCCGCCGCAGCCGTTCGACGTCGCGCTGGGAGTAGAGGCGGGTGTTCTTCGGCGAGCGCTTCGGCGCGATCAGCCCCCGCTGCTCGTAGATCCGCAGGGTCTGCGGGTGCATCTCCGCCAGTTCGGCGGCGACCGAGATCATGAACACGCCCTGCTCCTCGTCGAAGCTCGCCTTGACGCGGCGGCGGTAGGTGGCCATCAGCGCCCCGCCCTCCGCAGCAGCTCGGCCCGCGGGTCGCCACCGTTGAGGGTCTCGGCCAGCTCCTCGACCGCCTTCAGCTGCTCCTCGCTGAGGTCCTCGGGGACGGCGATCTCGAGCCGGTAGCGGATGTCGCCGCGGCCGCCACCTTTGCGCTTCGGCGGACCCTCGCCGCGCAGCCGCTGGACCGTGCCGTGCTTGGTCCCCGGCGCCACCTTGATCTTCTTCGTCCCGTTCAGGGTCGGCACCTCGATCGTGCCGCCGCGCAGCGCCTCGGGGATCGAGATCGGGACGGCGACCTCGAGATTGCCGTCGTCGAGCCGCTTGAAGACCGGGGAAGAAGCGACCCGGGTGGTGACGTAAAGGTCGCCGGGAGGGCCGCCGCGCGGCCCGTCCTCGCCCTTGCCGGCGAGGCGGATCCTGGTCCCGTCCTTGACCCCGGCGGGGACGTTGACCTTGTAGCGCTTGTTTTGCTGGGTGAGGCCGGAGCCGCCGCAGGTCGGGCAGGGGTCCTCGACGATCTGGCCGGCGCCGCCGCACTGCGGGCACGGCTGGCTGATCGAGAAGAGGCCCTGGCCCTGGTTCTCGACCCCGCGGCCTTCGCAGCGCGGGCAGGTGGTGGGCGAGGTGCCGGGTTTGGCGCCGCTGCCGTGGCAGGTGGCGCAGCGGCTCGCCTTCGGCACGGTGACGCTGATCTGAGTCCCGTTGATCGCCTGGTCGAAAGTGAGCGAGACCTCGGTCTCGAGGTCGCGGCCGCGGACCTGCTGGGTCTGGGGGCGGCCGCCGCCGCGGTTGAAGACGGAGCCGAGGATGTCGCCGAAGTCGAAGCCGCCGAAGCCGCCGGGCCCGGTCCCGAACGGCGCCTGGCCGCCCTGGCCGAAGCCGGCGAAGACGCCGCCCTCGTCGTACTCCTTGCGCTTCTCGGGATCGGAGAGGACGTCGTAGGCGGCGGAGATCTCCTTGAACTTCTCCTCCGCCGCGGCGTCGCCCGGGTTGCGGTCAGGGTGGTATTGCCGGGCCAGTTTCCGGTACGCCTTCTTGATCTCCTCGCCGGTCGCCTTCTTGGAGACGCCGAGCGTCTTGTAGAGCTCGTCAGCCAACTCTCTCCTTTACGCGCTCACCACGACACGGGCCGGCCGGATCAGCTGCTCGCCCATCCGGTAGCCCTTCTGCATCACCTCGACCACGGTCCCGCCCTCGGTCCCCTCGACCGGCATCGTCGAGAGCGCCTCGTGCTGGTTGGGGTCGAACTTCTCGCCCTTGGGATCGACTACGTCGATCCCATTCCGATCCAGCGTCTCGCGGAGCCCCTTGAGGACCATCTCGACGCCGGAAGCAAGCCCGTCGCCGCTACCGTCAGCAGCCTCCAGCGCCCGCTCCAGGTTGTCGACCGCGTCGATCACTTCGCGAGCGACCTCAGCCTTCCCACGAGCGGCTGCCACCTGAACATCGGCAGCAGCCCGCTTACGGAAGTTCTCGAAGTCAGCTTTCGTCCTGCGAGCCAGTTCGAGGTACTCCTCCTTCTCCTTGTGAGCGTCAGCGAGAAGCGCATCGAAGTCCTGCTCAACCGCCTGAGCCTCGGACTCCTCGGCCTCTCCCGCGGGTGGCGACGATGCGGGACCCTCGCCAGTTTGCGAGGGGGCCGTATCGGAGACAGGACCCGCGGGCCGAGCGGCCCCGTCCCTGAGCTGTTCGTCCTGAGAACCGCTCATTTCTCGTCCTCGTCGACCACCTCAGCGTCAACGACCTCCTCCTCATCGGCAGCCGACCCGTTCTCGGTCGGTCCCTCAGAGGCGGACTCGGCCGAGGCCGCCGCGTAGATCTGCTCGGAGGCTTTGGTCATCGCCGCCGTCAGCGCCTCGACCTTGGCGTCGAGTTCCTCTTTGGAGCCGGTCTCGAGCGCGTCGCGCACCTCTTTGACCGCCGCCCGCACGTCCTCCTTGGTCGAGTCGTCGACTTTGTCGCCAGCCTCGTCGATCGCTTTCTCCGCCCCGTAGGCCGCGTTCTCGGCGACGTTCCTGGTCTCCGCCAGCTCACGCTGTGCGCGGTCCTCGTCGGCGTGCGCCTCGGCGTCGGAGACCATGCTCTGGATTTCCTCGTCGGAGAGGCCGGAGCCGGATTTGATCTCGATCTTCTGCTCTTTGCCGGTGCCGTTGTCTTTGGCGGTGACGTTGATGATCCCGTTGGCGTCGATGTCGAAGGTGACCTCGATCTGCGGCATCCCGCGCGGCGCCGGGGGAATCCCGGTGAGCTGGAATTTGCCCAGGCTCTTGTTGCCGCTGGCCATCTCGCGCTCGCCCTGGAGGACGTGGATCTCGACCGAGGGCTGGTTGTCCTCGGCGGTCGAGAAGACCTCCGACTTCTTCGTCGGGATCGTCGTGTTGCGCTCGATCAGCTTCGTCATCACGCCGCCTTTGGTCTCGATCCCGAGGGTCAGCGGGGTGACGTCGAGCAGCAGCACGTCCTTGACGTCGCCGGCCAGCACGCCCGCCTGGATCGCGGCGCCGACGGCGACGACCTCGTCCGGGTTGACGCCCTGGTGGGGCTCCTTGCCGGTCAGCTCTTTGACCTTCTCGCGGACCGCCGGCATCCGGGTCATGCCGCCGACCAGGACGACGTGGTCGACCTCGGTGTCGGCGTCTTTCAGCGCCTGTTTCACCGGCCCGACCACGCGGTCGAGCAGGTCGCCGGTCAGCTCGTTCAGCTTCGAGCGCGAGAGCTTGAGGTCGAGGTGCTTCGGCTGCCCCTCGACGGCGGTGATGAAGGGCAGGTTGATCTGCGTCTCCTGCGTCGAGGAGAGCTCGATCTTCGCCTTCTCCGCCGCCTCGTAGAGGCGCTGCAGCGAGTTTTTGTCCTGCGAGAGATCGACGCCCTGGTCGCGTTTGAACTCCGCCACCAGCCACTCGACGATCGCTTTGTCCCAGTTGTCGCCGCCGAGGTGGTTGTCGCCGGCGGTCGCTTTCACCTCGAAGACGCCGTCGCCGATTTCCAGCACCGAGACGTCGAAGGTGCCGCCGCCGAGGTCGAAGACGAGGATCGCGTGGTCGGTCTCCTCTTTGTCGAGCCCGTAGGCGAGCGAGGCGGCGGTCGGCTCGTTGATGATCCGCTTGACCTCGAGGCCGGCGATCTTGCCGGCGTCCTTGGTCGCCTGCCGCTGGTCGTCGTTGAAGTAGGCGGGGACGGTGATCACGGCGCTGTCGACGGCTTCGCCGAGCTTCGCTTCGGCGTCCGCTTTCAGCTTCTGCAGGATCATCGCGCTGATCTCCGGCGGGCTGTACTGCTTGCCGCGCGCGTCGACCCGGACGTCGCCGTTGGGGCCGGCCTCGACCTTGTACGGGACGATCGTCTCCTCCTCTTTGACTTCGGCCTCCTTGCGGCCCATGAAGCGCTTGATCGAGAAGATCGTGTTCTCCGGGTTCATTACTGCCTGGCGTTTGGCGACGGTGCCGACGAGGCGCTCTCCGCTCTCGGTGAACGCGACCACGGACGGGGTCGTGCGCCCGCCCTCGGCGTTCTCCAGAACGGTGGGCTCGCCGCCCTCCATCACCGCCACGCACGAGTTAGTCGTGCCGAGGTCGATACCGATCGTCTTTGCCACTTTTGCGCCTACCTCCAGGTGGGTTGGGTTATTCAAGCTTCAAAAATCTAAGTGGCAGTATGGCAGATCGCTGGAATGTTTCAAGGGGATTTTTTCGTCCAAACGCTTCATATGGGCCCGAGACGGGTTAGGAATAGGACAGGCAGTGGGAGGCCGGAACCCGATCGAGGAGGAAATCTTGAACCGCATCATTGGAAGCGCCCGCCGGCTCGCACTGCTGCTGGCGGCGGCTTTGCTGCTGACGGCGCTGCTCGCCGGCAGCGCCGAGGCAAAGCTCGGAAAAGGCACCCAGGTCAACGTGATGACCCGCAACCTCTACCTGGGGGCTGACCTGGCGCCGGCGATCGCCGCCAAGAACACCAACGAATTCGTCCAGGCGAACGGAAAAATCCTCCGCGACGTCACCGCCAACAACTTCCCGGTCCGGGCCAAGGGCCTGGCCAAGGAGATCCTGAAGAAGAAGCCCGACCTCGTCGGCCTGCAGGAGGTGGCGCTGTGGCGGACCGGGCCGCCGAGCCTGGAACCGCTGCTCGGCACCGCCGGCCCCACCGCGACCACGGTCCGCTACGACTACCTGGCCGAACTGCTGGCCCAGCTGAACAAGGGCAAGAAGCTCTACCGCCCCGCCGTCGTCCAGCAGGAGTTCGACTTCGAGGCGCCGGCCGACGAGAACGGGGTCGCCGGCGACGGGCCGAACGGGTTCATCAAGGACGCCGAGATCAACGGCCGGCTGACGATGCGCGACGTGATCCTGGTCCGGCTCGGTGCCGGCGTCGTCACCAGCCACCCGCGCAAGGGCAACTTCGCGGCGATGCTGACCGTGCACCTCTCCGGGGTCGAAGTGAAGGTCCTGCGCGGCTGGACGGCGCTCGACGCCAAGGTCCGCGGCAGCGGCAAGTTCCGCTTCGTCAACACCCACCTGGAGGCGTTCGACGACTCCAACGAAGTGCCGAGCATCCGCGCCCAGCAGGCGGCCGAGCTGGTCGCCAAAGGCGGCCCGGCGACGACCGGCCTGCCGGTGATCCTGGTCGGTGACCTCAACTCCGACGACAACACCGTCGAAGGCGGCGATCGCCAGGCCTACCAGACCCTGGTCAAAGCGGGGATGCGCGAGCGCAGCACCGACAACCCGCTCGGCTGCTGCCTGAAGTCGAGCCTGCTGGCGGTCGGCGCCGGGGGCAGCGTCGCCGACTTCGACCACCAGGTCGACCACGTGATGACCCGCGACCCGAAGCAGGTGAAGCTGGTCACGTCGGCGGTCACCGGGCGCCAGCCCGTCAACGGCTACTGGGACTCAGACCACGCTGGTCTGTTCAGCTCCCTCTTGCTCTTGCGGTAGGGGCCCAGTCAGCGCGAGGGGCGGGCGCCAGCCCGTCCCTCGTATCTCAGCCGCCGGCGGTGCGGGCGACGAATTCGGAGACCTGCTGCGCCTGGTTTTCGTTGAGGATGCCGGCCGGCATCCGCCCCGGAGTGGTCGAGCTGTTGACGCCGTTTTCGACCGCGTTGAGGACGCGGCCTTCGGTCGCCTTCCAGGTTTCTTCGATTTTCTTCTGCGTGCCTTCCGGCGGCCCGGAGGGGGCGAGCAGTTCGTCGAGGTTCGGCGCGTAGTTGCCGTCGGTGCCGGCGCTGGCCAGGGTGTGGCAGGTGCCGCAGTTGACGACGAAGAGCGATTGTCCTTCCTTCAGGTTCGCGGGAACCTCGGTCTCGCCGCTTTCGCCGTCGCCCTTGGCGCGGAAGGCCGCGAAGGGGATGACGACTGCGAGAACGAGGACCAGGACCCCGAACCAGATGAAGGTGCGTTTGCTCATACGGCGGCGCGCATACTACTGGCGCTTGAGGCCGGGAGGCGGCGCCACGAGCCCGGCGCGGTTCTCCCGGTACCAGGGGCACATCCGCCGCAGGCCGCACTCGCCGCAGCGGGGTTTCGGGCGGCAGACCGCGCGCCCGTGCCTGATCAGGTTGACGTGGAGCTCGTGGGCGTCCTCCGGCGGCACGACCGCCAGCATCTCGTCGTGGGCCTTCTCGAAGGAGGCCTTGGCCGGGAAGAGGCCGAGGCGGCCGCCGACCCGGTGGACGTGGACGTCGACCGGGATCTCCGGAATGCCCCAGGTGAAGATGAGGACGCAGGCGGCGGTTTTGCGGCCGACGCCGGGGAGCGAGAGCAGGTACTCGAGCGACTCCTCGCGCGGCGCAGTCTCGGTCCAGCCGAGGTCAGGCGGGTCGCCCAACTGCTCGAGGATCGCCTGGATCCGCGGCGCCTTCTGCTTCGCCAGGCCGCCGGGCCGGATCGCCTCCTCTAGCTCGTCGACCGGGGCGTCGCGGACCTCCTCCCAGTTCGGATAGCGCTCGCGCAGGCGGGCGAAGGCGACGTCGCGGTTGCGGTCGTTGGTGTGCTGGGAGAGGACGGTCTTGACCAGCTCCCCGACCGGATCGCCGTGCGGCTCCTCCGGCGGGATCCCGTACATCTCCCGCAAGCGGTCGCGGATCGCCCGCACGCGTCGCTTCTCCGGCCGCTTCCACGCCACGGCGCGCACCCTATTGAGCCGTTAACGCCGGAGCTACAATTGACTGTTCGTGTCCCGTGCCTTTGCTGCCATATCCGCCCGCCTGCCCAAGGGCTGGGGAGACCTCGGACGCCAGGTCGCGATCCTCGTCTCCGTCGACCTCGCCTACACCTTCGTCCGCGGCATCGCCGACGGCGAGAAGGAGATCGCGATGCACCACGGGCAGCAGGTGATCGACCTCGAGCGCTCCACCCACACCTTCTTCGAGCCCAGCCTGCAGGCGTTTTTCCTGCCCGCGCAGGCGGTCGTCGACGTTGCCAACCAGATCTACCTCAACGCCCAGTTCTCGATCGCGCTCGGGTTCCTGGTCTGGCTCTACCTCTTCCGCAACGAGTCCTATTACTTCGTCCGCAACATGTTCGTCGTCTCGATGGGGCTGGCGCTGGTCGGCTACTCGCTGTTCCCAACGGCGCCGCCGCGGATGTACCCCCAGTACGGCTTCGTCGACACCCTCAACGCCTTCGCGGGGGTCAACCACGACTCGGCGCTCGCCAAGAGCTTCATCAACCCCTACGCCGCCGTGCCGAGCATGCACTGCGCCTTCGCGATGATGATCGGGGTCAGCGGCGTCAGGGTCTGCCGCCGCTGGTGGTCGAAATCCTGGTGGGCGTTCTGGCCGCTGCTCGTCTCCTGGGTCACGATCGTCACCGCCAACCACTACTGGGTCGACGCGGCGCTGGGCTGGATGGTCGCCGCCTGCGCCGCCCTCGTCGCCCAGCGGCTCGCCCAGGCCCGCCCGGAAGCGTGGGCCTTCCGCGCTGCCGCCCGCACTCCGGCCCCGCAAGAGGCCGAGGCGTAATAGCCTCACGCCCTAATGGGACCCTCGGCGCCGCCCCGGCGCAGCAGTCGTTCTAGCGCCCGCAACGGGCAGGAGCTGCGCTCCTACGCGCGCGACCGTCTGATCGAGTCGCGGCTGACCCCGAACGCGATCTCGATGGTGGGGCTGGTCGGCAACCTCGTCGCCGCCGTGCTGGTCACCCAGGAACTCTTCTTCCTCGCCGGCGTCGCCTTCGTCCTCGGCTCGGTGATGGACACGCTCGACGGCCGCTACTCGCGGATGTCGGGCAAGGGGACGCTCTTCGGCGCCTTCCTCGACTCGACCCTCGACCGGATCGAGGAGGGGATCGTCCTCACCGCCGTCGCCGGCTACTTCGCCGCCCGCGGCGAAGACTTCGCGGCGGCGATGTGCGTGGCCGCCGTCCTCTTCTCGCTGATGGTCTCCTACACCCGCGCCCGGGCCGAGGCGCTCGGGGTCGAATGCAAGGTCGGCTTGGCCACTCGACCGGTCCGCGTGGTGATACTTTCGATCGGCCTGATCTTCGCCAAGGGCGCCGGAATCGGCGATTTCGAACTGCTGGCGCCGGCGGTCTACGCGATCGCCGCCTTGACGATATTGACGACGTTCCAGCGGGTATGGCATGTGAGAAACGAGCTTTCCGGCGAGGCCTCCGGCGTCAAGAACGGCGACGGTGGCGATGCTGGGGACGTGTAACCAGCGAAGCCACCCGGTGTCTTCAGCCACCCAGCGCAATCCAGGAGGACTTCCGAATTCATGAGTGAGAGCAACGGAGCCAACGGGCACACCAACGGCGTCGGCCGCGCGGACGAGAAGGTCCGGGTCGCGATCGTCGGCGTCGGCAACTGTGCCAACAGCTTCATCCAGGGCGTTCAGTACTACAAGGACGCCGACCCGGCCGACGAAGTGCCGGGCCTGATGCACGTCGACCTCGGCGGTTACCACGTCCGCGACGTCGAGTTCGTCGCCGCCTTCGACATCGACTCCGAGAAGGTCGGCAAAGACCTCGGCGAGGCGATCTGGTCGGGGCAGAACGACACGATCAAGTTCGCCGACGTGCCGAACCTCGGGGTCGAGGTCCAGCGCGGGATGACGCTCGACGGCCTCGGCAAGTACCTGAAAGAGAAGATCACCAAAGCGCCGGGCGAAACCGCCGACGTCGCCGGGATCCTCAGGGAGACCAAGGCCGACGTTCTCGTCTGTTACCTGCCGGTCGGCTCCGAGGATGCGACCAAGTGGTACGTCGAGCAGGCGCTCACGGCCGGGGTCGGCTTCGTCAACTGCCTGCCGGTCTTCATCGCCCGCGAGGACTACTGGGACAAGCGCTTCCAGGAGGCCGGGCTGCCGATCATCGGCGACGACATCAAGAGCCAGGTCGGGGCGACGATCGTCCACCGCTCCCTCGCCAGGCTGTTCCACGACCGCGGCGTGCGGCTGGAGCGGACCTCGCAGCTCAATGTCGGCGGCAACATGGACTTCTACAACATGCTCGAGCGCGAGCGGCTGGACTCGAAGAAGATCTCCAAGACCAACGCCGTCACCTCGATCATGGGGCACGACCTGCCCGCCGACCAGGTCCACGTCGGCCCCTCCGATTACGTGCCGTGGCTGACCGACCGCAAGTGGGCGCACATCCGGCTCGAGGGCAAAGCCTTCGGCGACGTGCCGCTGACCGCCGAGCTGAAGCTCGAGGTCTGGGACTCCCCGAACTCCGCCGGCGTCGTCATCGACGCGGTGCGGCTGATCAAGCTGGCGCTCAACAACGGCGTCGCCGGCCAGCTCGACGGGCCCTCCAGCTACCTGATGAAGAGCCCGCACACCCAGCGGCCCGACGACGAGGCGCGCGAACAGACCGAGGAGTTCATCGCCGCCAACGGCCGCGGCAAGTCGCTGCCGGGCCAGCCGGCCGAGACGTCAGGCGCAGCCTCCTCCTAGCCACACGTTCCTCAGCATCGAGACCGCAAAAAGCCGCGATATAGGCGGTTTTTTGCGGTCTCGCGTTTTTCAGGCTCATATCCTGCACCCGTGACCTCCGCCGAGCCGCTTTCCATCGCCCAGGTCTTCCCCGTTCGCCGCAACGGGGAGAACCCGGCGGCGCAGTTCGCCAACGCGATCTCCGACGAGCTCGAGCGCCGCGGCCATGAGGTCTTGCGGATCTCGACCGGGGACCCGGTCAAACGGCTGCTGAAATCGCGGCCCCTGGACATCGTCCACGTCCACGACCCGTTCGCGCCGAGCGCGCCCTCGGCGGCGCTGCGGCACTCCTTCAACCTCAACGTCGCCACCTTCCACGATCCGCGCGAAAGGGTGCTGGCGACCCAGGTGGCGCGGCCGCTGGTCGAGATCTTCTTCGGCCGGATCGACGCGCGGACGGTGACCCGACCGCAGACGGCCGAGCTGCTACAGCGCTTCTTCCCCGCCGGCTACCAGCAGCTCGACGGGGTCGGCGCGAACGGCGAGACCGACTGGGGCCGGGTCGCCGAGGAGCTGGAAGCGATCTACCGGCAGCTGCTGGCGCGGCGGCATGAGCCCGACGGCGACCCGGAGGTGCGGTCGCGGATCGCCGAGCGGCCGCTGATCGAGGTCGACCTGCACATGCACACCGACCACTCCGGTGACTGCGCGACCCCGGTCGACGTCCTCATCAACACGGCGCGGGATCGAGGCCTGGGGGCGATCGCGATCACCGACCACAACGAGGTCTCCGGCGCGATCGAGGCCCGTAAGCTGGCCGAAGAGCTGGGCGACATCAAGGTGATCGTCGCCGAGGAGGTGAAGACCGCCGAGCAGGGCGAGGTGATCGGCCTCTTCCTCGAGGAGAAGATCCCCAAGGGGCTGACGATGGCGGAGACGATCCGCGAGATCCGGGCGCAGGGGGGGCTGGTCTACGTCCCGCACCCGTTCGACCGCTTCCACTCGGTCCCCGACTACGAGCACCTGCTGGACATCGTCGAGGAGATCGACCTGCTCGAGGTCTTCAACCCGCGGGTGGCGGTAACCGCGTTCAACGAGGAGGCGGTGCGGTTCGCCGCCAAGTACCGGATCGTCCCGGCGGCCGGCTCCGACAGCCACGTCGCCCAGGGGCTCGGCAGCGTGCGGCAGCGGATCCACGACTTCGACGGCCCGGCGGAGTTCCTCGAGGCGATGCGGGATGCCGACATCACTCGCAAGCACAAGAACCTGGTCTACGTGCAGACGCTGAAGTTCCTGCAGACGACGGGGCGGCCGAAGGCGCCGAAACGGCGGGTGCCGAACGCGAAGCCGGTCCGGGGCGGGCGGCCGCGGCGGCGCAAAGAAGGCCGCCGGGTGAGCAAGTCCTGATGCAGACGGACCGTCGCAAAGGAGCCGCGGCGGTGCCGTCAAAGAACGCTCCGATGCGGAGCCTCGACGACGAGATACGCGAGAAGTACCTGGAGCGGGCGATCCGCGAGCTCAACCAGATGAGCCGCGAGGTCCAGGACTGTCAGCACTGCCCGCGCGGCAAGCTGATGCCGGTCCTCGGCTCCGGCCACCCGCAGGCGGACATCTTCATGCTCAAGCAGGCGCCGATGGCCTCGGAGATCGAGGAGGGGGTGGCCTTCTACGGCCGCGCCGGCAACGCGCTGATGAAAAGCTTCAAGCGCCTCGGGATCGACCCCCTCGTCGTCTACGGCACCCTCTGCGTCAAGTGCCCGATCCCCGAGCCCGACCTCGCCGCCGGCGAGTGCGTCGCCCGCCTGGTCGAGGAGCTGGCAATCGTGCAGCCGAAGATCGTCGTCGTAATGGGCGAGCCCGCGCTCCGCATCCTCAACGGCCTCAGCGTCCCCCTCTCCCGCCCGATCGAGCCGCGCGAGGGCGAGATCCAGGCCTTCACCCCGACGATCGACGCCCTTTACGTCCCCGACATCGACGAGAGCCTCGACGAAGAGAACGCCAAGCAGCGCTTCTGGCGAGCCTTCAAGCAGCTCGGCGACTGGTACGACGACCTACCGCCGTACTAAGCCGCTATTCGGCCACTGAGAATTCGGAACTCACTTCGAGCGGGGTGCTGGGCTCGAAGGGGATGCTCGTGGAATGGTCGACGGTCTTGACGAACCTGTAGGTGCCGAGCCCGGCGTCAGACGGGACCGTTGCCGCCCAACAGGTGGTCTCGACGCCGGGGCCGATGCTCAGGCCGATCGCCGGTACGACCCCGCTTTTCCAGCTCCCGGGTGGGGAGATCCAGGCGGAGCCGTCGTAGTACTGGATCGTCCGATCCAATCCGAAGCTGAGAAATGAGGCGCCGCGGTTCACGAGGTACGCCTGGACGCGATCGCCGCGATGGAAGGAGGAGCCATTGAGGGCGAAGTCGACGTCGAGGCTCGGCCGCAGGACCCGGAAGTATTCGCCGAAGCGCGCGAGACGTTCTTCCTTGCCGTTTTCGAAGACGACTTCGAGCCGGTAGATCGCTGCCTTTCCGGGAACGTCGAATCGGAGGTCCACCCCTCCTTCGGGAATCCTTTTGATGTGGCGTTCGATCGTCTGCGCAGGGGCGCGGCGGCGGCCCCGCCGGTCGATCTGCACCAGGCGGGTGGTGACCTCCCAGCCAATCCGAGGGCTTGCCGGGTTGCCTTCCGAGGGCGGGCTGTACCCGAGGTAGAAGCCTCGTTCGGCGGGGCCGAGCTGCAGTGGACCTGACGGGTAATGGCCGAGAAAAACTCGCGCCGGCGCGAAGTCGAGGTGTTCGTCGAGAGGGGCGGCGGGCAGAGCCCGCAGGCCTTTCAGCGGCTTCGCGTAGTCGTGGATGACCTGCGATTCGCAGAATTCAGCCTGGGCGGCGGGCGTCGCCGCGAGCAGGAGCAAAGCTGCCATTGCCGAGACGCCCCATCGGCGAGACTTTCGGAACTCCTGTCTGCTCAGTGACATCTCCGGCAATCCTATGCCGCCGCGAGCGGGCAGCGGATGGTCACTGGTGCGGCGGACCGCCTTTGCGGGGGGTGTCGCTCGGGTCACCGACGTTCTTGGCGGGGTGCATTTCGCCTTCGGGCCGAGCTTTGCGCTCGTGCCTCTCGCCGTTGCCTTTGGCTCCGGGGTCTTTGAGGGCAGACGCGGCGGCTTTTGCTTTGTCGGTGAGGCTGCCCTTGCCTTTGGCGATGTTTTTCAGCTCTTCGGCGTCGGCTTTGAGCGCGTCGGTGCCACCGCGCTTGTCGATCGTCTCTTTCGCTTTGTCGGCGAGCTTCTTGAAGTCCATGGTCTCCTCCTGGGATGGCGGCGGTTGGTGACTTGTACCCCCTATAGGGGGGCTAATTCACCAATCGTCAGGAGGAAGGCGCGGCGGCTTCGGCGAGCGCCGTCATCGGCTCTACCTTGGCCGAGGCGAGGCCGCGGACGACGATCGTGTCGAGGGCGCTGTAGGCGCTGAGGGCCGCTTGGGCCGCCTCGCTGTCGGGGGCGGCGACGCCTACGGTTCCCTCGGGCTCGCCGAGGCGGTCGAAGTGGTCGCGGTAGCCCTTGTGGAGGTCGCGGTAGAAGGACTCCTCCTTTGCCAGGCGCTCGGCGGCGTCGGAGCCGACGGCGGTGCGGACGTAGCCGAAGACCGGCGGCGTGGCGCGGCCCGCCTCGGCGGCTCCCTGCTCGACCTTCTCGCGGGCGCCGGTGGCGAAGCCGGGGGTCATCCAGTTGAAGAAGACGCCGTCGTAGGCGCTGCCGGCCAGCGCGCACATCTTCGGGCCCATCGCCGCGAGGACGAGTTTCACTCCCGGCAGCAGCTCGCGCAGCCGCGGCTCGGCTTCGCGCATCGCCGTCAGCGGTTTCTTGTTGAAGCCGGCGCCGACCCCGAGCCAGAGCTTTTGGCGGTCGATCCCGAACTCCTCGATGTCGGCGGCGATCTGCTCGGGCGGGGTGCGGTCGAGGGCGATCACGGCGACCCCCAGCTCGGTCTGCGGCGCCGCGGCGGCGAACTCGGCCAGCGTCGCCAGCCCCTTCGCGCCGGGGTGATCGTTCGACCACATCGAGTCGTAGCCGAGCTCGCCGCAGCGGGCCGCCAGCGGCCGCGCCACCTCCGGGTCCAGTCCTGCCGCGACTCCGAAACCTCGCGCCATGATCAGGAAGAACTACCCACGTCAGTCTTCTCGAAAAGCGCGACGCACTCGATGTGCGGGGTCTGGGGGAACATGTCGACCGGCCTCACGCGGGCGAGCTTATAACCGGCCTCTCCCAGCTGGGCCGCGTTGGGCGCCAGCGTCGTCGGGTTGCAGGAGACGTAGACGATCCTCTGCGCCTCGCACTCGATCACCCGGCGGACGATCTTCTGCGAGAGGCCGGCCCGCGGCGGGTCGACGACGACGACGTCGGGCTTGCCCGCCTTCTCCAGCAGCGGCCGCACCCCGGTGCGCGCGTTGGCGGCCATGAAGTGGGCGTTCTCGACTTTGTTGCGGCGGGCGTTGCGCTCGGCGTCGGCGATCGCCTCGGGGACGATCTCGAGGCCCCAGACCTCGCCCGCCTTGGGCGCCATCGACATCCCGATCGTGCCGATCCCGCAGAAGAGGTCGAAGACGCGCTCGGAGCCGGTCAGCCCCGCGAACTCGGCGGCGACGGCGTAGAGGCGCTCGGCCATCTCGGTGTTGGTCTGGAAGAAGGCGCCGTGGGACATCTCCAGCTTCAGGCCGCAGAGCTCCTCGCGCAGCCGCTCCTCGCCCAGCACTCCGGTCGGGCCGTCAGTGCCGCCGGCGTCGCCCTCGACGATCGTGTGGAGGTCGACCGGCGGCCGCGGGAAGCGCGCTTTGGCGGTGACCAGCCGGGTCTGGATCTGCCCGGTCCGCCGCCCCTCGCGCACCGCCAGGTTGCGGAGGACGCCGCGGCGGCTGCGGGCGTCGTAGGCGGGGATCGACTCGACCCGGGCCCAGTCGCGGACCGCGTTCCGCGCCTCGTTGCCGGCCTCGCTCGCCAGGTGGCAGTCCTCGACCCCGACGATCAGGTCCCATCGGCCGCGGGCGTGGAAGCCGAGCGTCGGCTCGCCGTCGTCGTCCTCGCCGAAGGAGTATTCGAGCTTGTTGCGGTAGCGCCACTGCTCCGCCGCGGGGACGATCTGCTCGAGCTCGTAGCCCTCGAGGCCGCCGATCCGGTTCAGCGCCTCGGCAACCTGTTCCTGCTTGTAGACGAGCTGGCGCTCGTAGGGCAGTCCTTGCCAAGGGGCGCCGGGGCAGGGCTCGCCGCCGTGGACGCAGACGTCCGGCAGGCGGTCGGGGGAGGCGCGGACCACCTCGATGGTCCGCGCCTCGGCGAAACGCTTCTTGGGCTTCGTCACCTCGGCGCGGACCAGGTCTCCCGGCAGCGCCCCGGCGACGAAGACGACGAACCCCTCGGCGCGGGCAACTCCTCGCCCACCGAAGGCGAGCGAGTCGATTTCCAGCTCGAGTTGTTCGCCCTTCTTTATGGCAGTGCTTTGCGCGCCTGTTTGACGAGGCGTTCGAGCTCTTTGATCAGCGAGTCACGCTGTTTTTTGCCTTTTTTCACCAGTTCGGTGAGAAGTTTCTCGGCGTCGCCGCGGGTCATCCGGCCCCGTTTGACGGCGTCGTCGACGACGTCCTGGATGCGATCGCGGCTCAGGGTCACGCTCTGCTCGAGGCTCTCGCGGAACTGCGCGACGCTCTTGTCGAGCCCGCTGGTCGCTTTGCTTGAAGCTTTTTTGGTGCTGGTTTTGGCGCGTTTGGCGCTGCTTTTTGCTTTGGCTTTGGAGCTGCGTTTTTTCGTGCTTTTTTTGGCGGTGCTTTTCCGCGAAGTCGCTTTCGCTTTCGAGGCTGCTTTTTTCGCGGCTTTCGGAGCGGCTTTTTTGGCTTTCGCTTTGGCTTTCGATTTCGCCGGTTTTTTGGCTTTCGAAGCTTTCGCTTTTTTGCCGCTTGCTTTGTTGTCCGCCATCTAGGTTTTGCCTCCGTGTAGGTCGGTTATCCCGGTGCTGGCCCCGACTATCTCAGTTCCGCAGGGCGTCAAGCGCGGTCGCACGGAAACGTGCCTGAACCGGCGCGTGGTCGGAGAGCCGCAGCGCCCGTCCCTCTAGCAGCAGCTCGCGCTGCTCCGGCGGCCACTGCGCCGGCGGCTCGACCACCTCGAGGCCGCGGCAGAGGATGTGGTCGATCGCCGTCGGCGCGGTTGTCGGCGCCAGCCCGAACTCCTCTTCCAGCCGCTCGAAGATCCGCGGCTGCTTTGCCGGCCGCAGGTTGAGGTCGCCGCCGAAGACGAGCGGCGCGCCGGCGGCCCACCCGAGCGCCGCCCGCGCCGCCTTGACGACATCCTCTTCGGCCAGCTTCGGCCAGTCGTTGGTCGCGTGCAGGTTGGCGACGCAGATGCCGGAGGCGGTGCGGACGAAGCCCATCGCCCGGCGCTCGGGCGGGCCTTCGTGGATCGCCATCTCGCGGCGCTCGGCGATCCCGCCGAGCTTGCCGGGGACGCGGACGAGGACGAGGTTGGAGCCGCCCTCGCCGGAGGCCATCAGGTCCGGGTTCTGCCGCGCCAGCAGCCCCCGCAGCGCCCCCAGGGCGTTGCGCGAGGTCAGCGTCCGGTGCCACTCGGCTCCGCAGGCCCGCGCCAGCGGCTCGGCAAAGCGCGGCGGGCACTCCTGCAGCATCGCCACGTCCCACTCGGCCCCCGCGAGGACGGTCGCGAACTCCTCGGTGAGGTCGCGGTTGACCTGGACGTGGGTCTCGTTGCGCTGGTCGAAGCGGAGCAGCCGCGAGCGCCAAGTCCGCAGCGCCGGGTCGGGCGGGAAGTCGCGCCCGTGGAAGAGGTTCCAGCTGAGGACGGTCAGCTCCATGCTCGTAGTATCAGCAGCTTGTTGATCGCGAAGCGAAGCGGAGCGCACCCTTGAACTTCCTCACCGGCGAAGAGCTCGGCGCATTCGAGCTCGGCAGGCTGCTCGACCGCGCGGCCGAGCTGAAAGCGGGGCGGCGCGAGGGCGTCGGCCGCGACGCGCTCGCCGGGCGCAGCATCGCGCTGGTCTTCGAAAAGCCCTCGACCCGGACGCGGATCAGCTTCGACGTCGGCGTCGCCGAGCTCGGCGCCCACGGGGTGATGCTGCGCGGCGACGAACTGCAGCTCGCCCGCGGCGAGTCGACCGGCGACACCGCCCGCGTCCTCTCCCGCTACGTCGACGCGATCGTCATCCGCTCCGGCTCCCACGAGACCGTCGCGGCGCTGGCCGAGGCGGCCGAGGTGCCGGTGGTCAACGGGCTGACGCCGCTGCATCACCCCTGCCAGGCGCTCGCCGACATGCTGACGATGCGCGAGCGCTTCGGCGACCTGCAGGGGCTGCGGCTCGCCTACGTCGGCGACGGCAACAACGTCGCCCGCTCGCTGGCGATCGTCGGCGAGCGGGCCGGGGTCGAGGTCGTCGTCGCGGCGCCCGCCGGCTACCAGCTGGAGGAGGGCCACGGGGCGAAGCTGACCGACGACCCGCGCGCCGCCGCGACCGAGGCCGACGCCCTCTACACCGACGTCTGGATCAGCATGGGCGACGAGGCCGAGGCGCAGCGCCGCCGCTCCGACCTCGCGCCCTACCAGCTCGACGCCGACCTCCTCGCGGTCGCCAAAGAGCGGGCGATCGTCCTCCACTGCCTTCCCGCCCACCCTGGCGAAGAGATCACCGCTGGGGTCCTCTATGGAGAGCGCTCGGCCGTCTGGGACCAGGCCGAGAACCGTCTGCACGCGCAGAAGGCGCTGCTGGAGATGCTGCTCGCGCCCTAGCCGCGCCCCTGACTGATGTATCCGGAGATCCACATCGGGCCGCTGACGTTGCAGACCTTCGGGCTGATGTTCGCGCTCGCCTTCCTAGCCGCCGGGGCGCTGATCTGGAAGCGATTCGAAGAGATCGGCAAGCCGCCCGACTGGGCGTACGAGATGGGGTTCGCGGCGCTGATCGGCGGCGTCGTCGGCTCCCGCCTCTACTTCATCGTCGACCGCTGGAGCGAAGTCCAGGACGACCTCATCGGCAACCTCTTCTCCGGCTCGGGACTGGTCTGGTACGGCGGCGCGATCGGCGGCGCCCTCGCCGTCTTCCTCTGGGCCTGGTACCGCGACTTCCTCGGCCTCGCCCTGCTCGATCTGGCCGCCCCGGCGCTGGCGCTCGGCTACGCGATCGGCCGCTGCGGCTGCCAGCTCTCCGGCGACGGCGACTACGGCAAGGCCTGGAACGGGCCCTGGGCGATGTCCTATCCCGACGGCACCGTCCCCACCGACCAGACCGTTCACCCGACGCCGATCTACGAGACGCTGGCGATGGGGCTCGGCGCTTGGATCCTCTGGCAGCTGCGCGACCGGGTCCGCGCCGGCGTCCTCTTCGCGCTCTATCTCGTCTATGCGGGAGCCGAGCGGCTGCTGGTCGAGTTCCTGCGCCGCAACGAGGACGTCGCCCTGGGACTGACGCAGGCGCAGCTGGAGAGCCTGGTGATGATCGCCGGCGGAGCGATCTGGATCGCTATCGTGGTCCGCCGCTACGGAGGCATCGGCCGCCCCGCGGCGAACGAAGCGGTTGGCGCTCCCGCCTGAGCGCCAAGTTTCCGCGTTCAACGAACCCGCCGCCCCGCGAAACGCTGCTATCTTGCGCAAAATCTTTGGAGCGGTTGATTTAGGAAGGATGTAGGGGCATGTCGGCAATCGATGTACAGAGCGAGGGGCCCTCGGCGCGCACCGTCGGCGCGATTCTCGACGACGCGGCCGAGCGGATCGCCGCTGCCGGGGTCGAGGACGCCCGCACCGACGCCGAAACGCTGGTCGCCGACGCGCTCGGCGTCAAGCCGGGCGAGCTGACGGTGGAGAGCGCCGGCGAGGTCTCCGACGAGGTCGCGGTCGAGATCGAGCGCAACGTCCAGCGCCGCGTCGAACGCGAGCCCGTCGCCTACATCCTCGGCCGCGCCCCCTTCCGCAACCTCGAGATCTACGTCGACGAGCGCGTGCTCTGGCCGCGCCGCGAGACCGAGCTCCTGGCCGAGGTCGGCACGCAGCTGCCCGAGGGGGCGCGCGTGCACGAGATCGGCACCGGCTCCGGGGCGATCGCGCTGGCGCTGATGTCGGAGCGCCCGGACCTGAAGATCACCGCCTCGGACCTCTCCCCGGAAGCGGCCGAAGCGGCGCGCGAGAACGCCGAGCGGCTCGGCCTCGACCTCGAGGTCACCGTCTGCAAGGGCCTGCCGGAGTCGGTCGAAGGCGAAGACGTCGACCTCGTGATCGCCAACATGCCCTACGTCACCGACGAGACGATCTTCGAGCGCTCGCCTGAGATCCAGAAGGAGCCGCGGGTCGCGGTGACCGGCGATTGCGGCGAGGACGGCCTCGGCGTGATCCGCGGCGTGATCGCCGAAACGCCCTCCGGCTGGAAGCTGGCGATGGAGCACGACACCCATCACGGGCCGGCGATGCGCGAGCTGCTGCGCGACGCGACTACCCTTCAGGACTATGAAGGGGATGACCGGGTCACCGTCGGCTACGCGCCCTGAGGGTTCCGGCGACCGCTCGGTCGCCGTCTCCACCGAGGAGCAGCGCCGCGCCAAGCTCGAGCGCCTGCGCGCGAGCGGCATCGACCCCTACCCGCACTCGTTCGAGGACCGCACCCACGTCGAGGAGATCGAGGCCGCGCACGACCCGGCCGAGCTGGGGGAGGGGGAGCACGAGCAGTTCACCTACCGGGTGATGGGCCGGATCACCGGCAAGCGCGGCCACGGCAAGACCGCCTTCCTCGACGTCCGCGACATCACCGGCACGATCCAGGCTTACGCCCGCCGCGACGTCCTCGGCGAGGAGGCGTTCGCGCGGGTCGAGGACCTCGACATCGGCGACCTGGTCGGGATCGTGGGGCCGCTGCACGTGACCAAGCGCGGCCAGCTGGCGATCGGCGTCCGCGAGTGCACGCTGCTGGCGAAGGCGCTGAAAGACCCGCCCGACCTCTTCCACGGCATCTCCGACCCGGACACGCGCTACCGCCAGCGCGAACTCGACCTGATGGCGAACGCCGATTCGCGGGAGATCTTCAAGAAGCGCGACGACCTGGTGTTCGCGATTCGCACCCACATGCACGAACACGGCTGGGTCGAGCTGGAAACCCCGGTCCTGCAGCGGATGACCGGCGGCGCCGCGGCGCGGCCGTTCGTCACCCACCACAACGCGCTCGATCGCGAGCTCTTCCTGCGGACGGCGACCGAGCTCTACCTGAAGCGGGCGATCGTCGGCGGCTTCGAGGACGTCTACGAGTTCGGCAAGTTCTTCCGCAACGAGGGGATGTCGCCCCAGCACAACCCCGAGTTCACGATGCTGGAGATGTTCGTCGGCGGCGCCGACTACGAAGGCGTGATGCGGTTCATCGAGGTCCTGGTCGCGACCGTGGTCGAGAAGGTGATGGGGACGACGGTGGTCGAGCGCGACGGCGTCGAGATCGACTTCGCGGCGCCCTGGCCGCGGGTGCGGCTGCGCGACGAGCTGCTGCGCGAGACCGGGCTCGACATCTACGAGGCGAGCCGCGACGAGCTGGCCGAGGCGGCGGGCGACGCGGTCGGCCCCGACGACGACTGGGCCGGCGTCGTCGACACCCTGCAGGGCAAGTTCGTCGAGCCGAAGCTGGTCCAGCCCACCTACATCATCGACCTGCCGATCGACATCTGGCCGCTGGTCAAGGTCCACGAGGAGAGCGACCGCGTCTGCGAGGCCTTCGACGGCATCGTCGCCGGGATGGAGATCGTCGGCGGCGGCACCGACCTCAACGACCCGATCGAGCAGCGCGAGCGCTTCATCAAGCAGCGCGAGCGGCAGGAGAAGGGGGCCGAGCCCGACCCCCACCCGCACGACGAAGAGTTCGTGCGCGCGCTCGAATACGGGATGCCGCCGGCGAGCGGCTGCGGCCTGGGGATCGACCGCCTGCTGATGATCATGACGGGGGCGAAGACGCTGCGGGACGTGATCATCTACCCGGCGATGCGCGAGCTCGGCCAGTAGATCGCCGGCCCGAGCTGGGTTAGGGTGGGCGCATGGCCGTCAAGCTCCACCGCTGCCCGGTGATGTTCGCGAAGTTCGAGGGCCACCCCTGCTGGAAGGTGCAGAAAGCGCTCGAGGACGAGGGGATCGAGTACGAGGTCGTCAAGGGCCCGCTGCGCCCCGGCAAGCGCGACCAGCTCGAGGATCTCTCGGGCCAGCGCAAGTACCCGGCGATCGAGTTCGAGGACGGCCGCGTCTACCGCGACGAGTCGAAGGCGATGGCCGAGCGGATCCGCGCCGGCGAGCTGTTCTCCTAGGCGGACCCAGCCACCAGCGTCAGCTGCAGCCACTTGAAGTGGCAGTCGGCGTCGGCGAAGCCGGCGGCGCGCAGCCAGTCGAGTTGATCGCCGAGCGGGGCGAGCCGGTCGGCGGGGTCGTCCTCGGGGCGGCCGATCTCGCGGCGGAAGCGCTCGTGCAGCTCGGGAGTGGGGGCGGTGACGAGGTCGAGGTTGGCGAAGACCCCGCCGGGGGCGAGGAGGTCGCGGACTTCGGCGAAGAGCTCGCGCTTGCGGTCGTCCTCGAGGTGGTGGATGGCGAGGCCGGAGACGACGGCGTCGAAGGGCGCGGCGTGGGGGAGCGGCTCGCGCAGGTCGTGACGGCGGAGCTCGACGGCGGCGTCGCCGGCGAAGCGGCTGCGCGCCTGGGCGAGCATCGGCTCGGAGGAATCGAGGCCGAGCGCGGCGGCGCCAGGATGGGCTTCGCGGACCAGGGAGATCATGCGGCCGTCGCCGGTTCCGAGGTCGAGGACGCGGTCGATACGGGTGGGGAGCGCCTGCAGGAGCATCTCCTCGGCGAGGCGACGGTGCGGGATCTCCCGCGAGAGGTACTCGGCGACGCGCTCGGGGTCGGTCCAGGCCATCGCTAGACGGAGCGCATGAGGCCGCCGTCGATCGGGATGACGGTGCCGGTGATGTAGGCGGCGCGCTCGGAGCAGAGGAAGGCGACGAGGTCGCCGTACTCCTCGACGGTGCCGAGCCGGCGGGCGGGCACTTCCTCCCGCGCCGCCGCTTCGACCTGCTCCAGCGAACCGCCGAGCTCGGCCATGCGGTCGGTGGCGAAGCGGCCGGTGGCGACCGTGTTGACGGTGATCCCATCGCCGGCGACCTCGCGCGCGAGCGTCTTCAGGAAGCCGACGGTGGCGAGCCGGTGGGCGTTGGAGAGGCCGAGCGCGGGGTTTATCTCGATCGTCGTCGTCGAGCCGACGTTGACGATGCGGCCCCAGCCCTCGCCCTTCATCCCGGGGACGACGGCGCCGGCGAGGATCCGCGGCGCCAGCACCAGCGAGCGGTAGGCCTCCTCCCATTCCTCGAAGCCGTGGTCGAGGGCGCCGCCGGGGGGTGGGCCGCCGGTGTTGGTCACGAGGATGTCGAGGCGCCCGAGCTCCTCGGCGACCTCCAGCGGCAGCCGCGCCAGCCGGTCGAGGTCGGTCGCGTCGGCAACGAAGGGAGTGGCGCGGTCGCCGATCTCCGAGGCGGCCTCGGCCAGCCGCATCGCGGAGCGGCTGGCGATCGCGACCTGCGCGCCCTCCCGCGCCAGCGCCGCGGCGACGCCCCGTCCGATCCCCTTGCTCGCGCCCATCACCAGGGCAACTTTTCCCTCCAGGCCAAGGTCCATCCCAGAACCCTAGCCCGGTCCGGGATGCTCAGAACTCGTTGCGCGGGTATCGTTCCAGTCGAGCGCCCGTAGCTCAGTGGTCAACGGGTCCTTTCGGGGGCCCAAAGAGCGTCGGTCTTTCAAGCCGAAGGTCGCGGGTTCGACTCCCGTCGGGCGCATTCCTTGGTGTTCCGCTCTGTGCCGAGTATTGCCAGGTGCAGAGCCAGGCTCGCTCGAGTGGGGAGTCAGGCCTTCGTCAACTCCCCGAGTTCGTGGCTCTTCGGTGACCCTTCCGGCGACTCATGGGCCAGCATCGAACAGGTGATCCGCCGCTGTTTGCCCTTGTGCTTACGTTCGCTGATCCGTCCTTCTGCCCTCGCTCCGATCGCCATCGAACGCTCCAGCGCTTCTTTGTAGAGAGCTTTCATCTCCTCCCAGCCGTCGCCGTCGAGCTGGTAGGTGACGACTGAGACGTGGCGGTCCTTCATCCGGTCGAAGATGCCCGCGACCACCGAGTCGCGGATCGCCCCGATGATGACCCTGATCGCAGTCAGGCTGATGCCGTTGCGAACCGGGTGGCTCAGCTGCTCCCACAGGTCATCGTGCAGGTACTTCTGCGCGACTCCGCGGTAGAAGTGCTCGGTCGCGCCGCGAGCGCTTCCCCCGGTTTTGGTCTCCACAAGCTCGATGCAGTCGTACGCGAGCAGCTGTTTGATGTGGTAGCTGACGTTCCCGACGTCGATGTTCAGCTCGCGAGCGATTTCGGCAGGACTAGCAACCCGCGCGTTGAGGATGGTCAGGCATTCGGCGCGCAGCGGGTGGCTCAGGGCGCGGCCAAGGCGCTGATCGGCCTTGGTGACTTCCGATTTGCCAAAGCGGGTGGGGGCCATCGCGGGCTGTCTCCTGTCTTGAGTTCTTCCATTGGTACGGAGGCCGATAGCGCTCAAGGTTAATTGACTCAGTAAGGATTTCGCCGACAAATGGCTCCATCTCTAAAACCCACTTCATTAGTGAAATCTCCTCCAGTAAAGTCGCGCGGAGCTTAGCGGCGACCACAGAACGGGCGTCGCCGCGCGACCGTGCGAGGAGGTGAGCGCTGTGTCGATGACCAAGACCCGGATGATCCCGAAGGCGCAGATCACCAAGGTCGGCTGACCTTGGTAAGCAGGCGCAAGGCGCCCGCAATCGGGAGCCTTGCGCCTTTGACATCTGGCTGAGCCGGCAAGGCAGTCGTCGCCGCGCCCGGGGGTCGACCACATGCTGAGGACCGAAGGTCGAGCAACCACCGGGGCCGCAGGCATCCTCCGCGCCCTCTCGGCGATGGCCGAGGACGCGATCACGGACGACGTCTGCGATCTCAACCCGTTCAAGGGCATCCGCATCCGAGCCAACGACCCGCGAGCGAAGAAGGAGCCGAGACCGATCCGCATCTTCACCTTCGAGGAAATGCACCGCTTCGCAAGGGCGGCCGGTCGATACAAGGCAATGGTTCGCGTCTTCACCGACTGCGGCCTAAGGCTGGGGGGAGGTGCTACCCCTGCGCCGCGACGACTTCGATGGCGAAACGCTCCAGGTCCGCCGAACCGCCCACGAGGGCCAGATCCTCAAGGGGACGAAGACCGACCACGGCGAGCCCGACGCCGGCTGCGTCGTCCCCGTTCCGGCAACCCTCGCCGGGATGCTCGAAGCCCAGATCAACCTCAACGGCCCCGACTGCCAGCTCCTCTTCCTAACCCCCCGCGGCCGCCTCTGGCGCGAGCGCACCTTCTACCGCGACCTCTGGAAGCCTGCCCAAGAAGCCTCAGGCCTAGACATCCGCCCCCACGAGTGTCGCCACAGCTACGTCACCCACCTTCGCGCTACTGGTGTCAATGACGCCGACCTTGCTGAGATCGCAGGGCACCGGGTCGAGACGATGCTCGCGCGATACACGCATCCAGTGGGCGAAGCCTTCACCCACGTACGCAGCGCCATCGGATGAGTGGCCAAGGGAGTCTGGCCTAGCCGAGCCGCATCCCGACCCTGCGACCGAATGAAGTCTGTCGCGTGCGAGAGAGTTGGCATAGGTTGATCAATCCTGTACCATTCCAAGCATGGTTGAGAAAGGTTCGGCCGACGAGTTTCTGCGTATTAGCGAGGCAGCCAAGTTCGTAGGCGTTTCAACCCAGACCTTGCGGCGTTGGGAAAAGGCCGGTGACATCACGGCGATACGCCATCCGGGGAACGGCTACCGTCATTACAGACGCGCGGATCTGGAGCCCTTCCGGCTTGAGTATCAGCGGGCAGCCGCCCCATCCGCGAATCCAGCCCGGCTCTTCCAAACGGTGACGGCGAACATCGAGGCGAACGATCTTCTTCGTGAGCCCCAGAAGGACGCTCATCGCGCAGTTCGTGAGCACTTTGCAAAGGTAGACACGCCAGCCATCTTGCAGATCCCCGTGGGGTGTGGGAAGACGGGAATCATGGCAACCCTTCCCTTCGGGATTGCCGAGGGCCGGGCGCTTGTGGTCACTCCGAACCTAATTATCCGAAAAGGGGTCGCCAACGCGCTGGACATCGCGAGTCCCGAATGTTTTTGGGCAAAGATGAGAGTCCTAGAGGACTTTCAGGCTGGCCCCTATTTTGCGGTGTTGGACAGTGCCGAGGCGAATATCCATGACTGCACGGAAAGTCATTTCGTCGTTACGAACATTCAGCAACTCGCGAGCTCAGCGGATCGTTGGCTTCCTCAATTCCCCCCAAATTTTTTCGACTTCATCTTGGTTGACGAGGGGCACCACGCCGCTGCCGCGAGTTGGCAGAAAGTATTTCGACGGTTTCCTGGCGCCAAGGTAGTAAGTCTGACTGCTACGCCGTTTAGGTCCGACGAACAACCGCTTGAAGGCGATGTGATCTATCGCTATCCGTTTGCCAGGGCCATGATGAATGGCTTCATCAAGCAAATCCAATCTAGAAGCGTTGCCCCTGAAGAGCTGAGTTTTACCTTTGAGGGCGATACGCGCCGGCATTCCCTTGATGAGGTACTCGAACTTCGCGAAGAGCAGTGGTTTCGGCGGGGGGTGGCCCTCTCTCCGGAGTGTAATCGACATATTGCAGAAGCAAGCATCCAAAAATGCAATCGTCTTCGGGCGCGGACCGGACTCCCTCATCAGATTATTGCGGCCGCATGTTCGGTAGATCATGCTCGGCAGGTTCGGGGCATCTATGAGGAATGCGGCTACAGAGCAGCAGAGATCCACAGCGAGATGCCCGAGGAAGAGCGCGACGCAGTTATCGATCGCTTACGAGTGAATCAACTCGATTGCATCGTTCAAGTACAGATGCTAGGCGAGGGGTTTGACCATCCTCGTCTGAGTGTGGCGGCTGTGTTTCGACCGTTTCGCAGTCTTGCCCCATACATCCAGTTCGTGGGCCGAATCATGCGAGTTGTGATGCAAAACCAACCCGACCATCCCGACAATGTTGGCTACGTGGTCTCACACGTAGGCCTAAACAATGAGGAGCGCTGGGATGAGTTCCGAGAGCTGGATCTAGAGGATCAGCGCTTGATCCACGAATGGCTTTCAGACAATCCTGACCACGACGAGCCAGAGAGCGGCAACGGCGAGCCGCGCCGGTTTGATGCCATCGCCTTGGTGGACAGCGAGCTGGTTGGCCATTTCGTGGATCGAGCCTTTCTTGATCCTGAGGACGATCGGGTTTTGGAAGAACACCTTGCGAAAGAAGTGGCCCCGGGAGTTGTCTTAGGAGATCTCATTGAGAAGGAGGCGCTAAGGGAGAAATTGCGAGAAAAGCAGGCAGAGAACCAAGAAGAGCCAGTTCCGATTCCCGTCACCCCTCAGCGCCGCCGGCAATCGGCACGCACGAGGCTTCACGAGAGGACCGGTTCTGTGGTGGCTCGGATACTGAAGGACCTCGGAATCGCCCGCGGCGGTAGGGACGTGTCTAAGGCTCTTGGTGGTTTGCCAGCTCCTAATGTGCAGCGAGTCACGATTCTGCTGAACCAAGCGGTTAACGACTTTACCGGGAAGGGGTCAAAGTCCAGGAATAAACTCACTGTCGAAGAGACTGAGCAAGCTCTCGAGGCTTTGGATGCAATTGGGGACAAAGTTCGAGATGAACTAGGGGAAAAGTTGCGAGGGAGGCAACGTGGCAAAGAACGTTAGGCATGTCTTGAAAGACATATCAGTTGAAGAGGCGAAGGCGCAGCGAAAGTGCCACCATAGCCGGGGCAAACACGCAATCGCGAAAGGCGAACGTTGCCTAGCAGTAATGGAACCGGCTGGGAACCGAAAACACTACTGCGTCAGTTGTGGCAACGAAATCTTAGACGTAGCTGCTGCGGACCTCGACTCTATGAGAGAAAGTTTGAATTCCTGATGGCTTCCAGAGGACCGATACTACCCCGTAAGGCAACTGCCTTGGCCCGCTCGCGAGGCTCGTTAAGAAGCGTTGCGTTTCAGATCGGCACGTTAGTTGCTGTTGAGAGAAACCGATGGCGGATGACCCAGCAGGAGCTAGCTGACAAGGTAGGAATCCGGCAGATCAATGTGTCCACGCTAGAGAATGGGCAGAGGCTTCCTCGGACGGTGAAAGACCAGCACATTGACAAGCTGTTCAGAATGTTGGAGTTGCCAAAAATTGGACTCCACGCGAATTTTGTGAAGTGGTGGAGTAACAACGCCCCTTGAGCGACTAGCTTTCGTTTGCCTGACGTTCCCGCGCATCGATCAAGACAGCGTCGAGCTCCGGAACTGCTCGGTCTACGGCAAGCTCGACTACTAGCTCGGAAGATTTCGCTCTCTCGCTCCACGGGTAGTCGTTAAAGCGGCTGAAGGTCTGCGGGCCTCGTCGCGTCTTGCCGCCGCGGAAAATGGCGCCAGAGTTGATCGGGGAGAGGGTCAGTTGCTCGAAGTGGCGTTCTAGCAGCGCCGCGGTATTGACTTCGAGCACCATATGCGGGCGTTTGCGATAAAGACCGGCGCCAAGAAGACGCTGTAGGCGATCCTCGGTCAACCAGAAGAAGACTCGACTGTTCAACAGGCGGTACCACTCCGCCGGAGAAAGCTCGTCAAGGAACCTCGCTACCACTGCGTCGCTGTGCATCGGGCCTTGATCGCGGATCGTTGCCTTGCCGAGATCAGGGTGCTCGATCACCACCGAGTCCGCCCGGTAGGCGGACTCGATCGCTGCTCGCTCGGACCCGTCGTATTCAAAGAGATCGAGCAGGGCGGACGTGCTGAGCAGGCCATGCTCTTGGATCAGCTCCCAGTTCTCCACCTCGGCCATGTGCCAAAGACGCGGGTAGCGGTCGATGAAGGCGGCTGGATCCATCACCAGGTTCGCCGGTCGACGATCGCCGGCCGTTTGTCGAAGCCCGTCGAAACTAAACTCACTTGAGCTCCTGCCACTCGTTCAACCTCCTCAATGAACAACAGCGCATCCTGACTTAGCTGGTCGAAACGTCGTGCATCTCGGTTCTTCTTGCCAAGGTAGTCCACAAAGGTAAGGGCGATGTCGGTCGGGCCGTTGAGAAGTGCCGACCGACGAAGCAAGTCCCACTCAAACTCGCCTACTCGCCGGAGCTTGTCGGTCGTGGAAGTTCGCTCTGAGCGCTCAAGCCGACCGCGGGGGACCTCGGCACGCCGCTCGACCTCCGACCATTTCAGCTCGATCGACATCGGTCCAGAGCTGTTTTCGGAGGAGGGGCTTTCGACCCGGATCGGGTAGGTACGGCAAACAAGAATGCAGCGACGCAGCCGGTGCGGAGCGACCCCGGACTCGCTGAGGGTGCCGGCGACTCCAGTATCTCGAGAGGTTACGTGCGGATAGGAGCCGTGATAAAGGCTAAGACCAGTCCCCTGCGTACCCTCAAGCATGATTCGCCAGCCGCGAGAATATGCGTCCTCAAGCACGTCGGTCGCGTTCGCTAGGTATGGCTGGAGATCGGGAATATCGCCCGCCATGCGCACATCCGCGAGCCTGCCGTCGGCACCCCGCAGCACCCGGCGCGCGGTCGCCCAGCCAACTCCTTGTTTGGTTGATCCAATTTTTTGAGCAAGGCGCTTCTCACGTCGGATGTCGATGTCCTCGATCACCATTGCCCGAGGATCAATCGCTAAGCGCTCGTGATCGACATTGCAATCGGCGATCTCGTCCAGCAGGCTTCTCACGTTAATCACGTTGCCGGGCCCAATCATTAGTCGTGCTTCCCCGGGCGCTCGCGTGCCGGAAGGCAGGTGGTGGTGGGTATATGCCTCGCCGCTTTGGAGGAAGACTTTGTGGCCTGCGTTTGGGCCGCCGACGCGGATCAGTAGGTCGTATTCGGGCGCAAGGTAGAAGGCGATATTTCCCTTACCCTCCGATCCGTACTCGCCACCCACGATTGCGTCGACGCATTGGGTCGGCGACCCTGCGAACAAGTGAAGCGCTCGTGCGGCTCGGACCAAAACATCCGGTGGCAAGCACTTGTCGGTATCGATCACAAGGTCGGCGTGCTCCCGCATCTCTTCTATCCCCGACTCAGTCTCGTCGGCCTTCATGTCCTTGTAGCTAGGGAGCTCACCAGCCCGTTCCTTACGACGCTCGTTGTAGCGTTTGCGAAGCGTCGCTTCGGACGCGAAGGTATGTATGTGGATCACCCTGCGGCCAAAGGATTCACGCAGGAACTCGACTTGTTGGGGAATTCGCACGGAGTCGACTACTGCGAGGTCATATCCCTCAAGATCGTAGATCTCGTGCCAAATCCGGTCACGTACCCAAGAACCCTTCGTGCGGCGGTCGAGTTTCTGTCCGGCTGCCTGGAGTTCGCGGCGATTGGGGTTTCCGTCGAGCCGGCTGACTAGCAACTCGTGGGTGCTGTAGCGCTTGCCTTTGAAGGCCTCGCATAGCTGTCTAGCAAGGCCGCTCTTGCCTGAGGCCACTGGGCCGGAGATGACGACGATGCGATCGACCATCGCTAGAGGAGCCCGAGCTGCTGGGGGGCTGCCTCGGCGAGCTCGGTCCCTGGCGGGAGATAGACGGTGACGGCGGTAGCAACGTCGAGCAGCTGGCGGGTGACCATCTCGGCAATTACGTTCCAATCTCCGCCGGCTTGGCCGGCACCGATGCGTGGCATGTGGACGGCTGCCGGGTGCTCAGAGAGATCGCCACGTACCGTTCGCATGCACTGCTCTAGCGCCCCGTAACGCAACGGAATCTTTCCTGCGCGCGAGCCATAGCCGTGTTGGGCGACCATCGTGGCGATCCTCAGCCCGGGCTTGACTTCGTGAACATGCGCCCTTCCCAGTGCCAGGGCGCCCGGTTCGCGAGCCCAATCGCGAAAACTCTCCTGGAGACCGGGATAGCGAGTTCGAAGCTGGGGTGCAAAGCCATGCCCACCCCAGTTCGCCGTCTTGTCATTGACGAGATGAACGATTAGCTTGTCTTCATCCCCCTGTGGATCAGTGGCGTCGCCCAGTAGGTAGGTAATCGAAGGAGGGGAGGTGTGCTGGTCGAGTAGGCGCAGAAGGCCCACGATCCGCGGGTAGCGGCTGTGGGGGTAGGGGGGAGCGCCCACACATTCCAAGCGCAGGCACTCTTCATCGAGAGCAATTTCTTCCTTTGCGCTTGAACCGACAGCACTACAGCGCCCAAGCGCCCCAGAGCTCGTAATCGTCTCCTTCTGGGGTGGCGACTTCCAGGCCGCGGATTCGCTCAGATAATCGAGCCGAAAGCTGTGCCCGCTGCTTACTCGCGCCACCGCGAAGGCGCACGCGGGTTGGGAGGCGAGACGAACGGCACGGAGCAGGGCTGCTTCGACCGACACATAGAAGCGCGTGCTGAGCCCGATCAGGTGCTCCAGGCTTATGTCCTCAGCTAGTTCGGGAAAGCTTCCGGTCGGCATAAGGAGCTCCGCGGCTGCGAGGTTGCAGAGGAGCTCGATCTGCCAGGCGTCCGATTCCGCATCCTTGCTGTGCGATCGGTATCGGATCTTGTCGGCCGCGTCGGGAAAGGCGAGATGCCCAAGCTCGTGAGCGACCGAGAAGCGCACACGCTCGGGCTTTCTGTTCGGGTTGAACTCGATGCGGGGGCGGCCTTTATGGTGGACGAGTCGGGCATCCTCGACCTCTTCGATCGGCAGTAGCTCGACCCCTGAGAGCTCGGCCAGTTCAAGCGGATCGTATGGCGGACCAGACCACCCTTTCTCCATTGCTTCAAAGGTCATGCTCCGGACGCGATCGAGGATGGAAGCAACTGGATCGCGTCCAGCGGCCATCTGTTCAACCGACCCGTTGGTCCACTTGACCCTCTCTATCGGGGTTCTCCTCCCGCTACTCATTCTCTTAGCATTTCAAGAACGTCCGACGGGTATAGCCTGAGACATCGTCGCGAGACCTTTCGAGCAACGCGCGGATGACGGCTATCCAGAAGGGCACTGCGACCTTCTCTTATGAGCCACCCAAATCGTGAAAGGCCCAAGACTTCGGCAGAGGTTGACGCTGACGGGATCTACCGTCAGATCGGTATCTACGTCGTTTCCTTCCAGTATCTCGAGAACTTGCTGTTCCAGATCAGTTGGTTCTTCAGTGAGCCCCCTTATTCCGAAGTTGGCCGCTTGCGTCTAGTCAGCAAAGGATTTTCGGCGCTTATCGGAGAGGCCGAGAGGCGTACTGGCGAATTCCTTGCAGCGGACGGCAGGGACACCTCGGAGTTCAGCCAAAACTTCCGCACTCACATGAGGGAACGCCGAAAGATCGAGCGAGAACGAAACCGAATCGTTCACTCTGCTTACCTCCATCTTGAGGCTGGTGGTGAGCTCCGAGGCATTGTGCGCTCAGATATGAGAAGAGCAAAGGATGGCGCCAGCGTCACTTTCGATCGAAGCTATCTAACCGAGAAAACCCTAGAAATCGAGCTCCGGAAATTGGCAGGGGTGATCATCGTCAGCGTTTCGTTTGACCTCCGTCAGTTGACCAGCTGGGGACCGCGCTCCAGATCCTGAGCGTACTGGCTCATTCCAAGCCTGTGCTGCCGCCTGCCCCGTCTAGGTCGCATCCAGGTTCCATCATCGCCGGATTCCTGCTCTTCAGAAGGAGGACCCTCCTCCTTTCAAGCGGAAGGACCCGCAGCAGGTCCAGCAGGCGCGACAGCCTGCCGCGCGGGTTTGCGAAGAAGAAGCCCCGCGCTGGCGGCGGCGCGCCTCTCGTCAGACGCTTGGGGCGGGGTGAGGGACCGGCTCTCGTGGCGCCTCGACTCCGAGTAGCGTTGCGAGCTTCTCGCCCATTAGGGACTTCCGGTACTCGAAAAACTCGATGAAGTCGGCGAGGTCGGCTGGCAGCTCGCCGAGGTCGTTGCCGGCTAAGTAGAGGCCGCGCTGGTCCGGATCGGGGTAGCTCGCCTCGGCCCAGGTGAGCGGCATCGTCGCCTGCTTGGAGACGTTGATCGCGCCTTCCAGAAGCTGGAGGTTGGGTAGTTGATTGACGAGGGCGACGAAGGCCGGGATTTGCTCGGCGGGGATGTCGGCTTTTGCGAGGCGCGTGGGGGTGAAGAGGGAGCGCGGAAAGACGTGGTCGATGTGGAATTCGTTGCGAACGTCGACGCCCGGATACAGCAGCGCCAGCAGAGTGAAAACACGCCCCTTGCCAAAGCGAGTAGCGAGCAGGTCATCGATCTCCTCGCTGTCGAATCGCAAGGACTTGCCGAGCCGCGTCATCGCCGCCGAGATCGCCTCCCGGGCAAAGCCCTCGCTGCCGGCCTCGCGGCTGGCACGGCGGATGGCGATCAGCAGGGTGTCGAGCCCGCTTCCCCAGACCCCACCCTTCAGGAGGCTGCGGATGACCCAGTCGCGGATTGCATCTCGATCCTCGCGGAACTGGCTCGAGGTCAGGTAGTTGTCGCCGACCTGGCGTTGGTAGAGGTAATCGGCAATCACGATCAGCGGGCTATCGGCGGTGAGGGTTCGCTCGGAGAAGCCGAACGAGGCCAGCATGCGAGCGCCGAGGGTTAGGGCGCGGGCGATCGGCTCCCAGTTCTCCTCCAGGCGCGCCATGCTCTCGCGGTTGAAGTTGGCGACCTTGAACCGGATATCGCCGGCGTCGGTCATAACCAGGCCTGCCTTTAGCACCAGGTCCTTGCTGAATTTGAAGCCTTGTCCGGTTGCGTTCAAGGTGTCGACCAGGTTGTTGATCGATTCCCGGGCGTCGCGCTCACTCCACTGCGCCGTCGCGATGCTGAGCAGCAGGTCGGAGTAGGAGAGAACGGTGCCGGCACTGTTGACGCGGATGAAGATCTCCAGCACCCGGTCGATGTCCTGGTCTTCCTCCTCGTGATAGCTGATCACTGGGGCGCGGTGGATCGAGCGCCATAGCTGATCGAGCACAGCGATCGACTCCTGGCGGCGCTCGCCGGCGATGCCGGACGCTTCGAAGTACTCGAGCGCCGGCATCACTCCCTCGCCAAGGGTGAGGATGTCGCGAACCCGGTACCAATGGCAGTCGGTGCCACTCTCAGCCTCAGCGGCCTCCGGAGTCTTGAACTCGAACCGATAGCGCATTCCGAGCTCATCGTCAGGGGCGCAGTGGCAGAGGTCGAGAAAGAGCTCTTTGACGGGGTAGGCATCCGGGTTGGCGGCACGCTTGTGCGGCAGCTTGATCGCGTAGGTGCCGTTCAAGCCGATGTTCAGCGCGGTCAAGCGCTGCTGGCCGTCGAGCACGGCGGTCAGGGGCCGCCCTTGAGGCAGGTTCAACCGCTCGTTGTGACGGTGGGTGCGCTCGTGGAAACGCTCCATCACCTCATAGAAAACGAACTCCTGCGAGTGAGCGGCATCTACCTTCCAGAAGAGGAACGAGCCGATCGGGTACTGGCGCAACAGGCTGTCGAAAAGCTGACAGATCTGCTCCGGATGCCAGACGAACTCACGCTGGATTGCCGGCAGCACATACTCGCGCGAATGGATCGCTTCGAGTGCGCGCTTGATCGTGATCGGGGTCTGGTAGGGCATAAGGCGGTTGCCGGAGCTCGCCGAGCATATCCGTAGCGCCGCGGCCTCCCAAGAACAATCAGGGTTCCTAGTCAGCCCGTGCTGCCGCGACTTCGTCGAGCAGATCCTGGCGCGTCTGGTGGGCGAGTAGATCTGCGCCCCACGTCCCCGTCGAGGACGTCTTCTGGACCTAGATCTGCGATTGCGAAAGGTTGATGCTCGATTGACGCCGGACCGACACAGTGGTGGAATCGATGGCATGAGGCGGGCGGAAGGCGTTCCGATCCACGCTCACAAATCAGCTGCGGCACGGCCCGTCGTATCTACAAGGCCGACATGGCCGGTCATCTACCGACCGGCTGGAGTTGCTCGGCATCCCTCGCGCGCTGCTATCGAGGCGAGGTCGGTCGGAGCTCCGGAATACATGTGGTGGCGGCGCATTACCTATCGCCCGCGTGCGGCCCCAGTGGTCCTTGACGGTGAGATCTATGGGGCTCCAACTGGAGAGGGGTGGGGTGCTGCCCATCCGCACCTCATCTACAACGGCGGCGATGCGAGCGGCTCAGTCACGAATGTCCACAGGTCGAGCTGGGGGGAGCTGTCGCACATGGTCGGGGCCGCAACCCGATCTTCAAACCACGCGGCGGCTACTACCGCCGGCCGGTCGTTGCGCTGCTGAAAGCCGTGAATATCGGTCGCTGCGAAGGCCGCGATGCCTACCTGCGCCTGCTGATTCGTGAGCCGCGACGCCCCGGTGGCCCCCTTGGCCCTGGCGCTCATGGTCCGGCCCTCAGACGATCTGCGAACCGTATGGTTCAGCGCGCCGTTGATTCGGAATTGCCCGAGGGCACGACGACGGTGATGGACGCTCGCCGTCTTGACCACGGGGATGCTGAGCAGGGAGGGGCTTGAGGTCCGCGACGAGAGTTATTGTCTGCGCACATGGGAGCCTTCTATCGCCGCATCCTCGACAGCGCCCTAGGAGCGCTCCTCCGGGTTGAGTTCACGAGTGAAGGCAGCGAAGTTCTCGACTTCGCGGTGATCTTGCTCTTGGAGACGGAGGAGGGAATGGAGACGATCCGGGTCTACGACGCAGCCCACGGCCACAACGAGATGCACCGATATACGCGCAGCGGGGGCAAGGAGCCGGGGGAGGTCTTCCACAGCGGTACCCTTGGGGAAGGAATGCGCGCTGCGATCATCGAGGTCGAGCGCGGATACCGCGAGATGATCGAAGGATGGAAGAGGCAATGACCGCCGACAGCAAGCGCACGCCCGCCGCCAAGGTGATGGACGAAGCAATTGACCTCGCGATCAAGGGCCGTTCGCCCTATCCCGAGCGCGCCGCCTTTGTCGACGCTGACGCTCCCTCTGCCGGCCATGACATCGAGCGCGCCGCGGACGAAGGTCTCTCGGTGGTTCTGGTCTCAGCTGACGGCAGCACTCGGGTCCTCAGGCCGGAGCTCCAGACCCACTGATTCAACGACCTGCCTCTGCGGGTCTCATCTTGGTCACATTGGCGCCGCAATCCCGCTCCCCGAGCTGCCCTCCATCGTCCTTTCAAGCCGAAGGTCGCGGGTTCGACTCCGGTTGGGCCATTCCTCGGTGTTCCGCTCTGTGCCTCGTATGCCAGGTGCAGAGCTAGACCTCGCTCGAGTGGCGGTCGGCGTTCCTGGGCTATCCGAAGTGCCGACGACGGCGATCCCACCTACCCCCCGTCAGCTCCCAAGGTCGTGGCTCTCCGGTGATCCCTCCGGCGCCCCATGGCCAGCATTGAACAGGTGATCCGGCGCTGCTGCCTTTGCGCTTGCGTTCGCTGATCCCAGCCGATCTGGAGCATCTTTGAATGCGATGTCTGACGTCTCGAAACGAGATGACATGGATCGCGACCGATAACGCGAGGAGCCGGCGCTGCATGAAAAGTATTGAGACCCTTGGAAACGCTCTTCCTAGGAGGCCGTTTCGTTCTGGGGCAGGCTGGGTTGCTCCCATAGGATGCGACGGATGTTGGGGACCTTGTCAAGCGAGCCTCTTGCCTTCGAGCCCCTCTACTACAGGGAGCTTCTCGAGACCGTCAATCCGCATGGCGATGTGGGGCTGTTGACGCTTTGGTCTCCGCTCCGGAGCGTTGAGCGGAAGCTGGCCGAGGTTGCGCCGGGGGTGCTTGATCCGGGCGAGAGTCGTATCGCGGTGGTCGCCAACTTGTATGGGGACGGGATGCTGGCGATGTTCTGCAACCTCCTCTTCAACCCGCAGGTCCGCCACCTGGTCGCGCTGGGCGAGGATCTCGGTTTGGGGACGGCGGAGGAGATCGGAGGGTTTCTCGAGCGTGGGCTGGTCGACGGGGAGATGCTGGGGATGCCGGTGAAGCGGGTGCCGGGGACCCAGCGGGTGTTCCCGCCGCTGCCGGGTTTCGATGCCGAGGCGCTGCGCGAGCGGCTCAGCTTCCGATACCTGGGGAAGCTCTCCCGGTCGGAGCTCGGTGACGACCTGCAGACGCTGCTTCGGGAGCTGCCGCAGGCGAGCCCCCCACGCGAGGAGGACCGGGTGCGGGTCGTGATCCCGGACGCCGGCGACGACTACTCCTACAAGCCCTCCGCGGTGACCGGGCACCAGGTGGTCCGGGCGCGGCCGCTCGATTGCTGGCAGGAGCTGGTCGTGCGGACGATGCGCTTCGGACACCGGGTCTCCCTCCGCAAAGGCACTCGTGTGGAGCTGCTCAACGTCAAGGCGGTGATCACCGAGCCCGAGGTCGAGTCCCGCGAGGCTCTCGCCGAGTTCGGCTTCGACCTCGACCGCTTCCTCCGCTACCAGCGCTCGATCCTCGAGCCCGACCTGCCGGAGGACGTCGACTACACCTACGGGAACCGCCTGCGCGGCTACTTCTCCCTGCGCGACGGCGGCACCGACTCGCTGGCGGCCGCGGTGGAGATGCTCCGCGACGACCCCGAAACCCGGCGCGCCTATCTGACCCTCTGGGACATGGGCGGGGACCTCGGCCTGGGCGAGGGGGGGTCGAAGCCTTGCCTCACCACCGTCTTCTTCCGCCGCCACGAGGGGCGCCTGACGCTGACCGCCACCTACCGCTCCCACAACCTGCTCTGGGCCTGGCCGGAGAACGTCTACGGGCTGATGGCGATCCAGCGCCACGTCGCCGAGGGAGCCGGGATGGAGGCGGGCTCGATCACGGTGATCAGCAACTCGCTCGGGATCAACCCCGAGAGCCCTCGCTACGAGCTCGCGAAGGCGGTCGAGCGCGGCTGGAAGACCGACGACGACCTCGACCGGGACAGCGGCAAGTACTCGCTGCGCGAGGATCCGAACGGCTACTTCGTCGTCACCGTCGACCGGGAGCAGGGCAAGCTCGTCGCCGAGCACCGCTACGGAGGCGTGCTGGTGAAGCGCTACGAGGCCGAGCGGGCGGTGACGATCGAGCGCGAGGTCGCCGCCGACATGGCGATCAGCCTCGTCTCGCACGCGATGTGGCTGGGCCGCGAGCTGACCCTCAAAGAGCGGGTGCTGCGGGGCTCGCGCGGCGAGGATGGCTGAGCCGGGCCGGAGCGGCGTCGGCGGGCCGGTCGTCTTCCTCGACATCGGCGCGACGCTGGTCGGCGCCGACGTCAAGGGCCCGGCCTCGCGGATAGGGGCCATGCTCGGGCTCGACCGCGAGCGCCGGCGGGCGCTGCGCGCGGCGCTGATGACCACCGACTTCCGGGCGCCGGAGGAGGTCGCCGCCCACCTCGTCGACTCGCTGGGCGCCGAGCCGGAGGCGGCGGCGTCGGCGGCGCGGGAGATCTGGGAGTCCCAGACAGGGGATGCCCGCCCGCTGCCGGGAGCCCCGGAGGCGCTCGCGCGCCTCGCCGGCGGGGGCCGGCGGCTGGGCCTGATCTCGAACATCTGGCGGCCCTACCTGGAGTCGGTCCGCCGCCACTACGGAAGCCTCTTCGAGGATCACGTCGAGCCGCGCCTGCAGCTCTTCTCCTTCGAGGTGGGCGCGGCGAAGCCCGACCCCGGGATCTTCACCGAGGCGCTGCGGCGGGCCGGGGTGGGGCCGGAGCGGGCGGTGATGATCGGCGACTCCTACGACGAGGACATCGCACCGGCCGCGGCGCTCGGCCTGCGGACGGTCTGGGTGCTGACCCGCCCCGGCGACCAGGCGGAGGCGATCGGGCGGGTCCGCGAAGGCTCCTCGCCGTCGCCGACCGTCACCGTCGATTCGCTTGACGCTCTCGACCCGCGGCTCCTATCGTGTGCTGATGGCTAGGGGCGGCGGCGCGATCGAGGTGCTCGAGGTCGAAACCTTCGGCCGCGAGGAGCTGCTCGACGCCCTCCGCGCGACCCGGCTGCGCGGGTTCGGCGGTGCCCGGGTCTACGCGGAGGCGAGCCTGGAGCTGGTCGAGAGCGACCCCGCCGAGCTGGCGCCCGCCCAGCGCTACGTGCTCAGGGAGGGAGTCGAGAAGATCCTCGCGCTGCGGGCGGCCCTGCTCGGGCGGGGGATCGACGTCTTTGCGCTCGAAGGCGGGCTCTGGGTGCGGACCGCCGACTCGCCCGGGGAGCGCATCCCGGTGATCCCCCCGATCGTCGAGGAGTCCCGGGAGCCGGACGGCCGCACCGTCTGGATCGTCAACGACGGCATCCACCGGGTCTTCGCGGCCCGCAGCCTCGGGCTTCCGATCAACACCGTCCGCGTCGCCGGCGTGCCGCCCGAGCACCCCTACTACGCACTGGCCCTCCCGAACGGCTGGACGGAAGTCACCGAGCTCGACGCCCTGCCCGACGGCTTCCAGAAGAAGGCCTACCGCCAGCCGGACAACTACAAGGCCCTCTTCCGCGAATTCAACGACGTCTTCCCCGGCGTCCAGAAGGAGCGGAAGAAGTCGAACCCGGAGTCTTTGCGCGCGTGAGCGGGCCCGTCGGGGGCGGCGCCCTCCGAGCGATCGACGACGCCTTTCTCGGTCAGGTCCGGGAGGGGTCGGACGAGGCGATCAGGACCCTCGAGGTCCCGCGTGGCCTCCCGCACCTCGACATCGAGGTCCTCTATGACCCGCACGTCGACGCGCCGGAGGGGGATGGCGATCCGCTGTCGGGCTCCGAGCGCTTGGTCGCCTCCTTCCTCCAGCGATACCACCAGCTTCGCGAGCCGCTCCGCGACGGGGATCCGGACATCGTCCTCACGGCTGGGAACCCGGCCGTGCAACCGGGCTTCGACAGCGGTGCGCACGTCGATCCCGCGGCGGCCCAGGCCGCGGTTTGGGAGCCGGTGCTCGGGAAGCTCACCGACCACGACACGACTTCGATCGGGGCTCACGCCGGCGCCGCCGCCGGCGACGAGACGGCTGCCGTGTTCCGCCTCCGAGAGGAGGGCGCCGCGTCGGATCCGCTCGCCCTCGTCCTGCTCGCCTGGGCCGGCGAGGTCGCCGCGGGCGCCCCCGCGCGCCGCACCCAGGCCCTGATCACGACCATGGCCGAGTCGGTGGCGTCCCACGCGCCGCTGCACCTGATCTGCGCCGTCTCCGGCCGCGACCTCTCCGACGACCTGATCCGGGAGTGCGCCCGGCTCCGCGTTTCTCTCCTGCTGGCGGGCGCCCGCGACCGCACCGACATCGCCACCGTCTCGCGGGCGAGGCTGCGGCCGGGCGAGGCCCCGAGCGAGGTGACCGTCGTCCGCTGCCCGACCTTCAAAGCCGGGGTCGCCACCGCGGGGATGGCGCGGTTGCGGGTCAACGCCTGGCGCGGCGACGCCGAGATCGCCTTCCTCGCGGACGCCGGCTCCGACCGGCCGCGGCCGCCGGTGCAGGTGCTGAGCCAGCTGCTCTCGGCCTCGCGGCTGCCGAGCTCGGAGCGGCGGTTGCACAGCCAGGTGGAGTCGTTGCTCGAGCGGGCGGGCAAGGAGGCCGAAGACGAGAAGCAGAAGAAGGCGGTCGCCCAGTTCCGCGGGGAAGTGGACGAGAGATGGGAACAGGACGGCTACGCCACCCTCGGCAACGACGCCGGCCGGGTGCCGATGACCGAGAACCGGCACACCAGCTACAACCTGCTGTTGCTGCTGCGGGAGCGCGACGGCGGCTACGACATCCTGCTCAGCAACCATTCGCCGCTGCGGCCGTCGCCGCTCTCGGACTGGAGCACGCTGCTCCTCCCCGCCTTCAAGGACGCTCGGACGCTGCTCGAACACCTGCGCGACGACGTGATGCGGCAGGTGCAGGAGCGAGCCGAGGACTTCGAGCGGGCGGCCCAGGCCCATGCCTTCGAGCGGGCGGTCGAATCGATCCTCGCCGACGACAGCGGCAACGGCGACGAGCTCTGGGCCGACCAGCTGCGCGAGGTCGCGATGCGGAAGATCCGCAAGGTCTCGCCGACCACCGGCGCCGTCACCGAGTTCGACTACCGCCTGGTCACGCTGCTGCCGCTGATCGACCAGGCAAACGCGAAGCGGGCCGACGAGGACGACCAGAGCGAGGAGGGAAAACGACGCTTGGCCCGCAACCGGATCATCGACTGGCTGAGCGGCCTCGACACCGTCATCGGGCCCGGCGAGGAGGGAGGCGCTCGCGGCCTCTCCATCGGCGCCCTCGAACCCGGGGGCTGCGGCTTGCGCTGGGACCCCGAGGTGGGGCTGGGCAAAGAGCCCGGGGCGGCGCAGACGAGCCGCGCCGAACAGGCTCCCCCGGGGGCGATCTGGTTCCCGCTGAAGGAGGTGGAGGGAGAGCCCCTCTGGCGACGCTGCCCCTCGATCGTCTCCCGCAACGCCGACGTGATGACCTGGATGGAGGCGGTGCTGGAGAACGAGCGCTTGGACGACGGGCGCCTGCCGACCGAGCTGCTGCTCGGAAAGCACGCCAGCGGCCCCGACGCCTACCGGGTGGAGGAGGTCTTCCCTTTCGACGACGGAACGGACGATCCCGGGCCCGCGACCTCCACCCTCACCGCGATGCGGCGCGTCGAGTTCTCCAAGGATTCCGACCTGGCCGGGAAGCTCGCCTACGAGGGGATGGACATAAAGCGGGTGTACCTGGTGCGGCACAAGCCAGAGACAAAAAGCGGCGACCGGGAAGGCATCTTCGTCTACGCGGCCGAGCCGGGAGAGGAGTTCGATCCCACGGACCCGGCCCGCGAGCCGCTGGGGATGCTGCGGCCGGTCCAGCGCTATGTCCTCGTGGCTGGGCTCGAGCGGGCGAAGCAGATCCACCAGAAGGTCCGTCCCGCGCTTGCCGAGGCGGGCGAGCCCTGGGGCTTCGCGCGGGTCCGCAAAGGCGGCGCCCCGAAGCCGGTCGCGGTGACGCCGCCGATCATCGAGCAGCTGCACCCGCTCGACCGTGAATGCGGCGGCGAAACCGACTTCATCATCTGCGACGGCAACCACCGGGTCGTGCAGGCGGTGTGGAACGAAGGCCAGGCGCTGCCGGCGGTGGCGGTGGTCGGGGACCTGCCCCAGCCGTACTACGCGCGGCCGTTCGGCCGCCTCGAGTGGGAAGCCACCGCGGAGAACGAGCAGGTGGTCACCCCCGACGTCGCCTCCAAGTACCTGCCGCGCAAGGTCGACCGCGACAAGGACCTCCCCGACGCCGACGCGCGGAAAAAGCTTGCGGCGGTCTCGGACAAGATGCTCTTCCGGCGCTACTACCGGGACTTCGAGTCGGGCTTCGGCTCCTTGGGCGGGCAGGGCGGCCGGTTCATCGGCGGCTAGAGGGGGCGGGCGCTCAGCACCAGGTGACCCTCGGCGGTGCCGGCGAGCAGGCTGCCGTCCAGCGCGCAGAGGGCGTTGACTGGGGTTCCGAGATGGACCTGCCGCAAGGCATCCCGCGATCGCGGATCCCAGATGTGGATGACGCCGTCATTGCCGCCGCTGGCGATCAGGTGACGCTCACCATCGGGAATGGTCGCCAGCGCCCGGACCGGCCCCTCGTGCTCGCCGAGCAGCTGCGGCGAGGCGGTCGCCTGTGGGTTGTAAATGCGGACCGCGCCATCATGGCCCGCGGTGACCAGGCGAGGGCCGCCGAGACCGGGATACGCCTCCACCGCCATCACCCAATCTGTATGCGCTTCGACCGGGCCTTTGACCACCTCCGGCTGTGCCACCTTGCGGATCAAGACCTCGCGGCTGAAGCCGACTACGGCGAGGCAGTCACCGTGCTCGCCCAGCCGCAGCGGCGCCAGGTCCCGGATCGGTCCGGCGCCGTGCTGGGAGGCCAGCTCCGGCAGCGGCTGATGGCTGTCGCGGCGCCAGAAGCGAACCATGCCGTCTTCTGCGCCGGTCGCGATCGCCCGCTCCCCGTTCGCCTCGACGCCCCGCAGGAGCGCCCGCACCGGCCCTTCGTGCCCTCGCAGGGCGTCCTCGACCTCCTCTCCGGTTTCGCTGTCGTGGAAGCGGACGAGGCCGTCGTCGCCGCCGCTGGCAACGAGAAGGCGGTCGCCGTCCCGATAAGGGGCGATCACGCGGATGGGCTCGAGGTGGGCGCGAAAGGCGTCGTGGATCAACTCCCCGGTCTCGGGGTCCCAGACGCTGATCCACCCCTCCTCGTCACCGGTGACCGCGCAGGGACCGCCGGAGACGGCGGCGGCGGCTACCGCGGTCACGGCCCGGGCGCCTGCTTCCACCGGCTCGGCGACCTCGTCCGCAGGCGGCTCCCAGATCCGCACGCTGCCGTCGTCGCCCGCCGAGGCGATTGCGGCGTCCCCGTCCGCCTCGTAGGCCGCCAGCGCGGCCACGACGCCGCCGTGTCCCTGGAACGGCACGCCCACCGGCTCGCCCTCGTCCGGGTTCCAGAACCTGATCTCCCTGTCGCAGCCGGCGGTGGCGAGGCGGGCCGCGGGGTCGGAGCCGTAGGCGGCGACGGCGCGCACCGAATCGAGGTGCAGGCCGGCCGATTCCGCCACCTGGTTCTCCTCGGGGGGTTGCCAGACGTGGAGCCGCAGGTCGTCTCCCGCCGCCGCGACCCGCAGCTGATCCTCCTTGCGGAAGCCGCAGAGGGCCCGCACCCATTTGGAGACCCCGAAGAGCAGGTGGTCGGCCTGCAGGCGCAGCGGGTCGGAGGCTGAGAGGGCGCTGGGATCGATGTCCCAGATGCGGATGCTGTCGCCCTCGCCGCCGGACATCACTGTTGCCCGGTCGCCGCGGTCGATCGCCGCAAGGGCGCGGAGCGGAGCCTCGTCGACGAGAACGCCGACCCGCTGGCCCTCGCGCCAGATCCGGCCCTCGTGCTCCGCGCCCGCGGTCGCCACGAACAGCTCACCACCGCTGGCGAACGCCGCCACGGCTCGCAGCTGCCGGTGTTCGCTCGGAAAGCCGGTGACCTCCGGGTCGAGCGCGCTCCACGTCCGCACCGTTCCCTCCTCGTCGCCGCTGACGAGCCAGGGAACCCCCGCCACCTCGCAAGTCGCCAGTGCCTGCACGGGGCTGTCGCCGCTCGGCGGATCGCCGCTCGGCTGTCCGGTGAGCGCGTCCCAGAGGCGGACACTGCCGTCGGCGCAGCCCGCCGCCAGCATCGGCCTGCCGTCGCGGCCGGCAAAGCTGACGAGGGCGCGTACCGGCGCCCCCGCATCGGTCGTGAAGTGCGGCGGATGCTGGCGCAGAACCGCCGAGCAGAGGCGCCAGCTCGAGATCTCCTCGGCGGCGTCGTCCGCGGCAAACGCGGTGCGCCCGCAGACCCGCGCCATTCCCAGCTGTCGCAGGCCGGCGCGGTCGCCCGGTCCGCTCTGGGCCATCAACCGCTGCGAGTTGACAACGCCGCGGATCTCCTCTGGCAGGCTGCCGAGCCTGAGCCCGCTGCGCCGGGCTTCCGCGCTGACCGCCAACGGGTCGAGTCGATCGAGTACCCAGCGGGCCTCGGCGAGCTCCCCCCACGCCCCGCCCGATGCCTTGCGAACGTGCCCGGCGAGGTGGGTCTCTATATAGGAGGGCGCGGGAGCCTGGTCGCCGGGACGGCAGAGACCGGCCAGCGCCCGGGAGATGAGGCGCTGCGCCTCCTCCTCATCTCCCCACCGCCGCCGCAGCTCGGCGGCGAGCTCGCGGTGGAAGAGGCGAGCGCGGCCGGAGCCGCTGATCTGCAGCAGGTGACGGGCTGCCGTGCGCCGCAGATCGTCGACGTCTTTTGCGATGTATTCGGGATCGCTGCGGCCGCTGACCGCGGTAGCGATCTGCGGCCAGACCTCGCCCTCGACCGGCAGGCCGGGCCCCTCGGCGAAGGCGAGCGCGGTGAGGAGCTCCCGAATCTCCTCCTCGACCCGCTTGCGGCCCTCCTCGTCCTCGGTTGCCTGGTCGGCGGCGGCCTCGATGTAGTGCTTCATCGCGTCCCCGAGCTCGAACTGGTTGGGATAGCCCTCGGCGGGGAGCGGAGAGAGGGCTTCCGCTTCGGCGAGCGGAGTCGCCAGCAACCAGGCGATCAGGAACGATTTGCCGGCGCGTTCGGCGACTTCCTCGGCGATGTGCGCCGCGGCGGCCTCTGCTGCGGCAGGGTCCACTTCCCCGGCCTTGCCGCCCAGCAAGAGCTGTTCCGCGTAGGCGACCAGGTCGCGGCGCTCGAAGTAGGGCTTCGCGTCGAGGTCGATCGTGACCGCGGGCGCCAGCCGCGACTGCAGCCACTCTCCGTCGTCCTTGCGGACACCGACCAGCACCCGTGCCGCACCGGCCTGGGCGAGACGTTGCAGCAGACCGGCGATCGCCATCGGCTCCCGGGCCTCGTCGAGCTGATCGACGACGATCACCGGCGGACGCTCGCGCTCCCGCAGCGAATTGACGAGCGCTATGGGGCTGCCGGCCTCGGCATCGGTCCAGCGGGCGATCGTCTCGATCGCCCGCTTCTGGGTGAGGCTGCCGTCGGCGACGATCGCCAAGTCGATCGCGCCCGCGGGAGGGATTGCCGCCGCGGGCGTCCGCCGCAACAGCGCCTCGTTCTCGTCCGGGTCGGCGAGCATCACCAGGCGGGCGAGGACCGCCGACTTGCCCGACCCCGGCCAGGCCGTCACGATCCGCGTCCCCTCGGGCTCCCGCAGCCACGCCGCCAACTCCTCGAGCGCTCGCTGACGGCCCGAGAACAGGTGCCGCTCGTCTTCGGCGCGCTGGACCCCGCGGCTGCGTGGCTCCCAGTGGAGGTGCCGCTCGGCGTCGTCGAACCGCACCCGCCAGCCGACCTGGCCCCGGAGCGGCTCCCAGGTGCCGATCAGCACCGGCAGCGGGACCATGAAGGCGGCTTCGTTCGGCCGCGTCTGGGCCTGCACCCATCGGTTGTCGCGGGCGACCACGAGGCCGACGACGGCTTCGCTCGTCTTGTCCCAGACGGGCGCGCCGCTGAAGCCGGGGCGTATCAACTGCCCCTGGTTCGTGAGCTGGATCCACTCGCCGCCCGGCCCGGTCTCGCCGCTGATCGATCCTTCGGCGTCTACTCCGGCGGGGGTCTCTTTGACGGCCTCCGGGGGAAAGCCGGTGGTGAAGAAATCGTGCTGACGCGGATCGGGCGGGCAGAGGATGGGGGGGACAGCGCAGGCCTTTGGGGCCGGCTCCTCCAGCTCCAGGACGGCGATGTCTCCTCGCAGATCCCAGTCGATAGGGCGCCAGCCCTCCGCAGCCACGGCCGCGCGCCGCAACTCTTCGGAGTCCTCCGGGAACGAGACCCAGAGAGGAGCGCGGGGGGGCTGAGGCGCGGATGCGAGCTCGGCTTTGCCGAGCGCATCCGCGACGACATGGGCGCAGGTGACGACGTGGCGGGGCCCGATGAGGAGCCCGCCGCCCACCGCTTGCCTCTTGGCCCCTTCATGGACCTTGACCAGGCCCCGGCGAAGCCAGTCCTGCTCCACGTCGCGTTACTTCGAGCTGCCGGGATTCCAGGTCAGCTTGACGTTGAAGTTGGCTTCGGCGCCGACCTTGGCAAGCACGCCGGCCTCTCCCGCCAACTTGATCCCGAATTCGATCTCCGCGGCATCCGGGCCCATCTCGCGGACTTTCTCGAGGACTTCTTTCGCGTTCGCGAGGACCGGCTCGATCGCCTCGTCGAACTTCTTCGCCGCCTTGGTGAGAGCGTCTTTGGCTTTCTCGCCGCCGGAGACGCGCTCCAGCGCGTACTGGAGTTCGTCGTCGACCTCTACCAGCACCTCGCCGTGCTTCGACTCGTACTTGACAATCCTGCTCATGGCATCTCCCGTCTGATCGCTAAATGGCCCACCACCCCTGACCGTGGGTTGATACACAAGCACTCATCAGTAATCAACCGCCGGCTAGCTTCTAGGCGCTCACCTTGAACCGCACCGTCTCCGCCGGAGCCTCCTCGAGGGCGACGAAGTGGACGTGGAGGTGGGCGACGCTGCCGCCGTTGAACTGCATCTCGCCGCTGCGCTCGATGGTGGCGGTGGCGATCGGGTCCAGCTGGCGCTTGAGGGTGCGCTTGATCGACCAGAGCTCGGCGCCGGCCTCGTCGGGTAGCTCGTCGAAGGAGCGGACGTGGCGGCGGGCGACGATCAGGTAGTGGGCGGCGGTGCCGGCGTAGGGGTAGGAGTTCTTGGTGACGAACCAGTGCTCGCCGCGCATCTCGACCGGGTTGGCCTGGTACTCGGCGACGTGCTCTTCGCAGAAGATGCAGATGCCGTCGCGTTCGAGGCCCTCCATATAGAGGCGCTGGTCGCGGGAGCGGGCCGCGTCGAGGAAGTAGAGCGGCTCAGGCGGATTCGCGCTCATAGCGCTTGAAGCTGAAGGTGTACCCGTTCTCGCGCAGGGGCTCGCCGCGCTCGACGCACCGCCATTCCGCGTCCGGCAGGGGAGGGAAGACGGTGTCGCCTTCGACCGCCGCTTCGACCTCGGTCGCGTATACGCAGTCGGAGTGAGCCAGCGCCTGCTCGTAGGTGGCGCCGCCGCCGACCACGAAGCATTCGCCGTCGCAGGCTTCCAGCGCCACCTCCAGGCTCGGCATCACCTCGGCCCCCTCGACCCGGTAGGCGGGGTCGGTGCTGAGCACGATGTTGCGCCGGTCCGGCAGCGGGCGGTAGGGGTCGGGCAGCGATTCGTACGTCTTCCGTCCCATCACCACGGCGCCCCCGGTGGTCAGCTCGCGGAATCGCTTCAGGTCGGCCGGAAGGTGCCAGGGCAGATCGCCGTCGCGGCCGATCACCCGGTTGGCGCTGTGGGCGACGACGATCGCGATCATCAGGTCTTCACCGGGATGCCTTTGATCGCCGGGTGGGGGTGGTAGTCCTCGAGCTGGAAGTGCTCGGCGCGGAAATCGTGGATGTCGGTGACCCGGCGACCCGCCTCGGTGAGGGTGAGGGTCGGCAGCGGCAGCGGCTCCCGCGCGATCATCTCGTCGACGTCCCCGAGCTGGTCGTCGTAGATGTGCGCGTACTGGATCCAGTGCACGTACTCGACGAACTCGTATCCCGTCAGCTGCTCGAGCATCAGCCCCAGCGCCGTGTACTGGGCCATGTTGGAGGGCACGCCGATCGGAATGTCGCCCGAGCGCTGATTATGGATCAGGTGGAGCTTTTCGTTGAAGGCGAGGGCGTGGATCCAGCCGTGGCAGGGAGCGATCGTGTTGCGCGACTTCACTCCCTCGGCGCGGTGGTTGGCGTTCGGCACCCAGGGGCTGAGCAGCGCGGTCCGGTCGAGCGGCAGATCGCGCAGCTTCTCGATCAGGTGCGGCAGCTGGTCGAACCCCGGGTCGTCGCCGTCGAGGTCGGTGGTGAAGTTGCGGAAGGCGAAGCCGTAGGAGCCGGGACCGAGGTCACCCGGTTCCAGCCCCCGTGGCTCGCACTTCTCCGGCGTCGCCCAATTGCCCCACCAGTCGCAGCCGAACTCCTTCAGCTCCTCGAGCGTGCGGGCGCCGTTGATGAAGGCGCAGAGCTCCCCGATCGCCTTGCCGACGAAGCCGCCGATCGCGCGCTCGGTGATCACGGCGGCGCCGTGGGCCATCGGGAAGCGCATCGCGTGGCCGGCGACGGCCAGCGCCTCGCCGCCCTGCTTGACCTGCAGCCGGATGCCGCGGTCGCGAACCGTGCGCAGCATGTCGCTGTACTCGGTGCTGGGGCTGCGCTCGTCGTAGGGGAGATAGTTCGGCATCCGTGTCCTTGGTCGGGCTCTCAAGTCAAGTGGCCGATTCGGACGGAGATCCGGTCCTGCCGATCCCCCACAATCCGCAAAATCCCGCGGCCCGTGCCGCCGGGGCGGCCCGATCATCTCGTTAAGGTCTCTGCTCGGCAGGCCACCTCTCGAGAACGCAGGCGCATGGCAGTCAACACCGGAATCCTGGGTCCCGCATCGACCACCGATCAGCGGATCGTCGCTTCGCTCGGCGAGATGGCTGACAAAGCCCAGCACCTCCGCGGTTTGGGCTACACCGTCGTTCTCACCTCCGGCTCCTTCGACCTGATCCATCTCGGGCACGTGAAGTACCTCGAGCGGGCCAAGGAATGCGGGGACTTCCTCGCCGTCGGCGTCGACTGCGACGCGAAGATCCGCAGCCGCAAGGGGGACGACCGGCCGATGGTCCCGGAGGAGGAGCGGCTGCAGATGCTCGCCTACCAGCGGCCGGTCGACTTCGTCTACCTGAAGCGCGAGGAGGACGAGCGCTGGGGGCTGATCAAGGCCACCCGGCCCGACGTCCTCGTCCTCACCGCCGACCACTCCTACGACGAGGACGAGCTGCGGGGCCTGGCTGAGCTCTGCGGCGAGATCAAGGTGCTGCCGCGGCAGGCCTCGGTGACCACGAGCGAGCGCATCAGGCAGATGTACATGCACATGGGCGACCGCCTCGGCCCGAAGCTGGCGGAGGTCCTGCCGGGCCTGATCGACTCCGTCCTCAAGCGCGGATGAACGAAGTCGTCGTCGCCTACGTCCCGGTCCTCCACGAGGGATACCGGCGCTTCCTCGAGGCCCACGGGCGGGACCGCACGCTTTATGTAGTCGGGCCGGAGCTCTACGCGGATTACCGGCCGCTGGCCAAGGACATCCGCTGCCTCGACGCCGGCCTGGTGGCGAGCGCGATCGCCGCCTGGGGGTTGTGCGCGGAGGTGAAGGTCCTCGATGCCGAAGGGGCGCGGCGGCTGGCCGAGGCGGCGCCGCAGATCACCCTGCCGGCAGAGGACGTCAGCTACCAGCTCGTCGAGCGCTTCTTCCCCCGCTGCCCCGTCCGCTACGACTCGGCCTTCCTGCGCTGGGACAAGTCGCGGACCGTGCAGATGCTGGCGCCGCGGGCGGTGCGGGAGGTCCCGATGGAGGAGATGGTGAGCGAGCTGGCCGGGGCGGCCGAGCGGGAGGCCGCCCGCAGCATCGACTGGTGGCGCCAGGTGGGAGCGGCGATGCGGCTGGGCGACGGCCACCTCCTCTGCGCCGGCAACGAGCACCGGCCGCACCCGCTGAGCGCCTACGCGGCCGGGGATCCCCGCGCCAACTTCTTCAAGGGCGTCAACCTCGAGCTCTCGACCGCGATGCACGCCGAGGCGCGGCTCGTCGCCACGGCCGCCCGGGAAGGGCGCGCGACCGAGGGCGCGGTCGTCTACGTCACCGACTTCCCCTGCCCTCCCTGCGCGAAGCTGATCGCCGACGCGGGGATCTCGCGCCTCTACTTCCGCGAGGGGTACGCGGTCCTCGACGGCAACGACGTCCTGGAGGCGGCGGGCGTCGAGATCGCGCTCGTTGCCTGACCCCGCGGCAAGCTGGGACGCCGAGTACGAGCGCGCCGGGATTCCCTCGAGCTACCGGCAGGCTCCTTCCGGCGCGGTTCTCTGGGCTCTGCGCAACTGGGGGGAGCCCGGCCGCGACCAGCTGCCGCGGCGCGCGCTCGACGTCGGCTGCGGCACGGGCCGGAACGCCGCCCATCTGGCGAGCCGCGGAATCCGGGTGACCGCCTTCGACAGCGCGCCCGCGGCGGTGGCGGCTGCCGAGCAGCGCCTACTCGCGGCCGGCCTGGAGGCCGACCTCAGCGTCCGCGACCTGCGGGCGGGGCTCCCCGCCGGCGATCGTGAGATCGACCTGGTGCTCGACGTCTTCGTCTACAAGCACCAGACCGATCCGGCTGACCGCCGTAAGTACCGGGAAGAGCTGCAGCGCGTCCTCTCGGACGAGGGGCGGGTGCTGCTCTCGGTCGCCGAACCGGACGACGGGTATTACGGCGGCTGCCCTCCGTTGGCCCACCCGGAAGCGTCTCCGCACGCCGTGCTCGACCCGGTCCTCGGCCTAGGGAGCGTCCTCTTCTCGCTCGGCGAGCTGGAAGCGGAGATGGGCGAGGCCCTGGAGCTGGAGATGGCCTGGCGGAAGGTTCGGGTCGGCGACATGCACGGCAAGCGATACGTCCGCCGGACCCTCGCCACGCTGTGGAGGGCCGCCGCCGCGGACCCCCCGTTCGTCAAGGCGTAGGCGAAGCGACCGGTCAGAGCCGCTGCGGAACCAGTGCGAAGCCGTGCCTTTTGGCGGCATCCCGAAGCTCCTTGTCCCAGCAGGCGAACTCGAGCTCTTCGCCGGCGGCGAACGAGAGAGCTCCCGCAAGGTGAACGGCGTCATAAGCGCGAAGGGCGTGGGTACGCGCGCTCTCTGCGGCCTTCGCGAGAAGGGCGTCGTTGACGGCGTGGCTATCGATGCCGCGCCAAAGGCCTTCCAGATCTTCGATTGCGCGCCGGAGCTGGGTCGGGGTGAGGCGTCCCCCCTTTGTGCATCCTGGTCAATGCCGCGGTTGCCTCGACATGCGCGATCGCGATGGTTCGGACGCCGTCGGCGTCGTTGTAGGCACCCTGCGCCTCCTCGGTGCCCGGCTCATCGATCAGCAGCTTCACCAGGGCGCTGGTATCGAGGTAGAGGCTCAGCGCCGACCCTCGGAGACGTAGTCTGCGGCGGTCCTGCCGGAGCCTCGGAGCTTGATGGGGCGGGGTAGATAGCGGGGGCTTTCGCTCGGCCGCACGCTGCCGTCGGCGATCAGGGCGGCAAGGTGGCGGGGCGCCGTCGCGGAAACGATCCTTGCCACGGGTCGTCCATGTTTGGTCACCGTGATCGCCTCGCCGTCCTCGACCCGGTCGATGATCGTGCTCGCCTTGTCCTTCAGTTCCCGGATGCCTACGGTGTCTTTCTCCATAATGGCTACATTCTAGCCCATAGTGGCCACAGCACGGCCACGGCGACGGGGGCTCTCCGATCCGGCTCGAGCGGTGGGGCGAAGGTGCGACTCCGCGTCGCATATCTTTGTTGCCTGGTGCCGGTCCGATCTAAGCAGCGCGTAGCCGATCACGGGGAGGTGTTCACGCCCCCCTGGATGGTCGAGGAGATGCTCGACCTCGTCAAAGAGGAATCGGAGCGGATCGACGCTCGCATTTTGGAGCCGGCGTGCGGGTCGGGCAACTTCCTCGTCCAGGTGCTCCAGCGCAAGCTGGCCGCGGTCGAGCTGAGGTTCGGCAAGAGCGAGTTCGAGAAGCGCCACTATGCGCTGCTCGGCCTGATGTGCGTCTACGGGATCGAGCTGCTCGAGGACAACATCGCCGAGTGCCGGGCCAACCTGCTCGAGATCCTGGCCGATTACCTGCGCCTCGGCGAGGATGACGACGTCTGGCGGGCCGGCGCCCACGTCCTCGGTCACAACATCGTCCACGGCGACGCCCTGGCGATGCTGACGAGCACCGGGCAGCCGCTGACCTTCGCGGAGTGGGGCTACTTGGGCAAAGGCAAATTCCAGCGGCGCGACTTCCGCTACGACGTGCTCGTGCGGATGTCGTCCGTGGGGGAGGACACGCTGCTCGGAGAGATGGGCAAGCACGAAATCTTCACGCCGGTCCGCAGCTACCCGCCGCTGACGGTGAAAGGCCTCGCAGCGTGACGACGGCCGCGCCGACCGCCGCTTTCGCGATCCGGGGTCGCAACCCCGACGTGCTCTCGTGCATCGCCAACCTCTCCAACGACGAGGTGTTCACTCCCCCGGAGTTCGCCAACCAGATGCTCGACACCCTCGCCGAAGCCTGGGCCGCCGGCAACGGCGGCGCCGAGATCTGGGCCGACCCGGGCGTGCGATTCCTGGACCCGGTGACGAAGTCGGGCATCTTCCTGCGGGAAATCGCGGCGCGGCTTACGCGCGGTCTCGCCGACGAGATCCCCGACCTGCAGGAGCGCGTCGACCACATCCTCACCGAGCAGGTCTTCGGGATCGCGACCACTTACCTCACCAGCCTGCTCGCCCGCCGCAGCCTCTACTGCTCCAAGCACGCGAACGGCGAGCACTCGGTTGCGACGTCCTTCGAAACCGAAGCGGGCAACGTCTGGTTTCAGCAGCTGGAGCACACCTGGGTGGGGGAGCGGTGCAAATACTGTGGAGGCAGCAAGTCCGCGCTCGGCCGTGGGGAGGGTCTCGAGACGCACGCGTACGCCTTCATCCACACTGACGACATCAAGGCTCGCGTCGGCGAGCTGTTTGGAGGAGACATGCAGTTCGACGTGATCATCGGCAACCCGCCGTACCAGCTGGAGGACGGAGGCCACGGCGCCAGCGCCGTGCCGATCTACCACAAATTCGTCGAGCAGGCAAAGGGGCTGGAGCCGAGGCTGCTGACGATGGTCACCCCTTCCCGCTGGTTCTTCGGCGGCCGGGGACTCGACTCTTTCCGGCGCTCGATGCTGGCTGACAGGCGCATCCGCAAGCTCGTCGACTACCCCGACAGCCGCCAGGGCTTCGACAAAGTCGACGTCGCCGGCGGTGTCTGTTACTTCCTCTGGGACCGGGACAACGAGGGGGATTGCGAAGTCGTCAGCAACGACCTTCGCGGCCACCGCTCGGTCAGCGTCCGCCCGCTGCTCGAGCCCGGCGCGGACATCTTCATCCGCAACAACGAGAGCCTGGACATCCTCCGCAAGATCGTGCTGGAGGAGACCGGCTCGCCCGGGGTCGCGCTGCCGGCGGAGCTTCGCTTCGAACGGCAGATCAGCGCCCAGAAGCCGTTCGGGCTGCGCACCTACGTGAGGGGCGAGAGCGAGAAGAAGCGCGACGACGACGTCCTCCTCCTGCAGAGCGGCGGCAGGGCGTGGATGGGGCGAGACCAGATCACCGAGGGCGTCGACCTGATCGACAAATGGAAGGCGTTCACCTCGAAGTCGTCCTCCGAGCACGCAGGGCAGGCCGACAAGAACGGGATGCGAAAGGTGCTCTCGCTGTCCGGCGTTCTGCCTCCGGGGTCGGCCGTGACCGAGACGTACGTCCTGCTCGGCGCGTACGACTCGGAGGAGGAGGCGCGTAACTGCCTCTCCTACGCGACGACGAAGTTCTTCCGCTTCCTGCTCGCCACCAGAACCTCGGCTCAGGACCTGTCGCGATCCGCTTACTCACTGGTCCCGGTTCAGGATTTCTCCCATCCGTGGACGGACGAGCTGCTCTACGAGAAATACAAACTGTCCGCTGATGAGATCGCCCTGATCGAGGCGACGATCCGCCCGATGAAGGTTGATGAGTAAGGGAATCGACGAGATTCTCGTCCCGCGCTCGCAGGCGCGGCTGCGGATTTACGCGTGGACGCCGAACGACCCGCCGGCTGACTATGCCGGGCTGATCAAGGTCGGCCAGACGACGCAGGCCGACGTCAACGCCCGCATCAAGCAGTCCCAAGGCCAGATGCAGCAGGGCTACACGCTCCATCTGGACGTCCTCGCCGAGCGCGAGGACGGGACGATCTTCCGCGACGGGGAGGTTCGCGAGCGGCTCGTCGCCAAGGGCTTCGAGAACGTCGTCATCGGTTCCTCGCGCGAGTGGATGCGCTGCTCGCCCGAGGACGTGAAGACCGCCGTGACTGAACTGCGGCAGGGGTTGAAGCTCACCGGCACGCATCACGAGACCTTCGAGATGCGCCGGGAGCAGGAGGAGGCGGTCGAGAAGACCGCCGCCTACTTCCAGTCGATCTGGGACGAGGACGGGAACGCGGTGCCGCGCTTCCTCTGGAACGCGAAGATGCGCTTCGGCAAGACCTTCACCGCCTACCAGCTGGCTAAGAAGCTCGAGGCCCGGCGCGTGCTCGTCGTCACCTTCAAGCCCGCCGCCGCCGACGCCTGGCAGACGGACCTCGAAACCCACGTGGACTTCGACGGCTGGCAGTTCATGTCGCGCGACACCGGCACCACGCCCGAGGACGCGGGCAGCGAGGGGCCGTTCGTGTACTTCGGCTCCTTCCAGGATCTCCTGGGCCGTGACGCGGCGGGGAACGTCAAGCCCAAGAACACCTGGATACACGCGATCAACTGGGACCTGGTGATCTTCGACGAGTACCACTTCGGGGCTTGGCGGGAGACCGCGAAGGAGCTGTTCGAGGGCGAGGAGGAGACGGTCGCGAAGAAGGAGACGAAGCTGGAGTACGCCAGCGACCTGGCCAAGGTCAACGAGGACCTCGGCGAGCTCTCCGAGCAGGAGACCGACTTCCTCCCGATCACCACGAGCGCCTACCTGTACCTCTCAGGCACGCCGTTCCGGGCCCTTGCCAGCGGCGAATTCATCGAGGAGCAGATCTTCAACTGGACCTACACGGACGAGCAGCGGGCCAAGCGGGACCACGCGCGGCCCGGCAAGCGGAATCCCTACGCCGCCCTGCCCCAGATGTGCCTGCTGACCTACCAGATGCCCGACGAGTTGCTGGCGATCGCGAGCCAGGGCGAGTTCGACGAGTTCGACCTCAACGCGTTCTTCGCCGCCACCGGGACCGGCTCGGAGGCGGAGTTCAAACACAAGAGCGACGTGCAGAAGTGGCTCGACATCATCCGCGGCTCCTACGCCCCCACCCAGGTGGACAACCTCAAGCTCGGAAGCCAGCGCCCGCCCTTCCCGTATTCGGACGTCCGGCTCCTGGAATATCTCCGGCACTCGTTCTGGTTCCTCCCCTCGGTGGCGTCCTGCCATGCGATGGCAAACCTGCTGGCGGAGCCGCACAACACGTTCTGGCACGACTACGAGGTGCTGCCGATCGCGGGCGCGTCGGCGCCCGTCGGCCTCGAGGCGCTCGCGCCCGTGCGCGCGGCGATCGGCAGCGGTGACGACACGAAGACGATCACGCTTTCCTGCGGGAAGCTGACGACCGGCGTCACCGTGCCGCAGTGGATGTCGATCTTCATGCTGCGCAACCTGAAGTCGCCGGAGACCTATTTCCAGGCGGCCTTCCGCGTCCAGTCCCCCTGGTCGATCAAGAACCCCGAAGGGGACGACCCCGAGGCGGAGCTGATCAAGAAGCCCGCCTGCTACGTCTTCGACTTCGCGCCGACCCGGGCGCTGCGCCAGCTCTCGGACTATGCAGTCGGGCTCTCGCCCGAGGAGGCCAATCCGGAGAAGGCGGTCGAGGACCTCGTCTCCTTCTTGCCGGTGCTCGCCTACAACGGCTCCGTGATGGTCCAGGTCGACGCCGGCGGCATCCTCGACATCGCCATGTCGGGCACTTCCGCGACGCTGCTGGCCCGCAAGTGGGAGTCGGCCCTGCTGGTAAACGTCGACAACGACACCCTGCGCCGCATCCTCTGCAACGAGGACGCCTTCGACGCCGTGATGCGGATCGAGGGCTTCCGCGCGCTGGGCTCGGACATCATCGAGACCGTCGTCAACAAGAGCGACAAGGTCAAGGAGACGAAGAAGGAAAAGGGCGACGAGCTCTCCGACAAGGAAAAGCGCGAGCTGACGGCCGAGGAGAAGGAGTACAAGGCCAAACGCAAGCAGATCCAGGAAAAGCTGATCAAGTTCGCCACCCGCATTCCGGCCTTCATGTACCTGACGGACTTCCGCGAGAACAAGCTCAAGGACGTGATCACGAGGCTGGAGCCGGACCTGTTCCGCGCCGTCACCGGCCTCACCGTCGAGGACTTCCAGCTCCTCGTCAGCCTCCGCGTCTTCAACACCGAGCAGATGAACCAGGCGGTCTTCGCCTTCCGGCGCTACGAGGATGCGTCGCTGGCCTACACGGGCATCGACTCGCACCCCGACCTGGCTCATTACGGCCTCTACGACACCGTCGTTGCCCGCGACGCCGAAGAGGTCGCCTGATGGGCGCGACCGTTCTCTTCATGTCGATGTCCCTCGACGGGTTCGTCGCCGGGCCCAACGAGGGGCCGGACAACGGGCTCGGGGACGGCGGCCACCGGCTGCACGAGTGGTTCCTTGGCGGCGCGGCTACCGAGCACGGGGGAATCCCGGGACGGCCGCCGGGTGTCAACGGGAGGATGATGGACGAGGCGATGGCGACCGGGGCCGTCGTCGCCGGCCGGGGAACCTTCGAGCCGGCGGGGGGCTGGGGCGGCGACCATCACGACGGCGTCCCGATCTTCATCCTCAGCCGCCATCCCGAGGAGGAGGAGGCGCGGTGGCCGCTGGTCACCTATGTCAGCGACGTCGAGGTGGCGATGGCCGCCGCGAAGGAGGCCGCGGGCGAGAAGGACGTGCTGGTCCACGGCGCCGGCACCGCCCAGCTGGCGCTCGCCGCCGGGGTCCTCGACGAGCTGCAGATCCACCTGGTCCCCGTCCTGCTCGGCGAGGGCCGCCGTCTCTTCGAGCACCTCGGCGCCGACCACATCGAGCTCGAGCCGATCCGGGTCGTCGAGGGCGAGGGAGTCACGCACCTGCGCTACCGGGTGGCGTCATGAGCGGGGACGCCGGCCGCCGGCTGATCCTCCACATGTCGGTCTCCCTCGACGGCTTCGCCGCCCACCCCGACCACGGGCTCGACTGGCTCACTCCCGAGGACGGCCGGCTGCCCGACCACGGCGACCAGCGCCACCGCATCAACCTCGAGCTGCTGAGCCAGGTCGACCTGATCGTGCTGGGCCGCCGCGGCTACGAAGACATGGTCGGAGGCTGGTCGGGCTCGGACAACCCGATGGCCCGGCTGATGAACTCGCTGCCGAAGCTCGTCTTCTCGCAGAGCCTACCGGCGGTCGAGTGGAACAACGCCAGCATCTCCCGCCGTCCCGTCGGCGAGGAGATCCCCGAGCGCAAAGCCGAAGGCGGCAAGGACATCGTCGTCTTCGGCGGCGCCCGCATCGCCAACAGCCTGATCCGCGAGCGCCTCGTCGACGAGTACCGGCTGACCGTGCACCCGGTCGCGCTCGGCGCCGGGCTGCCGCTGATGCACGGGATCCCCGAGCCGCAGCGCTTCGAGATGGTCAGCAACACCGTCTACGCGGACGGCACCTGCGCCCAGGTTCTGCGCCCGCTGCCGGATCGCTGACCGAGCCTAGCCCGCCGCCAACACTTCGCCCGGGCCATCGTCGCCTTGATGTGCCGTCGACTTCCTTGAAGTTGAGTTCCTGCCAAGGCAAAAGATCTGGAGAAACAGGGGCGTTGATTGCTCGAATGAGGTGCGGGCGATTTAGTGGCTGGGCGTCGGGGAGGGGCTGATATGCGGCCTCCCTCATGTATTTATGCGCGGGATCTTCGGCCCCCTCGGGTCTTCATCAGCTCAACTTTTGAGGACCGCCTCTTGGAGATTCGGTTCCAGATCAAGAAGGCCCTGGAAGAGGCGAAGATGGAGCCTGTGATGAGCGAGCTCGACGGCTTTCCGTCGACCGGCGACAGGATCTACGAAGACACGATCTCTGCCGTGCGGGACTGCCAGCTCTTCATCCTGGTCGTCGGCCACCGGTACGGGAGCAAGCACCCTGAGGAGGGCGAGTCGATAACCCGCCTCGAGTACCGGGCCGCGAGAGACGCAGGGATGAGAACCCTCGTCTTCGTCGAGGACTCGCTCTGGCAGATATTTCAGGACAACCGCAGAACGGGTGAGGCGCCACCGTCAGCGTTGCCTGAACGGGGGGAGGTATTCGAGTTCCTGAGGCAGATCGCGGAGGAGGACAACTGCAACTGTGTCGGTTTTCGCCACGCTGACGAGATCCTCTCCAACCTCAAGCACCAGACCGCGAACCTGCTTGGCGCGTATCTGCGCTTCCAGGAGAAGGCGGCCGACTGGATCTGGACCGAGCGTTATACCCACAGCCTGGAGGAGTCGGCGCGCCTCGTCTGGATCCTGACCCCCGATTTCTACTGGGATTACACCGACGTGGAGTTTGCCCGCCTAGTGCGGGAGAACGTCATCGAGCGAGGTGTTAAGTATTTCTACCTCTATAAGGAGGACAACGGCGCTGAGGACCGGATCGCCGAGATGGTGGCCGGGTACGAGCAGGCTGCCGGCGACCTCTGGAACAGCTCCGTGTTCTTCGCCGGCATTCCGGCCGACAACTTCTTCTGGTGCGCCGAGCAGGTGCTGTACAACCCCGGCGACCCGCAGCTCGAGCGGGCGATTCTCGTCGACACGATGAACGGACGGAACAAAGAGCACAAGTTCGACGTCGAGCTGGGTCGAGGTCGCAGGTCGGAGTTCCGTCGTCACTTCCAGCGGCTCTGGTCTCTCTACTCGAATAAGCCGCTTCTCAGCCTGAGCGGAAGCGGCGTAGGTGGTGTTTCACCAGACCTGGCTGGGGCAAAGAATGCTTGAGACCCGATCGGATGGATCCGGTTCGCAGCGCCCAGCGCAGCGGTTGATGCTCAGGGAGAACATCCTCGGTTATGACGTGGTCAAGGCTGCATCGGCTTACTCAAATGCCACGGGCCTCGTCTCGGGCTTTGCGCTGGCGGCTGTCGTCCTCGTTTTCACCATTGCCGCCACTGTCAGCGATCTCGACCACGGGCAGAAGGTAGACCTGGGCTTTGCCACGTCCCTTTTCGCCCTCGGCTTCGTCGGCTGCCTGCTTTGCGCGTACTCGTTCGCCTCCCTCGCAGGGGAGAAGAACTCACCGGCAACCATGACCTATTCGATGCTGGTTGGATCGGCGGTCTTCATCTCGGTGATCGCGGTCCTGGGAGGCTTCGAGGCGCTGGCGCAGGCGTTTCTCCCGGAATCGGCCGCCGTGTTCGAGGTCTTTACGGCGGTGGGCGCGATGATCGCCCCTCTGTTCGTCTGGTTTCCTCAATGGGACATAGTCCAGCGATTCGGCCCACCCAGGTACAAGGGTCCACCCTGCTCAACCGGTGAGGCGCAGCGACTGATCGCACGGCTCTGGGCATTAGGCGTTGTCACTGCAGCGTTCGGCACGGCGCTCCATTTCAGCGCCCTGTTCGGCGACCCGCGGCGTTGGGAGTACCTCATCCTGACGTTCGGCGGTCTTCTCTACGCCGGCGTGGTGGTTGCTATGGCGCTGATCGTCTCGGCCCATGAGGGGCGGGCGCGCGCCACGATTGCCGAGACCTGGACCATGGCGCTCCTCCAGTCGCTGACCGCGATGGTGATGCTGGCACTGCTTCCCTGAGCCGAGGGGTAGGCGTCACCGCTCCGCCGCCAGCGCCTCGCCGAGGTTGTCGAGCGCGTTGTTCCAGCCGCCTTCGTGCGAGGTGACGTGTTCGGCGTCGCGGAGGCCGTGGTGGAGCATCGTCACCTTGGTGGCGCCGTTGCTCTCTTCGAAGTCGAGCTCGATCAGGGTCTCGCGGTCGGCGTCGTCGTCCCAGACCCAGGTGAAGACGAGGCGATGGGGGCGGTCGATCTCGGTGTAGTGGCCACCGCCCCCGTACTCGGTGCCTTTGTCGGGGTCGCGCATGACGACGCGGACAGCGCCGCCGAGGCGGAGGTCGACCTCGGCGCTGGGGGTCTGCCAGTGGTGTTCGCCATGGAACCAGCGCCGCATCACCTCCTCGCTGGTCCAGGCGTCGAAGACGGCCTCGGCCGGCGCCTGGAAGGTGCGCTCGATCTTCATCGTCATGCCGGTGGTCATCGGGGCTCCCGGGGTTGGTGGCGGCGGAGGTGGAGGTTAAGCCAGGCCCGGGCCGCCAGCAGGCCGGCCCCCGGCCCGGCCAGCATCGGCAGCAGCTCCTCCAGCGGCATGCCGCCGACGTGCGCGAGCGGGATCACGTGCTGCGGGTGCCGCGCTGCGATGCGGTCGCCTCGGAGATGGCGTGCTCGAAGCGGGTCGGCTCGTCGTATTCGTCGTGGCGGTTCCACCAGACATAGGCCTGCGTCTGCGGGTAGCCCTCCGGCGAGTCCTCCCAGATCTCCTGCCGGCCCAGCGGGGTGATGTCCAGGTAGTTCCAGGTGTTCCCCATCTGCTCGTCGCCGCGCTTGTCGATGAAGTAGGTGCGGAAGACGCTGTCCTCGTCGTCTTTGAAGAAGACGTTGGTCCCGTGCCATTCGTCGACGTCGAAGTCGGCATCGAACTCGTCGGTGAGCGTGAACCAGGGGATATCCCAGCCCATCCGCTCCTTCAGCCGCGCGATCTCCGCCTGCGGCGCCCGCGAGACGAAGACCAGCGTCGCGTCGCGGGCGTTGAGGTGGGCGAGGTGGGCGATCTGGTCGGCGACGAACGAGCAGCCGGGGCAGCCCTTCTCGGGGTACCCCTTGACGTCGGGGTCGAAGAAGAAGCGGTAGACGATCAGCTGGCGGCGCCCGGCGAAGAGATCCGGCAGGCTCACCGGCCCGTCCGGCCCCTCGAAGCGGTACTCCTTCTCGACCGCCAGACGCGGCATCCGCCGGCGTTCGGCGGCGAGGGCGTCGCGCGCCCGGGTCAGCTCCTTCTCCTTGACCAGCATCTCCTCGCGCGCGGCCTTCCACTCCTCGGCCGAGACGACAGGTGGCAAATTCATTCCCGTTCCTCCTTCAAGTACTCGTCGACGACGTCGAACATGCGCTCCCAGAGGGCGCGCTGGCGATCCATCCACTCGGCGGCGTCGCCGAGCACCTCCGGCTTCAAGGCGATCCGGTGCGTCCGGCCCTCGACCACCCGGGTGATCACCCCCGTCTCCTCGAGCACCTTCAGGTGCTTGGAGATCGCGGGCTTGGAGACCCCGAAGCCGCGGCTGACTTCGCCGACGCTCGCCGGGCCACCGGCAAGCCGTTCGACGATCCCGCGGCGGATCGGGTGGGCGAGGGCCCTGAACGAATCATTAACCATGTGGTTAACAGTAGCAACCTGTCACTCCGAGCGAACCGCAGGCTGCCCACCTTGGTCAAGGCGGGCCGGAATCTGGCTCAAAAAGGGAAGCGCTCCACCGCCGCCCCGGGTCGAAGATCGAACCCGATCTACGAGAAAGGCGGTGGGGGGGGATGAAGAGGTATCTGCTGGCTGCGGGAGTGGTCGCGGTGGGAATGGCGCTGCTGGTGACGGCAACCGCCTCGGGCAAGTGGGAGATAGCGCGGGCGGGGAACATCGTCTTCGGCGACAACGGCGGTATCTCGCCGACGAAGCTGCCCAAGCACGGGTTCGCGCCGGCGACGGCGCGGATCATCGGCAAAATCGGCACCGTCGACGGCACCCATCCGCCGGCGCTGCAGGAAGTCGAACTCGACATCGACCGGACGATCCGGGTCGACGCGGTCGGGTTGCCGAGCTGCCGGCTCGGCCAGCTGCAGGCGCGCAGCACGAAGGACGCGAAGGCGGCCTGCGGCGACGCGGTCATCGGCTCGGGCTCGGCCTCGGTGGAGGTGGCCTTTCCCGAACAGACGCCGTTCTCCTCCACCGGGCCGCTGGTCCTCTTCAACGGCGGCGTCCACGGGAAGACGACCACGGTCTTCCTCCACGCCTACGTCGACGTCCCGGCGCCGACCGCGATCGTCGTCCCGGCGACGGTCACCAAGATCGACAAAGGACGCTTCGGCCTCCACCTCGAGGCGAGCATCCCCCGGATCGCCGGCGGCGCCGGCTCGGCCACTCACTTCGAGATGAAGATCGGCCGCCGCTACACCTACAAGGGAGAGAAGAAGAGCTTCCTCTCGGCGGGCTGCCCGACCGGCAGCTGGATGACCAAGGGCCACGTCGTCTTCGCCGACGGCACCGAGGCCGGCCTCACCCACTTCTTTGCCTGCACCCCGCAGGGCGCTTAGCGCCCTGCGGGAGGGCTCGAGCGTCAGCCGCGGAGCTCGTCGGCGCGCGTCGTCATCGTGCCGACGCTCGTCTTCAGCGCCGCGGCGAGGCGCAGCAGCGTCGTGTAGCTGGGGTTCCTGACCCCGCGCTCGATGCCGCCGACCTGGGTGAGGTCGGTCCCCGCGCCTTCGGCCAGCTGCTCCTGGCTCAACCCCGCCTCGAGGCGGAGCGTCCGCACCGCCTCGCCGAGGGCAGCGTGCTCGGGCGAGCGTGGTTTGCTGCGGCGGGGCGGCGGCATCGCGCCCCGGAGCCTCTCTATTAATAGACCCGGTTGTTAGAGTATTTATGCACTAACATTTTGAGCGCCGGAATTGGCTTCAGCACTGAACCTCCGGCGTTCTCAATGCCACCCACCGCGTCCAAGCTGATCAGCGCCGTCAACCACCCGCTCCGGCGGCGGATCCTGCTCGCCTACCTCGACGGCTCGTTCGTCTGCGCCTCAGCTCAGGAAGTGGCGGCGGCCCTCGACCAGCGGGTCGGCCCGGTCGCCTACCACCTGAAGACGCTGGCGAAGGGCGAAGTCCTGCAGGCGGTACCGAACCAGGGCTGGACGCTCGGCGTCGAGCCCGACTGGCTGCGGGTCGTGCTCGAAGTCTGGGCCGAGGCCGAGGTCGCGGGCTAGCCGGCCTCGCCCCTGTCGGCGACGAGGTCGCGGAGGCTGCGGAAGTCTTCGGCGCAGGCCGGGCAGCCGTCCAGGTGCGCGTGCATCCCGGGCACGCGCTCGTCGGCATCCTCGCCGGCGGCGACCAGCTCGACGTAGCGGTCGAGCTCGGCGAAGCACTGCTCGCAGGTCAACTCCGGCTCGCCCGGTCCCAGCACCCGGGCCAGGAGATCATCCCGTTTCATCGTCCCTCCTCTCGGTCGGTCGCAATTGCGAAGCCGCGGGCGGCGAGGCCCTCCCGCAGCTTGCGGCGCGCGTCGTGCAGGTTCTTGTAGAGGGCGCCGCGGTTGGAGCCGAGGCGCTCGGCGAGGACGTCGATCGGCACCCCGTTGAGGGCGACGGCGACGAGGACCTCGCGCTGGTGCGGGGTCAGGCTCTCCTCGATCTCCTGCCGCAGTGCCGCCAGCAGCTCGGCGTCTTCGGCGGGGCGCGCCGCCGAGCCCGCCGCCGCGAGCCGCGACCAGGCCTCGTCCTCGAGCGGGATCTCGCGCCCCTGCCAGGCGCGTCGCCGCACCTTCACCGCCGCCTCGAGCAGCGCGAACTTGTAGGCCCAGGTGGTGAAGCGGCTTTCGCCGCGGAAGTCGTCGAGCTTGCGCAGCACCGCCATCAGCGCGTCGTCGGCCGCCTGCTGGGCGAGGTCCTCGAGGTCGCCGCCGCGTAGGTGGGGCAGCTCCGCCGCCCGCCGCTCGACCTCGGACCGTGCCGCCTTCACCAGCAGCTCGTGGAGCTCGGCGACGGCGATCTCCCGCGCGGCGCCGTCGGCGCGGAGGCGGTCGAGCCAGGGGATCTCGGTCGGAGTCGGCATCAGCGCGATCGCCATCAATTGTTAGCGACGGTGGGCGCCGGTTTCTTACCGCGGTAAGACCGGGGCGGCCGGCGACGCAAAGGAGGCAGACACAACCAACGGCACCAACGACGCCAACAACACCAACCAACGAGGAGGTCCCATGACCACCACCGCAACCGTCGATCCCCGCGAAGCGCGGATCGCCCCCAGCTTCGGGGAACGGCTCCGCACCGATCCCGCCTACCAGGCCTTCGTCCTCCTGCGGGTCGTCTTCGCCGTCGCCCCGATCCTCTTCGGGCTCGACAAGTTCTTCGACGTGCTGGTCGACTGGCCGAAGTACCTGGCGCCGTGGATCAACGACATCGTCCCCGGCAGCGCCTCGACCGCGATGCACCTGGTCGGGATCGTCGAGATCCTCGCCGGCGTCCTCGTCGCGCTGAAGCCCCGCTACGCCGCCTACGTCGTCGCCGCCTGGCTCGCCGGGATCATCGTCAACCTGCTCACCTACTCGGGCTACTACGACATCGCCCTGCGGGACTTCGGCCTCCTGGTCGGCGCCCTCGCCCTGGGGCGGCTGGCGCAGGCCTACGACCCGCCGGGCCTCGAGGTGAGGCTGTAGGGCCAGGGCGAACCTAGACTGGGAGGGATGCCGCCGCTGCTCGAGCGCCTGGGGGTGGAGATTCCCGTCGTCCAGGCCGGGATGGGCGGCGGGATCTCCCGGCACGAGCTGGCGGCGGCGGTCTCGGAGGCGGGCGGGCTGGGGACGATCGCCGTCAACGGCGCGGCGGCGATCCGGCGCGAGCTGGCGGCGGCGCGGGCGCTGACGGGTCGGCCGATCGCGGTCAACCTGCTGCTGCCGTTCGCGCGGCGCGACTGGTTCGAGGCGGCGGCGGAGGCCGACGTCGTCGTCACCTTCTGGGGGCGGCCGCGGCGGCGCACGGCCGGCGTCTGGCTGCATCAGTGCGGCTCGGTCGCCGAGGCCCGGGCCGCGCAGGGGGACGGGGCCGACGCCGTGATCGTCCAGGGCGTCGAGGCCGGCGGCCACGTCCGCGGCACTACCCCGGCGCTGCAACTACTCGAGGAGACGCGGGCGGCGCTGCCGCCCGGCTACCCGCTCTTCCTCGCCGGCGGCGTCGCCGAGCCCGGCGACGTGCGGACGGCGCTGGAGGCCGGAGCGACCGCGGCCGTCGCCGGCACCCGCTTCCTCCTCTCGCGGGAGAGCCGTGCCCACGCTCTATATAAGGAGCGCCTCCTGGCGGCGGACGAAACGCTCCTCACGGACCTCTTCGGCGCTGGCTGGCCGGCCCCGCACCGTGTCGTCCCGAACGCCGTGACCGATCGCGTTTTCGGTCGGCGTTCGTCCTTTCCCCACCTATTCCGCGGAAAGGACGAACGCCGGGAGGTTTTGCACGCTCCGTCCGCCAATCGCGCTTTGAACCGCCTGCTTGCTCCCGGGGCCCGCTACGCGCCGCCGTCGCTGCAGCTGCGGATGATGCGGGCGCAGCGGCCGGGCAGCCGCCTGCTCTCGCCCGCGGGGCCGACCGACGAGGGGCCGGAGACGCTTGTCGATGGCGGCGCCCTTTACGCCGGTGAGACCGTCGCTCGGATCGACGAGGTCAGGCCCGCCGCCGAGCTCGTCCGCGAATTGGCGGGTTGATGTTCATCTGCCCGGAATAGGGGTATTCCGAGGGCGGTTTGTCCGGGACGAACCGCAAGAGAGTTCGTTCGGCGGCCGTGATCGGGCTCGCGGCGCTGGCTCTCGGCGCCTCCGGCTGCGGCGACCTCAGCAACGACGAGCTCAACCGCGGGGTCGAATCGCTCTCCGCCCTCGCCGCCCAGGGGCAGCTGGTCGCTTCCGGCGTCGCCCGCGACGCGACCAAAACCACCTACGCGCGGGTGATGGCGAAGACGCTCGGCGAAGAGGCCGACCACGAGGCCGAAAAGCTCGCCGACGCGACCCTCGAAGAACCGGAGACCGCCGACCAGCGACACGCCGCGGTCGCCGTCGCCGAGGAAATCTCCGGCCTGCTCGGGGAGCTGCAGACCTACCCCGGCGACGAGCATCACGGCGCCCTCGTCCAGAAGCACCTCGAAGAAGCGCAGGAAAAGGCCGACGCGATCGTCGCCCAGCTGAGCGGGGACGCGCCGTGAAGACGATCCTCAAGATCGCCCTCGGGATCATCGCCGCGATCGGCGGCTTCCTCGACATCGGCGACCTCGTCTTCACCACCCAGGCGGGGGCGCTCTTCCGCTACGACCTGCTCTGGGCGGTCGTCCTCGGCGTCGTCGGGATCACCGTCTACGCCGAGATGAGCGGCCGCGTCGCCGCGGTCAGCGGCCGCCCGGTCTTCGACGTGATCCGGATGCGGATGGGGTTCGGGATCGGCCTCCTCGCACTCGTCGCCAGCACCGCCATCAACCTGCTGACGGTCGCCGCCGAGCTGGGCGGGATCGCGATCGTACTCGAGCTCCTCTTCGACGCTCCCTACAGCATGTTCGTCTTCGCCGCCGCGGTCGCCCTGGTCGCGATCGCCGCCCTGCTGCCGTTCGGCGGCATCGAGCGCGTCTTCGGCTACGGCGGCCTGCTGCTCTTCGTCGTCGTCGCCACCGTCTTCCACCAGAACCCCGACTGGGGCGACGTCGGCCGCGGCTTCATCCCCTCGCTCGACTCCTCGACGCTCTACCTCTACTTCGTCGTCGGCATCTTCGCCGCGGCGCTGATGCCCTACGAGGTCCACTTCTATTCCTCCGGCGCGATCGAGGAGGGCTGGACCGAGAAGAACCTGAAAGAGAACCGGCTCAACGCGATCCTCGGCTACGGCATCGGTTGCATCCTCGCGATCGCGCTGGTGATCATCTCCGGATATCTCTTCCACCCGATCGGGGTCGAACCGAACGACCTCGGCACGGTGGCGCTGCCGATGCAGGGGGCCTTCGGCGAGACCGGCCTGCTGCTGGCGCTCGCCGGCATCCTCTTCTGCGTCGGCGGCGCCGCGATCGACTCCAGCTTCGCCGCCTCCTACAACCTCGCCCAGTTCCTCGGCTGGGAGTGGGGCCGCTACAAAGGCCCGCGGAAAGCGCCCCGCTTCACCGCCTCCTGGCTCGTCTTCCTGCTGGTCGGGATCGCGATCGCCGAGAGCGGCATCAACCCGGTCGAGATCACCGAGTACAGCGTCGTCCTCTCGGTCGTGGCGCTGCCGCTGACCTACCTGCCGGTGCTGCTGATCGCCGGCGACCGCTCGTTCATGTCCGACTACGCGAACGGCCGCATCGCGACCACCCTCGGCTGGATCTACTTCGTCGTCATCGTCATCCTGGCGCTGGCGGCGGTGCCGCTGCTGCTGGCGACGAACGGAGGGGGCGGATGAAGGGCGAAGGCGAGATCTACATCGTCCACCGCCTGCTCGACGAACAGATCTGCGACGCCGACGGCCGCCGCGTCGGCCGCGTCGACGACGTCGAGCTGAGCGGCGACCCGCCGCGGGTGACGGCGCTGCTGGTCGGCGAGGGGCTCTACCCGCGGCGGCTGCCATGCAGCCTGGCGCGGCTGGTGCGGCGGATCGTCGGGCCGGAGCGCTGGGGCGCCAACGCGCTGCGGATCCCCTGGGAGGAGGTCGACGATCTGTCCTCGACGGTGAAGCTGCGCAAGAAAGCCGAAGAGCTGGGGCTGGGGATGGGCGACGACCCGAAGCGCTGGATCGTCAGGAGGCTGCCGTGGAACTGAGCGGGCGCGGCGCCCTCAGCGAGCTGCTGGGCCGCAAGGTCGTCGACCAGTCGGGGCGGAAGCTGGGCCGGGTCCGCGAGGCGCGGGGGCACTGGGAGGGCGAAGCGGTCCTGATCGACGAGCTGGTCCTCGGCCGCGGCGGGCTGCGGCGGCGGCTGCGCGGCCCCGGCGGCCCCGAGGAGGAGGCGATCCCCTGGACGCAGGTGGTCGAGCTGGTCGACGAAACCGTCGTCGTGCGGCGCTAGCCGGACGGGGCGACTTGGGACAATGGGGCGATGGCGGGGGGACAGATCCTGCAGATCGCCGAGCGCGATCTCGGCCGCAAGCGCTGCGAGCTGCAGCTCGAGGGCGAGCTCGACCTCTGGAGCGTCGAGCGCCTGCAGGCGGTGCTGCAGCGGGTGGCGCGCAGCTACGACGCCGTCCTCGTCGGCCTCGCGCAGTGCGAGTTCATCGACTCGACCGGGATCGCCCTCTTCCTCCAGGCGCGGCGGCAGCTCGAGGACGAAGGCGGCCGCCTCGTCCTCTACGGCTGCTCGGACCAGGTCCTGCGCGTCTTCACCGTCGCCGGCCTGACTGAGGCCGGCATCGTCTTCAACAGCCGCGAGGAGGCATTCGCCGAGCTGGCGATGGTTGAATGAGCGCCATGCGTTCGGTCCTTCTTGCGGTTTTCGTCTGCGCTTGCGCGGCGGTTGCGCCTGTTGGCGCGGCAGCGGAGCTCGGTCCGACGATCGACGGGACGATGCAGTTTCAAGCGATCCAGGGGCCCGATGGTCCGGACGAATTCGCCTGGGAAGTGCAGCTCAATCCGGGACAGGAACTGCGTCAGGTGGACGACCAGCACGCGGGCGTCTACTACACCGACCCTGGAGAAACTCTTGCCTTCTCCATCGCCGCGGTTGCCGCACACGACTCAGTCGGGACGACTGTCCCGACCACGATCGCCGTAACCCAGCCGAACATCGTCACCCTGACGGTGCATCATCGCGAAGGCTCGTTCCTCTACCCGGTCTCCGCCGGTGCGGGATGGGAGGGGGGTGTTGCCACTGTTACCGTCGAGATGCCGCCGGCTGAGCAGGCCGCGCCGCTGCCGACCTGCACCGTCCCCGACCTCTCCGGCCGCACGCTGCGCGCGAGCCGCGCCATCCTGCACCGCGCTCACTGCAAGCTCGGCCCCGTGCGCGGTGAGCGCAGCCGCGCCGTTCACGTCGTCCAGCAGTACCGCTCGGCGGGGAAGTCGCTACCGACCTGGACCATGGTCGGCGTCAAGGTCTCCTAGCGCTAGTACTCGCGCAGGAGCTGCTCGCGCAGCCAGGCGCACCAGAGCGCGAAGAGGACGATCGCCACCAGCGCTCCTAACCAGTGGAGGCCGACGAGGACGGCGAGGATGCTCGGCAGGCCGGCGAGGGCGGCGCCGATGAGGACGAGGCGGACCGGCAGGCGCACGAACCAGGAGGTGATCGCGGCGCAGAGCATCCAGGAGGCGGGGCCGGCGATCCAGCCCCACGTCTCGAAGAAGCTCTTCGGCAGGGCGGCGCCGAGCGCTCCCGCCAGCAGGAGGACGGCGAGGAACTGGATCGACGCCGCGCGCCAGAAGGTGGGGAGGCTCATCCCCACCGAGGCTATTCGACGACGATCTTTCCCTTCATGAAGGGGTGGATTTCGCAGTGGTAGGCGAAGGTGCCGCGCTTGTTGAAGCGGACGGTCTTCGAGGTCCCCGGCGCGATGTGTTTCGTGTTGAAGCTGCCCGAGCTGGCGGTGTGGGTCGTGTTGGCGGTGTTGGTGAAGGTCACCCGGGCGCCCCGCTTCACCTTCAGCGTCCCCGGCTTGAAGGCGAAGTTGACGATCGAGACCCCCTTGCCGGAGCTTGCATGCGCGGTCGGCTCGGCGGCGCTGCCGCGGTCGACGGAGAGCAGGCCCGCCACGAGCAGGGCGGCCAGGCCGAGGAGGATCAGGAGTCGGGGTCGCTGCAGTGAAGTCGTCATGGCCAGAGATACGAAGCGAAGCGGGCGCGGGTTCAACCCTCCGCTTCGCCTGAGCAATAATGGGCCTCCCGGGCGGTTAGCTCAGTTGGGAGAGCACTTCCCTTACAAGGAAGGGGTCACTGGTTCGAGCCCAGTACCGCCCACTCCCCGCCACTATTCGATCCTCGCCGTTTCTACCTCAGTGCCGTGCTGGTCGTAATAGCCGACGTCGATGCGGGAGCCGGCGAAGTCGAGGACGGCGAAGCCGAACAGCTGCCAGTCCTCGCATTCCGTCTCGAAGCCGTCGGCGCGCCAGGCGACGCCTTCGGGCAGCGGACCCTTGTCGTGCAGGACCGGGACGCCGCCATGGCCGATGCAGGAGCCGAAGCGGAGGAACGGCTTGTATTCCTTCTCGTAGACGCAGCAGAGGTGCTCGTGGCCCCAGAGCCAGGCATCGATCTTGCGCACGTCGAAGGCGGGCTGCAGGCGCTTGACGAAGGCGGGCTCGGGCTTCTTGGCGAAGGGGCTGAAGGGCTGGTGGTGGCTGAGCAGCATCGTCCTGCGATCCGAGCCCTCCAGCTTCTCCTTGACCCAGTCCGCCTGCCCGCCCGCGAGGTCGGGTTCGGCGAAGGCGGTGTCCAGGCCCAGCAGCTGCCAGTCCGAGTTGGCGAGGCAGAAGTGGCTGGAGCCGTTCTGGCCCGCGAAGCGCGGCTCCCGCAGCAGGAAGCCGAAGTACCCGTGCCCGCCCGAGTACATGTCGTGGTTGCCGTTCAGCGACCAGGAGTGGGTCTCCTCGCTGGCGGATTGGACAGGCCAGAAGGGGAGGAAGCGGCTCTGGTACTCCTCTTTCCAGCCTGAGTAGTAGACGTCGCCGAGGTGCAGCACGTGCGTTTCGCGGCCCTGCTCGCGTCCCTCGACCACGCTCTTCCTCATCTGCTCGCCCACTGTCTGCGCGTCGGGCAGGCCCGTCCCCCAGTCGCCGACGACGACGATGCGGGCGTCGTCGGCGATCGCCACGTCGGGTGCGCGCCCGTCGGGGAACTCCTGCCGGTGCCTGAACAGACCGAGCTCCTTGGAGATCACCGACTCGACCCAGGCGGCATCGCAGGGCCCGAACTTGCGGAAGACGTTCTTGTTGTCGAGCCCGAACTGAGCGTAGGAGCAGCGGCTCGAGCGCCCGACCAGGTCCCGGAAGCGCGAGAGGATGCAGGTGTTGACCGTCGACTGGAAGACGCTGACCCCCACCGAGCGCGGCAGGAAGGCCTGTCGTCCTTGGCTCGGTTCGGCGCCCGAGGCGGGGCTCTCCTCTGCGCGCGCAAGATCGGCGAAGAGGCGCTCGTAGTCATCCTCGGACAGCAGGCCCGGGCCCCGCTCACGCACTTCCTCCAACCGGCTTTGCAGGAAGGAGGGGTCGAGGACCTCGTGGATCACCATCCCGGCGCTCTCGGGGGAAAGGGTTACCTCTTCTCGCTCTTGCACACCCATGGTTCAGCTCCTTTCCAGATGCTGGGCTACGTAGGGGTAGACGTCCCGTGCCGCGTCGAGGGGAGGGTGTAGTCGATCGTCCAGCCGCGGTCGGCGGCGATCAGCTCGCAGCAGCGCTCGCTCACGGCTGAGATCGTCAGCAGCGGGTTGACGCCGAGCGGGCGCGGGATCACCGCTCCGTCGGAGACGTAGAGGCCTTCGTGCACCTCGGCGCCGTCGCCGGCGAAGACCCGGCCTTTGTGGTCGACGGCGCCGCCGGTGCCGTCGTCGCCCATCGGGCAGCCGCCGAGCGGGTTGACGGTGATCCGCGACCGGTTCAGGACCTTGGTCCAGATCGGGTCGGGCACGTAGGTCGCCCCGAGCGCGTCGCTGGCGGCCTCGAGCCGCTCGTCGACCCGCCCGAAGACTTCCTGGTCGCCGACGCCGGGCCAGCGGACGCGGACCCGGTCGTCCTCCAGCGCGAGTGTGCCTTCGCCGTCGTCGTGGGACATCACCAGGAAGGTCTGGGTGTTGCGGACGGCGCCGTGGCGGGAGCCGCGCAGCAGGCTTTCCCTCTCCAGCTCCCGCTTCCTCTCCTCCGGCCCGTCGCCCCCGTTGGCGTCGCTGCTGCGCAGGGCGGCCGCGGCGGCGAGCATCGCCGGCATGAAGCCGTCGAGGCCGCCGGGGATCGCGCCTTCCTCGATCACCATCCCTTCCTCCAGCCGCTCGGTCTCACGGAGATCGATGATCCCGGCGATGCAGGGCCCGACCGGGGGCTTGCGCAGGCGCGGCCCGAAGCCGACGCCGTCGATCTCCTGATCGGCGTTGTAGGCGAAGCCGAGGACGTCGCCGTTGCCGCTGAACCGCTTCCCCAGCTGGGCGGAGACCGGCAGGCCCGCGGCGGCGGAGCGGAGCAGGATCTCGGTCGAGCCGAGGGTCCCGGCGGCGAGGACGACGACGTCGGCGCTGACGAAGCCCTCCGGCGCGCGGAAGGCCTCGCGGCCGCTGCCGAGCGTCGCGAAGTGGACGATCCAGCGGCCGTCGACGCGCTCGACCGACCGCACGGCGGCGCCGGTGAAGATCTCGGCGCCGTGGTTGCGGGCGTCGGGGAGGTAGTTCATCAGCGTCGTGTTCTTGGCCAGGTGGTTGCAGCCGGAGACGCAGTCGCCGCAGAGGTTGCAGGCCCTCTGCTCTTCGCCGACGTGGTTGACGCCGGTCTCGAAGGTGACGTTGATCGGCGGCCGGTCGAAGAACTCCGCTGCTCCCATTCCCGCTGCCGACTTCTGCAGGGCGGCGAGCTTCGGCGGCATCCCCTCGCGGACCGGGTAAGGCTGCGGTTTCAGCATCTCCTCCGCGCGCAGGAAGCCCAGGGCCAGGCGCTCGCCGTCGTCCCGAAGCGCTCGCGGCCAGTGCTCGTCGGCGAAGACCCGCGAGTCGGGTGGCAGCGAGACGTTGGCGTTGACCAGCGAGGTGCCGCCGAGGCCGCAACCGACGAAGACGTCGAGGTCGTCGTTGAGGTGGAGGTCGTAGAGGCCCGTGCGCGAGCCTCTGTGGCCGCCCGCGTCGTCGACCTGCAGCTCGTCGAGCATCTCCAGCTCGCGGTCGGGGTATTCGCCCGGGCGGCGCTCGGCGCCGCGCTCCAGCAGCGCCACCCGGCGGCCCGCCCGCGCCATCCGCGAGGCGGCGATCCCACCGCCGTAGCCCGAGCCGACGACGACCACCTCGTAGTGGTCGGCCAAGCTCTCGATGCGGGCGGCAAGCCGGCCCATCTTTCTCCCCTTCGCAGTGGTCTCTTGCTTTGAGTCCTTGTAAGTACCGAAATAAAACTCCATGCAAGTAGTAACACCTGTTGACCCTCTACGGCGGGTTTGTCAGAGGTTGTCACCCGAAGGCCCGCACCGCCAGCACGGCCGCCACGCCCAGCCCCGCCACCGCGATCGAGATCCGCAGCGGGTCTGAGGGGATGCGGCGCGCGTAGTGGGCGCCCACCCGGCCGCCGATCAGCGAAGAGACCATCAGCACCGCGACGTAGCTCCACTTCACCGGGGCGAGGAAGGCGTAGGCGCAGGCGGCGAGGAGGTTGGCGCAGCCGACGAGGATGATCTTCAGCCCGTTCAGGTGCTGGAGGGTGTCGGCGACGAAGAGGGCGAGGATCGCGAAGAGGAGGATGCTGACGGCGGAGCCGAAGTAGGCGCCGTAGGCACCGCAGAAGAGGATGCCGGCGGTGAGGAAGGGCGAGTGCTCGTCGCCGGCGTGGGAGATCCGTGGGGTGAGGCGGGGCTGGAAGAGGAGCAGCAGGCAGGAGGCGGCGATGAGGAGGGGGACGATCGCTTCGAAGGCGGCGTCCGAGGTGAGCAGGAGGGCGGCGGTGCCGGCGACGGCGCCGATCAGCATCGGCACCAGCAGGCGGGTGAAGCGCCCTCGCTGCTCGCGCAGCAGGTCGGCGTAGCCGAGCGAGCCGCCGATCGCGCCGGGGACTATGCCGACGGTGTTGGTGACGTTGGCGGAGAGCGGCGGCAGCCCCAGCGCGACCATCGTCGGGAAGGTGATCAGCGAGCCGGCGCCGGCGATCGCGTTGGAAGCTCCCGCCGCGGCCCCGGCTGCCGCGACGGCGAGCAGCTCGAGCACCGGCTCAGCCTAGGGTCAACCTGCGATCTGCGGCGTCTGCGTGCCGCCGCGGCTCTTCTCGGCGGCGGTGACGACGTCGAAGAAGTAGTCGTTGCGGCCGCGCCGCAGCCGCCGCGGCATCGCCCGGTGGGCCTGGCGATGGGCCGCGGTGACCGAGCGGAAGAGCCGCTCCTGGACGGGGGTCCAGCGGATCCCGAAGATCTCGCGTACGCGCGGCGGCAGCGTCCCTTTGATGATCAGGTTCTGGGTCTCGACGTTTAACCGGGCCGCCCGCGGCACCGGCTGGCGGAAGGCGACCAGGGGCGCCATCTCCAGCGCGTGCTCGGTCGCGTGCAGGTCGGGGGAGGCGAGTTTTCCGCGCAGCCAGTCGGCGAACTCGCGGTAGCTGCCGGGCACCTCGCTGCGGGGGAGGCCGAAGAGCTCGCCGAAGCGGACGTAGTCCTGCCAGAGCGCCTCGCGCTCGGGCCCGCTCAGCTTCCTCACCGTCGTCTCGTACATCGCCCGGCCGGAGTCGGCGATCACGGCCAGCGTCCACAGCATCAGCTCCGGGTCGAAGGCCGAATAGGGCGTCCCGGCGGGGTGCGGGCCGGCGGCCGCGGGCAGCTCGCCCTTGACCCGCTCGTGCAGGCGGTGGACGGCGGCGAGCGCCTTGTCGGCTTCGGCCTTCGTCCCGAGGAAGACCGTCTCCTGGATCTTCGCGGTGCGGGCGAGGCGGGTGAACGGGTGGTCCCCGGCCGCGCTGGAAACCATCGTGCCGGTGTAGGTGAGCGGTTCGAGCGCCCCGATCAGCAGCGCCCGCTGCCCGTAAAGCAGGCCGACCGATCGCTCGCCGTGGACACGGCGGGCCATCGATCGGCCTGGGGCAAAGTAATGCTCGTGGTCACTCACTGGCCGTCTAGCCAGCGAGTCTAACCAAGATCGGGCCTAAATGGCCAAATTGTCCAGACCATTGCGAAGCTCAGCTTTCGCGGCTGAGGGCGACCAGAGCCGCTCCCGTCCCGGAGGCCTCGACCAACCCGCGCAGCTCGTGAGCGGCGAAGATCTCGTCGAGCTCCTCGCGGGTCAGGGTCTCCCGCTCCAGGGCGAGGACAGCGAGGTGATCGAGCACCTCTAGGTTGGCGGAGAGCAGCGCCCGGGCGCGGCGGTAGGCCTCGCGTGCGAGCGTCATCGCCGCCTGGTCGACGTCGCGGCGGGTCTGGTCGGAGACCGCGTAGTCCCCGGTCGGGAGGGCGATCGGCGCCGGGCCGTCGTGGTCGAGGGCGACCCCCATCCCGAATTCGGAGACCATCTGCTTGCAGACCATGTGGACCCGGTTGAGGTCGTCGGAGGCGCCCGAGTAGGCGGCGCCGAGAACGACCTCCTCGGCGGCCCGCCCGCCGAGGAGGGTGACGACCTCGTCCAGCAGCTCCTCTCGCGACATCAGGTAGCTGTCCTCCTGCGGGGAGTGGGCGACGAAGCCGAGGGCCGGGCCGCGGGGGACGATGCTGAGGATCTCCGGCGGGTCGAGCCCGAGCAGGCGGCGGCAGAGCGCGTGGCCGGCCTCGTGGTAGGCGACGATCCGCCGCTCCTTGCTGCTGAGGCGGCGCGCCTGCTGCGAGCCGACGGCCTGGCGCAGAAGCGCCTCGTCGAGGTCCTCGCGGGTCATGCAGAAGCGGCCGGCGCGGCCGGCGATGATCGCCGCCTCGTTGAGCGAGTTGGCGAGCTGGGCGCCGGTCATCCCGGTGGTCTTGCGGGCGACGTCGCCGAGGTCGAGGTCGGGGGCGAGCGGCTTGCCGCGCGCGTGGCTGCGGAGGATCGCCTCGCGGCCGGCGCGGTCGGGTGGGGTGACGAGGACCAAGCGGTCGAAGCGGCCTGGGCGCAGCAGGGCCTTGTCGAGCTTGTCGACGTAGTTGGAGGCAGCGATCACGATCACCATCCCCGGGTCCTTCTCGAAGCCGTCGAGCTCGACCAGCAGCTGGTTCAGCGCCTGCTCGCGCTCACTGGTGCCGCCGTCGCCGCCGCCGGAGCTGCGCGAGCCGCCGATCGCGTCGAGCTCGTCGATGAAGATCACCGCCCGCCCGGACTTGCGCGCCTCCTTGAAGAGGCGGCGGATGCGGGCGGCGCCGCGGCCGACGAACATCTCGACGAAGCTCGAGCCCGAGGCGGCGTAGAAGTCGACCCCGGCCTGGGCGGCGACGGCGCGGGCGAGCATCGTCTTGCCGGTGCCGGGGGGGCCGTGGAGGAGGACGCCGCGCGGAGCCTTGGCGCCGAGAGCGGCGAAGCGGTCGGGTTCGCGCAGCCAGGCGGCCACGTCCATCAGCTCCTCCTTGGCGGCGTCGACGCCCTGCACCTGCTCCCAGAGGACCGGCTCGGTGCTCGACGCCTTCACCGTCTCCGGCTTCGTCGAGCCCATCATCCCCCGCATCATCTTGAGGAAGACGAAGCAGAGGATCGACATGAAGAAGACGCCGAAGACCGGATACCAGTTGAAGAAGAATTCCTGAATGCGCGTCGCCATCGTTGAAGTGTGGAGACAAAGATGCGATTCCCCCATCGCACATTCGTCCAGATCTGCACAAAGGGCTAAAGGTGGGCGTGATTAGATCGGCGCGATGGAGCGGATGAGCGTCAGCGCGCCGGAGCTGAAGGCGCAGATCGAGGCCGAAAGGGCGGGGCGGCCCTTCCTCGTCTACCGCGACGGCGACGGCGAGCAGGTGATCCTGCCTATCGAGGCGAACGCCGAGCTCTGGGTCGGGCGCGCCGGCTCGGCCGACGTGCGGCTGGAGTGGGACGAGGAGGTCTCGGCCCTGCACGCGCAGGTCGAGGTGGTGCGTGGCGAGTGCACCCTGGTCGACGACGGCCTCTCCCGCAACGGCTCCTTCGTAAACGAGGAGCGGGTGCACGGGCGGCGCCACCTCCGCGACGGCGACTCGCTGCGGTTCGGCCGCACGCTCGTCACCTACCGCCGGCCCGGCGAGGACGCCCCGGAGGCGACTGTGGCCGCGGGCCAGATACCAGCCGCGGCGACGGTCTCACCCGCCCAACGCAAAGTCCTCCTCGCCCTCTGCCGCCCATATAAGGACAACGACGCCTTCGCCACTCCCGCCACCAACCAGCAGATCGCCGAAGAGCTCCACCTAAGCGTGGATGCGGTCAAGACCCACATGCGAGCCCTCTTCGAGAAGCTCGGAGTAGGCGACCTGCCGCAAAACCAAAAGCGCGTCGCCCTGGTCGAACAAGCCCTTCAAAGCGGAATCGTCAACCGCCGTCAGCTGTAGGAGGGGGTGAGGAGGTTCACCCCTGGGGTGCCTGGGAGCGGGCGCCGATCGGGGCGAACCTGGGTCCACGACACAAAGTCGACCAACCCGGTCGACCAACAGGACCCCAGGAGGAACCAAAAATGAAGAAGCTCGTTCTCACCGCAATCGCCGCCCTCGCCCTGACGATCGCCCCCGCCACCGCCCTCGCCGCCCCGGCCAAGTTCGGCTCGAAGCTGAACCCGACGGTGCAGCCCTCGAACTCGCTGCCCGGCCTCGACTGCGGCGAAGTCGCCGGCCCCTGCACCTTCGTCCAGCAGGAAGCCTACGGTCGCCCCGACGGCGGCGAGCTCGCCCCGAAGACCGGCACGATCAAGAAGATCCGGCTGATCGCCGGCGTCCCCGGCAGCTTCAAGCTGCAGATCGCCAAGGTGAAGCGCTCGACCCTGTTCGGCACGAACGAAGCGAAGGTCGTCGCCAGCGGTCCCCGGATCACCTACCAGGGCCAGACCGAAGCCAACTTCGAAGACGACAGCTACCGGGTCGAGACCTTCGACGTCGACGTGCCGGTGAAGAAGGGCCAGCAGCTGGCGCTGAAGGGCAACATCACCTCGCTGGTCCGCTGCTCCTCGGGCGGCGACAACACCCTGATCTACACGCCGCCGCTGGGCAGCAGCTTCCGCCCGGCCACCGACACCGACGGCTGCTGGATCCTGATGGAAGCGGTCATCCGCTAACCACAACTGCATCGAGACCGCAAAATTCCTTCCTGAGGAGGGAATTTTGCGGTCTCGCTATTTCTTGACCTGGGATCCGCCCACGATTGCGTCCTCGCCGGAGTCGCCGAAGACGACCCAGGCCTTGTTGCCGCCGTCGTAGTCGGGGGCCCAGAGCTTCAGGGTGGCGGGGCGGTCCCAGACCGTCACCGCCTCCTCGCCGGTCGCGTCGAGGCCGCGCCAGACCCGCACGAAGGGGTTGCCTTCCCACTCGGCCGCGACCGTCGTCGGCTCGCGATGGCCGGGGTGGACGGTGGTGTTCGGCGGCAGCTCCAGCAGCCGCATCACCGATGCTTGGAGGTCAGCGAAGCCGCTGGCGCCGGGAGCCATCGTCCCACCAACCGTCCCCTTGAAGAGGACGTCGGCGGTGAAGACGTCGGAGCCGTTGACGAGGAAGGCGAGGTGGCCGGCGGCGTGGCCGGGGGTGTAGATCGCTTCGATCTCGAGCCCGCCGGCGTCGAGCTTCTCGCCGTCGCCGAGGACGATCTCGACCTCGTCGTCGAGTTCGGCGGCGCAGTCGGCGTGGGCGACCAGCGGCGGGTTGCCGAGCTGGGCCCGCGCCTCGGTGAGGCCGGCGACGTGGTCGCCGTGGGGGTGGGTGACGAGGACGTGGGTGATCTCGATCCCGTCGCGCTCGGCCCGCTCCAGCAGCGGCCCCAGCTCGTCGTTGCCGTCGATGAGGACGCCGGTGCCGCGGTCGGGGTCGGCGACCAGGTAGGCGTTCGACAGCCACATCGGGTTCTCGGTCCTCTCGACGATCACTGCTCCTCCTCGGGTTGGCGCTAGGGGGTGTCTGAGGTTAACCCCCACATACGTGGGTCAAACTCAGACACGTCCGCGGCTGGGGATGGCGCTGCCGTCGAGCAGGGTCTGGGCGACGAGCTCGGGGTCGTCCCAGGTGGGGGTGTGGCCGACGCCGGGGAGGACGAGGAAGCGGGCGCCGGCGGGGCGGCGGTGCGGCTTCGGCGGGCCGAGCAGGCGGTCCTGTTCGCACCAGGCGATCGTCACCGGCACGTCTTCCGGGTAGCCGGCCGGGTCGAAGACGTGGTTGCGCATCGCCCGGTTGGCGGCGTCGTAGCCCTCGCCGTCGAGCCAGCCGAGCGCGAGCGCCCGTGCCGCGTCGGGCGGGATCCGCTCCGGGTGGGCGGCGATCGACTGGAAGGCGGCCTGGCGGGTCTGCGGGAACGCGAGGGCGAGGCCGAGGAAGGGGCGCGCCGCCTTCAGCCAGGGCGAGCCGCGCAGCAGCATCCGGGCACCGCCCCCCGACGGTTCGCCGAGCGGGCGCTGCCAGAGGCCGGCGGGGGAGAGGGTGGTCACCGAGGCCGCCCAGCCGAAGCGGCCCATTTCCAGCGCCACCCAGCCGCCGAGCGAATTGCCGGCGACGTGGGGGCGCTCGACCCCGTTGCGGGCGCACTCTTCATGCACTGCCCGTGCCAGGTTCGCAGCGGTCGGCTCTTCGCCCCCCGGCAGCGGCGGCGTCTCGCCGAAGCCCGGCATGTCGATCGCGTGCACCTCGCGCTCGCCCTCGAGCAGCGGGATCACCGGCTCCCAGATCGTCCGGGTGCCGCCGAGCCCGTGGATCAGCAGCAGCTGCTCGCTCACCGGGCGCCCGGCTTCGCGAAGAGCGCCTGCACGTCGCCGATCCGCCGCTCGCGGAAGCCCGCCTCCGAGGAGCTGAGGTAGAAGTCCCAGAGGCGGCGGAAGCGCTCGTCGTAGCCGCGCTCGCGCAGCCGCTCCCAGCCGGCGAAGAAGCGCTGGCGCCAGGCGGCCAGGGTCGGCGGGTAGTGGGCGGTGATGTCGTCGACCCATACCTGCTTCATCGAGGTGACGCGCTCCAGGCAGTTTCCGATCAGCCCCTGCGAGGGCAGGCAGCCGCCGGGGAAGACGTGCGTGTTGGCGAAGCTCCTCGCTCCCTTTTCGATCTCGTAGATGCGGTCGTCGATCGTGATCGCCTGCAGCAGCATCAGCCCGTCGTCGGTGAGCAGCCGGTCGCAGGTACGGAAGTAGTCGTCGAAGTACTGCCAGCCGACCGCCTCGATCATCTCCACCGAGACGAGCCGGTCGTAGCGGCCCTCGAGGTCGCGGTAGTCCTCGAGCAGGACGGTGACCTGGTCGGAGAGGCCGGCGTCGCGGACCCGCTGCCGCGCCAGCTCGAACTGCTCGCGCGAGATCGTCGTCGTCGTCACCCGGCAGCCGCTGCGGCGGGCAGCGTGGATCGCCATCCCGCCCCAGCCGGTGCCGATCTCCAGCAGGTGGTTGTCGGGGCCGAGGCGGAGGCGGTCGCAGATCCGGTCGAGCTTCGCCAGCTGCGCCTGCTCCAGGCTCGCCGCCTGGTCCGAAAAGTAGGCGCAGCTGTACATCATCCGCTCGTCGAGGAAGGCGGCGAAGAGGTCGTTGCCGAGGTCGTAGTGGGCGGAGATGTTGCGGCGGGCGCCAGGCCGGGTGTTCTCCGGGACGAGGTGGCGGAGCCGGTGCCAGAGGGCGCGGGGACGGGCGACGGCGCCCCGAAGCCCGTCCATCTCGTGCAGTTCGCGGGCGGCGATCTGGATCAGGGCGACGAGGTCGTCGGTCTCCCATAGCCCCTCGACGTAGCCCTCGCCGAGGCCGACGCTGCCCCGCAGCGGGCCGCGCCAGGCGGCCGGGTCGTTGATCTTGACGGTGGCGCGGAGCGCGGCATCGGCGGGGCCGAAGCTGCGTTCGCGGGCGCCTTCGACGACGTCGATGCGGCCGCTGCGGACGCGGCCGAGGACGGTGCCGACGCCGGCCCGGGCGAGCGCGTCCCTCATGGGGAGACGAACCCTTTCGGGCGGCTCCCCTCCGGATGGGGGTGGTACTTCGCGCCTTTCAGCTTCAGCCGCAGCGACTGCGCGTAGATCTTCGCCACCACCTGCAGCGACATCGCCGGGTAGCGGGCGAGGAGGCCGGTGAGGGTGCGGCGGCTGAGCTCACGGCGGCGCAGGTTGAGGGTCGCGTCGAAGGTCTTGCCCCCCTCGCCGCGCGGTCGCGACTCGATGTGGAGGGCGATCGTCTCGCCGGGTTCGGAGGCGCGGAAGGAGTAGGTCTGGTCCATGCCCATCAGGGGGGAGACGTGGAAGGTCTTCTCGATCTCCTCGCTGAGGACCGTACCCCGGCGCTCCCCGCGCGCCAAGACGTAGGGGTGCCGCTCGCCCCAGGGGATGTTCTGCACGTCGGCCACGACTGCATCTACCCGCTCGCCGTCGCTTCCGAAGCAGTAGTAGAGGGAGACCGGGTTGAACGAGTGGCCGAAGTAGCGGAGGCCGGCGAGGAGGCGGACCGGGCCTTCAGGGCGAACCCCGGCTGCCTCCTCGACCGCCTCACGCGCGCAATCGGCCAGCGGGCGCGCCGGGTCGCCCATGAAGTCCTGGCGGCGGAAGCGGGCGAGGGCGCGGCGGCGGGCGGAGAAGAACGGGAACGGGTCGAGGACGCCGGGCAGCTCGTCGAGGTCTAGGTACATGAGGAAGAGCGGGTAGCGGAAGGAGTGCTCGATCGGCTCGAAGCGGCGGTGGCGGATGGTGCCCTCGTAGACCGCTGAGGCGGGGCGGTGGGGCGAGGAGGGGGGTGAGAGGGACGAGGGATGGGGGTCGGCGGACAACAGCGGGGAGGGTCCGGCGACCCCCATCCCTCGTCCCTCCATCGTGGCGCTCATGCTGCCACCTCTTCCGACGTGTCTGAGCTGAAGGGGTCCAATAGACCCGGCTCCTCAGAAACGTCCAGGCTGGGGTTGCCGCGTGGGGCGGTCGCTCTTTCGATCCCCTCGTAGACGCGGAGGGCGCTTACTACTCCGTCCTCGTGGAAGCCCCAGCCCCAGTAGGCGCCGCAGTAGTGGGTGCGGCGGTGGGGGCCGGAGATCTCGGGGTGGCGGGATTGGACGGCTACTCCCTCCTTGGTGTAGACGGGGTGGTCGTAGGAGATGCGGCGGATCACCTTCTCCGGGTCGATTTCCTCGCCGCGGTTGAGGGTGACGAAGTAGTGCTGCCGCGAGCGCAGGCGCTGCAGGTTGTTCATCCAGTAGGTGACGGTGGAGCCGGCTGCCGGCTGCTCGGTGAGGTGGAAGTTCCAGCTCGACCAGGCGGCGCGGCGGCGCGGCATCAGCGAGGCGTCGGTGTGGAGGACGGCTTCGTTGGGCTGGTAGGGGATCGCGCCGAGGACCTCCCGCTCCGCCGCACTGGGGTCGCCGAGCATCGCCAGCGCCTGGTCGGAGTGGGCGGCGATCACGACCTGGTCGAACTCCTCCGTCTCACAGCCCTCGGCCTCGACCCGCACGCCGTGGGGTAGACGCTCGATCCGCCGCACCGGCGCCCGCAGCCGCACCCGGTCGCGCCAGGGCGCGGTGATCGCCTCGACGTAGTTGCGCGAGCCGCCGCTGACCGTCCGCCACTTTGGCCGGTCCCGGAGGCTGTACATGCCGTGGTTGTCGAAGAACTCGGCCATGAAGCTGGCCGGGAAGCTCCACATCTGCGCCGGGTCGGCGGACCAGACGGCGGCGGCCTGGGGGACGATCAGCCGCTCGACGAAGAGGCGGGAGAAGCCCTGCTGCTCGAGCCAGTGGCCGAGCGAAGGGGCGGTGCCGTTCATCCCGATCAGCGCCTGCGCCTCGCGGTTGAAGCGGCGCCACTCCCGCAGCATCCCGAGGAAGCTCGGGCTGAGCAGGTGGGCCGGGCGGGCGAAGAGGCCCCAGGGGGTGCCGGAGTACTCGAAGCGGCCGTGGCCGTCGGCGACCGAGAAGCTCATGTGGGAGGACTGGCTCGCAACCTCGAGCTCGGCCAGCAGCGCTTCGAAGTTCGGGTAGTTGCGGTCGTTGAAGACGATGAAGCCGGTGTCGATCCGGTGGGTCCCGTCCTCGGCCTCGACCGCCACCGTGTTGGTGTGGCCGCCGATCCGCCCGCCGGCCTCGTAAACGACGATCTCGTGCTCAGGCGCCAGCTTGTGGGCGGCGACCAGCCCCGAGACACCGGTTCCGACGATCGCAATCCTCATCGCTCATCCCTACGGTGCAGCTCGACGATCGGTTGCATCGATTCTCCAAACCAGTTCGGCGTTCGTCCTTTGTACCCCTATAGGCAACAAAGGACGAACGCCCGCTCGGTTAGTGGTAGGGGCGGTAGAGGATGCGGCCGCCGAGCAGGTCGGTGACGGTGGTGAATCGGTAGCCGCGGCCGCGCAGCGTGTCGATCACCCGCGGCAGCGCCGCCAGCGTCTCGCCGCGGGGGCCGCCGCCGTCGTGCATGAGGATGATCGAGCCGGGCTGGGCGTGGCCGACGATGTTCGAGTAGATCGCCTCGGTGCCCGGGGTCGACCAGTCGCGCGGGTCGACGTCCCAGGTGATCGTCCGCATCCCGAGGCTGCCGGCGGTGGCGACCACGCCCGCATCGACGCCGCCGCCTGGCGGGCGGAAGAGGCAGGGCTGGAAGTGCGTGTAGGCCCGGATCCGCGCCGCCGCCCCGGCGATCTGCTCGTAGCCGGGGAATTCGACGTGGTCCATCGTGTGGTCGCCGATCTCGCCGCCCTGGGCGAGGATCTGGCGCATCGTCTCTTCCCGTCCCGGCATCACCTGACCGACCTCGAAGAAGGTCCCGGGCACGTCCTTTTCGCGGAGGACGGCGAGGAAGTCGTCGGTGTAGTCGCTCGGCCCGTCGTCGAAGGTCAGCGCGACGACCTTGCGGTCGCGCGGGCCGTTGGTGACGAGGCCGGCGCCGCCGCCGGTGCAGCCGACCGCGCGGACGGGGCGGAGGCGGAAGGCGTTGGTGCCGCTGGCGGGCAGGGCTTCGCGGCAGCCGCCCCCCGGCTCGCAGCCGCCGCTGCGGATCACCCGCCAGCGGTAGCGCTGCGGCGAGAGGGCGGCGTCGTGGGGTTCGAGCGAGACGACCAGCTTCTGCGCCTGGGGCCGCTTCACCGTCGCCTGGATCGTCCCCGGCTGGGTCGGCCGCCCGACCGGGTCAACCTGCTCGAAGCCGACGCGGCGACGGAACCGCCGCCCGCCGAGGCAGAGCCGGGCCGGCGGCGCCGATGGACCGGCGACGAACTCGAAGCAGAGGTAGCGCGAGGCGGCGCGGCGGGGATCGGGATGTGGTTCCAGCTGCGACAGCGGCACCGGCGCCGCGGTCCGCACGGTGAGGATCAAGTCGCGTCCTGCCTGCGAAAGCCGCGCCCGCAGCAGCCGCTGCGGCTTGGCTGATGCCGCGGCCGGAAGCAGCAGCGCGCCCGCGAGGAGGGCGGCGGCGCAGAGGATCTTGCGGGAGGGGGCGATGGCGGGCGGCAGGGGAGGGGTTGCGCGAGGCTTCGATGTTAAGGCGAGCATGCGGACCCGACCAAGCCGCAGCGGTGCCATCTTTACCGTGTTGAGACCAGTCGTGACCTTCCTCCGGCCGCAGCAGCGCTCATTCCAGGCGCTGTCCCTTGCCCTTGTCGTCTTCGCGGCGGCGCTGGTCGGTGCGACCGGCGCGAGCGCCGAAACCGGCGGCGCCGGGCAGGTCGAACCCGGCGGCAACGTCAGCAACAGCGCCTTCGACCGCCAGGGGATGTGGGTCTGGTACGTCTCCCACTCGGAGGGCGGCAGCATCGGCGCGATCATCGCCCGCGCCAAGGCAAACGACGTCGGCACCGTCTACATAAAGGCGGCCGACGGCGGCGGCGCCTGGAGCCAGTTCAGCAAGGGGCTTGTTCAGGCCCTGCACCGCGGCGGCCTCGACGTCTGCGCCTGGCAGTTCGTCTACGGCGACGCCCCGGTCGCCGAGGCCAAAGCCGCGGCAGCGGCGGTGAAGAAGGGGGCCGATTGCTTCGTGATCGACGCCGAGGCCGACTACGAGGGCAAGTACGCGGCGGCCGACCGCTACGTCCGTTCCCTGCGCGCCCGCGTCGGCGCCACCTACCCGATCGCGCTCGCCGGCTTCCCCTACGTCGACTACCACCCCTCCTTCCCGTACTCGGTCTTCTTCGGGCCGGGCGGCGCCACCTACAACCAGCCGCAGATGTACTGGAAGACGATTGGCACCTCGGTCCGCGCGGTCTACGAGCACACCTACCTCTACAACCGCATCTACGGCCACCCGATCTACCCGATCGGCCAGACCTACGAAGCCCCCGGCAGCGCCTCGATCCGGCTCTTCCGCCGCTTCGCCGCCAGCTACGGCGGCCTGCCGCCGAGCTGGTGGTCCTGGCAGGAGACCAGCGGCCAGGAGTGGGGGGCGGTCGGCGCCGACAGCGCCCTGCAGCCGGTCGCCGGCTACCGGCTGGAAGTCGTCCACCCGCTGCTGAAGAAGAAAAGCAGTGGCGACATGGTCGTCTGGGCGCAGGAGCACTTGGTCGCCGCCGGGGAGGAAGTGCCGATCACGGGGGTCTTCGGCCGCCAGACCGCCCGCGCCGTCCACCTCTTCAAGGAAGCGCACGGGCTGCCCGCCAACGGCGTCGTCGACACCGACACCTGGAACGCGCTCCTCGCCTACACGCCGGTGCGGGCGCAGTGGGCGGCGCGGCGCGCGCGCCCCGGGACCGCGGGCCGGGCCGCCCCGGCAAACAGGCCGCTGTCCGCGGACCTGCCGGCGAAGGCTTACGAGATCCCGCCTAAGCGCTGATCCGGGTAGTCAGCCGGCCCAGGGTCGGCGACTCGACGACGATCTCGTCGCCGTCGGCGAGCCAGACCCGCGGCTTGCGCCCCATCCCGACCCCCTCGGGGGTGCCGGTGGAGACGATGTCGCCGGGCTCGAGCGTCATCAGCTTCGAGAGCTGCGCCAGCAGCTGCGGGACGCCGAAGATGAGGTCGTCGGTGCCGCCGCTCTGCATCTCCTCGCCGTTGAGGGTGAGGCGGATCCCGATCTGGTCGGGCGCGCCGGCCTCGTCGGGGGTCACCAACCACGGCCCGCAGGGAGCGGAGCCGTCGAAGACCTTGCCCGCCATCCACTGCGGGGTCGCCCCCTGCAGGTCGCGGGCCGAGAGGTCGTTGAGGAGGGTGTAGCCGGCGACATAGTCGAGCGCCTCGGCCTCGGCGACGTCCTTCGCCCGCCGTCCGACGACGAAGGCGACCTCGGCCTCGAAGTCGGTCTTCGGAGTCGGCGCCCGCACGGTCGCCCCGTCGGGGACCAGCGCGTTGCAGTACTTGGCGAAGATCGTCGGGATCTCCGGCAGGGAATCGACGTCGACCCCCACCTCGGCCGCATGCCGGCGGTAGTTGAGGCCGATGCAGACGATCTTCTCCGGGTCGGGGATCGGGACCAGCAGCCGCACCGCCGAGCGCGGGTGGGAGGGCGCACCGCTGTCGCCGAGCCGCCCCCGCAGCTCCTCGAGCCGGCCGGCGCCGATCAGCTCGCGCAGCGACCCCCTGTGCGGCTCCCCCAGGAGGGCCCAGGCGTCGAGGACGCGATCCTCCTCGAGAACCCCCGCCCGGGCGCCGTCGCCGGCGTCGAAGCTGACCAGTCTCATCGGGCCAGCCTATTGAGGCTCCTGTTGAAGAAGCGGGCAACTCCTTATAAGGTTTCCTGACTAATGCCTTCCGGGACGAAGAGCCTGCCGATCCACGTCGTACTCACCGGCCTGCTCAGCCTCGCCTTCGACGCGATGATCGCCGAGTTCCGCGAGGAGGTCGAGAAAAGTGAGTTCGAGGACATCCGGCAGGCCCACGCCTGCGTCTTCCGTTACGTCAAAGATTCGGGTCTGCGGCTGACCGACATCGCCGAGCTGACGAACATGACCAAGCAGTCGGTCGGGGAAGTCGTCGACGACCTCGCCGAGCGCGGCTACGTCGAACGCATTCCCGATCCCGACGACGGGCGGGCGAAATTGATCTGCCTGACGCAGAAGGGCAAGGAAGCTCAGGAATTCGGGTATGACACCTTTGCCGCGATCGAGGATCGGTGGGCGGAGCGCTTCGGTGAGGAGCGGATCGCCGGCCTCAGGGAGATCCTGGAAGAGATAGTCGCGACGGAGGCGCCGTACGCGGTGCCGGAGCTGCAACCAGGGATGACCACTTCACGGGGAGGTTTGGAGGGATGCGAAGTCACCTGAGTCCTCTCGACACGGTCTTCCTCGAGCTCGAGGAAGCAGACGACGCGCTGCAGATGCATTTCTCCTGGGCCGCCGTCTTCGATCCCCTGCCCGGCGGCGAACGGCCGTCGCTGGAGCGGCTGCGGGACCAGGTCCGCCGTCGCCTGGTCGGCAACGCGGCCCTGCGCCGCCGTCTTTCGATCCCGGTAGTGGGTGACCACGCGACACCGATCTGGCTGCCCGACCCCGATTTCGACGTCGGCCTTCAGGTCCGCCGGGACCGCCTGCCCGAGCCGGGAGGAGAGGCGGAGCTGATGGCCTGGATCGGCGAGTACGTCTCGCAGCGGCTGGACCGCTCCCGCCCGCTCTGGGAGGTGACCCTGCTCGAGGGCCTCGAAGGCGGCGCCTGGGCGCTCGTCGGCAAGCTGCACCAGGCGATGATCGACGGGGTCAGCGGCCCCTACCTCGTCGCCTCGCTGCTCGACTTCCAGCCCCACACCGAGGTCGACATGGCGGCGCTGGGAGAGATGATCTCGGCGCTGGGTAAAGACGGCGGCAGGGGCGTCCTCTGGCGCGTCCGCGGGGCGGTCGGCGAGGAGGGCAGCGGCGGCATCGATGCCGATCTCGAGCCGCACGAGGCAGCGGCGATCGTCTCGCGCTCGCGGGAGCGCCTGGAGGCGCTTCGCACGGAGCTGCCCCCGGCCCCGGCAACGAGCCTCAACGGCCCGACCGGAATCGGCCGGCGGGTCGCCTCGATCGAGGTACCGCTGGCGAAGGCGAAGGGGGTCTACGGGGAGCTGGGGGGAAGGGCGAAAGACGTCGTCCTCGCAGCCACGGCCGGCGGCCTGCGGCGGCTCTTCGAGCAGCGCGGGGAGGAGGTCGAGCGCGTTCGCGTGGTGCTGCCGGTGAGCATGCTGCGGGCGCGGGAATCGCTTGCCTTCGGCAACGACGTCGCCCCCTTCTTCGTCGACCTGCCGCTGGCCGAGCCCGACCCGCGGCGGCGCTACCGGCAGATCTCGGCCGGCGCTGCCGAGCTGAAGCGAACCGGCGGTGCCGACACCGAGGCGCTGCTGGAGGCGGCCGACGCGGCGGCGCCGCTGGTCCAGTGCGTCTTCGCCCGCCTCGCCTTCACCCCCGGTCCCTTCAACCTCACCCTCGCAACCGTCCCCACCTCGCCGTTCCCGCTCTACTCGCTGGGCGCCCGCCTGCGCCGCGGCATCCCCCTGGGCTCGATCTTCACCGGCCACAACCTCGGCGTCGCCGCGATCACCTATGACGAAGGACTCCACATCGGCCTGATCGCCGACGAAGACGCCTTCCCCGACCTCGACGTTCTCTGCCACGGAATCGAGGAAGAGATCGCCGAGCTCGCGATGGTCACCGCCTAGACCGAATGCGCTAGCGTTCCCCACCCGGGCCGACCCCAAGGCCCGCCGAAGGTCCCCTGGGGGCGTAGCTCAGCTGGTTAGAGCGCCGGCCTGTCACGCCGGAGGTCGCGGGTTCGAGTCCCGTCGCTCCCGCTTCGTAGTGCCTGCAATGGAGCCTTCTCGGCTTTTTCCGCGGCACCGACCAATACCGTCGGATCATCGATATGTCCCGAGGCCAGCTTCACGGCGCTTACTACCGCAGTGTGGTGCTAGCTATGTTGGCCCCAGTCACGTGGGTAATGCCAATTCGTTTCCCACGTGACGAACTCTGCGGGACTGAAGGAATCGTCAAGGACGATGATCGATACGACCTGGTCAGGCATGAGCATGAGCGAATGCGGCCCATTGTCGCTGTCGTAGTCCCAGAAGTGGTAGCGGTCGAACCCGTCTTTGGCGATCCGGGTAGGGCCAAAGTCCATCGGCGCACAGGTACGCACGATCTCCTGCCCGTCATCCTTGCTGTAGAAGGTCAGCGCGACCTTCTGCAGTCCGTCGAGGGCTTCTAGGAACACGGCATGATCCTGGTGCATGGTGGAAGCATACCGAGAGGAGAACGATGACGTTCCTTAAGGTCGAAGCGTCTTCGGGTGATCATCTGACCGGCTCGCGGGCGCGGGCTATGCGCGGCGCATGGCCGCCTTATTAAGGTAACTGAGGATTAAGGGAGGTCTGTTTCGTGAAGACAATGAATTGCGGATACGTCCGAAACAAATGTGAGGCTGCTCGGCCGTGCCTTACGAGCGGACCATCGAGATCAGAATTGTGGAGGGCGTGGTCGTCCGCCTGAGCCAGTCGGGCACGCCGATCAAACGCTACTCGGTGATCCTCCTGGCCTTCGTGGATGGGGCTTGGGAAACGATCCGCGTCTACGACAATCACTTGGGGACGCATCACATGCACCGCTACACTCGCCATGGAGGAAAGCGGCCAGAAGAGCCCTTTCACGAAGGTCCAACGAACAAGGCAATTCCAGCAGCGATTGCCCATCTCAAGGCCCATTGGGAAGCAATAATCGATTCATGGAAGAGCTAGCCAAAAGCCAGAACACCCCCAGTACGGATGCCGCTTTCGACCTTCTGAGTCGGGTCGCTGTGGATCCTGAGGCGACTGAGCGCTATCCGAACGGGACCGTCCTGATTCCCGCCGACTCGCCCGATGCCTCGAAGCTGATGTCTCATGCGATTGAAGAGCGCAAACCAATGGCAATCGTCTTTCCGGACGGATCAGATGTCGTGGCGCGACCGCCTGTTGCGACCGGCGCAGCGCTAATGGTCGTACTCAGTCTCTTATGGCTGGCCGACCACCTTCGGCGCAAGCGTGACCGGCCGACGTTCGTGCCGCGCGAGTGGGTGACCGAGTTTCATGCTGCCGGTTCTGCTGGGAAGCCCCATCCGGTCGCATAGAGCGACGCGGACGGCCGGTTAGTCGTCGCTCGGCTTCAGGTGCCTGACGTCGAAGCCGAACTCCTGCTGCAGCCGCTTCGCGATCAGGGAGCGGTGGCAGGCCTCGGGATCTTTCTCGACGCAGAGCAGCGCCGCGCGTTTTGCGCCAATCCAGCGGACGATCGGCTCGAGGTCGACCTGGTCGAGGACCTCCGCTTCGTAGCGGCTGACGTACTCGGGCGCGAGCTCGGTGCGGGAGCGTTTGCCCTCGCCGCGCCGCTCGTCCTCTCGGTACTGCAGCTGGCGCATCTCGGTCGTCGGAGCCAGCTCCGGTAGGTGGCTGTAGGCGATTCCCACCTCCTCGAGAGCGGCTTCGAGGCGGCGGGCGTTTGCCCAGGCGTACTCGCTGCCGCGCACCCCGCGCCGCTGGCGCACGTCGAGGAGCAAGTTCACCCCAGCGTCCTTCAGGGTGCTGAGGAACGACGGGCCGTCGAAGCCGTAGACGCCGATCGTGGCGAGCTCTGCCACGTCGGCGCCCCCGGCCTACCTCAGGGCGTCCCCGCCCTCAGCTCTAGTAGCGCGGTGGGCCTTCGCGGTAGGCCGGATCGCGAACTTCGCGCCGTTCTTCCACCGGCGGCGCTTCGCCGGGGGCGAGCGGCCGGGCGCGGCGGGACCAGACGATTTCCTGGAAGAGGCCGATCAGCAGGCCGACCGCGCCGGCGACCATCAGGATCACCCCGATCGTGTCGATGCTTAGGCCCTTGACGTGGATGTTGGTCGCGAACTTGAGGATCGCGCCAACCGCGATGAGGAAGATGCCTGCTCCGATAGTCATGGCCGCCGAATACCCCGGGTTTGGATCGACAAACCGAAGCGGCGGCTCTTTGGTCGCATCCTCAAGCGGAATTTCGAAGAGACGTCCAGAGGCGACGCTCGGCCTCGAGCACGGCCTCGGCGCCGCCGCCGACCGCCTGCCACAGCTCCGGCTCGGGCTCGTCACTTTCGCTGGCTGCCTTGAACGCCTCCGCCAGCTCGGTCCAGCGCGCCGCCGCCTCCGCCGCCAGTGGCGCCTCCTCGCGTCCCGCCTCGGCGAGGAAGCGCGAGTACATGAGCCGGAAGCAGCCGCCGCCGGTGCCGCGGCGCTCGATCACCTGGTAGGCGAAGCGCGCGCACCACTGCCAGTCGCCGACCGCCTGCGGCCAGGAGCCCGCCTCGGCCGCCAGCCGTTCCAGCGCCGGGACGCCGGCGAACTCGCCGAAGGGCGGCTCCAGCATCTCGTTAACCGCCCGCTCGATCGCCCGCGGCACCGCCGCCTCCAGCCGCCCGCGGTCGATCTCCTCGGTGACGGTGAACATGTGGCCTTCGAGGGGGTAGGCGGGATGGCCGCTGTGGCGCGCCCGGGCCAGGTTCTCCAGCCGCGTCGTCTGCAGCTCCTCGAAGGCGGTGTCGGAGAGCCGGGCGACCTCCTCGTCGTAGCCGGCGAGGACGACGGCGTGGCCGGGGAAGTGGGCCGAGTTGCCGTAGTGGTCGAGGTAGTAGATGTCGGTCAGCAGCAGCGCCGGGTTGCCGGCGTCGACCGTCGCCCGCGCTGCCTCCCAGGCCGCCTCGCCGTCGTCCTCGGCGAAGGTGCGCAGCGCCAGCGCCGCCCCGGTCAGCTCGCGGAAGCTCTCCTCGAGGCGGGCGGTGCGGCCGTTGAACCAGCGCGTCGGCGAGCCGTCCTCCAGCGCCAGGTAGTAGAAGCCGGCGCCGGCGCCCAACCCGAAGGCCATCTCCTCGCTGATCTCGACCCCGTGGAAGGCGAGCAGGTTGCGCAGCGCGGTCGAGCCGCAGTGGTTGCCGGGGGTGTGGACGAATCCTGGGACGCTGGTCATCTCCCATATCCTCTCGCGCCGATGCAGGAACTGGATCTGAAGCTGCTGCGCTGGATGCGCACGCACGGCCACAGCCGCGGGATCGAGGACGCCGCCGTCGCCTTGGGGAAGGCCGGCAACAACGGCCTCGTCTGGGTCGTGCTCGGCGTCGCGCTGGCGATCATCGACAGCTCGCGCTGGGAGCAGTGGCTCGTCTGCGCCCTGCTCGGCCCCCTCGCAATCGGCCTCAACTACGCGATCAAGCTGCTGGCCAGGCGCCCGCGGCCGGTGCTCGAGGGCCTGCCGCCGCTCGGCGGCGCCCCCAGCAGCCTCAGCTTCCCCTCCGCCCACGCCACCTCCTCCTTCGCGGTGGCGACGGCGATGGTCCGCGTCGACCCGGCAATGTCCGCGGCCTTCCTCGTCGCCCTCGCGCTCTCGCTCGGCCGTCCCTATCTCGGCATGCACTACCCCTCCGACGTCCTCGCCGGCGCCGCCTTCGGAATCGCCCTGGGCCTGATCGTGCCGCTGCCGTCATGAAGGTCGGGATCGTCGGGCTGCCGAACGCCGGCAAGTCGACCCTCTTCAACGCCCTCACCAAGGGCGGCGCCCAGATGGGCGACTACCCGTTCACGACGATCGAGCCGAACGTCGCCGTCGCCCAGGTCCCCGACGAGCGGCTGGAGAAGGTCGCCGAGACGGTCGGCGCCTCGGAACTGGTGCCGGCGAAAATCGACTTCCACGACATCGCCGGCCTGGTCAAAGGCGCCTCGGAAGGGGAGGGGCTCGGCAACCAGTTCCTCGCCTCGATCCGCGAGACCGACGCGATCTGCCACGTCGTCCGCTGCCACACCGGCTCCGACGTGCCGCACCCCGATGGCCGCGTCGACCCGCTCGCCGACATCGAGACGATCGAGACCGAGCTGGTGCTCGCCGACTACGACCAGGTCGAGCGCCGCCTCCCGCGGGTCGCCAAGCAGGCGAAGTCAGGCGACAAAGAAGCCCAGGTCGAGCACGAGTGGCTGCAGGCGGTGCACGAGGCGCTCGCCGCCGGCCGCCCGGCGCGCTCGATCCCGGTCCCCGAAAGCGCGCCCCACGCGGCGCGCAACCTGCAGGGGCTGACGACGAAGCCGATCCTCTACGTCGCCAACGTCGACGAGGGCGACGCCGAGCCTCCCGAAGCGGTCGTCTCCCACGCCAACTCGGTCGGCGCCGGCGTCGTCGCGGTCAGCGCCCGGATCGAGGCCGAGCTGGCCGAGCTCGACGCCGCCGAAGCCGAGGAGATGCGCGAGTCCTACGGGGTCGAGGGCTCCGGCCTCGCCCGCCTCGTCCGCGCCGCCTACGACCTGCTCGAGCTGATCACCTTCTTCACCGCCGGCGAGGGCAAGGAGGCGGTGGCGCGGCCCCTGCACCGCGGAGCGACGGCGCTCGAAGCGGCAGGAACCATTCATACGGAGATCATGGAAGCGTTCATCAAAGCCGAAGTGATCGGCTGGGAGCAGCTGGTCGAGTGCGGCGGCTACGCGGCGGCCCGTGACAAGGGGCAGCTGCGGATCGAGGGGCGCGACTACCTCGTCGCCGACGGCGACGTGATCACGATCAAGGTCTGACGGCACCGGGGCGGCGCCCGCCGGACTCGGCGCACTGACTACCGCCCCGCCGATCGGCGAGGCCCGGGGCGGTAGCGCGGGTCAGGCCTCAGCCACCCTTGTGAATGGAGGTAGCGGGGTAGGCCTCGCCACATGCCTTGATCTGCATAGGCATCACCTCCTTCCCTCACCGGAGGCGTCCCTCCTCGGTGATGCAGTGCTTCCTATTACTTTGCCTGCCTCCAGTAAAGGGCGCTACCTAGCCATATTTCCGCTACGTCCGAGCATTTATGCCCTATCGTGATCGCTCCTACGAACTCGATCAATCGAAAGGGCTAAGGGAATGGGGGAAACCGGGGATGAGGCGAAAAAACGGACCGAGACGATCTGCGGCGTGCTCAAGCACCCGCTCAGGGTGCGGATCCTCGAAGTCCTCAACGAAGGCCCCCGCAGCCCCAGCCAGTTCGTCGAGGAAGGGCTGATCCCGAAAGAACACTTCACCAGCTACCAGCAGGCTCTCTCGCTCGCCTCCTACCACTTCCGCGAGCTGGAGAAAGAAGGGCTGCTGGAAATCATCGAATCGATCCCGCGGCGGGGTGCGCTCGAGCACGTCTACCGCGGCCTCGCTCGCATCTTCTTCGACGACGCCGAGTTCGAAGCGACCGCCCCGGAGGACCGGCGCGAGCTCTCGCGGATCTCGCTGCAGGGGCTGATCGCCCGCGCCGACCGGGCGATCGGCGAGCGAACCTTCGACGCGCGCCCCAACCGCCACCTCACCTGGATGCCGATGCAGCTCGACGAGCGCGGCTGGGAGGAAGTGGTCGCGACCCTCGCCGGCGCCTTCGGTGAACTGACCCAGATCCGGCACGACGCCAGGGACCGGCTTGCTGCTTCGGGGGAGCGGGTGGTGCCGGCTACCGTCGGCATGCTCGGGTTCGAGTCGCCTCCGCCTCCTCCTTTGCATAGGGATTAGGTGGGGGAGCCGGCGGGGGACACCCGCCCCAGACACCCCTCGCTATGGCTCGGCGTTGAGGGTCTGGGGAGGGTGTCCCCCGCCGGCTCTCGAAGCGGGGATAAGGTCTTGTTGATGGAGGAACGGGCTCGGTTTCCGGAGGTCGCCGCGAAGGCCGGCCATTATGAGAGCTTCTATGTCAAGGCCTGTCGGCCTGATGGGGGGCTGGGGGTCTGGATCCGGCACACGGTGCACAAGCGGCCGGGGGCTGAGCCGAATGGGTCGATCTGGTTTTGCCTCTTCGATCGCGAGGCGGAGGGGCCGCGGGCTACGAAGGTGACGGTGCCGGCATCGCAGCTGGAGGCGCCGGCTGGTGAGTGGATCGGGGTTGCCGACGCCGAGATCGGGCCTGGGCGGGCCGAGGGGTCGGTCGATACCGACGCACTCGCTGCCTCTTGGTCCTTCACCTTCGAGGGCGACGCCGAGCCCTGCAAGTACCTGCCGGCCGACTGGCTCTACAAGGCGCCGCTGCCGAAGACCAAGTTCCTGGCGCCGTTTCCGGACGCCCGCTTCCAGGGCCGGCTGGTCGTCGACGACGAACCGATCGAGCTGAGCGGCTGGCCGGGGATGATCGGCCACAACTGGGGCAGCGAGCACGCCGAGCGCTGGGTCTGGCTCGAGGGCAGCGGCTTCGCCGACGCGCCCGACACCTACTTCGACGCCGGCGCCGCCCGCGTCCGCCTCGGCTCCCGGGTCAGCCCCTGGATCCCCTCGGGGATGCTCGTCCTCGACGGCGAGCGGCACCGGCTCGGCGGCCTGGGCGCGATCCGCTCGGCCCGGATCGAGGAGCACCCCTCGGTCTGCAGCTTCCTCCTGCCCGGCAAGGACGTCGTCGTCCACGGCCGCGTCTCGGCCCCGGAGAAGGACTTCGTCGGCTGGGTCTACGCCGACCCGGCGGGCCCCGAGCACCACACCGTCAACTGCTCGGTAGCCGACCTCGAGTTGACCGTCGAACGCCCGGGCCTGCCGCCGCGCGAGCTCACCCTCCCCGGCGGCGGCGCATATGAGCTCGGCATGCGGGAGACGAACCACGGCATCTCGATCCAGCCGTATCCCGACGGCTGAGTGTCGAGTTTGCACGGCATAGCCGAACAAACTCGACATACGACGGGCGCGCGGCGGTACTGGTGGATCTGGCTCTTCGTCGTCCCCCTCGTCGTCTGGACGATCGTGCGCGTCTTCGGCCTCGACCGCGGCGTGCCGCTGGTGCCGCTGATGGCGCTGACGCCCTACGTCGCGGTGGCGGCCTTCCTCGTCGCCGGTGTCGCGACCGCGCTGCGCAATTGGCCCGCGGCATCGGTCGCCGCTGTTGCCACCCTCTGCCTCGCGCTCGCGGTGCTGCCGCGGGCGGTCGGCGACGGGACCGTCGATCCCGGCGGTCATGAGACCTTCAGCGTCCTCTCCGCCAACGTCTACCGCGGCAAAGGCGACCCGCGGGCGCTGGTCGAACTGGTCGATCGCTACGACGTCGACCTGCTCAGCGTCCAGGAGCTGACGCCCCGCTTCGCCCGCGGCCTCCATCAGGCGGGGATCGACAGGCGGCTGCCGGAAGCGGTCGAGCAGACGAAGAAGGGAGCGGCGGGCGGCGGCATCTACTCACGCCTCCCGCTGCGGCCGATCGCCACGAATTCGCCGAGCTTCTTCCGCCAGCCCCGGGTCGAGGTGCGGCTGCCAGACGGCCGCCGGCTTCAGGTAATCGACATCCACCCGCTGACCCCCGGCCGCACCGGGATCGGCGTCTGGGAAGACTCGCTCGGCGATCTGCCGGCGACGGGGGACGGTGCCCCGTGGGTGCTGATCGGCGACTTCAACGCCACCCTCGACCACTCGCGCCTGCGCGATGTCCTCGACCGCGGCTACCGCGACGCCGGCAGCGTCGCGGGCGAGGGCCTGGAGCCGACCTGGCCCAACCGCGACCACACCCTGCCGCCCTTCATCACTATCGACCACGTTCTCGCCGACGAACGCCTCGGCATCGTCGACTACGGCGTCGAGGACCTACCCGGCTCCGACCACCGCTCGATCCACGCCGAGCTGGCGCTCCCCTGAGTTTGCTTAAGACTAATTAAGCATTTACAACTTCCTGCGGGCAGGGTCAACCAAAGGGAGAGACCATGAACAAGAAACGACTCAACGTCGCCATCCTCGCGATCGCGGCGGCACTCGCGGTCAGCGCTGTGGCAGCTTCGGCCGCGTCGGCGGGAACCTTCAAAGCCGACAGCTATCCGGCGACGATCAAAGGCGAACAAACCACGCAGATCGTCTTCACGGGCGTCGTCGGAGCGTGGAAATGCACGAAATTGGCGATGGTGGGGGAACTAGCCGCTTCATCCGTCTCACTCACTCTCGCTCCGCAATACGAAGGTTGCGCCTGGGCGGGCATTGCGGCAACGATCAGCATGAACGGTTGCACCTACAAATTCGCCGCCGGCGAAACAGTCGAAGGCAAAGAAACGAAAGTCAAAGGCACGATGGACGTCGTCTGTCCAACCGGCAAAGAAATGGTCCTCGTCCTCAATGGGGGTACCTGCACGATCAGGATCGCACCCCAGACGAACCTGTCCTCCGTGACCTACGAAACGGCTGGTACGCCGGCGGACGTCAGCTTGGTGCTGAACGTCAGCGGAATCACCTACAAAGTCGAAAATGGTTTGACGTGCCCGAACAGTCCCGCGAACGGGACCTACACCAACGGCACCCTCGCCGGCACGGAGACACTCCAGGCCGAAGCCTCAGGCAAAACCGTCGGCTTCAGGGTCGTATAGACGGAACGGCGGAGCCGAGGGAGCGGCTCCGCCTATTTCGAGACGACCTTTTCGAAGCTCATCCAGGTGTCGTGGCCGCCGAGCGCGAGCGAGAGCTCCGAGCCGGTGACGGTGGAGGTGCCGGCGGTGCCGATCAGCTTCGCGGTGACGATCCGGGGGGAGACGCCGGTCTTGGTGATAACGACCTGTTTCAGCTTGCCCTGCAGGTAGGCGCCGAGGCGGGAGCTGATTTCGGGGCCGCTGAATTCGAGCGTCCACTTGTGCAGGGGGCAGTAGTAGTCGTAGGGGTCGGGGACGCCGACGAGGTAGGGGACGGCGGTGCCGAAGACGTACTGGACGCTCTCGGTGTGGCCGCCCGAACAGGCCGAGTAGAGCGTCTGGGCGATTTCGTTTCCGTACATCACCACTTGGCCACGGGTGTCGGCGACGGCGGCGTTGGTGCTCGCGTACTCGCTTTCGAGCCCCTCGTAGACCTGGCTGCGGGTGTCGGCGTAGAGGTCGAAGCCGTTGCCGCCGACGTCACCGGTGAGGGCGATCGAGCGGACCGCGATCGCGTGCGCCCGCAGCTCTTCGGTCGGCCAGGAAGGCGGCACCTCGTTCGGCATCACTCCTTTCGCGTACTGCTCGAGGGCGAGCGCGTTGACGACGTTGAGCGAGCCGGCGGCGCTTTCGGTCGGCACCGTCTCCAGCGCCCCGCGGTAGGTGCCGAGGCCGGCGATCGTGATCTTGCCGCGGCCGGCGGCGCGCAGTTTGCGACCGCAGTTGGCGAGCGGTTTGCCGCCGGAGCTGCGCAGCTTGACGCTGCGGGAGACGCGGTGGGCCTCGTAGCTGCGGGCCGGGTCGAGCTGCTGCCCGCAGGCGCTGGTGGCGCCGCTGAATTCGACATCGCCGGGGGAGATGCTGAGCAGCACCCGCACGACCCGCGGCTTGGTCAGCGTCCCGATCGTGGTGCCGGTGTAGTAGTGGCCGAGGATGAAGCGGTAGCTCTTGCCGTGCTTGGCGTAGCCGTAGGCGCCGTAGGCGCTCATCCCGACGCCGTGGCCGAAGCCGCGCCCGTGGACGATCCATTTGACGCTGGCCTGCGCCGGGAGCGGGTAGGAGAGGGCGAGGAGCACGCCCGCCAGGGCGGCCGCGACCGCGGCGAGGGTCTTGCTGACAGGCTTGGACATCTCTTCGCGAACAGTTTCAACAAAGCGGAGTAGCGGCCTGCAATTGCGGGGGCGTACTCTGGATGTGCAAGGAAATTTCGAGGAGGACGCGATGGCGACGCAGACTGTGCAGGCGACCGACCACAAGCTTTTGGCCGCCGGGGAGTGGATCGAGACCGGCGAGTGGGACGAGGTGAAGAGCCCCTACGACGGCAGCGTCGTCGGCCGGGTCGCGCAAGGCGACGAAGCATTGGTCGAGCGGGCGATCGAGGCCGCGCACCAGGCCTTCGAGCAGGTCGAGTTCCCCCAGCACGAGCGCGCCGCGGTCCTCGACCGGGCGGCGGAGCTGGTCGCCGAGCGCCGCGACGAGCTGGCGGCGACGATCGCCGCCGAGGCCGGCAAGCCGATCAAGACGGCGACGGTCGAGGCCGAACGCTGCGTCTCCACGCTCGAGTTCTCCTCGGTCGAGGCGCGCAAGCTGACCGGCGGCACGGTGCCGATGGACGCGGCGCCCGCCGGCGCCGGCAAGCTCGGGGTGATGCTGCGCGTCCCCTACGGGGTCGTCGGCGCGATCAGCCCCTTCAACTTCCCCCTCAACCTCGTCGCCCACAAGCTCGGGCCGGCGATCGCCGCCGGTAACGCGATCGTCTTGAAGCCGGCCGGGCAGACGCCGATCTCGGCCCTGAAGCTGGCCGAGATCCTGGTCGAGGCGGGCCTGCCGGAGAACTGGCTATCGGTTATTCCGGGCCCTGGCTCGAAGGTCGGCAACAAGATCGTCGAGCACCCGCTGACCCGGGCGATCACCTTCACCGGCTCGGCGCCGGTCGGCTGGGACATCCGCTCCAAGGTCCCGCACAAGAAGGTCAACCTCGAGCTCGGCTCCAACGCGCCGCTGATCGTCAACGAGGACGGCGACTGGGAAGCGGCCGCCGACAAAGCCCAGATCCACGCCTTCTCCCACGCCGGCCAGAGCTGCATCTCGATCCAGCGCATCCTCGTCCACGAGGCGGTGGCCGACCGGTTCACCGAGCGCCTCGTCGCCAACGTCGAGAAGCTGACGGTCGGCGACCCGCTCGACGAAGGAACTGACGTCGGGCCGCTGATCACGCCGGACGACCGCGACCGGGTCAAGCAGTGGGTCGAGGAGGCGGTCAAAGGCGGGGCCGAGCTGCTGACCGGCGGCGAGCTGGTCGACGAGGGCCGCTGCCTGGCGCCGACCCTGCTGAAGGCGCCGCCGAAAGAGGCGAAGGTCTGGTGCGAGGAGATCTTCGGCCCGGTGGCGACGATCGACACCTTCAGCGACTTCGAGGAGGCGCTGCGCCTGGCCAACGACTCCAAGTTCGGCCTCCAGGCGGGAGTCTTCACCCGCGACATCGGCCGCGGCCTCGCCGCCGGCCGCACTCTCGAGTTCGGCGGCGTCCTCATCAATGAGGTGCCGACCTTCCGCGCCGACCAGCAGCCCTACGGCGGCGTCAAGGACTCAGGCAACACCCGCGAGGGTCCCGCCTACGCCGTTTACGAGCTGACTGAGGAGAGGTTCGTAACGCTGCAGGGCTAGCCGTCCGCTACTCGTGGGGCCGGGCCATGCGGCGGTGGTCCAGCGCCTCCTCGAGCACCGAGGGCTCGACGCCCTGCTCGAGCGCGACCTCACGCAGCGAGCGGCCTGACTCCGCCGCCTCCTTGACGATGTCTGCCGCTCGGTCGTAGCCGATGTGCGGGTTGAGGGCGGTCGCCGTCGCCAGGGTGGCCTCGGCGTGGCGCTCGGTCATCTCCTCGTTCGCCTCGACGCCGGCGACGCATTTTTCGTTCAGCAGGCGCGAGGCGCTGGCCAGCAGCTTGATCGAGTCGAGCAGGTTGCGGGCGATCAGGGGGACGCGGACGTTGAGCTCGAACTGGCCCTGGCTGCCGGCGACGGTGATCGCGGCGTCGTTGCCGATCACCTGGGCGGCGACCTGGATCACGACCTCCGGGATCACCGGGTTGACCTTGCCCGGCATGATCGAGGAGCCCTTCTGCAGCTCCGGCAGGCGCAGCTCGGCGAGGCCGGCACGCGGGCCGGAGCCCATCAGCGCCAGGTCATTGGCGATCTTGTTGAGCGAGACGGCGTAGACCTTGAGCGCGCCCGAGAGCTCGACCAGGGAGTCGCGGTTGCCCTGCGCCTCGAAGGCGTCGAGCGGGCCGGAGATCTCCAGGCCGGTGTCGGCGGCGAGCTGCTCGCGGACCTTGGCGGCGAAGTCGGGGTGGGTGTTGAGACCGGTGCCGGTGGCGGTGCCGCCGAGCGGGATCTGGCCGACCCGCCGCAGCGTCCCCTCGACCCGCTGGACGCCGAGCCGCACCTGCGCGGCGTAGCCGCCGAACTCCTGCCCGAGGGTGACCGGGACCGCGTCCATCAGGTGGGTGCGGCCGGCCTTGACGACGTCGGCGAACTGCTTCGACTTCTCCGCCAGCGCCGCCTCCAGCGCCCCCATCGCCGGCAGCAGGTCGTGGGTGACCTCGTCGAGCGCCGCCAGGTGGACGGCGGAGGGGAAGACGTCGTTGGAGGACTGGCCCATGTTGACGTGGTCGTTCGGATGGGCGCCGTCGCCGGCGAGGTTGGCGATCACCTCGTTGGCGTTCATGTTCGAGGAGGTGCCGGAGCCGGTCTGGAAGACGTCGACGGGGAACTGGTCGTCGTGCTCGCCCTCGGCGATCGCCTTGCCGGCGGCGGCGATCCGCTCGGCGACGTCGCCGTCGAGCTGCCCCAGGGCGCCGTTGGCCTCCGCCGCCGCGCCCTTGATCCGGCCCAGCCAGCGGACCACCGGCACCGGCACCCGCTCGCCCGAGACCGGGAAGTTGTCTACAGCCTTGGTCGTCTCGCCGCCCCACAACTGCTCTGCCATGCGTCTCCTTAAGTTCAGCCGTTGCTCTGACCGGCAGCGTATCCACTCCGATATTCCCGCCGGAATGCGGGTGGGAGCGGTTGCTTGCCGGGCGCGTAGCGGGCGGCGACGACCAGCCGGCGGACGAGGTCGGAGTGGATCCCTTCGCTCTCTTCGGCCCCGCGCTGGGCGGCGCCGAGGAGGTAGCCGAGCTGCAGCGCGGCGTCGCTTTCCGGTTCCGCCCGCGCTTCGGCGTTGAGTTCGGTGGCCGTCTCGATCAGCGCTTCGCCGACTCGGGTGAGGTCGCCGCTGGACTGGTTGCGGGTAAGGCATTCGCTGATCAGCGTTTCGTCGCCGAGCAGGACTTCAGCGGGCGCCGCGCCGAGCGCCTGCTGGTAGGCCTCGGCGCCTTCGAGGCAGGCGACCGGGGTCGAGTCGTCGGAGCTGCCGCAGCCGGAAAGCAGGGCGAGTGCGAGGAGGAAGGCGGTGGCGGCGAAGACGCGCACCGGCGCATCCTATGGACCTGGTGATGCCGGCGGGCGAGGCGCTGCTAGTCGCCGACGGGACGGGCGGAGACGCCGCCGGAGAAGCTCTGGCCAACGCCGCCGGGCGGTCCGGCCGGGGCCCGCGAGGCCGCTTTCGGCTTCTTCTTCTTGGCGCCGGGTTTGACGGCGGTGAAGTTGACGGCCATCACTTCGACCCATTCGGCGAGCTGGAACATCGGCGCCACCGCGTGGTTCCAGGAGAGGTGGAGGTGGTTGCCGCAGCCGTGGCCGGCGTCGCCGTCATAGCCGACCCAGCGGAAGGGCGGCCGTGGTTTGTTCTGTTCGGGCTCGGCGAAGAGGGCGAGGCGGGTGATCCCGGTCCAGTTGGCGTCGCATTTGCTGCTCGGGTTGGTGGGGACGATGTCGACGGCGAGGCCGTTGTAGTGGTCGGAGTTCTTGACGTGGCAGCCGTCGCAGCCGACGTGTTCGCCGTTCGGCAGCGGCCCCGAGTAGCCGTCGGTGATGTAGATCGGGTAGCGGGCGGCGATCCAGCGCAGGTTGGGGATGATCCGCTGGTCGACCATGTCGCCTTCGGCGTGCGGGATCGAGGCCGGGATCGGGACGATCTTCCCGGCCGCGTAGACGATCCGGGTCGACGGCGCCGCCGCTTCGGCGTAGGCGCAGACCGCGAAGAGCGGCGCCAGGGAGAGGGCGAGGATGGCGAGGGCGCGGGTCCAGGCGCTGGCGAGGAGACGGTGGCTCACCCTCGCCTTATCGGCGCTACGACGCCGGGCCCTTGAATCCTGCTCGCTGAATCTCCCCGACATGAGGTAGTTCCAACACGGAGGGATAGGGTTCGATTCGTGCCGACCGTTCGCGAAGCCGCCTTCGACCTCTTCCGCGCCCACGGGATGACGACGATGTTCGGCAACCCGGGCTCGACCGAGCTGCCGATGCTCGCCGACTTCCCGTCCGACTTCCGCTACGTGCTCGGCCTGCAGGAGGCGGTCGTGGTCGGGATGGCCGACGGCTACGCGCAGGCATCGGGGAAGACGACGGTCGTCAACCTGCACACGGCGCCGGGGGTCGGTAACGCGATGGGGGCGATCTTCAACGCCCAAGCCAACCACTCGCCGCTCCTCATCACCGCCGGCCAGCAGGCCCGGGCGCAGATCACCCTGCAGGCGAACCTGACCAACCGCGACGCGACGCGGATGCCGCACCCGCTGGTCAAGTGGAGCTTCGAGCCGCCGCGGGCCGAGGACGTGCCGCTGGCGCTCGCCCACGGCGCCCACCTCGCCGGTCTGGCGCCGCGCGGCCCGGTCTTCCTCTCGCTGCCGATGGACGACTGGTACGCCGAGGTCGACGAGAAGGACGCCGCGGCGGCGATCGCCCGCAAGGTCGACGGCCGCGCCGTCGCCGACCCCGAGGCGGTGCGGGCGCTGGCCGAGCGGCTCGAGGCGGCGCAGAACCCCGTCTTCGTCGCCGGCCCCGACATCGACACCGCCGGCGCCTGGGAGACCGCGGTCGCCCTCGCCGAGCGCCAGCGCCTCCCGGTCTGGGCCTCACCGGCGACCGGCGGCGTTCGCCTCGGCTTCCCGGAGAACCACCCCAACTTCCGCGGCGTCCTGCCGCCGGCGATCGGCCCGGTCGGGCAGACGCTCGAGGGCCACGACCTGATCGTCGTCGCCGGCAGCTCGGTCTTCCCCTACTACCCGCACATCCCCGGGCCGCTGCTGCCCGACGGCGCCGAGCTGGTGGCGATCACCAGCGACCACGACGAGGCGGTGCGGGCGCCGATGGGCGAGGCGATCGTCGCCGACGTCGGCCTCACCCTTGCGGCGCTGCTGGAGGCGGTGCCGGAGTCCTCGCGACCGGCGCCGGAGCCGAACCCGGGCCCGCAGGAAATCCCGGCCGAGGACCCGCTCAACGCCTCGACCGTCTACACCGCCCTCGCCGAAGCGATGCCCGAGGACGCGATCGTCGTCCTCGAGTCTCCCTCCAGCACGTTGGCGCTGCGCAACCAGCTGCGGATCTCCCGCCCCGGCAGCTACTACTTCAGCGCCGGCGGCGGACTCGGCTTCGGCCTCGCCGCCTCGGTCGGCGTGCAGCTCGCCCAGCCCGACCGGCCCGTCGTCTGCGTGCTCGGCGAGGGCTCGGCCCAGTACGCGATCACCGCCTTCTGGAGCGCCGTCGCCTACAACGCCCCGGTCACCTTCCTCGTCCTCCAGAACTCCGAGTACGCGATCCTCAAGTGGTTCGCCGACGTCGAGCAGGTCAACGACGCCCCCGGCCTCGACCTGCCGAAGCTGAACGTCGCCGCGGTCGCCGAGGGCTACGGGGTGAAGTCGCAGCGGGCGAGCGGCCGCGACGAGGTCGCCGGCGCGCTCAGCGCCGCCCTCGCCTCCTCGCAGCCCGAGCTGGTCGAAGTCCCGGTCGCGCCCGGGATGTCCCTCTTCTAGGCGATGGTTGGAATCTCGGATAGGTGGGCGAGGTCCGGGGGATGCCCGCCGGACAACAGCGGGGAGGGTCCGGCGGGCATCCCCCGGACCTCGTGACGTAGGCCGATGGCCCTGCGTACGAGAGCGAGATCGGTTCCGGCGCCGCCTAGTCAGCCGGTCGACGACCGGGCGCCGGACGCGCTGGCTGGCGGCATGGACGTGGCGCTGCGCGAGGAGCTGGAGGATCTACTTGGTGCCGACCGCGTTCTCCACCGGGTCAGCGACTTGGTCGCCTACGCCTCCGACGCCAGCCCCTACCGGCTCTTCCCGCGGGCGGTGGTCGAGGCGCGCGACGCCGAGGACGTGGCGAAGGTGCTGCGCTTCGGGCGGCAACGCGAGATCCCCGTCACCTTCCGCGCCGGCGGCACCAGCCTCAACGGCCAGGGCCAGAGCGAGGGCATCCTCGTCGACGTCCGCAAGCACTGGGGTGGGGTGCGGGTCGAAGACGACGGCGCCCGGGCGCGGGTGAAGCCGGGGACGGTCCTCGGCCACGCCAACCGGGTCCTCGCCCCGCACGGGCGCAAACTCGGCCCCGACCCGGCGAGCACCGACGTCTGCACGGTCGGCGGCGTCGTCGCCAACAACTCGGGCGGGATGCGCTCCGGGGTGACCAAGGACTCCTACTCGACGGTGCGCGAGCTGACCTTCGTCCTCCCTTCGGGGACGGTCGTCGACACCGGCGCGCCGGACGCGGCCGAGCGCTTCGCCGCCGCCGAGCCGGAGCTGGTCGCCGGGCTCGAGGCGATCCGCGACGAGATCCGCGCCGACGCCGCGCTGGCCGAGCGTGTCCGCCGCAAGTTCGCGATCAAGAACACGACCGGCTACCGGCTCTGCGCCTTCCTCGACGCCGACGAGCCGCTGGAGATCTTCCGCCGCCTCCTGGTCGGCTCCGAGGGCACGCTCGGCTTCATCTCCGAGGTCGTCTTCGAGACGGTGCCGGTGCCGGCGGCGACGACGACCGCCTGGGTCCACTTCCCCGGCATCGACGAGGCGATCGCCCCGGTCGGGGACCTGGTCGCCTCCGGCGCGACCGCGGTAGAGCTGATGGTGGCGCCGGCGCTGATCACCGCCGCCTGGAACATGGTCGGGGCGCCGCAGGAGTGGAAAGAGCTGCCGCCGGAGTCGGCGGTGCTGCTGGTCGAGTTCGGCGGCGCCGACGAGGGCGACCTGGCGGCGCAGGTGCTGCGCGCCGAAGCGATCCTCGGCTCCCACGAGACGATCCGGCCGCTCGACTTTACCCGCGAGCCGGAGGCGATCGAGCTCGCCTGGCGGGTCCGCGAGGGCCTGCACGGGCTGATCGGCCGGGTGCGGCCGAAGGGGACGGCGCTGATCGTCGAGGACGTCTGCGTGCCGCCGGAGCGGATCGCTGAGGGGGCGAAGGACCTGCAAGCGCTGCTCGGCGAGCACGGCTTCCTCCCCGGCGTCGCCGGCCATGCCTCGGCCGGGAACCTCCACTTCATGCTGACCCCGGACTTCGCCAAGCAGGAGGACCTCGAGCGCTACGAGGCCTTCATGGGCGGCCTGGTCGAGCTGATCGTCGGCAAGTACGACGGCTCGCTGAAGGCCGAGCACGGGACCGGGGTCAACATGGCTCCTTATGTGGAGCGCGAGTGGGGGGAGAAGGCGACCGAGCTGATGTGGCGGCTGAAGCGCCTCGCCGACCCCGACGGCGTCCTCTCGCCGAACGTCATCCTCAGCCGCGACCCCGGCGTCCACCTCCGCAACCTGAAAACGACGCCGGCGATCGAGGACTGGGGCGGCGCCACCACCTGCGTCGAGTGCGGCTTCTGCGAGCCGGTCTGCCCGAGCCGCAACCTGACGACGACGCCGCGCCAGCGGATCGTCCTGCGCCGCGAGATGGCGCGCCAGCCCGAGGGCTCGCCGGTCCAGCGGGCGCTGCTCGCCGAGTACGACTACGACGCGCTGGAGACCTGCGCGACCGACGGCTCTTGCGAGATCGCCTGTCCGTTGGGGATCGATACGGGGCGGATGGTCAAGGAGCTGCGGGTGGCGCGGCATGGGGAGCGGGCGGAAAAGGCTGCGCTGGCGGCGGCCAGGCGGTGGGGGGCGGTCGAGAAGGTTTCGCGGTTGGCGCTGAAGGTCGGAGGGCCGATTGCTCGCAGGACGAAGCGCGGCGCAGGGTTGCCGGGACCGGCGCGCGCTGAGCTGCCAGGCGCTGGGGGAGGAGTGGGTGACCCCTCCCGGACAACGGCGGGGAGGGTCCGGGAGGGGTCACCCACTCCTCCAAGCGAGGCCGCGGCGGTATATGTCCCGAGCTGCACCAACCGCATCTTCGGCCCGTACCGCGAGACCGCAAAAACCCTTCCTCAAGAAGGAATTTTGCGGTCTCGCGGAGTGGTTAACGATCTTGTGACGGTTTCGGCGCGGGCTTCGATGCCTGTTTGGGTTCCGGAGGATGTGGCGGGGAGTTGTTGTGGGTTGCCTTGGGGGTCGAAAGGGTTTGCCGCGGCTCAGGCGCATAAGGCGAATGAGATGGTCGAGCAGCTCTGGCGCTGGAGTGGGGAGGGGGCTCTGCCGGTTGTTATCGACGCCGCTTCGTGTACGGGGGCGATCGCCGATCCCGCTGATGGTGTGTTGACGGAGGAGAATGCGGAGCGGCATTCGCAGATCGAGATCGTCGATTCGGTGTCGTGGGCGCTGCGGTTGCTGCCGAACCTCGAGATCGCCGACAAAGTTCCCTCCGCCACCGTTCACCCGACGTGCGCCACGCGTCGCCTCGCGCTCGCGCACCCGCTGCGCACGCTCGCCAGCGCTCTCGCCGACGACGTGTACGTTGCCCCCTCGGCAACCTGCTGCGCCTTCGCCGGCGACCGCGGCATCACCCATCCAGAGCTCACCGCCTCGGCCACGCGTCCCCAGGCCGAAGAGCTCAGTGGGCGCACCTTCGATGCCTACCTCTCCTCCAACCGCACCTGCGAGATCGCAATGACCCGCGCAACCGGCGCCCCTTACGAATCCGTCGTGTCCCTCCTAGAGCGCCTCACCCGAACTTCCCCAACCTCTACCCAGCCGAGATAGAGGTTGGGGAAGTTCGGACTCAGCCGTCAGTCTGAGCTTTGACCGCGTCGACGCTCTTGGCGTCGATGTCCCGGACCAGCGCCCGGGTTTTCTCGTCGCTCTCCATCCGCTTGTCGAGCAGCGGGTTGACGAGCCCGCGCAGGGCGGAGACGTAGCGCCACCACTTGGGGACGAAGATCCGCGGCGCCCGTTCCTCGATCCCGCGCACCAGCCCGGCGCCCGCCTCTTCCGGAGTGATCCGCTTCAGCAGCCACTCGGGGCTCAGTTCGCGGATCCGCGGCGAGTCCTCCTGGTTGAAGGCATCCTGGACCAGCTTCGTGTCGACCCAGCCGAAGTAGGCGACGCTGGCGCTCGCCCCGTGGGGAGCCAGCTCGACCCGCAGCGCCCGCCCGAGGCTCTCGACCCCTGCCTTGGCGACCGCGTAGGGGGTGTTGCCCATCCCGTTGGCGAAGGCGTAGACGGAGGAGACGACGATCATCTGCCCGCGTCGCTCAACGATCTGGGGCAGCGCCGCTCGCACCGTCCGCCAGACGCCGAGCAGGTCGACCTCGAAGACCCGCTCCCATTCCTCGCCGGAGATCCCGCGCACGGTCGCGAACTGCTTCTGGGCGATGCCGGCGTTGGCGACAGCGACGTCGATCCCGCCCAGCTGTTCGACGATCTCGGCGACGGCGTTCATCAGCGCGCTCTGGTCGGTGACGTCCCCGCCGAGCCCGATCGCGCGCGGGCCGATCCGCTCGGCTGCCTCGCGGGCCTCGTCGGCGTTGAGGTCGAGAACGGCGACCGAGGCGCGGCGCAGGTGCATCTGCCGCGCGGTCTCGAAGCCGATCCCGCGGGCGGCGCCGGTGACCAGCGCGACTTTGCCGTTGAGGTCATAGCGTTCCATCGGCGCTCACCCTAGCGGTCCCGTTTTGCGACCGCTCATAGAATCGTGAGCCCTCGTGCCTGGATTCGAACCCGTAGATCCCAAGCAGTCCTTCCCCGAGCTTGAGCGGCGCCTGCTCGCGCGCTGGCGCGAGGAGAAGGTCTTCGATCGCTCGCTCGCCCAGCGCGAGGGGGCGCCGGTCTGGAGCTTCTACGAGGGCCCGCCGACGGCCAACGGGCGCCCCGGCTCCCACCACGTCCTCGCCCGCGTCTTCAAGGACGTCTACCCGCGCTACAAGACGATGTGCGGGTTCCGGGTCCCGCGCAAGGCGGGCTGGGACTGCCACGGGCTGCCGGTCGAGCTAGAGGTCGAAAAGCAGCTCGGGATCTCCTCTAAGCAGGAGATCGAGGAGTTCGGGATCGCCGAGTTCAATCAGCGCTGCCGCGAATCGGTTTTCGAGTACGTCGAGGACTGGAACAAGCTGACCGAGCGGATCGGCTTCTGGATCGACCTCGACGACCCCTACGTCACCCTCGAGGACGACTACATCGAGTCGGTCTGGTGGTCATTGAAGGAGTTGTGGAAGAAGGACCGCCTCTACGAGGGCCACAAGGTCGTCCCCTACTGCCCCCGCTGCGGGACCGCGCTCTCCTCGCACGAGGTGGCGCTGGGATACGAGGACGTCAAGGACCCGTCGATATATGTGCGCTTCCCGCTGCTCGCCGACGACGGGAGCGAGAGCGGCGAGTCGATGCTGGTCTGGACGACGACGCCCTGGACCCTCCCCGGCAACGTCGCCGTCGCGGCGGCGCCGGAGGTGACCTACGTGCGGGCACGGCTCGATGACGAGACCGTGATCCTCGCCGAGCCGCTGGTCGAGAAGGTGCTGGGGGAGGGAGCGGAGGTGCTCGATCGCTTCCCCGGATCCGAGCTCGTCGGCCGCCGCTACCGCGGCCCCGTCTTCGCCCTCGCCGACGGCGGCCCCGCCAATGCCTTCCAGGTCCTCGCCGGCGACTTCGTCATTACCGAGGACGGCACCGGCCTCGTCCACATCGCCCCCGCCTTCGGCGAAGACGACTACCGGGTCGCCGCCGCGGCCGGGATCTTCGACCCGACCGACGCCGCCACCCTCTACAACCCGGTCGGTCTCGACGGCAGATTCACCTCGCAGGTCAGCGGCTTCGAGGGCAAGTTCGTCAAGGACGCGGAGGTCACCTCCGCCCTGATCGCCGACCTCGAGCAGCGCGGCCTGCTCTTCCGCCAGCAGGTCTACGAGCACGCCTACCCGCACTGCTGGCGCTGCGGCACGCCGCTCCTCTACTACGCGAAGTCGAGCTGGTACATCGCCACCTCCCAGGTTCGGGACCAGCTGCTCGCCAACAACGAGGAGATCGGCTGGCACCCCGAGCACATCAAGCACGGCCGCTTCGGCAAATGGCTGGAGAACAACGTCGACTGGGCGCTCTCCCGCGACCGCTACTGGGGGACGCCGCTGCCGATCTGGGAGTGCAACGGCGAGGGCTGCGACGAGCGCTTCTGCGCCGGCTCGGTGGCCGAGCTGCGCGAGCGCGCCCGCGAGCCCGTCCCCGAGGATCTCCACCGCCCCTACATCGACGGCGTCACCCTCGACTGCGAGCGCTGCGGCGGCCTCATGCATCGGGTCGGCTCGGTGATCGACACCTGGTACGACAGCGGCGCGATGCCCTTCGCGCAGTTCCACTACCCCTTCGAGGGCAAGGAGGAGTTCGAGGAGCGCTTCCCCGCCGACTACATCTGCGAGGCCCAGGACCAGACCCGCGGCTGGTTCTACACCCTCCTCGCCGAGTCGACCCTCCTCTTCGACACCTCCAGCTACAAGAACTGCGTCTGCCTCGGGCTGATCCTCGACCCCGAGGGGCAGAAGATGTCGAAGAGCCGCGGCAACGTCGTCGACCCCTGGGACGTCCTCGACACCCACGGCGCCGACGCCTTCCGCTGGTACTACCTGACCGCGCAGCAACCCTGGGCCGGTTACCGCTTCAGCGTCGAGACCGTCGGCGAGTCGGTCCGCCAGTTCCTCCTCACCCTCTGGAACACCTACAGCTTCTGGGTCCTCTACGCGAATGCCGAGAACCTCGGCCCGGAGGAGTTCCGTGGTTCCTTTGTCCGGGATAACAGGACTAAGGAACCGCGAGACGACCTCAACGACCTCGACCGCTGGGCGCTCTCGCGGCTGCAGGCGACGGTGGCGGCGGTGCGCGAGCGGATGGACGACTACGACTGCACCGCCGCCGGGCGGGCGATCGCCGAGTACGTCGAGGAGCTCTCCAACTGGTACGTCCGCCTCTCGCGCCGCCGCTTCTGGGACGGCGACCGCGCCGCCTTCGCGACCCTCCATCACTGCCTGCTGGAGACGACGGCGATGCTGGCGCCGTTCGTCCCCTTCCTCGCCGACGAGATCCATCGCAACCTCAGCGGCAGCGCCGAGTCGGTCCACCTGCGCGACTTCCCCGAGGTCGACACCTCCCTCGCCGACCCCGAGCTCGAGCAGGGGATGGAGGCGGTCCGGCTGACGGTCGAGCTCGGCCGCGCCGCCCGCGCCCAGGCGAAGGCGAAGGTGCGCCAGCCGCTGCGCCGCGCCGTGATCGTCGCCAACGAGGCCGAGCGGGCGGCGATCGAAGCCCGCGCCGGCCTCGTCACCGCCGAGCTCAACGTCAAGGAGCTCGACTTCGTCACCGACGAGTCCGAGCTCGTCTCCTACAGCGCCAAGCCCAACTACCGCGCCCTCGGCCCCCGTTTCGGCAAGAACATGCCGCAGGTCGCCGCCGCGGTCGAGGCGCTCGACGCCGCCCACGTCGCCGCCGTCCTCGCCGAGGGCGGCGAGATCGGGATCGCGATCGACGGCACCGACCACAGCCTCGGCGCCGAGGACATCACCCTCGCCCTCCAGCCCCTCGAGGGCTACGAGGTCGAGGCCGAGGCCGGCCACGCCGTCGCCCTCCAGCTGGAGCTGGACGACGAGCTCCGCCGCGAGGGCCTCGCCCGCGAGATCGTCCACGCCGTCCAGAACGCCCGCAAAGCCGCGGGCCTCGAGATCACCGACCGCATCGACCTAACCCTCGCCGGCGACCCCGACCTCCTCGAGGCAGCCCAAGGCCACCAGGACTACCTCGCCAAAGAGGTACTGGCCACCTCGGTCGCCTACGACGGCACCGCCGACGGCACCACGGCCAAGATCGACGGCCTCGAGCTAAACATCGCGATCGTCAGGTCCTGACCGGATCCTCGCCCAGGCTGCAGCACCAGCGCAGCGGCCCACCCGGGTCCGCGGGGACGACGATCCCTGCCCAGCGTGGCGCTCCGGTCTCCGCCATCCTCCTGAGGCACACCGTCCGCAGAACCTGCTCGCCGAACGGGCCCGACAGATCCTCCTCGTGCAGGACGGCGAAGCCGACCTCGGCCTTGCCGTCCCTTCTGAACGAGAGGAAGGGGAGCGTCGAGGGGCCGCGCCGGTGGCTGCGCTGGTGCTGCCACAGCTTCATGACTTCCTTGCGACCCGCATCCGAGAGGTCGAGCAGGGTCAGCGAGAAGCCAAGCCAATCGGGAGGGCGAGAGCTGTCGAGTGAGGCCAGCAACCGCCGCAAGGGGGCGGAGAGCCGCAGCCGCGGCTTCTTGCCCCGTTCGCCGGCCTCGCGGGCTAGCACCCAGCGGTCGAACTCGTCGTGCTCCTCGAGAACCATGAACTTCCGCTTGGCGAAGGGGTCCTCCGTCGGTAGCTCGGCCCAGCGAAGCTGGTCCTCGCCATAGCGAACGGCCCAATCGACCTCGTCATAGGCAAGCAGCTGACCGTTCGAGTTGGCTCGCAGGCGCCTGGTCAGGAAATGGACGAAGAGGGCCGGAGACTCGAAGTACTGAAGGAGGAGCTCGAGGTGGCCGATCCCGATGATCCACGGGAGGTCGTGGTCCTCGCTGATCCCGGCCGTTACCAGGTGCCACGCTTGCGCTCCCACTGCCGAAAGGTCATCGAGGGTGACGTGGACCGGGATGACCCGGTGGATGCCGTTCAGGTCGCGGCGGAACGGGACCTCCCCGGCGGGATCGAGGGTCAGCAGCGCGTCCTCGCAGGCGATTGCCTCCCTGGCCTCGCGGTGCTGACGCAGGTTCGCTCCCCCGAGCATGCCGATCAGGGTTTCGCGGAAGCGAGTCTTGTCAGCTGCCTCGGTGTCGATTCGGGTGACCCCCGACTTCGCCTGCACGATCAGGAGGGTGTCGTCGATCCTGAGCAGCCCGTCGATCTCGCCCCTCCGGCCGTCCGGCAACCGGAAGTAGACGTTGAGCTGAGTCCAGTCGGGCCGCAGCGCTTCCTCGAAGGTGGCCATCGCCTTGTTCTCGAGCCAGGCGCCACGTCGGGCGGTGAAGGCGGCGAAAGCCCCCTTGTCACCGGTGCCGGCGGCAGGAAGGTCGGGATTCAGCAGGGCTGCCAGAGAGGACCGAAGCGAGCGACGAAGGAGGGGAATCGAGATCGGCATGAGGATCTCGCCGTCGCGCAACAGCGGCCGCAGTCGCGCCCGCGTGGTCAGTTCGGCAAAGCCGAGCTCGCTGCCGTCGAAGGTGAGGGAGAAGCGCTCCGCGAATCTGCGCGCCTGCTCGGCCTCGACTCCGGCGGCGGCGGCCAGATCTTCGACGGAGAAGGAGAAGCGGCTTCCGTGTCCTCGCCAGAGCCGCGGATTGTCAGGGCCGGCAACGGCCGCCGTATATCCGTCGACGGTCAGGTTCCCGACGGCGTCCGCCAGCTGCAGGGCGGCCCCTGCGTCGACCTTGAGCTCGTGTTCGAGATGCTGGCGGACGAGCGGATGACCGAAGAGGTCAACCGTGCTCGTCTCGAGCTGGGCGTAGGTTTCGTTCAACGGCGAGAGCAGGTGGTGGAAGATCATCTGGTGGCGCAGCTGCTGCAGTGCCCCCTCCGCACTTTCGTCGGCGGGGATCGGAAGGGGAGCGAGCGCCGCGGGGGTCACCTTCAACACAGAGTCGACGAAGCCGCCGAACTGCTCGACGGCGCTGATGAACTCCGCCTCGCCGGCCTCGGTCTCGATTAGTGGCGCCCGTTGTCCGCGTTCGACGAGCAGCAGCGCCAGCAGCTCCGCGGTCGCCAGGACACCTTGCAGGACCGGCGCCTTTCCCTTCGGCCAATCCTGGGTGAAGGCGATCTGGAGCGCCGCGAGGAGGTCGAAGGCGTCGAAGGGGGCTAGGCGTTGCTGATGTTCTGCCTTCAACTGCCGGAAGCCCTGGCGAACCGAATCCACGTCGCGCAGATGAGCGAGTCGGCGTTCCTCCTGCTCTGCCGGGGAGAGGGTGCCTGGACCGAAGAGAACCATTTTTCCCTCCGCCCGCGCCTTTTCCCAGTCCTGCATGTCACGGTGGACGCGAGGTGCAGCGGGTTGAGTGGTCGGGCGCTTGGGCTTCTTCTTCCGCCGCCGCTGTCCCCGCTTGCTCGCCACGGGTCAATCCTAAGTAGGTGCGATGAGTACAGGCAGCTACTTGGGCGGCTCAGTCGTCTGCTTCGCCGATGATGAAGTCGGCTTTCGAGGAGTCGTCGAACTTCACCCAGCAGTGATCCGGGGAGACACCGGCCACCTCGACGAGCGCCGCTTCGATCCGCTTGGCAATCTCCGCCTTCTGCTCGTCGGAGCGACCCTCGTACCAGTGAACGTGAACGAACGGCATGGGAGGGGGCGCCGCCGTTAGGCGAGCGCCGGCTCCAGCTCGGCCTCGAGGCGGCGCTTCGGCATCGCCCCGACGACTTTCTTGGCGATCGCGCCGTCCTTGAAGAGGATCATCGTCGGGATCGAGAGGACTTCGTACTGGGTCGCCGTCTGCTGGTTCTCGTCGACGTTGATCGAGACGATCTTGAGGTCGTCGCGCTCGGCGTCGATCTCCTCGAGGACCGGGTGGACGACACGGCAGGGACCGCACCACGGCGCCCAGAAGTCGACGAGGACAGGACCCTCGGCGTCGAGCACGTCGGCTTTGAAGTTGGCGTCGGTTACGTCCGTCAATTTCCCAGTCACTGGTATCGCTCTCCCGCTCGTAGTTTCGACTTCAGCTCAATACTTCATAAAGTATAGCGCCGCAGCAAGGGGAGGCGCCAGACCGCCTCGGCGACGATCTCGAGGTCCATCTTCGAGCTTCCTACCCGCCGCTCGCGGAAAACGATCGGCACCTCGGTGACCTTGAAGCCGAGCTGGATCGCGCGGTAGGTCACCTCGACCTGGAAGGCGTAGCCGCGGCTGGTGATCTGGTCGAGGTCGATCGCCTCCAGGACCTCGCGGCGGAAGCACTTGAAGCCGCCGGTCAGGTCGCGGACGTCTACTCCAAGGACGAGCCGCGCGTAGGCGCTGCCGCCGCGGCTGACCGCCCGTCGCAGTGGCCCCCAGTCGCTGACGCCACCGCCCTCGACGTAGCGCGAGCCCAGCACCAGGTCGGCCCGCTTCGCCTCCTCCAGCAGCCGCGGCAGGTAGGCGGGGTCGTGGGAGAAGTCGGCGTCCATCTCCAGGACCAGGCCGGCGCCGCCGGCGAGCGCCTCGCGGAAGCCGGCGATGTAGGCGGGGCCGAGCCCTTCCTTGCGCGGCCGGTGCAGGACGCCGACGTTCTCCTGCGCCGCCGCCAGCCGGTCGGCGATCGCCCCGGTCCCGTCCGGCGAGCCGTCGTCGACGATCAGGACCCGGGCGCTCGGCGGCAGCTTGGCGCGGGCGGCTGCGACCAGCGGCTCCAGGTTCTCGGCCTCGTTGTAAGTCGGCAGGACCAGCCAAGGGGCGCTGCCGGGGGACTCGGTCATCGCCGCGATGCTATTCCTTGCACCCGTGACCAACGCCGAGATCGCCGCCGCGCTTGAAGAGCTGGGAATCCTCTACGAGCTCGACGGCGCCGACAGGTACCGCGTCCTCGCCTACGGCACCGCCGCCAAAGCGATCCGCGAGAGCCCCGTCTCGGTCGCCGAGCTGGCGGCGCAGGGGCGGGCGACCGAGGTGCCGGGCGTCGGCAAGACGCTGGCGGAAAAGATCGACGCCTTGATCGAGACCGGCGAGATCCCCGCCGCGGTGAAGCTGAAGGCGAAGTTCCCGCCGACCCTGATCGAGGTCACCCGCGTCCCCGGCGTCGGCCCGAAGACCGCGCGCCGGCTCTTCGAGGAGCTGGAGATCTCCTCGATGGAGGACCTCAAAGCCGCGGCCGAGGCGGAGAAGATCCGCGACGTCAAAGGGCTCGGCGCGAAGGCCGAGGAAAACATCCTCGCCTCGCTGGAGCGGCTCGGCGAGCCGGGGGAGGGCCCGGGACGGCTGCTGCTCTCGAAGGTGAAGCCGATCGCCGAGGAGCTGGCGGCGGCGCTGCGCGAGCACCCGGGGGCCGACAAGGTCGAGGTCGCGGGCTCGGTCCGCCGCTGGGGCGAGACCTGCAAGGACATCGACCTGATCGCCACCGCCGAGGAGCCGACGGCGCTCTCCGAGCACCTGGCCGGCCACCCGCTGATCGCCGCCGCCGGCACTCCCGGACCGAACGGCGTCCGCGCCCAGACCCACAACGGCGTCTCGGTCGACCTGCGGATCGTCCCGCCCGCCGCCTTCGGCAACCTGCTCCAGCACTTCACCGGCTCCAAGGCCCACAACGTCCAGCTGCGCGAAGAGGCCGTCGGCCGCGGTCTCTCGGTCTCCGAGCACGGGATCACCGAGACCGAGAGCGGCGACGTCCAGACCTGCGCGACCGAGCGCGAGGTCTACGAGCGCCTCGGCTACGACTACATCGAGCCGGAGCTGCGCGAGGGCCGCGGTGAGCTCAAGGCCGCCCGCGAAGGCAAGCTGCCGCAGCTGGTCGAGATCGGCGACATCAAGGGCGACCTCCACTCCCACACCACCCTCTCCGACGGGCGCAACAGCGTCGCCGAGATGGCCGAGGCGGCGCGCGACCGCGGCTACCAGTACCTGGCGATCACCGACCACTCGGCCAGCCACGGCTTCGGCGACCACGTCACCGCCGAGCGGCTCTGGGAGCGGATCGAGGAGATCGAAGCCTGGAACCAGGAGAACGGGACGAAGAAGTTCCGCCTCCTCTCCGGCTCGGAGATCAACATCGGCCTCCACGGCTCGCTCGACTACCCCGACGACCTGGTCGCCGCCCTCGACTGGGTCGTCGCCTCCGTCCACACCTCCTTCAACGTCTCCGAAAAGCAGATGACCGAGCGCGTCGTCACTGCGATCGAAAACCCGAACGTCGACTGCATCGGCCACCTCACCGGGCGCCTGATCGGCCGCCGCGCGCCCTACGGCGTCGACGTCGAGAAGGTCGCCGAGGTGGCGGCTCGCACCGGGACGATGATCGAGATCAACGGCAACCCCAACCGCCGCGACCTCTCCGACCTCCACGCCCGCCTCGCCAGCGAGGCCGGAGTCAAGATCGCCCTCAACACCGACGCCCACGGCGTCGACACTCTCGACAACATGGCCTACGCGATCGCCACCGCCCGCCGCGCCTGGCTGACCGCCGACGACGTCGCCAACACCCGCAGCTGGGCGCAGTTCAAGAAGCTGCTGAAGAACTAGACGTTTGCAACGACTCGAGAGAGCACCGCGAGTAGATGGGAGAGGCCGTCATCGACACCCGGGAGGGTGAGCGCCAGGGAGATGCACAGCACCATCTCCATCGCCCGTCGGGTACGGCTATTCCGAATTTCCTCGCGGCGTTCCTCAATGGCGAAGTCTTCGGGGGTCGACAGCTTCGAAGCGCGCCTCATGCAGGCGCCCGTTCGTTCAGATATCGGTACCCCTCTTGAGTGATCTCCCAAATCCCGCGAGGTGAGGCGCTGCTGACCAAGCCCTGTTCTTTCATTCGCAATCGCGCAAAGCGAGCGCGGTTTTGCCACCTCACCTCGCCCATGTCCAATACCTCGTAGTCGCGCGGCCTGAGCTCGGGCCTAAGCCGATCACCCAAGGCGGCGATCACCTCGCGGCTTCGGGCTTTTCCCCCAGCTTGGACCAGGATTTGCAAAATCGGCAGCCAGTACTCGCTCTCGGGGAGAAGGCCACCCTCCTCCTTCAGAAGGGGGGAAGTGGGCTTAGGCCGGTGCTCCGCTGTCTGCCCACCCTGCTCGGCGAAATCGAGAAGCCGTTCAAGCACGGTCTCTGGAGTGTCCTCAAAGGATTCCGTCTGACGGAGAAGGCGCTTGTACGTCCGGTCGGATACTTCGAGCCTCATGACTTAAGTGTCCACTTAAGTCACTTGTTTGTCAAGCGGCGGTGCGGCTATCCATTCGCAGCCCCGGCGCCCGCACCAGCTCGACCGGTTTCAGCGGTGAGTTGGGGACGACGTAGAACTTGACGCCGTCGCGGTGCTCGATGCCGAGCACCGCCGCCTCGCGGGTGTGCCAGGCGAGGGAGACGATGAGGGCGTAGCCGGCGCCGACGGCGGCGACGCCGGGGAAGAAGATGCCGAGGACGCCGGCCATGATCGCGGTGACGGCGATCGGCCAGAGGCGGGTGAGGACGATCCGGGCCGGGGCGACGTCGGGTAGCGAGGTGGCGGTGCGGGCGCGGGCGAGGGCATCGCGGACATCGTCGGCGGCGCGCTGAGGGCGGCCCAGGTAGAGGCCGATTGCCAGCGCGACCAGCCACCAGGCGGCGCCGATCAGGACGACCGTCGGGTTGCCGTCCCGGTTGCCCGCGACGGCGGTGATTGCCCCGAGCGCCGTCGCCTCGGCGGCGGTGATGAAGACGCTGGCGCGGAGCAGGTCGGTGTAGGGCATCAGGCTCTCGGCGGCCTCATCCGGCCAGCCATTCGAGGATCTCCAGCCAGCCGTCGAGCCCGGCGACGGTGACGTCGGACTCCTCGGCCAGCTCGGCCGGCGCCTCCGCGGAGAGGACGCCGACGCAGACGGCGGGGCTGAGCCGCCCCTCCTCCTCGAGCTCGCGCAGGCGGCGGAAGGCGTCGAGGTCGGTGCGGTCGTCGCCGGCGTAGGTGGCGCGGTCGACCCCGTCCTCGGCGAGCAGCGAGGCCACCGCGCCGTCCTTGCCGCCGCCGCCGACCGGCCGCAGCTCCAGCACCTTGCGGCCCCAGCGCGGTTCGAGCCCGGCCCGTCCCGCCTCGCGGGCGATCTCGCGGGCGTGGCTCTCGGCCGCGGCCTCGCTCTCGGCGCCGCGCCAGTGCAGCGCCTGGATCGGTCCCTTGTCCTCTCGCCGCAAGCCCGTCTCCTCGGGCTCGCGACCCAGGCCGGCGAGGAAGTCCATCGCTTCGCTTTCGCGCCCGACCACTGAGGGATCGGGCCGCGGCGCCTCCTCGCCCGGCATCAGCAGCTCGAGCCCGTGGTTGCCGGCGTAGGCGAGCGTGTCGAGGCCGACCAGCCGCCGCGCCTCCAGCGCCTGCCGTCCCGAGATGCAGCCGACCAGTGCGTAGCGCTCGCTCAGGGCCGCCAGCGCCTCGCGCGCCGCCGCCGGCACCGTCGCGTCCTCGGCCCGTTCGACGATCGGCGCCAGGGTCCCGTCGACGTCGGTGAGGATCGCGGCGCGCCCGGGCTCGCGGCGAAGCGGCTCCAGTCGCGCCGCCCAGTCGCCGCCCCCGCTCTCTGGGTCGTGTGGCACGGCTCTAGTATCGCGTGATGCCTGCCGCAGCGACGCCGGACCACGCGATCTGGAAGCTGGCGGCGATCGGCACCCTCGCCGGCATCTTCAGCGGCCTCTTCGGGGTCGGGGGAGGGACGATCATCGTTCCCCTGCTGATCTTCTGGTTCGGCTACGGGGAGCGGCTGGCGACCGGCACCAGCCTCGCGGCGATCGTCCTCATCGGCCTGCTCGGGGCGCTCGCCCAGGGCGGCATCTACGGCAACGTCCACGTCGGCACCGGGCTGCTGCTCTCGATCCCGGCGATCGCCGGGGTGGTCCTCGGGACGGCGATCCAGCAGCGGATCTCCCAGCGCGCCGTCTCCTACCTCTTCGCCGGCCTCCTGATCGCGATCGCCGTGGAGCTGATCCTCTCGTGAGGGGGAGCTGATGGACGTACTGGCGGCGGTGCTGATCTGCCTCTTCGGCGGGCTCACCGGCGGCCTCGTCGGGGTCGGCGGCGGCGTCCTCTTCGTGCCGGCGCTGACGATCTTCATCGGCTTCACCCAGGTCGAGGCGGAGTCGACCTCGCTGCTGATGATCGTGATCGTCGCGATCGTCGGCGCCTACCGCCAGTACGGCTACGGCAACGTCCGCCTCCGCGAGGCGATGATCGTCGGCGCCCTCTCGCCGCTCGGGGTGCTGCTCGGCGTCGCCGCCGCCAACCACATTTCCGAACGCGCCCTCCAGCTCGGTTTCGCGGCCCTGGCCCTCTTTATGGCGGTGCAGCTGATCCGCCGCGCCCGCACCGCCTGAGCCCCGAGCAAGCGGACGCGATGGTCTACGCTCGAAAGCGTGGATTCACTCAGCTGGGAAGGCGATCTGCCCCACCTGCGCGCGCCGGTCATGGTCTGCGCGTTCCGCGGCTGGAACGACGCCGCCGCGGCCGCCTCGACCGCCCTCGGCTCCGTTGCCACGGCGCTCGACGCGGAGCTTGTCGCGAGCGTCGATCCGGAGGAGTTCTTCGACTTCCAGTCGACCCGGCCGACGATCAGCATGGACGAAGGGCAGACCCGCCGCATCGAGTGGCCTGAGAACAACCTCTACGCGGTCCAGATCCCCAGCGCCGACCGCGACCTCGTCCTCCTCGACGGGACCGAGCCGAACCTGCGCTGGCGCACCTTCTCGGAGACGATCGCGACCGTCGCCGACGCCCTCGGAGTGGAGATGGTGATCACCCTCGGCGCCCTGATCGCCGAGGTCTCGCACACCCTGCCGGTGCCGATCACCGGCCTCGCTTCCAGCGCCGAGCTGGTCGAGGAGCTCGAACTCGAGCGCTCCAGCTACGAGGGCCCGACCGGGATCGTCGGCGTCGTCCACGACCTCTGCCGCCAGAACGGGATCGACTCCGCCTCGCTCTGGGCGGCGGTGCCCCACTACGTCGCCGCCGTCCCCAACCCGAAGGCCGCGCTGGCCCTGCTGCGCCGCCTCGAGGGTCTCACCGGGATCGCCGTCGAGGCCTCCGAGCTGGAAGAGGAAACCGTCGACTACGAGGAGCAGATCGGCCGCGCCGTCGCCGCCAACCCGGAGATCGAGGAGCTCGTCACCCGGATCGAGGCCGAACAGGCCGACCTCCTCGACGAGGAAGGCGAGCTCCCCTCAGCCGACACCCTCGCCCGCGAGTTCCAACGCTTCCTCCGCCAGCGCGGCAAAGACCAGTAGCAGTCGCACCTGAGGGTTCACTCTGTGCAGCCTTCGGATGGGCGGGCGCGCCGATGGGTCGGAGGTGATTTGCAGGACGTTTCACTCTGCCGGACCGTGCCGGTGCCTGCGTGCAGGGTGCTCTCAGCCCTCTTTCGCTCCGCGAGAGCCACGTCCTATACCGATAAGGCGGTGCCAGTCACACTCAAAGGGAGAACCATGATGAACAGATATAAGGCGCTCGGCATCGCTTTCGCGGCCGTTCTGGCGCTTAGCGCCCTCGCGGCCCAGACCGCCTCGGCGAGCCCGCTCACAGTCACCGAAGGCGCCAGCGGGACCACCTTCTACACAGGCGACCAGGACAACGCCACCTGGATATGGAAAGACAGCAGCGGCAATGAAGCCAACTGCCCGGCAACGAGCATCGCCGCATCATCTTCGGGCGCGACCGTGTCCGAGACAACCTGGACGGCTACCTACGAAAAATGCACGGGGTTCGGCTTCCCGATGCATTGGAACCACAACGGCTGCACCTATACATTCACAGAACCGACGCAGCTCAAAGCCGGTGAAGTGACATGGAATGCGTCGGCCATCCACATCCTCTGCCCGACCGGGAAACAGATCGAATACACACCGACAGTTCTCGGCACGAGCGTCTGCACTCGATTCGTCAATCCACAAACACCGACAAGCGGCCACGTCGTGGGGAGAAACGCGGGGAAATCCGGTGCAACCGAAATGGACGTCACATTGGAAATCACACTGTCCGGCATCCACTACACTGGCACCGGCGGCGTCTGCGGGAATAGTGAAACACACACCGACTGGAGCTGGAGCGGTAACAGCACAGTCCGCGCTTACTCCAACGGAGGACACAGCACCCAGCGCGGCATCACATTCTCGTAGCGGCTGAGCAAGACCGCGGGCAGCGAGAAGGGAGGGCCGGCACGCACCGGCCTTCCCTTCTGTCTCAGGCTTCCGCCGCCGGGCAGATCAAGCGGTAATCGCACCAGCTGCAGACGCTGGGGGAGGGGCGGGGCTCGAAGTCCTGGCCGAGGATGCCCTCGCCCACCTGGAGGACGGTGCGCTCGACCCGCTCGGCGTCGTCGGGCTTCGTCGGGGCGACGACCTTGTCGCCGTCGAGGACGTAGTAGTAACTGCCGGTGGAGGCTTCGATTCCCCAGGCCTCGCGGGCGGCCATCCGGTAGAGCGCCAGCTGCAGGTCGTCATCGAGGTCCTCCTCTGATTTGCGCTCGCCGGTCTTGTAGTCGATCAGCTCGTAGTCGCCGTCGGGGAGGCGGTCGACGCGGTCGACGCGGCCGCGGACGTGGTGGTCGCCGACCTTGAAGTCGAACTTCTTCTCCAGCCAGATCGGTTCGCCCTCGGACTCGCGCTCGTTTTCCCAGTAGAGGCGCAGCGCCTCGCGGGCGCGGTCGCGGAACTGCAGCTCGTCGTCGCTGGAGCCGAACCCGGTCCGCCGCCAGCCGGCCTCGAAGAGCCGGTTCAGGACCCGCAGCCCGTCCTCGGGGTCCTCCGGCGGTTCCTTGTGGAAGCGTTCGAGGACGTTGTGGAAGAGGATGCCGAAGCGCTGGTTGATCGTCGGCTCCTGCGGGATCCCGAAGACCCGCGCGAACTTGTACTTGAGCGGGCAGGTGAGGTAGAGCGAGAGGTCGGAGGCCGAGAGGCTGAGCATGCCGTCGCCGCGCCGCGGCAGGAAGGCGGCCAGCGAGGGCTCCTCGCGGGCGGCGACGAGGTCGAGCCGGCGGCCGCGCTCGCGCTCGGAGTCGAGCAGGTAGGCGTCGAGCGAGGAGGCGTCGAGCTCGGCCTGCTGCTCGGGCGTGGCGACCTGCCGCAGCAGCCCGTTCACCGCCTCGATCGCCTCCGCCGTCGGCTCGTCCCCGGGCCGCTGCGCCAGCGCCGCCAGCTTCAGCAGCTCGAGGTAGCGGGCGATCGCCCGGTTGACGTCGATCGCGGTGTCGAGGCGGGGCTCGGAGAGCTCGCGCCCGGCCCGCCAGGAGGCCTCCAGCACCTGCTCGCGCAGCGCCCGGTAGGTCGCGTGCAGGCCCTCGGCGGGGCCGAACAGCTCCTCCTCGTGCAGCTCCTCCTCGACCCCCGCCGCGGCCAGCGCCCGCTCGTAGAAGCGCGAGGGACGCGCCGCCTCGCCGCCGCTGCGCTCGAGCCGCGAGAGCACGAGGCCCTGGCGGGCCGGCGAGCCGATCCGCTCCCAGTCGCGCTCCTCCTCGAGGCCGAGGACGAAGACGTGGTCGAAGCCGAGGCCCTTGACCGCGTCGGCCGCCATCACGTTGACGGCGCCGGGGGAGCGCTGGTGCTCGGCCTCCTCGGCCTCGGTCCCGGCCTCGGCGACGGCGCTGAGGTAGGAGACGAAGGCCCGGGTCGAGCCGTGCGGCTCGCGCCGGCTCCAGGCGGTCGCCAGCTCGGCCAGCTGCGAGAGCCCGAGCAGCCGCTCGGCGACCTCCGGCTGGGCGGCGAAGAGGCGCTGGCGCCGCAGCCCGACCTGCTCGATCAGCCGCCGCACGAAGACGTCGGCCCGCCGTTCCTCCATCACCGCGGCGGCGCCGTTGTAGAGCTTGAGGAAGGCCCCGATCCGCTCCCGCGCCTCGGGCTGGAACTGGGGGCTGTCGAGGGCGGCCTCGCAGGCGGCGACCATGTCCTGCTTGCGGCGCCGGGCGATCGTCGTCAGCCGCGCCAGGTCCCCCGAGCGCAACTCGACGGGTGGCCGGGTCAGCGCCCGCGCTGCCGCGGCGGAGTCGTCGGGGTCGGCCAGCACCCGCAGCCAGGCGATCGCGTCGCGCACCTCCGGCCGCTGGAAGAGCGCCGTCGGCCCGGAGAGGTGGAAGGGGATGCCGCGCTCTTCCATCGCCCCGGCGACGGCGCCGCCCTGTTTGGCCGGGTCGGCGACGAGGACGCAGATCTGGTCCACAGCGGTCCCCGCCGCCCCGAGGTGCTCGACCCCCCGCGCCACCGCCTGCGCCTGCGCCCGCTCGCTCGCGCAGCGCCAGAAGCCGAGCTTCGGCTCGCGGAAGCGCCGCTCGAGGAGGATGCGCTCGCCGCCGGGGTGGGTGGCGTCGAACCATCCCTCCGGCGCGGTGACGCCGTCGCTGCTCTCCAGCGCGAAGACCTGGTTCGGGTCCTCGGCGGCGAGCGACTCGGCGATCGCCAGCTGCGCCCGGCTCGCCTCCTCGAGCTCGTCGACCATCAGCTGACCGAAGCGCTCGCTGATCCGCCGCCGCACGTCGGGCCGCTCGACGAGGAGGCAGTCGAGGGCGAGGAAGACGTCGCCGCGGTCGAGGCTGCCGGACTCGGCGAGGATGCGGTCGTGGCGGGCGTAGAGCTCGGCGAACTCGAGGTCGCGCCGCGCCGCCTCGCGCCCCGCCTCGTCGACCGCCGCTTCGGCCCGGGACTGCGCCGCTTCGGAGAGGCTGGTCGGCCCCGTTCGTTCCGCCTTCAGGCGGTCGATCCGGGCCAGCAGCCGGGCCAGCAGCCCGGTCGGGTTGCCGCGGATCTCGTGCCGGCGCAGCGGCAGCTGGTCGAGGCGGTCGAGCAGCATCGCCAGCCGCTCGGCGCGGCCGAGGACGTCGAAGAAGGGGTCGAGCCCGGCCTCCTCGGGATACTCGCGCAGCAGCCGCTCGCCGATCGCGTCCCAGCTGCCGATCCAGAGCTCCTCGAAGGAGCCCTCCAGCAGTGCCTCGCAGCGCTCGCGCAGCCGCGCCGCCGTCGCCTGCCGCGAGGCGACCATCAGGACGCTCTCGGGCCGCGCCCCGGCGGCGACGAGGTGGGCGAGGCGGTGGGCGAGCAGCTCGGTCTTGCCGGTGCCGGGCTGCCCGACGATCAGCAGCGGCCCCTCACGGTGGGCGATCGCGCGCTCGCGCTCCGAGCCCGCGGTCTCAGCAGTTGATTGATCCTCGCGCACCACCCAAAGCTAGCGCCCTCTGACCGGCGCATATCGGCGTCCTCGGTCGCTCGCGTGCAAAGCACGCCACGCTCCCTGCGTCCTTGATCTGCTTGGTCAGAGGCGTGATCTCTAGCATCAAGCCGCATGGACGTCCTCTCAGCCGACTGGCCGGCGATCTGCCGCCGCATCGTCGCCGCTCAGCGCCCGATCTTCGAGCAGACGCGGACCAGCGAGGAACGAACCGTCTACGAGGGGGTCGGCGAGGGCGGCGACCACACCCTGGTGATCGACCGCCGCGCCGAGGACGTGGTCTTCGCCGAGCTCGACCAGCTGGCCGCCGAAGGCGCCTCCTTCGTCGCCGTCTCCGAGGAGCGCGGCGAAGTCAGCTTCGGCGAGGGCGGTGAGGCGCGGGTGGTGATCGATCCGATCGACGGCTCGCTCAATGCCCGCCGCACGATCCCCTCCTTCGCCGTCTCGATCGCCGTCGCCTCCGGCCCCTCGATGGCTGACGTCGAGTTCGGGTTCGTCCACGACTTCGGCGCCGACGAGGAGTTCCTCTCCCGCCGCGGCGAGGGCGCCCAGCTCGACGGCGAGCCGGTGCGGGTCAGCGCCGGCGCAGAGCGGCTCGAGGTGGTCGGCGTCGAGTCGGCCGAGCCGGAATGGGCGCTCCCGGCCTTCGAGGCGCTGAGCGGCAAGGTCTTCCGGATCCGGGTCGTCGGCGCGATCGCGATCAGCGCCGTCTACGTCGCCGCCGGGCGCTTCGACGCGATGCTGAGCCTGCGCTCCTGCCGCTCGGTCGACGCCGCCGCGGCGCAGCTGATCGCCCGCGAGGCGGGCGGGGCGGTTTCCTTCGGCGACGGCGATCTCTCCGAAGCCATGCTCGACCTCGAAGCGCGCTACCCGATGGCCGCGGCCAACAGCGAGGACGGCCTCGCGACGGTCCGCGCCGCGCAGCTGGCAAAAGCCGCGTAACCCTTCTTCCCAAGCGGTTTACAAACACCTGTTCCCACGAACTTACGTTCGCTACACTCGGGCACTTCCCAAAGCCCCCAAATCAAACTGAAGAGGTGTTTTCTTCGCATGGCTGAGAGCAAAAGCAACGGCAGCAAATCGAAAACGCAGGCCAAACGGGCCACCACCGAAGCGAAAAAATCGGCGGCCAAAACCGCCAAAGCTTCGAAACGCGCCGCCACCAAGACGGCTGTCGCCGAGAAGAACCAGGTGCAGACCGTCGTCGAGACCGCGGTCGACGTCCCCGTCGGCGCCGTCCTCGCGGTCAGCGACCGGGTCTCCGATCTGGTCGAGCCGTGGACCGACCGCAGCAAGGCCGAGCGGCAGATCAAGAGCTACCGCAGCAACCTGCGCAAATCGCTGAAACGGACCGAGCGCCGCGGCTCGAGCGCCCGTCGCAAGGCGATCACCGAGGCCCGCAAGACCCGCAACCAGGTCGAGCGCGAGGCCCGCAACCGTCGTCGCGAGGTGGAGACGACGATCAAGCGCAACCGCAACGAGGTCGAGTCCCGCGTCCGCAAGGCGGTCGAGGAGCAGACCTCCCGCGCCCAGGGCGTCGTCGAGACCGCCACCGGCGTCGTCGGCACCGTCAGCAGTCAGCTCACCGCCCTGCGGTAAGCACCCTCAGCGTCCTCTGACGCTCAGAGGCCGCGAGGCGCCTGGTCCGAAGGGCCAGCCCTCGCGGCCTTTTACGTAGGCGCGGAACCGGAAGCGGACGCCGCGGCTGTCGTCGTCGCTGAAGCGGTAGGCGAACCGGAAACGGCCACGGCTGTCGGCCTCGACGGTGCGGAACTCGCTCCAGCCGGCGCCCGGATAGCGGAACTGCAGCTCGACCGGCAGCCGGGCGACGGCCCCCTGCGCGCCGGGGGCGGCGACCCGGCCGCTGAAGACGATCGGCCGGCCGCCGATCGACGCCGTCGCGGCCGAGGCATGGAAGCGGATCTTCGTCGCGGCGGCGAGCTGGACGGCCGGGGCGGCGGCACGGCTGAGCAGGCGGGTGCCGCCGAAGCTCGCCGTCACCTCGCGACTGGGGCCGGGGCCCAGCCGCAGGGCAAAGGTGCCGTCGGGGGCGGTGCGGACCGCGGTGGTCCGCTGCCCGAGGTCGGAGCCGGCCGCGAAGCTCTCTTTGATCGTCACCGTCTGCCCGGCAACCGGCCCCCCGAGGCTGCGCCGCAGGGAGCCGCTGAGGCGGAGGCCGGCGAGCTTCGCCCGCAGCCTCACCGGTGCCTTCAGCGGGTTGACCAGGACCATCCGGCCGCCGTGGGAGCGGCTCGCACCGCTCGCCGAGTTGCCGGCTGCGTCGAAGCCGGTGGCGAGGAGCTCGTACTTGCCGGGCGGGTAGGAGTCGGAGTCCCACCGCGCGACCAGCCGCCCGGCCTCGACGCGGGTGGGCAGCTCCGAGAAGCGCGCCCTGGTTCCCGCCAGCCGGATCGCGATCGAGCCGCGGCTGGGGCTGGGCCCCGAGAGGGGGTCGCTGACCATCGCTTCGATCCGCTCCGGATCGTCCGGGTCCTGAGCGGCAGCGAACTCGACCCGCGGCGGCACTTCGTCGATCCGCACCTGGGCGCTCTGCGGTGGCGGTGAGCCCGGCCCGCCGTCACCGACGTTCCCCGCCGCGTCGCGTCCGTAGAAGCGCACGGTGTGCACGCCGCTGCCGCCGACCCAGGTTGAGGCGCCGGCGCCGGGGGCGGTGGTGGGGGAGCCGCCGTCGACGGCGATCGCCGTCCAGGGGCCGGCCGGTCCCGCCGGGTTCATCCCGGAGAGAGGGTCGACGGCGTGCGCGGTCAGCTTCACCGGTCCGCTGCTCCACCCGCCGGGAAGGCCCTGGAGCGAGACGCTCGGAACGGTGGCATCGACCGCCAGGGTTACGGGGCGGGGTTCGGAGCGCACGCCGGCGCCGGAGATCGCCACCACCTCGCCGTGGTCGATTCCCTCGGGGAGGAAGCCGAGGGAGATCGAGTCGCCGCTAGTTTCGAAGTGCAACCCGCTTTCCGCGAGATTCAGCTCGTAGCCGCGGATCCCCGAGACCGGCAGAGGGCCGGCGGGCGGATCGAGCCCGAGCACGATCGGTCGGGTTCCCGGCAGCCAGCCTTCCGGAGCCCGAGGCGCCGGGGGCGGTGGGACGCGGTTGTCGAACCGAAGCGTCACGTCCGCCCGCCGCAGCACCTGGCCGGAGGAGTCGACCAGCTCGCTTTCCAGCCTGTAGGCGTCGGGCGCTGAAACTTCGATCTGTTTTTCCGGCGCGGCCCGCGTCAGCTCGAACGGTTCGCCGGCCGGGTGGCCGGCTGAATCGAAGAGCCGGTAGGTCGCCTTCGATCCGCCTTCGACGAGCCCCGGCACCTGCACCATCTCGATTTTGAAGCGGCGCTGCGGCTGCCACGATTCGGAGACCCAGGCAACCGCGCTGGCGGCGCCGACGGTTAGGGCAGTGCACGCCAGAAGCCCCGCGGCCGACCCCCTCCATAGCCATCTCACGGGCCGAACTCCCCAGCCGGGTTGCCGCCGCCGGAGGTAGCGGGGGCGGGAGCAGGCGCCGGTTCGGGCGGCGGGGGAGGCGCCGCTTCCACCGGTTCGGCGCTGACCGGAGCCGGTTCGGTGGCGATCGGTTCGCTTTCCGCCGGCGCTTCCGGTTCAGGCGTGGGCTCGGCTTCAGGCTCGGGGTCGCGGGACACCTTCGGATGCGGCGCCGGTTCCGGGGCGGGGGCGGGAGCAGGCTGCGGCTGGGGCAGATCGACCAGGCGCCGCTCCTGCCGGGGTTCGAGCCGGTGCGGCCCTTCGGCGGCGAGCGGCGCCGGGACGAGACCGGTCACCACGCAGGCACCGGCGGCCCCTGCGGTGGCGAGGCAGACGGCGGCGATCTTGGCGAGGCCGGTCAGTCCGGCTCCACCGGCGCCGCCACCCCCCGCAAGCTGCGTGACCGCCTCCCCGCGAGCGCTGAGTCGAGCGGAGATCGAGCCGGCGGCTTCCTGAACCCGTTCCCAGAGCGAGTGGTGCAGCGGCAGGACCGGAGCCAGCGCCGCGGCGGCGGCCGGCGCCGCCCGGTAGGCGCGCAGAGTGGCCCGGCAGCCGGCGCAGGCCCGCAGGTGCTCCCGCAGCTCCGCCGTCTCTTGTGCGCTCGCCTCGCCGTCGCAGAAGGCGGAGAGCCGGGGCCGCATCGCCGCGCAGCGGCTGCCGTCCTCGCTGCTCGTGAGCAGCCTCCGGAACCGCTCCCGGCCCTCGGCGACGCAGCGGTTGACCTTGGTCTGGCTCCAGTCGTTGATCTCGCCGATCTCGGCGTAGGAGTAGCCCGCCGCGAGCAGGGTCAGCGCCCGCAGCTCCTGCGGCTTCAGCGCCTGCAGGGCCTCGCGGCTGTGGCCGATCGCCTCCCGTCGCTCGAGCCGTTCCTGTGGCCCGTCGGCTGCCGACGGCAGCAGCGCGATCCAGTCTTCGGCGCCGGGCTCGGGCGCCCAGGCCGCCGGGCCGGCGAGGACGCGTTCGCGCTCGCCGCGGACCGCCAGCGCCTCGTGCTTGACCACCTTCTGCATCCACTTGACGAGCTGGCGCGGCTCGCTCGTCGGCGCCTTGAGGAGGAGGATCTCCAGCCCCCGCTGCAGGGCTTCGTCGGCATCGTCGGCGCAGAGCGAGTAGCGGCGGGCGGTGCGCCGCAGCGTCGCCTCGTGCCGCGCATAGGTTTCTACCGCCGCTCGCTTGCGGGCTGCCTGGACCCCCGTCGCCTCCATTCGCTCGGACACTGGCAGTGAGAGGTACGAAAGCGGTACATCTCTCCCCCCACTTGGACAAATGCCCCAATCCGAAAGTGCGGAAATTGCAACCGCCCTCCGCAAAACGTCCAACCGCGAAGCGGACCGCTAGGATCGCCCCCATGAGCACCTGCGTAGTCACCGGCGGCGCCGGCTTCCTCGGGTCCCACCTCTGCGAGCGGCTGCTCGGGGACGGGCACCGGGTGATCTGCCTCGACAACCTCGAGACCGGGTCGCTGGAGAACATCGAACACATCCGCGACGAGCGCTTCGACTTCCGCCACACGGACATCACGACCTACGTCGAGATCCCCGAGGACGTCGACTTCGTCTACCACCTCGCCTCGCCGGCGAGCCCGATCGACTACCTGCGGCTGCCGCTGCACACGCTCAAAGTCGGCTCCCACGGGACCCACCACATGCTCGGGGTGGCGAAGTGGAAGCGCGCCCGCTTCCTCATCGCCTCGACCAGCGAGGTCTACGGCGACCCGGAGGTCCACCCGCAGAAGGAGGACTACTGGGGGCACGTCAACCCGATCGGCCCGCGCGGCGTCTACGACGAGGCGAAGCGCTACGCCGAGGCGCTGACCATGGCCTACCACCGCCAGCAGGGCGTCGACACGGCGATCGTCCGCATCTTCAACACCTACGGCCCGCGGATGCGCGCCCACGACGGCCGTGCGATCCCGACCTTCCTCCGCCAGGCGCTGCAGGACCGGCCGCTGACCGTCTTCGGCGACGGCAGCCAGACCCGCAGCTTCTGTTACGTCGACGACCTGATCGACGGCATCGTCCGCCTCGCCGAGTCCGACGTCCACTCGCCGGTCAACATCGGCAACCCGAACGAGTTCACGCTGCTGGAGCTGGCGAAGACGGTGGTCGAGCTGACCGACTCCCGTTCGGAGATCGTCTACGAGGCGCTCCCCACCGACGACCCGAAGCAGCGCCGCCCCGACATCGGCCGCGCCCGCGAGCTGCTCGGCTGGGAGCCGAAGGTCCAGCTCGACGAGGGGCTGCGGCGGACGATCGACCAGAGCGGCGTCGAGCGCCTCGTCGGCGCCACCGCCAGCCAAGCCCGACCCCGCACGAAGGCGCAAAAAAAGGGGCGGCCCGAAGGCCGCCCCCTCTCGCGATGCAGCGAGCTTGCTGTGACTACTGGGTCTGAGCGGTGAAGGCGAACGTGCCCAGCGGGTTGCCGGCGGAGATGTGGTCTTTTTCGACTTTTTTCTCCGCGGCTTCTTTGGCGGCTTTTTTCCCAGCCGCTTCTTCGGCCGCTTTTTCGTTCGGATCGGCCGATTCGCATTTGTTCGGTGCCGCCAGTTTGCAGAATTCGATGTAGAAGCCCGCTTCGTAGTAGGCCTGGTAGACCTTGACGAAGCCCTCGAGGACTTCAGCCGAGATCGGCTGCAGCACTGCCGAGGAGCTGACGCTGACCGTCCGGGCCGCCGCGTCTGCGGTGACGCCGGTGATCGTCAGGTCGGCGATCGAGCTGCGCCCGAGGTTGCCGAGGTTGAGGCTCTCGCTGGCGTTCGATTTGGCGACGACTTCGACGGTCACGGTTTTGGCCGAGAGGTCGAGCCACATGTTGCCGAGCGTGATCTCCGTTTCCAGCGCCGTGGTCGGGCTGGTCGGGAGTTTCTGCGTCAGTAGCAATCCACCGGCGGTCTGCACCTGGCCGGCCGTCCCGCTCGGGCTGATCGTGCCGCCCGTCAGCGGAAGCTCGTAGTCGCCAAGACCTTTTTCGGTGGTCGGAGCGATCACCGAGGCGTTGGTTTCGACGTCTTTCAGCTTCAGCAGCAGGTCCTGGTCGGCTTTGAAGCTGACGTTGCCGCCCGCCACAATCGCCACCGTGCTCGGTTGGCTTTCGGAGCTCGACTTGCCGATCTTCTTGCCGCCGAGGAAGGGCTTCGGCTTGCCTTTGGCGTAACCCGTCTTCTTGTTCAGTTGCTTGGCGGCGGCGCCGGTCAGCTTCATCGTCTTCAGGTTCACATTGACCCCGAAGCCGTTGCGGGTGTAGCTGAGGCCCTTGAGGGTGGCGAACTTCACCTTCTTGCCGGAGACCTTCGCCGTCAGGGAGCTCTTGCCGGTGTTGAGCACGAGCGCCTTCACAGTGGCGCTCTTTTTTCCGGCCTTAAACTTGATGCCGCCGGCGAGGTTGAGCGTCCCGAGCCCGTTGGTCGGGTCCATTTCGCCGCCGCTCACCTTGAAGGTGGCCTTCTTGGTGTTGACCTTGGCGTTGCCGACCTTCTGGATCTTGATCCCAAAGGTCTTCAGGTAGTTGGTCCAACCCTTGTTCAGGGTGACGACGGTCTTTCCGCTGGCGACCGGATCGGGCGTAGCCTGGGCGAAGGGAGCGAACGCCAGCAGCGCGAACAGCGCTGCCGCGATAGCCGCAAGCGGCAGCTTCGTTCCCCTAGCCATGCGTGGCTGGGTTGCTTCAGTCATATGTGAGTCCTCCGTTGCTGCCGCCCCCTGCGGTCCCCATAGGCGACTTACGGCGATTCGTATTGTCTGCCCAGGTTATTCCCGGGTCACTGCCTTTTACAACCCCCAACCGGGTTGGATGTTCCGGTGTCGCTGTAACAGGGCCTGCCAGACGGCGCCCGGAGCCGCCTCCCCAATATCCTCCCGGGTGATGTCTGCCGCTGACGGATCCGGCGCCCAGGAGGCGCATCGCACGATCGCGCCGGTGGTCGGGCCCGACGACGAGCGCGTCTTCACCGACTCCGGGATCGAGATCGATGCCCTCTACGACGCGAGCGACGTCGCGCCCGGTCTCGAGGAGCGGCTCGGCGAGCCGGGGGCGCCGCCGTTCACCCGCGGCATCCACGACGGCATGTACCGCGACCGCCTCTGGACGATGCGTCAGTACGCCGGCTTCGCCTCACCGGAGGACACCAACGAGCGTTACCGCTACCTGATCGAGCACGGCTCGACCGGGCTCTCGATGGCCTTCGACCTGCCTACCCAGCTCGGCCGCGACTCCGACGACCCGCTCTGTCACGGCGAGGTCGGCCGCACCGGGGTGCCGATCGACACGATCGAGGACATGCGGATCTGCTTCGACCAGATCCCCCTCGACGGCGTCTCCACCTCGATGACGATCAATGCCCCTGCCGCGATCCTGCTGCTGCTCTACGAGCTGGTCGGCGAGGAACAGGGAGTTCCCTCGGAGAAGCTGCGCGGCACGGTCCAGAACGACGTGCTGAAGGAGTACATGGCCCGCGGCAACTACATCTACCCGGCTGAGCCGACGATGCGGCTGACCACCGACATCTTCGAGTACTGCAGCGAGCACGTGCCGAAATGGAACACGATCTCGATCTCCGGGTACCACATCCGCGAGAAGGGCTGCTCGGCCGTGCAGGAGGTCGCCTTCACCCTCTCCAACGCGATCGCCTACGTCGAAGCGGCGCTCGAGCGGGGTCTGAAGATCGACGAGTTCGCGCCGCGGCTGGCCTTCTTCTTCAACGGCCACAACAACGTCTTCCAGGAGATCGCCAAGTTCCGGGCAGTGCGGCGGATGTGGGCGAAAATCGTCGGCGAGCGCTTCGAAGCGCAGAACCCAAGCTCGCAGAAAATCCGCTTCCACACCCAGACCGGTGGCGTCACCCTGCAGGCCCAGCAGCCCGAGGTGAACATCATCCGCGTCGCCTTGCAGGGCTTTGCGGCGGTCTGCGGCGGCACCCAGTCACTGCACACCAACGGCTTCGACGAGGCGCTGGCGTTGCCGACCGAGCGCTCGGCCCGGATCGCCCTGCGCACCCAGCAGGTGATCGCGTATGAGTCCGGCGCCGCCGACACCGTCGACCCCTTCGCCGGCTCCTACTTCGTCGAGTCGCTGACCGACGAGATCGAAACCCGCGCCTGGGAGCTGATGGACAAGGTCGAAGAGCTCGGCGGCTCGGTCGAGGCGCTGGAGTTCATGCAGCGCGAGATCGAGGAGTCGGCGCTCAGCTACCACGAGCGCTACAAGAGCGGCCAGGACATCATCGTCGGCGTCAACAAATTCGTCACCGATCAGGTCGACGACGTCGACATCCTCAAGGTCGACCCCGAGGCTGAGCAGCGCCAGCTCACCCGCCTCAAGGCCTTCAAGGAGAACCGCGACCAAGCAGAGGTCGAGGCCAAGCTCGATTCCCTCCGCGACGTCGCCCGCGGCGAGGGCAACCTCCTGCACCCGATCCGCGCCGCGCTCGCAGCCAACGCCTCGATCGGCGAGGTCTGCGGCGCCATGCGCGAGGTCTTCGGCGAATACAAGGGCGGCGCGTTCTTTTAGCGATGGGCGCCGCCGTGCCCTCGCACGCCCAGGTGCGTGCGTGGCGCTGCGCATACCGGCGTCCTCAGTCGCCTAAATAGCGCTGCTATTCAGGCTCCCTGCGTCCTTGGTCTGCTTGGCCACGCCCACCCCTGGTCGCACGATTTCACGGCGTCGACCATCGCAGGATTTGCATTGGTCGGGTGGAAGCGAGGGGCGATGATCGAGGTTTCCAGGACCCTGATGAAGTCCGAGCCCGAGCTGGCAGAGCTGATCGCGACCGTCGAGGGGGTCGAGGTGACGATGGCCGAGAAGGGCTTCGGCACCAGGGTGGAGATCCGCGCCGCCGAGGAGACCGGCCTTGCCGAGGCCGACCTCGAAGCCGTGCTCGATCGCCTGGCAGAGCCTCAGCGGCGGCCCTTCGTCTGATTCGAGCGAGCTCTTGAAATCCATCCAAACGAGGTCGGCTGGTGCCGGCCCGGAAAGCGAGTCCAACTAGTGACCACGTTGAAGCGGCACCTAACGGCGGCCAACGTCCTCTCCTGTATGGCCCTCTTCATCGCCCTCGGCGGCACCGCATACGCGGCCGTCAAACTGAAGCCGAACCAGGTCAAGGCGGTCAACATCGCCCGCCAGGCGGTGACCAACGCCAAACTCAAGACCCAGGCCGTCACCTCCGGGAAAATCAAGAACGGCGGCGTCGTCAACGCCGACCTTGGAGCGGGAGCCGTGTCCAGCTCGAAGATCGCCAAGGAAGCCGTCACCAACGGCGCTCTGGCGAAGAAGGCCGTGACGGAAGCGAAACTCGGCGCGGAATCGGTCGGCACCGGCAAGATCGATAACGAAGCGATCACCTCGGCGAAGATCTCGACCGCGGTCTGGAAGCAGCTGATCAAGAACATCACCTACGTGACGGAAACCAGCGCCAACAACTCCGACGAAGAAAAGAGCGTCACCGCCAGCTGCCCCAACGGCAAGGAAGCGATCGGCGGCGGTGCCCGGATCAACTCTCCGGCCAGCGTCAAGGCCGTGGCCAGCGGAAGCTACCCCGCGGTTGCCTCGAACAACGCCCGCACCGGCTGGATCGCCACCGGCCGGGAGTTCACCGAAGAGCTGGGGACCTGGCAGATCGTGGCGTACGCGGTCTGCGCAGAACTGTAGGTAGTCTCGAATTGCATCGTGGAATCGAAGGGCCCGCTTCGGCGGGCCCTTCGTCTGTCTCAGGGCACCGAAAACCGCGCCTAAATAGACTTCCGCGCCCGATGCGCGAGAGAAACCCCGAAACCCACGACGAGAAGCTCGCCTACCTGCGCGAGCTGCGCGAGGCGGCGGTCAACTCGGCCTCCGAGGCGGCGGTCGAGAAGCAGCACGCGAAGGGCAAGATGACCGCCCGCGAGCGGATCGAGAAGCTGCTCGACCCCGGCTCCTTCGAGGAGCTCGACACCTTCGTCCGCCACCGCACCTACGACTTCGAGATGCAGAAGAACCGGCCCTGGGGCGACGCCGTCGTCACCGGCCACGGGACGATCGACGGCCGCACCGTCTTCGTCTTCAGCCAGGACTTCACCGTCTTCGGCGGCAGCCTCGGCGAGGTGATGTCGGAGAAGATGTGCAAGGTCATGGATCTCGCGGCCCAGGTCGGCGCGCCGGTCATCGGGATCAACGACTCGGGGGGCGCCCGCATCCAGGAGGGGGTCGTCTCCCTCGGCGCCTACGGCGACGTCTTCGTCCGCAACGTCCAGTGCTCCGGCGTGATCCCGCAGATCAGCCTGATCATGGGCCCCTGCGCCGGCGGCGCCGTCTACTCGCCGGCGATGACCGACTTCATCTTCATGGTCAAAGAGACCTCGCACATGTTCATCACCGGCCCGGAAGTGATCAAAACCGTGACCGGCGAGGAAGTCGAGTTCGAGGAGCTCGGCGGGGCGATGAGCCACAACTCGAAGTCGGGCGTCGCCCACTTCGCCTCCGAGGACGAGGAGAGCTGCCTCGAGGACGTCCGCTACCTGATGAGCTTCCTGCCCTCGAACAACCTCGAGGCGCCGCCGCGGTTCGAGCCGAGCGACGACCCCGAGCGCGAAGACGAGGCGCTCGACACGCTCGTCCCCGACGACCCGCAGAAGCCTTACGACATGCGCGACGTGATCGCCCGCGTCGTCGACGACGAGGAGTTCTTCGAGGTCCACGAGCACTTCGCGAAAAACATCGTCTGCGGGTTCTCCCGCCTCGACGGCTACCCCGTCGGCATCGTCGGCAACCAGCCCGCCTTCCTCGCCGGCGTCCTCGACATCGAGGCCTCCGAGAAGGCGGCCCGTTTCGTCCGCACCTGCGATTGCTACAACATCCCGATCCTCACCTTCACGGACGTCCCCGGCTTCCTCCCGGGTACCGACCAGGAGTGGAACGGGATCATCCGCCACGGCGCCAAGCTGCTCTACGCCTTCACCGAGGCGACGGTGCCGAAGCTCACCGTCGTCACCCGCAAGGCCTACGGCGGCGCCTACGACGTCATGAACTCCAAGCACATGCTGGCCGACTACAACGTCGCCTGGCCGACGGCCGAGGTCGCGGTGATGGGCCCCGAGGGCGCCGTCAACATCATCTACCGCAAAGACATCGCCAGCTCGCCGACCCCCGACGAGCGGCGCCAGAAACTGATCGACGACTACAAAGCCCACTTCGCCAACCCCTACTCGGCGGCGGAGCGCGGCTACATCGACGACGTCATCGAGCCCCGCCAGACCCGCCCGAAGCTGATCCGGGCGCTGCGGATGTTGCAGACCAAGCGCGTCGACCAGCCGAAGCGCAAGCACGGCAACATCCCGCTGTAGTACGCCGCTAAGTCGGAAGGGCGTCGGTAAGGGCATCCCAAGCGTAGGTGCCCAGGCTCTTGTCGTCATTGCTGGAGCTATCAGGTCGTTCGTCCAGAGTGGCCGACTCGACGGAGTCGTCGGCAAAGGCCTTGATCTCGCCCCGGTCGCGGTTGTAGAGGTACCAGGTCGAATCGCTATGGGTTACGAACACCCCCTCCTGCATCTGTTCGCGTCTTAACTCAAGGGAGACCATCCCCAAGGGTGCGGGGTCCATATAGGCGAGCACCCCCTCGCTGAGGACAAGCCCGATCACGATTACCAGTGGAAACAGGCGCTGCCATTGACGGGGCATCGAACGGGAGACAGTGGGGAGAAACACTCCGGCCCAAAGCGTAATAGCCAGGATTAGATAGCCCACCATCTGGTTGAGTGGAGTGAATATCACCACCACCATGGTCATAGACAGGCCGAAGAAGACATCGATCCTGATCTCATTCAAATCGCTATCGTCGCCGGAGTAAGCACTGGCCCGCTGTTGGAACACCTGTAGAACGAGCACATTCAAGACGAGAAACGAGGCCCCCAAAAGAAGGACAAACGCGGTCGGCTTCACCAGCACCCCGATACCGCGAGCAAGCAACTGGTCGACGGAAAGCAGTGGCACGGCATCGCGGGGGTCGATCCCGGCGCCGGAGAACTCGCTGCCGGTCGCGATGGCTCCGAGTACGTAGACGATCGCCAAGCCGCCCGCGAGCAGACCGGGGAACAGCTTCAGCAACCGCTCCATAGCCTCCATCGCGAGGACAGCTTAACTCGGTGCAGGGGCGATCAGGGAACCGCGGTGGCCTCGGTCTCGACGCCACCGCCGGCACCGCGGCCGGCGGTGGGGCCCTCGTCGCCGCCGAGGCGGTGGGCTAGGTAGACGGGGATGATCGAGATCAGGATCACGATCACGGCGACGGCGTTGACGATCGGGAGTTCGTGGGGGCGGAAGAGGTTGGAGTAGATCCAGATCGGCAGGGTCTGTTCGCCGGCGCCGATCGTGAAGTTGGTGACGATGATCTCGTCGAAGGAGAGGGCGAAGGCGAGCAGGCCGCCGGCGATCAGGGCGCTTTTCATCCCCGGGAAGGTGACGTAGCGGAAGGTCTGCCAGCTGTGGGCGCCGAGGTCCGCCGAGGCCTCCTCGAAGGAGCCGGAGAGGCGGCGCAGCCGGGCGACCGCGTTGTTGTAGACGACGACGATGCAGAAGGTGGCGTGGCCGACGATCACCGTGAAGAGGCTGAGCGGGACGTTGAGAACCTGGGTGAAGGTGTTCGAGATGGCGACGCCGGTGACGATCCCCGGCAGGGCGATCGGCAGGATCACCAGGAAGCTGATCGTCTCGCGGCCGAAGAAGCGGTGCCGGGCGACGGCCAGCGCCGCCAGGGTTCCGAGGACGAGGGCTATCGAGGCGGCGACGACGCCCGCCTTGATCGAGGTGACGAAGGCTTCGCGCGCGGCGTCGTCCTTGAACGCCTGCGAGAACCAGTGGGTGGTGAAGCCCGGCGGCGGCCACTCGAGGATCTTGCTCGAGTTGAAGGCGTAGATCCCGACCACGATCAGCGGGATGTATATGAAGGCGAGGGCGACCGCGACCGCGATCCGCAGCATCAACCGGGAGCGTCTCGAGAGCCTCATCTTGCGTGCGCCTCCATCAGACGTGCTCGAAGGCCCCGAGCCGCCGGGCGACCAGGAGGTAGGCGATCATGACGACGATCGGGATCAGCGCCAGGGCGGCGGCGAAAGGCTGGTTGTTGGCGATGTTGCTGTAGATGACGTTGCCGAGGAACTGGTCGTTGGAGACCAGGCGCGGGGTGATGTAGTCGCCGAGCGTGAGCGAGAAGGTGAAGATCGAGCCGGCGACGACGGCGGGGAAGGCGAGCGGCAGGATCACCCGCCGGAAGGTCGTGAAGGGGGAGGCGCCGAGGTCCTCGGAGGCGCTGATCAGCGAGTTCGGGATCCGCTCCAGCCCGGCGTAGATCGGCAGGATCATGTACGGCAGCCAGAGGTAGCTGAAGACCAGCCAGACCGCGGTCTGGCCGTAGCCCGGCCCGTGCAGCCCGATCGGTTCGAGCGCCCAGTTGATCGCGCCGTTGGTCGCCAGCAGCGTCCGCCAGGCGTAGACCTTGACCAGGTAGCTCGACCAGAGCGGCAGCAGGATCGCGATCACCAGCAGCGCCTTGCCGCGTCGGCTCGCCAGCTTCGCCATGTAGAAGGCGATCGGGAAGGCGATCACCGCATCGGTGACGGTGACCAGTAGCGCGGTGCGGATCGTCCGCCAGGCGATCGTCCGGTAGACGGGTTCGTTCCACAGCGCTTCGAAGTTTTCGAGGGTGAATTCCTTGACGGTCAGGCCGCTGAGCGGATCGACCGACCAGAAGGCGGCGACCAGCAGCAGGGCCAGCGAGCCCAGGTAGCCGATCACCAGCCAGCCCACCGGGCCGGCCAGGAGCGCCCCTACCTGCAGGCGCTCGCGGCCATGGAAGAGGTCGGCGAGCCGATGGCCCACCGACCTCCTCTCCGCAGCCGCTTCAGATGCCATGAACTAGAGGCTCTTCCTCAGCCTTTGATCGACGTCCAGGCTTTCACCCAGTCGTTGTAGTCCTTGCAATCTTCTTCGCCGTTGCCGCAGTCGGCGAGCGGGGTTTCCCAGTAGTAGACGCGTTCCCAGAACTTCGGGTCTTCGGCGTGGTATTCGGAGCAGAAATTCTTGTTCGCCGTCTCTTTGCAGGCGAGTTCCTGCGCCGGTGCCTCGCCGAAGTATTCGGCCACTTCGGCATTGACTTTCGGTTCGATGATCCAGTTCATCCATTCGTACATGCAGTTCGGGTGCTTGGCCTCCTTGGCCAGCATCCAGGTGTCCGACCATCCGGTCGCACCCTCCTTCGGCAGGAAGCCCTGGCTCGCCGGGCTCGCCTGCACCGGCACGCCTTCTTCCTTCAGCGCGAAGTACTGGTACTGCCAGGTGGTGCCGACGGTGACGTCGCCGCCGGCAAAGGCGGAGATCTGCTTGGCGGCTTCAGACCAGTATTCGCCGACATTCGCCTTCTGTTCTTTCAGCAGGTCGATCGCCGCGTTGAACTGTTCTTCGTTCAGCTCGTAGGGGTTTTCGATTCCCAGGTCGGGTTGGTGGAACTTCAGGTACATGGCGGCGTCGGCGATGTAGCTGGATTCGTCGTAGACGCTGATCTTGCCCTTGTACTTGGCGGCGACTTTCGGGTCGAACATGACGTCCCAGGAGTCCGGCGCCGGCGTGACGTCGTCGCCGTTCCACATCAGCAGGTTGGCGCCGCGGCCGTGCGGGATCCCGTAGTTGACGCCTTCGAACGTGTTGTACGGCTGGTCCTTGAGGTCGGCGAAGACCGTCTTGTAGTTGGGGACGAGGTCGGTGTTGACCGGGGCGACCAGGCCGGCGGCGACGAGCCGGGCGGTGGCGTTGCCCGAAGCCGAGACGCCGTCGTACTGCCCGGTTTTCATCAGCTCGACCATTTCGTCGGAGGTGCCGGCTTCCTTGTCGTTGACCTTGCAGCCGGTCTTCTGTTCGAACGGTTTGGTCCATTCGGGTTCGACATAGCCGGCCCAGGAGATCAGCGAGACTTCGCCCTCTCCCTTGCCGAGCTTCTGCAGCGCTTCTTCGCTGCTGCCGCCGGTGGTGTCGCTGCCGCCGCCGCAACCGGCGACGGCGAGCATGAATACGACCAGTCCGGCGACGACGAGCCACGCCGTGCGGGCGGGGTTGCCATCCCTTCTCCTCATGATGGTGCTACCTCCTCGTTGGTTGACTTCCCGCCGACGGCGGCCGCGTGCTCCGGGCGCCACCCGACTAGGACCTCGTTTCCCTGCCCTGGCAACGCGCCTGAAGACGCGCTCTCCACGTTCTGTCTGACCAGCTGGAGCTTCTCCCCGGAGTCCAGCTGGACGGTGAAGCGGGTGATCGATCCGGCGTAGGCGACGTCGACGATGCGGCCGGCCTCGGTTTCGAGGCCGTCGCCCGGAGCGCCCGGCTCGAGCAGCTCGATCTTCTCGGGACGGACGGTCATCCGCCGCCCCTCGCGCTCGATCAGGTTGGAGACGCCGACGAAGCCGGCGACGAACTCGTTCGCCGGGCGCTCGTAGAGCTCCAGCGGCGGGCTCACCTGCTCGATCCGGCCGTTATTGAAGACGGCGATCCGGTCGCTCATCGTCAGTGCCTCGTCCTGGTCGTGGGTGACGTAGACGAAGGTGATCCCGACCTCGCCCTGGATCGTCTTCAGCTCCGTCTGCATCTCCTCGCGCAGCTTCAGGTCGAGGGCGCCGAGCGGCTCGTCGAGCAGCAGGACCTTGGGGCGATTGACGATCGCTCGCGCCAGCGCGACCCGCTGCCGCTGGCCGCCGGAGAGCTCGCCCGGCTTGCGCTCGGCATACCCGGGCAGGCGGACCATCTCCAGCGCCTCGTCGCGACGCTTCGCCCGCTCGGCCTTGTCGACGCCGGCGACCTTCAGCCCGTAGGCGACGTTGTCGCCGACGCTCATGTGAGGGAAGAGCGCGTAGTCCTGGAAGACCGTGTTGACGGCGCGGTCGTACGGCGGCACCCCGCTGACGTCCTCGCCCGCCAGCTCGATCATCCCGTCGGTCGGGTCCTCGAAGCCGGCGATCATCCGCAGCGTCGTCGTCTTGCCCGAGCCCGAGGGGCCGAGCATCGTGAAGAACTCCCCCTGCGCGATCTCCAGGTCGATCCCCGCAACCGCGGCCACATCGCCGTAGTACTTCGTGAGGCCGGTCAGGCGGATGTCGGGACTGGACGCGTCTATGGGTGGGACGTTATCCGGGAAGGTGCGGATTGCAAGAACAAAGTGGACGGGGGGGATTAGCCGGGTTGGAGTACGCGGTTGTGGAGGGGGAGAGGGTGGGTGGGGGTCCCTGGGAGCACCTCCGCTGGGCGCGGCGGGGATTGGCTGGCGCCCCGGGCGCCTTCGGCCCAGCTCCATGCCAAGTACCCAGGGACCCCCACCCACCCTCTCCCATCAAGCCGCGGTGAGGTCAGGTCTGTGGTTCCTTTGTCCGGTTATGGAGGACTAAAGAACCACGGAACCCGGGTGGCTGCGAGGCTTGGGCTTGATGGCTGGTGATGAACCGATTCGGCTTTTGCCTTATGACCCCAGTTGGCCGCAGCGGTTTGAAGAAGAGCGAATCGCGCTCGAGGAGGCGATCGGAGGGTGGGTTGTTGGCGGGATTCACCATGTGGGGAGTACGGCGGTGCCGGGGCTGGCGGCGAAGCCGGTTATCGACATCCTCGTCGCGGTCCAGGACCTGGAGACCTCGCGGGCGTGCTTCGGAGCTCTGACAGAGCTGGCAAGAGCGACTTCATCGCCGCGGCCCTCCACCGTCACTAATCCCGTGTCATAGGAGAGGGCGGGGGTACCCCTGATCGCCACTTAGCACGAGGCGGGCCAGAGCGGACCGGGCGAAAGCAACAGAACGATCACCCGCCAAGCTGCGGCGAGCAGGGGTACCCCCGCCCTCTCCCTAACGAAGACCGTCGTTAGTAGCCGGCGGGGTGACGCGCGGTGAAGCCGACGTTGTCGCGTAGGTCTTCGTGCCAGCGGGGGCCGGTTTCGCCGCCCGAGTCGCCGGAGGTGTCCCAGCGGAAGCCGGCGATTTCGGCGTAGGCGTGGCCGCCGTTGGCCCAGACGGTGATCCAGCGACCCTCGCCTTCTTCGGCCCAGCTCATCATCGGGCCGGAGGGCAGCGGGCTTTCGAGGAATTTACCGCCGTGGAGGGCGAAGGAGACGGAGCCGGAGCAGTCGTAGCCGCGATCCCACCAGCGGGCGTGGCCGCCGCCCCAGACGTACGGTTTGGTGCGGATCTTGTTGGCCGCCGCGATCACGCGCTTGACCCGGGGGGGAGCGCTCGCCGGCGGCACCAGCATCCCGTTAGGGAGCAGCCGCGCCTTCGCAGTCGGGGTGCACATGTCGACTTCGGCCGGCGACATCCCGCCCGTTTCGCAGCGCGCCGAGGCGCCGGCGGGGCCGATCAAAGCGGTGGCGAAGAGGGCGACGACGAACGCAAGCCCAGCCAACCTGAAGTTGTGACGCAAACCGATTCTCCTTCGTCGGCCTACGGGGTTAGCTGTCGGGCTAGCGCGAAAGGAGCTTGCGCCCCCGCCTGAATGGCGGGCTCGCCCCGAAAACGTGGTTCCCCCGTTCCCTAAACGCTCTTTGCGCCAGGGATTCGGCGTTTCGGTGATCGAACGCGGGCAGTGTAGACGATCGAGCGGCGCTCTGCTCACAAAACGCAAATATTTGGGCGAAGAAGCCGCTCCCATGGAAGTTCTGTTCGACGCGACGGCTGGTAGCTTGCGCCTTGGGATGAACCTTTCGGGCCGAAAAGCGCTGCTCACCGGGGCCACCGGGGGGCTTGGAAGGGCGATCGCGCAGGCCCTCGCCGAGCGCGGTGCGGTCCTCGCCCTCAGCGCCCGCAACCGCGAGGCGCTGGAGGAGATGGCCGCCGGCCTGCCCGGCAGCGGCCACTCGGTCCTGCCCGCCGACCTCGCCGAGCCCGACGCCGCCGAGCAGCTCGCCGCCGAAGCGACGGGCACCGAGGTCCTCATCGCCAACGCCGGTCTCCCCGGTGCCGGCAGGCTCGACGACTTCAGCGCCGAGGAGGTGAAGCGGGCGCTACGGGTCAACCTCGAGGCGCCGATGCTTCTCGCCCGCGCCCTCTACCCGGCGATGCTCGAGGCCGGCAGCGGCCACCTCGTCTTCGTCGCCTCGCTCTCCGGCAAGGCCGCCAGCCCCCGCACCTCCATCTACAACGCGACCAAGTTCGGCCTCCGCGGCTTCGCCCTCGGCCTCCGCAGCGACCTCAATCCCCGCGGCGTCGGGGTCTCGATTGTCTCCCCGGGCTTCATCCGCGAAGCGGGAATGTTCGCCGACGCCGGCTCGAAGCCGCCGCCGGGGATGGGCACTTCAACCCCCGAGGAAGTTGGTGCGGCAACCGTCAAGGCGATCGAGCGAAACAAGGTAGAGGTGACCATCGCTCCCCTGCCTCAGCGTGCCGGTGCTCACCTGGCGCTCGTCAGTCCATCCCTCAGCGTCAAGGTGCAGAGCGGCAGCGCCGGCCAGAAGGCGGCAAAAGACATCGCCTCCGGGCACTCCGCCGACAAGCGCTAGCCGCGAGCTCAGGAGGGCGGTTCGGGGGACCCCCGCCGGACCCTCCCCGCTGTTGTCCGGCGGGGGTCCCCCGAACCGCCCGCTTCCTTAGACTCGAACGCGTGAGCAGCGATTCCTTCGGCGCCCGATCGAGCCTCCAGGTAGGCGGCCGCGAGTTCGAGATCTTCCGCCTCGACGCGCTGCAGGAGCGCTTCGACGTCGCCCGCCTGCCCTACTCAGTCAAGGTCCTGCTGGAGAACGTGCTGCGGCTCGAGGACGGCACCTCGGTCAGCGCCGCCGACGTCGAGGCGATCGCCTCCTGGGACGCGGCCGCCGAGCCCAGCGCCGAGATCCCCTTCCAGCCCGCCCGCGTCCTCATGCAGGACTTCACCGGCGTCCCCGCGGTCGTCGACCTGGCGGCGATGCGCGACGCGATGGAGGAGATCGGCGGCGACCCGGCGGCGATCAACCCGCTGGTCGACGTCGACCTGGTGATCGACCACTCGGTCCAGGTCGACGCCTTCGGCAACGAGCGCGCCTTCGCCGTCAACGCCGAGCACGACTTCGAGCGCAACCTCGAGCGCTACTCGTTCCTCAAATGGGGCCAGCAGTCCTTCGACAACTTCCGCGTCGTCCCGCCGGCGACCGGGATCTGCCACCAGGTCAACCTCGAGTACCTGGCCCAGGTCGTCTACAGCCGCGAGAACGACGGCGTCCTCCAGGCCTACCCCGACACCCTCGTCGGCACCGACTCGCACACGACGATGGTCAACGGCCTCGGCGTCCTCGGCTGGGGCGTCGGCGGGATCGAGGCCGAGGCGGCGATGCTGGGGCAGCCGATCTCGATGCTGCTGCCGCAGGTGGTCGGCTTCAAGCTCTCCGGCGAGCTGCCCGAGGGGGCGACCGCGACCGACCTCGTCCTCACCGTCACCGAGATGCTGCGCGAGCGCGGCGTCGTCTCCAAGTTCGTCGAGTTCTTCGGCCCCGGGCTGCCGACGCTCGGCCTCGCCGACCGCGCCACGCTCGGCAACATGTCGCCGGAGTTCGGCTCGACCTGCGCGATCTTCCCGGTCGACGCCGAGACCCTGCGCTACCTCGACCTCACCGGCCGCCGGACCGAGACGATCGAGCTGGTCGACGCCTACGCCCGCGAGCAGGGCATGTTCCACGACGAGTCGACCCCCGATCCCGTCTTCTCCGACCTGCTCGAGCTCGACCTCGGCGACGTCGTCCCCAGCCTCGCCGGCCCGAAACGGCCGCAGGACCGGGTGCCGCTGGCCGAGGCGAAGGAGGCCTTTCTCGAGGCGATGCAGGAGTTCGACCCCGAAGCGGCCGAGCAGATGGGCAACGGCCGCGACGAGGCGATCGAGGAGTCCTTCCCGGCTTCCGACCCGCCGGCCGAGGACCACGACGACGACCGCGGCAAGCCGCGCCCGGCGGTCTCGGCCTCGGCGACCGCGGCACCGAAGCGCACCGGCGACGCGATCTCGGTGACGCTCGAGGACGGCACCGAGTTCGAGCTCGACCACGGCTGCGTCGTCATCGCCGCGATCACCAGCTGCACCAACACCTCCAACCCGACCGTGATGGTCGCCGCCGGCCTGCTCGCCCGCAACGCGGTGCAGCGCGGTCTCACCCGCAAGCCCTGGGTGAAGACCTCGCTGGCGCCGGGATCGACGGTGGTCACCGACTACCTCGAGAAGGCGGGGCTGACCGAGCACCTCGACGCCCTCCAGTTCAACCTCGTCGGATACGGCTGCACCACCTGCATCGGCAACTCGGGGCCGCTGGCGCCGGAGATCTCGGCGGCGGTCGCCGAGAAGGACCTCGCGGTCTGCTCGGTTCTCTCCGGCAACCGCAACTTCGAGGGCCGGATCAACCAGGACGTGAAGGCCAACTACCTCGCCAGCCCGCCGCTGGTCGTCGCCTACGCGCTCGCCGGCCGCATGGACATCGACCCCAACGAGGAGCCGCTTGGCGTGGCGCAGGATGGCGCGCCCGTATTTTTGCGTGACATCTGGCCCGACGCCGAGGAGGTCAAGCGGGTCGTCGGCGCCTCGGTCGCCTCGGAGATGTTCGAGCGCAACTACGCCGACGTCTTCAGCGGCGACGAGATGTGGAACGCGGTCGAGGTCCCCGCCGGTGACCGCTACACCTGGCCCGACTCCACCTACGTCCGCCGCCCGAGCTTCTTCGAAGCGATGCCGGCCGCGGCGCCCGGGGTCGAGCCGATCACCGGCGCCCGCGCCCTCGCCGTCCTCGGCGACTCGGTCACCACCGACCACATCTCCCCGGCCGGCGCGATCAAACGCGACAGCCCCGCCGGCAGCTGGCTGACCGAGCAGGGGGTGGACGTCAAAGACTTCAACTCCTACGGCTCGCGGCGCGGCAACCACGAGGTGATGATCCGCGGCACCTTCGCCAACATCCGCCTCCGCAACCAGCTGGTCGAGCGGGCCGGCGGCTACACCCGCCACTTCCCCGACGGGGAGGAGACGACGATCTACGAGGCGGCGATGGATTACGCATCTGAAGCGGTGCCGCTGGTGGTCTTGGCGGGCAAGGAGTACGGCTCCGGCTCCTCCCGCGACTGGGCGGCGAAGGGGACCAAGCTGCTCGGGGTGCGGGCGGTGATCGCCGAGAGCTTCGAGCGCATCCACCGCTCCAACCTGATCGGGATGGGGGTGCTGCCGCTGCAGTTCGCGGCCGGCGAGAGCGCCGCCTCGCTCGGGCTCGACGGCTCGGAGACCTTCGACTTCGGCGAGCTCGACGAAGGCCGGGCGAAGCAGGTGACCGTAACCGCCCGCCGCGACGACGGCGGCGAGAAGACCTTCGAGGCGACGGTCCGCCTCGACACGCCGAACGAGGTCACCTACTTCGTCAACGGCGGCATCTTGCAGACCGTGCTGCGCAAGCTAAAAGGGTAGGCGCAGCGGGGCCGCGGGAGGCAGGGGGGTCCGCGCGACCCTCACTGCACCTAGCGCGTCGGTAGCCAGGGAGGGATGCCGACGCGAGCCGTTCCCCCTGGCGGGACTGCCCTGAGGAACAGTCAGGGTTTAGCTATAGCGGCTGGGACCCCCACGGTCAAGCGGAATCGAGTGCCTTTAACGCCTTCAGGGGTCCTTTTCAGAACGCAGCGGTTTATGAACCCGCTTGTTGGGCGATTCCCCAGCCCTTGCGCTCGATCAGTTCGATCCCGATCACGCTGCCGACCGGGCCGACCGGGGTCAGGGTCGCGGCGAGCAGGGTGTAGGGGGCCTGCTTGCGCACGCAGGCGACCCAGATCACCACGCAGAGGGCGATGAAGCCGAGGCCGTGCGCCCAGCCGAAAAGCATCGTCTCGGTTTCGAACCCCGGCAGCAGCCAGAACAGCAGCAGGCCGCTGAAGATCGCCAGCTCGATCCAGGAAAAGCGCTTCACCCAGACGAAGAGCTCGCCCGGGACGGGCTTCTCGAACGGTTTGCGGGCCATGGCCTAGCTGGACGGGGTGAGCGCGGTGAGGACGATGCGCTCCTGCTCCCGCGCGTGGGTGCCGGAGTAGCCCTCGCCCGTGCTCGCCCGGCCCTGGCGGCCGATGTAGGTGAGGGTGACGCCCTCGGGGAGGACGTCGGGCATCCGCCGCGACATCACCTTCCAGGCGCCCATGTTGCGCGGCTCCTCCTGGACCCAGGCGATCTCCTTCAGGTTCGGGTAGGAGGCGATCAGCCGTTCCAGTTGTTCCCTGGCGAACGGGTAGAGGACCTCGACCCGGGCGATGGCGACGTTCTCGGCCGCCTCGCGACGCTCGTTGCCGTCCATGTCGTAGTAGACCTTGCCGGTGCAGAGGACGAGGCGTTCGACCTTCTCGCGGCGCTCGCCCGCCTTCGGGTCGTCGAGGATGAACTGCAGTTCGCCGTCGGTCAGCTCGGAGAGCGTGGCGGCGGCGCCGGCGTGGCGCAGCAGCCCCTTCGGGGTGAAGACGATCAGCGGCCGCGGCTTCTTGATCAGCGCCTGGCGGCGCAGCAGGTGGAAGTACTGGGCGGCGGTGGTCGGGTTGGCGATGCGGATGTTGCCCTCGGCGCCGAGGGCGAGGAAGCGCTCGATGCGGGCGCTCGAGTGCTCGGGGCCCGAGCCCTCGTAGCCGTGCGGGAGCAGCAGCGTCAGCCGCGTCGACTGCCCCCACTTCGACTCGCCGGAGACGATGAAGCTGTCGATGATCACCTGGCCGGCGTTGGCGAAGTCGCCGAACTGCGCCTCCCAGAGGACCAGCGCGCTCGGGCTCGCCGCCGAGTAGCCGTACTCGAAGCCGAGGCAGGCGGTCTCCGAGAGGGGGCTGTTGTAGAGCTCGAAGGGGGCGGAGGCGTCGGCGAGGTGCTTCATCGGCGTGTACTCGAGGCCGGTGTTCTCGTCGTGGAGGACGAGGTGGCGATGGGAGAAGGTGCCGCGCTCGGTGTCCTGGCCGGTGAGGCGGATGTGGACGCCGTCGGTCAGCAGGGTGCCGAAGGCGAGCGCCTCGGCCTGGCCGAAGTCGATCCCGCCCTGCTCCAGCGCCTCGGTCCGGCGCGAGAGCGGGCGCCGCAGCTTGCGGTGGACGTTGAAGCCCTCCGGCGTCCGCAGCAGCTCCTCGTTGATGCCGCGCAGCTTCTCGGCGTCGACCGCGGTGTGGACGGGCGGGCTGGCGGTGCGGTCGAGCAGTTCCCCGGTCTGGGTGGTGCCGGTGACGGTCGGGTCCTCGTACTCGCCGGCCTCCATCTTCTCGCGCAGGCCCTTCAGCGCCCCCGACATCTCGGCGTGGCGCTCGTCGGAGGCCTTGCCGACCTCCTCGGCGGAGACCGTCTTCTCCTCGATCAGCTTCTCGGCGTAGAGCTCGGAGACCGGCGGGTGCGACTTGATCTTCGCCGCCATCGCCGGCTGCGTGTAGGCGGGCTCGTCGGTCTCGTTGTGGCCGAAGCGGCGGTAGCCGATCACGTCGATGACGACGTCGCGGCACCAGCGCTCGCGGTAGGCCATCGCCAGCCGCACGGCGGCGACGCAGGCCTCGACGTCGTCGGCGTTGACGTGGATGATCGGGACGTTGAAGCCCTTGGCCATGTCGGCGGCGTAGGGGGTCGAGCGGGCGTCGCCGGGGTCGGTAGTGAAGCCGACCTGGTTGTTCTGGATCAGGTGGACGGTGCCGCCGGTCGTGTAGCCGGGGAGCGACTGCAGGTTGAGCGTCTCGGCCACGACCCCCTGGGCGGGGAAGGCGGCGTCGCCGTGGAGCAGCACCGGCACCGCCCGCTTGAAGTCGTGGCTCAGCTCGGCGCCCTCGAAGTCCTGCTGCAGGAAGCGGGTGCCGCCGGTGACGACCGGGTCGACGAACTCGAGGTGGCTCGGGTTCGGGTAGAGGCGGACCGAGATCTTCTTGCCGTCGCCGGTCTCGTAGACCCCGCGGTGGCCGTAGTGATACTTGACGTCGCCGGTGCCGCCGTGGGGAATCGCCGCCACCGCCTTGACGGCGTCGATTCGCTTCGAGCCCTCGAACTCGGCGAGGATCGACTCGACCGAGCGGCCGAGGTTGTGGGCGAGGACGCTGAGACGGCCGCGGTGGGCCATCCCGAAGACGACCTCCTCGGCCTCGGCGCGCTGGGAGAGGGTGACGACTTCGTCGAGCATCGGCACGATCACGTCGAGCCCCTCGATCGAGAACATCTTCTGCCCCAAATACGCTTTCTCGAGGAAGCGCTCGAACTGGAAGACGTCGATCAGCCGGTTCAGCAGGCGCTTTTTCTCTTCGTCCGTGAGCGGCTGGCGGTGGGCGCCGGTCTCGATCATCTCCCGCAGCCAGATCCGCTGCTGGTGGGAGGAGAGGTGCTCGAACTGGTAGCCGATCGTGCCGCAGTAGGCGGTCCGCATCCGCGGCAGCGCCTCCAGCAGCGTTTCCCCGGGGACGCCGATCCGCAGGATCGAGGCGGGGATCCGCTCCATCAGCTCCGGGGTCAGGTTGACGTTCTCCGGCTGCAGCGCCGGGTCGCCCTTCGGCTCGGAGCCGAGCGGGTCGAGCTGGGCGGCGAGGTGACCGTGGGTGCGGTAGGCCTTCAGCAGCGAGGTCGCCGCCTGCACCGCCTGCAGCAGCTCTTCGTCGATCTGACCGGGGGCCGTCGTCACCTCGGCGGCTGGTGCGGCGGCGCTCAGCGGCGGCGCCGAGGCCGAGGCGGGGTGGGCGTTGGCGACGATCGTGGCGTCGAAGCCGAGGTCCTTGGCTACGCACTCGTAGAACTCGTCCTCGCCTTGCAGCAGTTCCTCGACCCGGCGCAGGAAGGCACCCGACTCGGCGCCCTGGATGACGCGGTGGTCGTAGGTCGAGGTCAGCGTCATCACTTTGCTGACCCCGAGCTGCTTCAGCCGTTCCGGCGAGGCGTGCTTCCACTCCGGCGGGTAGGCGATCGAGCCGGTGGCGATGATCGCGCTCTGGCCGGAGAGCAGGCGCGGCATCGAGGCCATCGTCCCGATCCCGCCGGGGTTGGTGAGGCTGATGTTGGTCCCCTGGAAGTCGTCGGCGGAGAGCTTGTTCTCGCGGGTCCGCGCGATCAGCTCTTCGTAGCGCGAGTGGAAGCCGGCGAAGTCGAGCTCGTCGGCGCCCTTGATCGCCGGGACCATGAGGCTGTGGGAGCCGTCTTTCTTTTCGACGTCGACGGCGATCCCGAGGTTGACCGGGCCGCCCTCGATCGCGAACGGCTTGCCGTCCTCTTCGGCGAAGACCCGGACCATCACCGGCAGCTCCTTGGTCGCCTGCACGATCGCCCAGGCGACGAGGTGGGTGAAGGAGACCTTCAGCCCGCGCTCTTTCAGCACCGGGTTGATCGCCTTCCGTTTCGCATCCAGCGTGTCGACCGCGATAGTGCGGAAAGAGGTGGCCGTCGGCACACTCCGGCTTTCGTCCATCGCCGAAGCAAGCATCGCCGCAGCCCCCCGCAAAGGCTTCGCCTCACCCTTGGCAGCGGCAGCAGCCGTTCCGTTCCCGCCCCCGTTCGCCTGCAGCACATCGTCCTTGGTGACCTTCGAACCCGGTCCCGAACCTTGAACTGAGCTCAAATCGATCCCATTGGCCTCAGCGATCCTGCGAGCAACAGGCGTAGCGCGCACATCAGCGCCCGAGCCATTGCCCGACCCGTTGGAACCTTGACCTGACCCGGCCTCTGGGGCGGGTGGCGACGATGCGGGACCCGCGCCGGTTGGCGCGGGGGTCGTATCGGAGACAGGACCCGCCCCCCCAGCGGCCTGTCCCTCATCAGAAGATCCCTCACCAGCCTCCATCTCAGCCAGCGGCGCCCCAACCGGAACCTCGTCGTCGACCGCAGCAACCAGCTTGGTGATCACCCCGTCCATCGGCGCCGGTACCTCGGCGTCGACCTTGTCGGTGGAGACCTCGACGACCGTGTCGCCCTCCTTGACCGAGTCGCCCTCGGCAACGTGCCATTCGAGGACGATGCCCTCGGTCACGCTCTCGCCCATCTCGGGCATGGTGATCTGGACCGTCGCCGTCTCTGGCATCTCTGCGCTCAGTCTAGGGGAGCGGGTTTACGGGAGCCCTCATCGAGATACCCTGATACCCGATGAGCTACTTCGTCACCGGCGCGACCGGCTTCATCGGTCGCAACCTGGTCCAGAAACTGCTGCAGCGGGAGGGCACGATCTACGCCCTCGTGCGGGCGGGGTCGCGCGGCCGCCTGGAGGAGCTGCGGACGGGGTTCGGCGCCGACGGGGCGCGGATCGTCCCGGTCACCGGCGACCTCTCCCAGCCCGGGCTCGGCGTCTCCGAGGAGGACCTGGTGGCGATGCGGGGGGAGATCAAGCACTTCTTCCACCTGGCGGCGATCTACGACCTCACCGCCGACGCCGCAGCCCAGGAGGTCGCCAACGTCGAGGGGACCCGGCACGCGATCGAGCTCGCGGGCGCGGTCGAGGCCGGCTGCTTCCACCAGGTCAGCTCGATCGCCGCCGCCGGCCTCTACAAGGGCGTCTGGACCGAGGACATGTTCGAGGAGGCCGAACGGCTCGACAACAACCCCTACTTCCGCACCAAGCACGAGTCCGAGCGGCTGGTCCGCGACGAGTGCCAGCGCCCCTGGCGGGTCTACCGGCCCGGGATCGTCGTCGGCGACTCGCGCACCGGGGAGATCGACAAGATCGACGGTCCCTACTTCATGTTCAAGAGCCTGCAGCGGCTGCGCCGGGTGACGCCTTCCTGGCTGCCGTTCCTGGGGGTCGAAGGCGGCGAGATCAACATCGTCCCGGTCGACTACGTCGCCGCCGCGATCGACTACCTGGCGCACAAACCGCGGTTGAACGGGCGCGCCTTCCACCTCACCGACCCGAACCCGCACACGGCGGGCGAGGTGATGAACATCTTCGCCCGCGCCGCCGACGCGCCGCAGATGGCGGTGCGGGTGGGCACCGACGTCACCGAACCGGCGACGGAGGCGGTGCGGACGGCGCTGAAGCTGCTGCCGCCGGCTCGCCGCGCCGCCAAGGTCGCGCTCGACCAGCTCGGGCTGCCGGCCGAGGTCCTCGGCTACGTCGACTACCCGACCACCTTCGACTCGACGAAAACGCAGAAAGCGCTGAAAGGGTCCGGGATCGAGGTGCCGCCGCTGGAGACCTACGCGGCGCGCGTCTGGGACTACTGGGAGCGCAACCTCGACCCCGACCTCTTCAAGGACCGCTCGCTCTCGGCCGCGGTCAGGGGCAAAGTCGTCCTCATCACCGGCGCCTCCTCGGGGATCGGCAAAGCGACCGCGGTCAAGGTCGCCGACGCCGGCGGCACCGTGCTGCTCGTCGCCCGCTCGCTCGACAAGCTCGAGGAGACGAAAGAGGAGATCGTCGCCGGCGGCGGCACTGCCCACATCCACCAGTGCGACCTCGCCGACATGGACGACATCGAGCGGATGGCCGAGGAGGTCCTGACCTACCACGGCCACGTCGACATCCTCGTCAACAACGCCGGCCGCTCGATCCGCCGCTCGATCGCGCTCTCCTACGACCGCTTCCACGACTTCGAGCGGACGATCCAGCTCAACTACCTGGGCTCGGTGCGGCTGATCCTGGCGCTGCTGCCGGCGATGCGCGGCCGTAAGTTCGGCCACATCATCAACATCAGCTCGATCGGGACGCAGACCAACCCGCCGCGCTTCTCGGCCTACGTCGCCTCGAAGGCGGCGCTCGACGCCTTCAGCCGGGTGATCGCCTCCGAGGTGATCGAAGACGACGTCCACATCACCACCGTCCACATGCCGCTGGTGCGGACGCCGATGATCGCGCCGACGCGGATGTACGACATGTTCCCGGCGATCACGCCCGAGGAGGCGGCGGAGATGATCGCCAAGGCGATGATCCGGCGGCCGAAGAAGGTGGCGACGCGGCTTGGGAACTTCGGCGAGCTGGTCTACGCGATCGCGCCGAAGGCGAGCGATTCGATCTTGAACACGGCTTACAAGCTGTTCCCGGATTCGCAGGCGGCCAAAGGGAAGAAGTCGGAGGGGCGGGACAAAGCGCCTTCGACCGAGGCCGTCGCTTTCGCACACCTGATGAAAGGCGTGCACTGGTAGTAGGTTCACCCGATGGCTGAGCGGCGGCTCAAGCATTGGGGTTGGGGTTACGAGGATCAGGCTCCTACGGCTACGCAGTTGCGGGAGGCCGGGGAAGGGATCCGGGCGCGGTTCGGGTTTGGGGGCGAGGTGGAGAAGCCTTTGCCGCTGGAGAAGGTTCAGCTGCGCCACCCACGGCTGAAGCGGCCCGGTGGGTTCGGAGACCTCTTCTCGGACGGGCACTACGAGCGGGTCTCGCATGCGCTCGGGAAGGCTTATCGGGATGTGGTTCGGGGGTTCTACGGGAAGTTCGAGAACCCGCCGGACCTCGTGGCCTTTCCTCGGGACGAGTCTGAGATCGAGGCGGTCCTGGGTTGGGCTGAGGCTGAGGGGGCGGCGGTTGTTCCTTTTGGCGGTGGCACCAGCGTCGTCGGTGGGGTGGAGGCCCGGTTGGGGGAGCGGCCGGTGGTTTCTCTCGACCTTCGGCGGCTCGATCGGGTGCTCGAGGTCGACCCCGTGTCGCTGGCGGCGCGGATCCAGGCTGGCGCTACCGGGCCTGGGCTCGAGGAGCAGCTGAAGGAGCACGGGCTGACCCTGCGCCACTTCCCCCAGTCCTTCGAGTACTCGACCCTCGGCGGCTGGGTCGCGACTAGAGCGGGCGGGCACTTCGCGACCCTGGAGACCCACATCGACGACCTGGTCGAGTCGGTGCGGGCGATCACGCCGCGGGGGACCTGGGAGAGCCGGCGGCTGCCGGGCTCCGGCGCCGGTCCCTCGCCCGACCGCATGCTGGTCGGCTCGGAGGGGATCCTCGGCGTCATCGCCGAGGCCTGGGTGCGGGTGCGCCCGCGACCGCGGTTCAAGAGCTCGGCCGGCGTCGAGTTCGGCGACTTCCTGCAAGCCGCCGAGGCCGTGCGCGCCGTCTCCCAGTCCGGACTCCACCCCGCCAACTGCCGCCTCCTCGACGCTTCCGAGGCCGAGCTGACCGGCGCCGGCGACGGCAGCTCCCACCTCTTCATCCTCGGCTTCGAGTCCCCCGACCATCCCGTCGACGCCGCGATGGAGCGGGCGCTGGAGATCGCCCGCGACCACGGCGGCAATCCCGGCGACGTTCGCACCTCCGGCGAGGGGGACGACGCGGTGGGGCAGTGGCGCGGCGCGTTCCTGATGGCGCCCTACCTGCGCGACACCTTCGTCGCCTGCGGGGTCCTCTCGGAGACCTTCGAGACGGCGATCACCTGGGACCGCTTCGAGGAGTTCCATTCGACGGTGATGGAGACGACCCGCCGTGCGGTCTCCGAGGCGAGCGGTGTGCCGGCCGACGGCCGCGGTGCGCCCCGGGTCAGCTGCCGCCTCACCCACGTCTATCCGGACGGCGCCGCGCCCTACTTCACCGTCCTCGCCCCGGCCGTCCGCGGCGGTGAGGTCGAGCAGTGGGACGAGGTCAAGGCCGCCGTCTCCGAGGCGCTGATCGACGCTGGCGGCACGATCACCCACCACCACGCCGTCGGCCGCGACCACCGACCCTGGTACGACCGCCAGCGCCCGGCCCCCTTCGCCGCCGCCCTGCGCGCCGCCAAGGCCGAGCTCGACCCGGCCGGCATGCTGAACCCCGGCGTCCTCATCGACCCCTAGCCGGCTTATGAAGTTCTTATTTCTGCTTGATCAGCGGGAAACATCTCGGCTGCAGCATCGGAACCGTTCCTGCCACCCAGCAAGGAGGATCCGATGTTTCAAGCAGCGAGAAGGCAATCGCGGTCGATCGCGATGATCGGCGTCGCCGCAGCCCTCGTGGTCGGCGGAGTGGCCGCGGCGCAGGGCGACTCCAACGGCGACGGCCAGAGCCAGGGGGAGGGCAAGAGCCTGGGCAAACGGCCGCCCGGGCCGCCGCCAATGATGGGGATCGCGATGAAAGGCCTCACCTACGCCGAGCTCCACGTCCGCAACCAGGACGGCGAGAGCGAAACGATCCGCGTCGACCAGGGCAAGGTGAAGAGCACCGCCGCCGGCTCGATCACGGTCACCGAGAACGACGGCAGCGAAGTGACGATCCCGGTCGACGACGTAACCCAGGTCCTCGGCAAGCCGGGCAAGGAAACGACCCTCGACGACCTCGAAGCAGGTCAGCAGGTGAGCGTCTCCGCCCCAGAGGAAGGGGCGGCCAAAGCGGTCATGGTGATGTCGAAGAAAGGCGACATCGTCGGCGCCTTCCACGGCGGCCCGATGCCACCGCCGCTGCCCCAGGGCTGATCACGCCGCCGCTCGGCGGTACCCTTTCGCGACTCGCATTCCAGGTCAGGCCGCCTATCCGGGCGGCTTGTCCGCTTTCTGCAATGGAAACGATCACCTCCGAACAGCCCACCGTGCCGGCGCAGCCGAACCAGTCGCATGAGCCCGAGACCGGCGAAGTCGTGGCCCGGCGCTCGCCTTTGCGGGCGGCGATCAAGACCGGGCGGCCGAAGGAGTGGGTCAAAAACGTCTTCGTGTTCGCCGGGCTGCTCTTCTCCGGCAAGTTCGACCAGTCGCACGCGATCGTCGAGGCGACGATCACCTTCGTTGCCTTCTGCCTCGTCTCCAGCGGCGGCTACTTCCTCAACGACCTGATCGACGTCGAGCTCGACCGCAAGCACCCGAAGAAGCGGTTCCGGCCGATTGCCGCGGGGGAGCTCTCGGAGCGGGCGGCGATGACGATCGCGCCGGTCCTAGCCCTGATCGCCGTCGCTCTCGCCTTCGGCGCCGTCAACTGGGAGGTCGGGCTGATGGTCGTCGGCTACGGCGTCGCCCAGACCGCCTACAGCCTCGGCCTCAAGCAGATCGTGATCATCGACGTGATGACGCTCTCGGGCCTCTTCATCCTCCGCGTCGCCGCTGGCGCCAGCGCCGTCGACGCCCACGCCTCCGAATGGCTGCTGCTCTGCACCGGCATGCTCGCCGCCTTCCTCGGCTTCACCAAGCGCCGCCAAGAGGCGGTCTCCGAGCTGCACGAGGGCACCTCGACCCGGCCCGTACTCGAGCACTACTCGCTGCCCTTCCTCGACCAGATGGTCTCCCTCGTCACCACCGGCACCGTGATCAGCTACGCGATCTACACCGTCAACTCGCCGATCGTCGGCAACGAGATGATGTGGACGATCCCCCCGGCCGTCTACGGAATCTTCCGCTACCTCTACCTGATCTACGACCGCAACGACGACCGCTCGATGTCCGGCATCATCGCCGGCGACCGCGGCATCCAAGCCGCCGGCGCCGCCTTCGCGGTGACCGCGTTCCTGCTGCTCTACGTCTTCTAGGCCAGCTCCGCCTCAGGCCCGGCGCCTTCCATCAGGTAGAAGCGGGCGCGGCCCAGCTCCTCGCCGTTGACCTGGACGACGGCGGCGTGGGGGCCGGCGGTGGCGAAGGCGGCGGTGGCGGCGATCGACATCACGAGGCGCTGCTCTTGGCCTTCGGGGAGGCCTGGGGGGCGGCCGGTCTCGAAGTTGGCGGTGAGGCCGTCGCCTAGCTCGTTGCCGTCGGGGTCCTGGACGGTGACGAGGAGCTCGTGAGGGGTATTGGTCTCGTGCCAGGCGACGTCGATGCCGAGGCCGATCGAGAAGGACCACTCGTGGGGGAACTCGGGCAGGCGGAGGACGTTCCAGCCGCCGCCGGTCAGGTAGAGCTTGCCGTTGACGGCCTCGCTGTGGTCGCAGAGGAGGAGGAAGCCGATGTTCACGGGCCCTCGCCCTCGGCATAGGGGATCACTTTGAGATCCGAGCGCAGCTCGACCTTGCCGTTCTTCGTGAACTGGAGGTCGATCGTCTCGTCCTTGCGGTAGGTGCCGAAGAGGCCCAGGTACATCGCCAGCCAGCGGCCGGTGCCGACCTTCTCCTTGACGATCGGCCGGGCGAAGACGATCTCGCCGGCTTCGATCCGATAGCTCTCCTTGCTCTGCTCGATCCCGTTGATGAAGACCGTGAACGGCGGTTCGGCGCCGGCGGGCAGCTTCACGCGCTCGCCGGCGGCGTAGCTGCCCTTGGGGATCTCGGTCTCGGTCCTGCTCATCGTCTCTCCGCTTCCAGAGTCTCGCGCACGAGGTCGAACGGCGTGTCGTGGTCGGTCGGGTCGAGCTCCTCCCGCACTACCCCGCCCGCGAAAGGCACGAACGTCCCGTCGCCACGCACGTCGACCCCGGCCGTCGATTTCTTGAAGAGCCCCCCGCTGCTCAACTGCAGCCGGGCGCGAACCTGGTCCCGGGGCTCGAAGTCCCGCAGGGACTGGACCCGATCGACCGGCCCCTCGGCTCGAATCGCCAGCGCCCGCTCGCGCATCGCCGCGACCGCCTCGGCGAGGTCGTCGAAGGCGTCGTGGTCGACGTCGGAACCGTTGCGGACGGTCAGCTTCCAGCGAGGCACAGCGGCGAGGCTAACTCGTCGGCTCAGCGGTGCGAGTTTTCCCCCTCATAGGGGGCATAACTCGCACCGCTGAAGGGACTCAGCTGGACGGTGGCAGCAGCACGCCGTCGATCGCGTGGATGATCCCGTTGCTGCAGCGGATGTCGGTCTGGATGATCTTCGCGTCGTTGACGAAGGCGCTCTTGCCGCGGACCGAGAAGGTGACCTTCGAGCCCTCGGCGGTCTTCGCCGATTTCGTCTTCAGGACCTTGCTTGCAGGCACCTTGCCCGGCAGCACGTGGTAGAGCAGGACCTTCTTCAGCATCGCCTTGTTCGAGGCGAGCTCGTTGAGGGTCTTCTTCGGCACCTTGGCGAAGGCCGCGTTGGTCGGGGCGAAGACGGTGTAGTTCGTCTTGCCGGAGAGGACTCCGACCAGGCCGGCCTTCTTGACCAGGGAGACGAGGGTCGAGAACTTGGGGTTGGCCGAGGCCGTCTCGACGATGTTCTTGCTCGCCACCGCGGAGGCGCTGCTCACCGGCAGGGCGAGGGCGGCGATCGCCGCGACGAGGACGAGGAGTCGCTTGGGCATGGAGTTCCTCCTTTGGATAAGGGAGCTTTTTCTTTGCCCTCCCCTACGAGGAAGCGCCGCGAGCGGATGCGTCCGAGCGGAAAGTGTGCGGGCTAGGCGCCGCGCCGCGGCCGTTTCGGGCGCCGCGCCGGGGGACCGACGATTTTCTCCGGCCCCTGGCGATCCTCGATCCCGACGTACTCCAGCTCCCGCTCGCCGGTGTAGATCTGGCGCGGGCGGGCGATTTTCTTCTCCGGGTCTTCCTGCATCTCCATCCACTGGGCGACCCAGCCGGCGGTCCGGGGGATCGCGAAGATGACGGTGAACATGTCCGTCGGGATGTCCATCGCCTCGTAGATGATCCCCGAGTAGAAGTCGACGTTCGGGTAGAGCTTGCGCTCGGTGAAGTAGTCGTCGTCGAGCGCCCGTTTCTCCAGCTCCCGCGCGATCTCGACCAGCGGGTTGTACTCGGTCGCCTCGAAGACCTCGTCGAGGTGCTGCTGGATGATCCGCGCCCGCGGGTCGTAGTTCTTGTAGACCCGGTGCCCGAAGCCCATCAATTTCTCCTCGCGCTGCTTCACCCGCTCGAGGAAGTCGGGGATGTTCTCCGGCGACTCGATCCGCCGCAGCATCTTCAGCACCGCCTCGTTGGCGCCGCCGTGCAGCGGCCCGTAGAGCGCCGCCACCCCGGCCGCGACCGCCGAGTAGGGGTCGACGTCGGAGGAGCCGACCCCGCGCACGGCGTTGGTCGAGCAGTTCTGTTCGTGGTCGGCGTGGAGGATGAAGAGGACGTCCAGGACCTTGGTCAGCGCCGCCTTCGGGATGTGGCGGTCTTCGGTCTTCTTGAACATCATCGAGAGGAAGTTTTCGGCGTAGTTCAGCTCGTTGTCCGGGTAGACGTACGGCAGCCCCATGTTGTGCCGGTAGGAGAAGGCGGCGAGGGTCGGGACCTTGGCGATCAGCCGCACCGCCGCCATGTAGCGCTCTTCGGGGTCGTCGATCTGCTTCGCGTCCGGGTAGAAGGTCGAGAGCGCGCCGACCCCGGCGAGCAGCATCCCCATCGGGTGGGCGTCGTAGCGGAAGCCCTCGAAGAAGTGCTTGAGGTCCTCGTGGACGAAGGTGTGGTGGGTGATGTCGAAGACCCAGCGGTCGAGCTGGGGGGCGGTCGGCAGCTGGCCGAAGACCAGCAGGTAGGCGACCTCGAGGAAGGTCGACTTCTCGCAGAGCTGCTCGATCGAGTAGCCGCGGTGTTCGAGGATCCCGGCGGCGCCGTCGATGTAGGTGACCGAGGAGCGGCAGGAGGCGGTGTTGGTGAAGGCCGGGTCATAGGCCATCAGCCCGAATTCGTCCTCGTCGACTTTGACCTGCCGCAGGTCCATCGCCCGCACGGTGCCGTCGGAGATCGGCACCTCGTAGGTCTGGCCGGTGCGGTTGTCGGTGATCGTCAGCGAGTCGGTGGCCATGGCGCGGCGCCCATTCTGTCACTTCGCCCGCGTCGGCTGTTAAGAGCTAGGTGGCGACCGGGCCCTCGAACTGGGTCATCGCCCGCAGCTGCTCGAAGCGGGCGTCGATCTCCTCGCGGGTCAGGCGGGAGACGCGCTCGGTCCCGAACTCCTCGACGTTGAAGGAGGCGAGCACGGTCCCGTAGCCCATCGCCCGCCGCAGCTCGGCGTCGTCGAAGTGGTCGCCCTCGACGCTGTCGAGGTAGCCGAAGAAGCCGCCGGCGAAGCTGTCGCCGGCCCCGGTCGGGTCGCGCACGTCCTCGAGCGGGAAGCCGGGGAGGGCGAAGAAGCCGCCCTCGGTGAAGAGCGCGGCGCCGTACTCGCCCTGCTTGGCGATCACCGCCCGCGGTCCCAGGTCCATGACCGAGCGGGCCGCGCGGGCGAGGTTCGACTCGCCGGTGAGCATGCGGATCTCGGCGTCGTTGACGACCAGGCACTCGACCTCGGAGATCGCCGCCGTCAGCGAGTCCTTCGCCGTTTCGATCCAGAGGTTCATCGAGTCGAGGCCGCTGAGGCGGGCGGAGCCGCACTGGGCGCGCACCTGGCGCTGCAGGTCCGGCTGGATGTTGGCGAGGAAGAGGGTGTCGGCCTGCTTGGAGGCGGGCGAGAGCTTCGGCTCGAACTCGGCGAAGACGCCGAGCTGGGTGTCCTCGGTGTGGGCGACGTTGAGGTCGTACTCGTAGCGGCCGCGCCAGAAGAAGGACTTGCCGCCCGGCACCTGCTCGATGTCGTCGCAGAGGATGCCGCGCTTCTCCAGCACCTCGAACTGTTCGGGGCCGAAGTCGTCGCCGACCGGGCCGACGGGCCGTACCTCGGTGAAGAAGCTGGCGGCGAGGGAGAAGTGGACGGCGGCGCCGCCGAGCATCCGCTCGCGCTCCCCGAACGGGGTCTTTACTGCGTCAAATGCGATTGATCCGACAACCGTGAGCGACATGCGGGGGCCAGGGTAATTCACGTGACCGCGCTGCGGCGGCCTCCCTGCGAGACTCAGCGCCACATGAAAGCGATCCAGATAGAGGAGTTCGGCGGGCCCGAGGTGCTCCAGTACACCGACGTCGCCGACCCGAGCCCGAAGTTGAGCGAGATCGTCGTCAACATCAAGCGGAGCGGCGTCAACTTCGCCGACACCCACGCCTCCCGCAATGACTACCTCGCCGAGCAGACCCTGCCCCTGATCCCCGGCGCCGAGGCCAGCGGCCAGACCAACGACGGCCGCCGTGTCGTCGTCCTGCTCGGCAGCGGCGGCTACGCCGAGAAGGTCGCGGTGCCGCAGTCCCAGCTGATCGAGCTGCCGCCCGAGGTCGACTACGACCAGGCTGCCGGCGGCCTCCTGCAGGGGCTGACGGCGATGGCGCTCGTCCACCGCTGCGCCCGCATCGAGGCCGGCGAGACGATCGTCGTCGAGGCCGCCGCCGGCGGCACCGGGACGCTTGCCGTCCAGGTGGCCAAGCGGGCCGGCGCCCGCGTCATCGGGCTTGCCTCCAGCGAGGAGAAGCGGGAGCTGGTCCGCGGCCTCGGCGCCGACGAGTGCGTCGACTCCCGTGCCGAGGACCTCGGCGCTGCGATCCGCGAGGCCAACGACGGCAAGCGGGTCGACGCCGTCCTCCACATGAGCGGTGGAGACGCCTTCGACGCCGAGATGGAGGTGCTGGCGCCGCTGGGGCGGATGGTCGTCTTCGGGATCGCCTCCCGCGAACAGCGCGAGGTCTCGACCGCCGCCCTGCTGCGGGGCTCGAAATCGGTGATCGGCTTCTGGCTCGCCCACCTGCTCGGCCGCCCGGATCTGCTGGTGCCGATGATCGGTGAGCTGCTGGGCGCAATCGCCAAAGGCGAGCTGACGGTTACGATCGGTGAGGTCTACCCGCTCTCGGAAGCGAAGCGGGCCCACGAAGACCTGATCGCCCGCCGCACCAGCGGCAAGCTCCTTTTGGATCCGTCTCAGTGACGCACATCAAGTGAACTTCAAAGAACTAGGCCTCTCGCCTGACATCCAGCAAGCGCTGGACGAGCTCGGCTACGAGGACCCGACGCCGATCCAGGAACAGGCGATCCCAGAGCTGCTCGGCGGCCACGACGTGATCGGCCAGGCGCAGACCGGGACCGGCAAGACCGCCGCCTTCGGGCTGCCGCTGCTGCAGTACCTCGACCCCGCCAACGAAGAGGTGCAGGCGGTCGTCCTGACGCCGACGCGGGAGCTCTGCATCCAGGTGACGCAGGCGCTGCGCTCCTACGCCGAGCACCTCGACATCGAGATCGTCGCCGTCTTCGGCGGCGCCCCGATCCGCTCGCAGCAGTCGCAGCTGCGCTCCGGCGCCCACGTCGTCGTCGCCACCGTCGGCCGGATGATGGACTTGATGTCCCGTCGCTCGCTGGTCCTCACCGCGGCCCGTTATGTCGTCCTCGACGAGGCCGACGAGATGCTCGACCTCGGCTTCATCGAGGACGTCGAGAAGATCCTGCGGATGTGCCCGAGCGGGCGGCAGACGGCGCTCTTCTCGGCGACGATGCCGCCGCCGATCCAGAAGCTCGCCGAGGGCTACATGTACGACCCGACGACGATCAGCATCACCCCGGAAACGCTGACCGTCGACAAGATCCAGCAGGCCTACGTCGAGGTTCCGGCCAAGGAGAAGGCGGCGCGGCTGGTCGAGCTGCTGAAGACCGAAGAACCCGAGCAGGCGATCATCTTCACCCGCACCAAAATCGGCGCCTCGAAGCTGGAAAAGACGCTGAAGGACAAAGGCCTCGACGTGAAGGCGCTGCACGGCGATCTCAGCCAGGGCGTCCGCGACGGGGTGATGATCTCCTTCAAGGACCACCGCGTGAAGCTGCTGGTCGCGACCGACATCGCCGCCCGCGGGCTCGACGTCGACCACGTCACCCACGTCATCAACTACGACGTCCCGAACTCCTCGGAGACCTATGTGCACCGGATCGGCCGCACCGGCCGGGTCGGGCGCACCGGCCGCGCAATCACCTTCGTCACCCCCGACCAGAAGGACGAGATCGCCCGCATCGAGCGCGACGTGAAAACGAAGATCGGCGAGTGGGAGACCCCGGAGGAGCGGCTCGAGCACGCGCCGCCGCCGCGCCGCCGCGAGCGGACGCCGTGGCGCGAGCGGGAGAAGGAGCAGGAGCCGCGCCGCGAGCGCGAGCCGGCCGCCGAGGCCAACGGCGACGGTGACGGTGAGAAGGCTGACACGACGAAGCTCTTCGTCAACCGCGGCGAGCGCAGCGGCATCGGCGAGGAGGACCTGCGTTGGGCCCTGCGCGAGGGCGCTGTCCTTCCCGAGGAGGCGATCCACGACGTCCGCGTCCTCCACCGCTTCTCCTTCGTCGAGGTCGACCCGGACAAGGCCGAGCGCACCGTCGAGTTCCTCGACGGAACCAAGCTCAAGGGCAAAGAGATCCGCCTGGAGATCGCCAAGAGCTGAGCCTCTCCGAGGTTCGGGGGGTCATAGCCCCCCAAAGGTCGGAGGTCCCAACTACTGCAAGGCGTTACTGAGTTAGCGCCGCGATCGTCTCCAGCAGTCGGTCGAAGTCGATCGGCTTGGTGATGTAGCCGTCGATCTCGAGGTCGGTGGGGGCGTCGGCGTCGCCCGGGTTCTGGTGGGCGCTGACGATCAGGACGGGGACCTCCGAGCCGGCGCCGCGGAGCTCGCGCAGCGCGTCGATCCCGGATTTGCGCGGCATCATCGCGTCGAGCAGGAGCATGTCCGGGCTGACCCCGCCGGCGATGTGGTCGAGGACCTCCTGGCCGTCGGCGGCGGTGGCGACGGTGTGGCCGGCCATCTCGAGCCGGGTCCGCATCAGCAGCAGGATCGTCTCCGAGTCGTCGGCGACGAGGATCATCGCCATCAGCTTGCCTCCGCCGGGGTACGGCCCTGGTCGGCGCCGTCGCCGGGCGCGGCGGTCGCGAGCGGCAGCAGCACCCGGAACGTCGAGCCTTGTCCGACCGTCGACTCGGCGCTGATCCTGCCGCCGTGCAGCTCGACCAGCGATTTCGAGATCGCCAGCCCGAGGCCGGTGCCGCCGACGCGCTGCGTCAATCCCGCGTCGCCGCGGGTAAAGCGTTCGAAGATCCGCTCCAGCTGGTCCGCCGGAATGCCCGGCCCGTTGTCGCTCACCGTTATCTCCACCTCGGCACCGGCGGCGCGGGCCGCGACCTCGATGGACGCACCTTCGGGCGAGTACTCATGAGCATTGGTAATCAGGTTCACCAAAATTTGCCTAATCCGGTCGGGCTCGACGTTGATCAGCGGCAGGCCGGGCTGGATCTGCTCGGTGAGCGCTTGACTGGCGGCCTCCGTCTGCGCCCGCATCGTACGCACGACATCGTCGAGGAGCGGCGCGACCTCGGTCGGCTGCGGCCGGATCGCGAGACGCCCGGCGTCGGAGCGCGCGAGGTCGAGGAGGTCGTTCAGCAGCCGCACCAGATGGCGGCAGTTGTCGAGGATCACCTCGACCGTCTCCGCTTGGCGCGGGGTCAGCGACTCCCGTTCCAGCATCAGCAGCTCGGCGAAGCCCTGGACCGAGGTGAGCGGGCTGCGCAGCTCGTGCGAGGCGGTGAGGACGAACTCGTCTTTGAGGCGGTCGAGTTCTTCGCGCCGCACCTCCTCCAGCTCGAGCTCCTCGGCCATCTCGTTGAAGGCGGCCCCGAGGGTCGCCGTCTCCGAGAGGCCGCCGACCTCGACGCGGGCGCTGCGGTCGCCGGAGGCGAGCCGGCCGGCGGCGTCGACGAGCTGCTCGAGCGGGCGCCGCATCGAGGAGATCAGGCCGCTGAAGAGGAGCAGGGCGCCGGTCAGGCCGGCGAGCAGCCCGGCGGCGACGAGGAGGGCGGTGTCGCGGGTGTCGCCGGAGATCTGGTCGCGCAGTTCCTCGCGCTGCTGCGCCTGCCGCGCGACCACCTGGCGGGCCGCGCCGCCGCCGGTTCCCTCGGCGATCCGCACTCGCGCCTGCATCTCCACCTGGTAGGAGCGGGCGATCGAGTCCTCGAAGTCCTGGCGCTGCTGGATGAAGCGGCCGACGCCGATCACCGCCATCGCGGTGAGCACGGCAAAGCCGATCGCGAACCCGATCCGCAGCCGGTTGGCGAGCGACGGGCTCAGCCGTCGATTGGATCGTGAATATGCTTGCGCCCCTATGGCTGACGAGGCTACCGAGCAGGACGGAACCCCGACGGCGCCGGACGGAATCGACCCGCAGCCGCTCGAAGCCTGGTTCGGCGAGAACGTCTCCGGGGTCGACTTCCCGCTCCGCTTCGAGCGGATCGCCGGCGGTCACTCCAACCTCACCTACGGGGTCACCGACGCAGCCGGGCAGAAGTGGGCGCTGCGGCGACCGCCGCTCGGCAAGCGGCTCGGCTCCGCCCACGACATGGGGCGCGAGTTCAAGGTCGTCTCGGCGCTGAACGGGACCGGCGTGCAGGTGGCGCCAGTGGTCGGGCTCTGCGAGGACGAGAGCGTCAACGGGGCGCCCTTCTACGTGATGGAGTTCGTCGAGGGGCCGATCCTGCGCGGCCTCGCCGAGGCGGAGATCTTCCCCGACGAGGGCGACCGGCAGGCGATCGGCTACCGCGTCGCTGACACCCTGGTCAAGATCCACGCCGTCGACCCCGACGCGGTCGGTCTCGGTGACCTCGGCCGCAAGGAGAACTACGTCGCCCGCCAGCTGCATCGCTGGCAGGGGCAGTGGGAGAAGTCGAAGACCCGGGAGCTGGAGCCGATCGACCGGGTCCACGAGGCGCTCTCGGCGCGGATCCCCGAGCAGGGGCCGGCGACGATCGTCCACGGCGACTACCGCCTCGACAACATGATCCTCACCGACGGAGGCGAGGTCGCCGCCGTCGTCGACTGGGAGCTCTGCACCCTCGGCGACCCCTTGGCCGACGTCGGCCTGCTGATGACCTACTGGCCCGAGCGCGGCGAGAACACCCTCGCCCTCGGCATGCCCGCCAACCTGGCACCCGGCTTCCCCACCCGCGAGGAGCTGAAAGCCCGCTACGCCGAACGCTCCGGCCGCGACCTGTCCCAGCTCGACTTCTACATCGCCCTCGGCTACTGGAAGCTGGCGATCATCCTCGAGGGCGTCTACGCCCGCTACGTCGCCGGCGGCTACGGCAAGGTCGACGAGGGAGTCCACGCCTTCGCGACCCTCGTCGAGAGGTTGGCCGAAGAGGCCGAGCGGGTCGAGGGCGCCGCCAGCTAGGGGTGGGTGTGAGGCTTCGCCGGCTTACAGTTGCCTGACGTCCCCTCACAGCCCTGCGTTTCGTCAATTGGTTCATCGCCATGGAACTTCTGGCCTGCCCCGGCGCCTGAGTGGGCCTGGTTGGAGTCGAGGTCATCCGCGCACTGATGGGAATGTGATTCCCTGGCACACGCGGCGCTCTCTGGTGCTGCGTCAGAAGGCTTTTGCTCAACCTCTTGGCTCTTCTCCTTTGCTTCTGCTCCGGCCTTGCGGGCGGCGTTCCCCGTTTCTTGCTCGACCGGTGGCTGGTCTTCGGCGTATCCGGCGCGTGGTTTCTCGGTCGTTTGATCGGCTGCCGACCCGACCTTTCTTGACGGTTGCATATGTGGATCGCCTGCCGTTCGAGTGCCGTCAGCCTCGCTCCCGTTCCCGCATGCGGCGAGGACGAGGGACAGAAGGACTACCGAAAAAGTGGCAAACGATCTGGCAGACATCGGTCGGAGCCTAGACGGAGTCCGGTGGAACTGAAAGGGTTGGGGCGTTGATGCCAGACGAGGAAGCCGAGCGGTTTTCCTCGCGCACCTAGACAAGGAGTCCTTGTGAAGCAGATCAGGAAGCGACTCACGTACGCAAACGTGATGTCCTCGATTGCAGTGTTTCTTATCCTCGGCGGCGCCACCGCCTTCGCAGCAGGCCTCGCTAAGAACAGCGTCGGCTCCAAGCAGCTGAAGAAGAACGCTGTCACCTCGGCGAAAATCAAGAAGAACGCTGTCACCTCGGCGAAAATCAAGAACGGCGCAATCACCGGGGCCAAGGTCAACCTCGGCAGCCTCGGAACCGTCCCGAGCGCGAGTCACGCGGGGAGTGCCGATAGCGCTGGGAATGCCAACACGGTGGGTGGGCAGTCCGTGGTGAAGTTCTTTAAGACCCTCAATGCGGGCGAGAGTGATGTTTCGGTTGGCTCGGCAGGTGGCTTCAACTTCTCGGCCACTTGTGAAAGCAGCAACGTCGACGTCAAAGTGACTTCCCCGCTTGGCCCGGGATGGGTGATGCAGACCGGAGGTACGGCCGGCAACACCAAAGAAGATCCGATCGAGGAATACGAAAGCGGGAAGCCGGGGGAACAGGACTCCTTCCTGCTCGACGAACTCTACGGAACTGGCGACGCCACCTACGGAATCACGTCGTTCTACGGCGCTACCACCAGCGGCACGGCTGTTAGCGGCACGATCGGTTTCGACTACGACACCTTCGGGGACGATCCCGAAAACGTCTGTGTGGTCGCTGGTCACCTGACCGTCGGCTGACGATCAGAAGGCAGCTGAGGAAAAGGGCCGGCATATGCCGGCCCTTTTTCGCTGGTGGACAAGACCCATCTACCAGATCGTTTCGACTCCGTAGAGGCGTAGATCGCTATCGGCGGTTGCGAGAATCAGTTCATCGCAATCCGCCTGCGCGATTAGAAGGCGATCGAAGGGGTCGCGATGGTGGGGTGGAAGCGTCCCGACGCGATCTGCATGACGGGGGGTGATCGGCAGAAGGTCTACTCCACCCTCTTCCAGCTGCTCGAGCAGATCGGCGGGAGCGTCGAGCTTGCCCAGTTGCCGCTTGATCGCAACCTCCCAGACGACCACGGCGCTCACCAGGACGTCGTTGGCGGCGATGGCCATTTTCGTCTTTTCGCCGATCCGATCCTCCTCCCCGGCCATCCACCAGAGAACGACGTGCGTGTCGAGCAGGAGGCTCAGGGCCACATGCCGAGAGCATGGGCGAGATCGTCGGGGAGCTGGTCGAAGTCCTCGGAGATTCGAACCCGACCCTGCCAGGCGCCGGCAAGGGAAGCGAAGCCATTACCTCTGCGCTCTGGCACCAGACGGGCGGCCGGCTTGCCGCGGCGGGTGATAACGACCTCCTCACCTGCTTCGACCCGCTCGACCAGCTTCGAGAGCTGCGTCTTCGCCTCGTGCATGCCGATTTCCGCCATGGAGCCAGAATACCAGTATTAGCTAGGTATCTAGCTAATTTGGCTAAACCATCCGCGCCGCGTGCCGGGGCTCGAGGTTCCCTTCGGCTTCGGCCTCGGCGCGCTTGGCCCAGCGGTTTAGCTCGCGGCGGGCTAGGACCATTTTGTGGACCTCGTCGGGGCCGTCGGCGAGGCGGAGCATGCGGGAGAAGCGCCACATGATTGCCAGCGGGGTGTCGTCGGTCATGCCGAGGGAGCCGTGGATCTGGATCGCCCGGTCGAGGACGTCCATGACCATGTTGGCGGCGACTATCTTGATCGCGGAGATGGCTTGGCGGGCGGCGCGCTTGCCCTCGGTGTCCATCTTCCAGGCGGCGTAGAGGGTGAGGAGGCGGGCCTGGTCGATCTCCATCCGGCTGGCGGCGATCGACTCCTGGACGAACTGCTTGTCGCCCAGCGGGCCGCCGAAGGCGGAGCGCTCGTTGGCGCGGCGGCACATCATCTCGTGGGCCCGCTCGGCGGTCCCGATCGCCCGCATGCAGTGGTGGATGCGGCCCGGGCCGAGGCGGTCCTGCGCAATGGCGAAGCCGGCCCCGCGCTCGCCGAGCAGGAACTCCTTCGGCACCCGGCAGTCTTCGTAGCGGATCTCGCAGTGGCCGGGGCCGCCGTCGTGGCCCATCACCGAGATCGGCCGCACCAGGTTGAAGCCGGGGTTGTCGGTGGGGACGCAGATCATCGAGGCGCGGGCGTAGGGAGGGGCGTCGGGGTCGGTGACGACCATCGCGATCGCCAGGTCGGCGCCGACGGCGCCGCTGGTGAACCACTTGTGGCCGTTGACGACCCACTCGTCGCCGTCGAGCTCGGCCCGGGCCTGCAGCAGCGTCGGGTCCGAGCCGGAGACCGCGGGCTCGGTCATCGAGAAGCAGGAGCGGATCTTCCCCTCCAGCAGCGGCTCCAGCCAGCGCTCGCGCTGCTCGGGAGCGCCGTGCTCGGCGAGGATCTCCATGTTGCCGGTGTCCGGCGCCGAGCAGTTGAAGGCCATCGGCGCCGCCATCGGGCTGCGGCCCATCTCCTCGCAGAGCAGCCCGTACTCCCAGTTCTTCAGCCCCGGGCCGAAGCGCTCGTCGGGCATGAAGAGGTTCCAGAGCCCGTCGTTCCGCGCCTTCTCGCGCACCGCGACGAGGTTCGCGGGATACGGGACGCCGGTGCCGACCTCGGCGTCCAGCGCTTCCATGATCTCCCGCTCCTGGGGGTAGATCTCCTCGTCCATGAAGTCAAGGACGCGCTCGCGCAGCTCGGCGACCTCGGGGCTCGGGTTGAAGTCCATCGCTTCCTCTCCTCGTCTCTGCCTGGACGGGGAACGCTATTCGATGGGCGGGCTCAGGTCCGCCGGTAGCGGGCGAAGAGCTCGCCGTCCTCCTCGAGCAGCCAGGCCAGCTCCATGTCGACGACCTCCGGCAGCGGCCCTTCGAGGATGCGCGGCCCCTGGCCGCCGCTCAGCTTCGGCGCGATCGTCAGGAAGAGCTCGTCGACCAGCCCCTCGGCCTGGAGCGAGCCGTGCAGGGTGGGACCGCCCTCGCACATCACCGCCCGCACGCCTTCCTCGCGCAGGGAGTGGAGCAGCGCTCCGAGGTTGGCCCACTCGCCCTCGCCACTCCGCACCACGACCAGTCGCTTGTCCAGCCCGGCGTAGCGCTCGACCCGTTTCGTCCCGGCGCCGATCATCACCGCGTCGAAGCGCTCCCGCAGCCCGCTCATCATCGCGGTGTCGGCGTCGGAGCCGATCGGCCCCGAGCGACCGTCGATCGTCGCCCGCCCGTCCAGCGTCGCGACGAAGTTCATCGCCACGAACGGCCGCCCCTCGCGAACCTCATCGCACGGGTTGTAGGCCTCCAACTGCTGGGAGATCGTGGTCTCGCCGGGATCTGGCAACAACCGCCGCATCGGATCAGAACCTACCCGCGCATCCGACTTTCAGCACAGTTGGGTGTGTCGAAAGCCGGCTGCGCTCAGCTGTAGTCGTGCCAGCCGGCGAACTCGCGGCCGGCGAACTTCTGCAGCTCGGCGACGTCGTCGGTGAAGCGGGTGCGGACGGACTCGAAGAGGTCGTCAGGGAGCTTCGGCTTCGGCGCCGGCGGCTTGTCGGGGTCGTGGACGACCTTCTCGACCAGCCAGCGCATCGACTCCGGCAGGCGGTCGAAGTTGCGGTCGAAGGAGCGGAGGCCGGGCAGTTTCACCAGCTTCTCCATCAGCTGGTATTTGTCGCCCTCCTTGGCGCTCGACTTCTCCCACTCGCGGTCGAACTGCTCGGAGGTGAAGGTCTCGTCGACGCCGGCGAAGGCGAAGGCCTTGCGCATCGTCTCCTCGCGTTCCGATTGCAGCTCCTCCTGGGTGATGATCTCGATCTGCGAGCGGTCGAAGCGCTCGAGGTAGGGCTGCAGCTGCATCCAGTACTTGGAGCGGTTGGTGTAGGAGTTGTCCGGGTTGGAGAGGACCTCGACCAGGTCGCCGGTCTCGTAGCCGGCGCCGGTCGCGTGGACCCAGTGGGAGAGGATCCGCTTGATCGGGTCGCGGACCATGTAGAGCAGACGCGCGTCCGGGCAGCTCTGCTTGATTCGCTCGGCGGCACCCTCGAAGCGGGGGAGGTTCGTGTAGTGGGGCGAGGACTCGCCGCGGACCTTGAAGCGGTCGTCGAAGCGGCTCGCGTACCAGTCGATGCCGAGGTCCCAGTTCAGCTCCTCGACGAAGAAGTTGAGCTCCTTCGGCTTCGACATCTGGACTTCCGGATGCAGGCCGAGGTAGTGGTGGATGCTCGTCGTCCCGCACTTGAGCCCGCCGATGATGATCAGGTTCGGCAGCTGGGCATGGCGTTTGCGCCGGCGCCGCCAGCGGCTCTTGCGATCGCCCGCGTAGCGCTCGCGGGCGCGGTCGCACATCGCGACGTCGGCGGGGTCATGAGCGGCGGTGGGTGGCAACGTATGCGTGTCGGTTTCCGGCACGAGCGTGGCTAGTCTAGCTGCGATGCCCACCGCCGATCTTCAAGGCAGCTTCAGGCGCTTCTTCGACGCCTCGACCGAATTCTTCCGCCACCTCTCGGAAGTCCACTGGTCGATCTTCGCGCTGGCGCTGCTCTGCCTTTTGGCGATGCAGCTGGCCCGCGCCTGGGCCTGGCGCAACGTCCTGCGGGCGGCCTACCCGGAGGAGCGGATCCCCTTCCTGCCGCTGGCCGCCGCCTACCTGGCCGGGGCCGGGATCAACGCGATCGTCCCCGCCCACGCCGGCGACGTGACCAAAGTCTTCCTCGTCAAACGCCAGATCCCGGGCTCCTCTTATCCGGCGGTCACCTCCTCGTTCCTCGTGCAGACGGTCTTCGACACCTCGGTCGGGATCCTCGTCCTCCTCTACGCGATCAGCCAGGGGCTGCTGCCTCCGCTGCCGCAGATCCCCGACCTGCCCGCCTTCGAGCTCTCCTTCTGGGCCGAGCACCCCAACTATTTCTTCATCGCCGTCGGCGTCACCCTGCTGGCGATCGCGATCGCGATCTACCTGCTCGCCCACCGCGTCCGCCGCTTCTGGGCCCGGGTCCGCCAAGGCCTCGTCATCCTCACCGAGCCCAGCCGCTACATGCGCGAGGTCTTCGCCTGGCAGGGCGTGGGCTGGCTCTGCCGCTTCGCCGCCTTCTGGTTCTTCCTCGAGGCCTTCGGGATAAACGGCTCCATCGGCAACGTGATGCTGGTGATGAGCTGCCAGGCGATCGCCAACGTCGTTCCCTTCACCCCGGGCGGCGCCGGCGCCCAGCAGGCGCTCCTGGTGGCGACCCTGCACGGCCCGACCCGGACCGCCGTCCTCTCCTTCTCGGTCGGGACCCAGATCGCGATGGCGGCTTGGTCGGTGGTGCTGGGGTTCCTCTCGATCCTGCTCGTCTTCCGCACCACCGACTGGCGCGGCCTGATCCGCCAGGCCGAGGAGGAAGCCGACAGCGAAAAGGCCGCCCAGCCGGCCAGCCCTTAGCTCGACCAGCCGGGATAGCGGCCGCCGACGCGCCACTGCCAGGGCGGACGCTCGCCGGGCGGGAAGGCGTAGTGGTTTCGCCCCGGCAGGGTCTCCAGCGGCACCAGGGCGGGATCGTCCTCGGCGAGGACTTCGACGCCCGCCGCCGCTTCGACGTCGGCCGGGGTGGCGCGGCGGCGCACTCCCTCCCATCCCAGCGAGGGTCGGTAGAGCCAGTAGACGACGTCGACCCAGCCGGCGGTGGCACGACGGTCGACCAGCTCGGTGAAGGCGGTGGTGCGGCGGCCGGAGGCGGTCAGGTGGGGGCCGGCGGCGACGGCGCAGCTCTCGCTGCGGCAGCGGCGGAAGTCGACCGGGGCGAGCGGCAGGCCCGAGCGCCCCGGCAGCGCCACCGGCGGCGGCGCCATCGCCCGCGCCAGGCGCGCCAGCGGCCAGCCGTAGGCGGGAACGAGTGGGTGATGGCGGCACGCGCCCGGGAGTCGCGGACCGCAAGTCATCTTCTTGCCGATCGCCCCCGCCAGCCTGCGCCCGGCGTCGATGTCGCCGCCGGCGGCGATCGCGGCGATCCCGGCCAGCAGAAGCAGGGCGATCAGCGCCGCCAGGGCGACCTGCTCGACGCTTGCCGAGCCGCTTTCCGTGGTCCCTCGCCGTCCCATCGCCGGGACGCTAGGGCGCCGCGTCGCACAGGTGGCGCGCAGAATGCGCCGACTCTGTCCCGGCGATGTGACCGGTCTGCGAACATGCAGGGCGATGGAGGGTTTCAACCTTTTCGGCGACCCCGAGGAGTTCCGCGCCCGGATGGAGGAGCTGCAGGAGCAGATGCAGTCCTCGCAGCGGGTCGCCTGGGCCGACAACGCGATCAAGCTCGCGGTCGAGATGACCGTCGCCTCGATCGGCCGGCTCGATCTCACCGGCACCGCCGACGAGCAGGCGATGCAGGTCCGCGACGCGATCCGGGTCCTCTTTCCCGAGGCCGTCACGCTGGTGCGTGAGGCCCGGGAAGGTTTGAGCTAGCAGCTCAGAACAGCTCGACCCTGATCGAGACGACCGCGCCGCGGCGGACGAGGCCACCGGCGAGCTCGACCGGGATCGCGATCAGCAGCGCCGGGATCGCGAGGACGACGCTGGCGAGGGCGTCGATCTGCCGCTGCCAGGGCTTAGGGGCCGGCACAGCCGGCATCCCCCGCAGCGCCCCGAGGGCGGCGTTGCGGCCGAAGGTGACGCTGTTGAGCAGGGTCTGCCAGGTTGCCGCCAGGCCCGCGAGCGGCCGCCAGCGGGCCGACTTGACGACCTGGTCGCGGCGGGCGACGAGCCGGCGCACCGCCTCGGTCGTGAAGAGGTAGCGGGCCCGCGGCTGCAGCCCCGACCAGCCGGCGCCGCCGAGCGAGCAGCCGAGGCTGGAGCGGTTCTCGATCCGGATCGTCTCGCCGTCGCGCAGCGCGTCCAGCGCCCGCAGCGCGTCGGCGTCGTCACCGGGCTCGCCGACGACCGCGAGGCCGCAGCTCTCGCAGCGCCGGACCGGCCCGTCGAGCCCCCGCTTCTGCCCGATCCAGCCGAACAGCGGCTCGCCGCAGGCGGGGCAGGGCGGGTTCTCAGGGCCGGCGCCGGCCTCGAGGGGGACGACGGCGTGGGGGCTCTCGACCTGGTCCATGCTCGGGTAGCGTACGCGTCGTGCGCCTCAGCGAGATCATGACCTCGGGCGTCGTCACCGCGGGCGCGGAGGCAAGCGCCCTGGAGGTGGCGAGGCTGATGCGCGACCACCGGGTCGGCTCGGTTGTCGTCGTCGACCCAGCCGGCAAGCCGGTGGCGATGCTGACCGACCGCGACCTCGCCCTGCGCGTCTTCGCCGAGGGGGTGGAGCCGGCGACGCCGGCGCTGCAGCACGCCTCGCGGCCGCTCGTCTGCGGCGATCCCGAGATGGAGCTCGACGAGGCCGCGGCGCTGATGGTCCAGCACCGGGTCCGCCGGCTGCCGGTCGTGCGGGGGGAGGAGCTGGTCGGGATCGTCAGCCTCGACGACATCGCGGTCCGCAGCGGCAACCTCGAGGTGGCGCAGAAGATGACCCAAGACGTGATCGAAGGGGCGCTGCCCCAGTTCTACTTCCACGAGAGGGGATAGATGCAAGACAGCAAGGCCGGGTTCCGGGCCAGGGAGAAGCGCTGGGCGGTTCCGGTGGGGGTCGCCAGCATCCTCGCGGTCATCCTCCTGATCGTCGCCAAGCCGCTCAACGTCAGCGGCGACGGCAGCGCCGACTTCCTCCGCGAAGCCCACGACCATGCCGGCAACGTGGTCGTCTCCGGCGCCGTCCAGGTGGTCGCCTTCCTGCTGCTGATCCTGCCGCTCGTCTACCTCTTCCGCGCGGTCGCCGCCCGCAGCGACCGCGTCCGCCCGCAGCTGATCGGCCTGGTCGTCGTGGCGCCGCTCTTCCTCGCCCTCTCCTCGGGCCTCTCGATCGCGGTCACCAGCGACGCCGCCGACCAGTTCACGGCGGGCGAAGCGAAGCTCGAACTGACGCCGAAGGAAGCGAAGGAAGAATGCGTCGAAGAGCGCCAGGACGAAGGCAAGGGCTTCCTCGCCGACGAATACGACCCGGCCAAAGGCGAGTCGCCGCTGAGCGCCTGCGAGAGCCGCAAGTCAGAAGACGACGAAGCCTCTAACGCGATCACCGAAGCCTCGGCCGCGCCTATCGCCACCGGCCTCGGGATCGCCGGCGCCCTCGGCTTCGCGGTCGCCCTCCTCTACAGCGGCCTCTGGGCAATGCGCACGGGGCTGCTACCGCGCTTCTGGGGCTCGCTGGCGATGGTCGCCGGGATCGCCTTCCTGCTCGGCCCGCTCTTCCTCGTCACCCTCGTCTTCTTCGTCTACTTCGGGCTGCTGGCGCTCGGCCTCATCCCGGGCGGCAAACCGCCCGCCTGGGAGGCGGGGGAAGCAGTCCCCTGGCCGACGCCCGGCGACCGAGCGGCCGCGGAACTCGAGCCCGAGGGCGGCTGGGGCGAGGAGAACCTCCCCGAGATCGAGGCGGGCGACGAGGGCGACGAGCCGCCCGGCGGGCGCCGCAAGCGCAAGCAGCGCTAGGTCTGAGGCCGCGGCGGCGCCGCCATCAGCTCGACCCGGTGGCCGCCCGGAGCGATCGCGAGCGCCCGCGGCTGCCCCCAGTGTTCGCGTTTCGGCTCCACCTCAAAGCCGCGCTCGCGCAAGCGGGCGACGGTGGCGTCGAAGTCGGCGACGACCACAGCGAGGTGGCCGGGCGAGGGAACCGTTGGCTTTGCCTCCGGCATCAGGTGCACCTGCGTACCGTCGCGCTCCAGCCAGGTGAACTCGGCGAGGGTCCGCGGCGGCTCGACCCGCTCGAACCCGATCAGCTCGAAGAAGCCGGCCGCGTCCTCGATGTCCGCGGGCGCAACCTCGATTCCGACGTGGTGGAGCACGCTCAAAGATTTACAGAAACGTTCCAGTTACGTATGTTTTTGTCTGCTACGGTCCTAGGCATGGAGGTAGCGGTCGCAGAGAAGGAGACGAGGATGGTGGAATGGAACGACGGGCGTCTTGACGAACTCAGCAAGCGGGTTGATGACGGATTCACTGGCGTCAACCAGAGGATCGATCATCTCAGCGACCGATTCGACGCATTGCAGAAGACCTTGATGCAGATCGGCGGCGGGATCCTCGTGGCGCTTATTGGTCTGATCGCCACGCAGGTGTGATGAAACGCACCTAGGCATGGAGGCAGCGGTCGCAGAGAAGGAGGTGGAGATGACGGAGTGGAACGATGCGCGCCTCGACGAACTCAGCAAGCGAGTCGACGATGGTTTTGCGGAGATGCGTGAGGAATTCCGGCTGGTCGATTCCAGGTTCAACAGCCTGCATCAACTACTGATCCGCATGGCTTGGACCTACGGCATCGGGATGCTGGCTTTTGCCGGAGCTCTTCTCGGCCTGATCGCGACGAAGTTCTGATCAGAGCAGCAGCGAGCCCAGCGCCGCTAGGACGACGATCGCGGTCGACCAGGTAACCGCCTCGGCCGTGATCTCCATGTCGAGGCCGTAGGCGTGGGCGATGACCAGGGAGTTGAGGCCGGAGGGCATTGCCGATAGGAGGCGGTAGGCCGGGGGGAGGTCGATCAGGGGGAGGGCGAGGAGCATCAGCAGGGCGGGGACGATCGCTAGGCGGGTGGCGATGACGAGGAGGACGGGCCGGGTGAGGGGCGGCGGCATCGGCAGGGCGCCGTGTTCGGCGTTCTCGGCCAGGGTGGCGCCGACGGCGAAGAAGCCGATCGGGAGGATCGTGACGATTAGCGCCTGCGAGATGTCGACCAGGGCGGTGGGGGCGAGTGCATCGGGCGCCAGCAGGCCGGCGATCGCCGCGTAGAGCGGCGGGTTGCGGGTGAAGAAGGCGACCACTCGCTGGCGCGGCGTTTCCCCCGCTTTGGTGCCGAAGGCGGCACCGACGGCAAAGGCGCCGAGCAGCAGGCAGGGCCCGGTGACGAGGACGTCGTAGAGGACAGCGGTCGAGAGTTCGTCGCGGCCCAGCAGCGCCACAGCCAGCGGGTAGCCGAGGTAGCCGGTGTTGACGCTGAGGACCGTGCAGACGACCGCCCCGACCTGGGGGCGGCTGAGGTCGAAGAAGCGGCTGGCGACGGCCCAGGCGAAGAGCGCCCCCAGCGAGGAGGCGACGATCCCCAGGACGAGGCCGACGCCGTGGCTGACGTCGATCTCGCTGGCGGCGATGTTGAAGAAGATCACCGGTGGCAGCAGCACGTAGAGCAGCAGCGTCAGCGCCGTCCGCGAGGCTCGCGCCGCCCCCTGCGGCCAGCGGCCCTCCGACCAGACGCCGAAGGCGACGGCCGCGACGATCGCGCCGGTGGTGAGGAGAACTCCGATCGGGTGGTTCTACCCGAAGAGGGCGCGACCGGCGTGTTCGGCGAAGTTCACCAGCGGCTGCGGGATGACGCCGAAGAAGATCGTCGCCGCGCTGGCGAAGAGCGCCGGGCCGGCGATGTACCAGCGGCTCCCCGCCTCCGGGTCGACCGGGTCGGCCTCCGGCGAGGCGCCGGCGATCACCGGCCGCGCCCCCGGCGCCGCCTCGGTCTCCGGCCGCATCCACATCGCCGCCACCACCCGCAGGTAATAGGCGAGGGAGATCATCGTCCCCACGGCGATGAAGACCGCGAGCCAGGTGTAGTCGCCTTCGACCAGGGCCTCGATCAGGTAGAGCTTGCCGATGAAGCCCGCGGTCGCCGGCAGCCCCGCCAGCGCCAGCATCGAGATCGTCAGCGGCCAGGCCAGCAGCGGCCGCTCGGCGCCGAGGCCGCGGACCCCGCGGATGTCGTCGCCGAAGACGGTTTCGCGCTCGCGGGCGACGATCACCGAGAAGGCGGCGAGGTTCATGAAGGCGTAGGCGGCGAGGTAGAAGACCAGTGAGCTAGTCCCCGAGGCGGAGAGGACGACGACGCCGCCGAGCATGTAGCCGGCCTGGGCGATGCCCGAGTAGCCGAGCATCCGCTTCAGCGAGTCCTGGCCCAGGGCGCCGACGTTGCCGACGACGATCGAGATCGCCGCCAGCGCCGCCAGCGCCGGCTGCCAGGAGTCGGCCTGCGTGCCGAGGGCGACGTCGAAGAAGCGGAGGAAGACGGCGAAGGCGGCGGCCTTGGTCGCCACCGCCATGAAGGCGGTGATCGGGGTCGGCGCCCCCTGGTAGACGTCGGGCGTCCACTGGTGGAAGGGGGCGATCGAGGTCTTGAAGGCGAGGCCGACCGCCGCCATCGCGATCCCGATCAGGATCAGCGGGTCGCCGTCGAGGCCGTTCTGCGCGATCCCGTCGGCGATGCCGCCGAAGTTGGTCGCCCCGGTGCCGCCGTAGAGGAAGGCCATCCCGTAGAGCAGCGTCGCCGAGCCGATCGAGCCGACGATCAGGTACTTGAGCCCCGACTCGAGCGAGCCCTCGCGCCGCAGGTTGGTGGCGCAGAGGATGTAGAGCGGGATCGAGAGCGTCTCCAGGGCGACGAAGAAGGTGACGAGGTTGGTCGCCTGCGCCAGTAGCACCATCCCCAGCACCGATCCGAGCAGGAGCGAGTGGTACTCGCCCGAGCCCGCTTCCTCGGTCGCCCGCTCGCGCAGCGAGAGGACGACGCAGAAGGCGGCGGTGAGGATCGCGATCAGCGAGATCGAGATCGCCAGGTCGTCGAGGCGCAGAGCACCGGTGACGAGCGTCTTCGGGTCGTCCCACTGCCAGATCAAGAGGCCGGCGGTGGCGGCGAGCGCGATCGTCGTCAAGCCCGGCGCCCAGCGCTTGGTCGGCTTGAAGACGCCGCTGAGGAGGACGACGCAGAGGCCGACCGTGAGGGCGACCAGCGGCGAGATGCCGGCGTAATCGATGTACGGATCGTTGAAGTTCATGGCGAGCTGAGGGGGGCGTATCCGGTCCAGCCGGAGTCTTGGGTGGACTTTGCCAGCTGCGCTTCCGGCGCTTCGCCGCCCCGCACCTTGGCGACCGTCTGCTCGACCGTCGGCGCGGTCCGCTCGAGGATCAGCTGCGGGTAGAGGGCGAGGCCGACGATGCAGAGGACCAGCGGCACCAGCACGAGGCCGTCGCGGAAGCCGATCTCCCGGGACAGCAGGCCCTCCGGCTTGCGGTTGTGCATCGCCCCCTGGTAGAGCCGCAGCGCGTAGTAGGCCGACATTGCGACGCCGCTGATCGCGACGAAAGCGAAGACGATCTTCGCCTGGAAGAGGCCGTTGAGGATGTAGAACTCGCCGATGAAGTTGGCCGAGCCCGGCATCGCCAGGGTCGCCAGGGCGACGATCAGGAAGAGCGCCGCCAGCACCGGCGCCCGCAGCGCCAGCCCGCCCATCTCGCGGATGTCCTCACTGCCGGTCCGCTCGACCAGCAGCGCGACGATGACGAAGATCGGGGCGACGACGAGGCCGTGGTTGACCATCTGGAGGACCGCCCCGTCGGAGCCGTCGGCGCGGAGGGCGAAGATCCCGGCGGTGATGAAGCCGAGCTGGGCGACCGAGCTGTAGCCGGCGATCAGCCGCACGTTGGTCTGGGTGAAGGCCATTACCGAGCCGTAGAGGATCGAGGCCAGGGCGACGAGCAGGATCACCTCCTGGAATTCCACCGCGGCGTCAGGGAAGAGGGGCAGCACCACCCGCAGGAAGCCGTAGGCGCCGACCTTGGCGAGGACGCCGGAGAAGACGATCAGGGCCGGCAGCGGCGCCGCCCGGTAGGCGTCGGGCATCCAGCCGTGGAGGAGGAAGGCGGGCATCTTGACCAGGAAGGCGGCGGCGAAGAAGCAGAAGATCCACTGCTGGCTGCCGTGGCTGAGCCCCTGTTCCTGCAGCGCCGCGATCGAGAAGGTGAGGTGGCCGCCGTCGGCGGCGATCACCGCGGTCGCGATCGCGGCCACCAGCATCAGCAGCGAGCCGATCAGGGTGTAGACGATCATCTTCAGCGTCGCCGCCGAGGCGGTGAGCCCGCCTTCGGCCGTGCGGTCGTGCCCCCAGGCGCCGAAGAGGAAGTAGAACGGGACCAGCATCAGGTCGAAGAAGAGGACGAAGAGCAGCAGGTCCTGGGCGAGGAACGACCCCAGCGTCGCCGTCTCGGCGACCAGCATCAGGAAGTAGAAGGTCTTCGCGTTGCGCTGCTCGCGGAAGGCGGCGAAGGCGACGCCGCCGACCCAGAGCACCGCGGTCAGCAGGACGAGGAAGAGGTTGAGGCCGTCGATGCCGAGGCTGTAGTCGACGCCGAGCCCGGAGATCCAGGGCTCGTCGACCGCGTACTGCAGGCTCGAGGTGCCGTTGTCGAATCCGACCGCGATCGCGATCGCGACGCCGAGCGTGACGACGGTCCCGAGCACCGCCCACCAGCCGACAGCCTTCCTCGGCAGGAAGAGGCCGACGATGCCGAAGGCGAGGGGTGCCCAGAGGAGGACGCTGCTCATGAGCTGCTCAGCAGGAAGTAGAGGGCCAGCCCGGCGAAGCCGGCGATCAGGAGCAGCGCGTAGCTGCGGACGAAGCCGCTCTGGACGGCCCGGACGACGCCGCCGGCGCCGCGCACGGTCTCGGCCGTGCCGGTGACGAGGCCGTCGACGACGAGGCGCTCGAAGGTCCGGTTGGCGAAGCGGCCGGTCGCCAGCGCCGGGCGGACGACGAGGAAGCCGATCGCCTCGTCGAAGTACCACTTGTTGGCGAAGAGCGTGTGCAGCGGGCGCAGGCGGGCTTCCAGCTGCCCCGGCAGCTCGGGCCGCGCCACGTAGAGGACGTAGGCGATGCCGATCCCCAGCAAGGCGATGACGCCGCCGATCCCGAGGCCCTCCCAGTCGGCCAGGGTCGAGGGCTCGATCGCCGCCAGCGGCGAGCCCGCCCAGACCGGGTCGAGGAACTTGGTGACGACGTCGTCGACGCCGGGGATCTGGACCAGGCCGGCGAAGATCGCGCCGAAGGCGAGGACGCCCATCGCCACCCGCATCGGCGCCGACTGCTCGGCGATGTGGTGCTCGGGGCCGGGGAAGCCGACGTCGGTGTCCTCGGGCTCGCCCGTCGCCGGGTTCTTCGGCGCCTCGTGGGCGACGTGGCCGGTATCGATCAGCTCCCGCGCCTCGGCGCAGGGCTCGCCGTGCAGGACCCGGAAGACGAGCCGGAAGCTGTAGACGGCGGTCAAGAGGGCGCCGGCGTAGCCGAGCACGGTGAAGATCACGTACATGCCGCCGCGCGCTGCGGCGTAGGCGAGGATCTCGTCCTTGGAGAAGAAGCCGGAGCTGCCGGGGAAGGCGGCGAGGGCGAGGGCGCCGCAGACGAAGGTGAACGAGGTGAACCGCATCGCCCTGCCGAAGCCGGACATGCGGTCGATGTTCTGGTCGTTGGCCATCGCGGCGATGATCGAGCCGGCCGCCATGAAGAGCAGCGCCTTGAAGAAGGCGTGGGTCATCAGGTGGAACATCCCGGCGCTGTAGGCGCCGATCGAGACGCCCATGATCATGTAGCCGATCTGGCTCATCGTCGAGTAGGCGATCGCCCGCTTCAGGTCGGTCATCACCAGCGCCATCGTCGCCGCGACCAGCAGGGTCGCGAGGCCGACGAAGGCGGCGATGTCGGCGGCGGTCGGGGCGAGTTCGAAGAGGACGTGGGTGCGGGCGATCAGGTAGACGCCGGCGGTGACCATCGTCGCCGCGTGGATCAGCGAGGAGACCGGGGTCGGGCCCTCCATCGCGTCCGGGAGCCAGGTGTGGAGCGGCAGCTGGGCGGACTTGGCGAAGGCGCCGACGAGGAGCAGCAGGCAGATCGCCGTGATCGTCCACTCGTTGGTGCTGAAGACCTGCGGCGCTTTCTCGAAGACGGTGCCGTAGTCGAAGCTGCCGAGTTCGCGGAAGATCAGGAAGGCGGCGAGGACGAGGCCGATGTCGCCGACGACGTTGATCACGAAGGCCTTCATCCCCGCTCGCGTCGCCGTCTCGCGGCGGTACCAGAAGCTGATCAGCGCGTAGGAGGCGAAGCCGACGAAGGCCCAGCCGACGGTGAGGAGGACGAAGTTGCCGGCGAGGACCAGCAGAAGCATCGAGAAGACGAAGAAGTTGAGGTAGCTGAAGAAGCGGTGGTAGCCCTCGTCGGACTGCATGTAGCCGTAGGAGTAGAGGTGGATCAGGGTCGAGACGCCGCTGACGACCAGGACCATGAAGACCGAGAGCGGGTCGACGAAGATCCCGAGCTTGATGTCGAGGCCGGCGACGCTGGCGTAGTCCCAGAGCGAGGAGGCGTGGTGGCGCGCCTCGGGGTCTTCGCCGAGCAGGCTGAGGAGGGCGCCGATGCCGCAGGCGAAGGCGAGGCCGATCGCGACCGTGCCGATCGCGCCGGCGGCCTTCGCCGGCAGAACCCTGAAGCCGAGCCCGATGACGATCGAGCCGAGCAGAGGGAAGAGCAGGACCAGCCAGGCCCAGGCGGTGGCGCTCATCCGCGCAGCTCCCGCAGGTCGTCGACGTTGAGCGGGATCCGGCGGCGGAAGATGGCGACGATCAGGCCGAGCCCGACGACCACCTCGCAGGCGGCGATCACCATCACGATCACCGCGAAGACCTGGCCCTGGCCGTTGCCGACCAGGCGGCTGAAGGCGACGAGGGCGAGGTTGCCGGCGTTCAGCATCAGCTCGAGGCAGAGCAGGATCACCATCGGGCTGCGGCGCAGGAGGATGCCGAGCGCTCCGGTGGCGAAGAGGAGGGCGGAGAGGACGATGAACCACTCAGTGGTCATGAGGAGGGGGACACCCCCTCCGAACGGATTGGGGAGTGTTCGGAGGGGGTGTCCCCCTCCTCAATCCGACGGTTGGATGCCAGGACGATCGCGCCGACGGCCGCGAGCAGGAGCAGCAGCGAGGAGGCCTCGAAGGGGACAAGGAACTTTTCGAGGAGGAGGCGGCCGATCGCGGCGGGGTCGCCGAAGCCCGCCTTGACGTCGGGGCCGTCGGTGCCGAGCGCGAGGAGGGAGGAGCTGAGGACGGCGACGGCTAGCTCGACGAAGAGGGCTATGCCGAGGAGGGGGGCGAGGAAGCGCTGGCCGGGGATCGGCTCCCAGGCTGACTCGCCTCCGCCTCCCACGTAGGCGACGACGAAGACGTAGAGGACCATCACCGCGCCGGCGTAGACGACCACCTGTGCCGCGGCGACGAAGGCGGAGGTGAGGAGGAGGAAGAGCGCCGCCAGGCTGAAGAGGTGGACGATCAGCGCCAGCACCGAGTAGAAGGGGTTGCGCATCGCGATCACGCCGATCGCGCCGCCGAGGGCGCCGATCGCCGCAACGAAGAAGAGGGCCTCTTCCATGGCTATTCGCCCTCGCTTTTCAGCGGCGTCCGCTCGACCGGCTCGGCGAGCAGCATCTCCTTGGTGAAGATGAGGTCGCGGCGGTCGTAGTCGGCCATCTCGTAGTCATGGCCCATCGTGATCGCGTCGAAGGGGCAGGCGATCTCGCAGTAGCCGCAGAAGATGCAGCGGCTGAGGTTGATCTCGTAGACGGCGGCGTAGCGCTCGCCCGCCGAGACGCGGTCGCTGGGGTCGTTCTCGGCCGCGACGACGCGGATGCAGTCGGCCGGGCAGGCGGCGGCGCAGAGGGAGCAGCCGACGCATTTCTCGAGGCCGGTGTCCTCGAACTTGTGGAGCTTGTGGCGGCCGCGGAAGCGCGGGTAGACGGGCGTCTTCTCCTCGGGGTACTGGATCGTCATCGGCCCCTCGATCAGCCGCGCCATCGTCGTCTTCAGGCCGCGCAGGGTCTCGCCGAAGGCGCGGTAGGCGCCGCCGACCCCGCCCGGCTCGGGGCCGCGCTGCACCTCGACGACCTCGATCGAGTCGAGGTAGGACGCCGACTTCGGATCGAAGCTCACGTGACCACCACCAGCACGGCGGTGACGAGGACGTTGAGGGTGGCGAGGGGAAGGAGGACTTTCCAGCCGAGGCTCATCAGCTGGTCATATCGAAGACGCGGCAGCGTCGCCCGCACCCAGATGAAGACGAGGACGAGGCCGAGCATCTTCGCCAGCATCCAGATCGGGTCGAGCCAGCTCGGGCCGGGGCCCATCCAGCCGCCGAGGAACATCGCCACTGCGATCCCGGAGACGACGAGGATCTCCATGTATTCGACGAGGAGGAAGGAGCCGAAGCGCATGCCGCCGTACTCGGTCATGAACCCCTGGACGAGCTCGGCGTCGGCCTCGGGCATGTCGAACGGGGTGCGGTTGGTCTCGGCGAAGCCGGCGAGCATGAAGATCAGGAAGCCGATGAACTGGGGGAAGATGAACCAGATCTCCCCCTGCGAGTGGACGATCGAGACCAGCGAGAGCGAGCCGCTCATCATGATCACGCCGAGCAGCGCCAGCCCCATCGAGACCTCGTAGGAGATCAGCTGCGCGGCCGAGCGCATCGCCCCGAGAAGGCTGTATTTCGAGCCCGAGGACCAGCCGCCGAGGAGGAGGCCGTAGAAGGCGATCGAGCCGACGGCGAAGAAGTAGAGGATCCCGATCGGGACGTCGATGCCGTAGAAGCCGACCCCGTCCTGGACATCGCCCCAGGGGATGATCGCCAGCGAGAGCACGCCCGCCAGGACCGGCAGCAGCGGGCCGAGGATGAAGAGGGTGGAGATCGCGTTCTCGGGGCGGAAGCTCTCCTTGGAGATGAGCTTGCCGACGTCGGCGAGCGGCTGCATGAGGCCGTAGGGGCCGACCCGGTTGGGGCCGTAGCGGTGCTGGAAGCGGCCGATCAGCTTGCGCTCGAGGACCGTCAGCAGCGGCAGGATGCCGAAGATCACCGCGAAAATGACGATGCTCTTGACGATCATGATCCAGGTCGCTTCGGCGAGTTGGGTGTCGGCGAGGGTCAGCATCTAGGCGCCTACCTCGCCGAGCTTCTCGATCTTTACCTGGACGGGGCCGCCGTTGAGCAAACTGTTGGCGTTGCCGGGGGCGACTCCCTCGGCCATGAAGGCGATTCCCTTCGGGACCCGCTCTTTGATCTGCACCGTTGCCTCGACGGTGGTGCCGTTCTGGCTGACGCGGACATGGTCGCCGCTGTTGAGGCGGAGGGTCTCGGCGTCGCCGGCGGAGATCTCGATTCGCTGTTGCGGGGTGAGGAACTTGAGGGGTGGGTTGAGCTCGGTTATTGGGCCGGCCCAGAGGTCTCTGTAGGTGCCTAGGAGGAGTTCGTTGCTGCTGGGCGGCGAAGGGGCCACCGAGGGGGGTCCTCCGGACGCGACTCCGCGAGGAGTGGGGTCAGGCTGGACCATGCTGACTGGCGCGTCGCGCTCAGTGTCCGGAAGACCCCCCTCGGTGGCCCCACCCGGGCCGGGGTCCTCGGTGGAGGTGCGGTCGCTGGTGGCGCCCTCGCGGTCTTGCCAGCGCAGGCCGCGGCCTCCGACCTGCTCGTCCTCGATGCCTTTGTAGAAGCTGACCGCGCTGGTGAGGGCTTGGAAGGCGGTCGGCTGGGAGTCGATGCCGGTGTCTAGGCCGAGTTTCTCGGCCAGCTCTGAGAGGACGATGATGTTCGGGAGGACTTCTTCGGGGCGGGAGGCGCTGGGGCGGACTCTTTGCAGGCGGCCGTCGGGGTGGGTGACGGTGCCGTCTTTCTCGGCGTGGGTCTCGAGCGGGAGGACTACGTCGGACTTGGCGGTGGTGGCGTTCTCGTGCATCGAGAAGGTGACCACGAAGTCGGCGGCGGTCAGGGCCTCTTCCCAGGCGGGGGTGTCGGGGAAGTCGCGGAGCGGGTCGGCTCCGAAGAGGACGAGGCCCGTGAGCTCGCCGTCGATCAGGGCTTGGCGGATCTCCTCGGTGGACATGCCCTTGGCGGTCTCGCTGAGACCCGGACCGGCGTCGGGGAGGACTCCTGCCTCGCGGAGGCCGCGGGCGTTGGTGGTGTCGGGGATTTCGAGGAGGCCGGCTTCGTCGGTGGTGGCCATGTTGGTGGCTTTGGCGACGTCGAGGAGGGCCTCGGCGGCTCCGTCCTCGCGGGCGATCCGCTCGCCCCAGACGACGACTACCTTGCCGGCGTCGCGGAGCGTCTCGGCCACCGGGGTGGCGACGTTGTCGCTGCCGCCGATCGCGCTTGCCAGCTCGCCGACGAAGTGGGCGGCCTGCCCGGGGGCGTAGCGGGCGATCGCCTCGGCGCCGCCGTCGAGCGCGGTCGGGCGCTCGGTCGCGACGACCAGCTTGGCGCCGTTGCGGCGGATCGCCTTGCGGACGCGGAGGTCGAGGATCGGGCTGCTGTGCAGGGGGTCGGTGCCGAGGACGAGGATCGCGTCGGCCTCGTCGATGTCGCGGACCTTGGCGGAGACGTTCGGCTCGGCGAGGCGGCGCAGCACCGCGGCCTCCGGCCCGCGCGAGGGGCGCGAGTCGAGGTGCGGCGAGCCGAGCGCCTCGCGGACGATCTGCTGCAGCAGGAAGCCCTCCTCGTTAGAGGCGTCGCCGGCGATCGCCGCGACCTTGCCGCCGGCCCGGCGCAGACCCGCGGCGACCGTCTCCAGCGCCGTCGCCCAGTCGCTCTCGCCGCCCTTCAGCCGCGGCCCGCGGACCCGCTCCGGTGCGTCGAACATCTCGAAGCCGTAGCGGCCGCGGTCGCAGAGCCAGCCGTCGTCGACCTCGTGGTTGTCGCGGGAGATCACCCGTTTCACCTTCTCGTCGCGGACCGTGAAGCTGACGTTGCACTGGCTCGGGCAGAGCGTGCAGACCGAGCCGGCGTGCTCGATGTCCCAGGGCCGGGCGCGGAAGCGGTAGGTGTAGTTGGTCAGCGCCCCGACCGGGCAGATGTCGGTGATGTTGCCCTGGAAGGGGGCGACGTAGGGGCGGTCGTCGAAGGTGCCGACGTAGGTGCGGTCGCCGCGCTCGATCAGCTGCAGCTGGGCGTCTTCGGAGACCTCCTGGCTGAAGCGCACGCAGCGGTAGCAGAGGATGCAGCGCTCGCGGTCGATCGCGACCAGCGGCGAGAGTTCGATCGGCTTCTCGAAGTGGCGCTTTTCGTCGATCACCCGGCTGCGCCCGGGGCCCCAGCCGTAGGAGATGTCCTGCAGCGGGCATTCGCCGCCTTTGTCGCAGACGGGGCAGTCGAGCGGGTGGTTGACGAGGAGGAACTCGACGACCGAGTTCTGCGCCTCTTTGACCTGTTCGGTCCGGGTGTGGACGACCATCCCCTCGCGGACCGGGGTCGAGCAGGAGGTCTGCAGTTTCGGGATCCCCTCGATCTCGACCAGGCACATGCGGCAGGCGCCGACCGGGTCGCCGAGTTTCGGTTCGTAACAGAAGTAGGGGATCTCGACGTCGCCCTTGCGGGCGGCGTCGTGGAGCATCTCGCCCTCGACCGCGGCGACCTCGCGACCGTCGATCGTGATCGTCACCTCGCGTCCGGCCGGGCTCACGTCGAGGCTCCCAGGGTCTCGGGGGCGCCGCGGACGACGGCGTGGGGGTCGAGCACCAGCTCGGGGTCTTCCATCACTTCTTCGAACTCCTCGCGGAACTTGCGGACCATCGCCCCGACCGGCATCGCCATCGAGTCGCCGAGCACGCAGAGGCAGTGGCCGATGATGTTCTGCTGGACACTGCTGACGATGTCGAGGTCCATCGGCGTCGCCTCGCCGCGGACCATCCGCTCCAGCATCTTCACGGTCCAGTTGGTGCCCTCGCGGCAGGGGACGCACTTGCCGCAGGACTCGTGGTGGTAGAAGCGCGCCGTCCGCAGGGCGAGGTGGGGGATCGAGACGCGGTCGTCGCAGACGATGATCGAGCCGGAGCCGAGCATCGAGCCCGCTTCGGCCATCGCCTCGAAGCTGTAGGGGAGGTCGAGCCCCTCCTCGGCGGTCAGCACCGGGGAGGACGAGCCGCCGGGGAAGAAGGCCTTGATCTCGTGGCCCTCGTCGGGGCCGCCGGCGAGGTCGTAGACCAGCTCCCGGGTGGAGATGCCGAGCTCGACCTCGTAGTTGCCGGGGCGGCGGACGCCGCCGGAGACCGAGACGACCTTGGTCCCGGGCGACTGCTCGGTCCCGAAGCCTTTGAACCACTCGGCGCCGTGGCGGACGATGTGGGGGACGTTGGAGAGCGTCTCGACGTTGTTGATCAGGGTCGGCCCGCCGTAGAGGCCTTGGACCGCCGGGAACGGCGGCTTCAGGCGCGGGTTGCCGCGCTTGCCCTCGAGCGCGTCGAGCAGGGCGGTCTCCTCGCCGCAGATGTAGGCGCCGGCGCCGCGGTGGACGACCAGCTCCAGGTCTCTATGACACCCGAGGATGTTCGTCCCCAGGTAGCCCGCCTCGTAGGCTTCGGCGACGGCGGCGTCGAGGATGTCGGCCTGCTCGTCGTACTCGCCGCGGATGAAGATGAAGGCGTGGCCGGCGTCGGCGGCGAGGGCGGCGATCGCGATCCCCTCGATCAGCTGGTGGGGGTTGCGCTGCATCAGCTCGCGGTCCTTGAAGGCGCCGGGCTCGGACTCGTCGGCGTTGCAGCAGAGGTACTTGGCCATGTCGCCGCGGGGCAGGAAGGAGGCCTTTTTGCCCATCGAGAAGCCGGCGCCGCCGCGGCCGCGCAGGCCCGAGTCTTCGAGCTCCTGGAGGACCTCGTCCTGCTCCATCTCCTTGTAAGCGCGCTCGAGCGTCGCGTAGCCGCCGGCCAGGCGCCGGTAGCCGTCGAGCGTGCGTAGGGAGGCATCCTCGGCGTGCTCGAGCAGGACGCGCTTCTCCAGCTGGTGCGGCATCAGCGATCCCCCGCCAGCCCGCGCTTGGACAGCGCCTTCTCAGGCAGGACCTCGGCACCGGCCCGCAGCTGCTCGATCGCGACCCCCGCCTCGGCCGCCTCCAGCGGCCCGTAGTAGCGCTGGTCGATCGAGGCCATCGGGGCGATGTCGCAGGCGCCGAGGCACTCGAAGCCGGTGACGAAGAAGCTCTCGGCGTCGTCGCCCGCCGCCTCGCGGAATGCGTCCAGCAGGCGGTCGCCGCCGCGCATCCAGCAGCTGATGTTGGTGCAGACCTCGATCCGGTGGGTCCCGACCGGCACCGTGTGCAGGAGGTCGTAGAAGCTGGCGACCGACTCCAGGTAGGCGGGGGTGACCCGCATCACCGCGGCGGCCTGGCGGATCCCCTCCGGGGTGCACCAGCCGTAGCGCTCCTGCACGGCCCACAGGGCCGGGATCGAGGCCGAGCGGCGGTCGGGGTAGCGGCCCATCAGGGTCTCGATCCGCTCCTGCAGCTCGGCCGGGCAGTCGACTTCGTGCAGCTCCGGGATCTCCTCCTCGGCACGGCCGGGGAC
>Ga0207649_10000020_pt1 | contig 211018 bp, 183 predicted proteins | sample KBSC43metaG_FD_184317 | JGI IMG/M metagenome (GOLD analysis project Ga0207649, IMG submission 184317) | Corn rhizosphere microbial communities from Kellogg Biological Station, Michigan, USA - KBS C4-3 metaG (SPAdes) (version 2) | ecosystem: Host-associated > Plants > Roots > Rhizosphere >... | reverse complement strand
AGCTCGGCAAGTTGCCGAAGAACCGCATCATCTGCGCTCGCGAGAGCTTTTTGCGAAACACCTCGCGGCCCGATTTGTCTTGGCCCAGAAGGTGGAAATTATGTTTGCCGAGATCGATCCCGATCAGCGCTGACTCGCTCATGATGATGGCCTCCAAAAACAAAACACCCTGCGAAAGCGTAGCCCTCGCAGGGTGTGGGGGTGACCATCTCATTAGCCCGGCTGATCGATGATCAGCCGGGCTTTTTGTTGGGCCTCGCTCTGCAGTGATCGCGCCCTGCCTCAGGACACGGGTTGCTCCTGCAACAACCCGCCTTCGATCCGCACATGCCGCCCATGGAAGCGCTTGAGGCTACTGCGATGGCCGACGCTGACGATGCTCAATCCAGGCAGCTCATCGATCACCGCCTGATACAACGTGGCTTCATCCTCTTCATCCATGGCCGAAGTCGCTTCATCCATGTACAGCCATTGCGGCGCGAACAACAACGCGCGGGCAAAGGCCAGGCGCTGTTGCTCGCCCGGCGAGAGCATCCGTTGCCAGTGGTTGGCTTCATCGAGGCGAGCGACCAGGTGCGGCAGGCGGCAGGTTTCCAGGACCTGTGCATAACGTTCTGCCGGGTACACGCTGTCGTCCTGTGGATAACTCAACACATCCTTGAGCGTACCAATCGGCAGGTAGGGCTTCTGCGGCAGGAACAGGTAGCGCTTGGCCGGCAGGCGAATGCTGCCATGGCCGGCTGGCCACAAGTGGCCCATCGCACGCAGCAAGGTACTTTTACCACTGCCCGATCGCCCGCTGAGCATCACCCGCTCGCCCGGTTCCACGGTCATGTCGGCGTCGGTGAGCAAATGACGGCCGTCGGCCAGGTCCATCCCCAGGCCCTGCACCACCAGGCGTTCGCCTTGGGGCTGCACATCGATGGCCGCAGGGCGTTGCTCGTTCTCGCTCATGGCCTGCTGGAAGCTCAGCAGACGATCACTGGTCGCACGCCAGCTGGCCAGGTCGGCGTAGGCCGTGATAAACCAACTGAAATTACCCTGCACGTTGCCGAACGCCGAGTTGATTTGCATCAGCTCGCCCAACTCGATCTTGCCGGAGAAGTAGCGCGGTGCAGCCACAATGAACGCAAACACGGTGGCGATCTGCTCATAGCCGGCGGTGAAGAACGTCAGGCGCTTGGACACTTTCATGATGTCCCAGAAGTTATGCCAGACCTTGCCGAACCGCACACTCAAGCGCTGGTTTTCGTTAGGCTCGCCGTTGTACAAGGCGATACTCTCGGCATTCTCCCGCACCCGCACCATGGAGAAACGCAAGTCCGCCTCAAACCGTTGTTGCTGGTTGCTCAGGCCGATCAAGCGTCGACCGATCAAGTGGGTCAACCAACTGCCGACACCGGCGTAGACCAACGCGCACCAGAACATGTAGCCGGGGATGGTGATACCGAACACTTCAATGCTGCCCGACACGCCCCACAGAATGATGGAGAACGACACCAGGCTGACCACATTGCGTAGCAGCCCCAGGCCCAGGTTCAAGGTATTGGAGGTGAAGCTGTTGAGGTCTTCGGAAATCCGCTGGTCCGGGTTATCGGTATAGCCGCCCTGCTCCAACTGGTAGTAGTTCTTGTGGCTGAGCCAACGCGCGAAATACTTTTCGGTGAGCCAGGCACGCCAGCGAATGGTCAACATCTGGGTCAGGTACAGGCGGTAGACCGCGCCGAGAATCGCCACCGTGGCGATACCGCAGAAATAGATGATCTGTTGCCAGAAGGCGGCGGTATCCTTATTTTCCAGGGCGTTGTAGAAGTCTTTGTACCAGTGGTTGAGCCATACCGATATCGCCACGCTGAACAGCGACAGGCCAATCACCACCGCCAGCAACAACCAGGCCTTGCCCTTCTCTTCACTGCGCCAATAGGGCGTGATCATCGCCCAGGTTCGGCGGAAAAACTGCCCACGCACCGCGTCATTGGCCGCGGAGTACTCAGCGTTCTGATTCATTGTTCAGGCTCGGTAGGAAAAACATGACAGGCGTTTGAACCGATCATAGACGATCGGTTCAGGGCGCCGTGCAGCCTGAAGCAGATTGTTCAGACTTCGTTCAGCGCCGTACCGGACGTTTCTGCAGCTTGCGTTGCAGGGTGCGGCGGTGCATGCCAAGGGCGCGAGCGGTGGCGGAGATGTTGCCTTCGTGCTCGGTCAGCACACGCTGGATGTGCTCCCATTGCAGGCGATCCACCGACATGGGGTTTTCCGGCACCAGGGTATCGAGGTCGGCATGCTCGGAGAGCAAGGCGGCCAGCACGTCGTCGGCGTCGGCGGGTTTGCACAGGTAGTTGCAAGCGCCGCGCTTGATCGCCTCGACGGCGGTGGCGATGCTGGAGTAACCGGTGAGGATCACCACGCGCATTTCCGGGTCGAGCTCCAGCAGCTTGGGCAGCAGCACCAGGCCCGAGTCGCCGTCCATCTTCAGGTCGAGCGCGGCGTAGTCCGGCAAGTCGGCCTGGGCGATGGCCAGGCCTTCTTCGGCGGAGCCTGCGGTGCTGACACGGAAGCCGCGACGGCTCATAGCGCGTGCCATCACGCGGGTAAACGTGGCGTCGTCATCTACCAGCAACAGGTGCGGCAGTTCTTCGCCTTCGACTTGGATCTCGTCACTCATCGATATCTCCTCGTGCGACACGGGGCAGGCGCAGCTCGGTGAGCGTGCCACCTTCCTCATGACTATAGAGCTTCACTGAGCCGCCCGCGCGGGTCACGCTGGCCTTGCTCAAAAACAGGCCGAGGCCGAAGCCTTTGCCCTTGGTGGTAAAGAAAGGTTTGCCGATCTGCTCGGCAATAGCCAGCGGCACACCGGCGCCGTGGTCGCGAATACTGATCGTAAGGTCGTCCACATCCCAATCCAGTTGCACTTCCAGGCCCTCGGGGCAGGCATCGGCAGCGTTGTTCAACAAGTTGAGCAAGGCCTGGGTCAAGTCCGGCGGCGGCGCCATGCGCGGCACACTGCCCTGGCCCAACAGGTGGAAACGGTAACTGGCTTCGGGGCGCATCAGGTGCCAGCGGTTCAGGGCTTCGTCGAGCCACTGGGTCACGTCCTGCATCTCCACCGCCAGGCGGCGATTGGCTTCGGCAGCACGCACCAGTTGCTGCAAGGTCTGCTTGCACTGCTTGACCTGTTCGCGCAGTACGCCGAGATCCTCTTGCAGCGCCGGGTCGTGATGGTCCTGGGTCATTTCGTTGAGCAGCACGCTCATGGTCGCCAGCGGCGTGCCCAGCTCATGGGCGGCACCCGCGGCCTGGGTGGCGACGGCCAGCAGTTGCTGGTCGCGCAGGCCCTCTTCGCGGCGGATGGCGCGCAACTCTTCCTGACGGCGCAGCTCTTCGGCCATGCGCGCAGCGAAGAAGGTGATGACCGCAGCGGACAACGCGAAGCTCAGCCACATCCCGTAGATCTGCAGGTTTTCCCGTGCAATGGGGAAGGTCTGCAAGGGGTAGAACTGCGCCAGCAACAGCGTGTACAGGGTCAGCGCGATGCCCGACAGCACCACCGAATAGCGCCACGGCAAGGTCACGGCGGCGATGGTCAGTGGCACCAGGTAATACGAAACGAACGGGTTGGTGGAACCGCCCGAGAAATAAAGCAACACACTGTGGATAAACAGGTCGCAGGCCAGTTGCAGCGCGTATTCGAGTTCGGTCACCGGCCAGGTGGTGCGCAGCCGGATCGCGGTGAACACACACAGCACGGTGGAAAAGCACAGGGTCACGCCCAATTGCAGCCACGGCAGAGGCAGCAGGTCGAACCAATAGGCGAGCCCGACGGAGCCGGCCTGCGCGGCCAGTACCAGGGTACGAATGAACGTCAGGCGCCAGAGGTTCTGGCGAGTGGCGGAAGTCAGTTTTACGGCGGCGAGCATGAGCTCTCCCGATGAGCGCTGCAGGCGGATCGGCAGGAGTATAAACGAAGCAGCACCGCCGACACGGCGCGTGTGGCTCTTTGACGCAGGGCGGACAAATGACCGTTCGTCGGCAGCGCCCCAACCTGTAGCTAATGTGTAAACCCGAAGAACCCAACGTGACCGTCTACAGTCATACCGATACGACCCCCCTAAGGAGCTTCCATGTCTCGTTTCATTCGCAGTGCAGCCATCGTCACCCTCAGCGTCGGCAGCCTCGCCAGCCTTCAGGCCATGGCCGCCGATGAGCTGCATTACAACCAGATTGCCCTGCGCGCCGAGGTCAGCCAGGAGGTGGCCCGCGACAAGATGATCGTCACGCTGTACACCGAATCCCAGAACAGCGACCCGGCCAAGCTCGCTGCCGAAATCACTACCACCCTGAACAAGGCCCTCGACCAGGCCCGCGAAGTCAAAGGCGTGACCCTGCGCCAGGGCAGCCGCAACAGCTACCCGATCTACGACAACAAGAACCAGAAGATCACCGGCTGGCGTGAACGCGCCGCGTTGCGCTTGGAGAGCGCGGACTTCCCGGCGCTGTCCAAGCTCACCGGCGAACTGCTGAACACCTTGAAGATGGAAAACATGGATTTCACCATCGCCGACGCCACGCGCAAGTCCAGTGAAGATGCGCTGCTCAAGGAAGCGGTCACCGCATTCAAGGCACGCGCACAGTTGGCCACCGATGCACTGGGCGGCAAGGGCTACAAGATCGTCAACCTGAACCTCAACACCAATGGTTACCCCATGCCTTACGCCCGTGCCGGGATGATGATGAAAGGTGCCCTGGCCGATTCGGCCCCTACCCCTGAAGTGGAAGCCGGCACCAGCCAGGTCAGCATGACCGCCGATGGCGTGATCGAAGTGCTGCAACAATAAAGTACTGACTGAAGCAAACGGGTTCCTGAAAACTCACTGAGTAGCGAACCCGTTCTCTGACAGATTGGCATCTGGCGCGGCCTTGAGGACGCGCCTTTTTTATCGGTGCAGCCGTAACTTCATAAATCAGAACACATGGCGCATTACACGCCTCTTCATTCTCCCCCCCCCTACCGCACGCTGAATACGCGCCTTTATCCGACGAAGTCATGCAATCAGCCGCCAGGTCTTTTCAGTAGATGTCAGCCGCAACCATGTGTAACGAGAACAAAGCCAAAAGCAGGAACGTCAGTACGATCATTTTCCACGCAAGTATCGAATACATAATCGCCAGGGAGGCTAATTTACGGAGATCGATACCGAATGATTACATCTGCCTCAAACACTCTTCCCACATCCATGCCAAATGGGCCTCGCACCTCACCAGAGCTCGCCACCCAGCCTTCCCGCAATAACACAGAACATGCACCCCGGCAAAAAAGCCCAAGGAGAAAACACCATCACCAAACACTGATCCCCGGTCTACCGTATAACCCAGGGGTGGATAAATACATCGCTAAAGCCACTGAAGGTTTTAAAACGCCGAGCCAAAGTACCGCTGAAATTATCAAGGCCGAGTTGAAAACACGGTGGCGCAAGGACATTGATCCTGATAACACGTTTATTGTCACGTTGAACTACGACCCCAAGCAGCCAAAACCCAGGGGTGGCAAAGTCTTAAACAAAATATCGCTGACCAAAGCCGCGTTACATAACGTACAGCGCGCCAATAAGAAAGACGAACACCAGACGGAGTCCGAAAAACAGCGGTCGACCCTGCACACCTGGCTCAACCGGATGGCGCCGTTGAACCCTTTGTCGGTGCTGGAGAATAAGATTGACCCGCTGGCGCAACCGCAGAAGACCTACGAAGGCATCTTTGTCGGGGCGGCCCCCGGCCAGAGGGAGGTTTATGGCGCTACAAACCTGCTGCGCGAGACCCCAGCCGCCTTCCGGGAGATCGTGTGGAACACCGAACGGAGCAAACCCTACACCGACTTCCTGAATAGCTTTTGGCCTGCCCATCAAAGCAAATACGAACAAATGAGCAAAGCATCCCTGGTGGGTGCTGCCCTGCGGCAATTTGAGAACAACAGTTTGAAGGCAAGTGATACCGACCTGGTCATGCGCGCCGCCGGCCTGCCGTCGAATACCACTTGGGAGCGTCTGAAACTGGACGATCTGGCCCCCGCCACCCGCAAAGACCCCGATGTGGAAGTAGGGCTGTTGAGCATCAACGGCTTCAAGTCCACGGACTTGCTCTACATCACCGACAAGAAGCCCCAATTGGGTGACGACGGCACCCCCATCAACCGTACGTTGCTGTACATCCCGGGAAACTCCTCGCCGATTCATACGTTCGACAGCCACGCCCGGATGAAGACATGGCTGGCTGAACAGGCTGTCGACCCGGTCAAGCGTGAAGCGCTATCGATGCACTTCCGCTTGCGCGACCAGGCTGATCGTTTCTTCTCCGAAGGCGTCAATCAAACGTTGGTCGGTGTCAGCGGCTGGACCAAAAAAAATGCACCCGATGCCGGGCCTCTCGAACGGCTGAACGAATTCGATCCGCAACAATTCATCACCACCGAACCACTGTCCGGCGACCCGTTCGCGGTCATGACCCAGCGACAGAAAGAACGCTCATACGCCGACGCCGAAACCGAGATCACCACGGACGGCGACGTCACCAAAGCCACCCTCCTGGAAGTGCTGGAGAACACCAGCAAAATCGCCTTGATGATGACCCCGCTGGCCATGGTCATGCCAGAAGTGGCGATAGGGCTGGAGGTGTTTTACGCTGCCGCCGGCGCAGTGGAGGCCGGGGTTGGCGCCGACGACCTCAAGCATGGCAAGCAAGGCGGCGCAGACCATATTGTGTTCGGTGTGCTGAATGCACTGCCTAGCGTCGTCCATGGCGCCAGCAAACTGGTCACCGGTGCCGCCGAGGGCGAAGTCGTCGCAGCGAATGCCGCAGAAGAACTATCGCCACCCTCACGCGAAATCCCGGAAAAGCCCGTCGACATCAAGCCCCGCGCCGAGGAAAACGTTGCCAACCGTCTCCGCCCGTCCCAGGCCGCCGATATCAGCGCCTATGCAATCCCGGATGGCGAACGCGTTATTGAAGGCTTGCAGGCAAATGCAAAAGGCATGCATCAGCTTAAAGATGCTTCCGGCGTAGACCGGTGGTTCATCCGCTACACCGACGCTACGGGTATGCCCAAGGTCTACGAGATCAGAAGCGACTTCAAACTGCGCGACGACTACGTTCAGATCATCGACCCACAAACCCGCAAGCCGGTGATGACCGTGCATTCCACCGGCGATGGTGAGTGGGCACCGGGTATCGGCCCAGGAGGTGCCCGCGAGTGGCCATGGAAAAAAAAGATCCCAGCACCGACCCAGGATGAAGTCCTGAACAAAGTCCCCAGCGTTTCGAGTCAGTTTGTTGAAGTAGATGGCACCCAGATGGCAGGGGCAAAAATCTTTGACAAGTACGTCAATGCCGACACAAAAACCAACTTCACTTTTTCCAGTGAGCACTATGAACAAGGTAGCGAGATCAAGCGTAGGCTGAAGATCGATTGGGCGGCCAATGACGGCGTGTATTCGGTGTCAGACTCCGAAAGGGCAATCCCGTCAGAGTTCGGGGCCGGCGAGTACGCGCCGAACTTCATCAAAGACCTGCACCGTAGCCCCTACACGCTGCGCGTTGGCGCAAACGAAATTGAAATGGACTTCAACAAACTCAAGGCCAGCTTTGAAAATCCACCTGCAAACCTGGAGGACAGCTTCCTGCGAGACAACCTCGCCAAATTTGAACAAGCAGTGCCCGATCCAGAACTGCGCGCGCGGATTTCCGAAGTTGCCCACCAGGGAGCAGCAGCGTCCACGTGGCAGGAGCTGGGTCCCCCCCTGCTCAAGGACAACTACTTGACCAGTGCGGGTGACCGTCACTTTCTCATCGACTACAACCCGGCGGCCGGAGACGCCGACGTCACGATCTCTGCCAAGTGGAAGCTGACTGATACAGACTCCGCTGAGCTCGAGCCCATCAAGGATATGGACATCTCATCGACGCGCACTTTCAAGATCCGCAAGAGCAGCGGGGCAGAAGGTGATCGATTCAAAATTGAAGGTCCCTCGAATTCCCGCCTGCAACTGTCGGTAGGGTAATAACGATAGAACGTTCTCGACTGACCTGAAAAGCCTGAACGGCGGTAACCTCGGTGACCGCCGTTTTTTGTCTGGGCAACTTTGTATGCCTGCCACTTCAGGAGTCTCCATGGAAAGAATCACCTTAAAACCACTGCTCCTCGCCGCTGGCCTGCTGGCCTTTATGCCGCTGGCCCAGGCCGCCAGCACGTTGGTCTACTGCTCCGAAGCCAGCCCCGCCGGTTTCGACCCCAGCCAGTACACCAGCGGCACCGATTTTGATGCCTCGGCGGAAACCGTGTTCAACCGCCTGACCCAGTTCAAGCGCGGCGGCACCGAAGTCGAGCCCGGCCTGGCGACCCATTGGGAGGTGTCCAAAGACGGCCTGACCTACACCTTCCACCTGCGCGATGGCGTCAAGTTCCACACCACCGATTTCTTCACACCTTCCCGCGACTTCAACGCCGATGACGTGCTGTTCACCTTCAACCGCTTGCTGGACGCCGACAGCCCGTTTCGCAAGGCTTACCCCTCCGAGTCACCGTACTTCACCGACATGGGCCTGAACACCACGATCAAGAGCGTCGACAAACTCGACGAGCACACCGTGCGCTTCAACCTGAACAATGTCGACGCCGCCTTCGTACAAAACCTGGCGATGAGTTTCGCCTCGGTGCAGTCCGCCGAGTACGCAGCTCAATTGCTGAAGGAAGGCAAGGCCGAAGACATCAACCAGAAGCCGGTAGGCACCGGGCCGTTTGTGTTCAAGCGCTACCAGAAGGACTCGCAGATTCGCTATGTGGCCAACAAGCACTATTGGAAGCCCGAGGATGTGAAGCTCGACAACCTGGTATTCGCCATCACCCCGGATGCCGCGTCACGCCTGCAGAAACTCAAGGCCGGCGAATGCCAGGTCAGTGGCTATCCGCGCCCCGCCGACATCGAGGTGATGAAACAGGACCCCAACCTGCGCGTGCTGCAGCAAGCCGGTTTCAACCTGGGCTTCCTGGCCTACAACGTGACCCACCCGCCGCTGGACCAGCTCAAGGTGCGCCAGGCCCTGGACATGGCTATCGACAAACCCGCGATCATCAAGGCCGTTTACCAAAGCGCCGGACAATTGGCGCAGAACGCCTTGCCACCGGCGCAGTGGTCTTATGACCCGACCATCAAGGACGCCCCCTACGATCCGACCAAGGCTCGGGCGCTACTAAAAGAAGCAGGGGTTGCACCAGGTACGACCATCAACCTGTGGGCCATGACCGTGCAACGGGCTTCCAACCCGAATGCGCGCATGTCGGCGCAAATGATCCAGCAGGACTGGGACAAGATCGGCATCAAGGCCAACATCGTCAGTTATGAATGGGGCGAATACATCAAGCGCGCCAAGAATGGTGAGCACGATGCGATGATTTACGGCTGGACCGGCGACAACGGCGACCCGGATAACTGGCTCGGCGTGCTCTACAGTTGTGCTGCGGTCAAGGGCAGCAACTACGCCAAATGGTGTAACCCAGCCTACGACAAACTTGTCCAGCAAGCCAAACTCAGCAGCGATCGCGAGCAGCGCATAAAGTGGTATCAGCAAGCACAAAAAATCCTTAAGGAACAAGTACCTATAACGCCTATTGCAAACTCGACGGTTTTCCAACCCCTGCGAAAAGAAGTGCGCGACTTCAAGATCAGCCCGTTTGGATTGACACCTTTCTACGGCGTGAGTCTAGATAAGTAACAGCCGCGCCCCAACCGGGTGCGCCAGGCGCGCCATATGGGTCTTTTTGGTGCGCCTTGCGCACCGAAAAAACCCTCTAAACATGCCCATTTGTGTCAAAACTTTCATAATTGCGACATTCGTGTACGTTCGTACCACTCTTTGCCGCTTGCAACCGTTCAGCATCTTGCAATGGGTATGGCCCCTGCATAAGTATCCGCAGGCCGACTCACGAGGTCGCCCTCACCACCAAAAATGACAACAAATCATGAGGCCAACATGCTTAAACACGCAGTCCTTCCGTTATTAGTGAGCGCTGGCCTTATGGCCGCCGCCCCCTTTGCCCATGCGGCAACTAACCTGGTGTTCTGCTCCGAAGGGAGCCCGGCCGGTTTCGATCCAGGCCAGTACACCACCGGAACAGACTTCGATGCTTCGGCCGAAACCATGTTCAACCGCCTGAGCCAGTTCGAACGCGGCGGCACCGCTGTGATTCCTGGCCTGGCCACCAGCTGGGACGTGTCCCCGGATGGCCTGACGTATACCTTCCATTTGCGCGAAGGCGTCAAGTTCCACACCACCCCGTACTTCAAGCCCACTCGTGAATTCTCGGCTGACGACGTACTGTTCACCTTCAACCGGATGATCAATAAAGACGATCCATTCCGTAAAGCCTACCCCACCGAGTTCCCGTACTTCACGGACATGGGGATGGACACCAACATCAAGAACATCGAGAAAATCGATGACCACACCGTCAAGTTCACCCTTGGCACCGTGGACGCCGCTTTTATCCAAAACCTGGCGATGAGCTTCGCGTCGATCCAGTCGGCTGAATACGCCGCCCAACTGTTGAAGGAAGGCAAAGCCCCGGACATCAACCAGAAGCCGATCGGCACTGGCCCGTTCGTGTTCAAGAGCTACCAGAAAGACTCGAACATCCGTTACACCGGCAACAAGGACTACTGGAAGCCTGAAGACGTCAAGATTGACAACCTGATCTTCGCCATCACCACCGACCCATCGGTACGCATCCAGAAGCTCAAGAAAAACGAATGCCAGATCACCTTGTTCCCACGTCCGGCCGACCTCAAGGCGCTGGGCGAAGACAAGGACCTGAAACTGCCGCACCAGGCCGGTTTCAACCTGGGTTACGTTGCTTACAACGTCATGGACAAGATCAAGGGCAGCGACCAGCCTAACCCGCTGGCAGACCTGCGCGTGCGCCAGGCGCTGGACATGTCGGTGAACAAGCAGCAGATCATCGACTCCGTCTACCAGGGCGCCGGTCAACTGGCCGTCAACGCCATGCCACCGACTCAATGGTCCTACGACACCACCATCAAGGATGCCAAGTACGATCCCGAGAAAGCCAAAGCACTGCTCAAGGAAGCCGGCGTCAAGGAAGGTACCGAGATCGTCCTGTGGGCCATGCCGGTCCAGCGTCCGTACAACCCGAATGCCAAGCTGATGGCTGAAATGCTGCAGAACGACTGGTCCAAGATCGGCCTGAAGGTCAAGATCACCAGCTACGAATGGGGCGAGTACATCAAACGCTCCAAAGGCGGCGAGAACCAGGCCATGATCATTGGCTGGAGCGGCGACAACGGTGACCCGGACAACTGGCTGAACGTGCTGTTCGGCTGTGATTCGCTGGCCGGTAACAACTTCTCCAAATGGTGCGACAAGAAATTCGACGGCATTGTCAAAGAAGCCAAGGCCACATCGGATGTCGCCAAACGCACCGAGCTGTACAAGCAGGCGCAACATATCCTCAAAGATGCAGTCCCGATGACACCTATCGCGCACTCGACGGTGTATCAACCCATGCGCAACTCCGTGCAGGACTTCAAGATCAGCCCGTTTGGCTTGAACTCCTTCTACGGCGTGAGCGTAAGCGGCAAGTAAGGATCACTGGCGGCGGCGTTTCAGAACGTCGCCGTTATTACATCCGCCTGGACCGTAGGAAACAGACCACATTCGCAATCGCTGCCGTCCTACGGTAACGAACTGCGATTTGCGACTCCGTTGCCTACAAGGTCAGTCAGATTTGACGCATTTACTGCGAAGTCCGCGACCCATAACGTCGTAGGACAGCAGAGGCATCTAATTCGGAAAGGCACTTGCTGCGAGTGGGATCAGTGATGTCTCCCTGGCCGAAAGCCCGGGTGATTGCTCGCTGATGACAACTACAAACAAGGATCGGGATCGTCATGCGCCATACCACCGTTCTATCCGCAATTTTTGGCACCAGCCTGCTGGCTGTGGCCACGATGGGCCAAGCCGCCGACAAGAAGAGCCTGGTGTTCTGCTCCGAAGGCAGCCCGGCAGGGTTCGACACCGCGCAATACACCGCCGCCACCGACAACGATGCCGCCGAGCCGCTGTACAACCGGCTGGTCGAGTTTGAAAAGGGCGAGACCAACGTGGTGCCTGGCCTGGCGACCAAGTGGGAGGTTTCCGAAGACGGCCTGACCTACACCTTCCATCTGCGCGAAGGGGTGAAATTCCACAGCAACAAGGAATTCAAGCCAACGCGAGACTTCAACGCCGACGACGTGCTGTTCACCTTCAACCGCATGCTTGACCCCGACCATCCGTTTCGCAAGGCCTACCCCACCGAGTTTCCGTACTTCAACGGGATGAGCCTGAACAAGAACATCGCCAAGGTCGAGAAGACCGGCCCACACACCGTGGTGATGACGCTCAACACGATCGACGCCGCGTTCGTGCAGAACATCGCCATGAGCTTTGCCGCCATCCTGTCGGCCGAATACGCCGAGCAGTTGCTCAAGGACGGTAAGCCCAGCGACATCAACCAGAAGCCGATCGGCACTGGGCCCTTTGTATTCCAGCGCTACCAGAAAGACTCGCAGATCCGCTTTGTGGCCAACAAACAGTACTGGGACCCGAGCAAGGTCAAGCTGGACCAACTGATTTTCGCCATCAACACCGACGCCTCGGTGCGCGTGCAAAAGCTCAAGGCCGGGGAATGCCAGGTCACCCTGCATCCGCGTCCGGCCGATGTCGACGCCCTCAAGGCCGACCCGAACCTGAAACTGCTGACCAAGCCCGGTTTCAACCTCGGCTACATCGCCTACAACGTGCGCCACAAGCCGTTCGACCAGCTTGAAGTGCGCCAGGCGCTGGACATGGCAGTGAACAAGCAGAGCATCCTCAATGCCGTGTACCAGGGCGCGGGGCAATTGGCAGTCAACGCCATGCCGCCGACCCAGTGGTCCTACGACGACAGCATCAAGGACGCCGCCTACAACCCGGAAAAAGCCAAGGAACTGCTCAAGGCCGCCGGCGTGAAGGAAGGCACCGAGATCACCCTGTGGGCGATGCCGGTGCAGCGGCCGTACAACCCCAACGCCAAGCTGATGGCCGAGATGCTGCAAAGCGACTGGGCGAAGATCGGCCTCAAGGTCAAGATCGTCAGCTACGAGTGGGGCGAATACATCAAGCGCACCAAGAACGGTGAGCACGATATCAGCCTGATCGGCTGGACCGGCGACAACGGTGACCCGGACAACTGGCTGGGCACTCTCTACAGCTGCGACGCCATCGGCGGGAACAACTACTCCATGTGGTGTGACCCGGCGTACGACAAGCTGATCAAGCAAGCCAAGGTCGTCACCGACCGCGAACAAAGGACTGTTCTGTACAAACAGGCGCAGCAACTGCTTAAAGCGCAGGTGCCTATCACGCCCGTCGCCCACTCGACGGTCAACCAGCCGTTAAGCGCCAAAGTCGAAGGTTTCAAAGTGAGCCCCTTCGGCCGCAACGTGTTCTCAGGCGTCAGTATCACCCCCTAAAAAAATAACCGGATTTGCAGAGAGCGAAGTTGGCTCTCTCGCAAACGTGCAGCCTTGTTTTGGGAATTTTCCTACAGCAAACGTTTGCAATAGCTTGATCGAGTTACACACCCAATAGCCGGTTCACCTAAAAAGACCGGCATAAAAAAGAGAACCAAAGGAGCTTCACCCATGAAACTGAGCAGCAAAGCGCTTCTGGCCTTGGCCATCAGCAGCATCACGGCCACCGCCTATGCGGACACTCAGAGCCAGGACTTCGTGCCTACCACCCTGGCCGGCACCAGCGCGCAAAGCGAAGCCAAAGGCTTTATCGACGGTCAAAGCCTGGGCGGTACCACTCGCAACTGGTTCTCCAGCGAGAAGAAATTCCGCGGCCAGCGCTTTACCTATGAGAAGCACGGTCAGGCACGCACTGACGCCAACCGCACGAACTGGGTGCAAGGCACCATTCTCAACTACTCCTCGGGCTTCACCCAAGGCACCGTGGGCGTGGCCACCGAAGTGGCGGCCTACAACGCTGTAGTCCTGGACCGTAGCAAGCGTGATATCAAGGGCGGTTCCAACCGTACCCTGGCTGACTCCGACGGTGATGCAGTAGGCCAATGGAGCAAACTGGGCTTGGCTAACGTCAAGTTCCGCGTGTCCAACACCACCTTGACCGCCGGTCGCCAGAACTTCAGCAGCGGAATCGTCGACACTATCGGCAACCGTGCCCTGCCTTCGAGCTTCGAAGGTGTGAGTTTCAACAGTGAAGAGTTCAGCAACCTGTCGTTCCAGGGCGGCATCTTCGATCGCGTTTCGCCGCGTACCGAACAAAGCCTGTCGAAATTCCGTTCCGAGTACGGCAATGGCCAGGAAACCGACAAGGTCAAAACCCTGGGCTTCAACTACCAGCCGTTCAAAAGCCTGAAAACCAGCGTGTTCGCCGCCAACGTTGAAGACTTCTGGAACCAGTACTACTTCGGCGCTACCCACGAACTGGGTGATGCACAGACCCTGGCACTGACCACCGGCCTGAACTACTACAAAACCACCGACACCGGCAGCAAGAAGATGGGCAACATCGACAACGACACTTACTCGTTGTCCCTGGGGCTGACCCACCAGGCTCACAGCCTGACCTTCTCGTACCAGGAAGTTAACGGTGACGAGTACTTCGACTACCTGCACGAAACCAACGGCATCTACCTGGCCAACTCCCTGACCTCGGACTTCAACAGCCCGAACGAGAAGTCCTTCCAGGTCGCCTACGCCATCAACATGGCCGAATACGGCGTGCCAGGCCTGAAGTTCAACGTCTACTCGGCGCGCGGCTGGGGCATCGACGGTACTCACTACAACGGTACCGCCTACGGTGAAGCCGGCGCTTCGCGTAGCGACCTGCGCCTGATGGACGGTGAGAAACACCAGGAATACGGCGTTGGCACGTCCTACGCGATTCAGAGCGGCCCACTCAAGGCCACCACCATCCGTGGCACCTACGTGACTCACCGCGCCAGCGCGCAACAAGCTGATGGCAACATCAAAGAGTTCCGCCTGGTCACCACCATCCCGTTCAACATCCTTTAATTAGCGCCAGGTAGACGGCGGGCTCAATCCGAGCCCGCCGTCTACGCTTGTCTGGTCCCATCGATTGCAGAGGGCTCCGAATGAAAATGCTCCCGCTACAAGCCGCTATTGCCGCTGCGCTGTTGAGCGTTGCGATCGGCGTTTCGGCCAAACCGCTGGTGGTCTGCACCGAAGCCAGCCCGGAAGGTTTCGACCCGGTCCTGTACACCACCGCCGTCACAGCTGACGCCGCCGCTGAAACCATGTTCAACCGCCTGGTGGACTTCAAGCCCGGCACCACCGAAGTGATTCCCGCACTGGCCAAGGCCCTGCCGGACATCAGCGCCGATGGCCTGACCTACACCTTCCACCTGCGTGACGACATCAAGTTCCACACCACCGACTACTTCAAACCCACGCGCAACCTGAACGCCGACGACGTGCTTTGGAGCTTCCAGCGCCAACTGGACCCGAAACACCCGTGGCACACCAAGTCCAACGTGGGCTACCCCTACTTCGAAAGCATGGGCTTCAAGGAACTGCTCAAGAGCGTCGAGAAGACTGACGACCACACCGTGGTCTTCACCCTGACCCGCCCTGAAGCACCGTTCCTGGCCGACCTGGCCATGGCGTTTTCCTCGATTCACTCTGCCGAATACGCCGACCAGTTGCTCAAGTCCGGCAAGACCGATGACCTCAATGCCAAGCCCATCGGCACCGGCCCGTTCATCTTCACCCGCTACGCCAAGGACGCCCAAGTGCGTTTCAAGGCCAACCCGGACTACTTCCGTGGCAAGCCGCCGGCCGACCCGCTGATCCTGGCGATCACCACCGACAACAACGTGCGCCTGCAGAAGCTCAAGGCCAACGAATGCCAGATCGCGCTGTATCCGAAGCCGGATGACATCCCAAGCATCAAGAAAGACCCGAACCTGAAGGTCGATGAACTGGCGGCGATGACCACCAGCTACACAGCCCTGAACACCACCCACAAGTACATGAGCGACGCCCGCGTTCGTCACGCGATCAATATCGCGTTCGACAAGGCTGGCTACACTGAAGCCCTGTACGGCAAAGGCAATGCGGTGGTCGGCACCGGCCCGTATCCGCCGACCCTGCTGGGCTTCAATGACAAGTTGAAAAACCCGCCACGTGACCTCGATAAGGCCCGCGCCCTGCTCAAGGAAGCTGGCGTACCAGAAGGCACCGAGTTCACCCTGTTCACCCGTAACGGCGGCGGGCCGACCAACCCTAACCCGATGCTCGGCGCCCAGCGCATGCAGGCCGACCTGGCGCAAATTGGCCTGAAGGTCAACATCAAGGTCATGGAATGGGGCGAAATGCTCAAGCGCGCCAAAGCCGGCGAACATGACATGGTGTCCGCGGGCTGGGCCGGTGATAACGGCGACCCAGACAACTTCCTTACACCGAACCTGAGTTGCGATGCAGCGAAAAACGGCGAAAACTACGCTCGCTGGTGTAACAAAGAATTTCAGGATTTGATCGACAAGGCGCGCGCCATCGCTGAACCCACCCAGCGCGCTGCACTCTATGAACAAGCACTGGACGTTTTCGACAAGGACCAACCATGGATTCCCATGGCTTACCCGAAAATGTTCACCGCCATGCGTAAAAACGTCGAGGGTTATACCCAAAGCCCGCTGACGACCAATAACTTCGCCACCACCCAGGTGAAGTAAATAAGAAAAACGCTCGGCACCGTCGACCTTGACGGTGCCGGACTTGCCTAACCGGCTGATTGAGGTACACCACAAGATGTTTAGTTTTATTGCCCGCCGATTGGGGTTATTGATCCCCACGTTTTTCGGCATCACGTTGCTGACATTTGCGTTGATTCGCATGATCCCCGGCGACCCCGTCGAAGTCATGATGGGCGAGCGACGCGTCGACCCCGAGATGCACGCACAGGCAATGGAACGCCTCGGCCTTAACAAGCCGCTGTATGCGCAATACCTGGACTATGTGGGCAAGCTCGCCCATGGCGACCTTGGCGAATCGCTGCGCACGCGGACCAGCGTGTGGACCGAGTTCACCGCCCTCTTCCCGGCGACCCTGGAACTGTCCATGGCCGCCCTGTTGTTCGCCGGCATCCTGGGCCTGTTGGCCGGGGTGATCGCGGCCCTGAAGCGAGGATCCCTGTTCGACCATGGGGTGATGGGCATCTCCCTGGCGGGATATTCGATGCCGATCTTCTGGTGGGGCCTGATCCTGATCATGTTCTTCTCGGTAAGCCTGGGCTGGACCCCGGTTTCCGGGCGTATCGACCTGCTCTACGACATCGAGCCGCGCACCGGCTTCATGCTGATCGACACCCTGCTGGCTGACGAGCCGGACGCCTTCTGGGATGCGCTGCACCACCTGATCCTGCCGGCCATCGTGCTCGGCACCATCCCTTTGGCAGTGATCGCGCGGATGACCCGTTCGTCGATGCTCGAAGTGCTGCGCGAAGACTACATCCGTACCGCCAAGGCCAAAGGCCTGTCGCCTGCACGCGTGGTGTTCGTCCACGGCCTGCGTAACGCGCTGATCCCGGTGCTGACCGTGGTTGGCCTGCAAGTCGGCACCCTGCTGGCCGGTGCGGTTTTGACCGAAACCATCTTCTCGTGGCCCGGCATCGGCAAATGGCTGATCGAAGCCATTGGCGCGCGGGACTACCCGGTGGTGCAAAACGGCATCCTGCTGATCGCCTGCCTGGTGATCCTGGTGAACTTCGTGGTGGATATCCTCTACGGCTTCGCCAACCCACGCATCCGTCACCAGCGCTGAGATCATGACCATGACCACACCTACTCCCGTGTCAGCAGTCGATCAAAGCCTGCTGTATCCGTCCCCGTACAAAGAATTCTGGCAAGCCTTCTCCAAGAACAAAGGCGCGGTCGCCGGCCTGCTGTTCATGTTGCTGATCGTGTTCTGCGCGCTCTTCGCCCCTTGGGTGGCGCCGCATAACCCGAGCGAGCAGTACCGCGACTTCCTGCTGACCCCGCCGTCATGGCTGGAAGGCGGGCAGATCCAGTTCCTGCTCGGCACCGACGAACTGGGCCGTGACTTGCTCTCGCGCCTGATCCAGGGTTCGCGCCTGTCGCTGCTGATCGGCTTGTCGTCGGTGGTGATGTCGCTGATCCCGGGCATCCTGCTGGGTCTGTTCGCCGGGTTCTTCCCGCGCCTGCTGGGCCCGACCATCATGCGCCTGATGGACATCATGCTGGCCCTGCCGTCCCTGCTGCTGGCGGTTGCCATTGTCGCGATCCTCGGCCCTGGCCTGATCAACACCGTGATCGCCATTGCGATCGTGTCCTTGCCGTCCTATGTCCGCCTGACCCGTGCTGCGGTGATGGGCGAACTGAACCGCGACTACGTGACCGCCGCACGCCTGGCCGGTGCCGGCCTGCCACGCCTGATGTTCATCACCGTGCTGCCTAACTGCATGGCACCGCTGATCGTACAGGCCACCCTGAGTTTCTCCTCGGCGATCCTCGATGCCGCGGCCCTGGGCTTCCTCGGCCTTGGCGTACAACCGCCAACCCCGGAGTGGGGCACCATGCTGGCTTCGGCCCGTGACTACATCGAACGCGCCTGGTGGGTGGTGAGCCTGCCTGGCTTGACCATTTTGCTCAGCGTGCTGGCAATCAACTTGATGGGTGACGGCCTGCGCGATGCGCTGGACCCGAAACTCAAGAACGCCGCCTGAGGAGATTCCCATGTCACTGTTAGAAATCAAGAATCTCAACGTGCGCTTCGGCGACAAGACCGCCGTGCCGGTGGTCGATGGCCTCGACATCAGTGTCGACAAAGGCGAAGTACTGGCAATCGTTGGCGAGTCTGGCTCGGGTAAATCCGTGACCATGATGGCGCTGATGGGCCTGATCGAGCACCCCGGCATCGTCACTGCTGACGCCCTGAACTTCGACGGCAAGGACATGCTCAAGCTGAGCAACCGCCAGCGCCGCCAAATCGTCGGCAAAGACCTGGCAATGGTGTTCCAGGACCCGATGACCGCGCTGAACCCCAGCTACACCGTGGGTTTCCAGATTGAAGAAGTGCTGCGCCTGCACTTGAAAATGTCCGGCAAGCAAGCACGCAAGCGCGCTATTGAGCTGTTGGAAAAGGTTGAGATCCCAGGCGCTGCCAGCCGGATGGACGCCTACCCGCACCAACTGTCCGGCGGTATGAGCCAGCGTGTGGCCATCGCCATGGCGATTGCCGGCGAGCCCAAGTTGCTGATCGCCGACGAACCGACCACCGCATTGGACGTGACCATCCAGGCGCAGATCATGGACCTGCTGCTGGCGTTGCAGAAAGAGCAGAACATGGGCCTGGTGCTGATCACCCACGACCTCGCCGTCGTGGCGGAAACCGCCCAGCGTGTGTGTGTGATGTACGCCGGCCAGGCGGTGGAAGTCGGCCAGGTGCCGCAACTGTTCGACATCCCGGCACACCCCTACAGCGAAGCGCTGCTCAAGGCGATCCCCGAGCACAGCCTCGGCGCCACGCGCCTGGCCACGCTGCCGGGTATCGTGCCCGGCCGCTATGACCGCCCGCAGGGTTGCCTGCTGTCGCCGCGCTGCCCGTACGTGCAGGAAAGCTGCCGCCAGACCCGCCCAGGTCTTGACCCTAAATCCAACAGCCTAGCGCGCTGCTTCTACCCCTTGAACCAGGAGGTGGCGTAATGGCCGTCGTTCTTACCGCCCGCGACCTGACCCGTCACTACGAAGTGTCCCGTGGCCTGTTCAAGGGCCACGCACTGGTACGCGCGCTCAATGGTGTGTCGTTCGAGCTGGAAGCCGGCAAGACCCTTGCGGTCGTGGGCGAATCCGGTTGCGGCAAATCCACCCTGGCCCGCGCGCTGACGCTGATTGAGGAACCGTCCTCGGGGTCCCTGAAAATCGCCGGCCAGGAAGTCGCCGGCGCCGACAAGGCCCAGCGCAAGCAATTGCGCAAAGACGTGCAGATGGTGTTCCAGAGCCCGTATGCCTCGTTGAACCCCCGCCAGAAGGTCGGTGATCAACTGGGCGAGCCGCTGCTGATCAACACCAACCTGTCCGCCGCCGAACGTCGCGAAAAGGTCCAGGCGATGATGAAGCAGGTGGGCCTGCGCCCTGAGCATTACCAGCGCTACCCGCACATGTTCTCCGGTGGCCAGCGCCAGCGCATCGCCCTGGCCCGCGCCATGATGCTGCAACCCAAAGTGCTGGTGGCGGATGAGCCGACCTCCGCACTGGACGTATCGATCCAGGCCCAGGTGCTCAACCTGTTCATGGATTTGCAGCAGGAATTCAACACCGCCTATGTGTTCATCTCCCACAACCTGGCGGTGGTGCAGCACGTGGCCGATGACGTGATGGTGATGTACCTCGGCCGCCCGGTGGAAGTGGGCCCCAAGGAAGACATCTACGCCAGGCCTCTGCACCCTTACACCCAGGCACTCCTGTCGGCCACCCCGACCATCCACCCGGACCCGAACAAGCCGAAGATCAAGATCGTTGGCGAGCTGCCTAACCCGCTGAATCCGCCGCCTGGCTGCGCTTTCCACAAGCGCTGCCCGTACGCGACCGAGCGTTGCAGCAGTGAGGAGCCGCTGTTGCGGCCGTTGGATAACCGTCAGGTGGCATGCCACTACGCGGAGCAATTCGTGGCCTGAAGCAGCCCCACCCTCTTGTAGGAGCGAGCTTGCTCGCGAAGATCGTCAACGATAACGCAGCCTTTTCAGGTTTATCGTGGCGCTCTCCGTTTTTTCGCGAGCAAGCTCGCTCCTACAGAGGTTGGGGGTTAACGCGTTCTACAGCCCCTCCCGTCAGGTTGCGCATCAACCGGGCGGGAGGGGCTTTTTTTTGCCAGGTCTACGTCTGGCTATCGCCTTCATCATCCGGGTTGTCATCGTCCGGCTCGTCGGTGGTGGAGTCGTCATCGTCCTTGCTGCCACCTTGGCCCTCGTCGCCTGGCTCCGCTTCGGACTTGGCCAGTTGCAGGACCTTGCCATGCCCACTCTGCGCCGCAGACACTGCCGCCCCACTCTGCACCGGGTTATGTGCCCAGGCCGTCGACATCCCCAACGACAACAGCACCAGTACCTTCAGCAACAACACTAAGCGTTGAACAATATTCATGGTTGATTCCGTCCGGTCAGTAGGTGAATCGCGCACGGCGGCCGTTTAGTACCGCCAGCGTTGACGCTAGTCCCGATGCCGGATTCTTGCCAATCCCCTGCCTGGTCGAAAGCAAAAATGTGAAAGGGGGCTTGCCCCCGATGGCGGAGTGCCAGCCCCCAATGTACGGGCTGACACACTGCTATCGGGGGCAAGCCCCCTCCCACATTCTGTTTGGCGACGCTCAGGAATTAATGGTGCTCGCGAGTAGCCCGGAATTTCACATCCGGCCAACGCTCTTCCATCAGCGCCAGGTTGACCCGTGTCGGCGCCAGGTAGGTCAAGTGACCGCCGCCGTCGACCGCAAGGTTTTCCACAGCCTTGTTGGAGAACTCTTCCAGCTTCTTCTTATCGCTGCAGTCGATCCAACGCGCCGAATACACGGTGATTGGCTCGTAGGAGCACTCAACCTTGTATTCCTCTTTCAAGCGGCTGGCGACCACATCGAACTGCAGCACGCCCACAGCGCCGAGGATGATGTCGTTGCTGCGCTCGGGGAAGAACACTTGGGTCGCGCCCTCTTCCGCCAATTGCTGCAAGCCTTGGCGCAACTGCTTGGATTTCAGCGGGTCGCGCAGGCGCACACGGCGGAACAGTTCCGGGGCGAAGTGCGGAATGCCGGTGAAGCCCAGCGTTTCGCCTTCGGTGAAGGTGTCGCCGATCTGGATAGTGCCGTGGTTGTGCAAGCCAATGATGTCGCCAGCGTAGGCTTCTTCAAGCTGCTCACGCTCGGAGGAGAAGAACGTCAGGGCGTCGCCGATACGCACGTCCTTGCCGGTACGCACGTGGCGCATCTTCATGCCTTTTTCGTATCGGCCGGAACAGATGCGCATAAAGGCGATACGGTCGCGGTGCTTGGGGTCCATGTTCGCCTGGATCTTGAACACGAAACCTGAAAACTTCTCTTCCACCGGTTCCACGGTGCGCTCGTTGGCCACGCGTGGCAGTGGGCGCGGCGCCCAGTCCACCACGGCGTCGAGCACGTGGTCGACCCCGAAGTTGCCCAGGGCCGTACCGAAGAATACCGGGGTCAACTGGCCGTCGAGGAATTCCTGCTGGTTGAACTCATGGCAGGCACCCTGCACCAGTTCCAACTGGTCGACAAAACGGTCGTACTCGTCACCCAGGTGGGCGCGGGCCTCGTCGGAGTCGAGCTTCTCGATGATTTTCACATCCGTACGTTCATGACCGTGGCCGGCGGTGTAGACAATGATGTAGTCGTCGGCCAGGTGGTATACGCCCTTGAAGTCGCGGTAGCAACCAATCGGCCAGGTGATCGGCGCAGCCTTGATCTTCAGGACCGCTTCGATTTCATCGAGCAGTTCGATCGGGTCGCGGATATCGCGGTCGAGTTTGTTGATAAAGCTGACGATCGGCGTATCACGCAGGCGGCACACATCCATCAAGGCGATGGTACGTGGCTCGACGCCCTTACCGCCGTCGAGGACCATCAAGGCCGAGTCCACCGCGGTCAGGGTGCGGTAGGTGTCTTCGGAGAAGTCTTCGTGGCCCGGGGTGTCGAGCAGGTTGATCATGTGATCGCGATACGGAAACTGCATGACCGACGTGGTAATGGAAATACCCCGTTGTTTTTCCATTTCCATCCAGTCGGAGGTGGCATGGCGGTCAGATTTGCGGGATTTCACCGTGCCGGCCACTGCGATCGCCTTGCCCATCAGCAAGAGCTTCTCGGTGATGGTGGTTTTACCGGCATCGGGGTGGGAAATAATGGCGAAAGTGCGGCGTTTCGCGACTTCGGCGGCCTGGTGGGTCATGGGAAATCGCCTGGCAGGTGAGTCAAAAAAGGGCGGCGAGTATAGCGCAAACCCAGGCTGGCGGACCACCGTTCACCCCATTGGGGGTGGCTAAATACTGCCAAGTGTGGAACCTTTTAAAAGGTAGAGACGTCCACTCCCCTGCTACCGCACTCGGAACAGGGGCTGAAAAATCAGCAAGTTAGCCTGACGAGGCTGCGCTCATGGCTTGACCTCATGCCGCTTTTGCCGGCATTGGCAAGCTGCTTTTCGCGACCACATTCGAAGACAGCCAGGAATGGCATGCCACGAAGGAATGTGTTCGCCGACAGAAGAAAAAAGGAGTCCGCCTGTGGCTATTCGCTATGGCAAAGGGCTGATAGGAGGAGCGGTTGTCGTCGCTCTCCTGGCCCTGCTGGTCCACTGGATCGGCATCAACACGATCGAACTGTACCGCGACGATTTATTGTTTTACCTGCAAGCTCATCTGATTCTCGTCCTGGTCTCCATGCTGGCCGCCCTGATTGTGGGCATCCCCGCCGGTATCCTGCTCAGCCGACCGAACATGGTCGGGCGCGCAGAACGCTTCATGCAGATTTTCAACATCGGCAACACCGTCCCTCCCCTGGCCGTACTGGCCATCGCCCTCGGCGTCCTCGGCATCGGCAGCGGCCCGGCCATCTTCGCGCTGTTCCTCGCCTCCTTGCTGCCCATCGTGCGCAACACCTACGAAGGCCTCAAAAACGTTCAAGGCTCGCTGAAAGAAGCCGCCACCGGCATCGGCATGACCCCGCGCCAGGTGCTGTTTCGCGTCGAATTGCCCAACGCCGTGCCGATCATCATCGGCGGTGTGCGCGTGGCCCTGGCGATCAACGTCGGTACCGCGCCGCTGGCGTTCCTGATTGGCGCCAACAGCCTGGGTAGCCTGATTTTCCCCGGCATCGCCCTGAACAATCAGCCGCAACTGCTGCTCGGCGCCGCGTGCACCGCGTTGCTGGCGTTGCTGCTCGACGGCCTGGTGACCATGGCCAGCCGCCTCTGGCTGGAACGCGGGTTGCGTCCGTCTTAAGGCTCGGCAAAGGAAATCACATGAAAAAACTGACTCTGATATTGAGCTGCGTCCTGCTGTTTGCAGGTTTTGCGCACGCCGCTGAAAAACCCGTGATCCGCATCGGCGCCCGGGTGTTCACCGAACAGACCCTGCTCGCCGAAATCACCTCCCAGTACCTGCGCACCAAGGGTTACGACGCCCGTGTGACCGGTGGCCTGGGCAGCAACCTGGCACGCAGTGCCCAGGAAAGCGGGCAACTGGACCTGATCTGGGAATACACCGGCGTGTCGCTGGTGGCCTACAACCACGTCGATGAGAAGCTCGACAGCGCACAGTCCTACGCCAGGGTGAAAGAACTCGACGCGAAAAAAGGCCTGGTCTGGCTGTCGCCGTCGAAATTCAGCAACACCTACGCGTTGGCCCTGCCCGAGAACGTCGCCAAGGAATTCCCGCAGATCAACAGCATCAGTGACCTGACCCAAGCCTTGGCCGAAAAAACCAAAGGCACGCGCCTGGTCGCCCTGGACACCGAATTCGCCAACCGTTCCGACGGCATGGGCGGCATGGTCAAGCTGTATGACATGAACCTCACGCGCAAAAATACCCGGCAGATGGACGCCGGCCTGGTCTATACCGCGCTGCGTAATGGCCAGGTATTTGCCGGCCTGGTCTACACCACTGACGGTCGCCTGAACGCGTTCAAATTGAAGCTGCTGGAAGACGACAAGCACTACTTCCCGGACTACACCGCCGCCCCCGTGGTGCGCCAGGTTTACCTGGACGCGCATCCGCAACTGGAGGCTGACCTCAAGCCCCTGGCCGCGCTGTTCGACGACAAGACCATGCGCGAGTTGAACGCGCGGGTCGACGTCGACCATGAAAGCCCATCCGCTGTTGCCGCCGATTTCCTGCGCCAACATCCGATCAACTAAGAAGGAGAAGACATGGAATTCCTGAACGCCTTTTCCCATCTTGATTGGGCCCAAGTCCTGCACCTGACCTGGCAGCACATCACCCTGGTCGGCATCGCGGTCATCCTCGCGATTGTCGTCGGCGTGCCCCTCGGCGTGCTGATGACCCGCTTCCCAACCCTCGCCGGCCCCCTGCAAGCCAGCGCCACGGTGCTGCTGACCGTACCGTCCATCGCGCTGTTCGGCCTGCTGCTGCCGTTCTACTCCAAATTCGGCCAGGGCCTGGGGCCGATGCCGGCGATCACCGCGGTATTCCTCTATTCCCTGTTGCCGATCATGCGTAACACCTACCTGGCCCTGACAAGTGTGGATCCGGGCATTCGCGAGGCCGCCAAAGGCATCGGCATGACCTTCGGCCAGCGCCTGCGCATGGTCGAACTGCCCATCGCCGTGCCGGTGATCCTCGCCGGGGTGCGCACCGCCGTGGTGATGAACATCGGTGTGATGACCATCGCCGCCACCATCGGCGCCGGCGGCCTGGGTGTACTTATTCTGGCTTCCATCAGCCGCAGCGACATGTCGATGCTGATCGTTGGCGCCGTGTTGGTCAGTCTCCTGGCCATCTTCGCCGACCTGCTTCTGCAATGGCTGCAACGCTCGCTGACTCCAAAAGGACTGCTCAAATGATCGAACTTCAAAACCTGACCAAGACTTTTCAAAGCAACGGCAAAACTGTCTCCGCCGTTAACGACGTAAGCCTGACCGTCAACGAAGGCGAGATTTGCGTATTCCTCGGCCCTTCGGGCTGCGGCAAGAGCACCACGCTGAAAATGATCAACCGCCTGATCAAGCCCACCTCGGGCAAGATCCTGATCAACGGCGAAGACACCACCGACTTGGATGAAGTGACCCTACGCCGCAACATCGGCTATGTGATCCAGCAAATCGGCCTGTTCCCGAACATGACCATCGAGGAAAACATCGTGGTCGTGCCGAAATTGCTCGGCTGGGACAAACAAAAATGCCACGACCGCGCCCGCGAGTTGATGAGCATGATCAAGCTCGAGCCCAAGCAGTATTTGCATCGCTATCCGCGTGAACTGTCCGGCGGCCAGCAACAGCGGATCGGCGTGATTCGCGCACTGGCGGCCGATGCCCCGCTGCTGCTGATGGATGAGCCGTTCGGCGCAGTCGACCCGATCAACCGCGAGATGATCCAGAACGAGTTCTTCGAGATGCAACGCGCGCTGAACAAGACCGTGATCATGGTCAGCCACGACATCGACGAAGCCATCAAGCTGGGTGACAAGATCGCCATCTTCCGCGCCGGCAAGCTGCTGCAGATCGACCATCCGGACACCCTGCTGGCGCATCCGGCCGATGAGTTCGTCAGCAACTTCGTGGGCCAGGACAGCACCCTCAAGCGCCTGCTGCTGGTGAAGGCTGAAGATGCGGCCGACAACGCCCCGTCGGTGAGCCCGGAAACCCCGGTGGCCGAGGCCCTGGAGCTGATGGACGAAACTGACCGCCGTTATGTGGTAGTCACGTGCACCGAGAACAAGGCACTCGGCTATGTACGTCGTCGCGACCTGCACCGTCAGACCGGCACCTGCGGCCAGTACCTGCGTGAGTTCAACGCCACGGCGGCGTACGACGAGCATTTGCGCATCCTGTTGTCACGCATGTACGAGTTCAATCGCTCGTGGCTGCCGGTGATGGATGCGGAGCGGGTGTTCCTGGGTGAGGTGACCCAGGAGTCGATTGCCGAGTACCTGAGTTCCGGTAAGTCGCGTGGGGGCAAGACCAGTATTGTTTCGCCTGCAGAGACTGCCCTGGCCTGATCTGACACAACACGCTTAAAACTGTGGGAGGGGGCTTGCCCCCGATGGCGGTGTATCAGTCAATATATTCATGACTGACACACTGCCATCGGGGGCAAGCCCCCTCCCACATTTGGCCTGTGGTGTGTCAGGGAAATCCCCCTAATTATCCGCCTGCGGGGAACATCAATCCGTCACACCTGTCGGTTACATAAGTAGCTGCACGCGGTCCCGCGACGAACGCGTGCAAAAACGCGACATTTTTAGTTGATCTATGGCCCCTCACGTCCTAAAGTTCGCGCCGAACGTCCATGCTGGAAACGATCCATCCGGCTCAAGTACTGACGACGAGACAGCAAGGCCAAGGGTAGCGATAGCCCCATGGCCTTTTTGCTTTCGGCGACATGCCTTGGGAAGTAGGCGAACCAAAGTGGGGATACGGAGGACGTTCAGTTGCACCCATTGATCAAATCAGTTTGCCCTTAGGAGTTCCCAGCATGTCGATCAACGTCGAAGATTATTTCGCGCGCGCCACTTTTGACAAAATGAAGGCGTTCGCCGACAAGCAAGAAACCCCGTTCGTGGTGATCGACACCGCGATGATCAGCCAGGCCTACGATGACCTGCGCGCCGGTTTCGAATTCGCCAAGGTGTATTACGCGGTCAAGGCCAACCCTGCCGTCGAGATCATCGACCTGTTGAAAGACAAGGGTTCGAGCTTCGACATCGCCTCGATCTACGAGCTGGACAAGGTCATGGACCGCGGCGTCAGCGCCGACCGTATCAGCTACGGCAACACCATCAAGAAATCCAAGGACATCCGCTACTTCTACGAGAAGGGCGTACGCCTGTTCTCCACCGACTCCGAAGCCGACCTGCGCAACATCGCCAAGGCCGCGCCGGGCTCGAAAGTGTATGTGCGTATCCTCACCGAAGGTTCGACCACGGCTGACTGGCCTCTGTCGCGCAAGTTCGGCTGCCAGACCGACATGGCCATGGACCTGCTGATCCTCGCCCGTGACCTGGGCCTGGTGCCGTACGGCATTTCGTTCCACGTGGGCTCGCAGCAACGCGACATCAGCGTGTGGGACGCGGCAATCGCCAAGGTCAAAGTGATCTTCGAACGCCTGAAGGAAGAAGACGGCATCCACCTCAAGCTGATCAACATGGGCGGCGGCTTCCCGGCCAACTACATCACCCGTACCAACAGCCTGGAAACCTACGCCGAGGAAATCATCCGTTTCCTCAAGGAAGACTTCGGCGACGACCTGCCGGAAATCATCCTGGAGCCGGGCCGTTCGTTGATCGCCAACGCCGGCATCCTGGTCAGCGAAGTGGTATTGGTTGCACGTAAATCCCGTACCGCCGTCGAGCGTTGGGTGTACACGGATGTGGGCAAGTTCTCCGGCCTGATCGAAACCATGGACGAAGCCATCAAGTTCCCGATCTGGACCGAGAAGAAAGGCGAGATGGAAGAAGTGGTCATCGCCGGCCCGACCTGCGACAGCGCCGACATCATGTACGAAAACTACAAGTACGGCCTGCCGCTGAACCTGGCGATCGGTGATCGTTTGTACTGGTTGTCGACCGGTGCGTACACCACCAGCTACAGCGCCGTTGAGTTCAATGGCTTTCCACCGTTGAAGTCGTACTACATTTAAGACCGCTGCGCTGAAAAAAACCCATGACGTGCCATGGGTTTTTTTAGGGCTCAGGAAAGGCTCGCGGCCCGTTGTCGGTAGGCATCAGCCATCGCCCGAATCTGCGGGTCATTCGCCGCCGCCAGCGCCTTGTGCGCCACTCGCAAAAACTTCAGGTTCCCGCCGGCCAGCGCCTTGCGCAACCACTCCAGCGCCGCGTCGACCTGGCCCTTGTCGGCCAGCACCGCTGCATAACTGAACTGGCCACGAAAATCGCCGGCTTCGGCTGAGCGTCGATACCAGGCCACGGCAGCATCCAGATCCCTCAGGCAATACTGCCCCTCTTCCAGATAGCGCCCCAGCAGGTTCATCGACTTGGCGTGGCCTTGCTCTGCCGCCTGGCGATAACACGCCAACGCATGGGGTTGATCCTCGGCAACACCGCGCCCGGTGGCCAGCAGATTGGCGTAGTTGTACAACCCCCAATCCAACCCGGCGTCTGCCGCCAGCCGGTATTCACGGGCCGCTGCCGCTTCGTCCACGGCGCTCCCCCAGCCATGCTCCCGGCAACGTCCCAGCATATTGCGCGCCATCCGGTGCCCGCCCTGGGCCGCGATCTGGAACCAACGCAGTGCCAGCGCTTCATCGCGCTCGATACCACGGCCCTCCAGCAGGATTTGCCCGAGTAAAGCCTGGGCGTCGACCACACCCTCCTTGGCCGCGATCAGGATCGCCTGGGCTGCTCGAACGGGAGAGTCATCGAGCATGGATTGCAATTGCTCGACGTTGAGCACTTCTTCACGCCGCAATAAAAACCCCATGCTCAGACCTCGACCCAGCGGCGCAACAGGTTGTGGTAAGTGCCGGTGAGCTGGATCAACGCTGGGTGGTCGGGGACAGCGGCGGTCAGTTGCTGGATCGCGCCATCCATTTCGAACAGCAAGGTGCGCTGGCTGTCTTCGCGCACCAGGCTTTGGGTCCAGAAGAACGAGGCGTAGCGTGCGCCGCGGGTTACCGCGTTGACTTTGTGCAGGCTGGAGCCGGGGTACAGCACCATGTCGCCGGCCGGCAACTTGACCCGTTGCAGGCCGAAAGTGTCCTGGATCTCCAATTCGCCGCCGTCGTAGTCCTCCGGGTCGCTGAAGAACAGCGTCGACGACAGGTCGGTGCGTACCCGCTCATGGCTGCCCTTGGGCTGGCGCACGGCGTTGTCGATATGGAAGTCGAAACTGCCTCCTGCGGTGTAGCAGTTAAGCAACGGCGGGAAGACCTTGTGCGGTAACGCTGCCGACATAAACAGCGGGTTTTGCCACAAGCGCTCGAGCATCGCCGCACCGATTTCCTTGGCCAAGGGGTGGCCTTCGGGCAATTGCAGGTTGTGCTTGGCTTTGGCGGACTGGTGCCCGGCGGTGATTTTGCCGTCGGCCCAATCGGCGGTTTCCAGGGCTTGGCGGATGCGCTGCACTTCCTCACGAGAGAACAGGCCGGGAATGTGCAGCAGCATGGGACGATACCTGGGAACGAAGAGGCGCCAATGGTATTGATTCTTATCCTCTCTGTAAAACGCCTAGACGGATGAGCGTGTAAAAACCGTAAGCCAAAAGTGTAAAGAATGTAAATTCAGTACAAATAGCAATGTATCTCAATTGATATAAAATCTTGTTACACCTATATTTCGCGACCTCACATCCTTGGGGAAAGGACACGTCATGTCGCGCACCACTCTAAAAACACCTGCCAGTTCACCACGTCTGCTGGCTTCGGCCATCGGCGTCGCCCTCGGTGCCAGCTCCGTCGCCCACCTGGCGCAAGCGGCCGAAGACACCGGGCAGAAAGGCCAGCGCAACAGCATCTCCCTGGGGGCTACCAGCATCACCGGCGAAGAACAGGACAACACCTCCTACCAGGTCGAAAAAGCCTCTTCGCAAAAGTACACCGCGCCGCTGGTGGATACGCCGCGCTCAGTCACCGTGGTGCCACAACAGGTACTCAAGGACACCGCCGCCACCTCGTTGCAGGACGCCTTGCGCACAGTACCGGGCATTACATTCGGCGCCGGCGAAGGTGGCAACCCACAGGGGGATCGCCCGTTCATCCGTGGTTTTGACGCCCAGGGCGACACCTACCTGGACGGCGTACGCGACACCGGCGGCCAGAGCCGTGAGATCTTCGACATTGAATCCATTGAAGTCAGCAAGGGCCCGAATTCCTCGTTCGGCGGGCGCGGCTCGGCCGGTGGCAGCCTCAACCTGGTGAGCAAGACGCCACAAGCACGGGACTTCACCAATGGTGGCTTCACCTATGGTTCCGACCAGACGCGCCGCTATGTGCTCGACGTCAACCGTCAGTTCCTCGACACCGCCGCATTCCGCCTGAACCTGATGAGCCACGAACAAAACGTGGCCGGTCGCGACGCCGTGAACTACGACCGCTGGGGCGTAGCGCCCTCGCTGACTTTCGGCCTGGGTACGCCGACCCGCGTCAACGTCAGCTACTACCACATGGAAAGCGACGACCTGCCGGACTCGGGAATCCCCTACGGCTACGGCTCCTCGACCGCCACCGCTCACGTGCATGACAAACCCAACGACGGTGGCGACAGCAATAACTTCTATGGCCTCAAGAGTCGCGACTTCCGCAAGACCCGCGCTGACATCAGCACGTTTTCCTTCGAGCACGACTTGAACGACACCATGACGCTGAAAAACACCCTGCGCCATGGCAGCACCGGCCAGGACTACGTGCTCACGCAACCGGACGACAGCAAACTCAACGTCAACAAGTACGGCACCGTATGGCGCCGCGCCAACACCCGTGTCTCAACCACCACCACGACCACCAACCAGACCGATCTGTTCGGCAGCTTCCAGGCGCTGGGCTTCAAGAACACTTACTCCACCGGCCTGGAGTTCACCGGCGAAGAAACCCGCGTCAGCGGCTACACGGTCAGCCCCAACGCCAACCCGACGTGCACCGTGGTCAAGGGCAGCCTGGGCGGCCAATGTACGTCGCTGAGCAACCCAACCCCGGATGATGCCTGGACCGGCAGCGTCGCACGCAACTACAACGGCACCAACACCAAGGCCACCAGCCGTGCCGCCTATGTGTTCGACACCATCGAACTTGACCCGCAATGGCTGCTGAACGTCGGCCTGCGCTACGACACCTTCGACACCGAAGCCAACACCAATGCCACCACCGGCCGCACCAAGATCAAGGACGACAGCCAGTTCTTCAACTGGCAGGCCGGCCTGGTCTGGAAGCCGGTGGAGAACGGCAGTATCTATGCGTCCTATGCCACCTCGGCAACACCAGCCGGTGGTTTGGTGGGTGAAGGTGCCGACGGCAACCCACTGTCTGCGGGCGCCGCCACCAGCGACCTGCAACCGGAAGAGACCGTCAACTACGAGCTGGGCACCAAGTGGGACCTGTTCCACGATCGTCTGTCACTGACTGCCGCGGTGTTCCGCACCGAGAAGAAAAACACCCGCATCCTGGTCGACGCCCTGACTTACCAGAACGCAGGCGAATCCCGCGTCGACGGCCTGGAATTGTCCGCCAGCGGCAAGCTCACCGAACAATGGCAAGTGTTCGCTGGCTACAGCTACCTCGACAGCGAACTGGTCAGCGCCGGCCTCAATGGACGTAACGGCGTCGTCAGTACGGGCTCGAACAAAGGCAACCAGATGCCGAACACGCCGAAGAACACCTTCAGCCTGTGGACCACCTACGACATCACCTCGAAACTGACCATCGGCGGCGGCGCGTTCTACGTCGATGATGTCTACGGCGATGCAGGCAACACAGTCTACGTGCCGTCCTATACCCGCTTCGACGCCATGGCCAGCTACAAGCTGACCAAGAACGTCGACCTGCAACTGAACGTGCAAAACCTGACTGACAAGACCTACTACGACAAGGCGTTCTCGACCCACTTCGCCAACCAGGCAGCCGGCCGTACGGCATTGTTGACCACCAGCTTCCACTTCTAAGGCGGCCAACCGCTCGCCCAAGCCCCACGCATCGGATGCGCGGGGCTTTTTGCGTGTAAAAAAGAATGTTTCTCGAACAGCCACGGCATAATGCGCGCCGTGCCCTACATATCCAGATAGACGAGGCGGTCCGACGTGTTGAAGAAAACCCTGTTCCAGTTGCACTGGTTCTTCGGCATCACTGCCGGTCTAGTGCTGGCCTTGATGGGGATCACCGGGGCTGCGGTCTCGTTTCAGGATGAAATCCTGCGCGCGCTCAACCCCAGCGTATTGTTCGTGCAAAAGCGCGAAGCCGGCGTACTGCCACCCGCCGAACTGGTGCGCAAGCTCGAAGCCACCGAAGGCAAGACCGTTTCGATGCTGTGGGTGGAAAGTGACAGCGGCAACGCCGCGCGCGTGTCCTTCACCCCGCCACCCGGCGAACGCCGTGGCCAGATGCGCTACTTCGACCCCTACACCGGCGACTATATGGGCGATGCCGTCGGCCAGGACGTGTTCGGTTTTATCCTGCAGTTGCACCGTTTCCTCGCCATGGGCGAAACCGGCCGCCAAATCACCGGGGCCTGCACCCTGATCCTGCTGTTCTTCTGCCTGTCCGGCCTGTACCTGCGCTGGCCGCGCCAAGTGGCGAGCTGGCGCGCGTGGTTGACCCTGGACTGGCGCAAAAAAGGCCGCAGCTTCAACTGGGACCTGCACTCGGTATTCGGCACCTGGTGCCTGTTGTTTTACCTGTTGGCCGCGCTGACCGGGCTGTACTGGTCCTACGACTGGTACAACCAAGGCGTGACCAAACTGTTGTCCGACGCCCCGCAGAACGAGCGGATGCGCAAGCGTGGTCCACCCCCTCAGGGGCCGGCGCCGGTCGCCAACTATGACGCGATGTGGAGCAGCATCTACAGCAACGCCGGCCCCGGCTTGAGCGCCTACAACATCCGCATGCCGGCGGTCGCCGGGCAACCGGCCATCGTGTATTACCTGCTGGCAAACTCCCCCCATGATCGCGCGCTCAACCAGCTAAACCTGGACCCGGCCACCGGCGAGGTCAAATCCCATGACCGCTACGCCAGCAAGCGCCTCAAGTCGCAGTTGCTGACCAGTGTCTATGCGCTGCACACCGGCAGTTACTTCGGCCTGGTCGGACGGATTGTCCTCACCGTCAGTTCGCTGCTCATGCCGCTGTTCTTTATCACCGGCTGGCTGTTGTACCTCGACCGTCGCCGCAAAAAACGCCAGGTGCGTGATGCGCGCAACGGCCTGGCAGCCAACCCCAGCGATGCAGCGGCCTGGCTGATCGGTTTTGCCAGCCAGAGCGGCTTTGCCGAGCAATTGGCCTGGCAGACCGCCGGACAATTGCAGGCCGCGGGGCTGCCAGTGAAGGTGCAGTCCCTGGGCAGCGTAAGCCCCGAAGACCTGCGCCAGTCGGCACATGCGCTGTTTGTGGTGAGCACCTTCGGCGACGGCGAAGCCCCGGACAGCGCGCGGGTTTTCGAACGCAGCGTGCTGGGCCAGAACCTGCCCCTCAAAGGCTTGAACTACTCGGTATTGGCCCTGGGTGATCGCCAGTACGAACACTTCTGCGGCTTTGCCCGGCGCCTGCATTTCTGGCTGACCCACCAGGGCGGCACCCCGTTGTTCGCCCCGGTGGAAGTCGACAGCGGCGACAGCGCTGCGCTGCTGCACTGGCAACAACAGCTGGGGCAGTTAACCGGCCACGCACCGACGGCGGCCTGGCCGACCGCCCAGTATGAAAACCGGACCTTGAGCCAACGCACCCTGCTCAACCGTGGCAGTGCCGGTTCGGCCGTCTACCTGCTCGGCCTCACCAGCCCGTCGCCACAGTCCTGGGAAGCCGGCGACCTGGTCGAAATCCTGCCACGCAATGGCCCGCAGGCCATCGAACGCTTCCTGGGGGGCCTGGGCCTGGCTGGCAGCGATGGAGTCCTGCTGGACGGCCTGCCGCACACCCTCGACCAGGCCCTGGCAACCCGCCAACTGCCGGACAACCGCACGCACCTGGTCGGCCTGCATGCCCAGGCCCTGGTGGACGCGTTGGTGCCGCTGGGCATGCGCGAATACTCCATCGCCTCGATTGCCAGCGACGGCGTACTCGAACTGATCGTACGCCAGGAGCGCCACCCGGACGGCAGCCTGGGCCTGGGCTCCGGCTGGCTCACCGAGCATGCCGCCATTGGCACCGCGATCAGCCTGCGCCTGCGCCGCAACAGTGGCTTCCACCTGCCGCAGGTGCCAGTACCGTTGATCCTGCTCGGCAACGGCACCGGCCTGGCCGGTCTGCGCAGCTTGCTCAAGGCGAATATTGCCAACGGCCAACAGCGCAACTGGCTATTGTTCGGCGAGCGCAATATCGCCCACGACTACCTGTGCCAGGACCAGCTGCAAGGCTGGCTGGCCAGTGGTGACCTGGCCCTGCTGGACCTGGCGTTTTCCCGGGATCAGGAGGAGAAGATCTACGTGCAGGATCGCCTGCGCGAATCGGCAGACGTGTTGCGGCGATGGCTGGCGGACGGTGCGGCGATTTATGTGTGTGGAAGCTTGCAGGGGATGGCGACCGGGGTGGATCAAGTACTGCATGAGGTGCTGGGCAGCGAGGTGGTGGAGCGCCTGATCGAACAGGGCCGCTATCGTCGCGACGTGTACTGAGATCCTCTAGCCACTGAAGAACCTATGTGGGAGGGGGCTTGCCCCCGATAGCGGTGGGTCAGTAACCCATGAATTGACTGATACACCGCTATCGGGGGCAAGCCCCCTCCCACAGTTTTTGACTGTATTCCAAGTCAGTTTTTTACTGTATTCCAAGTCAGGCCGGTTGCAGCTTTTGCTCGAACACTGAAACCCCATCCAGATCGCGCAGCATCACCGTCAACTCTGCCGTCTGCCCATCAATCTGCACCTCGCCAAAAAACTGGAACCCGGCAAACGGCGAGGTGTTCTGCGCCGGTGGGGCCTTCTCGAACACCACCTCAGGCCCAAAGGTTTTATCCAGCGGATTCGGACCGAAGCTGCCCGCATTCAAAGGCCCGGCGACGAACTCCCAGAACGGCTCGAAATCCTGGAACGCCGCACGATCCGGGTGGTAATGGTGCGCCGCGCAGTAATGCACATCGGCCGTCAGCCACACGTGGTTGCGTACCTGTTGGGCACGTAGAAACCCCAACAATTCGGCAATCTCCAACTCACGACCTTGCGCCGGGCCTGGGTCGCCGTTGGCGATGGCTTCCCAGCGCGGCACGCCGGGGCTGACTTCACCGTCGGGCACACCGAGGCCGATAGGCATGTCGGCGGCAATCACCTTCCACTGGGCCTGGGAGGCCTTGAGTTCGCGCTTGAGCCAGTCCAGTTGCTCACGGCCAAGGAAGGGTTTTTCGCCGCCCAGGTTGTCGTCGTTGGGGCCGCGATAACTGCGCATATCGAGCACGAAGACATCCAACAAAGGGCCATAACTGAGCTTGCGGTAGATGCGCCCGCCACCGTCGGCGCTTTGTCGGCGCATCGGCGAATATTCCAGCCACGCCTGGCGCGCGCGGCCGACCAGGGTGTTGATGTCCTTGATCTGGTAACGCTCATCCAACTGCTTGCTCGGCGACCAGTTGTTCACCACCTCGTGGTCGTCCCACTGCCAGATCTGCGGCACCTCGGCGTTGAAGCGCCGCACGTTTTCATCCAGCAGGTTGTAACGGTAGTTACCACGATAGTCGTCGAGGCTTTCAGCAACTTTGCTCTTGGCTTCGGTGGTGATGTTGCGCCAGATGCGCCCGCCCTCGGTGGTCAGTTGCGCAGGGACCGGGCCGTCGGCGTAGATGGTGTCGCCACTGTGGATAAAAAAGTCCGGCAAGCGCAGGCGCATGGCTTCGTAGATGCGCATGCCGCCAATGTCCGGATTGATCCCGAAGCCTTGGCCGACGGTGTCGCCGCTCCATACAAAACGAATATCGCGGCGCTGTTGCGGCACGCTGCGCAAGTGGCCGAACCACGGTTCGCTGGCGACGCCGGTCTGGGCATCTTCGAAATGCACGCGGTAGAAAATCGCCTGGTCGGCGGGCAGGCCGGTGAGTTCGACACGCGCGGTAAAGTCGCTGCGGCTGTCGGCCAGCGGCGAGACGAATCGGCGCGGGTTACTGAACACACTGCGAGTGTCCCACTCCACCACCATCCGCGCCGGGCGGTCGCTGCGGCTCCAGATCATCGCGCGATCACCGAGCAGGTCGCCGGACTGCACACCATCGGTCAGTTGCGGACGGTCTTTGACCGACGCGATTACCGCCGGCGCCAGGCCAGGCAGCAACAGGCCGGCGCCGACGACTTGCATCACGCGGCGACGGCCAAGGTCGAAGTGGCTCATGCAGGTGCCCTCTTGAGTATCAAAAGGGCAAGTTGAACACGCGTGGATGAAGTGGATATGACACCGCCCCACCCACATTGTCCATGGCGTCAGGCTTGGGCGGGCGCGGCCGTCAGTTCCACCGCTTCCGGACGTTTGATCAGTGCATACACCAGCCCGGTCAGCAGGCTACCGGCGACGATCGCCAGCAGATACAACAGCGCATGGTTCATCGCATTCGGGATGATCAACACAAACAACCCACCATGGGGCGCCGCCAGCTTGCAGCCAAAGTACATCGACAGCGCTCCCGTCAGGGCACCGCCAGCGATGCTGGAGGGGATCACCCGCAGTGGGTCCTTGGCGGCGAACGGGATCGCGCCTTCCGAGATAAAGCACAAGCCCAGAATCATCGCGGCCTTGCCCGCTTCACGCTCGGTCTGGGCGAACTTGCGCCGCGCCAGGAACGTGGCGATGCCCATGCCGATTGGCGGCACCATACCCGCCGCCATGGTCGCAGCCATCGGTGCGCCGCTCGATGCCGCCAGTAAGCCGACGGAGAACGCGTACGCGGCCTTGTTGATCGGCCCGCCGAGGTCGACACACATCATGCCGCCCAACAGAATGCCCAGCAGCACCGCGTTGGTGGTGCCCATGGTGCTGAGAAAATCCGTCAGCCCCGTGAGCAGACGCGCCACGGGTGGGCCGACCAGGTAAATCATCGCCAGGCCGGTGAACAAACTCGCCAGCAACGGGATGATCAGGATCGGCTTGAGTGCCTCCAGGCTCTGCGGCAAACGTATCGCGCGGGTGATCAGCTTGACGCAGTAGCCGGCGAGGAAACCGGCGAGAATCCCGCCGATAAACCCGGCGCCCAGCGTACCGGCCAGCAGCCCGCCGATCATGCCGGGGGCCAGGCCCGGACGGTCGGCGATGGAGTAGGCGATATAGCCCGCCAGCAGCGGCACCATCAGCATAAAGGCCTGGTCGCCAACGGTCTTGAGGGCCGCTGCCAGGGTGCCTTTTTCTTCGAAGGCATGGATGCCGAACACAAATGACAAGGCGATCAACAAGCCGCCCGCCACCACCATCGGCAACATGAACGACACACCGGTCAACAGGTGTTTGTACACCCCGGTTTTTTCCGACTTGGCCACCGCACCGCTGGCCGCGCTTTCCACGGCGCCTTCGGCGAGGGCCTTATTAAGAGTCGCTTCGGCCTGCTTGAGGGCGATGCCGGTGCCGCAGCGGTAGATCTTCTTGCCGGCGAAGCGCTCGGTGGCGACTTCAATATCCGCCGCCAGCAGCACCACGTCGGCGTCGACAATCGCCTGCGGGCTCAGCGGTGTGCGCGCGCCGACCGATCCCTGGGTTTCCACCTGCAAGTCATAACCCAGGCGCTTGGCCGCCTGCTGCAAGGCTTCGGCGGCCATGAAGGTGTGCGCGACACCGGTGGGGCAGGCGGTAATCGCGACGATACGCGGGGCCTGCTTCGTCGCCACCGGGGCTTGGCTGGCGACATACTCCCGGGCTTCTTCTGCGCCACGGCGCAGTACCGCGTCAACGTCCTGCAACGCCTGCGCCGGGGTGCTCTGGAACACGCGCTTGCCGACAAACCGCTGCATGTCCACCGGGGTGCTGCTGACCAGCAAGACCCATTCGGCGTCGTCGATGATCGCCTGGGACAACTGCCGTTCCGGGCGCTGCACGTCGACCACTTCGACGCTGGTGCTCCACCCCTGGCGCTGCGCGGCAGCGTCCAGCAAGCGCGCGCACAGCACACTGGTGACCATACCGTTCGGGCAGGCGGTAACAATGGCTAACTTCATCACAAACCCTCTTATTGTTCTGTCAGCGGGCGCACATGGACGCCGCTTTCGAGGCGCGCCAACTGCGCGTCATCGCTGATGCCAAAGCCGATCTGCGTCACCGCCATGGCGGCAATCGCCGTGGCGCGGCGCAAGGTGGTTTCGGGTACATCGAAGCTGAGCAAACCGTGGAGCATGCCGGCCAGCAACGAATCCCCCGCGCCTACGGTGCTGGCGACGCGGACCTTGGGCGGCGTGGCCTGCAGCGCCGTGCCCGGGCTGAACCAGTTCACGCCGTCGGCACCGTGGGATACCACCACATGCTCAACGCCCCGCGCGTGCAACTGCTCAGCCGCGTCGGCTTGTTGCGCGACGGAATCCGTGGGGCAATCCAGGGCGTCAGCCAATTCTTCGGTGTTGGGTTTGATCAGCCATGGGCCAGCGTTCAACCCGGCGCGCAACGCGGCGCCGCTGGTGTCCAGAGCGACCTTCAAACCGAGGCCTTTCAACTGCACCAACAGGCCTTCGAACCACTGCGGGCTGACGCCACGCGGCAAACTGCCGGCGACCACCACCGCATCGTGCCCGGGGGCGATCAGCATGAGTTGGTTGAGCAACGCTTGCTGCGCCTGCTCGCTGACCAGCGGGCCCGGCGCATTGATGTCGGTGACGCGGCCATCCTGCTCGGCAATCTTGATGTTGCTGCGGGTTTCACCCGGCACGCGGATAAACGCATCGACAAAACCACGGCGAGCGATCAGCGCCTCGAACGCTTGGGGGTTGTCTTCCCCCAGAAAACCACCGACCGTCACTTGATGGCCCAGGTCAGCCAACACCTGGGCCACGTTCACGCCCTTGCCGGCCGCATGGGTCTGCAGGGGTTCGCTACGGTTGACTTCACCGGGCTCCAGGCGCGCCAAGCACACCGTAAGGTCCAACGCCGGGTTCAGCGTCAGGGTCAGAATCCTTGCCATCTACACGGCCTCCACAAGGGCTCGCACTTCGGCGGGCGAACCCACCGCAAGTGCTTTTTGCGCCAGGCCCTGGGCCTCGCTCAGACTGAATTCGCGCACGCGCGCCTTCACTTCGGGAATGCTGCGCGCCGACACGCTCAACTCGTCCACGCCCAGGCCCACCAGCACCGGCACCGCCAGCGGATCGGCGGCCAGCTCGCCGCACACACCGACCCATTTGCCATGGGCATGGGCCGCGCGCACGGTGATATCGATCAGTTGCAACACGGCCGGGTGCAAGCCATCGGCCTGGGCCGACAGCGTTGGGTGGCCGCGGTCGATGGCCAGGGTGTATTGGGTCAGGTCGTTGGTGCCAACGCTGAAGAAATCCACCTCCTTGGCCAGCACCGGTGCGAGCAACGCAGCCGACGGCACCTCGATCATGATCCCCAGTTGCAGATCGGCCACCGGGATTTCCAGGCGCAGGCGCTCGGTCATGTCCCGCGCTGCGCGCCACTCATCCACGCTGCCCACCATAGGGAACATGATGCGCAGCGGCCGGTTATCCGCCGAGCGCAGCAGCGCGCGCAATTGCGCCTCCATGATCTGCGGGCGTTGCAAGGTGAGGCGAATGCCGCGCACCCCGAGGAAGGGGTTTTCTTCCTCGGCGATCGGCCAATACGGCAACGGTTTATCGCCCCCCACATCGAGGGTGCGCACCACCAGCGGGCGACCGTCGAGGCCGTCCAGCACTCGCCGGTATTCAGCTTCCTGGGTGGCTTCGTCCGGCGCTTGCGGGTGGGCCATGAAAATCAGTTCGGTGCGCAGCAAGCCAATGCCTTCGGCGCCCTGCTCCACCGCACTCGCTACGCCGGCGCTTTCGCCGATGTTGGCGAACACTTCCACGGCGTGACCGTCGCGGGTCACCGCAGGTTCGTGGCGCTGCGCCGAGGCGGCTTGCAGGCGTTGCTCGCGGGTGTCGCGTTCAACGGTGGCGCGTTGCAGGGTGGCAGTGTCCGGGGCGACATGCAGGCGGCCTCGCTGGCCATCGAGCAATAACAGGGTGCTGGCGGCCAGCAGCAACACGCCCGGGCCGGCGCCCACCAACGCGGGGATGCCAAGGGCACGGGCGACGATGGCACTGTGGGCCGTCGCCCCGCCACGGGCAGTGAGGATACCCGCGACCCGCGCCGGGTCGAGCCGCGCCACATCCGATGGGCCGACCTCGTCCATCACCAGAATGTAGGGGTCGTGCGGCTCCTGGGCCGTTTCAATACCGCACAGTTGTGCCAGCACGCGGCGACCAATGTCGCGCAGGTCAGCGGCGCGCTCGGCCAGCAAGGCGTCCTGCAACGCCTCCTGCTGCTTGGCGGCGGCTTCGATCACGCTCATCCAGGCCGCCTCGGCGCTTTCGCCCTGCTTGAGGCGGGTGTCGACTTCATCGGTCAGTTCCGGGTCGTCGAGCATTTCCTGGTGGGTGATGAAAATCTCGCGGATCGCCTTGGCCTGGCTGCGTTCGATCAAGCCCTGGATATCGCGACGCACGTCGTTGAGTGCGGCCTGCAAGCGCTGGCGCTCAATGGCCGAAGACTCACCCCGCAGCGGGTAGTCGAAGGGTTGCAGCACCTGGATATGCGCCGGGCCGATGGCGATGCCGGGGGCGGCGGCGATGGCCTGGAGCTGGCTGCCGGCCAACGGCGCGCTGGCCAGCGGGTCGATATCGAGGATTTCAACCTGGGCCACCACGGTCGGCAATGGCTCGACGTCTTCGCCAAGCCCTTCCTCCACCGCCGCCAACAACGCAGGCAGCGCATCGCCGGCGATGGTAGGTTCCGCGACAAACTCCAGTACCTGACCACGCCGTGCACCGAGGCTGAGCAGCTTACTCAAGCTTTTTACCGACACCGCGCCCACCGGGCCATCGACGATACGCACACGGATATCGCCCTCGAAGCTTTTCGCCAATTGCGCGAGGATCTTCGCTGGCCGCGCGTGCAGCCCATGGGCATTGGCCAGGGTGATGCGCACACTGGGCCAGTCGGGCGGCAGTTCGCCGCCGAGCACTTCGAGTACCGCACGGCTGCTGGTGGCGCGCCCCAGTTCCTGGCCGCGACCTTCGATCAACAACGCGCACAGGCGCTCCAGCAAAGCCTGGTGCGCCTCACCGAGGCTGGCCAGGCAGAACAGACCATTCAACGGCTGGCCGAGGTAACGCATGGGTTTATCCGGCGTGACAAACGCCAGGCCAGGGCGCTTGACCGTTTGCTCGCTGTGCAGCCACCACAGGCCATCGCCCAGGGGCAACGCATCGACTTGCTGCAACACCGCGGCAAAGCCATTGCTGACGCAGTCGGCCTGGCGCAGCAGACGAGCACCGCGCCATACCAGTTCTTCAAAATCGTCGGCCGACACGCCCAGGCTGATCATCTGTGCATCCAGCGCCAACTCCTGCGGCGCGCCTTGCAGCAACTTCAGCAAGGCCTCGGCGGAACCGGCACGACGCAGCGCCTGGCCCAGGTCGGTTTCACCGAGGGCGCGGGTCAGCAGTTGCAGCAAGCGCAGGTGTTCATCGGATTTGGCGGCAATGCCAATCGCCAGGTAAACGATCTGGCCGTCGCCCCAATCCACCCCTTCGGGGAACTGCAGCAGGCGTACGCCGGTGGAAAATACCTGGTCGCGGGTTTCGGGAGTCCCGTGGGGGATGGCGATCCCTTGGCCGAGAAAGGTCGAACCTTGGGCTTCACGGGCTTGCAAGCCGCTGAGATAACCCTCGGCGACCAGGCCATCGGCCACCAACTGGTCAGCGAGCAGGTGCAAGGCAGCAGATTTATCCACAGCCACCTGGCCCATGGATATCTGCTCGTGAGTGAGCTCAAGCATGCCGTTCTCCTAGTTAGTGCGGCGGGCGCACTAGGTATTGTTTTGAATAAATCAGTATAAAGTTGATCATGAATAAGCGACTGAGCAGTCAATTGGCAGTAGCCACTCAGTAGCGAACATCGCAAAAATACGCCTGCTGAAACGTTTAATCTAGAATTTATGGCAGATTACGCGTTAATTGCGCATCCTTGAAGAACCACTCGGCACTTGAGCTGAGACATTAGTCGTGTGCAGTAATCGGTTACGATTGGACAAAATGTCGGGGCCAGCTCTAAAAAACAAGGAAATCCCGGTTTGAAACTCAGTGATATCGCACGTCTGGCCGGTGTGTCCGTGACCACCGCCAGTTATGTCATCAACGGCAAAGCCGAACAGCAACGCATCAGCAGCGCGACCGTCGAGCGCGTGCGTGCGGTGGTCGAAGCCCATGGCTTTACGCCCAACCCCCAGGCAGCCGGGCTGCGCAGCCGGCATACCCGCACGCTGGGTTTTATCCTGCCGGACCTGGAAAACCCCAGTTACGCACGGATCGCCAAGCTATTGGAACAAGGCGCCCGCGCGCGTGGTTATCAATTGCTGATCGCCAGCTCCGACGACAATGCCGACAGCGAACGCCAACTGCTGCAACTGTTCCGCGCCCGACGCTGCGATGCGCTGTTTGTCGCCAGTTGCCTGCCGGCCAGCGACGACAGCTATCGCGAGTTACAAACCAAGGGTTTGCCGGTGATTGCCATCGACCGGGTGATGAACGCCGAACAGTTCTGCTCGGTGGTCAGCGACGACCGCCAGGCCTGCCAGCAACTGACCAGCAGCCTACTGCAACCGGTGCCCAAGCAGATCGCACTGATCGGTGCGCGGCCTGAGTTGAGCATCAGCCAGGAGCGCGCCGCCGGTTTCCGTGAAGCACTGCAAGGTTTTACCGGCGAAGTGATCGTCGAACAGGGCGAGGCCTTCAGCCGCGATTGTGGCCGCCAACTGATGGAGCAACTTCTCCATCAACTGGGGCATTTGCCTGACGCGCTGGTGACCACCTCTTACGTGCTGCTGCAAGGGGTGTTCGACGCGCTGCATGATTTCCCGCTCAGATCGCGCCCGCTACGCCTGGGGACCTTTGGTGATACGCAGTTGCTGGACTTCCTGCCGTTGCCGGTCAATGCCATGGCCCAGCAACATCAGTTGATCGCCGACACTGCGTTGCGCCTGGCCCTGGCCGCCATCGAAGAAGAGCAGTACCAACCCGGCGTGCATGCCATCGGCCGGACCTTCAAGCGGCGTATTCACGAGGCTTGAGCGTGGAGCTGATTGACACCCACACCCACCTCGACTTTCCGGACTTCGACAGCGATCGCCGGGAAGTCCTCGCCCACAGCCGCCAACTCGGCGTGCAGCGCATGGTGGTACTGGGGGTGTACCAGCAGAATTGGCAGCGGTTGTGGGACCTGGTGCAAGGCGATGAAGGCTTGTTCGCCGCCTTCGGCCTGCACCCGGTGTACCTCGATGACCATCGCCCCGCCGACCTGAAGGAGCTGGGCGATTGGCTGACCCGCCTGCACGGCCATCGACAACTGTGCGCCGTCGGCGAGATCGGCCTGGATTACTTCCTCGAACAACTGGACCGCACACGCCAGCAACACCTGTTTGAAGCCCAACTGAAACTGGCCGTCGATTTCCAACTGCCGGCGCTGTTGCACGTGCGCCGCAGCCATGCCGCCGTGATTGCCACCCTCAAGCGTATCCGCCTGCCACGGGGCGGCATCATCCACGCCTTTGCCGGTAGCCGGGAAGAAGCGCGCGAATACATCAAGCTGGGTTTCAAGCTGGGCCTGGGCGGTGCCGCCACCTGGCCCCAGGCCCTGCGCATGCATAAGGTGCTCGCCCAACTGCCCCTGGACGCGGTGGTGCTGGAAACCGATTCGCCGGACATGGCCCCCGCCATGTACCCCGGCCAGCGTAACAGCCCGCAACACTTGCCCGATATCTGCACCGCGCTGGCCGAACGCATGGGCCTCAGCCCGCTATTGCTGGCTGAAGCGAGCACACGCAATGCGTGCGAGTTGTTCAATTGGTAGGGCGTTGACCGGCCTGACCACTTGCAGGTCCAAGGTCATCCGCTGCCGATGACGGGCGTAGCGTGCCACCAGGAAATGCACCAACAGCACCAGCAGTGAAATATTCAACTGCCCGATAACGCTGATCAGCCCGAGCCACTCTGCCACCAACGCCACGATCAGGGCCACGCAGGTGAATACCACCATGCTCAGTCGTACCAAGGCCCAATGGTCCAGTGCCCTGAACTGACGCAGTTGCCGGGTGCAGCACAACTGCAGAATCCTATGGCAGTACGGGCAATCGAAGGGTTCTTCAATGGCAATGGCATTCAACTGCCAAGGCTTGAGTTCGAAGGTGATGTCGCAATGGGCGCAGTGCCCTTTGATGCCGATGGCAGCGGTCATCGTCTTGCCTCCCTTGGACTGTGATTATTGGCTGAAACAAATTCTCACCCATTCTCGGCAGCAAAGACGAAGCACAAGAAAATCAAGACAAGTACCACTCCCGTAAAAGAAACATCCTACTCAACAGTCTTACACGCGAAACGCGCCGATCAATTGCTTCAACTCAATCACCTGGCGCGACAACTGCCGGCTGGCCGCCTCGGCCTGATGGGCACCCTGGGCGGCATGTTCACCTGCACGATTGATTTCAACGATGTTCTGGTCGATATCGTGGGCGACGGCGGTTTGCTGCTCCACGGCCGCCGCAATCTGCTGGTTCTGATCGACGATCATGCCGACGGCACCCAGGATGTTTTCCAAGGCCTGCTGGACCTTTTCCGACTGCCCCACCGTGCCATTCGCCATGGCATGGCTGGTTCCCATAGCCTTGACCGCCGCGTCGACACCACTGTGCAAACGGCTGATCATCTGCTCGATTTCCTCGGTGGAGTGCTGGGTCCGCCGCGCGAGGGTGCGCACTTCATCGGCCACCACCGCAAAACCGCGCCCCTGCTCTCCGGCGCGAGCGGCTTCAATCGCGGCGTTCAGCGCCAGTAGATTGGTTTGCTCGGCAATGCTCTTGATCACTTCCAGCACGCTGCTGATCGATTGGCTATCGGTCGCCAACTGGTTGATCACCCGCACCGACTCATCAATGTCCAAGGCCAGGCGCGCGATGCTGCCTTGCTGGGATTGCACCAGGCCACGACCGCTGACGGTTTCATCGTTGACGCTATGGGCGCTGCTGACCGCCGCCGCCGCATTACGCGCCACTTCCTGGGCCGTGGAGGACATCTGGTTCATGGCGGTCGCCACTTGCTCGATCTGGCTGCGCTGGCCGGACACCGCCTGGTTGCTGCGGACTGAGACCGCCTCCACTTGGTTGGCTTGCAGCTCGACCTGGCCGACGGTGTGGCCGACGCGCTCGATCAGGTCGTGGATCTTGGCCACGGTGCCATTGAACACCTCGCCCAGTTCCCCCAGCTCGTCGCGACTATGAGCGACGAACGTGACCGTCATGTCGCCCGCCGCCACCTTGTCCATCATCACCCCCAGGCGTCGCAGGGTGGTGCGGGTGGAGGCATAGAAGCCCGCGTACAAATAGAAGATCAGCAAAAACACCGCCGCCAGGGCACACACCAGCACCACCATGTGCGTACGGTACTGCGCCAGGCGCTGCTCCAGCTGGTGCCCGAGAAACGCCAGCGTGGCTTCATCGAGCTGATAGGTCTGGGCCATCAGTTGGCTGACGTTGTCGTAGAAACCCTGCCACGGTGCGTCGAGGGTTTCAGCCATCACCACCTGCTCTTCGAAGACCTCACTGGCTTGCTTGAGGCTGGCATTGCTGGCCTTGGCCAGGCTGTCGAGCGCAGCGTGGGCGGCTTGGCTGGAACCGAGGGCGTCCTGGAGTTTCAGGGCGTATTCAGCGTGGAGTTTTTCCAGTTGCTGCAGCAACTCGTCAAAGCGGGTGCTGGAGGACGAATTGAGGAACCCCTGGCCCAGGGAATAGGCGCCCATCGCCCGCCCCTCCCCCAGCGTCTGGGTGACCTGCGGGGTGATGCTGGTGATCAGCTCGCTGAGCTGGCGCAAATCGCTCTGGGGGTCGCGGCTCAAGCCTGCCTGGCTGGCGATGATCTGGCTGAGCATCTGCGCTTTGTTGAGCAACTTGCCGATCAGCGCGCTTTTACTCAGCAGGGAGGACTCCTGCTGCTGGGCCTTGAAGGCAGCGATCAATTCGTCGCGCTTGGCATCGAAGGCGGCAATTTGCTCAGGGTCGGTGGTCATGGCTGTGAGCCCCTGCACCCGTGCCAACACATGCTGCTCCAACGTGCTGATCTTGCCTTCAAGGTCGCCAGCCTTGCCGGACTGGCCCAGGGTTGCGTTGATTTGCACCTGGTTGTTGAGGGTTTCCAGGTCGCGGCGCAGGGCCAGGCTGCTGCCGAGCAGGTCGAGGCTTTGCAGTTCGATGCGGGTGCCCTGGAACTCACGCCACGAATCACGCACCAGGAAATAGTTGGTCGCCAGCATGGGCAGCAGGAACAGCACACTGATCAGGCTGAACTTCATGCCGAAGCTCAGGCGGTTCATCAGCGCGACGGCGGGATAGAGCAAGCTCTTCACGGGTGAACTCCCTTCCTATTATTTTTATTTGAGGCGCAGGGCGGCGGCAGAAAGCCACTATTTGGCGCTCCGTCTGTATAGCTCAAATCGAAAGGGAGTTTTGTAACTTAAGGTTAACGAGAACGGAGCCGGCGGGCCGGCTCCTCCCAGGTCAGGGCAGCACCGTCCAGATGGCGAACCCGGCATACCACAGCACCGCCGCACGCAGCAGCAGTTCCCACAGGCGATCCAGGCTGTTGATGCCATCAGCCCCCACCACCGGCGGCGGAATCTCAGCGGCCACCAGACCGACTTTTTCGACCAACTGCGCGGCGCTGATATCCCAGCTCAGCAATTCGTGAAGCATCACACGGCTGACCGCGACAAAGTTGCCCACCAGGGCAAAGCTGGCCGCCAGCAAGCGCACCGGTAACCAGTCGAAGGCATGGCGCAGTTGGCCGGCACGCTCGGCTACCAAGGGGTTCTGGCTGTGCTCACTGGCCAGTGCCAGCAGGCGATAAGCCAGGGCCGCGACAGGGCCCAGCAGGAAGTACCAGAAGATCACCGCGAAGAAACTCTGGTAGGCCTGCCATAGAAGATGGCCCTGAACCCGTTCCAGCAGTTGTTCCCCGCTGTCCGCTGCGATCTTCAGGTCTCGCTCGGCCACATGCTCGGCGGCCTGCAAGTCGCCCCGGCGCCACGCATCGCGAAACGGTCCGAGGCCGGCGAGCAGATCCCCCCGCCCCAGGCTGTAGATCACCACCAACAGGTGCACCGGCAACGCCAACAGGCCGTAGGCCACCGGCTCCAGTACCAGCAGCAGCAAGGCCAGCAAGGCCACCGGCAACAACACCAGCAGCGCCAGGATCAGCCACGGCTGCTTGCCCATGCGCGGGCTCGCCTCCAACTTGGCCAGCTCGCGTAACCAGCCGCCATCACGCTGCAACCGCTGGCGCAAGGCCGAGAATTTCTCGATCCACACGGCCAGCACCAATACCAGGAAACTCATTGTGCGTGTCCTCCATCCTGCAGGGCGCTACGAAAGCGTACCCAATCAAAAGCGGGGCCAGGGTCGGTCTTGCGCCCCGGCGCGATATCACTGTGGCCACAAATGCGCTGACGGGTAATGTCGGGGTAAGCCGCCAGCAACTGGCGCGTCAGGTCGATCAGCGACGCATACTGCGCATCCGTGAACGGCAAGTCATCCGTACCTTCCAGTTCGATACCAAGGGAAAAGTCATTGCAGGTCTCACGCCCATCGAAGCACGAAACCCCGGCATGCCAGGCCCGGTCGAGGCACGATACAAACTGCGTCACCGTGCCGTCGCGCTCAATCAGAAAATGCGCAGACACCCGTAAGTCGGCAATCCCTTCAAAGTAGGGATGTTCCGTGACATCCAGGCGATTCTGGAAAAACGCCTGCACCTTGCCGGTCGCGAACTGCGCTGGCGGCAGGCTGATGTTATGCACCACCAACAGTGAGATTTCGCCGGTGGGGCGCTCGTTGAAGTTGGGCGAAGGGCAATGCGCAATGCCCTGGCACCAGCCGCTGGTGGGGTCCAACTGCATACAGGATCCTTGAACGTGACGAAGTGTGACCAGTATGCCGCGTTCCACCCGGTGGGTGCGATCACTTGCCGCGATTGAGTTGACGCAATGTGTTCGTCACCGCTGCCAGCGCGCGGTCGAACAACAGGCCATCGTCCAGCAGGCGCAAGGTGCCACGCTTGAACGCCAGCGCCAGTTGGCCGACGCTTTTCTCCAAGACCTTGAGCCCCATGCGGTTGACGAAAATGTAGCGGTTGGACGGCGCCATGATCGCCGTAAGCTTGCAGCGCAGGGGGGGTTCTTCAAGCGCCTGGAACTCGACCCAACCTCCGACACGCAGTTGCTGGACCTTGAGCCGCGCGGGATCGTCCAGCGGCAGGTCCTCGGCGGTGTCGGGCAGGCCCGGGCTGAGCACAAACGGCTGGCTGACTTCGACCAGGGTCTCGACGCCCTCACCCGGCTGAATATGCAGGGCCTGCAACCGCACAAAAAACTCACGCGTACTGAAAGGATCGAACGCCGCGCTGGTCAAGCCATCGCGCAACGCTTTGAGCAAGCCCGGTAGTTGCTCCAGTAAATGCCGCCCGGCCTCGGTGTCTTGCTGCAGGCTCACACTCCAGATCAACTCGTCCATGGTCCGCAACCCCGCCTGCCATTGCACCGACTCTTCGCCGTGCTTGAGGCTGGCCAGCAACAGTACCTGGCTCCAGGCCTGCTGGAGAAACTGCACCACCGCGCGCGGCAGTACTTTGCCCAGCAGCCGGCGGTTCAGCACATCCGCCACGCGCTGGCGAGCCTCTTCGGTACGCAGGTGCCCGGCTTCAGCGTCACGGGTGTGCTGTTCGATCAGCTCACTGCGGCGCCGCTCGTTCGCGGTAAACGCGCAGAACTCCGTCAAAAGCTGGGTAAAAATCGCCGGATCCTCGACAAACTCGTTCAACAAACGCTGTACCACCTGCTCGATGCGCACGTACAGGCTGTCGCGCTGATACTCATCGCACGGGTTCCAGGTCATGGCCATGGCCGCGATTTCATTGAGCAGCCGACGGGCCGGGTGGCTGGGGCGACTGAAAAAACTCTTATCCAGCACCGCCACTTTCAGCAAGGGAATCTGCAAGCGTGCGATCAAGGCCTTGAAGGCGTCAGGCACGCCATGGTCATTGAGCATGAACTCGAACAGCAGGGCGATCAGGTTGATCACGTCTTCGTCGGCATCCTCCACCACGCGGGACTTGCCACTCTTGACACTGACCCGGGTCAACAGCTGTTCAAGCTGGTTGCGCAAGTCGAAGTCGTCCTCGACGTCCGGCTCCGGTACGTATTGCTGCAAGTGCGACAGCAGGCGCAACAGGTCACGGGTGGCAATCGGCTGAGGTTCGGCACTGGCTTCGAGGGTGGGCGCCACGCTGCCACGTACGGCCGCCAGCAGTTCCTGCAGGGCGGCAAAGGCTTGCTGGCCGTTTTCGTCGACCGGTTGATCGGACGTCGGCACATTGTCTTCACGCGGATGCTCGCGTGTCGCCCGCCCGCCAAGGCGCCGCGACGGCACAGCCTTGAGCTCGGGCAGCACCCCCGTGGCAACCAGCAACTGATTGGCCTCGCCGTACAGGTAGTCGGCGTCGCTGAGGACGTACTTTTCAAATAGCTTGAGCATGATCAGCTTGACGCGGATTTCCACCCCGAGGCTGCGCCCTGCCCGCAGGAAGAACTCACACAACAACGCCGGCCCCAGGGGGTTCTCACGCTCATCCAGGTGCTTATCCAGCAATGCATTCAGGCGCGCGGTCAATTGCCCCAGGGCCAAGCCATCGCGATGGCGCACGCGAACCAGCATGGCCTCCAACGCCACGGTTTTTTCCCGGTCATCGCTGGAGGTGCCTGACGCCGTATCGTAGGAAACCACCGGAACCAACTGCAGGTCACCGCGCCCAGCCTGGCCCAGGTTGGCAAAGGCCTCGAACAGTTGCTCCATGAACACCCGTTCGAAATTCTTGCGCTTGAGGCGCAAGTCACGCATGGCTTCAAAGAAAATATGGTGATCGATGTTGTTGCGGGCCTTGTCGGCCATTTCGAACAGGGTGTCGTCGGCGTTATCGAACAGTTCCTGCAAGCCCTGCTGCAATTGTTGCGCGGACTTGTCGCGAACCTGCAGCAATACCACCGGCAGGCGAGCGAGCGGCGATGGCGTGGCCTGTGCCTTGTGAATAGGCACCACCTTTCCGTCATTGTGCATCCTGGCCTCCTGAAACGGCGGTGTGGGTTGGGGAACGATCGGGTACAGGGCCGGCTGGGCACTGCGGTTTTCCGGTTATCACCAGTACGTCAAAGCTATGACGCCAATTGCAAGGCGCGAGATTATCTTGCAAATGAGGGCCGTTGCGCCAGCAAACTCTGTCATTGGCGTGTAAATGAGCAGGTGGCTGGGTTCAAACGCGCGCTGCCCCTATAATCGGGGCACTTTGTTTGTGGAGCCTGTTATGCCGAACCTCCGTCTTGCCGACCTCACCGCCGAAATCGAAGCCAATGTGCGCCGCGCACTGCTGGAAGACATCGGCAGTGGCGACATCACCGCACAGTTGATCCCGGCCGAACGGCTGGCCAAGGCCACGATCATCACGCGCGATGCGGCGGTGATCAGTGGTACCGCTTGGGTAGACGCGGTGTTCCGCCAGCTGGACCCGCGGGTCGCCGTGCATTGGCAAGTCGCCGACGGTGAACGCGTGAGCCCCAACCAGGCGCTGTTCCACCTTGAAGGCCCGGCACGCTCGCTGCTCAGCGGCGAGCGTTGCGCATTGAATTTTCTGCAGTTGTTGTCAGGCGTAGCCACTCGGGCCCAGTACCTCGCCGATTTTGTCGCCAGCACCCAGGTCAAGCTGCTCGACACGCGCAAGACCCTTCCCGGCCTGCGCCTGGCGCAGAAGTACGCCGTGACCTGCGGGGGCTGCCACAACCACCGTATTGGCTTGTATGACGCCTTTCTGATCAAGGAAAACCATATCGCGGCCTGCGGAGGCATTGCCCAGGCCATTAACGCCGCGCACCAGATCGCCCCAGGCAAGCCGGTGGAAATCGAAGTGGAAAGCCTGGACGAATTGCGCGAAGCCCTGGCGGCGGGCGCCGACATCATCATGCTCGATGAACTGAGCCTGGATGACATGCGCGAAGCCGTGCGCCTGAATGGCGGCAAGGCCAAGCTGGAAGCCAGCGGCGGGATCAATGAAAACACCCTGCTGCCCATCGCAGAAACCGGAGTGGATTACATCTCCATCGGCGCGATGACCAAGGATGTGAAGGCGGTGGATTTGTCGATGCGCCTCAGTATTTGAGCACCTTAACTGTAGGAGCGAGCTTGCTCGCGAAAAACCTGAGAACGCCGCAGGGTACCAGGCAGCCCGCGTCATCGTTAGCGATTTTCGCGAGCAAGCTCGCTCCTACACAAGCAAGCGCTTAAACCACCAGGTCATTCATCTCGCAGTACTCTTCCCACTCGACACCCAGCACCTCGGCCGCTTCCTTGTGCAGGGCCAGCCGTGCCGCTTCGAACTCTTCCGGTGTCGAGGTGTACTTGAGGGTCAGCTCCCAAGGCTGCAAGCCCTGGCTCTCGGCCTCGTCCTCGAATGCCCACTGGATCTGGTCACGCTGATCTTCAGCGCTCAGGTCCTTGATCTCTTCTTTAAGCTGCGGCGATTCCCCGATGTACTTGTCGAGGGCTGCTTGGTGCCGAACTTCCTGGGTCATCTCAGTCGTGGTCATGTTGTTCTCTTAGATCGAGGAATGGGGATGCATCTGGGTCATCAAGGTTGCGCAGATACAAAAGAACAGGCACGAATGCCGGCTCGTCTGGCCTTCAGAACCATTCTGGGATCATCTGAAAACGTTGCCTTTGAAACACTGTTGCCTTTGTGCCCGAGACAGGAATCGAACCTGCGACCTTCGCGTTACGAGTGCGCTGCTCTACCGGCTGAGCTACACGGGCGGTGGGCTAAAGCTAGCACCGCATCGGGCGTCCGGCAACTTACGGCGGTGAGAGGGCAATCACGCCCTGAGCCCAGAAGCGCGGTTGCAGGTACCCGCCACGGGTATCCAGATAGCGCTGCTGCGCTTGCTGGAGATGCGGCAGGTCACGCACGGCCACCCACACCAGCAGACCAACGGCCAACACACTCGCCACGTTCCAGGAGCTCCAGGCCAGGGGCAATGCGGGCGTTGCCGGGGTGCGCCAGGCATGCAACGCCATCAGCCAGCCCACCACCAGCGCCAACCACACCTGCGAGTTAGGCATCACGATCACACCATCCACCATGGACTGCGTCAGCGCGCCGATCAGCGACGCAAACAGGCAGGTGCGCAGCAGGTCGGCACACGTTGCAAATTGCGCCCGTTCACGGAGTACGCCAACGGTGGCCCAACTCGCCCGCCACGCCAGAATTGCCACGCATAGGGCCGATGGCATGCCCCATTCACTGGCCCATTGCAAGATCGCCTGATGGGGGTGGGCAGCAATGTTGTTGGCAATATCGGCGAAGTGCATCGGCCCAAAACCCAACCATGGATGCTCGACCAGCATGTGCCACGCTTGCCACCAGATCGGGCCGCGCCCCGACAGAGAGGTGGTCAGGCGATCGGCTGCCGCCTGGGAAACTTCGATGCCCAGGTACCCCACCAGCACCGTGAACAAGAGCCAATACAGCAATAGCCCACCGCACAGTGCCACCCACTGCCAGGCCAGCCAGCGCCGCCCCCAAGGCCCCAGCACTGCCAGCACCCCACTTGCCATCGCCATGCCAAGCCACGTGCCACGTGTGCCGCCGCTGATTGCGATCAACCACCAGACACACAACAACGCCAACACCGCACTTCGTACGGGACGGCTGACGCCGGGCAGCAGCAGGGGAAGGGCCAGCAACGGCAGAGTGAAGGTCTGGAATTGACCGTAGAAACGCTTATTGGCAAAACCTGACAGGAGCAGGTCAGGGTCCAGTAACCGTTGACCACTGGTAATAGCCAGCAGGCCAGCATGCAGATACTGGATCGATTTGATCAGGCACAACAGCACCACGACCAGCACCAGGACGCGGTCCAAAGGCTCACCGCCGTGGCGCCGAAGCAAGGCAAATGCAAGCGCAATCGCCCCACATACGATAAACAGCGCTACCTCGGTGAATGCCCAGAGTGGCTGGTGGGCCAGGGCCGAAGACAGCAGGCCCAGCCCGATAATCAGCACCAGGCCGATGGCGGTGGGCCGATCCACCAGCCGCTCAATCGGAGAAACCGACAGCCCATACAGCACCGCACACAATCCCAGGGCAATCTGCACCCCTCGTTGCAGGTCGTGCCCACTGAAGGGGGCACAGATGCCCAGCACCAACAGGCACACCGCTGCCACCAGGAAAACATTGCCGCGCTGCTGCAGGGATAACGACATTGGCCACCTTTACATCCATGTGCGGGGCTTGACGTTAAGCACCGCTGGCATCACAACCCTTGGCGGCGTATTTCGCCTCAGCGGTGGTCACGCACTTCCAGCCGGCGGTGGCGCTGCGCGTCAGGGTGATGGTCTTGCCCAGCACCGGCGCCGGGGCATCGAGTATTTCGCAACTGATGGAACCGTTACCGGTGGCGACATCCCCGGCCACGTCGATCTTGCAGTTGGCGGTCGGGCTGGTGCCGCCGACCAGTTCCAGCTTCGGCTCGGTGCCTTGGTTGAAAACATCCTCGTAGCCGGCTTTCAACGCGGTGATCTCAGCCAGCCCCGCGGTGAACTTGGCCTTGGCCTGGTGCGTGGTGTACATGGGCAAGCCGATGGTGGCCAAAATGCCGATGATTGCCACGACGATCAACAACTCGATCAAGGTAAAGCCTTTCTGACGCATCACATTCACTCTCCAGAATAGAACCCATGACAAGGCGCGTCCTGCACCCCGTATTTCACAGCCGCGCCAGTGTACTCACCCGCGAGCGGCCCATCGCGCACAAGACGCACATTCTGACATTTTATCGTGCAACACCAGGCCGCCCGAACTTGTCACCTGACTAAGCTATAAAACTTCGACGAACTGGGTGCGGAAATGGACATGGACAACGCTTCAAGGATCTACGCCTGGGAAGGCACCAACCGCCAGGGGCACAGGGTGTCCGGGCACACCACGGGCCACAACCTCGCCCTGATCAAGGCCAAGCTGCGCCAGCAAGGGATCCGCCCCAGCCGTGTGCGCAGGCAATTCCCCGGCCTGGCCTGCCTCGCCGCGCCGATCAAACCCACTGACATCGCCCTGCTCACCCGCCAGTTGGCTACCTTGCTGAAAGCCGGCATTCCTCTGCTGCAAGCCTTCGACATCATCAGCGACGGCTTCGAGAGCCGGCCGATGCAGGAACTGCTCAAGGGGTTGAAGCAGGACATCGCCGCCGGCACCGCACTGGCGACCGCGCTGCGCAAACAGCCACGCTATTTCGATGACCTGTACTGCAACCTGATTGCCGCCGGCGAACAGGCCGGGGCATTGGAAACGCTGCTGGAACGCTTTGCCACTCACCTGGAAAAGAGTGAGCAGCTAAAGGCGCGAATCAAGAAAGCCATGACCTACCCGATCGCCGTCCTGATGGTGGCGAGCCTGGTCAGCAGCATCCTGCTGATCCACGTGGTGCCGCAATTTCAGAACCTGTTCGCCGGGGTCGACCGCCAGTTGCCCGGTTTTACCCTGCACGTCATCGGCCTGTCCACGTTCATGCAGCAAGCCTGGTGGGCTCTGGCGCTTGGCCTCGGGGCCGGTTTTTTCGCGCTGCGCCACGCCTATCGCGTAGCCCCTGGCTTTCGTCAGGGGCTGGATACGGGTTTGTTGAAAGCCCCCTTGGCAGGCACACTGCTGAAGAAATCGGCCGTGGCACGCTATGCCCGCACGCTTTCCACCACGTTCGCGGCTGGGGTGCCGCTGGTACAGGCATTGGATTCAGTGGCAGGTGCCGTCGGCAACGGGCCGTACAAGCAGGCGATCAAACATATGCGTCATGAGGTATCCACAGGCATGCAGTTGAACCAATCCATGGCCGCCAGCGGTCTCTTTCCAGGCATGGCAATTCAGATGACGGCCATCGGCGAGGAGTCGGGCACACTCGAGCGCATGCTGGAAAAAGTCGCGAACCACTATGAATCGGAAGTCGACAACCTGGTCGACAACCTCACCAGCCTGATGGAGCCGCTGATAATGGTGGTGCTGGGGGGCATTGTCGGGGCGCTGGTAATTGCGATGTACCTGCCGGTCTTCCAACTCGGTACAGCGTTTTGAACCTGCTGCTGACTGAGCAGCCATGGGCGTTTGTCGCAGTGGCGCTGGTGCTGGGGCTGATCATCGGTAGCTTCCTCAATGTACTGGTATGGCGCCTGCCGAAAATGCTTGAGCGGGAATGGCGCGCACAAGCCCTTGAAGTGCTCGGCATGCCCGCCGACCCCGCCGGGCCCACCTACAACCTGATGCACCCCAACTCCTGCTGCCCGCACTGCAATCACCCGATTCGCCCGTGGGAGAATATCCCGCTGCTCAGCTACCTCATGCTCCGGGGGCGTTGCGCCCATTGTCAGCAGCCGATCAGTGCACGCTACCCCATCACTGAACTGGCCTGCGGGCTGATCTCGGCCATGGTGGCCTGGCATTTTGGCTTTGGCTGGCAAGCCGGGGCAGTCATGCTGTTGAGCTGGGGCCTGCTGGCAATGAGCCTGATCGATGTGGATCACCAACTGCTACCCGATATCCTGGTCCTGCCGCTGCTGTGGCTGGGGCTGATCATCAACAGCGCCGACCTGCTGACTGCACTGCCGGACGCACTGTGGGGCGCGGTGATCGGCTACCTAAGTCTGTGGACAGTGTTCTGGCTGTTCAAACTGGTGACCGGCAAGGACGGCATGGGCCATGGCGACTTCAAGTTATTGGCGCTGCTTGGCGCCTGGGGCGGCTGGCAGATTCTGCCGATGACGCTACTGATGTCTTCGCTGGTGGGCGTGATCGTAGGGCTGATTCTGATGCGCTTGCGCAAGGCTGAGATCTCGGCACCGATGCCGTTTGGTCCCTATCTGGCAATTGCCGGCTGGATTGCCGTGCTCTGGGGTGGTCAAATAACCGACTTCTATTTGCAGTCTGTCGGTTTCAGATGACCACTTCTGTTGCAACACCTTGGATCCTTGGCCTCACTGGCGGTATCGGCAGCGGCAAAAGCGCTGCGGCCCAGCACTTTGTCGACCTGGGCGTCGACCTGGTGGATGCCGACCACGCCGCCCGTTGGGTGGTCGAGCCTGGCCGTCCGGCGCTCGCCCGCATCGCCGAACACTTTGGTGCCGGCGTGCTGCAGCGCGACGGCCAACTGGACCGCGCCGCGCTGCGCAAGCTGATCTTTGAAGTCCCCGAAGAACGCCGCTGGCTGGAAGCCTTGCTGCACCCATTGATTGGCGAGGAGATTCGCAATCACCTGGCCCGCGCCCGATCGCCGTATGCGATCCTGGTGTCACCGCTGCTGATCGAATCCGGCCAGTACCACATGACCCAGCGCATCCTGGTGATCGATGTGCCGCAATCCCTGCAGATTCAGCGTACCCTGCTGCGCGACGGCATCAGCGAACAACAGGTGCAGGCGATTCTCAAGGCCCAGTCCAGCCGCGAAGACCGCCTGAAGCATGCCGATGACGTACTGGTCAATGACCGAGACCTCGCCTGGCTGCACAGCGAGGTCGAGCGACTGCACCACTTTTACCTTACTTTGCGTGGAGGCCGATCATGAGCCAACCCTTGACCGTCGAATGCCCAACCTGCGGCGCACCCGTGGAATGGAAAGCGACCAACCTCAACCGGCCGTTCTGCTCGGACCGTTGCAAGCTCATCGACCTGGGCGCCTGGGCCGCTGAGGAACACAAGATCCCCGTGGCGCCGGACGCCGAAGTCGAGCTGTTTTCCGAAGACCTGCCGCCGCGCCATTAAGGCCGCATAAAGGCATATTCCTGCTGGTCGTCGAGGTTCTCTGCAAGGTATTGCAACTCGTCGGCCAGGTCTTCGAAACTGCGCACACCCTTGCTCTGCTGCACCACGGCGCTGAGCATCGCGCGCAGAGTCAAGCCTGGGTCAAAACCGATTTCCTGCGCCGCGTCCTGGCTTCTGCGCAACTCCTGCCGTGCCCACTCATACACACTCATGATTTGTACTCCCGCCTTGCTCAGGAAAAGTTTCGCAAAGCATGGGCCTGCCCCGCTGCGAGCGATTTGACCTGGGTCAAGTCTGCGAATCGTCGTCCTTCCAGGGTGCCGAGAGGTAGCGGGTGCGATTGAATGTCTCCAGCCATTCCGGGCAAAACACCACCAGCGCGCTGATCACCATGCCGTTGATAAAGGCTTCTGGAAAGATGATCAGCCACAGGTAACCGACAAAATCCTCCAGCCATTCCGGCATCGCAAAACGCCCGTCGAACCACAACAACCCCAGCCCCACCAGCAGGCAGAGCAAGGCTGACAACGCAGCGGCAAAAAAACCGGAACAGAAGATATACACGAAGGGATTGCGTGGCTGCGCTCGCTCCACCAGCAACGCGCAGGCTTCGGTGACCAGCACGGGCAGCACAACCAGCAGCAGGCCGTTGATGCCTACCGCCGCCAGGTCCTGGCGCCCCAACAGCATCAAGCCCAACTGGGCGGCAAACCCGCCGACAATTGCCAACGGCCAATCGAGCAACAGAGTAACGGCGGTCATGCCGATAAAGTGGTAGGAGACGCCGGTGTCGAAATCCCGCCGCACCAGCCATAACATGAACAGCGCGAACACCGTGCCAAACAGCAAATGCTGACGCCGCCGATCGGCGAACAGCTCGACCCACGGCGAACGCAGGATCGCCCACAACAGCACAGGCGCATACAGCAACCAGCCGATGCCGAGGGTTGCCGGCGCCAGCACTGCCGCACTGATCACGGCTTGACCTGTTCCAGGGCTTGGCGCAGTTCCGCGGCCGAGCTGTACTCGTGTTGAGCAATCAACTTACCGTTATCCAGTTGCAGCCAGAGCACTTTATCCGCGGGCGCGGGATAGCGCGGAGCAATACGGGCGTCCCGGTCGAGCATCACCCGATAGTTGTAGGCTTGCATCGCCGGCACCGCGAACAACTTGGCGACCAGCCGAGGCATGCGCTGGATGTCTGCGACAAACACCGCGTGGCGCGCCTCGAGATAACCTTTGGGCTGGCCTTGCAAGGCCGCGTCCACCTGCTTGGCGGCGTCCATGCCGCGGGCGACCAACAGGATCTGCGCCTGGTCATCCAGGGTGTAGGCCTGATCGAACTGATCCAACAGGGTCCAGGGCGCCACGCGCTCGCCCACCTCAACGGCCTGGGCCCCGACAGGCAACAGACTCAGCAACAGCACGGCAAAAAACTTCACTGCACACCTCATGCTAGGGAGAACGGACAAGTGGCCAGTCTACACCGAGCTTTTGCGGCGGGACTTCCTGCCGTCATCATTTGGACGCTAAGCTGCATGCATGGATGACTCAGATTATTTGCGCCTGCTCACCGTAGCGGCCGAACAAGCCAACGCGTTCCTGTCCAATGCCCGCAAATGGGAGCGTGAGCGTTGGGTCTGCCAACGCCTGCTGCAAGGCTTGAATGTGCCGTACCGCGCCGAAGAGTTTCACGCCGCCGGGCAGGAGCCTCCGGACGTACTGTTTCGCGACGCCAGTTTCGAGGTGTTCTTCGTACTGGATGAGGGGCGGCGCCTGAACGACGAATGGCGCGATGAACTGTTGCGTCGGCGCAGTGCGTTCTCCCTGAGCCAACTGGTTCGGCGCGAAGCCAAGCCGCGACGAATTCCGGCCCATGAGTTCCTGTTGCGCCTGGCGCCGACCCTGCGCAAAAAAGCGCACAACTACAAAGAGCGCGGGATGGACCTGGGCGAGTTGGATATCGTCGCGTTTGCCAGCCTCAAGCGCGAAGTCCTGGACCTCAACAGTCACTTCCCGCCGCCCACCGAGTACCTGCGCCAGGGCTGGCGCTCGCTGTCACTGGTGGGGCCGACGTTTGCACGGGTGCTGTTCGCCCACCCGGACGCGCCGGATTTCTTGCGCAACAACCTGGGCCGCAGCATAGTGTTCGACGTGGGCATCAGCCTGTGACACGGGCACAGGCTACGCTTATAGCGTTTGCGCCCACCCACCGACTGTAACGTGGCGCCCTTCTGCAACGTCTACCTGACGAGGCCTTTATGACCAGCCGCCTGAACCCCGATGACCAACAGCATGTCGAAGAGTACCTGCAACTCTCCCAGAACCAAGTCGAGCGCAAGCCTTTCCGGCCATGGCTGCTCCTTGTGGTGGTGCTGGTGGCGGTGATTGGGCTCGGCCTGCTGAGCCGCCTTTTGAGTTACCTGACGCTATGAGCTGCCTGGCGCTCGCGGGGGGAACTGCTCCGATTTCTTTTAGCCTTGCGAGATATCCCCATGACCCATCGTATTATTATCGTCGGCGGCGGCGCCGGCGGCCTGGAGTTGGCTACCCGCCTGGGTAAGACTCTGGGAAAACGCGGCACCGCCAGCATCACGCTGGTGGATACCAACCTGACCCATATCTGGAAGCCCTTGCTGCATGAAGTGGCCGCCGGCTCGCTGAACTCTTCGGAAGACGAACTCAACTACGTCGCCCAGGCCAAATGGAACCACTTCGAGTTCCAACTGGGGCGCATGAGCGGGCTCGACCGTGAACAGAAGAAAATCCAGCTGGCGGCGACCCTCGATGAAGAAGGCCGCGAACTGGTGCCTGCGCGCGTGCTGGGCTATGACAGCCTGGTGATCGCGGTCGGCAGCACCACGAATGACTTCGGCACCGAAGGCGCAGCGCAACACTGTCTGTTCCTCGACACGCGCAAACAGGCGGAACGCTTCCATCAGCAACTGCTCAACCACTACCTGCGCGCCCATGCCGGGCAAACCGACGTGGTGGAAAAGATCAGCGTCGCCATCGTCGGTGCGGGAGCAACCGGTGTCGAACTGGCGGCCGAACTGCATAACGCCGCCCACGAACTGGCGGCTTATGGCCTGGATCGCATCAAACCCGAAAACATGCATATCACCTTGATCGAAGCCGGCCCACGGGTGCTGCCCGCCCTGCCGGAGCGGATTGGCGGGCCGGTGCATAAGACCCTGGAGAAGCTTGGCGTGACGGTGCTGACCAACTCGGCGGTCAGCGAAGTGACGGCCGACGCGCTGATCACCAGCAGCGGCCAAGTGATTCCGGCCAGCCAGAAAGTGTGGGCCGCCGGCATCCGCGCGCCAGCCTTCCTCAAGGACATCGACGGCCTGGAAACCAACCGCATCAATCAACTGCAGGTACTGCCGACGCTGCAAACCACCCGCGATGAAAACATCTTCGCCTTCGGTGACTGCGCCGCCTGCCCGCAACCCGGCACCGACCGCAACGTGCCGCCACGCGCCCAGGCCGCGCACCAGCAGGCTTCATTGCTGGCCAAATCGTTGAAGCTGCGGATCGAAGGCAAGGACCTGCCATCGTACAAGTACACCGACTACGGCTCGTTGATCTCGCTGTCGCGCTTCTCGGCGGTGGGTAACCTGATGGGCAACCTGACAGGCAGCGTGATGCTCGAAGGCTGGCTGGCGCGGATGTTCTATGTGTCGCTGTACCGCATGCACCAGATGGCACTGTATGGCGTCTTCCGCACGGCGATGCTGATGCTGGGCAGCAGGATCGGGCGCGGGACCGAGCCGCGACTCAAGCTTCACTGACAACACGGTCCCTGATGGGGCTCGGCTAATGGGGGCGGGGGCTTGCGCCCGATGACGGTGAGTCGGCTGAGTAATGAGTGGCTGACACACTGCTATCGGGAGCAAGCCCCCTCCCATATTCGCTTTGTGTTGGATTTGAGAAAATTCCAGGCAAAAAAAATCCCCGTATCTTTCGATACGAGGATTTTTAATATGGTCGGGGTAAGGGGATTCGAACTCCTGACATCCTGCTCCCAAAGCAGGCGCGCTACCGGACTGCGCTATACCCCGGTAAAAAAGGCGACCTTTCAGTCGCCTTTCGCGACCAGGGCTTTTGACCTCTGATCTTAAGATCTGATTCCAGCGTTAACTGGTCTCAAAAATGGTGGGTCGTGTGGGATTCGAACCTACGACCAATTGGTTAAAAGCCAACTGCTCTACCAACTGAGCTAACGACCCAAAAATGGTCGGGGTAAGGGGATTCGAACTCCTGACATCCTGCTCCCAAAGCAGGCGCGCTACCGGACTGCGCTATACCCCGGTTTTGAAATTGGCTCCGTGACCAGGACTCGAACCTGGGACCCAATGATTAACAGTCATTTGCTCTACCGACTGAGCTATCACGGAACTACACATTTCAAATTTACAACTTTTACTGCGATACAACCTTCTCTTCGATCCGTCCGTATCGCTACGTTCGTGTCTCTGAGGCGCGCTATTCTACAATCTTAAAAAACCCTGTCAACCCTTTAAATTGCTTTTAAGACAATGATTTGCGCTTCTTTCTGATTTCTCCTTGGGGAGAAGAAACCCGTGGGCTGACGTTGCTGCGGGGCGCACTTTACAAGCCTTTGCCTTACAGTTCAACGCCCTAACGAAAAAAAAGGCCCCGCAATGCGGGGCCTCCTCTTATCGCCATACAGGCAAGGCTCAGTGGAAGACGATTTCGTCGTTTTCCACGGTCGCCGTGACGCTGGTCCCTGGCATGAAGCTGCCCGACAGGATCAATTGCGCCAGTGGGTTCTCGATCCAGCGCTGGATCGCACGTTTCAATGGCCGTGCGCCATACACCGGGTCGTAACCGACCGCGATCAATTTGTCCAACGCCTCGCGGCTCAGCTCCAGCGACAACTCGCGCTCGGCCAGGCGGCTGCGCAGGCGCCCCAGCTGGATCTCGGTGATACCCGCAATCTGATCCCGCGCCAAAGGCTCGAAGATCACCACTTCGTCGACCCGGTTGATGAATTCCGGGCGGAAGTGCGAGGTCAAGGCATCCATCACCGCAGCGCGCTGGGCTTCGCGATCACCCACCAGTTCCTGGATCTGTACCGACCCCAGGTTGGAGGTCATCACGATCACCGTATTACGGAAATCCACGGTACGCCCGTGGCTGTCCGTCAGGCGGCCATCTTCCAACACTTGCAGCAGGATGTTGAACACATCCGGGTGGGCCTTCTCGACCTCATCCAGCAGGATCACCGAGTAAGGCTTGCGCCGCACTGCTTCGGTCAGGTAACCGCCCTCTTCGTAGCCTACATAGCCTGGTGGAGCCCCAATCAGGCGAGCCACGGAGTGTTTCTCCATGAACTCGGACATATCGATGCGCACCATGGCCTCTTCGGTATCGAAAAGGAACTCGGCCAGGGCTTTGCACAGCTCAGTCTTACCCACACCGGTCGGGCCGAGGAACATGAACGAGCCACTCGGACGGTTCGGGTCGGACAAGCCAGCCCGGGAACGTCGTACCGCGTTGGACACCGCCACCACCGCCTCTTCCTGACCGATGACGCGCTGGTGCAACAGGCTTTCCATCTTCATCAGCTTGTCGCGCTCGCCTTCGAGCATTTTCGACACAGGGATACCGGTCCACTTCGAGACGACTTCGGCAATTTCTTCCTCGGTCACCTTGCTGCGCAGCAACTGGTTTTCGCTCTTGCCGTGCTGGTCGACCATTTGCAGGCTGCGCTCCAGGTCGGGGATCACCCCGTACTGCAACTCCGCCATGCGGTTCAGGTCGCCCTTGCGGCGTGCCGCTTCCAGCTCCTGGCGCGACTGCTCGATTTTTTGCTGGATCTGCGCAGACCCCTGCACTTCGGCTTTTTCCGAGGTCCAGATTTCCTCGAGGTCCGAATACTCACGTTCCAGACGCTGGATTTCTTCCTGGAGTTTTTCCAGGCGTTTCTTCGCGGCCTCGTCTTCTTCCTTTTTCAGGGCCTGGGATTCGACCTTCAGTTGAATCAGGCGCCGATCCAGACGATCGAGTACTTCCGGCTTGGAGTCGATCTCCATGCGAATGCGGCTGGCCGCTTCGTCGATCAAGTCGATGGCTTTGTCCGGCAACTGACGGTCGGTGATATAGCGATGACTCAATTTGGCCGCCGCAATGATCGCGCCGTCGGTAATCGCTACCTTGTGGTGGACCTCATAGCGTTCTTTCAGGCCACGCAGGATCGCGATGGTGTCTTCTTCGCTCGGCTCTTCCACCAGCACTTTCTGGAAGCGACGCTCAAGGGCCGCATCTTTCTCAATGTACTGGCGATACTCGTTAAGCGTGGTCGCACCGACGCAATGCAGCTCACCCCGGGCCAACGCGGGCTTGAGCATATTGCCAGCGTCCATGGAGCCTTCGCCTTTACCGGCGCCGACCATGGTGTGCAACTCGTCGATGAACAGAATGATCTGCCCTTCCTGCTTCGACAGCTCGTTCAGCAGGGATTTGAGGCGCTCTTCGAACTCGCCACGGAACTTGGCACCGGCAATCAACGACCCCATGTCCAGGGACAGCAGGCGCTTGCCCTTCAGGCCGTCTGGCACTTCACCGTTGATGATGCGCTGGGCCAGGCCTTCGGCAATCGCGGTCTTACCCACGCCAGGCTCACCGATCAGCACCGGGTTGTTCTTGGTGCGGCGCTGCAGAACCTGGATGGTGCGACGAATTTCGTCGTCACGGCCAATCACCGGATCCAGCTTGCCCTCTTCGGCACGCTTGGTCAGGTCGACGGTGTACTTGTCCAGTGCCTGGCGCGACTCCTCATGGTTGGGGTCGTTCACCGCGTCGCCACCGCGCAGGTTGTTGATGGCGTTTTCCAGGGCTTTCTTGCTCACGCCCTGGCCCAGCAACAACTTGCCGAGCTTGCTGTTCTCGTCCATCGCGGCGAGCAACACCAGCTCGCTGGAGATGAACTGGTCACCTTTCTGCTGCGCCAGGCGGTCAGCCTGGTTGAGCAGGCGTGCCAAGTCCTGCGACATATTCACGTCGCCGGTAGGATTTTGGATTTTCGGCAGTTGGTCGAGCTCTTTGCTCAACTCCTTGCGCAGGCTGTTGACGTCAAAGCCCACTTGCATCAGCAGCGGCTTGATAGAACCACCTTGCTGTTCCAGAAGCGCCTGCATCAAGTGCGCAGGCTCAATCGCCGGATGGTCGAGACCGACCGCCAAGGATTGGGAGTCCGATAAGGCCAACTGCAATTTGCTGGTTAAACGATCAATACGCATTAGTCACCTTCCTTTTGAGCAGGCCGGAGCTATGTATGAGCGAGCATGCTCGCGAGTAACACATCCTGAATGAAGAAACCTGCCAGATAGCCTTATAGATGTGGCCGATTCTGGGAGATTCAAGCTATGGCCAATTGACGCAGATCAGAAGAGTCTAGCGCTCCAGCCAAATAAGGGAGGCAAATCGACCGGTGCGCGGATTGCGCCGGTAGGAAAAGAAGCGGGGATCGGTCACGGTGCAGAAATCGCCACCGTAGATGGCAGTGACACCGCGTGCGGCAAGGCGCAAACGGGCCAATTGGTAGATATCGGCCATGAACTTGCCAGGGTTGCGGCTCGGCACAAATGCTTCGGCGGTACCCGGTAGCTGTTGCATGAAGGCTTCGCGCACTTCCGGGCCAACCTCAAAGGCTTGCGGGCCAATCGCGGGGCCCAGCCACACCAGGATATCGGCAGGCTCGGTTTCCAGGCTTTCGACAGCCGCCTCCAGGATGCCCGCCGCCAAGCCACGCCAGCCGGCATGGGCAGCGGCGACGCGGGTACCGGCACGGTTGCAGAACAGCGCGGGCAGACAATCGGCCGTCATGGACGTACAGGCGATACCCGGGGTACTGGTCCAACTGCCATCAGCTTCGGCAATACGGCTCGGGTCAGCCTCGACCACCACCACCCCGTGGACCTGACGCAGCCAGGCCGGCTGGATATGAAAGGCTTCAGTCAGGCGACGACGGTTTTCGAGCACCGCCTCAGGGCTGTCCTCGACATGATCGCCCAGGTTGAGGCTGTCGAACGGCGCCAGGCTGACGCCGCCCGCACGGGTGGTGACGCAGGCCTTGACCTGAGCCGGCGCGGGCCAGTCAGGAATCAGCCAGTCACTCATCCGATAAACGCCTCGCGATCCTGCTTGAGCAGCGACAACAGCCACACCAGATCGTCTGGAAGAGGCGATTCCCAGCTCATCCGCTTACCGCTCGTCGGATGATCCAGTTCCAGGAAGCGTGCATGCAGCGCCTGGCGCGGGAATGACTTGAGCGACTCAACCATGGTGGCACTGGCCGCTGGCGGAATGCGGAAGCGCCCACCGTAGGCCGGATCGCCGACCAACGGGAAGTTGATGTGGGCCATGTGCACACGAATCTGGTGGGTACGGCCGGTTTCCAGCTTGACCCGCACATGGGTGTGGGAGCGGAAACGCTCCAGCACACGGTAGTGGCTCACGGCCTGCTTGCCACCCTCCATCACCGCCATGCGCTGGCGCTGCTGGCCGTGACGGCCAATGGGTGCGTTGATCTTGCCACCCGCCACCACGACGCCGATCACGATGCATTCGTAGATGCGGCTGACGCTGCGGCTCTGCAACTGTGTAACCAGTTGCGTTTGCGCCTGAATGGTCTTGGCCACCACCATCAAGCCGGTGGTGTCCTTGTCCAGGCGGTGCACGATGCCACAGCGCGGGACGTTGATGATGTCCGGCACGTGGTGCAACAGGGCATTGAGCAAGGTGCCATCAGCGTGCCCAGCCGCCGGGTGAACCACCAGGCCTGCGGGTTTGTTGATGACCAGGATGTCGTCGTCTTCATAGACGATGTCCAGCTCGATGTCCTGGGCGACCCATTCTCCCTGGGCTTCCTGCTCGGCAGTCAGCTCAAGAATCGCACCACCATGCACTATGTCTCGCGGGCGGATAACCGCTCCATCCACAGTCAGGCGGCCGTCTTTGATCCAGGCGGAAAGGCGCGAGCGCGAGTGCTCAGCGAATAATTGTGCGGCGACTTGATCGAGGCGTTGGCCGCCCAATTCGGACGGCACCTCTGCGCGAAGTTCAATTTTATCGGACATGCTCAGACTAGGCGTGGCACAGCCTTTGGTTTCGGCTGCGCGCTTGTGGTTAAATACGGCGTCTTTTGCCCCGAGGCTTTCAACGGGGCGCTCATCATAACAGGACGGCCCCGCCCAAGACAGCGGCCGTCATAGGGACGCAAGCCGCCATGCAAGTGAAACACCTGCTGCTGATCGCCATCCTCGCCATGACTGCTGCTTGCTCGTCAACAAAGGAAGTCGTCGACGAAAACCTGAGCGAAGTCGAGCTGTATCAATTAGCTCAAAAAGACTTGGACAATAATAGCTACACCAGCGCCACAGCGAAGCTGAAGGCCCTGGAGTCGCGCTATCCGTTCGGACGCTACGCCGACCAGGCCCAGCTCGAGCTGATCTACGCCAACTACAAGAACGCCGAGCCGGAAGCCGCCAAGTCCGCCGCCGAGCGTTTTATCCGCCTGCACCCCCAGCACCCGAACGTCGACTACGCCTACTACATGAAGGGCCTGACCTCGTTCGACCAGGACGTTGGCCTGCTGGCGCGCTTCCTGCCGCTGGACATGACCAAGCGTGACCCTGGCGCTGCCCGCGACTCCTACAACGAGTTCGCCCAGTTGACCAGCCGCTACCCTAACAGCCGCTACGCGCCGGACGCCAAGCAGCGCATGATCTACCTGCGCAACCTGCTGGCTTCCTACGAAATCCACGTTGCCCACTACTACCTGACCCGTCAGGCCTATGTTGCCGCCGCCAACCGTGGTCGCTATGTAGTGGAGAACTTCCAGGAAACCCCTTCGGTGGGTGATGGCCTGGCAGTGATGACCGAGGCTTACCAGCGCCTGCACCTGGACGCCCTGGCGGCCACCAGCCTGGAAACCCTGAAGCTCAACTACCCGGACCACCCAAGCCTGAAAGACGGCCAGTTCGTGCCTCAAGTGGCCGAAGCAGACAACCGTTCGTGGCTGAGCAAGTACACCTTGGGCCTGATCGAGTCCCGTCCACCGCTGCCGCCGGGCGAAACCCGCGCCAACCAGGACGTGATGAAGCAGTTCCAGGACGCCAAGGAAGCGATTCCTTCGGACCTCAAGCCGCATGACGAAAATGGTGATGTGATCGAAGAAGAAACGCCACAAGCCTTGGGCAACAACCAGGATCGTTCGTGGTTCAGCTACATGACCTTCGGCGTGTTCGACTGACCGTTCGACACGACGCAAAAAGGGAGCCCTTGGTGGCTCCCTTTTTTATGGGCGCGTATTTATTACGCTGTGCGCCCGCCACGTCCTTGGCTAAACTGCCACATTCCTTGTCGAGAAACTGCCCATCATGCTTCGTCTACTGTTCTGGATTGCCGTCATTGCTGCCGCGGTATGGTTCTGGCGCAAATTCAAAAGCCCCGCAGCCAGACAGCAACGGGCCGGCGAACCCGATGCAGCCTTGATGGTGCGTTGCGCTCACTGCGGCGTGCACTTGCCAAAGGATCGCGCGTTGAGCACCGGACAGATGTGGTACTGCACCCAGGCGCATCTGGAGCAAGGCCCCAAGTCTATCCAGCGTTGATCCGACCTGCTGGGGAGTAAGGCGCGGGGTCAATGATCGGCGTGCGCTTGAGCAGCAAGTCGGCAAACAACTGACAGGACGCCGGCGCCAACACCAGGCCATTGCGGTAATGCCCGCAATTGAGCCACAGCCCCTTGAAGCCTGGTACTTCGCCGATGTAGGGAATCCCTTCCGGCGAACCAGGCCGCAAACCCGCCCAATGGCCTACCACTTCAGCCTCCGCCAGGGCTGGAATCAGCTCTACGGCAGAGGCCTTCAGGCTTTCCAACGCCGACTCGGTTGGGGTTTTATCGAAACCCTCATGCTCCAGGGTGCTGCCTATCAGGATATGCCCGTCACGCCGAGGAATCGCATAACGCCCCTTGGCCAGCACCATGCTCGATAAAAAGTCAGGCGCGCACTTGTACAAAATCATCTGGCCCTTAACCGGCTCCACAGGCAGCGACAGGCCCAGCTTGCCGAGCAACTCCCCGCTCCAGGCGCCGGCCGCAAGCACGACCTGCTCACCGAAAATCGGCCCTGTGGCCGTGTTCACGCCCACTACCTTGTCGCCTTCCAGCACAAACCCTTCGACTTCGCACTGCTCGTGTATCGTCACCCCAGGCAACGCCGACAACGCGGCCCTGAGCGATTTGATCAAGCGCGGGTTACGCACATTGGCCACGTTCGCCATGTAGATCGCCTGGGAGTAGCCGCCACCCAGCACCGGGACCGCATCATGGGCAGCCGACACATCCACCTTGCTCAATGGCCGCCCCTCACGCGCGGCCCAGGCCAAGGCTTCGGCTTCATCTTCCAAGTCCAACCAGTACAGCCCCGTGGTGTGAACCTGCGGGTCGACCCCGGTATCAGCAAACAAGCGCTCAGCCAGCTGTGGATAAAAATCCTGGGACCAATGGGCCAACGCCGTGACCGCCGGGCTGTAGCGCCACGGATACAACGGCGAAACAATACCGCCGCCCGCCCAGGAAGATTCCTGCCCAAGCCCCGCTCGCTCCAACAGGACGACCGCCCGCCCCTGGGTGGCCAGGTTGAACGCCGTCAACAAGCCGATTACTCCACCACCGACAATCACCACTTGCTGCTTAGCCATCATTTGATCCAGCCGATAAAAAGGGAAAAGCGCGCCCGGCGCCCAATCGAACACTCTCATCATTGCCCCCAGCACGTCGTACGCGACATGTCAGGTGCTGCGCCCGGATTACTGCGCACGCCGGTACTGGTCAGGCTGAATTCGCCGCAACGATCACCCGCCATGACTGAGTCGACGACCGGCGTGGCTAGCAGGCTGAACGCCTGAGGGTTCAATGCCACGCTGATTCTATAGCGATCATTGCCGGCACTGATGCCGTTTGCGTCAATAAAAGTGCCGTTCCTCGTGTAATAGCGTTCCAGATGCTGGGCCTGTTCAGTCAACAGCGCGACAATTTCCGCGCGATAAACCTTTTGGACATGGCCGGTATACCCGGGGTAGGCGATACCAGCCAGCAACGCGATGATCGCCACCGCGATCAACAACTCAATCAGGGTAAAACCTCGGCTATCCATGCCCATGACACCATTCCTCAGTAAAGTTGCCGCCACAACACTCGCTGAAACCGCGCCCCACTGCCTTCGCCGACCCGCGCATACACCACCTCCAGCACAGTGCGTGATTGACCGCTGAGCCCTACAGCCGTGACCCGATACAGCATTGCCGGGGTTTCGGGCGGCAGATGAACCAGCCCCACAGCTGGGCCGAGGGATTGAATAGCGTAAAGGCCACCCGTCATGGCAACCCAGGTCACTGCGGACACGGGATGAGGCCCAGCGCCAGTTACCGAAGACGCCTCGCCTGGCGGTGCACAGGTCACGAGTGACGTGCATGTTGGCCACGCACCACCTGCCCGACGCAGGGCTGTCTCCCCCAGCCGAAGGCCGCTTTCAGCACTTTGCAGCGACTGATTGCGATGCCAGAAGCTGCCGGCGATCTTCTGCTGGGACACGGCCCCCTGCATCGAAGACAAGCCCACCAGGGATAACAACAGCAGGAATACCAGGCTGATCAACAGCACCATGCCCGCCTGGCGAAGATCGACACGCTTATCAAGCCCCATGAGCGCCCTACCCCAACCGGTTACGCAGTGCGGCAACGACGCTCCAGGTTTGAGCCTTCACGCGCTCCGTCGGGTCGTGCAGCGTGAGGAGAATGCGGACACTGAGGATCAATGAAGCATCGAGCGGGCTGGACTCATACCGCACCACGCGTGTCGAACCCGGTCGGTCCGCCATGCCAAAACTGATATCGAACGCCTGCACGCCATCCACCAGCACCGCCTTGGCCGGGGATGCTGGCGTACTGGCTTTCATCTGGCCCGACTCAAAGGTGTAGGTGACCTGGCGTATGCCAAACCGAATCTGCCCCGGTGCAGCGGGCGGTGCCGTGCCCGAATAGGCCTGGGCGGAACCGGAGCAGTCGGACAACACCGTCCAGTCCGGCTTCCCGCTGCCTTCACCAATATCCGCCGTAACCAGCGTCAGGGACCTTGAGCTGCCCGCCCCTGCCCAACTGATCGGCCGCTCAAAGGCCTGCGGCGCATTCTCGATAAAGCCCGCATCCAGGCAACCAAACATGCCCGCCAGGCGAATGTCCTGAATCAATTTGCCGAGCGCAAATCGCGCATCGTCTTGCATCAGCATGGCTGACTGCTGAGTGGCCTGGGTCGATCGAGCGCTGATTGCGACCTGGCTGACGCCAAGTACCAGCATCAACCCGACCGCCAATGCCAACAACAACTCCAGCAGGCTGAACCCACGTACCGCGCGGTTCATGGCCCCACCTGCGGCTCGCTGGCGATGCGACTGGTCAGGGTGAAGGTTTCCCGCGCGCCACCGCTGTTTGCGCCACGGTCATCGTCCCAACTGATGCTGACGATCACCTCATTGCCGCGCATGACCACCGAACCTTGGCCGCTCTCACCAGCAAAACCGACGATATTGGCTTCGAAGTCGTGCAAGTCCAAGTCACGCACACTCGCCCCGGCAGTGACGGAAGGGGCACGTTCGGCCAGCCCCCACGAATAGTCGGCGCCCGAGTTGGCGCGAAGACGGTCGAGCATGTCGTAGGCGATAAAGCTGGCCTGGCTGGTCATTCGCGCGCTGTCGGTGTACTTGAGCGCGTTGAGCTGGACCACCGCAGCGCCGAGCAGGCCAACGGCGAGTATCAACACCGCCACCAACACCTCGATCAGCGTCATGCCAGTTTGGTGCTCGGGTGCAGCAGGGGTTAGAAAAACGTCAGGGCAAGCAAGCATTACCGTCGTCATCCATGTCGAAGGCCGGGGAAAGCAGGAAAAACCTGCTGTGCGGCCAAAGACTAGCGGCGGTTTTTCGACCGTGCTGCTCCCGGAACATAGGGAAATACTTTGGACATAAAAGCCATCACTCAACGCCCCCTTCAGGGCGCTATACCTAAGCCTGCCATCTGATTATCTACCGCGTCCAAGGAGGGACGGCATATGACACAACGCGGCTTTACCCTGATCGAGCTGCTACTTGGGCTGATCATAAGTGGCGTCCTGGCTCACCTGGCCATGCCAAGTTTCAAGGGGTTGCTTGAGTCACAGCAGCGGCACAGCGCAGCGCAATCCTTGGCCGGCGGCATGCGCTACGCTCGCACCGAAGCCATCGCACGCAACCGAGCGGTGATCATTCATGCGATGGACGACGACTGGAGTCGAGGGTGGCGGGTGATCGTGGACGTGAGCGGGCGCGGGCACCTGGACAACAAAAACCCCGTATTACTGGAGCGCCAGGACAGTGGACGCGTACCGATCGTGGGCAACGGGCCCGTCAAGCACCAAGTACGCTTCAGCGGGTTGGGCGAGCCTGTGTTTGCAGGCGGGGGATTCCGTGCCGGCACCGTCCATGTGTGTGCGACGGATCAGGCACAGAGCCTGTTCCAGGTGGTACTGGCGCCCAGCGGACGCATCAGCCTGCGCAGCGATAAAACCGAGCAGGCCTTGTGCCGGGGCTACGCCGCCACCCTGGGACTCAGAGCAGCGAGCGAACCCGCAGCTCCTTGGGCATGGAGAAAGTGATGTTCTCTTCACGTCCGGCGAGCTCATCGGCACCCGTGGCACCCCAGGCCTGCAACTGCTGGATCACACCACGCACCAGGACTTCCGGCGCCGAAGCGCCCGCCGTGATGCCGATCCGCTCGACACCGTCGAACCAACTGCGCTGCATGTCTTCGGCACCATCGATCAGGTACGCCGGGGTCGCCATCCGCTCGGCCAGCTCACGTAGCCGATTGGAGTTGGAGCTGTTGGGGCTGCCAACGACCAACACCACGTCGCACTCATCAGCCAATTGCTTGACCGCATCCTGGCGGTTTTGCGTGGCGTAGCAGATGTCATCCTTGCGTGGACCGCCAATCGCCGGGAAACGTGTGCGCAGGGCATCGATCACGCGACTGGTGTCGTCCATGGACAAGGTGGTCTGGGTCACGAAGGCCAAGCGTTCAGGGTTATGCACCTGCAAGCTGGCGACGTCCTTTTCGTCCTCCACCAGGTAGATCGCACCACCATTGCTGCCGTCGTATTGGCCCATGGTGCCTTCGACTTCCGGATGGCCAGCATGGCCGATCAGGATGCACTCACGGCCGTCGCGGCTGTAGCGCGCAACTTCGATGTGAACCTTGGTCACCAGCGGGCAGGTCGCATCGAAGACTTTCAGGCCACGCCCGGCAGCTTCAGTACGCACCGCCTGGGAGACCCCGTGGGCGCTGAAGATGACGATGACGTCGTCCGGCACCTGGTCCAGCTCTTCGACAAAGATCGCGCCGCGAGCGCGCAGGTCTTCGACCACGAATTTGTTGTGGACCACTTCATGGCGTACGTAAATCGGCGGTCCGAAGACTTCCAGGGCGCGATTGACGATTTCGATCGCCCGGTCCACGCCAGCGCAGAAGCCACGGGGGTTGGCGAGTTTGATTTGCATGCGGTGCCTCGTGTCTTGCGGCTATTTTGGGTCAGGCGTGACGCTGACCCAAACGACAATGAAGATCATAGGTGGGAGGGGGCTTGCCCCCGATGGCGGTGGGTCAGTAGACAAACCTTTGACTGAACCACCGCTATCGGGGGCAAGCCCCCCTCCCACACAAGCCCACTCCACACATGATTGTGTGTCGTTGATCAGATTGCTTTAACGTCGATGATTTCAACGTCGAACGTCAAGGTTTTACCGGCCAACGGGTGATTGAAGTCGATGGTTACCTGCGCATCATCGAAAGCCTTGACCACACCAGGCAACTCGGTGTTCGCCGCATCGTTGAAGATCACCAGCAGGCCTTCCGACAGCTCCATATCCTGGAACTGCGAACGCGGGATGATCTGCACGTTTTGCGGGTTTGGCTGGCCAAAGGCGTTTTCCGGCAGGATCTGCAGGTTGCGCTTGTCGCCGGCCTTGAAACCGAACAGGGCCGCTTCGAAACCCGGCAGCAGGTTGCCATCACCCACCTTGAAGGTCGCCGGGGCTTTGTCGAACGTGCTGTCGACCGTGTCGCCATTCTCCAGGCGCAGTGCGAAATGCAAAGTGACTTCCGTGTTCTGGCCGATACGTTGTTCAGCCAATACCTGATCAGTCATTGACGGTCTCTCCGGTTTTCTTACTCTTGAACATATCCAGCGCCAGCATGATTGCACCGACGGTGATGGCGCTGTCGGCAAAGTTGAACGCCGGGAAGTACCAGCGGTTCTGCCAGTGCACCAGAATGAAGTCGATCACATGGCCCAGGGCAATGCGGTCGTACAAGTTGCCCAGCGCGCCGCCCAGCACCAGGGCCAAGGCGATCGCCAGCCAGGTGTCATCGCGGCCCAGGCGCTTGAGCCAGACCACCAGCACCGCACTGACCACCACGGCAATCAGGGCGAACAGCCAGCGCTGCCAGCCACCGCTGTCAGCGAGGAAACTGAAGGCGGCGCCGGTGTTGTAGGCCAGGGTCCAGCTGAAGTAATCCGGAATTACCACGACCTGCTGGAACATCTCCAGGGAACCCTCGAAATGAGCCTTGCTGACCTGGTCGATGACCAGCACCAGCACGCTCAGTACGAGCCAGCCCAGGCGTCCGAAACGATCCGCTGCATCAGGCATAGTGGCGAACCTCGCCAGCACCGCTGATGTTGTCGACGCAACGACCGCAGATTTCCGGATGCTCGGGGTTTACGCCAACGTCTTCACGACAGTGCCAGCAACGGGCGCACTTAGGGAACGCCGACTTGACCACTTTGAGCTTGAGGCCCGGTACTTCGGTGGCCACGGCATCCGCTGGAGCCTGGGCAAAGGGTGCCAGGCTGGCGGTGGACGTGATCAACACGAAGCGCAGTTCGTTGCTCAGCTTGGCCAGGTCGGCGGTCAGGCTTTCCTCGGCAAACAGGGTGACTTCGGCCTGCAGGTTGCCACCGACGGCCTTGGCCGCACGCTGGACTTCCAGTTCCTTGTTCACCGCGACCTTCACGGCCATCACGCCTTCCCAGTACTCGCGACCCAGCTCGAAGTCGGCCGGCAGTTCGGTCAGGCCTTCATACCAGGTGTTGAGCATCACGGACTCGTTACGCTCGCCCGGCAGGTACTCCCACAGTTCGTCGGCGGTGAAGGCCAGGATCGGTGCGATCCAGCGCACCAGCGCTTCGCTGATGTGGTACAGCGCGGTCTGCGCCGAACGGCGCGCCTTGCTGTTGGCGCCGGTGGTGTACTGGCGGTCCTTGATGATATCGAGGTAGAAACCACCCAGTTCCTGCACGCAGAAATTGTGGATCTTCGAGTACACGTTCCAGAAGCGGTATTCACCGTAGTGCTCCTGCAGCTCGCGCTGCAGCAACAGGGTACGGTCCACGGCCCAACGGTCCAGGGCGAGCATGTCCTCCGCCGGCAGGATGTCGGTGGCCGGGTTGAAACCGGTCAGGTTCGACAGCATGAAGCGTGCGGTATTGCGGATACGACGGTAGGCATCGGCGCTGCGGGCCAGGATCTGGTCCGACACGGCGATCTCGCCCGAGTAATCGGTCGAGGCTACCCACAGACGCATGATGTCGGCACCCAAGGTGTCGTTGATCTTTTTCGGTTCGATCACGTTCTTCAGCGACTTGGACATCTTGCGGCCCGTCTCGTCGACGGTGAAACCGTGGGTCAGCAGTTCGCGGTACGGGGCGTGGTCGTCGATGGCGCAACCCGTCAGCAACGAGGAGTGGAACCAGCCACGGTGCTGGTCCGAGCCTTCCAGGTAGAGGTCCGCACGTGGGCCGTTCTCGTGGCCCATCGGGTGCGAGCCGCGCAATACGTGCCAGTGGGTAGTACCGGAGTCGAACCACACGTCGAGGGTGTCGCTGATCTTGTCGTACAGCGGCGCTTCGTCACCCAGCAGCTCGGCGGCATCCAGCTTGAACCAGGCTTCGATGCCTTCCTGTTCAACGCGTTGAGCCACGGTTTCCATCAGTTCGACAGTGCGAGGGTGCAGTTCGCCGCTTTCCTTGTTCAGGAAGAACGGGATCGGCACACCCCAGTTGCGCTGGCGGGAGATGCACCAGTCTGGACGATTGGCGATCATCGAGTGCAGGCGCGCCTGGCCCCAGGCCGGGACGAACTTGGTGTCTTCGATGGCTTTGAGCGAGCGCACACGCAGGGTGTCGCCGCTGGCGGGCTCTTTGTCCATGCCGATGAACCACTGCGCGGTGGCGCGGTAGATCAGCGGGGTCTTGTGGCGCCAGCAGTGCATATAGCTGTGCTGGATAGTCGCGGTTTGCATGAGTGCGCCGACTTCGCGCAGCTTGTCGATGATCGCCTGGTCGGCCTTGAAGATGAACTGGCCACCGAAGAACTCCAGCGAAGGCGCATATACGCCATTGCTTTGCACCGGGTTGATGATGTCATCGTTCACCAGGCCGTACTTCTTGCAGATGACGAAGTCGTCCACGCCATAGGCAGGCGAGCAGTGAACCACGCCGGTACCGGAACCCAGCTCGACGTAGTCAGCCAGGTACACCGGCGACAGGCGGTCGTAGAACGGATGACGGAAGTTGATCAGTTCCAGCGCAGAGCCGGTCGTGGTAGCAATCACCGAGCCTTGCAGCTCGTAGCGGGCCAGGCAGGCCTCGACCATTTCTTCAGCCAGCACCAGCAGGCGATCACCAACGTCCACCAGGGCGTAGGTGAACTCCGGGTGCACGTTCAGCGCCTGGTTGGCCGGAATGGTCCACGGGGTGGTGGTCCAGATCACGATGGCGGCAGGCTTGGCCAGGCTCGACAGGCCGAAGGCCTCGGCGAGCTTGACGTCGTCGGCAACCGGGAAGGCCACGTCGATGGTCGAGGACTTCTTGTCTTCGTACTCGACTTCCGCTTCAGCCAGGGCCGAACCGCAGTCAAAGCACCAGTTCACGGGCTTGAGGCCCTTGAACACGAAACCGCCCTTGACGATTTCGGCCAAGGCGCGGATTTCACCGGCCTCGTTCTTGAAGTTCATGGTCTTGTACGGGTTGTCCCAATCGCCCAGCACGCCCAGGCGGATGAATTCGGACTTCTGCCCTTCGATCTGCTCGGTGGCGTAGGCGCGGCACAGCTCGCGGGTCTTGTCGGCGCCCAGGTTCTTGCCGTAGGTCACTTCGACTTTGTGTTCGATCGGCAGGCCATGGCAGTCCCAACCCGGAACATAAGGCGCGTCGAAACCCGAAAGGGTTTTCGAACGGATGATCATGTCCTTGAGAATCTTGTTCAGCGCATGACCGATGTGAATCGTGCCGTTGGCGTAAGGAGGGCCGTCGTGCAGAACGAATTTCGGACGATCCTTGCCAATTTCGCGCAACTTTCCGTACAGGCCAATACTGTCCCAGCGCTGCAGGATCTGCGGTTCGCGCTGTGGCAGGCCGGCCTTCATTGGGAAGGCGGTGTCCGGAAGGTTTAGCGTGGCTTTATAGTCGGTCATTTAAGGCTCTTCGGTTAGCGATGGGCGCTAGGTGCGGCTAGTGCACGGGCGGCGGCGACATCCGCATTGATCGCCGTTTTCAACGCCTCCAGGGAGGCGAAACGCTGCTCTTCACGCAGCTTCTGGTGGAAAACCACCGTCAAACGCCGGTCATACAGATCACCGGCAAAATCCAAAAGGTGAACTTCCAGGTGGGCCTTGCCATCACCTGCAACCGTGGGCCTGACACCTATATTGGCGACTCCCGGCCACGATTGGCCGTCGATATCGACGCTCACCAGGTAAACCCCGGTCAGCGGCACACGACGGCGCTTGAGTTGCACGTTGGCAGTTGGCGTACCCAGTTGGCGCGCCAGCTTCTGGCCGTGCAATACCCGCCCGGCAATACGGAACGGGCGACCGAGCAGACGCTCGGCCAAGGCGAAGTCGGCAGCGGCCAGGGCATTACGCACCTGGGTGCTGCTCACGCGCAGGCAGTCCAGTTCGACGGTTTGCGCGGCTTCGACGGTAAACCCCTGGGTGACACCGGCGTGTTGCAGGAAATCGAAATCGCCGACCCGGTCACAACCGAAACGGAAGTCGTCGCCGACCTCCAAATGCTGTACGCCCAGGCCATCGACCAGGATACGGTCGACAAACTCAGCGGCGCTGAGGCTCTGCAAACGCTGGTTGAAGGCCAGGCAGAGGACGCGGTCCACACCTTCGTCGGCCAGCAGTTGCAGCTTGTCCCGAAGGCGGGCCAGACGGGCCGGTGCCGTTTCCGGGGTAAAGTATTCCCGCGGCTGCGGCTCAAAAATCACCACGCAGCTGGGCACGCCCAACTCGACCGCACGCTCGCGCAGCCTTGCCAGGATAGCCTGGTGGCCACGGTGAACACCGTCAAAGTTGCCAATAGTGGCGACGCAGCCCCGATGCTGGGGGCGCAGGTTGTGGAGACCTCGAACCAGCTGCATAACGCGCTTCTTGCTCATAAAGTGGTCGATTATAACCACACCCGGCCCCGGATCACAGGCAACAGCGCAGGCCAAATGGGTCGAATCGATAAAACAATCGTTTTATCACGGCAAAGTCTCTATCCCAGCGACTTGCGATTGAAATCCCGCAGGCGGAAGCCCTGCAGCAGCAACATCCCGAAGTACACCACCACACCGGCGACGACAAGTACGCCAAGGCGCACGAAGCGCTCCAACATATGGCCTTGATCCCAGGCGGGCATGATGTGCATCAGCCCGAGCAGCACGGCCGACATCATCGCCACCGCTACCAGCAACTTGAGCGCAAACATCCCCCAGCCCGGCTGCGGCTGGAACATCTGCTGCTTACGCAGTTGATAAAACAGCAGGCCCGCATTGATACAGGCACCGGCGCTGATCGCCAAGGCAAGACCGGCGTGGGCCAGCGGGCCGATGAATACCAGGTTGAGCAGTTGCGTGACGATCAGCGTGAAGATTGCAATCTTCACCGGCGTGCGGATGTTTTGCTGGGCGTAGAAACCCGGCGCCAGCACTTTGATCACGATAATGCCGAGCAGGCCGACGGAGTAGGCAATCAACGCATGCTGGGTCATCAGGGCGTCGTGTGCATCGAATTGCCCGTACTGGAACAGCGACACCGTCAGCGGCTCAGCCAGGATTCCCAGCGCCAGGGAGCACGGCAACACCAGGACGAAACACAGGCGCAGCCCCCAGTCGAGAATGCGCGAGTACTCCTGGCGATCCTTGCTGGCGTAGGTACGCGCCAGGGTCGGCAGCAAAATCGTGCCCAGGGCAACGCCAAGCACGCCGGACGGCAGTTCCATCAGACGATCGGCGTAGTACATCCACGACACCGAGCCGGAGACCAGCAGCGAGGCAAACGCGGTGTTGATGATCAGGGAAATCTGACTGACCGACACACCGAGGATCGCCGGCAACATGTTGCGCATTACGCGCCAGACGCCTGTGTCCTTGAGGTTCAGGCGCGGCAGGACGAGCATGCCGATCTTTTTCAGGTGCGGCAGTTGGTACAGCAATTGCGCCAGCCCGCCTGCCAGGACCGCCCAGCCCAGGGCCATGACCGGCGGATCGAAGTACGGCGTAAGGAACAGCGCGAAGATAATCATGCTGACGTTCAGCAGGGTCGGCACGAAGGCCGGCACCGAGAAACGATTCCAGGTATTGAGGATCGCCCCGGCCAGGGAGGATAGGGAGATCAGCAATATATAAGGAAAGGTCACGCGCAACAGATCAGTGGTCAGCGCGAATTTTTCCGGGGTGTTGGCGAAACCGGGCGCCGTCGCCCAGATCACCCAGGGGGCGGCGAGCATGCCGGCGATGGTCACCAGCATCAATACCAGGGTGAGCAGGCCGGAGACGTAGGCAATAAAGGTACGGGTCGCCTCCTCGCCCTGCTGGGTCTTGTATTCAGCCAGGATCGGCACGAACGCCTGGGAAAATGCGCCCTCGGCGAAGATTCGCCGCAGCAGGTTGGGCAGCTTAAACGCTATAAAGAAGGCATCCGTGGCCATGCTGGCGCCAAAAATGCGCGCCAGCAGGGTGTCACGCACAAACCCCAAAACCCGGGAGATCATCGTGATAGAGCTGACGGCGGCCAACGATTTGAGCAGATTCATTGAAAGAGTTTGCGCCTATAGATAAAGAGCAGGCGAACTAAGCGCCTACATATGCGATACTGCGCGCCTGCAACAGCACAGAGCCAAAGCTCGCGAGTTTACAGGTCAAGCGCCGGAAATAAATCACCCGCCTCTTCAGATCGACCACTCAGCAGTTCGCATCAGCCGCCCTTGACAACCCATCAAGTCATCGGCATGATTCGCGGCCTATTTTGTTTGCTATTTCCTAAAAAGTCTTTCGAGGAGCTCGACGGTGGCCAACACACCTTCCGCCAAAAAACGTGCAAAACAGGCTGAGAAGCGTCGCAGCCACAACGCCAGCCTGCGTTCCATGGTTCGTACCTACATCAAGAATGTAGTTAAAGCCATCGACACCAAAGACGCTGAAAAAGCCCAAGCTGCTTACGTTCTGGCAGTGCCGGTTATCGACCGTATGGCCGATAAAGGCATCATCCACAAGAACAAGGCCGCTCGTCATAAGAGCCGCCTGAATGGCCACATCAAGGCTCTGAGCGTTGCTGCAGCAGCCTAAGTGGTAAGAACTGCCACGTAACCCCGGTTGCGTAACAGTTAAGAAATGCCCCGTACCGAAAGGTCCGGGGCATTTTTGTTTGCGCCTGAAAAGTCCTGGCCGTGATCTGTGGCAAGCCCGCTAGCCAAAAAAACGGGGAATTCTGGGCAAAAAAACGCCCCGAACCAGTCGGGGCATTTTTGCTACCACCTGATCAGTGCATCAATCAGTGGTGGTGACCGCCTTCACCGTGGACGTGGCCGTGAGCCACTTCTTCCTGGGAAGCGTCGCGGATGGCGACGATCTTCACTTGGAAGTTCAGGCGCTGGCCTGCCAGGGGGTGGTTGCCGTCGACAGTCACATCGTCGCCGTCCAGATCACGGATGGTGACGATCTGCATTTGGCCGTCCGGCGCGGAAGCGTGGAACTGCATGCCCACTTCCAACTCGTCGACGCCTTCGAACATGCTGCGGCTCAGGGTGCTGACCAGTTCGGCGGAGTATTCGCCGTAGGCATCTTCAGGCTCTACGGCCACGGTCAGTTCATCACCAACCTGTTTGCCTTCCAGCGCCTTTTCCAGGCCCGGGATGATATTACCTGCGCCTTGCAGGTAGACCAGCGGCGCGCCGCCGGCTGAGCTGTCGATGACCTCACCAGCGTCGTTGGTCAGGGTATAGTCGATGGAGACAGCCTTGTTAGCGGCGATCGTCATGGGGCGAGACCTTTTGCATAAGAATGAAGAACGGACAAGTCTAAACAAGGATTTGCCCGAAAGCGAACAGAACCCGGACGGACGGGACCGATCAACGGCCTCGTTCATCACCGGATTCCACCAGGACGACGACCTGCACTGGGTTGCCGAGCTGTCCTGTGGACACACCCAGCACCTGCGCCACCAGCCGCCCTGGCAGTCTCGTGCCTGGGTGCTGGAGCCCACGCAACGCCTTGAAAAAATAGGCCAGCCCTTTGCCTGCGGCTGGTGTGCGCAGGAGCGCGAATAACGATAACCTTGGCGCCTGATTCCCGGTAGGCACTCAACCATAGAGCGCCACCGAAGCCATGCACCTCCAGAGAATTCGCATGCAGACTTTTTTTATCGCGCCCACCGATTTTGGTGTGGGTCTGACCTCCATCAGCCTCGGGCTGGTGCGTACCCTTGAGCGGGCCGGGCTGAAAGTCGGGTTCTTCAAGCCGATTGCCCAGCCGCACCCCGGCGATACCGGCCCCGAGCGTTCCACCGAACTGGTGGCCCGCACCCACGGCCTGAAACCGCCCCAACCTCTCGGCCTGGCCCACGTAGAGCGCATGCTCGGCGATGGCCAGCTCGACGAGTTGCTTGAAGAAATCATCACCCTTTACCAACAGGCTGCCGTGGGCAAGGACGTGCTGATCGTCGAAGGCATGGTGCCGACCCGCAGCGCCAGCTACGCGGCCCGGGTCAACCTGCACCTGGCCAAGAGCCTGGATGCGGAGGTGATCCTGGTTTCCGCTCCAGAAAATGAAGTACTCACCGAACTCTCCGGCCGCGTGGAATTGCAGGCCCAGTTGTTCGGTGGCCCGAAAGACCCGAAAGTCCTCGGCGTGATCCTGAATAAGGTGCGCACCGACGAAAGCATGGAGGCCTTCTCGGCCCGCCTGAAAGAACATTCGCCGTTATTGCGCAGCGGCGATTTCCGCCTGCTGGGCTGCATCCCCTACCAGCCGGAACTCAACGCGCCGCGCACCCGCGACGTGGCCGACCTGATGGGCGCGCAAATCCTCAATGCCGGCGACTACGAAACCCGGCGCATGACCAAGATCATCATCTGCGCGCGCACCATGCGTAACACCGTGGAGCTGCTCAAGCCCGGGGTACTGGTGGTAACCCCCGGCGACCGTGACGACATCATCCTCGCCGTCAGCCTGGCCGCGATCAACGGCGTGCCCCTGGCCGGCCTGCTGCTGACCAGCGATACCCTGCCCGACCCGCGCATCATGGATCTGTGCCGCGGCGCGTTCCAGGCTGGGCTGCCGGTTTTGTCGGTGAGTACCGGTTCCTACGAAACCGCCAACCTGCTCAACAACCTCAACAAGGAAATCCCCATCGATGACCGCGAGCGCGCGGAGATCATCACCGATTTCGTCGCCAGCCACCTCGATGCGCGCTGGCTGCACCAGCGTTGCGGCACGCCACGGGAGATGCGCCTGTCGCCGGCGGTGTTCCGCTACCAGTTGATCCAACGCGCCCAGGCGGCCAACAAACGCATTGTGCTGCCCGAGGGCAGCGAGCCATTGACCGTCCAAGCCGCCGCCATCTGCCAGGCCCGGGGCATCGCCCGCTGTGTGCTGCTGGCCAAGCCGGCTGACGTGGAAGCGGTCGCCCGCGCCCAAGGCATTGAATTGCCCGAAGGCCTGGAGATTCTCGACCCGGACCTGATCCGCCAACGCTATGTCGAACCGATGGTGGCGTTGCGCAAGAGCAAAAGCCTCAACGCACCGATGGCCGAGCAGCAACTGGAAGACACCGTGGTAATCGCCACCATGATGCTGGCCCTGGACGAAGTGGACGGCCTGGTTTCCGGGGTTATCCACTCCACCGCCAACACTATTCGCCCGGCCCTGCAACTGATCAAGACCGCGCCGGGCTGCACCTTGGTGTCGTCAGTGTTCTTCATGCTGTTCCCCGAACAAGTGCTGGTGTACGGCGACTGCGTGATGAACCCGCACCCAAGCGCTGCCGAGCTGGCGGAAATCGCCCTGCAAAGCGCTGAATCGGCGGCCGCGTTCGGTATCACCCCGCGGGTGGCGATGATCAGCTATTCCAGCGGTGACTCGGCCAGCGGCGAAGAAGTGGAAAAAGTCCGCGAAGCCACCCTGCTCGCCCACGAACAGCAAAGCTCGCTGCTGATCGACGGCCCGTTGCAATACGACGCCGCCGCCAACGAAAACGTCGCCCGGCAACTGGCGCCCGACAGCCTGGTAGCCGGCAAGGCCACCGTGTTCGTATTCCCCGACCTGAACACCGGCAACACCACCCACAAGGCGGTACAACGCAGCGCCGATTGCGTCAGCCTGGGGCCGATGCTCCAAGGCCTGCGCAAGCCGGTGAATGACCTGCCGCGCGGCGCCCAAGTGGATGACATCGTGTACACCATCGCCCTGACGGCGATTCAAGCCGCCAACCGACCTATGGATATCTAAATGCTGGATTTTCTACCTGCCGCCGCGCGCGGGGTGATCGCTTCGCTGTTGTTGGCGCTGAATACGATCCTGTTGTGTTCGTTCCTGTTTGTCGTCGCGCTGTTCAAGGCGCTGCCATTCGCCAAGCGCTTCAGCGAGTGGCTGATGAACCACACCCATGAAGCCTGGGTCACCAACAACAAGGGTTGGATGAACCTGGTGCGCCGCACCCGTTGGCACCTTAAAGGCCTTGAAGGCCTGGACTACCAGCACTCGTACCTGGTGACCAGCAACCACCAGAGCTGGGTCGACATCATGGTGCTGCAATACGTGCTCAATCGACGGATTCGCCCGCTCAAGTTTTTCCTCAAGCAGGAACTGATCTGGGTGCCGGTGATTGGCCTGGCGTGGTGGGCGCTGGGTTTTCCTTTCATGAAGCGCTACACCAAGGCCTACCTGGAAAAACACCCGGAGAAGAAAGGCAAAGACCTGGAAACCACCCGCAAGACCTGCGCGAAGTTTCGTGACAACCCGGTAGGTATTTTCAACTTTGCCGAAGGCACGCGCTTTACGCCGGGCAAGCACGCGCAGCAGAACTCGCCGTTTCGCTACCTGCTCAAGCCCAAGGCCGGTGGTATCGCATTTGTCCTGGATGCCATGGGTGAACAGTTGAAGTCACTGGTCAACGTGACCATCCACTATCCCGCCGGACGCCCGGGGTATTGGGACTTGCTGTGCGGGAATGTGCAGGACGTGGTGGTGCAGTTTGAAGAGGTGCCGATTCCGGCCGAGTTCATTGGCAAGAATTATGAGCAGGATGGGGAGTACAGGACGGCGTTCCAGGGTTGGATCAACACGCTATGGGAAGATAAGGATGCGCTGCTGGGCAGGCTCCACACCGAATACCCAGACAAACATTGATCAAACTGTGGGAGGGGGCTTGCCCCGATGGCAGTGTGTCAGTCAGTACATGCTTTACTGACCCACCGCTATCGGGGGCAAGCCCCCTCTCACAGTTGACCGCGCTCGATCTTGAATTAGATCGCGCCGCGCTGACGCAACAGCTCCAGCACTTGCTTGACGCTGTCTTCCAGGGACAGTGCCTGGGTGTCGATCACCAGGTCGGCATTCAACGGCACGTCGTAAGGGAACGACTCGCCCGGGATATTATCCCCACCCGCCGCGTACAACCCTTGCGGATCACGCTCAGCGCACACCAGCGGCGATGCCTGCACGTAGACCGTCAGCAAGCGATCGGCACCGATCAGCGCCTTGGCCTGTTCACGCCCTTCGGCGTCCGGTGCAACGAACGCGGCCAGGGTCAGAAGGCCGGCTTCGTTGAACTGGCGCGCGACATGCGCCGCACGACGCCAGTTCTCGGTACGCCCGACACGGTCCTGCGGCAGGCCTTTGTTGAGGTCGTGACGCAGGTTCTGGCCATCCAGTACGAACACTGCACGGCCCATGTCGAACAGCCTGCGCTCAACCGCGTAGGCCAAGGTGCTTTTACCTGCGCCTGACAGGCCGCTGAACAACACGGTGGCAGGCTGCTGACCGAAACGCTGCGCGCGCTCTTCGGTGGACACGTGGGCCAACTTGCCATGCTGCGCCGCACTGCCGTGGGTCACGGGCGGTGCGATGATCATGCCTGCGGCCACGGTGCCGTTGGTCAAGCGGTCGATGACGATAAACGCGCCGGTGGTGCGATTGCTCGCATAGCCGTCCAGCGCAATGGCGGCGTCAAGGCTGACCTTGACCCGGCCGATCTCGTTCAATTGCAGAGCACTTGCCGGGCCTTCGGCCAGGGTGTTCACGTCCACACGGTGCACGATGCTGGTGATGGAGCCCGGCACGTAGCTGGTGGCACGCTTGATGTCGTATTTCTTGCCCGGCAGCATCGGCTCTTCAGCCATCCACACCAGCATGGCGTCAAAAGCGTCGGTGACTTGCGGCACGTTGTCGGCATGCACCAGCAGGTCGCCACGGGAGATGTCGATCTCGTCTTCCATGGTCAGGGTCACGGCCTGGCCGGGGCCTGCGTGTTCCAGTTCACCTTCGAAGGTGACGATGGATTTGACGCGGCTGCTCTTGCCTGACGGCAGCACCACGACTTCGTCGCCCTTGTGCACAATGCCGCTGGCCAGGGTGCCGGCAAACCCGCGGAAGTTCAGGTTCGGACGGTTGACGTACTGCACCGGGAAACGCAGGTCGGTGTAGTTGCGATCGTTGGCGATCTCGACAGTCTCGAGGATCTCCATCAGGGACTGGCCGGTGTACCAAGGCGAGCGCTCGCTCTTGTTCACCACGTTGTCGCCCTTGAGGGCCGACATCGGCACGAACGCCATGGTGCTCGGCTTGAAGGCGATGCCATCGGCGAACTTCAGGTAGTCGGCCTTGATCTGCTCGAACACGCGCTCGTCGAAGCCGTTGAGGTCCATCTTGTTGATGGCGATCACGATGTGCTTGATGCCCAGCAACGAGGCAATGAAGCTGTGGCGACGGGTCTGGGTCTGCACGCCGTAGCGCGCGTCCACCAGGATGATCGCCAGGTCACAGGTGGATGCACCGGTGGCCATGTTGCGGGTGTACTGCTCATGGCCGGGGGTGTCGGCGATGATGAATTTGCGCTTGGCGGTGGAGAAGTAGCGGTACGCGACATCGATGGTGATGCCCTGCTCACGCTCGGCCTGCAGGCCATCGACCAGCAAGGCCAGGTCGATGTCGTCACCGGTGGTGCCGACCTTCTTCGAATCGCGGGTGATGGCTTCCAGGTGATCTTCGTAGATCATCTTGGAGTCGTGCAGCAGGCGCCCGATCAGGGTGCTCTTGCCGTCGTCGACGTTGCCGCAGGTCAGGAAGCGCAACATTTCCTTGCGCTCGTGCTGGCCCAGGTAGGCGAGGATGTCCTCGCTGATCAAATCAGATTGATGCGACATTGGTGACAACCCCTTAGAAATAACCCTGACGTTTCTTGTCTTCCATCGAGCCTGCGCCATCGTGGTCGATGACCCGGCCCTGGCGCTCGGAAGTTCGCGTCAGGAGCATTTCCTGAATGATGTCCGTCAGCGTCTCGGCTTCGGACTCCACCGCGCCCGTCAACGGGTAGCAGCCAAGGGTACGGAAACGTACTTTCTTTTTGACGATGCGGGCTTTGTCTTCGTCGGACAAGTGCTCAAGGATGCGGTCGTCGTCGATCATGATCAGCGTGCCGTTCTTCTCGATCACGTCGCGCTCGGCGGCGAAGTACAGCGGCACGATCGGGATACCTTCCAGGTAGATGTACTGCCAGATATCCAGCTCGGTCCAGTTGGACAGCGGGAACACACGGATCGACTCGCCCTTGTTGACGTTGCCGTTGTAGACGTTCCACAACTCCGGGCGCTGGTTCTTCGGGTCCCAGCGGTGCTTGCTGTCACGGAACGAGTACACGCGCTCTTTGGCACGGGATTTCTCTTCATCGCGACGGGCACCGCCAAAGGCTGCGTCGAAACCATATTTGTCCAGAGCCTGCTTGAGGCCCTCGGTCTTCATGATGTCGGTGTGCTTGGCACTGCCGTGGGTAAACGGGTTGATGCCCTGCGCCACGCCGTCCGGGTTGACATGGGTGATCAACTCCAGGCCCAGCTCTTCAACCATGCGGTCGCGGAACCGGTACATTTCCTGGAACTTCCACTGGGTGTCGACGTGCATCACCGGGAACGGCAGCTTGCCCGGGAAGAACGCCTTGCGTGCCAGGTGCAGCATCACGGCGGAGTCTTTACCGATCGAGTAGAGCATCACCGGGTTGTCGAACTCGGCGGCGACCTCGCGGATGATGTGGATGCTTTCCGCCTCCAGCTGTTTCAGATGCGTCAGTTTGTCGACCATGGCTACTCACGGAAAAACGATCTTATGGACGGCCTGCGGGCCGTGTTCGAGCGGGGCATGCTAGCACAGCACCTTCTTCTATTCAGGGAGCGATCTAGATCGAAACGGTATATGAATATACTCCCAGGTTTGACTCATCCGACTCATGAACATCGCCCTACCTCCCACAGGGTTGATGGGGGTTAGTCAGATCGGGTTGGGGCAATCGATGAACAGGTGCTCCAGGGCGAAACGCCGCGCCAGGTAATCGCCCAGCGCCTGCACACCATAGCGCTCGGTGGCGTGATGGCCGGCCGCGATAAAGCTGATGTCGTTTTCCCGCGCGCTGTGGAAGGTCTGCTCGGAGGCTTCGCCGCTCAGGAACAAGTCGACACCGGCGGCAATCGCCTGGTCGATATAGCCCTGGCCGCCGCCCGTGCACCAACCGACGCGGCGGATCATCTCGCTGCCTTCGATCAACAGGGGCTCACGGCCCATGACATCCTGCACGCGTCGGGCGAAATCGCGGGGCGACAGGGGTTCGGCCAGGGAACCGACCAGGCCGACGATCTTGAGGTTGTCGGGGTCCAGTGGGCCTTCGACGGTGATGTCCAGTTGACGCGCCAGTTGCACGTTATTGCCGACGTCTGCGTGCAGGTCCAGCGGCAGGTGATAGGCCAGCAGGCTGATGTCGTGCTTGAGCAGGGTTTTCAGGCGGCGTTGCTTCATGCCGGTGACGCAGGGGTTCTCGCCCTTCCAGAAATACCCGTGGTGCACCAGCACCAGGTCGGCCTGCGCCTCGACGGCAGCATCCAGCAATGCCTGGCTGGCGGTCACGCCGCTGACGATGCGCATCACTTGCGGACGCCCCTCTACCTGCAGGCCATTGGGGCAGTAATCGGCAATTCTTGCGCTGCCAAGGTAGCGGTCCGCTTCCTCGACGAGGGTGCTCAAAGCAACGGCCATAAAAGACTCCTAAATATCCCGTTCAGAGGCGCTCGCAGCCTCGTATAATGCGCGACATTATGGGCGCTCTCCCGCCCCCTGCAACCTGTCAGGACTTACTTGATGCTCAAGGCACTGCGTTTTTTCGGATGGCCATTACTGGCTGGCGTGCTGATCGCAATACTGATTATTCAGCGTTTCCCCGAATGGGTGGGCTTGCCCAGCCTTGATGTGAACCTGCAACAGGCCCCGCAAACCAGCGCGGTAGTACAAGGCCCGGTGACTTACGCGGACGCGGTGGTTATTGCTGCCCCCGCGGTGGTCAACCTGTACACCACCAAAGTCATCAACAAACCTGCGCATCCGTTATTTGAAGACCCGCAGTTTCGCCGCTATTTCGGCGACAACGGGCCCAAGCAACGGCGCATGGAGTCCAGCCTCGGCTCGGGCGTGATCATGAGCCCGGAAGGCTACATCCTCACCAACAACCACGTGACCACCGGCGCCGACCAGATTGTGGTGGCCCTGCGTGACGGGCGTGAAACCCTGGCCCGCGTGGTGGGCAGCGATCCGGAAACCGATCTGGCCGTCCTGAAGATCGACCTCAAGAACCTGCCGTCCATCACCCTGGGACGCTCCGACGGCCTGCGCGTGGGCGACGTGGCATTAGCCATCGGCAACCCGTTCGGCGTGGGCCAGACCGTCACCATGGGCATCATCAGCGCCACCGGGCGTAACCAGCTGGGCCTGAACAGCTACGAAGACTTTATCCAGACCGATGCGGCGATCAACCCGGGCAACTCCGGCGGCGCGCTGGTGGACGCCAACGGCAACCTGACCGGTATCAACACGGCGATTTTCTCCAAGTCGGGCGGCTCTCAGGGCATCGGTTTTGCGATACCGGTCAAGCTGGCGATGGAAGTGATGAAGTCGATCATCGAGCATGGCCAGGTGATTCGCGGCTGGCTGGGCATTGAAGTGCAACCGCTGACCAAGGAACTGGCTGAGTCGTTCGGCCTGACCGGGCGCCCAGGCATCGTGGTCGCCGGGATCTTCCGCGACGGCCCGGCGCAGAAAGCCGGCCTGCAATTGGGCGACGTGATCCTCAGTATCAATGGCGAACCGGCCGGTGATGGTCGCAAGTCGATGAACCAGGTGGCGCGGATCAAGCCGACCGACAAGGTGACGATCCAGGTGATGCGCAACGGTAAAGAGATCAAGCTGCTGGCGGAAATCGGCCTGCGCCCACCGCCTGCGCCGGTGAAAGAAGAGGAATAAACCACAGCGCCAGGTACCCGTGCGCGGGTACCTGTAAGCTCATATTTCAAAGCAAATTCATTCTCATTAGACATGTTATATTGTTTCAATATCGTTATTGGAACGCTCTATCATGCCGTCTCGAAAACTTGCCCCCTTGGCTGGCCTGGCCTTGGGTTTGCTGCTCGACCCCGCCGCCGCTGAAGAAAACACCGTTGAACTGGAGACCATCAGCGTCACTACCGACGCCTACGAATCCGCCACCGGCCCGGTCAAAGGCTACCGTGCCACCCGCTCTGCCAGCGCGACCAAAACCGACACCGCCCTTCGCGACATCCCACAGTCCATCAGCGTGATTCCCGCCTCGGTACTCACGGACCTGGGCAGCACCAACGTGGAACGCGCCCTGGAGTTTGCCGGCGGTGTGTCCAAGCAGAACAACTTTGGCGGCCTTACGCTCTACGAATACAGCGTGCGCGGCTTCACCACTTCGGAGTTCTACCAGGACGGCTTCAGCGCCAGCCGGGGCTACCCAAGCACACCGGACGCGGCCAATATCGAACGTATCGAAGTGCTCAAAGGCCCGGCCGCCAGCCTGTATGGTCGCGGCGATCCCGGCGGCACCGTGAATATCGTCACCAAAAAGCCTCAGCCTGAAGCCTTCACCACCCTGCAAACCAGCGCCGGCAGTTGGGACCGTTATCGCACCGCTGTCGACGTCAATACGCCGCTGGACAGCGAGGGCAACCTGCTGTCGCGGGTCAACCTGGCGGTGGAGGACAACCACAGCTTCCGCGATCACGTCCAGAGCAAGCGCGTATTTGTCGCGCCCTCATTCAGCTGGCAGCTTGACCCGGACACCCGCTTGCTGGTGGAAAGCGAATTCGTACGCCACAGTTCCACCTTCGACCGCGGCATCGTCGACGCCCCAGGCGTATCGCGCTCCACCTTCCTCGGCGAACCCAACGACGGCGATATTGATAACCACAACAACCGCATCCAGGCCACCCTTGAGCACCACCTCAACGATGCCTGGAAACTGCGCCTGGCCAACCACTACAAACAAGGGAGCCTGTGGGGCGATGCATCGGAAAACCGTGCGCTGAATACCGACAGCCACACGGTTGATCGCCGCTACCGCGAACGCTCCATGGGCTGGCATGACAGCATTACCCAGCTTGAGCTCCGGGGATTGTTCGATATCGGCAGTTGGCAGCATGAATTGTTGATCGGTACCGAATACGAGGACTACCGCAAGAAGGAGCGCGTGACCGCAATTGCCGGCAGCCGCTACACCATCGACCTCTACAACCCGGTCTACGGTCAGCCCAAACCCAACGGCGCACGCTCCGGTACCGACTTCTTCGAACAGACCAAAAGCCAGGCGCTGAACCTGCAAGACCAGATCCTCTTCACCGACCGCCTGCGCGGCATGATCGGCGCACGCGTGGAGCATTTCGAACAAAGCACCGACGACTTCACCCGCAACCACACCAAGAGCCGACAGACCCACACTGCCCTTACCCAACGCGCCGGCCTGCTCTATCAGCTCACGCCTGAACTCGGCGTGTTCGCCAACGCCTCGACGTCGTTCAAGCCCAACAGCGGTCTGGATATCGACGGTAAATCCTTCAAGCCGGAGGAAGGTGTGGGGTATGAAGCGGGGATCAAGAGCGAGCTGTTCGACGAACGCCTCAGCGCCACCCTCGCCGCTTTTCATATCGAGAAGGAAAACGTATTGGCCCTGGACCCGGCCACCAACACCAACCGCGCCATGGGCAAGGCACGCAGCCAGGGCTTTGATCTGCAAGTGACCGGGCAGGTGACCGACGCGGTGCGCGTGATTGGCGCCCTCGCCTACATCGACGCCGAAGTGACCAAGGGTGACAAAACCATCCCGACTGGCAGCCGCATGCTCGGCGTAGCCAAGCGCAGCGGCAGTCTGTTGGGCGTGTATGAATTCCAGGATGGGGCATTGCGCGGTTCAGACCTGGGTGCGGCCCTCACCTACGTGGGTGATCGCTCGGGTGAAGCCGGTGGCCGCTTCGAGCTGCCCGCCTACCACACCGTCGACCTGCTCGCGCATTACAAGGCCACGGACAACGTCACCGTGGGGCTGAACTTGAACAACCTGTTTGATGAGAAATACTACGAGCGGTCCTACAGCAGCTATTGGGTCAATCCGGGTGAACCGCGCAACTTCACCGTGAGCCTGACCCTCAACCTGTAACACGATCAAGCCTGTGGGAGGGAGCTTGTCCTAATGCCAGTCAGCTAAGAGATAGAACAAGCAAACAGCAACCTGTGACGAGCGGGCTTGCCCCGCGTCGGGCTGCGCAGCAGCCCCAATCAATCGGAATGCGGAGTATCAGGCACTCCTCAGCGGCTGGTTCTGGGGCTGCTGCGCAGCCCAACGCGGGGCAAGCCCGCTCGCCACAGCAAAGCCCGCTAGCCACAGTTACAGCGTTCTTCCTTAACTAACTGGCATGAGGGCCTGCCCCTCTCCCACATTACAGTGCAACGGGCGCCCGCTCGCACAGGGTATTGAGCGCCACCGCCCACTGCTCGCTGTCATTCAGGCACGGCACCAGCACCAACTCCTCGCCCCCTGCTTCGCGGAACTGCTCGCTGCCGCGATCGCCGATTTCTTCCAGCGTCTCGATGCAATCGGCGACAAACGCCGGGCACATCACCAGCAACTTTTTCACCCCTTGCTGGGCCAACGCCTCAAGGCGTGCCTCGGTGTAGGGTTCGATCCACTTCGCACGGCCCAGGCGCGACTGGAAGGCCACCGACCACTTGCCATCCGGCAAGCCCAGGCGTTCGGCGAAATCCCGGGCAACGCTGAAGCACTGCGCGCGGTAGCAGGTGGCAAGCACCTCAGGCGAGGCGTTCTTGCAGCAATCAGCATCCTTGAAACAATGCGCGCCAGTAGGGTCGAGCTTTTTCAGATGACCTTCGGGCAGGCCGTGGAAACTCAGCAGCAAGTGATCGTAGTGCTCTTCTATATAAGGTCGAGCACTGGCCGCCAGCGCGTCGAGGTATTCCGCCTGATCGTAGAACGGTTGCAGGATCGAGAATTGCACGTTGAGCTTCTTATCGCGCACCACCCGCCGGGCCTCTTCGATCACCGTGGTCACGGTGCTGTCGGCAAACTGCGGGTACAACGGCGCCAGGGTGACGTTCTGAATACCCTGGGCGGCCAGGCGAGTCAGGGTGGTTTCCAGGGACGGCTCGCCATAGCGCATCGCCAGCTCCACCGGACCCTGGGTCCACTGCGCAGTCATCTGCTGTTGCAGGCGCCGGCTGAGCACCACCAGCGGCGAGCCCTCGTCCCACCAGATCGAGGCATAGGCATGGGCCGACTGCTCAGGACGCTTGATCAGGATCAGCGACACCAACAGGCGCCGCACCGGCCATGGCAGGTCGATCACATAAGGGTCCATCAAAAACTGATTGAGGTAGCTGCGCACATCGGCCACCGAAGTAGACGCCGGTGACCCCAGGTTGACCAGTAACAACGCGTGATCCGTCATGCAACATCCTATCTCTAGAGGCGGCTGGACAAGTCGTCCAAGGCCGCCTTCAACTCAGTGAACTGGAAAGTGAAACCGGCGGCCAACAGCCGCTCGGGTAAAGCTTTCTGGCCGCCCAGCAACAAACCGGACAACTCCCCCAACCCGACCTTCAAGGCGAAGGCCGGCATGGGCATGAACGCCGGGCGGTGCAGTACCTGGCCCAACGTCTTGGCAAACTCGCGGTTACGCACCGGGTGCGGCGCGCAGGCATTATAAGGACCACTGGCGTCCCCCTGGTGCAGAAGAAAATCAATCAGGGCGATTTGATCCTTGATGTGCACCCATGGCATCCACTGCCGACCATTACCAATAGGACCGCCCAGCGCCAGTTTGAACGGCAGCAACAACCGCGACAAAAAGCCGCCCTCAGCCGCCAGTACCAGCCCGGTACGCACCAGCACCACGCGAATGCCCAGCGCCTCGGCACGCTGGGCGGTTTCTTCCCAGGCGATGCACAGCTGGCTGGGGAAATCGTCCTGCACCGGGCCACTGGCCTCGGTCAATTCGCGCTCACCACCATCGCCGTACCAACCTACGGCCGAACCGGAAATCAACACCTGCGGCTTGTGCGCCAGGCCTTCCAGCCATGTCAGCAGGGTTTCGGTCAGGCTGATGCGGCTGCTCCACAACAATGCCTTGCGTTTGTGCGTCCAGGGACGATCGGCGATGGGCGCGCCGGCGAGATTAATGACCGCGTCCACCGGGCCGATAACCTCTTGCAAGCGGGCAACACCCCGCACGGCGTCGCCGCACACGTTGGCGACTTGTGCAGGTTGACGGCTCCACACCGTCAGGTGATGACCTTGCGCCAGCCAGTGTTGGCAGAGTTGACGGCCGATCAGGCCGGTACCGCCGGTCAGCAAAATATGCATGGGACGCTCCTCATGTAACGTTCGCCGCCGATCACTGGTCTATTTTATAAGCAGGGATCAATTTGTAATCGGGCGTGACATTGGTTTAAACAGACGGTTTTAGCCTCAGTCTTAACCATAGGCCACGCCAAACGATCAGGTACGCCAAAACTTATACCAAAAAACAATATTGTACAGCTATTGGTGTCGGCGTAGTCTGTACCCAACGGTAAAACGAGGCCTCCCATGACTGTCCCCATCGCGATCATCGGTACCGGCATCGCCGGTCTCTCCGCCGCCCGAGCGTTACGAGACGCCGGGCACGTTGTACAACTCTTCGATAAAAGCCGCGGCAGTGGTGGCCGCATGTCCAGCCAGCGCAGCGATGCCGGCGCGTTGGATATGGGCGCACAGTATTTCACCGCCCGCGACCGACGCTTCGTCAACGAAGTGCAGCGCTGGCAAAGCAACGGCTGGGCCGAGCAGTGGACACCGCAGCTGTATAACTTCAAATCCGGCCAGCTCACGCCCTCCCCCGATGAACAGACCCGCTGGGTCGGCACACCGCGCATGAGCGCCATCACCCGCGCGCTGCTCGACGACCTGCCGGTGGAGTTCGGTTGCCGGATCACCGAGGTATTCCAAGGCAAGCACCACTGGAACCTGCTGGATGCCGACGGCGGCAATCATGGGCCGTTCAGCCACGTGATCATCGCCACGCCCGCCCCCCAAGCCACCGCCCTGCTGGCCGCCGCGCCCAAGCTGGCGGGTGTCGCTGCCAGCGTAAAAATGGACCCAACCTGGGCCATCGCCCTGGCCTTCGACAAACCCCTGGATACGCCGATGGAAGGCTGCTTCGTGCAGGACAGTCCGCTCGACTGGCTGGCACGCAACCGCAGCAAACCGGGGCGCGACGCCACCCTCGACACCTGGGTGTTGCACGCCACCAGCGCCTGGAGCAGGGCGCACCTGGACCTGTCCAAGGAAGCGGTGATCGAACACCTGCACGGCGCCTTCGCCGAACTGCTGCACAGCGCCATGCCCGCGCCTTCCTTCAGCCTGGCGCACCGTTGGCTCTACGCACGACCGTCCAGCGCCCATGAGTTCGGCGTACTGGCCGACGCCGACCTGGGCTTGTACGTGTGTGGTGACTGGTGCCTGTCAGGCCGGGTGGAGGGTGCCTGGCTCAGCGGCCAGGAAGCCGCGCGACGCTTGATCGAGCACCTGCGATGAACCGCGTCAATCCTGCCAAATTGCTGCTGTCGAAATGGACAGCAGCAAGCCCGCGCAACAAGGAAAAGCACTTCCTCGTCACTGAACTGTTTCGCGACGACGAAGGCACCGTGCTGGACATCGAGTTGCAAGCCGTGATGACCCGGCGTACAGAGCGCCTCGCCTGGCAAACCCTGCAAAACGCCGAGAATTGGCACATCGGCTGGAAATAGCCTGCGCAAAAATACTTGTACAAATAATTTGACTTGTACAGCGCCAAACCTATGATGAGATTTAGTTGTACAGGTTCTACACCTTGTACAGGAATTTTGCAGAGGTTTGGCCATGCCCACTACCCCGTCCTTCAAGCCGAAAATTGGCATCAGTGCCTGCCTGCTGGGCGAGACCGTACGCTTCAATGGCGGCCACAAACAATCCCATCTGTGCAGCGAGGTGCTCGCCGAGTATTTCGACTTCGTGCCGCTGTGCCCGGAAGTGGCGATCGGCCTGGGCATTCCCCGTGAAACCATTCGCCTGGTGGGCGATGCCGAACAGCCACAGGCCGTTGGCACGGTGCACCGCGAACTGAACGTCACTGCGCCGCTTGACGCATACGGCCGGAAAATGGCCGCCGAACACACTGACCTGTGCGGCTACATCTTTATGCAGAAGTCGCCCTCGTGCGGCCTGGAGCGGGTCAAGGTGTACCGCGAGAACGGCGCACCGGTGGACGGCGGCGGCCGCGGCATCTACGCCCAGGCGTTTTGCGCTCGCCACCCGAACCTGCCCGTGGAAGAAGATGGCCGCCTGAATGACCCGGTCCTGCGGGAAAACTTCCTGGCGCGCGTCTTCGTCTACGCCAGCTGGCAACGACTGCTGGCCGAGGGCCTGACCCGCCACCGCTTGCTCGCCTTTCACTCGCGCTACAAGTATTTGCTGATGGCCCACAGCTTGATGCATTACAAAAGCCTGGGCCACCGGCTCGGCAGCATGTCCAAGGATGCCAACCTCGACGAATTGGCGGCCTGCTACTTCAGTGACCTGATGACCGGCCTGAAAAAGTGCGCCACCCGCGGCAGCCACACCAATGTGCTGCAACACATCAGCGGCTACCTCAAGCAGGTCATCAGTGCCGATGACAAACAGGAAATGCAGACCGTCATCGGCCAGTACCGCCAAGGCATCGTGCCACTGGTGGTGCCGTTGACGCTGCTCAAGCATCACTTTCGCCTCCATCCGGATCGCTACATCGCGCAGCAGGCCTACTTGCAGCCGCACCCGGAAAATCTCAGCCTGCGTAATGCGATCTAACCCATGAACAGTGTCATCAAAGCCGTCCTGCTCGACGAACCTGGCGAAGATATCGCCCAAGCCCTGGAGAACGGTTGGCTGCCGATCCGCGAAGTGGCGCGCCAGACCGGCGTCAACGCCGTCACCCTGCGCGCCTGGGAACGCCGTTACGGCCTGATCGTGCCGCAACGCACGCCCAAGGGGCACCGGTTGTTTAGCGCCGAGCATGTCCAACGCATCCACACGATCCTTACCTGGCTCAACCGTGGCGTGCCCGTCAGCCAGGTGAAAACCCTGATCGACTCAGCCCAGGTCAGCCCCGAGGCGGTCGAAAACGAATGGCATTCCCTGCGCCAGAACCTGGTGAAGGCCATCAGCGAACTGGCCGAACGCCGCGTAGACGACGCCTTTAACCAGGCCATGGCGCTGTACCCGCCGCGCACCCTGTGCGAGCAATTGCTGCTACCGCTGCTCAATGAACTGGAACAACGCTGGCAGGGCCAGTTTGGCGCGCAGATGGAGCGGGTGTTTTTCCTGTCCTGGCTGCGCAGCAAGTTTGGCGCGCGCATCTATCACAACAACCGCCAGTTGCATGGCGCGCCACTGCTGCTGATCAACCATTCCGACCTGCCCCTGGAACCGCATGTGTGGCTCAGCGCCTGGCTGGCCAGCAGCGCCGACTGCCCGGTGGAGGTGTTCGACTGGCCCCTGCCCGCCGGCGAACTGTCCCTGGCGGTGGAACACCTGCAACCGCGCGCCGTGTTGCTCTATTCGAGCAAAGCCCTCCACTGGTCGGCATTCGAAAAACTTTTGGCCGGCGTCAGTTGCCCAAAACTGATCGTCGGACCCACGGTATGCATCCACCAAACGGAGCTGGCCGTATTAATCGGCGACACCCCGGAATTGTTCGTGGCCGAAGACCCATTGTCGGCCCACCAGCGTCTGATCCAGCGTGGACTTCTTTAAATGCATTTGACCTGGCTGCGCACCGACTTGCGCCTGCACGACAACACCGCCCTGGCCGCCGCGAGCCAGCGGGGCCCGGTGGCCGCCGTGTACCTGATCACCCCGCAGCAATGGCTGGCCCACGATGACGCGCCCTGCAAAGTCGACTTCTGGCTGCGCAACCTGCAGCACTTGAGCCAGGCGCTGGGTGCGCTGAACATTCCGTTGCTGATCCGCCACGCCGAGACCTGGGACCAGGCGCCTGCCGTGCTGAGCCAACTGTGCCGGGAATTGTCGGTGACGTCGGTGCACGTCAACGAGGAATACGGCATCCATGAAAGCCGTCGCGACGCGGCCGTCGCCCAGGCCCTGGACGCCGATGGCGTGGCCTTCCACAGCTACCTGGACCAACTGCTTTTCCAACCGGGCAGCGTACTGACCAAGACTGGCACCTACTTCCAGGTGTTCAGCCAGTTCCGCAAGGTGTGCTACAGCCGCCTGCACACTGCTTTACCCCGGTTAGTGGCGACGCCCAAGGCCCAAGCCGCACTCAAGCTCAAGAGCGACCCGGTCCCTCACCAGGTCGAAGGGTTCGAACCACCGAGCGAGACACTGCGCGCGCTATGGCCCGCCGGCGAAGACGAGGCCCGCCGCCGCCTCGACGCCTTCGCCGACCAGCAGATCAGCGACTACAAGGATGAGCGTGACTTCCCGGCCAAACCCGGCACCAGCCAGCTCTCCGCGTACCTCGCGGCCGGCGTGGTGTCGCCGCGCCAATGCCTGCACGCCGCGCTGCAAACCAACCAGGGCGAATTCGAAAGCGGCGACATCGGCGCGATCACGTGGATCAATGAATTGCTCTGGCGGGAGTTCTACAAACACATTCTGGTGGGCTACCCCCGGGTGTCGCGCCACCGCGCTTTCCGCCCCGAAACCGAAGCGCTGGCCTGGCGCGATGCGCCCCAGGATCTCGCCGCCTGGCAGCAAGCGCGTACCGGCCTGCCGATCATCGATGCCGCCATGCGCCAACTGCTGGAGACCGGCTGGATGCATAACCGCCTGCGCATGGTGGTGGCGATGTTCTTGACCAAGAACCTGCTGATCGACTGGCGCGAAGGTGAGCGCTTCTTCATGCGTCACCTGATCGACGGCGACCTGGCGGCCAACAACGGCGGCTGGCAGTGGAGTTCGTCCACCGGTACCGATTCGGCACCCTACTTCCGGATTTTCAGCCCGCTGAGCCAATCGGAAAAATTCGACAGCGAAGGCGTCTTTATCAAGCACTGGCTACCGCAGCTGGCGGTACTGAATAAAAAGGAAGTGCACAACCCCGCAGCCGCAGGCGGCTTGTTCGGCGTGGCCGATTACCCCCGCGCCATCGTCGACCTCAAGCAATCGCGTGAACGCGCCTTGGCGGCTTTCCGCAGCCTGCCATCGCGCCAGGCAGTCGGAGCCGAGCATGAGTGACTTCCTGCGCCGTTTCGCCCAGGCCTTTGCCACGCTGGACAAGCACAACCTGCAGTTGCTCGACAGCCTGTACAGCAAGGACATCGCCTTCACTGACCCGCTGCACGACGTGCAAGGGCTGCCGGCGCTGCACCGTTACTTTGCCGAGCTGTACGGCAATATCAGCCAACTGCGCTTTGACTTCCAGGGCGTCGACGAGGTGGCCGACGGTGAAGGCTACCTGCGCTGGAAAATGAGTTTTTGCCACCCGCGCCTGGCCGATGGCAAGGTGATCCGGGTGGAAGGCTGCTCGCACCTCATGTGGCGCGAGAACAAGGTGTACCGCCATCGTGACTATTTCGATGCGGGCGCGCTGCTTTATGAACACTTGCCGATTATCGGCCGTGTGGTCCGTTGGCTGAAAAGGAGAATGGGATGAGCCTTACACCGCCCCGTCGATATTGGCTGACCGGCGCCAGCAGTGGCATCGGCGCTTCCCTCGCCGTGGAGCTGCTCAACAGCGGCGCCCACGTGGCACTCAGCTCGCGCTCCAAGGGGCCGCTGGAGGCCCTGGCCCAGCGCTTTCCCGGCCAGGTGCTGATCGTGGCGGGCGACCTGACCAACAGTCAGACCGTGCGTGAAATCGGCGAACGCATCAGCGCGACCTGGGGTTCGCTGGACACGGTGATCCTCAATGCCGGCACCTGCGAATACGTGGACGCCCAGCAGTTCGACTCGTCGATTGTCGAGCATGTGGTGCGCACCAACCTGCTCGCCAGCAGCTACTGCATCGAAGCCGCACTGCCCCTGCTGCGCGCCGGGCGCACGCCGCACCTGGTGGGCGTCGCCAGTGCCGTGACCTACCTGCCCATGCCCCGTGCCGAAGCCTACGGGGCGTCCAAGGCCGGCCTGCGTTACCTGTTCGAATCCCTGCGCGTCAGCCTGTCACCGGAAAATATCGACGTCACCGTGATCAGCCCTGGGTTTGTCGACACGCCGCTGACCGCGCGTAACGACTTTCCGATGCCCCTGAGCTGGTCGGCGGACAAAGCCGCGCGGCATATCTTTGCCAAACTGGACAAGCGCCCCCTGGAAATCGCCTTCCCGGCGCTGTTCATCGCCACGCTCTGGCCGCTGTCGAAACTGCCAGATCGCGCGCAACTGATCATCGGTAAACGCATGCTGCGCAGCCCTCCGCCGAAAAAGGACGAGCTGTGAAAATCGCCATTATCGGCAGCGGTATCGCCGGGCTGACCAGCGCCTACCTGCTCAGCCGTCGCCACGACATCACGCTGTTCGAAGCGGGCGATCGCATCGGCGGGCATACCCACACGGTCAACGTCACCGTCGAGGGCAAACGTTATGCGGTGGACACGGGTTTTATCGTGTTCAACGACTGGACCTACCCCAACTTCATCCGTCTGCTGGGGCAGATCGGCGTGACATTCAAACCCACCGAGATGAGTTTTTCGGTGTGCGACCAGAGCGCGAATTTCGAGTACAACGGCAACAACCTCAACAGCCTGTTTGCCCAGCGACGCAATATCCTGTCGCCGGGGTTCTGGGGCATGTTGCGCGATATCCTGCGCTTCAATCGCCAAGCACCGCTGGACCTGCAAGCACAACGCATCAACGCCGACATGACCTTGGGCGACTACCTCACCGCCGGCGGCTACGGCCCGCGGTTTATCCAGCATTACATCGTGCCGATGGGCGCGGCGATCTGGTCGATGTCCCTGGCCGACATGCTCGGATTCCCTTTGCAGTTCTTCGTAAGGTTCTTCAAGAACCACGGCTTGTTGTCAGTGAACAACCGCCCGCAATGGTGTGTGATCGAGGGCGGTTCCAGCCGCTATATCGAACCGCTGACGCAAAGCTTTCGTGAACAGATCCGCCTCAATTGCCCGGTGCGCCGGGTGGAACGTAACGCAGAGGGCGCGATCATCCACAGCGCCGCCGGTACCGAAGCCTTCGACAAGGTGGTGTTCGCCTGCCACAGCGACCAGGCACTGGCGCTGCTCGGTGATCCCAGCCAGGCCGAGCAGCAAATCCTCGGCGCCCTGCCCTACGCCGACAACGACGTGGTACTGCACACCGACACCCGCTTGCTGCCCGATCGCGAATTGGCCTGGGCCAGCTGGAACTACCGGCTGACCGGCAACGCGCAGACCCAGGCGGCCGTCACCTATGACATGAACATCCTGCAAGGCATCGACAGCACCACCACGTTTTGCGTCAGCCTCAACCAGACGCCGATGATCAACCCACTGAAGATCCTCGCCCGCTACACCTACGCCCACCCGCAATACAGCCTGGCAGCGGTGGCCGCCCAAGCGCGCTGGGAAGAATTGAACGGCGCGCAGCACACCTATTATTGCGGCGCCTATTGGGCCAATGGTTTCCATGAAGACGGCGTGGTCAGCGCATTGCGCGTGGGCAAGGCGTTTGGAGAAACCCTGTGAACAGTGCCCTGTACAGCGGCTGGATCGCCCATCGCCGGTTCGCGCCCAAGGCCCACGCCTTTCGCTACCGCATCGGCCTGCTGTACCTGGACCTGAGCGAAGAAGACGAAGTGCTTGGGCTTTCGCCCCTGGCCGGCACGCGTCGCCTGGCGCCCTTCGGCTTTCGCCAGCAGGATTACCTACGAGAATTCACACGCCACGGCATGAGCTTGAGCGATGCCGTGCGCCAGGAAGTCGGCAAGGCCCTGGGGCGTGCACCCCAGGGCGCTATCTGCCTGCTGACCCAGGCCCGCAGTTGGGGCCTGGCTTTTAATCCGGTGAGTTTCTTCTACTGCTTCGAAGCCGACGGACAATTGGCGGCAATCCTGTGTGAAGTGACCAACACCCCATGGCGCGAGCGCTATCACTATGTGCTCCCGGCCCAGGCCCTCGCCGCCGGCGAGCACCAGCATTTCGCCGTGGCCAAGGCGTTTCATGTCTCGCCGTTCCTGCCGCGCAACCTGGAATACCGCATGAGCTTCAGCCCACCCGCCGCCAGGCTTGGCGTGCACATGGCCGATTGGCAGGGCTCGCAAAAAATCTTCGACGCGACCTTGAGCCTGCAAAGAGAGGCACTGAGTCGCACCAGCCTGCACCGTTACCTGTGGCGTTTTCCGTGGATGACCGCGAAGACCTGCCTGGCCATCTACTGGCAGGCCCTGCGCCTGTTACTCAAGCGCATACCGATTTTTTCCCATCAGGCCGCCGATGGCGCCTCTCGCACAGCAGTCGGTTATACCAAGGATCGCCGCCATGAAATCCCCTAGCTTATCGGTCAAATCCAGCCGCCTGAACATCAACGGCCTGACCAGTGCGCTGTTGCGCAAGGGCGTGCTGCGCCAGCTCAGTCAATTGCGCCATGGCCAACTGGTGATCATCGAGGACGGCGAACGCCAGGTCTTCGGCGCACGGGAAGCGCACCTGCTCGGGGAAATCCAGATCCTCGACTCGGCGGTATGGGGCCTGGTGGCGGCCAACGGTTCCATCGGCGCGGGCGAGGCGTTTATCCATGGCTACTGGAGCAGCCCAGACCTGACCGCCGTGGTACGCGTGATGGTCAGCAACCTGGAAGTACTCGATGCACTGGAAGGTGGCCTGGCCAAGTTGGCGCGGCCGTTCACCCAAGGTGTGCACTGGCTCAACCGCAATACGCGCAAGGGCTCGCAGAAAAACATCGCCGCCCACTATGACCTGGGCAACGACCTGTTCGAAGAGTTCCTCGACCCGACCATGATGTATTCGGCGGCGCAGTTCCTCACGGCCGATGACACCCTGGAACAGGCGCAACTGAACAAGCTTGCGCGCATCTGCCAGAAACTGGCGCTCAAGCCCAGCGATCATCTGCTGGAAATCGGCACCGGTTGGGGCAGCATGGCCTTGTATGCCGCACAGCATTATGGCTGCAAGGTCACCACCACGACCTTGTCCAAGGAGCAATTCGCCTACACCGAAAAACGCATCCAGGCCCTGGGCTTGCAGGACCAGGTGACGCTGTTGCTGCAGGACTACCGCGACCTGACCGGCCAATACGACAAGCTGGTGTCCATCGAAATGATCGAAGCGGTGGGCCATCGCTTCCTGCCGACCTACTTCAAGCAATGCGCGCACCTGCTCAAGAGTGACGGCCTGATGTTGCTGCAAGCCATCACCATTCGCGAACAGCGTTTCGAGCAGGCCAAGAACAGCGTCGACTTTATCCAACGCTATATCTTCCCCGGTGGCGCCCTGCCCAGCGTGCAAAACATGCTGCATATCGTCAGCCGCAACACCGATATGAACCTGCTGCACATGGAAGATTTCGGCCTGCATTACGCGCGAACCCTGCGCCTGTGGCATGAGAACTTTCGCCGCGCCCATGGCCGCCTGACAGAATTGGGCTACGACGAATACTTCCTGCGCTTGTGGGAATTCTATCTGTGCTACTGCGAAGGCGGCTTTATGGAGCGCACCATCGGCACCGCACAGTTACTGCTGGCCAAGCCCTCGGCCATCACGCCCCCTCTGCTCGGGCGGTTCAGTGCTTAAAACCGTCGCCAACGCCGCGCTGTTCCAGTGCGGCTGGCTTGCCTGCGTACTCGGCGGCGACAGCCCCTGGCTGCTGGTGGGGGTGGCGGTGCTGGCAGTCCACCTGCTGTGGATAAGTTCGTGGGCCGAGGATGCTGCGCTGATCATCCGCGTGACGCTGGTGGGTACGGTGCTGGATACGCTGCTGCGCAACCTCGGCGTTTTTCAGTTCAACGAGCCGGGGCCGCTGATTCCGTTGTGGTTGATCCTGCTGTGGGCGACGCTGGCAACCACCTTGCGCCATTGCCTGGCCTGGAGCGCCCGGCCCTGGTGGCGTGCAGCTGTGCTGGGAGCCTTCGGCGGGCCATTCTCGTATTACGCAGGGAGCCAATTGGCGGGCGTGCAGTTTGGCTACGCATTGTGGCCAACCATGGCGGGGCTGGCGCTGCTTTGGGCGGCGGTGTTCGTCGGCTTGCACCGGCTGGCACGCTGACGTCTGTCAGCCCTTTCACACCTGTGTCACCCGCTTGCCTTACACTGCGCGCCTATGACCAACATCCCGCATACCCAAATCGCCGAACCCACCGTGACGTGCTCAACGTGCGCGGCCTGCTGCTGTCAGCTGGAAGTCATGCTGATCACCGACACCGGCGTACCGCAGCGCTATATCGATACCGATGACTGGGGCGGCGAGGTGATGCTGCGCCTGGATGATGGCTGGTGCGCGGCGCTGGATCGGGACACGATGATGTGCACGATTTACGAGCGCCGGCCGCTGATTTGCCGGGAGTTCGAGATGGGTGCGCCGGAGTGCCTGGTCGAGCGTGAAGGGATTACGACGGCGTATCGCTGATCCCAAGCCGAAGAAACGCTCAATATGGGAGGGGGCTTCCCCTAATGCCTGCCAGTTAAGCGTACATCGCCCTCTGTAGGAGCTTGCTCGCGAAGAACGTCAACGATAACGCGTGTGTCCTGAATGAACGCAGCGCCTGTGAGTTTTTCGCGAGCAAGAACTAGGCGTCCCCCTCGCTCCTACAAAAAAGCCTTAACGGACTGGCATCAGGGCTTGCCCCTCCCACAGGTTTTGCAGGGTTCTGAAATTACAGCGGCATCGTGTAGTGCAGCGAGTAGCTTTCTACGCCGTCGTTGTGGTTGCTGATTCCGGCGTTGGAATAGTGAGTGGCACGAATGCCCACCTCATGCCCGCCGGTAAAGCGCAAACCAAAGCCCAGACGGTCTTCGAACTGGAAGGCCTGGCCAATGTTGTTGTCTTCCAGGCGTGTGCGGGAGAATACCGCCACCCCGATCCCGGCCTCGACGTAGGGTTTTACCGACTGCCCGGCGAATTCATACACAAACACTGGCGAGAACGACAGGCTGCTCGCACCTGCACGCTCATCACCTTCCCAGTAGGTATAAGCGCCGCTCCAGTAGCCGGTCAGGCGACCCACATCGCTCTGCATCCAGCTCTTGTCCCAATTCGACGTCAGCCCCAATCGATAGGTCAGCGTCGAATCACTGGTGGCCCCCAGGCCAAACTCAAGGCCGGCGGCCTGCGCCGAAAAAGAGTGTCCCACCACAACGGCCGCAATCGCAGCCAAACAGAACAAGCGCTTCATAAGAAACATCCTTTCCGAACGAAGTTATAGGGTTTTGTACAGACTAACGGGCAATAGAAGCTGACGCGTAGCCAGAAGTTCAGCTTCTAATCGCGATTTTTAACGAAATTTTCACGAACCGAAGCTTCGCACAACTCCAGGATGTTTCCAAAGTGTCGGTAGGATATTTCTGAGGTGATACACATCACCACTGGTCCAGAACTGTGCCGGCTGCGCCGGATCAGTGGCCAGCAGGTCGCGCTCGCCGAGCAGGCGCTTGAGTTGGCGCGCGACGGCAGCACCGGTGTCGATGAGGATGATGCTCGCGGGAAGCATCTGCGCCAGGAGCGGCTTGAGGAAGGGGTAATGGGTGCAGCCCAGGATGATGGTGTCACAGCCGGCACTGAGCAGCGGGTCGATGTAGACCTGCAACAGCTGACGCAGGGCCGGGCTGCTCAAGTCACCGCTTTCAATCAGTTCCACCAGGCCCGGGCAAGGCTGGGTGATCACCCGCACATCGGTGGCGAACCGGTCGAGCAAGGCCGCGAACTTGGCGCTTTGCAGGGTACCGGTCGTGGCCAGCACGCCGACCACCCCACTGCGAGTGGCGGCAGCGGCGGGTTTGACGGCGGGCTCCATGCCCACCAGCGGCCAGTCGGGGTAATCCAGGCGTAAATCGGCGACAGCGGCAACGGTGGCGGTATTACAGGCAATCACGAACGCCTTGGCGCCCTGCTCACGGAAAAAACCCGCCACTTGCCGGGAACGCTCAAGAATGAAAGCCGGGCTTTTCTCACCGTAGGGGATGTACCCACAGTCGGCCACGTACAGCAGCGACTCATGGGGCAATAGCTGCTGAATCTCCTCCAGCACCGTCAACCCGCCGATGCCGGAGTCGAACACACCAATTGGCGCGTCCTTAACCATGCTGCGTCCCACAGACGCTGCAACCGGGGTCGCGCTTGACGCGTAACTCACGGAACCGCGTGGTCAAGGCATCGATCAGTAACAGGCGCCCCACCAACGGCTCGCCGAACCCGGCCAGCAGTTTCAAGGCTTCCAGGGCCTGCAGGCTGCCGACCAGGCCCACCAGCGGGCCAACCACGCCGGCCTCGCTGCAGGTCAATTCAGTGTCGCTGCCGTGCCCATATAAACAGTGGTAGCAGGGGCTCTCGGCGCGGCGCGGGTCGAACACCGACAATTGCCCCTCAAGGCGAATCGCCGCCCCGCTGACCAGTGGCTTGCCGGCGGCGACGCACGCAGCGTTGACCGCTTCACGGGTGGAAAAGTTATCGCTGCAATCGAGCACCACATCCACACCCGTCACCGCCGCCGACAGAGAATCGGCATCCAGCGCGGTGCGATAGGCCAGCAATGTGACTTCAGGGTTGATCGCCGTCAGGCGGCGCATGGCCGAGTCGACCTTGCTCAAGCCAACGCTGTCGGTGTCATGGATGATCTGGCGTTGCAGGTTGGTCAGGTCGACCGTGTCAAAGTCCGCCAGATGCAGTTCACCCACACCGGCAGCGGCCAGGTACAGCGCAACCGGAGCGCCGAGACCACCGAGGCCAACGATAAGCGCGCGGCTGTTTTTCAGACGCAACTGACCGTCGATGTCGACAGCCTGCAACAGAATCTGTCGGCTATAGCGCAACAGCTCCTGATCGCTCAGCATGGACGGCGTCCCAGGCTGATACGTTCGTGGCCACCGAGGTCGACACGACTGTGGACATCCTCAAATCCCTCGCCCAACAACAGGTCACGTACGGCCGGGGCCTGATCGTAGCCGTGTTCGAGCAACAGCCAACCACCCGCCGCCAGGTGGGCCGGGGCTTGGGTGATGATCAGGCGCAGGTCGTCCAGGCCATCATGGCCCGCGACCAAGGCACTGGCGGGCTCGAAGCGCACATCGCCCGCGACCAGGTGCGGGTCGTTGTCGGCGATATACGGCGGGTTGCTGATGATCAAGTCGTAGGTATGGCCTTGCAGGGCGCTGAACCAATGGCTGTTCAGTACCGTAGCGTTCGTCAGCTGCAGGCGCTGGCGATTGCGCTCGGCCAGGGCCACCGCTTCGAGCACGCGGTCAACGGCGGTGACGTCCCAGGCCGGGCGCTCGCTGGCCAGGGCCAGGGCGATGGCCCCGCTGCCGGTGCCCAGGTCGAGAACCTTGGCAGGGCTCGCCGGCAGCAGCTCCAGGGCGGCCTCCACCAGCAGCTCGGTCTCCGGGCGCGGGATCAGAGTATGAGGCGCAACCTCCAGGTCGAGTTTCCAGAAGCCTTGCTGGCCGAGGATATAGGCCACCGGTTCACCGGCGCGGCGACGCCGCAGGTAGTCGGCAAAGATCAATGCGTGCTCGCTGCTGACGATCTTCTCCGGCCAGGTATGCAAATAACTGCGCGGCTTACCCAGGGCAGCCGACAGCAACAGTTCCACATCCAGGCGCGCGGTGGGCGAGTCGGGCAGTTCTGCGGCACGCAGGAGGCTGGCAATGATGGTCATTTATTCACCTATGGCCGCCAACTGGTCGGCCTGGAATTCGGCAAGCAACGGCTCGATCACCGCGTCGACACCACCGGCGAGGATTTCATCCAGCGAGTAGAGCGTGAGGTTGACCCGGTGGTCGGTCACCCGGCCCTGGGCAAAGTTATAGGTGCGGATACGCTCGGAACGGTCCCCCGACCCCACCAGCAACTTGCGCTCGCTGGCAATCGCGTTGGCAGCGGCGCTGGTCTGCTGGTCATTGAGCTTGGCTGACAGCCAGGACATGGCCCGCGCACGGTTCTTGTGCTGGGAACGCTCTTCCTGGCACTCCACCACGATGCCCGACGGCAAGTGGGTGATACGGATCGCCGAGTCGGTCTTGTTCACGTGCTGGCCGCCGGCACCCGACGAGCGGTAGGTGTCGACCCGCAGGTCGGCTGGGTTGATCTCGATGGCTTCCTGTTCGTCCGGCTCTGGCAACACAGCGACGGTGCACGCCGACGTGTGGATACGGCCTTGGGATTCAGTCGCTGGAACCCGCTGCACACGGTGCGCACCGGATTCGAACTTGAGCTTGCCGTAAACGTTGTCGCCTTCGACCCGGGCGATGACTTCTTTATAGCCGCCGTGCTCGCCTTCGTTCTCGGAGAGGATCTCGACGCGCCAGCCGCGACGCTCGGCGTAGCGCGAATACATGCGAAACAGGTCGCCGGAGAAGATCGCCGCTTCGTCACCACCGGTGCCGGCGCGGATTTCCAGGAACACGTTACGCCCGTCGTTAGGGTCCTTGGGCAGCAGCATGCGTTGCAGGTTGCCTTCCAGCTCGGCGAGTTTTTCCTTGGCTTCACGGACTTCTTCCACGGCCATTTCGCGCATGTCCGGGTCGCTGTCCTTGAGCAGCGCCTGGGCGCCTTCGAGGTCGGCCTGCACTTTCAGCAGGTTTTTATAGGTAGCCACAATGGGCTCAACTTCCGCGTATTCCTTGGAATAGGTGCGGAACTTGGTCTGATCGGAGATGACCTCGCCATCGCCGAGCAAGGCGGTCAGTTCTTCGAAACGGTCCTGGAGCACGTCCAGTTTATTGAGCAGTGACGCTTTCATTGCGGTTTTTTATCCGAAGAGCTATCTGACGCGCCCTCACCGAGGGCAAAGAGTTCCTGGGCCATGGCCAGCGCATCGAGGCGGCCTTCGGCAGTCAATTTCTTAAGCTGTACGCTCGGCGCGTGGAGCAGCTTGTTGGTCAGGCCACGGGCCAGTTGCATCAGCACGTCTTCGGCGCTGCTGCCATTGGCCAATAAACGCTGGGCCTTGGTCAATTCTTCATCACGCAGGCGCTCGCCTTGCTGACGATACGCCTTGAGCACATCCACCGCCGCCAGTTCACGCAGGCGCACCATGAAGTCTTCGGCGCCGACGCTGACCATTTCCTCGGCCGCCTGGGCAGCGCCCTGGCGACTCTTGAGGTTTTCGGCAACCACTTCGTGCAGGTCGTCAACGCTGTAGAGGTAAACGTCGTCCAACTCGCCGACTTCGGGTTCGATATCCCGGGGCACGGCGATATCCACCATGAAGATCGGCTTGTGCTTGCGCAGCTTCAACGCGCTCTCGACCGCGCCTTTGCCGAGGATCGGCAATTGGCTGGCGGTGGAGCTGATGACGATATCACTGCGCACCAGCTCGGCCGGGATATCCGACAACAACACGGCATGGGCGCCAAACTGCTCGGCGAGGATGCTCGCGCGCTCCAGGGTGCGGTTGGCGACCACGATACGCTTCACACCCAGGTCGTGCAGATGGCGGGCGACCAGGGTGATGGTCTCGCCGGCGCCAATCAGCAGGGCCTGGCTGCGCTGCAAGTCGCTGAAAATCTGTTTGGCCAGGCTGACGGCGGCAAAAGCCACGGACACCGGGTTTTCACCGATGGCGGTGTCGGTGCGCACCTGCTTGGCGGAATTGAAGGTGGCCTGGAACAGGCGCCCCAGCAACGGCCCCACGGTGCCGGCCTCACGGGCCACGGCGTAGGCGGATTTCATCTGGCCGAGGATCTGCGGCTCGCCCAACACCAGCGAATCGAGGCCGGAAGCGACGCGCATCATGTGACGAACTGCCGCATCGTCTTCATGCACATACGCGCTGGCGCGCAGGTCATTGAAGTCCAAATGGTGGTAATCGGCCAGCCAACGCAGCACGACATCCGCGCTGAGATGTTCCTGCTCTATATAAAGCTCACTGCGATTGCAGGTCGAAAGGATCGCAGCTTCGCGGCTGTCGGTGAGACGGCAGAGCTGCTGCAACGCCTCAACCAGCTGCTCTGGCGTAAACGCCACGCGCTCGCGCACGTCTACAGAGGCAGTCTTGTGGTTAATACCGAGTGCGAGGAAGGCCATTCAATATCGCTGATGATGTCGGGAAGCCGGCAATTGTCCTACTTCGAAAGATTCAGAACAACCACCGTCGTCTATTGTCCCTATACCTTGTGCCTATAAATACGTCACTGCGGGAGCGAGGCCGCTCCTACAGGGACAGCAATACACGCATTAAGAGCGCCCCGGTTATGTTTGGCCGAAGGCTTGTGTCATGATGATCCGACCGCAGGTTAGTCGTCCTCTTCCTATATGAATAGATCCTCCGCGTTGCTCCTTGCTTTTGTCTTCCTCAGCGGCTGCCAGGCCATGGCACCCGTGTCGCCGGACGGTACACCGCCGGTGGAGGACAGCACCCCCGCCCCTGAAAAGCCCAAGGTTTATTCCTCGTTCAGTGAAGAAACGGTGTACAGCCTGCTGACCGCAGAACTGGCCGGCCAGCGCAATCGTTTCGATATTGCACTGGATAACTACGTGACGCAGGCCATCAACACCCAGGACCCAGGGATCTCCGAGCGCGCGTTTCGCATCGCCGAGTACCTGGGGGCAGACCAGGCGGCGCTGGACACCTCACTGATCTGGGCGAAAAACGCACCGGACGACCTGGAAGCCCAGAGGGCGGCGGCCATTCAATTGGCACGCGCCGGGCGCTATGACGATTCCATGGTCTATATGGAAAAAGTCTTGCAGGGCAAGGGCGACACCCATTTCGACTTCCTGGCGCTGTCGGCGGCCGACACCGATCAGGACACGCGCAACGGGTTGATGAAGAGTTTCGACCGCCTGCTGCAAAAACACCCGAAGAACAGCCAACTGGTGTTCGGCAAAGCCTTGCTGCTGCAACAGGACGACGAGCCCGAAGCAGCCCTGACACTGCTGGAGAAGAACCCGCCGGAAGACGGCGAGATCGCCCCGATCCTGCTGCGCGCACGTTTGCTGCAGAACCTCAATCGCGGCAAGGAAGCGATTCCGCTGCTGGAAAAAAGCATCAAGAAGTACCCGGAAGACAAACGCCTGCGCCTGACTTACGCGCGCACGCTGGTCGAGCAGGACCGTATGGAGGACGCCAAGGTGCAGTTCGCCAACCTGGTCCAGCAATACCCGGACGACGACGAACTGCGCTATTCCCTGGCACTGGTGTGCCTGGAAGCCAAGGCCTGGGATGAGGCCAAGGGCTACCTGGAAGACCTGATTGCCCGCGAAAGCCATGTGGACTCGGCGCACCTGAACCTGGGCCGCATCGCTGAAGAGCGCAACGACCCGCAGGCCGCCTTGCTCGAATACGCCCAGGTCGGCCCCGGCAACGATTACCTGCCCGCGCAATTGCGCCAGGCCGATATCCTGATGAGCAACGGGCGCGCGGATGAGGCGGAAAAACGCCTCGCGGCTGCCCGCGAGGCCGAACCGGACTACGCGATCCAGCTGTACCTGATCCAGGCCGAGACACTGTCGGCCAACAATCAGGGCGAGCGCGCCTGGAAGGTGTTGCAACAAGCCTTGCTGCAATACCCGGACGACCTGAACCTGCTGTACACGCGCGCCATGCAGGCGGAAAAACGCGATGACCTGGCGCAGATGGAAAAAGACCTGCGCCTGATCATCAAGCGCGACCCGGACAACGCCATGGCCCTGAACGCCCTGGGCTACACCTTGTCCGACCGCACCACACGCTACGCCGAAGCCAAGGTGCTGATCGAACAAGCCCACAAGCTGAACCCGGAAGACCCGGCCGTGCTCGACAGCCTGGGCTGGGTGAACTACCGCCTGGGCAACCTGGACGAAGCCGAGCGCCTGCTGCGCCAGGCACTGGAACGCTTCCCCGACCAGGAAGTCGCCGCACACCTGGGTGAAGTGCTGTGGGCCAATGGCAAGCAGCGCGAAGCTCGACAAATCTGGGCAAAGTTCCTCAAGGAACAACCCGAAAGCGCCATTCTGCGCGGCACCATCAAACGCCTGACCGGATCCGAGACCCTTTAAGCTTATGTTCTTGCGCCACGTTATCGTTTTCAGCTTCATCGCCCTGCTCGCCGGTTGCGCAGGCTTCGGCGCCCGTGAATCCGTTGAGGGCCAGGGCAACCCGGCGCAATGGAAGCAACACAAGGATCAGCTCAGCAGCATCGATGGCTGGCAGATCGAAGGCAAGGTCGGGGTGCGGGCACCGAAAGATTCGGGCAGCGGTACCCTGTTCTGGCTGCAACGCCAGGACTACTACGACATTCGCCTATCCGGCCCGCTGGGGCGTGGCGCGGCCCGCCTGACGGGTCGACCGGGGCAGGTCAGCCTCGAAGTGGCCAACCAGGGCCGTTATGAAGCGACTTCGCCGGAAGATCTGCTGGAACAACAGATCGGTTGGAAGCTGCCCGTCTCGCACTTGGTGTGGTGGGTACGCGGCTTGCCGGCACCTGACAGCAAGAGCCGCCTGAGCCTTGATGGCGACAGCCGCCTGGGCACCCTGGAACAGGATGGCTGGCACGTCGAATATTTGAGCTACGTGCAACAGAACGGCTACTGGCTGCCCGAGCGCATCAAGCTGCAGGGCCCCGACCTTGACGTCACGCTGGTGATCAAGGACTGGCAACCGCGCAAACTGGGGCAATAACGTGACAGCACAGAAACTGACCCTGCCCTCCCCGGCCAAACTCAACCTGATGCTGCACATCCTCGGTCGCCGTGAAGATGGCTATCACGAGTTGCAGACGCTGTTTCAATTTCTCGACTACGGCGACGAACTGACCTTCGCCTTGCGCGACGACGGCGTGATTCATCTGCATACCGAATTCGAAGGCGTGCCTCACGACAGCAACCTGATCGTGAAGGCGGCGAAAAAACTTCAGGAACAATCTGGCTGCGCCCTCGGCATCGATATCTGGATCGACAAGATCCTGCCCATGGGTGGCGGCATCGGTGGCGGCAGCTCGAATGCGGCGACCACACTGCTGGGTTTGAATCACTTGTGGCAGCTGGGCTGGGACCTCGATCGCCTGGCTGCGCTGGGCCTGACACTGGGCGCCGACGTCCCGGTTTTCGTGCGCGGGCACGCCGCTTTTGCCGAGGGCGTGGGGGAGAAACTCACCCCCGAATACCCCGAAGAGCCGTGGTACGTCGTGCTTGTCCCGCAAGTATCTGTAAGTACAGCAGAAATTTTTTCAGATCCACTGTTGACACGTAACTCTCCTCCCATTAAAGTGCGCCCCGTTCCCAAGGGAAACAGTCGAAATGACTGCTTACCGGTTGTAGCAAGGCGTTATCCAGAGGTACGTAACGCTTTGAATTTGTTAGGTAAATTTACCGAAGCAAAATTAACCGGCACTGGAAGTTGTGTGTTTGGGGGCTTCCCAAGCAAAGCTGAAGCTGATAAAGTCTCGGCCCTTCTTACAGAGACCCTTACAGGGTTTGTAGCAAAGGGAAGCAACGTTTCGATGTTGCATCGCAAGCTGCAAAGTCTGCTCTAAAAGGAATCGAGTACTGGGTACTCGTTGCAACAGATACAGGGGCGTCGCCAAGCGGTAAGGCAGCAGGTTTTGATCCTGCCATGCGTTGGTTCGAATCCAGCCGCCCCTGCCATTTTCCTATACTCATCCAGGTTACCCTCAGCCTCTAGGTACTGCGCGTGTCCAAGATGATGGTCTTTACGGGGAACGCCAACCCCGATCTGGCTCGACGTGTCGTACGTCAGCTGCATATCCCTCTCGGTGACATCTCTGTCGGCAAGTTTTCCGACGGCGAAATTACCGCCGAGATCAATGAAAACGTTCGCGGTAAAGACGTCTTCATTATTCAGCCGACTTGCGCTCCGACCAACGATAACCTGATGGAACTCGTCGTGATGGCTGATGCCTTCCGCCGCTCCTCAGCGACTCGAATCACAGCTGTAATCCCTTACTTTGGTTATGCCCGTCAGGATCGCCGTCCGCGTTCCGCACGTGTGGCTATCAGCGCGAAAGTCGTGGCTGACATGCTCACCGTGGTAGGTATCGACCGTGTCCTCACGGTTGACCTGCACGCTGACCAAATCCAGGGGTTCTTCGATATCCCGGTAGATAACATCTACGGCTCCCCAGTATTGGTGGATGACATCGAAGACCAGCGCTTTGAAAACCTGATGATCGTGTCCCCGGACATTGGTGGCGTCGTGCGTGCACGGGCTGTTGCCAAATCCCTGGGCGTGGACCTCGGGATCATCGACAAACGCCGCGAGAAAGCCAATCACTCTGAAGTGATGCATATCATCGGTGATGTCGAAGGGCGTACCTGTATTCTGGTCGATGACATGGTCGACACCGCCGGCACCCTGTGCCACGCGGCCAAAGCCTTGAAAGAGCACGGTGCGGCTAAAGTCTTCGCCTACTGCACACACCCTGTGCTGTCGGGCCGAGCGATCGAGAACATCGAAAACTCAATGCTGGACGAACTGGTGGTGACCAACACCATCCCGTTGTCCGCAGCTGCTCAAGCCTGTTCGCGTATCCGTCAACTGGATATCGCACCGGTAGTTGCCGAGGCGGTTCGCCGTATCAGCAACGAAGAATCGATCAGCGCGATGTTCCGTTAAGGGTCAAACCAACGGAACACCTCACTGACGAAAAGCGCCCCGCCCCAGCATACTGTTGGGGCGGGGCTTTTTTGCCCATATCGCCTTTAGCGCTGGTCGCAAACGCTGGGGCGAATGTGGTTATTTTGGAGATACAACATGAACGATTTTACCCTGAATGCTGAAGTGCGTTCCGACCTGGGGAAAGGTGCGAGCCGCCGCCTGCGTCGTCTCGCAAGCCTGGTTCCAGCTGTCGTCTACGGTGGCGAAAAAGCCCCTGAGTCCATCAGCATGCTGGCCAAAGAAATTGCCAAACTGCTGGAAAACGATGCGGCCTACAGCCACATCATCGAGCTGAACGTTGGTGGCACCAAGCAGAACGTCATCATCAAGGCCCTGCAACGTCACCCAGCTAAAGGTCACGTGCTGCACGCTGACTTCGTACGCGTCGTAGCCGGCCAGAAACTGACCGCTATCGTGCCTGTACACTTTGTTGGTGAAGACGCTCCGGTCAAGAAAGGCGGCGAAGTTTCGCACGTTGTTGCCGAGATCGAAGTGACCTGCCTGCCGAAAGACCTGCCTGAGTTCATCGAAGTCGACCTGTCGGCTCTGGAAATCGGCGACATCATTCACCTGTCCGACCTCAAAGCCCCTAAAGGCGTTGAGTTTGTTGCACTGGCTCACGGTGATGACAAAGCTGTTGCAAACGTTCACGCTCCACGCGTTGCACCAGAAGCTGAAGAAGGCGCTGCAGAGTAATTCACTCTGTATTGCCGGAGCTTGAGGAAACATCGCGGACCGAAACGTAGCGAGAAAGCGGGCGATAACGCGGCGTTTACTCTTGAGTAAATGATCTTTTGTTGTCCACTTTCGCCGCACACCGGTTGCGGCGATGTTATCCACAACTCCAAAGGAAGGGCCCCTGTCGTGACTGCCATTAAACTGATCGTTGGCCTGGGAAATCCAGGCGCCGAATACGAACAGACCCGGCATAACGCGGGGGCCCTTTTTGTTGAGCGTATCGCCCACGCCCAAGGTGTAAACCTGGTGGCCGATCGCAAATATTTCGGCCTGACCGGACGCTTCTCGCATCAGGGTCAGGATGTTCGTCTGCTGATTCCCACCACCTACATGAACCGCAGCGGCCAGGCTGTCGCGGCGCTTGCGGGCTTCTTCCGGATCAAACCCGAGGAAATCCTGGTGGCCCATGACGAACTGGACCTGCCACCCGGCGTTGCCAAACTCAAACTGGGCGGCGGGCATGGCGGGCACAATGGCCTGCGCGACATCATCGCGCAGTTGGGCAATCAGAATAATTTTTACCGTCTGCGGCTCGGCATTGGCCACCCAGGCGTTGCCAGTATGGTTTCAAATTTCGTCCTGGGTCGTGCGCCACGCGCCGAACAGGAAAAACTCGATGCCAGCATCGATTTTGCCCTCGGCGTGCTGCCGGATATCTTCGCCGGTGAATGGAACCGCGCGATGAAAAACCTGCACAGCCAGAAGGCCTGACTCTTACCGAGGGGAAACACCATGGGATTCAATTGCGGCATCGTCGGCCTGCCCAACGTCGGCAAATCCACCTTGTTCAACGCTTTGACCAAGTCCGGTATTGCGGCGGAGAACTTCCCCTTCTGCACCATCGAACCCAACAGCGGTATCGTACCGATGCCCGATCCGCGCCTGGAAGCACTGGCGCTCATCGTCAATCCCAAGCGCATCCTGCCGACCACCATGGAATTCGTCGACATCGCCGGCCTGGTGGCCGGTGCGTCGAAAGGTGAAGGCCTGGGTAACAAGTTCCTGGCCAACATCCGTGAAACCGATGCCATCGCCCACGTGGTCCGCTGCTTTGAAGACGAGAACGTGATTCACGTCTCCAACAGCGTCGACCCGAAACGCGACATCGAGATCATCGACCTGGAACTGATCTTCGCCGACCTCGACAGCTGCGAGAAACAATTGCAGAAAGTCGCGCGCAACGCCAAGGGCGGCGACAAGGACGCAGTGGTCCAGAAAGGCCTGCTGGAGCAGCTGATCGCACACTTCACCCTGGGCAAGCCGGCACGCAGCTTGATGAAGAGCATGGGCGCTGACGAGAAGGCCGTGGTCAAGGGCTTCCACCTGCTGACCACCAAGCCGGTGATGTACATCGCCAACGTCGCCGAAGATGGCTTCGAAAACAACCCGCTGCTCGACGTGGTCAAGGCCATTGCCGACGAAGAAGGGGCGATCGTGGTGCCGGTATGCAACAAGATCGAAGCGGAAATCGCCGAGCTCGATGACGGCGAAGAGAAGGACATGTTCCTCGAGGCCCTGGGCCTGGAAGAGCCTGGCCTCAACCGCGTGATCCGCGCCGGTTACGAAATGCTCAACCTGCAGACCTACTTCACCGCCGGTGTCGAAGAAGTCCGCGCCTGGACCGTCAAAGTGGGTGCTACCGCACCACAGGCTGCCGGCGTGATCCACACCGACTTCGAAAAGGGCTTTATCCGCGCCGAAGTGATTGCCTACAACGACTTCATCCAGTTCAAGGGGGAAGCCGGTGCCAAGGAAGCCGGTAAGTGGCGTTTGGAAGGTAAGGAATACATCGTTAAAGATGGCGATGTAATGCACTTCCGTTTCAACGTGTAAGCGTTACCGCTTCAATAAAAAGCCGATGCACTGCATCGGCTTTTTTGTGGGCGTTCTATTTGTCACCCCGGCCTTCCCCTGCATCTTTAACAAAGATATCGTCAGTGGCCAATTTCCAGCCTGCCCTCAAAAAAATGCATATTTTAAAACCATTCAAAGCATATTTAAGATTTCTCTTACACCACAATTCCCGTCTGCTCCAAATAGAATTCGCACATTAAAAATCTTCTACATCTCACATTCCAAAAAGGCTAACTCAGTTCGAAAACACGATGACAATGCTACTGTTTTCCGGTTTACTTGCGAGCGCCCACCGCCAACTTAAACTTCAACAAAGCGACAACTGCATTGGAGCACTCGCACTATGTCGGCCCTCAATCAGTATGAACTTATGACTGATATACCTTTCACCGACTGCCCCATCATCGAAACCACCATCAACAATACCGCCCCTCTTAACATCGACATTTTGCTTCTTGGAGAAACCGGCACTGGCAAGGACACGCTGGCACAACGCATTCACTGTTTATCGCGGCGCAAGGGTAACTTCGTCGCGGTCAATTGTGCTGCCATCCCGGAAACCCTTGCCGAAAGCCAACTATTCGGGGTCAACAGCGGCGCCTATACCGGCGCATTGCAATCCCGCGCCGGCTTTGTAGAAGCCGCCCACTTGGGCACCTTGTATCTGGATGAGATCGATAGCATGCCACTCTCGTTACAGGCCAAGCTGTTACGGGTACTGGAATCTCGTGGCGTCGAGCGCCTTGGATCGACCCGATCCATCCAGGTCGATATGCGCGTCATTGCCTCGGCCCAGCACGCATTGCATGAAATGGTGGAGCAAGGCACCTTCAGACGTGACCTGTATTTCCGTCTGAATGTCGTCAACATCCACCTGCCCCCCCTGCGTGACAGGCGTGAACACATCATCCCCTTGTTCATGGACATGATCGAGCAGGAGGCCAACTACTTTAAGTGTTCCGCAACACCTCCGCCCCCCGCGTTGTTGCAACAGTTACTGTGCCACCCGTGGCTGGGCAACGTGCGTGAGTTGCGCTCGACCGCCAAGCGATTCGTATTGGGCCTGCCCCCGCTCTCCTCCTCGCTGGCCAATCGACAGAGCACGCCAATAAACCTGAAGGCAAGGTTGCAGCAAATTGAAAAAGCCTTGATAGAGGAATCGCTGCGCCGTCACGCACGCAGTGTCGATAACGTTGCAGCAGAACTCGGTGTTGCCAAACGCACGCTCTACTACCGGATGAAGCAACTCGAAATATCACTGGCGTAGGGTGCCTGGAACGAAGCAGAAGGCATTTCCCACATACGTGTGAGCCTCTAGAGCGACTTAACTCACACGCCAACAGGAAAACTTCATGTGCTTAACCCTGATCAACAACTTTATGAGTTTAATCACCAACATCAAACGCCCCCCGCAAAACGATGCCCCTCCTGACAATGCAAAGTGCTGCAACAAACCACCGGAGCGCCCTTGCTACGAAACAAACAATAACAAAAAGCATATTGAGTATGAATCCATCAACATTGCAATAACACTTGATCGCCCATCGCGAAGCGCATGAACCCCGGTCTCACAAGAAATAATTAAAAACAAATAACTTATTTATATACCGGAACGTTCTTCTTGTCGCTGACCACCTAGCCAATGAGCAACTGCACTGTTGCTCAGAACACTAAAGACAACGAACAAGCGTTGTCCGCACTTCAATCCAGACAAATACGAAGGTAACTCTTATGTCCTCCTCAATACCTACCGGTGGAGTGAGCGCTGGCGCTCAAGCACAACTGGACCGAATCAACGCCGACAAAGAAAAGAAAGTTGTCGAAGAGGCTGCAAAAACCGCTGAGCAAGAACTGACTACAGCAAAAGCGGGCCGCGTAAAATCGTTGAGATTCGCCTAAGTAAGAACCGACCTCCTTTGCCCATCCGGCAGAGGAGGTCTCCACTGCCCAACAGATGCAACAATCGACGCGCTCGCTGGAGGTTCATATGTACACCAACAACGCAGGGGGCCCGGGAAACGGGAACACCATCACTCAGGCTGAAACGCCGGCTGCGCTCGACGGGACGTCCGACAGCAATTTTTTCACCGCGCAACTGAACCTCTCCGAGCGGCCAGGCAAAGGTACCGCGCCCACGGGAATGGGCCTCCCCTTGACCTTGGGGCCTGCTGAGTCTGCGACGTTATCGAAACGAGTGTCCAAGGGGTTTCGGGACATGAGCCTGAACAAGAAAACCAAGGACGCACATGAGTTCGCCCAATCGCTTTCCGAATCGCACGTTAACGTGGTGGCAGGCGTCAAGGTACTCGGCGCAATCGTGAAAGGCGTCGATAAAGTCGCCAGCATGGGGTAGGTGTATGTCCCGCCGTCTAACCACTACGTTGTTTTTTTCATCGGTGTTGCTGCTAGCGGGCTGCGGTGAAAGCGTAGAGCTTCATCGCCAATTATCCGAGCAGGAAGCCAACGAAGTCATTGCGGAGTTGGCAGACAAACAGATCCGTGCCCAGAAAGTCCCGGCAAAAGACGGAGTCATCGTTCGTGTCAGGGCAAATGACATCAGCCGAGCGGTCCGCACGCTTGAAGCCGTTGGCCTGCCTAAAGTGACCCGCTCGACATTGGGGGATATCTTTCGCAAGGAAGGTGTCATCTCCACCCCGTTGGAAGAACGCGCCCGCTACATCTATGCGCTGTCCCAGGAGCTGGAGGCGACCTTATCGAACATAGACGGTGTCATCGTTGCGCGCGTCCATGTAGTGCTGCCGGAGCGGGTGGCGCCCGGCGAACCGGTGCAACCGGCATCCGCCTCCGTTTTCATCAAGCATGACCCTCGGCTGGACCCCGACAATATTCGTCCCAGGGTACGCAGGATGGTGGCCAGCAGCATCCCCGGCATGACGTCAGCCATCGACAATACGCAAAAACTGACCGTCGTTTTCGTACCGGCGGCAGCCTATCAGGAGCAGCAACAGCTGACCTATCTCGGCCCCTTCCTGGTGCCGGAACAAGACCTCGGGTTCTGGCGTACCAGCGTTACCGCCCCTCTTGTCGCCCTGGTACTGGCAGGCGCTGGATGGGTGATCTGGCGGCGCAGGACAATGCATGCTCCCACCTCAAAACCGGCAATCGATCACGCCCATGAGTGAGGATCTGGCCTGGGTACGATGGTGGGCCTCGCCTTGGAAACATGCCCACCCGGATTGGCGTACTCATGCGGGCGTTGAACAAACAGAGGCGCTTTCACGCAGTCATCATGGCAGGATGAGCCTCCTGTTCGACATCGAACCCGAGCTCCCCCCTGCCCCTTCGCCCGCCTTGCTGCAACTGGTCCTCGCCAGCGCCCCCCAACGAGACCTCGTCTTGGTGTTGGTCAATGAGGTCTACAACGCGCCCAACGACAGCCGCTTGAACCAGGAACAACTTCTCTGGTGCCAGCGCCTGGCCAAGGCACTGGCACCCGACCCGACACAGATGAACATCGACGACCCTTTGCACTACCTGCGCGCATGGGTGGCCCCCGCCATCTGGCGACGATTGCGCTTGAGCTTTGCCCGCCCACGGGTACTTGAAGTCGAGCGGCAGCCCAAGCTGATGGATAGTCAAGGCCGGTTGGACACCCTGTGGCAAGCCGCTCTCTGGCGCGCCACCTCTGCTCCCTTCGATGATGCCCCGCACGCCCCACGCGAGAACTCCCGCCATGTTTTGCGCCCACACGATTGAGCTGCACACCCTCACGCCCAACCTGCCCACGGCGCTGATTCCCAGAGAAATGCTGGCTGACTATGCGCAGGCCCGTCAATTGATCGAACAGGCAGAAGCCCACGCACAAGCACTCACCTGCCAAGCACAGGCAGAGTGCGAAAAAATACTGGAAAGCGCTGGGCATGAGTTCTGGCAGCGCGCCAATGCCCAACTGCATCGTTGGGAATCGGAACGCCAGGCGATGTACGAAAAGCTGGAGCAGGTCGCGACGTCAGTCATAAACACAGCGATCCGAAGTTTCCTGGAAGAAACCCTACCCGCTCAACGCCTCACCGCGCTGCTCAACAAGCTGCTGGATGCCCAGTTGCCGCCGATCAAGGCGAGCTTGCTGTGCAATCCACTGGACCGCGAGCCTGTCGAACAGTGGCTCAGCCGCCATTGCGGTGTGCCTTGGACGCTTCGAGTCGAAAGCACGCTCGCCGCCCAATCGCTGGTCCTGGAAACAGAAGACGGTGGGTTTCACATCAATTGGACCGATACCCTGGACAACCTGGTGACGCCCTCCCCCAAGGCCAATATCAAGTAACGATACGACTTGGCGAGGGCGGGTTGTTTTTTAAAACAAATAAATCGGTGGATGGAACTTGTCACAAATCGGCTGCCACTCAGGGGTAGCCCCAACGAGGAGAAACCCCGATGACGTTTGATGACCGTTTACTCATAAGGCACTACCGGCAGCAGGCCCAGGCCGAAAAGCAGCTCAGTCAAATCAGCGCCGATGTTGATAACAGCGAAGGCGGTGAAGAGGCTCAACGGCTTTTTGAACAGATGATCGAGGTGAAGTCGAACCTGGTGTCCAGTTTTGCCACAAGCTCAAGCTATCTCAGCTACAAGCACGACACGATAAAAGCCGTCATCAATGGTATCCAGTAGTTGCCAGCAAAAACTGGCTGACTGTTTGGCTGGCCGCGAACAGCATGTGCTGCTGTTTGAACAGGACGATGAAGTCAGCGTGCAATGCTCTGAACACCGCGTACTTCTGGGCGTTCAACTGACGCATTCACGCCTCGAACATTACTCGTTGCAGTCTTGGCATCGTCTCGGTCAGTCCAGTCTCGCGCATTTCCAGGGCGCCCTGGCCCTGGCTCCCGCAACCGGCCACCTCTGGCTGCTGCAAGGCCTGCCTCGGGATTGCAGTCAGGAGCACCTGTTGAAATCCCTTGAAGCGCTTTTCAACCAACGCGACACCTGGCGCAGCGTAGTCGCGCGCCTGGCAAGGCCTGGTCCCCCGTCCAGGTCCCTTTCGCTACGTAAGTTGCCGTACTGAAACCGAGAACCTGCCATGCCTAACAAGATCCACAAGCACCCCCGCTTGCGCTCATGCTCGCCCGTTGCAGCCGTAAAACCCACTCAGTGGCGTTGCCTGCTGGCCCTGCCCTTCTTGCTGGCGCCGCTGCACAGCAGCCTTGCCGCCATCCCCCCAGAGTGGAAAAACACCGCCTACGCCTACGAGGCCGAGCACAAACCCTTGCGCGAAGTACTCGATGATTTCGCCCAGACGTTTGGCACGCAATTGCAGATCGAAGGCCTGCTGGAAGGCAACGTCAACGGCAAGATTCGCGCGAATACCCCGCAGTCACTGCTCGACCGCCTGGGGACTGAACACCGCTTCCAGTGGTACTTGTACAACAACACCCTCTACATCAGCACCCTGGACCAGCAGGAGTCCGCGCGCCTGGAAGTGTCGAGCGAAACCGTGGCCGACCTGAAGCAGGCACTCACCGATATCGGCCTTCTCGATAGCCGTTTCGGCTGGGGCGAATTGCCCGAGGACGGCGTGGTGCTGGTGTCCGGCCCCAAGCGCTACATAGAACAGATCAAACAATTCAGCAGCCAGCGCCGTTCTACCGACGAAAAACAGAGCGTGCTGACCTACCCGCTGAAATTCGCCAATGCGGCAGACCGCCAGATCGATTATCGCGGCGAGAAAATGCTCATCCCCGGTATCGCCAGCATGCTGCAGGGTTTGCTTGAACCTCGCTCTCCCTCAGCTGCCGCGCAGGTTACCCAGCGCCCCTCAGCCGCGTCAGGCACCCCTGTAATATCGCCCCTGGCCCAGGGCTTTCCCCGGCTCGGCAACCCTCTATTGGGCCAGATGCTCACCCCGCCGACGAGCCAGGCGACCGCCGACCCGGGCATGTCCCTGACCCCGCGCGCACGGGTCTCGCCCGGGCGAATTCGCGTCGAAGCCGATGTGCGCAACAACGCCGTGATGATCTACGACTTGCCGGAACGCCACGCGATGTACCGCGACCTGATCAACCAGTTGGACGTCGCGCGCAAGTTGGTGGAAATCGACGCGATCATCCTCGACATCGAACGCACGCAGATGCGTGAGCTCGGCGTGAACTGGGGGTTTCGCAATGGCAATTTCCAGGGCGGCGTGAACAACATCGCCCCAGGCACCTCGTCGCAATTGGCGATCAATAACCGGGATGGATTCTTTGCCGCTGTCAGGGCGCTGGAGCGGCGTGGCCTGGCGACCCTGGTGTCGAACCCATCGGTCTTGACCCTGGAAAACCAACCGGCAGTGATCGACTTCAACCGCACGCAGTACCTCACGGCCGGCTCCGAAGTGGCAACCATCCTGCCGATCACCGTGGGAACCAGCTTCCAGGTGGTCCCACGGGTGATCACTTCGCGTGGCAGCCATCAGATCCACTTGGCGGTCGATATCGAAGACGGCAATTTCGACGAATCCAACCCCAACCGCATCGGGCCCGATGTGCGCAAGGGCGCGGTCAGCACCCAAGCGGTCATGGCCGAAAAACGTTCGCTGGTGGTGGGCGGCTTCCACGTCACCGATAACACTGACCAGCTCAACAAGATTCCCCTGCTGGGTGATATCCCGTTGCTGGGCAAGGCGCTGTTTTCGTCCACTGAACGCAAAAACAATCGACGCGAGCGCCTGTTCATCATCACGCCCAGGGTCATTGGCGACCAGGCCGACCCTTCGCGCTACTTGCCCCAGGCCGATCAGTTGGAACTGCAAACAGCCCTCAAACCACTGGCACGACGCATGACGCCCCACGCACCGGAAATCAAGCGCAACGACTTGATCCATGCCATGGCCACACTCGTCACCGGGCAAGTCCCCAAAGCCTTCAAGGCGACCCCGATGCCACTGGGCCTGGATACCTTGTGCACCACCCGTGACCTGCTCGCACTCAATACCGAACGCAGCCAATGGTATGTCGGCCCGCAATTCAACGTCGCCGTCGTGGTACTGCGCAACCAGTACGACCGCCATGTGCGCATCGATGAGAAAGAGTGCAGCAATTCGCAGACCCTGGCAGTGACCGCCTGGCCGCGTGCCTGGCTCAAACCGGGTGAAGAAGCGGAAGTGTTCATCGCCATGCGCCCTGTGGTGAAAGACGAACACATTGGCGTTTCTCGTCCCTCGTTGATCGCACCTAACGGAAAGAAACCAGAATGACTCGCCTACTCTCCAGCTTTACATTGATCAGCCTGGTGCTGTTTGTCGCCGGTTGCACCCCCACCTGCCGGGGTGACTCGTGCTCACGTCCACAATCGAGCGCCGACAAGATGGTGATCTGGTGGCCGGAACACATGCGTGTGCAACCCGGCCCCTCCGGGGAACGTTCGGATCACCAGACGGTTTCGCTGGAACGATGACCCCTATGGAAATACCCACAGACGCCGAACATCGTCGGGTACTCCTCAATGACCTGGTGAGTGGCGCTGCCACTCACCTGCACCTGTCAAAAGGCATCCACCTGTGTGCGCTGAAAGCCGGGGAACAGCTCGGCCTGGCCCTGCAAATTGCACCGCGTGTCTTACAGGCCGGCCAGTTCCAGCGTGTGCTGGAACGCCGCTTCGAACAGGCCTTGGCGTTCGATGGCTGCTTTGTCTTTTCGAATGCCGGGGGAGCCCTGATTCTCTGGCACCCGGTGGTATCTACCGATATTCCCCTGGATCAAATCCTCAGCCGCCTGCTCTCGCTCGCAGAACTTGAAGCCCTGGATCGACACTGCAATCGTTGAACACACGATGGCTCAACGCTGGTCCAGTTCGGGCAACTCCAGGGTCTCTCGCTTGGCCTCATCGTCCAGTTCACGCAAAGTACGGTAGATCAAAGCAACGGCCTGCAGCGTCTCTCGGGGAATGTTGCCCCCCAACTTCTGCTTGTAGAGCGTGCGCGCCAACCAGACACACTGAATCACGGGTATGCCCGCCGACTTGCATCGGTCGATCAATTTGCGGGCCTGGGCGTCCGTACCTTTTTCCACAAGCTGCGGCAGCGGCGTCTTGCCAGGGCGATAGTACAAAGCCACCGCAAAATGCGTCGGGTTGACCACCAGCATGTCGGACTCTTCCAGCTTGGGCAGCTTGACCTTGGGCTCCTCATTCGCCAACTCGTAGGCCAACTGACGGCGCTGGCCCTTGACGTGAGGGTCGCCCTCCATATCCTTGTACTCCTTGACCACTTCCACCTGGGTCATCCGCATGCGCTTGGCAAAAAAGTACTTCTGCAACGCCAGGTCAACCATTGCCAGCACCAGCAGCAAGCCCAGGCACATGTGCAGCAAGTGTCGAAACAGCGTCATCAGCGCCAAGACATAACTTTGAAGGTCGCCACTGGCCAGGCTCACCAACGCGCTCAACGACGGGCCAATGACCACGTACAGAATCAGCGTCAGCAGCACGGCCTTGGCCAACCCCATCAACAGGTTCATCACCGACTGGCCGGAAAACATCTGCTTGGCCTGGTTAAGGGGGTTGAGCCGATTGAAATCTGGTTTCAAGGTTTCCGGGGCGAAGAGGAAACCGAACTGCATCCAGCTGCTGATCAATTTGACCGCGATGGCCACCCCCACCATCAGCAGGGCAAAAGAGAAAAACACCAGCAAGCCTTCGAACAGGACCTCTTCCAGTGCGCGCACGAAAGGTTGTCCCATGCGCGCCATGGGCAACACCAGCAGTTGCTGAAAACGCTGCATACTGGTTTCGGCGGTGAACAGTGCAATTTCACTCAAGGCCGTCAGTACCAGCAGCTTGGCCACGTCCTGGCTTTGAGCAACCTGGCCTTTCTTACGCTGGTCACGCAGCTTCTTGGGAGTCGCGGCGTGTTTTTTCTCCCCAGAGTCACTCACGGCTGCGCCCCCTGGAATATCAAGCCCAGAGAATGCTTAAGGTCGCCCAACAGACTCATCCTGCCCATGATCAAGTCTTGCAGAAGAGGCAAATACAAGAGCAGGAACGCCAGCCCAGCCAGGCATTTGACGGGCATCGCCAGCGATGACACTTGCAATTGCGGGCTGTATAAACTGAGCAACGCTACCCCGAATTCCAGCAGCAACAGCACCGCGATAAAGGGCGCGGCGTACAGCATCATATGCATGAAGGTATCGCCCAGCAGCCCCAGGAACTCGCCAAAGCCATTGACCGCCGGCACCGGCCACCATGCGGTGGGAGGCCAGATCAGGTAACTGTCCCAAATGACCTGGGTCAGGACGCCAAGCCCAAGGGTTACCATCAGCAGGAAGATCGCCAGTTGCTTGAACATGTGACCGATGGGCGTTGCGTCCGGCCCCAGCGAAGGATTGATCTGGCCACCGGTCAAGGCCCCGCGCTGGTTGTCCAGTAACGCGCCGACCGACTCGAACAACCAGAACGGCATCGAAAGCAACACACCGAGCAACAAGCCCAGTACCGCTTCCTTCAGCACCAGAGCGCCGATCATCAACAGCGAATAATCCGCACCCGCCAACGCAGCATGAATCCCAGGGGCCGGCATCAACGCCACAACCATCACAATGACATGTCGCGGCATGCCACGAATGTGCTGAAAGCAAAACGCCGGTACGAGAATCGCACAGGGATAGATACGCGCCATGGCGATCACCAGGCTGGGCAAGTAATCAAGATAAAGCAGCACAGGTGTTACCTCAGTTCAGCGCCGAGCGGGCAACCATGTCGAAGGTCAGGTTGATCAGTTGGATCAACTCCAGGCCAATCCAACGTCCCGTCAACACCAGGGTGATGCCGACCGCTACCAGCTTGATGCCGAAAGGCAGCGTCTGATCCTGTATCTGCATCAGGGCCTGTATCAGGGACGTCAGCACACCGACAATCACCGCGACGATCAGCGGCGGCGCCGACAGCACCACCACCAGCAGCATGCCCTGCTTGAACAGCATGATCGGGTCCATAAGCGCCTCAGAGGTAGGACAGGAACAGGCTGTCGAGTAACCGCGACCAACCTGAAACCAGCACGAACAGCAGCAGCTTGAGCGGCAGCGAAATGGTCATCGGCGAAACCATTTGCATGCCCAACGCCAGCAGCAGGTTGGAGACGATCAGGTCGATGACGATAAACGGGATATAGATCAGAAACCCGATCTCGAACCCCGCCTGCAATTGCGACAGTACGTAGGCCGGCACCAGCAGGATCAGGTCGTCACGACGTGCGGCCTGGGCCATTTCCGCGGGCCACATGCGCGCGGTGTTTTCGACCAAATGCGTCAGGATGTCCGCGTCAGTGTTGCGCATCATAAAAGCCCTCAAGGGCTGTATCGCGTTGACACTGGTCTGCTCAAACGCGTGCACGCTGCTCAGGTCCACCGGCGTTACCTTGACGGCCTCGGCGATTTCATAACCCACCGGCGCCATGATGAACATCGTCGCCGCCAGCGCGATACCGTTGATGGCCATGCTGGGCGGCACTTGCTGCACGCCAATCGCGTTGCGCGTGATCATCAGCACAATCACGATCTTCAGGAACGCGGTGCACACGATCAACAACATCGGCATCAATGACAGGGCACCCAGGAACAGCGCGAGCAGAAGCGGGTCGATCCCCTGGAAGTTCATCGGGAAAAAATCACACGGGACAATTGCAGGCCCAAGCGACCATCCACATCCACCAGTTGCCCATGCCCTATAGGCCGATCGCCGTAATACAGCCCCGCCATGCCCGGCGCGTACCCCGAGACGCCGAGCACGGCACCAGGCGCGAGTTGGTGCAACTCACCCAAGGTCAGCTGCAACGTGCCACAGCGCACGCTCAAACCCATCGCCAGTTCGTCAAATGGCTCACGCCCGAATATATCCACAGGCGCTTGATCGGTGGCTGGCGACGGATCGGCCCACTCGTAGCCCTGGTTCTGGTCTGCTGAAACCTCATCCACACACATTTCCTCGATAGAAAAAAAAGTAAAGCGCAAGACCCCGGTGTCATGGTCCAGCCGCCCTTGCAAGCCCTGGCGGCCCACGCGCAAACGCCCGTCACCGTTGGCGTTGAACATCGGGTTTTTCAACATGAGTACGTCACCGGGGCGTACGCTGCTCACCTGGCTGATAGGCAGTTGCGAATGCCCCAGCAGCACCGACACCGAGAGCGTCAGCGAATGAGGTAACGACGGGGCAAGCGATTGCCAGGGGCCCGCATCGCACAGAGCAAGGAAGGTATCGGGCGCGAGTGAGAGGCGGTCCACCACTCGGGATTCGCCCAACCTCACCGTCAGGCGACAACTGAAATCGTGTGGCTGCTCGCTTTCCTGCAAGCGCAGATACCCCAGTAACGACTGCACTTGAGGGCTGAGTTGATGTTGAAACAACGCCCAGAACCACGCATCAGGGTCATTGCCGTGCTCAGCCAATGTCACCGGGCAGTCACCGAGCAAGCTGAGGACCGGGCCAGGATTACCGAACGCCAGCGCCCCACAGGCGGTATCGAAAACAAAAGAGCCGTTCGCGCGGGGCATATGGCCCGGCTCCAGCAACAGCTCGCCATGCTGGCCCGCCACCTGATACGACAGCCGCAACCCCCGTCCCAGCCGTCGCAAGGCGGCAACGATGGCGCCGTCGACCACAGGCAGCGTCAAAGGCGAAATCATCATAGGCAGCCTGACAGGGTCACCGACACCTGCACTGGCCGCCTCAACTCAGCGCTCAAGCGGTCCTCGCATCGCTGGCGCATATCCCCCAGCCACGACCGCGTGCGCTCTTCCTCCGGGTCCAGTTCAATCTGCAGCGCCCCCATCTCTCGCCGTACGTTGACGTCGATGCGGCCCAGCCGCGGCAAATAGAACACTGCCTGCAAAGGCCACTGAGACGCCGCATTGAGGCGCGGTACCAATTGCTCGGCGAACGCCTCGACCATCGCCGTATCGGCAGATGCCTGCGTGGCGTGCAACGAACTACCGAACCCCTCCCCGCCGCCTTCGCCGGCGCACAGGTTCGCAAAGAGCCGGCCCTGCTCCCACAGGAATACGAGGCCTGGCGTCGCCTCACGCTCGTCACGCAATGGGCGGGGGCGTTCAGGCTTGCCTGCCGGGACCTGTGTCATAGCACCTCCCGTGTCAACAAAGCAGAAAGCTCCTGGAGTTTTTCGACCTGGCGCAAGCACTGGTTGACCTGCTTTTGTGCGCGTTCCACTTCAATCACATGCGTCTCCTTCTGCCCATGCAGCCCCTGCAAACGATCCTCCTCACGGCGGGTGTCGGCGGACAGGGTGTGTTCTTTGGCCGTCCAGGATTTGAGCATGCACACCGACACCACCTGCCCCTGGTGCTCGCTCAGTAATTGCGCGCTTTGCCTGGCCTCCTGCTGTCGTGTCTGCTCCAGCGCGTCCTCGGCCTGCTCGATGTGCGCCTGCAGGGCGCGCTGGTGCCGCTTCGCTTCACGCAACGCGCGCTCGGCGCGATCGGCGCGATGCCTGCGTAGGCGGCGCAGGGTCTCCAGTTCAGAAAGGGACATACGCCGTCAGCTCCGAAAGTTGTTGGAGGGTGGACGCCAGTGGCGAAGGCTCGCGCAAATCCTGGCGCAGGAAACCATCGACTGCCTGCCGACTGTCTACCGCCATGTCCGTGAGGGCATCGTTGCCAGCCTGGTATTCCCCCAGCTTGAGCATCAGTTCAATCTGCTGGTACGCCGACAGCAGGCGCCGCAGCGCGGTACCGGCTTGTATGTGCGAAGGCTCGGCCACATTGCTCAGAATCCGCGACAGACTGGCCAGCACATCCACCGCAGGGTAGTGCCCGCGTTCGGCAAGCTTGCGCGACAGTACGATGTGCCCGTCGAGCAGCGAGCGCACTTCATCGGCCACCGGGTCGCTCATGGAGTCCTGTTCGATCAGCACGGTGTAGATCGCCGTGATCACGCCTTCGCGAGTCAGGCCAGCGCGCTCCACCAAACGCGGCAACAAGCTGTAGACCGACGGCGGCAAACCTCCGCGCCCCAACGGCTCACCCGCAGCCAGACCGATTTCACGCTGAGCCCGGGCAAAACGGGTCAGGGAGTCGATCAGCAGCAATACCCGCTGGCCTTTGCGGCGAAACCCTTCGGCCAGCGCCGTGGCGGTAAAGGCGGCACGCGCCCGCTCCATACTTGAACGATCGGACGTTGCGCATACCAGTACCGCCTTGGCCCGCAATTGGTCGTCGAGTTCATGGTCAAGAAACTCGCGCAGCTCCCTGCCCCGTTCACCAATCAGGCCGAACACAATCACATCGCACTCGACATTCCGGGCAATCTCGGCGAGCAAGGTGGTCTTGCCGCAACCAGCACCGGCGAACAGCCCCACGCGCTGGCCTTCTCCCAATGTCAGCAAGCCGTCGATCGAGCGCACGCCCGTCGCCAGCGCCTGATGAATACGCGGGCGCTCAGTGGGCAGCGGCGCTTCGCACAGCACCGTGGTCGCGTCCTTGGTGTCGGCATCATCGACAAACGCTCCCGGCCCCTCGCCCGCTATCGGCCGACCGAAACCATCGAGTACCTGCCCCAGTAGTTCATGGCCGACCCGCACACGATGCGGCACGCCCAGGCGCTGCACGCTGGCGCCCACTTGCACGCCTTCGAGGTTGCCCAGGGCACTGAGTACCGCATCCTGGTGATCAAAGCCGATGATTTCGGCGAGCATGCTGTCATCACCGTATTTATCCACTTTGCACAGGTCGCCGATGCGCGCCTGAGGCAGCCGGCATTGCAACAGCATGCCGTTGACGCGCTGGATACGTCCGCGCACCGCCACCGGCGCAAAGCTGGCCAGATGACTGACCTGGCGTGCCTGCCACGCGTCAAGGCGGTCCTGCAGGTCCTGGCTCACCAGCGCACCTCATAGCGGCGCAGGCCATCGAACACCACCTTGGCATTATCAATGGAGACCAGGCGCAACCCGTCCACTTCATCCCCAAGGAACAACCTGCGTCCGCCCTCCAGTACGACATGACCGTTCGGGCCACCGACAATCTGGGTAATCTTGAACGGCGGCTGGCTATTGCCTTCTCTCACCCGGCTGATGACCGGCACGGGGGTGTCGAAACGCTCGGCAAAACGGCCGAGCATGCGCGACAGCAGCGCCATTTCTTCCGATGACACGTCACCGTTGAGCGAGATCTGCCCATTGATCACCTGCATGCTGACCCGTTGCGCCAACTCGCGCTCGCTCAGCATCTTGAGCAACTGCTGGCGCACTTCAGCGACGGTGGCCAGATCAATTTTCTGCACGGGCGCAGGCATCAGTGAAGCCTGGACATCCTGATCGCCGGCGTTCATCACGCCCACCGCAGCAACCAGCACCGCGAATACCACCAGCCCACTGATCACGCGTTTTTGTGCAGGCCCGCGCAGGGTGCTCAGGCGCAGCTCCGGCGGCGCCTCAGCGGGCACCTCAAACATCTCGACACTGGGTTCAGGCGCAGGCTCCGCAGGCCACGGCTGATCGGTGAGCGACACACACAACCGAATGGCGCCGATGGAAAACGGCCGGTCCAGGGCCAGGTCAACAATTTGCGCCAACACCTGCCCCTGGTCGTCGTGCAGCAACCCTTCTTCTGCCTGCACGCACCAGCGCTGCTCCACCTGGCGCAGCCAGGCATGGCGCGTGGCAATACCCGGGTCGTAAAGCGCCAGATCGGCCTCCGCATTGGAGCCGATGCACCACTGCTCGCCAAATAACGGCAACGCGGCCCCTTGGTGCAAGCCGTTCAGTACGCGCAACTCAAACATGGTCAGGCCCTCGAAACCGCTGAAAATGGCCAGTCATCACCGCGCACACTCATGCCACTGCCTCATGCCACCGCCTCATGCAGTTGACCATCGCCGGCGAGATCGAAACGCCCCAGCACCTTGACCTTCGAGGCACTCCCCAACTCGGCGAAGGACAGCACCGGCACATGATTGAACTCCTCCAACAACAGGGTCCGCAGAGGGCTGCGCAGGTCCTGCGCGACCAGCAGCACGCGCTTGCGCTTGAAGCGCATGGGGAAGGCTTGCTTGAGCAGGCTGATCAGCACCGCGCTGCTGTCATTGTCGAGGGCAAAAAACACCCCGGTCTGGGTCTGACGCAGCGCCTCACGCAGGATGTTCTCGGTCTGGGGCGACAGCAGCCAGGCATGCAGGCCGTCGGCTTCGCTGTACTGATGGAATATCTGCGACTTGAGGGCAATGCGCGCATAGTCGGCCAGGGCATCCGGCTCGCGCTCATGCTGGCCGTACTCGACCAGCGACTCGACAATCAAACGCACAGCCCGCAGCGGTACGCCTTCACTGGCAAGACGCTGCAACACCGCCGAAAAGCGCGACAACGGCATGATGCGTTGCAACTCCTGCACCAGTTCCGGCTGGCTTATTTCCAGCCAACTAAGGACCGACTTGCTCTCCTGTACCCCAAGAAACTGGGGCCCGCTGAGCATCATCGCGCGCTCCATGCGTTCCAGGATCAAGTTCTGCGCGGTGACCCGCTCCAGATGCTCATCGGTGAGCAGCGGATGATCCATTGCCAGCCACACCCACTCCTCTTCTTCCCGTGCTACCTGCCCGCGTACACCGTCATGGGGCACCTCGCTGAGCGCGGCATACTCCACCGCCAGCCACTGCCCCAGAGTGGCCCTGAGCACAGGCACCTCATGTACGCAAAAGCGCAGCTCATCCTCAGCCAGCACCGTAGAAAACTCGATTTCAAAGGGGGGTAGGGTCAAGCCCAGGTTGGCGACAAGCCCATTGCGGGTCTGGCGAATGCTTTGCATCAACTCCACCGCCAGGCGGCTACCGTTGAGCGCAGCGGGGAACTGCAGCAGGTAGGGCCGCGACGGGTCAAACGAACGCAGGTCCTCTTCACCGTTTTGCTCCGGGGCGATGGCGTCGCCATCCGAGCCCTCTTGCTGCTCCTGTTTTTTACGCTCGTACGCCAGATAGTAGCCAATCGACCCAGTCATCAAAGAGATGATGATGAACGTCACCGTCGGCATCCCCGGCAATGCGGCAAATGCCAGCATGCCCACCGACGCGATCATCCAGCTCTTGGGTTCGCTGGTCATCTGCCGGGCGATTTCGGCGCCCATGTTGGTCACGCCCCGGCGTCCGTCCGGGGCGACACGGGTGATGATCATGCCGGCAGTCAAGGAGATCAGCAGCGCGGGGATCTGCGCGATCAGGCCGTCGCCGATGGTCAGCACCGAATACAGCGCCATGGAATCGGCGGCGCTCATGCCGTGCTGGAACATCCCGGTGGAAAAGCCGCCCAGCAGGTTGATGACCACGATCACCAGGCCGGCAATCGCATCGCCTTTGACGAACTTCATTGCCCCGTCCATGGCGCCGAACAACTGGCTTTCACGGGACAGTTGCTCACGTTTGTCACGGGCCTGCGCGCCATCGATCAGGCCAGCGCGCAGGTCACTGTCGATGGACATTTGCTTACCGGGCATCGCGTCCAGGCTGAAGCGCGCGGCCACCTCGGCCACCCGTTCCGAGCCCTTGGTGATCACCAGGAAGTTGACGATGGTGAGGATCATGAAGATCACCAGCCCCACCGCCAGGTTGCCGCCGACCACGAAATTGCCGAAGGCCTCCACGATGTCGCCCGCGTCCTGCTCCAGCAGGATCAGGCGTGTGGTGGCGATCGACAGCGCCAGGCGAAACATGGTGGTCAGGAGCAGAATCGACGGAAACGAGGAAAACGCCAACGGCCCGGGCAGGTACAACGCCAGCACGATCAACAGGCAGGAAATACAGATGTTCAGCGCGATCAGAATATCCACCAGCCAGGTGGGCAACGGCACGATAAAAATGAACACGATGGCCATCACCACCACGGCGCCCAACACTTCGGCACGTTGTGCGACCTTCAGCAGCACCCGGTTGATAGACGCCAGCGCCGTCACGCCTTGGCCCTCGCGTCATCGCCAAGTCGCGGCGGCAGTTGTTCCAGGCGGGTGAGCTCATCCATCACCAGCAAAAAGTTATGCAGGCCTTCCTGGCGCCCACGGCTATCGCGCCACAGGACTGATGGCAACCCCTTGAGCATCGGGTAGAGCGCGTTCAGCGAGGCCAACTTGCCACTCGACGCCTCCCCCACCAATGCCTCCGCCAGGCGCTGGACTTCAGAGGCGGCGATACCATTTGCGGCATACCCCAACAGGCGCTGCAGCAGCACCACGGCGTCATGTTCGACCTTCAGGCGCAGGATCAACGACTGGCAGTTGCACAACACCCCGCTCAATTGACCACAGCTCTGCAGCCCCTGCAGCAGCGTGCGCAACTGCGCCGTCGGAACCGACGAAGTGCAGGCCGCGATATCGTCCGCCAGAGCGCGACGCATCACCTTGAGCCCGGTCGCGAACTGCTCGCCGCCGTACACACCCAGCAGGGACTGCATCATGCTCGCCAGGGATTGGCGCACCACCACGCTGGCGTAGTACAACGCGCGCACCGCCTGACGTTCCTGGGGGTCATCACTGGCCGCCTGCAAGGCCATGGCGATGTTCAGGCCGGCCTGGATCTCTCGCTTGTAGCGCATCTCCAGCCTGGCCAGGGCATCACGTGCCAATGCCGCTTCGGTCTTGCGCACCTCGGCTTCCGCCTGGGCCGTTATCTGCTGGAGTACCACGTAGGTACGCGCCGGATCGTTTCCGGTGAGTTCCAGCAGCTTGCCGACACTGGGTTGCTGCAGCAATTGCAGCCTGACACGTCGAGAAACCGAGGCCAGGGTAGCCTGGGCCGGATGCCCCAACTGGTCATACAGCTGGGACAGTTGCTCCATCGGGGTGACTCGAACGCCCATTGAACGCTGACTCAGGGCCTTGCTGTTAGACACCACTTCCTGACTGAAGAGGTTGGCGAGAGCGTCGACATCTGATGACACGGCAGGCGTTTGGGGGCGGGTGGTGCTAGCAGGGGCGGATTGATCCAGGCCTTGGAGCTTCTGCACATCAGGGAGGGATTCGACTTTCATGGGCGTGCCAGGACAGGAAGTGTGTGCTTGTGTGGCAAACAATCCCGTTACGGTTCCATTGAAACCCCTCTTGACCCGCTTTTTGAAAAGACCGGCACGGACTCAAGCGCCTTTTTGCAAAGCCTTGCGCAAAGCAGGCTGATTTCAGAATATTTATTTATATAAATCAATTAGTTATGTGTTTTTTCCGCTTGGCACAGGCAGTGCTAAAGGGCTTTCCGTCGAAACCATTTCGATAGCGTCTACCCTGAGGAAAAAATCATGGATATCCCTATTGGTGCTTTAGCTCACTTTGTCAGCGGCTCGCCTCAATTCATGCTCCACCTGACGGACGACCATCAGAAAAAACTCCGACGTTTTATCCACAAGCGTGTGCTCAACCCCGAAGACGCAGACGACATTCTGCAACTCACCTACCTGGAAGCCTGGCGCAACAGGGACCGCTTCAGCGGCCAGGCCACCCTCAGCACCTGGATGTGCGGAATCGCCCAGAACTTGATTCGCAACCACTTTCGGCGCCTGTACGCCAAACCGGTGCATTGCGAATTCGATGAAGCGCTGTGGCATGGCCAAGAGGAAAACCACAACCTGGATTGGGAGTTCGAGATCAACCGCCGGCTGGAAAAAACCCTGATCGCCATCAAGCACCTGCCGGCGGAGATGCGCAAAACGTTGTACGCCTCACTGGAGACCGACGGCAGCTACCAGGACACTGCCGACGCCCTGGACATCCCCATTGGCACGGTGCGCTCACGCTTGTCACGGGCGCGTGAACAACTCAAGCGCGTCACCCACAACCCACTGCACCCGTAAGCCAGCCTAGCTGGAAACCGTTGGGCGGCAGGGATATCTGCCCAACCGATTCAGACCTTTTCCGCGCGTGGCAAAAAAATCGCCAGCAGCCCAAAGCCCCCCCGCGATCACCCCCACATTGCCTGGTACCGATTCCTGTGCGTACACCACCCTCGCCAAGAACGCGCTCTGGAAATCACCGAAAGCCCAATGGAGGAGCAGGCTTGCTGTTCAATGGGTGGAGGTACAGGCTGAGACGGCGCTATGGCGAGCAAGCCCGCGCGCCCATAGGATCTGCAACGCTATAAAGCCTGCACCCGCCTCGCCATTCGTCGCCGTCACAGCGGTTTTCGGTTAAACAGTTGAAAGCGTAGATAAAAATTCAACAAAAACGCTTGACGCATTTCCGTTCTACGCGAATAATGCGCGCCACTTGGCTACATAGCTCAGTTGGTTAGAGCATAGCATTCATAATGCTGGGGTCCGGGGTTCAAGTCCCTGTGTAGCCACCAAGTACCGATCCATAGATGTCTACAGCAGTCTATGAATCACCTCAAGAAGCCCGCCTAGTGCGGGCTTTCTTGTTTCTGTCTGTCCACCTCTATCTATCCCTATCCTTCCCCTCCGTGTATGCCCACGTGTATGCTTCATAAATAATTGAACTGAAGGCATACAAGGATGAAACGCACAGATATCAAGCGACGCCCTCTCGCTGACACGACACTTTCCAGCCTGGAGCCTGAGGCGGGGGCATACCGCGAACTAGACAGCCCAGGGCTCTACTTCAGGGTCAAGCCAAACGGCCAAAAGTCCTGGGAATTACGCTACAAGAAGCCGGACGGCAAATGGTCATGGCTTGGTCTTGGCGGCTACCCGGAAGTGGGTGGCGCTTTCGCTCGACAGAAAGCGGCTGATCTACGCTCCGACGCATCGGAAGGTAAGAACCCGATCACCTCCAAGAAAGCTCGCCAAGCCGCCGAGATCGATGCGGCCAACGACACCTTTGAAGCATTGGCAAGGGAGTGGCACACGTCTCGCCTTAGCGGCTGGGATGCTGGTACGGCTAAAAGGATACTTGGCGCACTTGAACGCCATGTATTCCCCTCGCTCGGTAAACGCCCCTACACCTCAATCATGTCAATGGAGTGGATGGAGCTATTGAGAGGGCTTGAGCGTCAGGGGATTCTGGAACAGATGAGCCGTGTGAGGGCTTACTGCAAAGATATCTATGACCTAGCTCGAGTGACCGGCAGAGCAGTCAACAATCCGTTGGAGGGTGTGCATAAATTTCTGTCCTCGGGAAAGGCAGAGAACTACGCCCACGTCTCCCCTGATGAGCTTCCAGGGTTACTCCGAGCGATACGCTCCTATCCCCACGCCAAAGATGTTCAGCTTGGCCTAAGGCTGTTGACCCTGATGGCTGTACGCCCCAGCGAACTCCGAGAAGCACACTGGGTAGAGTTCGATTTCGACAAGAGGCTGTGGACCGTTCCAGTCGAGCGCAAGGGTCGCAAGAAAGGTCGTGAGCACCTGGTGCCACTATGCATTCAAGCAGTGGAAGCACTATTAGAGCTTCGGCAAATAACCGGCGCTTACCCACTCCTGTTTCCAGGTAGAAGCGACCGCACTAAACCCCGCAGCGATACCGTATTCCTAATGGCACTCAGACGCCTTGGTTACGAGGGCCGCCAGACCGGCCATGGCTTCCGCCACATCGCCAGCACGATCCTCAACGAGCGCGGATATCCAGCTGACCATATCGAGGCCCAACTCAGCCACAAGGCACAAGGTGTTCGAGGGATTTACAACAAGGCTCAGTACCTTGAGCAACGCACACAGATGATGCAGTGGTACGCCGATCATCTCGATTCCCTAGAGGCCGGGAATGTAGTGCAAGGTCAATTTGGGAAGGCAGTGTGAGAGCACTTACCCTGCCCCCTCTAAATCCGGTGTAACGCGTGTTACTCGTGTAACGCCACTCGCCAAGTACCCGGATTCATTGGCTTTCACGCACGTTACACAGTTGAGCGACATAGCGTACATCCGATGTAACGCAGCCCCAACGTGTAACGCAAAAGTCAGCGCTCAGGTGCTGCGGGCAGGCGTTTTTCGCCCGAGCCTACCAAGCGACCTTCGCTGGCTCCGCCCTTCAAGCACAGGGCGTGGGACTTTCGGTTACACAGCGCCTGAGACACTTGGCAATGACTGATCGCCAAGCCGTATTGCATTCGGCGCTAAGCCGCGGCCTGCTCAAATCTCTCTCAGCGCAACCGCTCTATGATCTCTGCCGTGGACAGGTCGCTGACGCCTGCCACCTGATCAACCAGTGCTAGCTGCGCAATTACTAAACCGCCGCGTTCACCCTGCGTTACCCCCATATTGACTACACATTGACCGGTCTAGGGGAAAAGTAGTTTTCTTCATCTAGATAAATGTATAGATAGATACCCCTGTATCCATAACCAGGGGTTATCCATGAATGATCATAACTGCAAGTCCGCAAATCCCACCGAAATCCGCTCTTACGAAACAAGCGATCTGAACGCCAAGCGAACCAGTCATTTTGCCGCAGATCCTTCAGCAATTCTGATCCGCATGCCGGAAGTAATGGCCATAGTTGGGTTAGCGCGCCCAACAATTTACAAACTAATGCAGCAAGCGGATAGCGGCTTCCCACTTCCAGTAAAACTCAGCGCTAGTAACGCCCGTAGCGCTCCCGTCGCATGGGTACTGGCTGAAGTTTTAGATTGGACGCGTTCACGAATCGCAGCTCGAGACAGGGTGGCGGCATGAAAAATCATGTCGCCAATAGGGCCATCTTGCAGCCCTTTTCTTCACTCAGAACAGTCGGATTTACGCCTCGGTGGATGCAACGCTTCGAACGCTACCGTACGGAGCAAAAACGCCTGAGCCGTGACGTTTTGGTGATGCGCTGGGCAGATGGCACCTGGTGCGCATTGTCAGTTCCCTGCCAAGCCCCTCGAGCAATCATCGTCGACGAAGGCCAACAAATCGACGCCTACGAGGATGCACGCGCCTGCCTCGATGGCGACCTATTGCCCTTTGTATCCCTACGCTGGGACGTCCATGCGTGAAACGAAAACGCCCCCGGCGGCAACCGGAGGCGTTGAGGTAAATCTACATGCCTAATCAATTTATGCCGCATCGAAAAAATCCGCAAGTGATCCGCACAGTTGCACTTTCAGAAACCGGGCGTTACCCTCTGGTTGTCGTTGCAAATTCAGCGACCGGGTTTGGCGACCCGGATAGAAAAGGCGCACAGGCGCCCCCATTACGATTGCAGGCGCTTTTTTTGTGTCCGCATTCCTATTTTATGGTGGCTGTGCGTGGGAGACCTTCGGGTCTGCCGGGTTCCTTTTCCCCGGTTCGCCAACCTGCGCACAGCTGCCACCCTAATTCGTTTGGCGACGATCAGTGGCAGCTCCTACACAGAAAAGGAGCTACACCACATGCACGCCCTCAATCCGTCCAAAATTCGCGCCGCCGCTCATCGAGCAATGGCTCTCGCCGCTTTACACGCCAACTCCAGCCTCGCTACACGCCTTTCCCGTTACAACACCCATATGTCCAAGGCTCGCGCCCTGGAAGCCGCAGGGGGTGCCCAATGACCATGCTCCCAGGCTTTGCACTGCCCGAGGACCTACTCTGCGTCAGCCAGGACGCAGAAGCTGGCCTGCCTATCGACGCCATTACCTGTGCCCTCGACCGTGCCAATTCAGTTCTCATGCTGCTGGAAGATCACTTAGACAGCGATAAACCCCAGCTCTCAAACCGCGTGCTGTCATCCGTAATTTGGGACGTGCGCGGCACCTTGGGCTTGATCAAAACACTCGCCATGTACGGTGATGCCTCCTCTGTGCCGATGGGCCAGAAAGGCGGTGCTCTGTGACCCACTCCAACACGCTTGGACGCTCCGAGTTTTCCCCTGCCAACGGTAACGGCCAAAACCTGTTTCGGGTGAATGCCGGTATCCCGCTAGAGGACGCACTTGAAGCCGTCTCCCAGATTCTGCACCACGCCAATCAACTGATCCTCGACGCCGCCATCAGCGATGCGGGCGAGCGTTTTAGTTGGCCTGCGTTCTACCTCGGCGAGATGGCTAAGGCGCTGATCGACGACGTGAACGAGGCGTTGCTTGAGTCGAGGATCGCACCATGACTCAGCCCACCGGCAACACCTCAAAACGCCCCAGCTTTGCCGACGTAAAAAGCGCTGCCCTGAAGAACATCGACCGCGTACTTTCTCACTGGCTGCCGAACGGCAAACGCGTCGACGGCGGCAAGGAATACACCGCACCTAATCCGACTCGCACGGACAAACGAGCAGGCTCACTCAAGGTCAATTTGAGCAAAGGCACCTGGGCGGATTTCGCCACCGGCGATAAGGGCGGCGACCTGATCGACCTGGTGCGCTACATCGATGGCAGCACCGACGTTGAGGCCTGCAAAAAGCTGGCGGATCTGCTCAGTGTTTCCGCTGGCTCTGCGACTGCCAAAAGCGCACCGCCCAAGCCCGCAGCGCCGGAGTGGATTTCGATTCAGCCGATCCCGGCCGAGGCCATGAACAAGTGCCCGGCTAAGCACCGACAACATGGCGCCCCGTCCAAGGTGTGGATCTATCGCGATGCTCAGGGCCAGCCAGCTATGGCGCTGTATCGCTTCGACTTAAGCCCCGATGAAGACGGCAAGCCACGAAAGGTCTTTGCGCCGTTGACCTGGTGCAAACGCTCCGATGGGCAAACCACACAATGGCGCTGGCAGGGATTGCCCGAGCCTCGGCCCTTGCTGCGCCTGGATGAGCTGGTACAGCGTGCAGATGCGCATGTAGTGCTGTGTGAAGGCGAGAAAGCTGCTGACGCCGCCGCTGAACTGATGCCCGACCACATCGCCATCTGCTGGCCGAACGGTTCCAACTCTTGGCACAAGGCCGATCTGACGCCACTCAAAGGGCGAACTGTGGTCTTGTGGCCGGATAACGATGCAAGCGGCAAGGCCTGCATGGACGCCATCGAGCTCAAGTTGATTGAGCTGGGTGCCGCTTCGGTGCAACGAATTGCTCTCGACGTGTTCAAGCTCAAGCCCAGCAGCAAAGGCGACAAGCCGACACTCGTCAAAGGTGGAAAATGGGCAGACGGCGACGATGCAGCGGACGCATTAGCTAAAGGCTGGACCGCTGCCCACGTCGCCGAGCTGGTGCGCAACGGCGAGTTTTTCGGCAGTGTTGCTGAGCCAACCGAGCATCAAGCACCAAAGACCAAGGCACCCGCCAAACGCCCTGCGAAATCGAAAAATGACCTATTGCCGGGCGGCTTTCGCCTGACCGCTGAAGGGGTGTTTTATTCCGGCGATGATGGTGAGGCACGCCCCGTGTGTTCTCCTCTCGAAATCATCGCCCGCACTCGCGACGACAAGGGCCACAACTGGGGCTTATTAGTCGAATTCGATGACCCGGACGGCGCTAAAAAACGCTGGAACATCCCAGCCAGGACCATGACCGGCGACTTCGGTAAGGACGTACTCGGTCCACTGGTAGATATGGGTTTGCGCCTTGCAGGAAGTCGATCCGGGCGTAACGCACGCAATGATCTGCAGAGTTATCTCGGCGGCTTCGACAGCGCCCAGCGCGCACGCTTGGTCACGCGCTTGGGCTGGCACGACAAGGCGTTTCTATTGCCCGAACAACAGATTGGCTCGCACGCCGAACACCTGCATTTTTATGAGGCCGGTGCGCAGTTGCCACCGATCAGCGAGGCGGGCTCTCTGGAGCAGTGGCAGCAGCAAATCGGCGCGCTGTGCGTTGGTAACCATCGCTTGGCGTTTGTAGTCTCTGTGGCCTTTGCAGGGCCTCTGCTAAACCTGCTGGGGCATGAATCAGGCGGTTTCCACCTGTATGGCGACAGCTCCGGGGGCAAGACCACTCACCTGCAAGTCGCTGCATCGGTTTATGGCGGGCCACGTCTGGTGCGCTCATGGCGCTCGACAGATAACGCCCTGGAGTCCATTGCAGCCGCCCATTCAGACGGGCTCCTGGTGCTGGATGAAATTGGCATGTGTGACCCACGCATTATTGGCGAGACGGTTTACATGCTCGGTAACGGCACCGGTAAGGCCCGGGCGAATGATCGAGGACAAGCGGGCCGACAGGTGCAAGAGTGGCGCTTGCTGTTTCTCTCGACCGGCGAGAAGACATTGGCGCAGCACATGGCGGATGCAAACAAGGAGCTGAAAGCGGGCATGGAGGTGCGCATGCTTGCGGTGCCAGCGGATGCCAGCAAGGGCCTCGGCATGTTCGATGTGCTGAACGGTTTCGAAGACGCCGCCACCCTCTCCGATGCGCTCAAGGCCCGTGTAGCCAAATACTACGGCACACCCCTCACCGCCTTCCTACACGCCCTGTGCGCGCCAGGAGAAATGCTCAGATGGACGGTGATCATTCGCCGCACGGTGGAGCAGTTCATCACTCAAAACCTACCTACATCGGCCAGTGGGCAAGCCCAACGTGCAGCCCTTCGCTTTGGCCTCGCAGCAGCGGCCGGAGAGTTGGCCACCGCCTTCGGCGTCACCGGCTGGCCTGATGGTACGGCCACGACTGCTGCACGGGTTTGCCTGCATGCATGGCTGGCTGAGCGCGGCGGCGCAGGTAACTTCGAGGGTGATGCAATTTTGGCGCGGTTGCGCCAGGTCATCGAGCGCTTTGGAGAAAGCCGTTTCACCCGATGGGAATCTGCCGCCGCCAAGATCGATGAACATGGTCCGCGCACGGTTGATCGGTTGGGCTTTCGCAAGACGATGGAACACGGCATGGGCGATGCCCTGCACACCACCAACACCTACTACGTGCTGCCGGAAGCATGGCGCTCCGAAATCTTCCGAGGCATGAACCTGAGTGCGGTTAACAAAGAGCTCCTGCGACGAGGCGTTTTAGAGCCTGGAAAGGATGGCAAAGCTTCGACCGCAGTGCGACTACCGGGGCTGGGCTTGCAGCGTTGCTATGTGGTTGTCGCAGTGCCAGAACAAGGTGATCACGGCGCCCAGGCGGCGTAATAACGGCCACTCCATGAGGAATACAGGCTCACCTTGGCCTGGCCCGCCAGCTAAAAAACCAATCAACCTCTCGCCTTTAGGAACGCAACATGAAGCAGCTAAAACAGCAACAAGCCGCTTTGATTCAAGAACTGGAAACACTGGAAGAAAGCCTGCCAAAACTGGAGGCCGAATGGCGCAATGCACCCAGCGAATTCAGTGCGAATGGCAACGTAATTGGAAGCCCTGAAAGCCGCGAGGCTATGGAAAAACTATCAAGCGTCAAAGCCCGCATAGACGTGATTCCCCGTGAGCTGACATCAATTGAAAGCAAGCTTCAACACTTGGAGAGGCTGGAAAGAATTGGTCAGATCAAAGCTGACGCTATTCAAGCGATGACCGATGCAACCGCTGAAGTCGAAACGCTGGAACGAAAAAAATCGCACTTGAACGAGCGGTTTCAGACAATTCAATCAGAAGCCGATCAAGCCCTGGAAAATGCGCAACAAGCCGAGCGCGATGCTGCTACGTCCTACGCCAAATGCCTCGCAAGCGGTGATGCCGAAGGGGAAAAATCAGCAAGCGGCGAAATGCAAAAGGCCGCTAAGCAACTGGCAACAACGGACGAGCAGGTAAGGAGGCAAGACCTGATCATCGCTGCCCTGCAAGTCGAGCTTGATGCTCTTGAGGCTCAAATCACGAATGCTCGCCAACGTGGAGATGAGTCCAAGACAGCCGCATTGAGCGCGGTTGGATTTGCATTGGATGAGGAGTGGAACGCGGTGACCGAGCAACTGCTCGCTGTAGGCGCACGGATACTTGCCGTCAGCTACCAAAAAGGCGGAATGGGAGATGGGTTATCTCGGCTTGAGGTCCCTCGCTTCGGCCCCTTCCATTCGAGGCTTAATCGTAGCGACTTAGCAGCGGTCGCCCGAAACATTTCCCTAGAAGAACTGCTCGCCGCTTAAAACCGAAACAGCCCGCACTCGCGGGCTGTTTATTATGCCAAATCTCCCGCACAGCGCAGCAGAGTCAGAACTACAATCAGTCTATAGGTCGGGAGCTTCAATGAATCCAAATACAGAAGATCACCCCGTTAAAGACTGTGCTCTAGAGGATACTCTTTAGTGATTTTCAGACTTTTCACCAGCTCAGCTTGCTGAAAGGCCTGATCTCTAGCTCCTTGACTTAGATGATCTTCTTACATACGCATCGAGGCCGCAGCCTCAACCCTCAATTCCAGATCATGTGCTTCGGCAACGCCAACACCAACTAATTTCCCAAGTGTGCAGTCGATACGGACGCGCAATGGATGCGAGGGTGAGAGCAGCTCTGGTTCTAGGATGACAGCAGCTTCCAGCCATTGAACTACCTTACGTCCGATACCCAGGTCGATCCATAGTGCTGGCGCTTGAGTGCGACCAAACCAAGCCTCGGTCGCCTCGAGCAGGAAATCGAGATGACGCACACGCGTCGAAACCAATAGTAAATTCATAGTGCACAGGGCCACGAAGGCAGTCGGGCCGCCGGGAAGTAGAGGCCTTATAGCAGGAAGGAGTGGGTCGACGCAGTCGAACTGACTGGGCGACAGGTAGCAGTACGTTCCACTGAATGAGCTATAGGTATTTACCATCATCTTCGCGATGATCCCGCCGCTCTGCATGTCAATCCTTGAACTCGCAGGATCTTCGGCGTTACGCCACCTCTGGAGCGCCATAACCCTATTTGCCAAGCAAGAACGCAATTCAGCGGGCCGTGTGGCCGATCGCTGCTTATCATCACAGTAAAGGGTGTCGACCGAACGGATGACAATCTGCGCAACCTCGCCGAACGGCATGTCCGGCAGATCTGTAACAAGTTTCATATCAGCTTCGAACGACACATCGGCACTGTCGAGCAGCCGCTCCGCGAACAACGCGTAATAGTGCAGGTTCCAGTCGTGCGGACCGTTTTCTATCTCAATATCTACAGTAAGACCTACCCCGTTCATCCGCGCGGTCCAGCCAACATAGGCCTCGACAACCTCCTGTCGCCAATCACCTAACCCCTTGGGCGCGGCCCTAACTATCTCCAGCCATTGTGCTGCAGCTTTACTGTTGATGTGGATGCTCGACGACGGTTCGGCGACTGTAGACTTTATCGCCTCGTCTTCGTCTAAACCTAACGACTTGATGAGTCCAGAAACTTGGATGGACGAGCCACGCCTTAAATGCGGGCGCTCCTCGGGCCATGCTGGCCATGCAGGTTCCGACTCTCCATCCAGCCAAGCGATCTCGGCCGCGACTGCGGCATCGATCGCTGCGGCCCGCTGTACGCCGAAGCGCATATGTTCTGTCTCGTCTTCTTCCTCGTCGCTCTTCCAGCGCCAAATCAAGCTTGCAAAGGCAGCCCGCATTGCCGACTTTAAGAGATTAGGCGCGACTTTGAGGATCTGCCCAAGCCCGGCTGAGAATGCAGGCGCTGCACTGTGATCTTCTCGCGTCGCGAGCCGAATTAGCACGTTCCGATCCGACAAACTCTTCTTTCGGGACCAAAGATGAATCAAAGTAAGGACGGCAATCGCCGGCCGATTGTAATCCAACGCATTCTTTGATCCGATGCTACGATCGGAGTGCTCATCTAGCGCGATCGCAACGACTTTACGGACCCACGCCTCCTCAGCATTAAACAGACTGTCATCGCCGTCGCGGGCCACCAGCAATGCCGTCGCAATCAGCCGAGTTGAGCGCGACTTGAGAAAATCGGTATCGCTATCGTCAGGAAGATCGCCCTGCGCGTAGGCGCTAGCATGCCGAGCCGTTAAGGCAGTCGCGTATTTGCCGTCGCCATTGATCGCCAAACTGATGAGCGCTTCGATCTCGGCCGAACGCACGGATGCGACCCGCTGTGTCTTCAACACTTCGAGGTGCGCTACCTCGTCAGCTGGCGGTCGATACTCCAGTTTTCCGTCTCCGAGCTGGGCCCAGTTAGATCGCTGCAGCCTATTATTAGCAACCCGTGCGATGAAGCGCACATCATCCCAGTTTGAGTAGGGTTGAATGGGCTCAAGACTCACGACCGCCGCACCTAGTTGCTCGCGCAGCCGATTTGCTACGGGATCGTCCCCTAAATAAAGATACATCAACTGAAACAAGGTCGCATTTCGCGAAGGGCGCGCCCTCAAATCGGCGAGCCTGACTTTACTCTGAGGCTCTTTCCCAATATTCAACTGATCAATCCCAGGCCGCAGATCATAACGCCAACGCGAATAGTCGATGGCCAGGATTTCCGGGGTCGCTATGAACGGAGCCAGCGCGTCACGCGCCACGCTGATATGTGAAAGCAGCACATCCACCGCGACTAGGACGTATGCTGCACAACTGCCTTCAGGCCCGAGGATGTCGGCGAGCACTTCATCGACCGGAGTTTCATCATCGAGTCTTTGCTGGCTCCAGGCTTCCAACGCCTTGAGCCCGGAGGCCGCCGAATATTCGCGACATTGATCTCTTGACCATAGATAGCTGTCTATTCGGGGAAAGAAGCGAGGGCGATCGCCGAAATAGATGGTGAAGCCTGGTTTTGCTGAAGTGCGCGCTTCATTACTAAATGCAATCGCTTCCGCGACTAATGTCCGGATCAGATTCAATCCCTCTGCGGGCGCGGACTCTAGTAGATCGAGGAATGGGGGCTGCGCAGGCGACGCGGGTAAGTAGCTGCTATCAGCAAAGGTAAAAGCCTGCTCCATTATGCGGCGACGCCGTTCGGGCCGCTTGCGCGTCTGAAGGAGGCTTCCTAAAACGAGTTCCGACAGTTCGGCGGGCGCAATCGGCGCGATTACTTTCGAAAAACGCCGGATCTCATCGACCTTATAGCTGTCCCGCTCACTGCCAACTTCCCTGAGATAGGCCTTGAGCTCATGAGGTGCGAATTTACCGAGCAATAGAGCTATCAGGCGTAGTTGCTCAATCATGCGACTTCGCCAATCGCTTGCTGCGCGACCAAGGTTTCGCTCATCCGGGATTGTCACATCTGCGTCGTCTACATCAAGTTGTCGTAGCCAGCCAAACAGAATTACCGCACTCTGGCGGGCGAACAGCGGAAGATGCTCATGGAGAGGGATCTGTATCTTGACCAGCTCAACTACCGCACCGATCCCCGCCATCGATATCTCGCTCGCATGCGCCACAACCCAACGCATGACCTTGAGTGAGGATCCGGCTACATCGGTTCGGTAGGAACGCGGCAGATCGACCCTGGTCCCGTCGGACATCACCAACAGGTCAGCAGTAGCCACAGTCTCGACTGCGGCAATCGTCGTACACAGTTCGACTAAGAGAGCTCCGTCGTTCGCAAGCAATCCGGCGCTACATTTTTCAAGCAGTTCGTACCCAGCCTCCGAGCGCGACAAGGCAAGGATTGCCTGACGTCGCCAGGAACCATGCGCACCGGAAACCGAAAGTAGTTCGAGCAGTTGTATCCAACCACGGCAATCTTCACAGGTCTCAAGCGCGAAACGAGCAGAGAACTCGATGCCGCGTGCAACGCGCGGTGAGACAGGTACACTCAAGTCCAGATCTGACAGACGCTGGGGGCGCTCTGCGATATAGCTACCTATGGCCCAGTCGCGCAGCACGTCATGATAAAATTCGAGCCAGTCACGCCCCACTTCTCTGAGTGTCTGCGCCCCGATCAGATGCGAACGCGCTGCCGAGTCTTCAGCAATTTCAAGCCCAACCTCGCACTTCAGGGCGCTGGCTGCAAGCGCTGCCATCAACCGTTGCGCGGCGCGAACTTCGTTTGCAGGCGCGCCGTCCGCACTCCTCCACCAAAAACCTGCCATCGCGGCCTCTGTCCGCATGCCCGTGGGAGTATGCGCCTTAACCAGCCGGGAGAGTCGGTAGAGATTTCGAGCAAGTCCAGCGGCGGGATGCTTCGGGTCTAGCAGCGTTCGGAGATCAGGCGCTTGATCGATCAAGGTCGCAACTTCATCCTCCGACAGCGGCTCGATCATTACCTGGTGTACGCCGCCCATCGCGGTAATGATCTGATCGTCAAGCCAAAGTTCTATATCGGCATTAACAGCCGTGCGTGTGGTCGCGATCACCTTGAAGTCAGGGATCGCGCTTGCAGCCCTGATAAGCTCAGCGATAGTGCGTTGCCGTCCAACATCGTCGAACATATCTATGCCGTCGATGAAGATCATCGCCCCCCCACTTGCGGCCAGATCGTTCAGGAATTCGACCGCTAATCCGGGGATGCCGAGAGCGTTTGAAAAATGCAACCAACCACCTGGGGGTGTTGCCTCTCGGTCAAGGAAGATGATTGGCGCGTGGAGGGCAACACGTTCGGCGAGATGACGAAGGACCCATGATTTTCCAACACCTGGATCCCCACGAACCTGGACGAAACGATGCGCTTCGAATGCATCGTCGACCGCAGCGACTGATTCCAACCGCGGCAAAGACACCCCTGCGAGACTCCCACCAATATGGGCAAGCGTATTCTGCGCGAGCTCGGCAAGTTTGATGCGTGCTTCATCATATTCACGACCGCCAGCAAGCCGGAATCCCGCTCCATTGAGATTGACCACGAGTGCCATTTGGTCGATTTCACCGCCAGTTGTCCCAGTCTTTATTGAGAGGTCGACTAGCCGACTCCAGAGCGCCTCGGCACGGCCAACATCTTCGCCAGCCAACGCCATGCGTGCAAGGGCATGCCCGTATGTTCGAGTGATAGGAGACGCCGCTTCGAAGTCGAATTCGAGGATTAGCATCCGCCGCAACAGTCGCCAGATTGCATCGTGATCATCAGCTATACCGCCAGCGACCAAGTGCTTTCGCGTCGTGTCAACAAAATCGCGCATATCCTTGCTCGCGATCCCCCTAGCGCCTAGACGGGTGAAGAAAGCCGCTGCATTCTCCGTGGTCCGAGACCATTTAAGAACATCCTGATAAGCACCGGAAATCTTACGGCTTGTTCGCTGTGTCGCAATTCCGAGAAGGTGTCGATCCGCCGGAACAGAACCTACAACGCTCCGGGCTATCTGGGAGGCAACTTCCCGATAGACTGTGTCACCCGGAGAGAATGTGATATCCCGTTTCGACTGAATTTCGAGAACGGAATCGCCAGCTGCCCCCCTGCCAAAAGCAATAAGATCATCCAGCTGAAACCCATGCTCGACACCTTGAAATCGAACGCTGATAACCCGAGCGTCTGGCATACCTGGCGCTCGATTGCCCGTAAGCAGGGCTAGCAGATACAGAGCACCCAGCTCGCCTTCTATATAAGCGCCGGCCGCCCCTCGCGAAGCAGGACTTGAACCACGATCCATTTCTGTTCTGATTTCCATAAATGATAGGTCGTATGAATGATCGCCGGTCTAATACACCTGGCGCAACTTATACTCAAACTCTCCAGAATGGATCTTAGCTTCAGTTTTATCAAGACCGTCCACGGGCGACCTGAACGTCTGCTTTCAGGCACAATTATTGACGTCCTCCACTCAAAGCTCCATTGGCATGTGCTAAAAATCAATTTTCTAAACGCATCAGAACCAATGTCTCCAACCGACAGCAGCAGTTTAGGAACCACTGCGTCTATAAAGTTCGGTAGTTATGCGTCTTACCGGTTAAGAAAAGCAGAGCTTCTCACCATTATGCATTACTATCTGGAAGGCCACGAGCAGATCTCCAACGCTCCCAATAGATAGTTGGTTTCATAACTTCATTATCGATAAAATCTATGAGATCAGAATACAAATCGCGAATAGCTTCAAGCGATATTGAGCGCGATAGCCTGCTCTGAGTCCAACGGCACAGCGAATCAATTTGAGCGGGAGTTGCCTCCACCATTACACCATCAGGCTTAGCATGCCCGAGAAACAAAAACGGAAGTAATATTTTATCACTACAAAATGCAAAATCAGGAAAAAGCCTATTAGCCCTTACAGTAACACCCGAACTAATCGCGAGCTCATTGAACTTATCCCGAACGCAAAGTACATACCGACTATTGCCACGCTGAAAAGTCATAGCATTCGATAACTCGGTAGCTAGAGCAATGTTATCCCAAAGATCCTGCGGGGCATTCATTAATCTATAGTGATTACGAAACTGTGCACGCTCAACTCGTTGACGGTAATGTCTATCACCAACTCTTTCAGGACCTACAAACAAGGGAATCTTAGTGCAAACTAAATCCGACCCAACAACCTTCACTGTATTTCCTGAGATTTTTGCCCACTCGGTTAGTATGACATTCATGGTGCATCCATATCCTGCATCACTTAGAAGCAAATCATACACCCCTCTATCCAAATCAAGTTCAGATTCTTTTATTCCAATTGTCCAGTTTGACCGACCAAACAATTTTCGATAACTATCGTCACTCCCAGGTATTGTGCAATCAAGCCACGCGTCGCCGAGTTTATTTGATAAGTCTATCCATTCCCCCTCAAATACAAGCGCCATATTCTTAAGAAAATGTGAGTATATTGCACGCTTATGCACATTAGAGAGAAGATCACACTGTTCGAGAGCATGTAGATCGTCCTTCACAGTACTCTGAAGCAAGGCTAGCACCGTACGCTCAATCAATTCTCGCGCACTGGAAGACGCTTTGTCACGATTGAAATTCAGCCAGCTTCCGGCCCTACCTGACATCAAATCAATTGCGACAAACACATTGGGCAGATAGACACCCTTAGTCTCAAACTCTTGTCCACGGTAGAGCGTCACCAAAGAGCGAACAGGATGAGCACTAATATCTGGCTCATACCAAATTTTCGCCTCCACTTGTTCCGTCTTAATAAACTTCCACGGATTAAGCTCAACTTCGCCTTCGGGCTCTACATCCGGATTTTGGATTTCAAATTTACCATGGAGGGTAGTCATGCTCCCACGAACCGGGATAAGAGAATGCAGTCCAAATACTTTTATCTCGTCTGCAAGACTGGCAGCCTCGTATGGAAATCTTTCATCAAGGACTGGGTCCATCGTATTGACTACTTGGGAACTGATAGACTCACTACTTCTACTTTCCGACCAACTCCTAGCAAATACATCGAGTTCAAATGTAAACTTAAAGACCGTACCGCAAGGTAGCGATATATCATCATTTAACCTTCTAAGTACAACCATCCCCTCCTCAGGACCAGTAGGACTGTACATTGCCACATCGAAAATCTCGTTAGTGAAGAGACTTTTCGTTAAAATTGAAACTTCATTGCACAGCATAAAAACGCTTTGTAAACCTATACCAAATGTACCGGATGGCTTCATCCATTCCGGCATTTGATTTATCTCCCGCTGGCGGGTCTTATTATTTTGTGAGCCTCCAATTCTGAGCATATGTTCTAGATCTTGGCGGCTGATGCCTGTCCCTTCATCTCGAACCGTGAGCGTCCACAAAGATTTTTTGCTTAAGCCACAATCTGCCTGAGCTGACTCTACTAAATCAACAAGTATCACAGCATCTCCAAATAGCGCCCTCAACTGCTTACTATCTGGCGTTGCCCAATACTCCGAATCATATTTTTTTCTGTTAGTTAACCATATCCTTAACAATGTGGCATCTACGGCATTCTGCAATAGCTCTCGCACGCACGCAAATTGGCTCTCGTAGAGGTTATTACCTTGAAGTAGCTCAATAGCTTTATTAGCATCAATAGAAAATGCCGGCCGTTCTCCATCTTTCAAAATTTGTAGATTACCACCTAATCTTACAGCAACAGGTCCAAGCATTGGCAAAAGACCAAGTTCTCGATTTGGCACAATATCGCGCCAGTGAGCTCTCTGATCCTGAACTTCTTGCTTCAGCCAGTCGAACCAACGAAATGCTTCCAAATATCCATCGATAGTTTCGCATTCGGCGGTTACTTCTATTCGCTCTTGATCTATTCGCAGATGGCGCATTCCTGCGTGCTTATCTTCATGGGCTTTACTGATTTTTGACCTGTCGTCACCGGCTATCCTCTGCATAACAGGACAGAATCTGTTGTCGTCTAAATCTAATAGGTCCCCCATTCGCAGCAAACAAGCGACAAATCGTGGATGACAATCATCTTGAGCCAAGCCTGCTTCCCGGAACGGTAATCCTCCCTCGGCAATCAAATCTGCAAAAGGTGCTCCATGCATTTGGCAAATTCGACCCAATAATTTGAAAAGTCGGGCAGGAATAAGCTCTGTTCGGGGTGAACTAATTCCCGCGGAGGTCATTGGTGCACGGACTATTTGTTCAGCTCGCGCAGGGTGCTTCCTTCGGAACCACTCTGCCATGAACTCACGAAACTTGGATACCATTTCCAAAGGAGTATTGCATTCGAAAATCAAAGTTGGATGAGCATTGACTGTGAAGGCACAGGCCAACGAATGTAGCTCATGATTTGGCTGGGCGCATATTGATTGAACGAACTCCTGAAATTCAGGATCATCAATTGCCTTTTGAAGATCGTCGTACGGAACAACCATTCCAATGTCGTGCCAATAAGCTGACTCAAGCAATAGCCAAGTATCCGTAGCTGTTAGTAAGCTTACGTTGCCACCTAACAATCTTTCTATATTTACAAGTATCTGTTTGCTATGTGACTCATCATGACGACTGTAATGGGGAAACAAGCTACCGATAGTTTGAAGCGCTTTGGGAATTAACTTCTCATCAAAATCCCATTGACTATACAAAGAGCGAAGAGCGGAGTGCTCATCAGCTTTCATCCTCAGGTGCTTCACTAACAAATCGGCCATAACCAAACTCTCTTGTTTTCATTTTTATGCACATCACTGTGCAGTTTCTAAATTGTAGCCATAAATATACTGCAGCCATTTATCTTTAAATATTTCACGCCCACTAACGGCTGATCCCAAACGTACAAAGACAGTAAGGATCGAACGTTGCAATTCCGTTGCTTGTTCGACTCCATTTGTAATAACAGAGAAAGCTGCATGGGTTTTCTGTGATTAGCCATATGTGTAGCTACATAGCCAAACGCCTGTCAGCTTAGTCCGTCAGACAAAAGACGCAGCTACAAGATGTAACACCTGTACCATTTGTAACACCACCTTTTTTATTCCTTAACAACTGACCCAACAAAAAAATCAATAAATTCAAATAGTTACAAAAAATCGCTACACGCATTACACTTGCAACACCGATCTAGAGGCCCCCAGCCCCTCAGGTGGTTAAACCTTCAGCGAAATAGGTCATATCATGCACCTAACACTCCGTAATCCCAGAGGATCCAGGAAGAGTTAACTAGATGAAGGGAGAAAACTCGCGCGCTCATGTCAGCGGAAAGGAGCCCAGCTTAGTGAACTGGTGAACCTGATGAACCCCAGTCGACCTGTGCATTTGCCTTACCGATTGATCCATCAGAGAGCACCATTACCGATACGGTAACGATGCCCCGGTTTCTTCAAAATCCTTTCAATTTCAACGATTGAAATTTCAGTAACTTCCAAAGCCACCCACTAACTCGATCCCGCGGGTTTCATGCCCCGTGTAACGCGAAACCTCTCAGGGTCCCCAGCGTGATTTCCTCTCATCGAAAGGCGAATCCAGCGAAATTCGCTTGGTAGGCTCGAGCACAAAGCGCCTGCCCACAACACCCGGATGCTGACTTTAGCGTTACACGCAGGGGCAGAGTTACATCGGGGGTACGCTATGTCGCTCAACTGTGTAACAGGCATGAAGACCAATGAATCCGGGCGTTTGGTGAAGGGCGTTACACTCGTAACACCGGTTACACCAGTTTTGGAGGGGGGCTGGATATGTGCTCTCACACTACCTTTCCAAATTGGCCCTACACCACGATGCAAAAAAGCAGCTTGATATCGGTAGTTTCGTTTTGGAGTTCGTGTTCATTTTGCGCCAGGGTCATGGAGGCTTTGGTCCAGCTATACGCCTCTGATGAAGAAAGCGCTGAAGTGTCAGTGGTGCCTTGGTGCATGTCTGAATGTCCCAACCTGCCGTCTGGATAGCATAACCATCCCTCCCACCCCATCAGGATGGCGCCGGTTGCCTCCAGGAGTTGCAAAGCTGTGATCGCGTGAGGATAAGGAAGAACCAGTTCGCTTTGAGATACTGATAGCCGTTGCAAGTCAGCTAGGGTCATCGGGATATCCTTGTGTCATGCGTTGGGTTTTGGGTGTTGAGCCTGATTTAGTTTAAGCGGAAAAGGCCTAGCCGGCTGAGCGCGTATACAGACTATCAATGCATCACAGGATCGTCATTTTTTGGCCGTTTTTTGCCGATCAAGGCCACCCAGTGTGCTGGTCAAATCCGATGCAATCGACTGGTCAAGTCGAATGCAAATGGGTGGTCAAGTCCATGCAACTACGCACCTAGGGAATCCAGATGACCAGAGTGATTTCCGATCACCAGGTGGTGAGGACATCTGATATGCAATGCCACTGGCTCGAGGTAGATTGATTACCTGACAACATGGCGGGAGAACATCATGGAAGACACCCCTTTGCTTGCGTCATTACTCAAGCGCATGAATGAAAACCAACTGGCGCTGGGTGCAGCTATCGAGGAACTGTCAAACTGGGTTGAGCAAAGAGGATCTACAGAAGTGGCACAGAACATCCGAGGCGCACTAGAAACCCTGGATGGGAATGCAGGATTCATCACCCTTGCCCTCGCCTCACTGTCGGCAGAAGGTCGGGCAAAGAAGTGACTACCTGGCCGAATGGCTACACATCACCTACCACCTGGTGGTGCTTTACCTAGCGGGAATACCACTACATCCGTAGGCAGAAGCAAGCAGCGTGTATGCCTACATGTATGCCTAACTGACAGACACAACACAAAACCCTTTAAATACAGAGCGCTACAAGGCCAGTTCAAATGACTGTGTATCTACAGCAGTCTATGAATCACCTCAAGAAGCCCGCCTAGTGCGGGCTTTCTTGTTTCTGGCTGTTCACCTCTATCCCCCTATCATCCCCCTCCGCCTATGCCCACGTGTATGTTTCACAAATAATTGAACTGAAGACATACAAGGATGAAACGCACCGATATCAGGCGACGCGCCCTCTCGCTGGCACGACACTTTCCAGCCTGGAGCCTGAGGCCGGGGCATACCGCGAACTAGACAGGCCAGGGCTGTATTTCAGGGTCAAGCCAAACGGCCAAAAGTCCTGGGAGTTACGCTACAAGAAGCCGGACGGCAAATGGTCATGGCTTGGTCTTGGCGGCTACCCGGAAGTGGGCGGCGCTTTCGCTCGGCAGAAAGCGGCTGATCTACGCGCAGACGCATCCCAATCAAGGGCCGGTGGTGCGCAGCGATTCATCCTTACTGGTCGCGCTTCACTATGAGAACCGTCCCGATCCCGTAAAAAATCGCGCCGAGAACAAGCGAAATTCCATAATTCGCCAGCACATTTGGCAAAGGATCACCTCGGTAGAGTTTCCAAAGGTGAAACGCTGCCATACCAATTGCGTAACCCCTCATATACTGCCAAAAACTAAGCTTCATCGTCTTTTCCCTTAGCTGATGATATTCCTGATGATCCGTGCAAGACCAAGTGGATTTCACGGGTAGCAACCCAACTGACAACCAGAACCAGAGCTATCTATCCGATCTGAACGATGCTCATGTGATTGCTCCACCCGAAGCAACTCCCTGCACTGCACTGAGTTTTCTGAATGAAACCGTCTAGGTTCGGCGCTTGATGCGCACAGGGTCAACCCTATGCGGCACGGCTGCCCTGCCCTCCTAGGACTGACCACGTCAAGAATGCCGTATTCAAACTGCTGAGTCTCTAGGCTCTTGCCAGCGCTCAGGGGTGCCCCATTCCTTACGACCCAAGCCAAGAGGGATCCGGGGCTTGAATATTTGGATTTATTTTTTTCGGATTCACCTAATGGCCCAATGAAATCAGCCGATCTTGTTGTGAGAGGGGTCCCAACCTTCATTCGATTAGAGGGCAGCTATAGCCCAGTTTTGTATTTTCTTCGTTCATTGATAAGCAACCCACTGCCGCCATCAATAACTGGTAGAAGCAGAAAGAAAATGATCGAACCCGAACGGATCGTCTCCCTTTCCCGGGAAGTGGAGTCTCTGGCGAATCGTGGTGTCAGTGATATACAGGCAATCACTCGCCAAACTCGGTTGCTGGCAATCAATGCACTCATTGAAGCCGCGCATGCAGGCAAGGCCGGGATGGGGTTCTCGGTTGTGGCCGAAGAAGTCAAAAATATCTCCGAACGTATCTCGAAAATTGCCAGCGGGCTGACCGAAGACTTGCAGGTTTCGGTCAATGAACTGACAGCGCTCGGTCGCGGTATGTGCTTTGACGTACGGGGTCAGCGATTGGCTGATCTGTCGCTTAACATGATCGAGATCATCGATCGAAACCTTTACGAGCGCACATGCGACGTGCGCTGGTGGGCAACTGATGCATCGTTGGTAGACGCGCTGACCAATCGCTCACCAGAAAGCTGCGTCTATGCCAGCGAACGCCTTGGCATCATTCTCGACAGTTACACCGTGTACTTAGATATCTGGGTCGCTGACAGCAGTGGACGAATCATAGCGTCGGGCCGACCGGGGACCTTTGGCAGAGTCATCGGAGCCAATGTCGCGAACGAGCCTTGGTTTAAAAGAGCAATGCTTCACTCTTCAGGTGATCAGTATTTCGCTGGCCAAGTAACTGCCGAGCCGCTTCTGAACGGCTCACAAACCTGCGCATTCAGTGCTGCTGTGCGCAGCAAGGCCGGTAAACAGACGCCTGTGATTGGCGTTATCGGGATTTTTTTCGACTGGAAAAATCAAGCCGATTCCGTTCTAAAAGGAGTTCGCTTGAGCGAAGAAGAACGCCCGCGAAGTCGATTGATGATAATCGACGACAACCACAGGATAATTGCTAGCTCAGATACACAGAATCATCTGGGCGAAAGCGTCGAGTTAAAGACTAAAGCCACCCAATCGAGCGGATACAGCGTCCTGAGTAAAAACCTCATTCAGGGCTACTCGATAACGCCAGGCTTTGAAACATATCCGGGTATGGGGTGGCTAGGCGTAATCGAACAGCATTTGCCCTCGATTGACGCGTAACCCAAAGCGCTTGAGCGTTACCAACGCGCTGGACGAGCACTGCTAGCTCGCTTAGCAGATCTCTAAGCCTGGAAAACTATTTGACTGAAATGGGTGACTCTACCTCCACCAATATTCGCAACCTGCTGGAGGGGCGGATTAATTTGGTGAGGAATCTGGCGCAGAACATTGCCAGGGAGCCTGCCAATGCCGAGACGCTGATGGATGAGAGCGTCGTGACCTCAAGTTTTCTCACCGGCTACCTAGGCAAGGTCGACGGCAGTTTCAGTATTCGTCCGAACACCAAGATGCCCGATGGTTATGACCCGCGCTCCCGCCCTTGGTACAAGGACGGTATGAACGCCAGCGGCGCCATACTGACTGAGCCCTATATTGATCTGGCCACCAACAAGATGGTCATTAGTGTCATCAGTAAGGTTTCCAGCAGCATCGGTGTGGTCGGCGGCGATCTGGCGCTGGATGGCCTGGTGGAACTCATCAACTCGTTGAACTTTGGCGGCATGGGGTATGCGTTCCTGATCAACGAGCAGGGCAAGATACTGGTCCATCCGGACAAAGCGCTGGTCATGAAGTCGCTTTCGGATTTGTACCGTACACACACACCGAAACTTTCCGGCGAGCTGACCGAGGTCCAGTTCAACGGGCAAGCCCGCTTGCTGACCTTCGCACCAATCAAAGGGCTACCTTCCGCCAACGGGTACATCGGCCTCTCTATCGATAAAGACAAGGCTTACGCGACGCTGAGCCAATTCCGATATTCGGCGGTGATTGCCACCAAAGATGCTCGAGGAGCGGCAAGTCGGCGCGCGGGATTCGGTCAGCACCATGGGCGACAGCCAGCGCCATAGCCAAGACAGCATGGAAATCGCCAACCTGGTCGGCGAGCGCTTGAACAGCAGGCGGCACGGCTGAAGCATCTGGTGGGCAGTTTCCGCATCTGACCTATTCCAAGCACCGATCCATAGACGTTCACAGCCGCCTATGAATCCCCAAGAAGCCCGCCTCGTGCGGGCTTTCTTGTTTCTGCCATTCCACTCTGTGGCAGGAATGGATGGCGCGGTTACAGCATGCGCAAATCCAACGGGTATTCGACGATGACCCGCAGCTCGTCAACGTTGGAGTCGTAGTTACCGAAATCGCCTCCCACACGGTGCGTGGCTTGAAGTACCTGAAGCTTCAAGTCCTTTGCCGGGCCGCTCTGAACGACGTAGCTCGCCCAGAAATCACGCTCCCAGTGCTTGCCGTCACTGACGCTATTGAACGCCGTGTAGCCGCCCGTTGCCCGTGTGCCATCAATGTTGTCACCGCGCAGGTAGCGGCCCGTGAGGCTAAGCCCCGGTAGACCCAACCCGGCGAAGTCATAGGTATAGCTGGCCTGCCAGGAGCGTTCGTTGGGGTTGTTGAAGTCCGACCATTGGGAGGCGTTGTCGAGTTCCAGGTCGTAGGTGTTCCACACGTAGTCGAACGGCGAGTCACCGCGCACTTGCTCGTATGCCAGCAGAAAACGGTTGAATCCGACATTCAGCCCCAGGTGAGTACTCCAGCTATCGTTATCGATTTTCCCGAGCAAGGCCTCGCCACTGTCACGGGTGCGGTAGTAATTGAGCCCCGTATCCCACGTGATGGTGGGGGTGAGCCTTTGCTTGAAGTCGACCCGGGCAAAGGACTGGTTCCAGACGTTATCCAGGCGGCTGGTGTGCAGCTTGAAACTCCAGTTGTCGTTGAAACGATAATCCGCGCCGATGTACTGGACATTATCCGCCCCGGTCAAGCGACCACCGTAGACCGTGCCCAGGTCGCCGCTATGGTTGACGCCGCTACGATCGCTGGACGCCGTCAGTTTGCCGCCCTCAATTTTCAAGCCGGCGATGGAGGTGTTGTCGAAGATCAGACCGGTCAGGGTTTGCGGCAACAGGCGGATATCACCGGCATGGAGTACCGGGCTGGTTGGGGATACATCGCCGTATTTGACCACCGTATCGAACGCTCGCACCTTCACGGCGCCGCCGGCCTTGCCCCACTCATCCTTGGGCTCGCCGTTATTGTCGCCTTTACGCGGAATCAACCCCGGCCCGCCGACACCGTTGCCCACCACGCCATCACCGCCGTCGAGCTTGACCCCGAACTGCCCGTAAGCATCGACCCCAAAACCCACGGGGCCCTGGGTAAAGCCGGATTCAAAGCGCCCGATCACCGCATGCGCCCATTCCGCCCGGCGACTCTGGGGCGCGCCCGTGTGAGGGTTGGTTGCACTGCTGCCATTTCGGAAGTCCTGACTGAAATAGAAATCCCGGTTGAGAATGTTCAAATGGCTATCTTCAATAAATCCATTTTCATTTTTATCACTGTCGGCCCATGAATAACCGGGCGTGGTAACGGCAAAAAACGCAGACAAAGCGGCCACTTTACGCATGATGTTCTCTTCAAATTATTAAGGCGGTAGGGATGCAAAAAATGCTGATCCTTTCGCAACAATCCGAAAATCATGCCAATCCAATAACAGCATATATTTCAATTAGTTAGACCAACTTAAAGACTATTTTTCGGGCGTATTAATCCGCACTTTGTGAACTCGGTGTTGCACTGCAAACACTTGGCACACGTTAAACTTGTCTGGCGCACAAACAAAAAAAGGAAAGGCTTATGGCCTTTCCTTTTTCAACACGCAACACCGCCTAAGCCTGCGCAGCGCCCAGGTAATAGTTCTGCATTTGCTTACGTGTCGCCAGTTCGGCTGCCGAACCTTCATCCACTACCCAACCGTTCTCCAGCACAAACGCGTAATGCGCGTAATCCAGGGCGATGTTGATGTTCTGCTCGGCCACCAGCAGGCTCAACCCCTCATCGCGATTGAGCCGGGCAAGGATCTCGAAGATTTCTTCGACCACCTGGGGCGCCAGGCCCATGGACGGTTCGTCCAACAACAACAGGCACGGCTCGGACATCAGCGCGCGACCGATGGCGACCATTTGCTGCTCGCCACCGGAGGTCAGGCCCGCCAGGCGTTTGCGCAGCAGGCGTAACCTGGGGAAGTAGCCGTAGATGCGCTCCAGACGCTGGTTCAATACCTTGCGCGACGGTCGCCCGGAAAAGCCGCCGATCAGCAGGTTCTGCTCGACCGTCAGGTGGGTGAAGCAATGTCGCCCTTCAAGCACCTGGGCCAACCCCGACAGCACCAGGTTGGCGGGGTCGCTATCGGTGACCACTTGCCCTTGGTAAACCACCCGGCCCTCGGTCACTTCGCCGCGCTCTGCGCGCACCAGGCTGGAGATGGCCTTGAGGGTGGTGCTTTTGCCCGCACCATTCGCCCCGAGCAACGCCACCATCTGCCCCTTGCCGACCTTTAGCGTTACGCCGCGCAAGGCGAGGATCGACTGTTCGTAGAAAACAACGACCTGCTCGACGCTCAGCAAGGGCGGGGTGGCGTATAGGCTCTGGCTCATCGGACCTTATTGCTCCTGGCTGCAATTGCGCGGGGTGATGCCTTTTTCCTTGGCGTACTGGGCGGCGGAAGCCTCGATGATCGGCCGCAACAACGCACGGTCGGCCTGGACCCAGTCGCTGATCAGGTTCCAACGCTGGCCGTCCCATTGCTGAAAGCGCACCGCACCGCCGCCTTCATGATCGGCGCACGACAACTTCAACGGCTGCACCAGGCCCTTGGCGCCCAATGCCTGCAAGCGCGCATCGTCGAGGTTCAGGTGTTCGAAGCCCCAACGCACCTGCTCGCCGGTCAATGGCTTGGCGCCGTATTTTGCCTGTGCAAGGCGCACGGCTTCGACGTTGAGAATGCCGTTCACCACACCGAGGTTGTAGTACACCGTACCGAAGCGCTTCGGATCGGCCAGGTTGCCCTTGCCGGCGTCCACCACGCTTTGCTTGATGCCCAGCAGCACCGGGAAATCTGTGCCGGAAGGGTGGGTAGTGATGGAAATGAAGCCTTTGGCGGCCGCGCCTGCCGGCACCACGTCCTCTTCCGAGTTGCTCCAGATGTTGCCGATGATGTGATCCACCGGGTAACCGACCTTTTGCGCGGACTTCAGCGCCACCGGATTCATCACCCCCCAACCGCGCAGGATCACCCAGTCCGGCTTGAGGCGACGGATATTGAGCCACTGCGATTGCTGCTCGTTGCCGGGGTGCGGCACTTCCAGCAGGGTCAGTTCGAAACCGGCGTTTTTCGCCAGGGTTTCCAGGACGCCATTGGTTTCCTTGCCATACGGCGAGCCGTGGTAAAGCACGGCGATCTTCTTGCCTTTGAGTTTGTCGGCCCCGCCTTCGCGCGTGCCGATGTAGTTGATGATTGCCGAGACTTCCGAATACGGGTTGAGCTGCAGCGGGAACACGTAAGGGAACACGCTACCGTCGGTGGAGTCGGTGCGACCGTGGTTGATGGTGATCAGTGGCAATTTGTCGGCGGTCGAACGTTCCAGCGTCGCGTAGGCAATGCCCACCGACAACGGGTTGGTCGCGGCGGCCGGCGCACCATTAAGGCCACCCTTGAGGCGCTCGTAGCATTCGACGCCCTTCTCCACCACATACTCCGTTTCGCACTCGCTCCAGGTCAGCTTGACGCCGTTCACCCCACCCTTTGCGTTGATGTATTGCAGGTAGTCGATAAAGCCGCCGAAGAAGCCGGTGCCACCGGCGGCGTAGGGTCCGACCCGATAGCTCTGCAAGGGGAAGTACTGTTCGTTGTCGGCGTGAGCGCCGGCACTGAGCCCGGCGGTGATCAAGGCCAAGCCTAATAGCAGGCGACGCAGCGGTGTGCGGTGAGTCATGAAGGCAATTCCTCGTGAACGAAGGATGGGGGGTCAGGGATGAGAACAATCAGTAACGCAACGGCCAGATCCGGGCCCGTTGGCGAAAGCGTTGCCACAGTCGGGCCAGGCCCTCGGGTTCCTTGATCAGGAAAGCGATGATCAACGCGCCAAAGAGCATTTTCTGGATGTTTTCCAACTGACCGGAATCGATCAGCCCGCCGGGCAACAGCCCGAAGAGGTTGGCCAGCAGAATCGGGAACAACACGATGAAAGCGGCGCCCAGGACATTGCCGAGCACACTGCCCAGGCCGCCGATAATGATGATGAAGAGCACTTGAAATGAGCGGCTGAGATCGAAGCCGTGGGGCTCCACCGTGCCCAGGTAGGCAAACGCCCACAGCGAACCCGCAACCCCGAGGTAAAAGCCACTGATGGCAAACGCCAGCAGCTTGGCCTTGAACAGGCGGATGCCGATCACGGCGGCGGCGGTGTCCATGTCGCGCACAGCCATCCAGTTGCGGCCCAACTCGCTGCGCACCAGGTTTTTGCCCAGCCAGAACAGCACCACGACCACCGCCAGGGTCAACAGATAACGCCCACGGGGCGAACTGAAATCCAGCCCCGCGATGAGCAGCGGTGGCGAGGTGATGACCCCGGAGGCGTTGTCGTTGGTAAACCAACTGAACCGGGTCAGTACCCACTCCACCACGAACTGCGCGGCCAGGGTCGCCACCAGCAGGTAAAAGCCCTTGATCCGCAGGCTCGGCAAACCGAAGACCACAGCCACCAGCGCAGCGATCACCCCACCCAGCGCGAAACTCACCAGCAGCGGCAAACCCGGCACGCGCAATTGCAGGTTGTAGGCGGCGAACGCACCCACCGCCATGAACGCCGCCGATCCGAGGGACAGCTGCCCGGCATAACCGGTCAACAGGTTCAACCCCAGGCCCGCCAGGGACAACACCAGCAGCGGCAGCAGAATCGCGCTGAACCAATAGTCATTGCCCAGCCAGGGCACCGCAATGAAGGCAAACCCCAAGAGCAGCCACAGGCCCACGCGGTCCTGGCGCAAGCGGAACGTGCGCCGTTCCATCGCATAAGAGGTGCTCAGTTGACCGGCTTCTCGATAAAGCATGAAGGCATTCCTTGAAAAAAATCAGACCCGTTCGATCGCCCGCTCGCCGAACAACCCGGCAGGCCGCACCAACAGAAACAGCAAGGCGAGGACGTAAGGCACCCAGTTTTCGATGCCGCTGCCGATGACCGGGCCGAGGTAAATCTCCGCGACTTTTTCCGCCGCACCGATGATCAGCCCGCCGACAATCGCCCCGCCGATGGAGGAAAAACCGCCGATGATCAACACCGGCAAGGCCTTGAGCACCACCAATGACAAGGAAAACTGCACCCCCAGACGAGCGCCCCAGAGCAACCCGGCCACCAGCCCGACAAAACCTGCCACCGCCCACACCAGCGCCCAGATGCGTGGCAGGCGGATGCCCACGGCCAGGGACGCCAACGGATCATCGGCAACCGCGCGCAGCGACAAACCGACTCGGGTCCGGTTGAACAGCAGCGACAAGGCGATCACCAAAGTGGCCGCCGTTCCGGCAGCAAACAGGTCGAATTGCGAGAGCAACATGCCGCGGATTTCCAGCGGCTCATCGGCGATGCCCAATTCCAGACCGTGGACTTGAGCCCCCCATAGAAACTGCGCAAAACCTTCGATCATGTAGGACAGCCCGAGCGTGGCCATGAACAGGATGATCGGTGCTCGATTGACCAGGGGCCGCAGCACCATTTTTTCGATCAGCAACGCCAGCACCACCATGCTCGCCAGCGTGATGACAAACGCCCACGCGAACGGGAAGCCGCGTTCGAGCAGGCTGACAAAGGTCAGCGCGGCGAACAGCACCATCGCCCCCTGGGCGAAATTGAACACGCCGGAAGCCTTGTAGATCAGGACAAAACCAATTGCCACCAGGGAGTACATGACGCCCGCCAGCAGCCCGCCAATCAGCACCTCGAAGAAAAATTGCATGTTCAGTGGCTCTCCGCACGGGAACGCCGCGTGCCCAGGTAAGCGGCAATCACATCGGGATTGGCACGCACTTGCTCGGGCGTGCCATCACCGATCTTGCGGCCGTAATCGAGCACGACCACGTGGTCGCACAAGCCCATGACCACCCCGATGTCGTGTTCGATCAGCACCACGGTGGTGCCGAACTCGCGGTTGATGTCGCGGATGAATTGGCTCATCTCGTCCTTCTCTTCAGCGTTCATGCCGGCCATGGGTTCATCCAGCAGCAGCAACCTCGGCTCAGCGGCCAGGGCGCGGGCCAGTTCGACACGTTTCTGCAAGCCGTAAGGCAGCTTGCCCACCAGCACATGGCGCCAGGGGTGGATGCGCAGGAACTCGATGATTTTTTCCGCGCGACGGCGCTGCTCGTCGTCCTCGCGAGGCGCACGGCCCAGGCGCAGCACCTGCTCGATCCAACTGCTGCGGAGCTTGAGGTTGCGGCCGGTCAGCACGTTGTCGAGCACGCTCATGCCCTTGAACAGCGCGATGTTTTGAAAGGTCCGCGCAATACCGCGCTCGGCGGCCTGGTGCGGGCGCATACGGCGCCGGGCCTGTCCGGCATAGGTGACAATGCCGCTCTGGGCCTGGTAGACGCCGTTGATCACATTGAGCAGCGAACTTTTGCCCGCGCCGTTGGGGCCGATCAATGCACAGATTTCCCCGGCCTTCACGGCGAAACTGATGGAGGTAATGGCCTTGACCCCCTTGAACGACAGGGAGATGTCATCGAGCCGCAGTAATTCGGATTCAGTGGTTGCGCTCATGGGGCTCGTCAGACGGATTGAGAAATCAGGGGGATGCGGGTATCGGCAGGTTCCTGCCGGGCGGAAGGTTCCTGCCAGTTGCCTGGGTGGATGCCCAGGGCACCAAAAAAAGCGGCGCTCTCTTGGCTCAGCGCGGGCCCGACCAGCAACGGCACGCGCAGGCGGCTCATGCCCAACACATCGAGCAAGGGTCTGCGGATCAGCCAGTAGCCGAGCCAGCGGCGGAAAGCCTGCGCTTCCGGCACCATCGCCCAGCGGTACAACCGATAACCGAGCGTGCCGGGTAACGGCAGACGCTCTCGCGCCCACTGCTCCAGACGGGCATAGGACTCACGCGTGCCCAGCACCAGGGTTGGCCCCAACTCACGGCGGTCGGTGTCGCGCGTGGCCATGGCTTCCGGGAAATTCAGGCAGAACCCGGCGCAGAGCCAGGGCGCCAGCAGGTAACGCGCCTGACCGCTGGCGGCGAACACACGGGCCGCCAAGGCTTCTTCGGCGCCGCTCAGGTGCTCGCGCGCTACCAGCTTGCGGGCGCCCCCCAGCAGCTGCGCATGGCTCAACCGTAGGGAAGGCCCGTGCGTATCGGCATGGAACACGAAGGCGATAGCCGCCGGTTCAGTCGCGCAGACCGGCGGTTCCGCCGCCACGCCAGAGAACAAATCGGCGTAAGCGCTCAACCCCTTCCCTTCACCGGCATTCAGGCCGCGCCCGTCGAGGAACAGCAGCACACGGGGTGGAAGATCGGCATGCCGGACCTGCTGCACGGCATCCAGGGCTTCGGCCAGCACGAAGCTCGGTCGCAGGCGGGCCAGCAATGCGCGGTTGTCGCGTTCGGGGTCCAGCAACGTGACACTGCCGCCCAGCCACTGCGCGGCCAGGGCCAGCAACAAAGCTTCGGAACGCGCCTGGCTGATGATCAGTAAATCGTCGTGGCGACCGAACCCGCGCTGATGCAGCGCTGCCGCAAGACGGCCGACATCCTGCGCCAACTCGCTCCAACTGCGGGCGTGCCAGATGCCCAGGCGCTTGTAGCGCAGGGCTATCGCCGAACCTCGGGTTTGGGCTTGCTGTAACAACGCCAGCGGCAGTGTCTGGGCCATGGGGACTCTCCTTCAGAGTGCTATACAGCCACTTTTGCAGTCTCCATGCCAAGATTTAAATTGTTATTTATCAACGAGTTATATGCATTTTGTGGAAACAATCATGTATTGATTTGGCACAGCCTGCTTAAAGCCTGTTGCCCAGCGAACACTTCTCTCTTTGCGCACAACTGTTTGCCGGGCAACAGCGTTTCAACACTTGCCCGCTTCCAGCGACAGTCATCGCCCTACAAAAACCAATCATTACCTTATAAATCAATAAGTTAACGAATTGGTACGATGCTTGCTCTCTTGGAACTATCGGCCACAGCCACAGACTTGTTCCAACAAGCGCCTCTATAGAGCCGTGCCGGCCCTGCGTTGCACAACCTGCTGCCGTCTTACCTTACCCAAGGCAGCGGGCTTCTTATTTTTGCAGCGAGGAGCGTGTTGATGAGTCTTGATATCTTTTGGTTTCTGCCCACGTCCGGCGACACCCGTTATCTGGGCCGATCCGACAGCGGCCGCCCGGCCACCAACAAATACATGCAGCAAATCGCGGTAGCCGCCGAGAGCCTGGGCTATGACGGGGTGTTGATTCCCACCGGCAGCAGTTGCCTGGACCCGTGGATTACCGCCGCCAGCCTGGTACCGGTCACCCATCGCCTGAAGTTACTGGTGGCGCTGCGCACCTCGCTGGGTAACCCCACGGCGTCGGCCCGTCAGGCGGCCACACTGGACCAGGCCAGCAACGGCCGCTTGCTGCTCAACGTCGTACCCGGCGGCGATGCCACCGAGTTGGCCGCCGACGGTATTTTCCTCGACCACGACCAACGCTACGAAGCCGCTGGCGAGTTCCTGACCGTTTGGCGTCGCTTGCTCAGTGGCGAGGTGGTGGATTTCACCGGCAAGCATGTGCGCGTCGAAGGGGCGCAGAACTTCTTCAACCCCATACAGCAACCGCACCCGCCCCTGTATTTTGGCGGGTCGTCCCCTGCTGCCCATGAACTGGCGGCCCAACAGGTCGACGCCTACCTGACCTGGGGCGAACCGCCGGCGGCCGTGGCCGCGAAAATCGCCGATGTGCGCGAGCGCGCGAAAAAATATGGGCGCACGCTGCATTTCGGTGTGCGCCTGCATGTGATCGTGCGTGAAACCAACGAGCAGGCCTGGGCGGCGGCCGAAGAACTGATCAGCCACCTCGATGACGATGTCATCGCCGACGCGCAAAATAATTACGCCAAGATGGACTCCGAAGGTCAGCGCCGCATGGCCGCCCTGCATGGTGGACAGCGCGACAAGCTCGAGGTCTCGCCCAACCTGTGGGCCGGTGTCGGCCTCGTGCGCGGAGGCGCCGGCACGGCGCTGGTGGGCGACCCTCAGACCGTGGCCAAGCGCCTGCAGGAATATGCCGACCTCGGCGTAGACCGCTTTGTACTGTCCGGCTACCCGCACCTGGAAGAGGCTTTCCGCTTTGCCGAACTGGTGTTCCCACTGTTGGGCAAACAGCCTGTCACGGTCCGCGACCAAGTACTCACCGGCGGCGCGTTCGACGTGCGGGCCGGCCACACATCGGTCAAGGACGAGGCCACGGCATGAACGTGATTGATATGCGCTGCCGCCCGGCGTACCTGCACGATTTTTTCGGCGCCACCCCAGGCAGCGCCGAGACCGCCACCGCCCGCTGGCTGAACCGGCGGGTGGGCACGCATGGCGACGACGAGCACTTCGCCCGCTCGCGCACACCCCAGGGGTTTCTCGATGAAGTGCGCGACGCCGGGTTGAGCCGGGCGGTGGTGGTCGGTCGGCACACGCCCGGCCAGCATCTGCCCAACGACCTGATTCACAGCATCGTGCGCGACCACACTGAGTTGCTCGGCATCGCCAGCATCGACCCGGCGCTGCAGGGTATCGACGGCGCGCTGGGCGAGATCGAGCGCGCCATCTCGGCGCTGGGCCTGGCCGGGATCGACCTGGAGCCAGGGTTTGGCGAACCGGCCAGGCAGCCGGATGACCCGTTGTACTGGCCGATCTACGAGCATTTGCAGGCACACGGCATTCCGCTGTTTCTGATGAGCGGGCCGACCACCCCGGACCCCGCCTTCAACAACCCCGGACACCTGGCCAAGGTCGCCCGGGCGTTCCCGCAGCTGTCGATCGTCTGCTACCACGGCTACTGGCCCAACGTGCAGCAAGCGCTGGGCGTGGCGTTTCGCTACCCGAACATCTACCTGGTGCCGGACATGTACCTGTTCCAGCCCGGCAGCGACGCCTACGTGCAGGCGGCCAACGGCTTTCTGGCAGAGCAGTTGCTGTTCGGCTCGTCCTATCCGTTCCGCCCGATTCGTCAATCCATCGAGGATGTCCTGCGCCTGGGTTTCAAACCCGAGGTACTCGACAACGTCCTCTACGGCAATGCCGCCCGGCTGTTTGGGCTGTAGAACACCTCGCGCTACACGCTGGGACCGGCCGTCATCCAGGGGCGGCCCGGCGCCGTTTTCAACTTCAAGGAGTTCCCCTGTGACCACCCCCAACGATCCTGTGCTCGTCGCCCGCCGCCTGGCGGCCGACTGGGCCAGTACGGCTGCCGAGCGTGACGAGCGCGGCGGCACGCCGAAACGCGAGCGTGATGCCCTGCGCGACAGCGGCCTGTTGACCCTGAGTATTCCCCGTGAATTCGGCGGCCTCGGCGCCAGTTGGAGCGACACGCTGAACATCGTGCGCGAGTTCGCCAAGGTCGACAGTTCGATGGCCCACGTGTTTGGTTTCCAACACTTGATGCTGGCCACTGTGCGCCTGTTCTCGCGGCCCGATCAGTGGCAGCCCTGGCTGGAACAAACCGTCCGCCAGCGCTGGTTCTGGGGCAACGCCCTCAACCCGCTGGACACCCGTACCGTGGCCACGCGTATCGACGGCGGGCGGGAGTTTTCCGGGATGAAGAGCTTTTGCTCCGGCGCCAGCGACTCCGACCGGCTGATTGCCTCGGCGTTGGAGGACAGTGGCGCAGGCAAACTGCTGATCGCCGCGATCCCTACCGACCGCGTCGGCATTACCCTGCTCAACGACTGGAACAATATGGGCCAACGCCAGACCGACAGCGGCAGCGCCCGTTTCGAACGCGTGCGCGTGGCCGAGGATGAACTGCTGCTGGACCCGGGCCCGCTGAGCACGGTGTTTTCCGGGCTGCGGCCGCTGTTGGCGCAACTGACGTTCGTCAACCTGTTCCTGGGCATTGCCGAAGGCGCCTTTGAGCAGGCGCAGCACTACACCACCCACGAAGCACGCGCCTGGTTCAAGTCCGAGGTCGACCGGGCGGTCGACGACCCATATGTGCTAGCCCACTACGGCGAGTTCTGGGTCGGCCTGGAGGCGGTACGCGCCCTGGCAGAACGGGCCAACGCGTTGTTCGACAACGCCTGGAACCGCGGCGAACAGCTGCGCGCCGAGGAGCGCGCGAACCTGGCCCTGGCCATCGGCAGCGCCAAGGTCCATGCCACCCGGGTGGGCCTGGACCTGAGTTCGAGGCTGTTTGAGGTGACAGGCGCCCGCGCCACCCATGCCTCGCGGCGCTTTGATCGCTACTGGCGAAACCTGCGGACCCAAACCTTGCACGACCCGGTGGACTACCGCATCCGCGAACTCGGCGAGTGGGCCTTAAAGCAGAAACCGCCAACGCCGAGCTTCTATTCCTGAGGCTCGCGATCACCGCCAGGCAGGGTCGGTGTTCGCCACCGTTCACCAAAACAACAAAGTGTTACCCAGTGATAGGCGCCCAGCCCAAAAGCCGGCAAAAACCCAGGTATTACAGCCCTTTAGCACTCGGCATGAACTATGCAATCACCCCTTTAAACCACGATTGAAGCGCCGTGCGTGCCCCATGAATCAAGACAACTGGAGTTAATCGACTATGGCTTCCCGCATAATCCTCAATGCGTTTGAAATGACCTGCGTGAGTCATCAGGCCGCGGGCACCTGGCGTCACCCAGACAGCCAGGCATGGAAATACAAAGACCTTGATTACTGGGTGGAGTTGGCCAAGCTGCTTGAGCGCGGCTATTTCGACTCGGTGTTTATCGCTGACGTCGTCGGCGTCTATGACATCTATCGCGGCTCGGTGGAAACCTCCTTGCTTGACGCCGATCAGGTGCCGGTCAACGATCCCTTCTTTCAAGTGCCAGCCATGGCCACCGTCACCAAGCACTTGGGCTTTGGCGTGACATCGGCGCTGACCTATGAACAGCCTTACGCCCTGGCGCGAAAGTTCTCGACCCTCGACCATCTGACCAAGGGCCGCGTGGCGTGGAACGTGGTGACCTCGTACCTCAACAGCGCGGCGGTCAACCTGGGCCTCAAGCAACAGATCTCGCACGACGAACGCTATGACATCGCCGATGAGTTTCTGGACGTGACCTACAAACTGTGGGAAGGCTCCTGGGATGAAGACGCGGTGCTGCGTGACCGTGAGCGCGGGATCTTTACCGACCCGAGCAAAGTCCACCCGATCGGTCACAAGGGCAAATACTACGATGTGCCGGGCATCCATTTGTCCGAGCCGTCGCCACAGCGCACCCCGGTTATTTTCCAGGCCGGCGCCTCCAGCCGTGGCCGCGCCTTTGCCGCCAAGCACGCCGAAGGGGTGTTCATCAGCCCGGCCACCGCAGAACAGGCGCGCGAGGTGTCCGATGACATCCGCAACCGCGCCGTGGAAGCGGGCCGTAGCCGTGATTCGGTCAAGGTGTTCACGCTGTTGACGGTGATCACCGCTGAAAGCGATGAAGCCGCGCAAGCCAAATACCGCGACTACCTGAGCTATGCCAATGGCGAAGGCATGTTGTCGTTTTATGGCGGCTGGACCGGCATCGACTTTTCCGAATACGACCCGGACCAACCCCTGGAGGCGATCGACAACGACAGCATCCGCTCGGTGCTGGAACTGCTCGCCACCGCCGACCCCGACCGCAAGTGGACGCCACGCGACATCATCAAACACCGCAGCATCGGCGGCCTAGGCCCGGTGTTGGTGGGCGGCCCGAAAACGGTGGCCGACGAGATGGAGCGCTGGGTGGACGTCGGCGGTATCGACGGCTTCAACCTGGCCTATGCGATCACCCCGGGCACGTTCGAAGACCTCGTTGAGTTCATCGTTCCGGAGCTGCAACGCCGGGGCCGTGTCCGCACCTCCTATGAGGGCGACACCCTGCGCGAAAACCTGCTCGACGGCACTTCGCCGTATGCCGCCGACGACCATCCGGCGGCACGTTATCGCGGTGCATTCAAAACCGGCGCCAACGCCACCGATCACACCAAACCGTCCAAATTCTCTGACCTGACTTGACGCTTATCTGCGCTGAAGAGGAAGCCATTCCATGTCCAGTTTCGCCACGCTGAACACACTGTCTGTCGGTACGGATTACGCAGCGCTCGCCGCGCGTTTTCGGCCGATCTTTGCGCGTATTGCCGAGGGCGCGGTCGAGCGCGAACGCACTCGCACACTGCCGTTCGAACCGATCAAATGGCTCAAGCAAGCCGGGTTCGGCGCCGTGCGTGTCCCGGTCGAATTCGGCGGGGCCGGCGCCTCGCTGCCGCAACTGTTCCAACTGTTGATTGAACTGGCGGCTGCCGACTCCAACGTGACACAAGCCCTGCGCGGGCATTTTGCGTTTGTCGAAGACCGCCTCAACGCCCAGGCATTCAGCCCGCAGAACGCCTGGTTCGGGCGGTTTGTGGCCGGGGAGCTGGTCGGCAATGCCTGGACCGAAGTCGGCGACGTGAAGATCGGCCAGGTGATTACCCGCATCAGCCGCCAGGGCGAGCAATGGGTCGCCAACGGCACCAAGTTCTACAGCACCGGCAGCCTGTTCGCCGACTGGATCGACCTGTACGCCCAACGGGACGACACCGGTGCCGATGTGATCGCGGCGGTCCGCGTGCAGCAACCGGGTGTGCGTCAAAGCGACGATTGGGATGGCTTCGGTCAGCGCACCACCGGCAGCGGCACTTCCGTGTTTGAAAACGCAGTGGTTGAAGACGACCACCTGATCGACTTCTCCACGCGCTTTAAATACCAAACGGCGTTTTACCAACTGACCCTGCTGGCCGTCCTGGTCGGGTCGGGGCAGGCGGCCGTGCGAGAGGTGGCCCAACAGGTACGTGTTCGCACCCGGGTGTTCAGCCATGGCAATGCCGCGGCGGTGCGTGACGATGCGCAGGTGCAGCAGGTGGTCGGCAAGGCCTCGGCGCAGGTCTACACGGCCGAAGCGGCTACCCTGCGCGCCGCACAGGCCTCACAACGCGCCTACGTGGCGCACTTCGCCAAGGATGCGCAAGCCGAACGCGAGGCCAATATTGCGGCAGAGCTGGAGTCGGCCCAAGCGCAAGTGGTGATTGCCGATCTGGTGCTTCGCGCCACCAGCGACCTGTTCAACGCCCTTGGCGCATCCGCCGCACGCACGAGCCTGCAACTCGACCGACACTGGCGCAATGCGCGCACAGCGGCCTCACATAATCCATTGATCTATAAAGAGCGGATCATCGGTGACTGGGAGATCAATGGCACCGAACCGCCCTACGTGTGGCAGATCGGCGGTGGCGGCCAGCAAAACCACGCGAAGAAATAGCGCCGGACTGTGTAAACCGCGACCTGAAAATGCCCCGGCTTGTCGGGGCATTTTTTCTGAGACACAGAAAAAACTCCGCCGCCCCCTTCCCTGCAGCTTGCATGCGCGCAAAAAAACACGCCTTCTGTATTTTGACGCTCCCCAGAGCCCGCTGTTAGTGTCCAGCCTCCCACCACGCATGGAGTACACCACGGTGAAACTGGACATCTACCAAGTCGACGCCTTCAGCCAACACCCCTTCGGCGGCAACCCCGCTGCGGTGTGCCCACTGACCGAATGGCTGAGCGACGCGCAACTGCAAAACATCGCCGCCGAAAACAACCTGTCCGAAACCGCCTACTTCGTACCCCGCGACGGTTTTTATGAGCTGCGCTGGTTCACCCCGACCGTCGAAGTCGACCTGTGCGGCCATGCCACGCTCGCCGCGGCGTGGGTGTTGATTCACCAGTTGCCGGATGCGCCTCAAGTGCTGCGTTTTGCCACTCGCAGCGGTGAGCTGCGGGTCACGCGCGAGGGTGATGAACTGGCGATGGATTTCCCTGCCAAAGCGCCGCAACCCTGTGAGCCGCCCGCCGGGATGTTGAGCGCCCTGGGGATTGAAAGCGCCGAGGTGTTCGGCACCGATGACTACATCGTGTTGCTGGAGGACGAAGCCCAGGTCGCTGCGCTCACGCCAGACTTTGCGCGACTCAAGGGCCTGCCCAAGCGTGGGATTGCAGTGACGGCCAAAAGCGCGCGGTTTGATTTTATCTCTCGTTGGTTCGGGCCGAACGTGGGCGTCAATGAAGACCCGGTCACCGGTTCGGCGCACACGTCGCTGGCACCGTTCTGGGCCGAGCGCCTGGGCAAATCGACCCTCACGGCGGAGCAAGGCGGCACACGCAAAGGCCAGTTGCGCTGTGTCCTCAAGGGCGACCGGGTGATTATTTCCGGCAAGGCGGTGCTGTATATGCAAGGCACGATTTACCTGTAGAACGCAGTAACCCACGAACAACAGATCATTCTCAAAATGAACGGAGTTCAGCGCGTGTTTTCGATTTACCGCCGTCAGTTGACGATCATTGCCGCAGCCCTGGCCCTCGCGGCCTGCCACCCCCCCGTCAACGAACAGCCACCGGCGCCGGAGTTGGGGTCGGGCTATCGCGCCGACCTCACCACCCAGCACGCCGAGCACCATATGGCGGCCGCCGCCAACCCGCTGGCGGCCGAGGCCGGGCGTGAAATGCTGCGCCAGGGCGGGTCTGCCATCGACGCGGCGATTGCCATGCAGGCCGTGTTGACCCTGGTGGAACCGCAATCGTCCGGCATCGGCGGTGGTGCGTTCATCATGCTGTGGGACGGAAAAAACGTGCACGCGTATGACGGCCGTGAGACAGCACCGGCCGGGGCGACTGAGCGCTTGTTCCTGAAGGCCGACGGCCAGCCGATGGCGTTTACCGATGCGCAGATTGGCGGGCGTTCGGTGGCGACGCCCGGTGTGTTGCGAGCACTGGACATGGCGCACAAAAAGACCGGTCGCCTGCAATGGGCCAAGCTGTTCGAGCCTGCGATTCGTCTGTCGGAACAGGGCTTCGCGATTTCCCCGCGCTTGCACAGCCTGATTGCCGCTGACCGCTTTATCCCGCAATCGCCAGACATGGCCGCCTATTTCTTGAATGCCGATGGCACGCCGAAAGCCACCGGCACCCTGCTGAAAAACCCGGCGCTGGCCGCCGTATTCAAGCGCATCGCCCAGGAGGGTCCGGACGCGCTGTACAACGGCCCGATTGCCGAGGAGATCGCCCGCAAGGTGCAGGGCAACCACAATGCAGGCAGCCTGTCGGCAACCGACCTCAAGGGCTACGCGGCAAAGGAACGCGTGCCGCTGTGTAGCGATTACAAGCGCTGGAAAATCTGTGGCATGCCACCACCGTCGTCGGGCGGGATTGCCATCGCGCAGATCATGGGCACATTGCAGGCGCTGGAGGCCCGCGACCCACGCCTGGCCATCGCCCCCATGAGGCCGGTGAAGAGCGCTTCGCCGGCCGGCCTTGAGCCGGTACCCGAAGCCGTGCACCTGATCGCCGAAGCCGGTCGCCTGGCCTTTGCCGACCGTGCGCTGTATGTGGCCGATGCAGACTTTGTACCGGTGCCCGTGGCCGGCCTGGTCGCGCCGAGCTACCTGGCCCAACGCGCCGCGCTGATCGGTGAACGCAGCCTGGGCATCGCCAAGCCCGGCCAGCCGGCCGGTATCCAGGTGGCCTACGCCCCCGACCGCTCGCCGCTGCGCATCTCCACCTCGCAGGTGGTAGCGGTGGACGACTGGGGTGGCGCCGTGTCGATGACCACCACGGTGGAAGCCGCGTTTGGCTCGCACCTGATGGTCCAGGGCTTTGTACTCAATAACCAGATGACCGACTTCTCGTTTATTGCCGAAGAAAACGGCCAGCCGGTGGCCAACCGCGTACAGCCCGGTAAACGCCCGCGCTCGGCCATGGCGCCGACCCTGGTGTTCGACCGCCAGAGCGGTGAGCTGCTGGCCACACTGGGCTCGCCGGGCGGGTCGCAGATCATCGAGTACGTCAGCAAGTCACTGGTGGCCATGCTCGACTGGAACCTCGACCCGCAAGCCGCCATCAGCCTGCCCAACTTTGGCAGCCGTAATGGCGCAACCGAACTGGAAAGCGGTTTGTTCAGCCCCGTGTTGAAACAGGCACTCAAGGACAAGGGCCATGCGCTGAGCGAGATTGAGATGACCAGCGGTATCCAGGCGATCATTCGCACGCGCGACGCCCAGGGTAAGGTATCGCTGAGCGGTGGCGCGGACCCTCGACGGGAAGGCGAGGCATACGGTGACTGAGGTCAATCAGCGGAGAAAGCCCCTTGCAGCAGGCCAATAATCTCGGCGCCCTCGCGGGTGTCGACCATGGTTTTTGTTTGATCGACGACCCATCGCGGCCAGATGAAGTATTCATCTGCAAGCAAGTGCACAGCGCGGCGGTGATTGAGTGGCAAGCGGGCCAGGTGGCCAATACGATCGAGGCGGATGGGGTACATACAGGCCATCACCAGCCGATCGCAGTGATCACCGCCGATTGCCTGCCCATTCTGTTCGCCGCCAAAAATGGCGAACGCGTAGCGGCCGTTCATGGCGGCTGGAAAGGCCTGCAACGCGGGATTGTCGCCACTACCGTGCAGCACTTTGCCGACGCAGGGATTGGCGTCGATCAGTTGCTGGTCGCCATCGGGCCATCGATCAAACCGTGTTGTTATGAAGTGAGCGAAGGGTTCATTGCCGAGTTCCAGGCTGACCAGGGCCACTTATGGCAACACGACCGGGCGCCATGGAGCATTGAGCAACCGCGACCGCTGCTGGCGCCGCACATCACGCCCCCCCAAGCAAGACACACAGGCAGTGCCTGGTTTGACCTGAGCCGGTATGGGCTGATGCTGCTGCAAGCGGCCGGGGTTCGGCGCGAACAGATCGAGGTGAGTGAAGTGTGTACGTATTGCACGTCGCCGCTGTTTGCCAGCTACCGCCGAAGGACCCATCACCCGCAGGAGACGAAGACGCTGATCTACTCGTGGATCGCTCGCAAACCCTGAGCGCGTACATCCCACCTGTGGCGGGGCCACTCGTCACAGCGCCCTCTCGGTATGTTCAGCGACTGATCTTCAAGCCCTTGCGCCCCGCGTGCCGCTCCAGCGCCAGCTCGATCAACCGGCTCACCAACTCGCTGTAACTCATCCCCGCCGCCTGCCATAACTTGGGGTACATGCTGATACGGGTAAAACCGGGCAGTGAGTTGATTTCGTTGATCAACACTTCACCGTCATCGGTGAGGAATACATCGACCCGAGCCAACCCTGCGCACCCGAGCACCTCAAACGCCTCGATCGCCAGGCGGCGAATTCGCTCGCTGGCTTCAGCGCTGATATCGGCCGGGACCACCACCTGGGCGGCCTGGTCGTCGATGTACTTGCTGTCGTAGGAATAGAACCCGCTGCTCACCACAATCTCGCCGCAGCCGCTGGCGATGGGGTTATCGTTGCCGAGTACGGCGCATTCGATCTCGCGCCCCTGGACAGCGGACTCCACCAGCACTTTCTCATCAAAGCCCAAGGCCAGTTCGACGGCCGCGTGGTATTCGGCTTCGTTGGCGACCTTGCTCACCCCCACCGAGGAGCCTTGGTTGGCCGGTTTGACGAACATCGGCAGGCCTAGCGTATTCACGGCCGTGTCAAACGAGGTGCGGGCCGCGGTACGGCGCGTGAGGGTGATGAACGGAGTGACGGCAATGCCGGCGTCGCGCAGCAGGCGTTTGCTGATGTCCTTGTCCATGCACACCGCCGACCCCAGTACGTCAGAGCCGACAAAAGGCAAGTCGGCCATGCGCAGCAAACCTTGCAGGCAGCCGTCCTCGCCGAGGGTGCCATGGACGATGGGGAAGATCACATCGATGTGTTCCAGCAAACCACTGCCTGAGGTTTCCACCACTTGCTGGTTGGCCTTGCCGGGCACCACCGCCAGTTCACGATTGGATTGGTTGAGGGCGATCAGGGCCGGGTTTTCCTGGTTGATCAGGAAGTTCGAGGTGTCGTTGAGGTGCCAGTGGCCGGCCTTGTCGATGCCGATCAGGATGGGTTCGAAGCGTGACCGGTCAAGGGCATCGACAATGTTGCGCGCCGATTGCAGCGAGACTTCGTGCTCGGCCGAACGGCCACCAAAAATAATCCCTACGCGCAACTTACTCATGATCCGCCTCGCTTTTGAAAGTAAGGCTTCTTACCACGGGTGGTCAGCGATTCGCTACCAGATGTGCGCCGAACAGCATGTAGCACCCACCGGCAAAGCGGTCGAGCCATTTACGCGAACGGCTGTAGAGGTTGGCCATGCGCGCGCTGGAAAACACCAGGGCCACGCTGGAGTACCAACTGAACGACAAGGTCGCCATGGTGATCACCGCCAGGGTCAGCAGCATCGGAGACGGTGACGGCGGCATGGTGGATGCGAAGATGGTCGCGACGAACAGTGCGGCCTTGGGGTTCGACAGGTTGCCCAACAAGCCCAGGCGCCAGGCGGAAAATAACGAACGCCGGGGTTCGTCCGGCAACAGGCTCTGGCCCATGGCCGGAGCCGAGCGCTTGAACAGTTTCAACCCGAGGTAGATCAGGTAGCAGCCGCCGATGATCTTGAACGCCAGGTACAGCATCGGCGCGGCGGTAAACAGCGACTTGATGCCCAGGCCACCCGCCAACCCCCACATGATCGTCCCGGTGGCCACACCTGCCGAGGCCACCACGCCATGGCGGCGCGAACAGCTGGCGGCCAGCTGCGCCGTGTTGAAGAAGTTGGGGCCGGGCGTGACCACTGCCACCGTCCACAGCAGGGCCAGCGAGACCAGCGGTGCCACGTAGGCGGGGTTGAGAACATCCATGGGAGCAACTCCATCAGCACAGGGCACGAACCGCGATCATAGGCCTCGCCTGCCCCCTGCACAATCGTACAAGACCCCGGCAGACAAGGGACGCAGACTGGGTTAACGTGTTTCCACCTCTTTTTGTGACAAGTCACCATGGGTAAACCCACCCCCACTCTCGACTGGCTGCACCGCGCCCCGCACGCCAGCGGCCTGGACCGTATCGAGGCGTACTTTGCCGGCTTCGCGTTCGACCCGCATCGCCATGACACCTACGCCATCGGCCGTACCTTGTTCGGCGTGCAGAGTTTTCATTATCGCGGCGACATGATCCACAGCCTGCCCGGCACGACCATGGTGCTTCACCCCGATGAGACCCACGACGGCCACGCCGGCAGTGACGAAGGCTTCAAGTACCGGATGATTTATGTAGAGCCGTCGCTGATCCAACAGATCCTCGGCGGCAAGCCGTTGCCGTTTATCCCCAACGGTTTATCCACCGACCCAAGGCTGTTCCGCGCCAGCGAAGTGTTATTGCAAAACCTGGATAACCCTATCGACCCGTTGCAGGAACAGGACGCGATGTTCGATCTGGCCCACGCGCTGAGTAACGCCTCCGGCGCCATTATCAGCCGCAAAACCTTCGATTACGTGGCCGCCGAGCGCGCCCGCGAATTTATCCACAGCGCCCTGGGCCGCAGCATTACGCTGGATGAAATCGCCGATCACGCCGGGCGCGATCGCTGGGCCTTGTCGCGGGATTTCCGTTTGCTGTTCGGCACCAGCCCCTACCGTTACCTGACCATGCGCCGGCTGGATCTGGTGCGTCACTTGCTGGCCCAGGGCCAATCATTGGTGGATGCGGCGATGACCGCCGGCTTCACCGACCAGAGCCATATGACCCGGCAATTTCGCAGCACCTACGGCATGCCGCCATCGCGTTGGGTGAAGATGCTCGGGCGCTGACCGCGCCCGCGTTGAAACACGCTCAACCACGGGGACATGCCTAGAGCTGATGCCCATCAATCGGCTGGCCGATGGTGAGGAAATGCCCACCCGCCACATGGTGCAAGGTGCGCAGCTCATCAAAACCTTCGAAGTGCCAGCGGCCATCACTGAACACGCGCTCGTCGGCATAGGCCGCGACCACTTCGCCGAGGAACAGGTCGTAGGTCTGCTGGTTGTGGGGTTCGGGCAGCAGCCGGCATTCCAACCAGGCGACGCAGCCTTCCAGCAACGGCGCGTCGGTGTATTCCCCTTGGAACGTGTGCAAGCCATAGGCGGCGAACTTGTCGCGCTCGGTGCCGGTAGTGTTGCCGACAGTCTGCACCAGGTCGGCCTGCGCCGCGCAAGGCACTTGCAGCACGAAAGTACCGGCGCCTTCCAGCAGTTGACGGGTCCAGGCGGCTTTATCCAGCACCACAGCGACTTTCGGCGGTTCAAAGTCCAGCGGCATGGCCCAGGCGGCGGCCATAATATTGCGCTGGCCATTATGCGCCGCGCTGACCAGCACGGTCGGGCCGTGGTTGAGCAAGCGGTAGGCCTTGGACAGCGGAACGGGGCGACGGTGGGTAGGGCTCATGGAGGGTCGGCTCTTCAAACGTGAAAAAGCCTACGATACCTCAAGCACAAGCCCTGCGGGTCGGCTCGCGCCGCCTTGATGGCCGCGTTGAGCGCCAGCAGGTTGGTCTGTTCGGCGATGCACTGATGGTCTTGACGATGCTGCCGATCACTTGGGACTGGGCATTCACTGCCCTGCATCGGCGCTGCCGGCGTTTTCTGAAGAGCCGTTCCAGGCTGCGCCCCATTGTTTTTCCAGAGCCATTAACTGCCGTTGTTTCGGCACACGCCCATCACTTGGTATTCCAGGGTATTGAGCTTGCCGTTGGAGTCTTCATAGGTCATCCGCGACGGTACAGCGTTGCACGAGCGGATCGGCGGCGTCACGTTGACCACCTTGGCAATGTCCAACTCCAGGCCATAGCGATACGCCTGCACCTCGGGCGCCGGCTTGCCCTGTTTCGCGGCGTAGGCGGCCATGGCTTGTTCGTTGCGCTCCATCATCAGGGCGAAGGTACGGTCACCGCCGCCTTCGGCCAGCGCACCGAATGACAGAACGGCAATGAATACACCCAGGGCAGTTTTATAAAAGTTCATCACAGGTTCCTCGACTGAAAGTTCAGTGCCGAGATTAACCAGCGAACCCTGACGCCATGTTCACTGGAACATTACTTATCTGTTAGGTGGCCGCAAGTTTCCAGAATTGTAATGTCCGCGCCACGCAGCCGTTATCTTCGGTTTGCAACTATCAGCCCGGGCCAGATCAATAAGAACGCCCACCTCCATAAGAAGCTGATAACTGCCAACACCGAGGAGCTGAACATGCGTATCCGTTACGTCACACTTCCCCTTTCACTGTGTGCAGCCTTGCCCCTGGCAGCCGTGGCCGTGGAAGACACACCCGAAGGCTTTATCGAAGGCAGCAGCGTGAACGTGCTGGCGCGTAACTTTTACTTCAACCGCGATGATCGCAAGGGCCAGTCCAGCCCCACCGGCAATGGCTATTCCGAAGCCTGGGCCCAGGGCCTGATCGGCAAGTTCGAATCGGGCTTCACCCAAGGCACCGTAGGGTTCGGCCTGGACGCCTTTGCCATGGTCGGCGTAAAGCTCGACTCGGGCACCGGCCGCAGCGGTGGCAAGGGGTCGTTCGGCGTCCTGCCGGTGGACAGCAGCAACCACCCCGAGGACAACTACAGCAAAGTCGGCGGCGCCGCGAAACTGCGCGTGCTGGATACCGTGATCAAGGCCGGTGACGTATTCCCGCTGACCCCGGTGGTGGCCTACGGCGATTCGCGTGTATTGCCCGAGAGTTTTCGCGGTGTGACCTTGCAGAACACCAGCCTCGAAGGCTTGAGCGTGCAAGGTGGGCGCCTGAGTGGCATGAGCCAGCCCAACGAGAGCGGCATGAACAAAGGTTTCGCGACGTTTTATGCCGGCCCGGTCGACTCGCCCTGGATCGGCTATTTCGGCGGCGATTACCAACTCAACAAGCATCTGAGCGTCAGCCTGTACAGCAGCCGCCTGAAAGACGCCTGGGACCAGTACTACGTCGGCAGCGCCGCCAGTTACCCACTCAATGACGACGTCTCGCTGTTTGGCGACGTCAACTATTACAAGGCGGTGGATGAAGGCAAAAAGCTGCTCGGGCAATTCGACAACAACATCTGGAGCGCCCGCCTCGGGGTGAAGGTTGGCGCCCATAGCCTGGCCGTGTCGCACCAGCGCAACAACGGCGATGACGACTTCGATTACCTGCGCCAGTCGGACTCGATCTTCCTCAACAACTCGATCCAGTACAGCGATTTCAACTCGCCCAAGGAGCGCTCGTGGATGGTGCGCTACGACCTGGACATGCAGGCCTTCGGCATTCCCGGCCTGTCATTCATGACCCGTTACGGCAAGGGCACCGACGCCGACTACAGCAACGCCAACGCGGTGTATATGCGCCGCGATGGCGCCGGCAACCCGCTGACCGACCAACGTCGCTGGGAGCGGGATATCGAAGCCAAGTATGTGGTGCAAAGCGGCAATTTGAAGGATCTGTCGCTGCGACTTCGCCAGGCCACCGTGCGCTCAAGTTCGTTTGAATCCGACTTGGAAGAAGTCCGGGTGATTGTCGAATATCCCTTGGCGGTGCTCTAAGACACCCGCTTACATTAACTTGCCGATGCCCTACATCTGTTCACAAGTTGAAGTCTGTCAGAACTGTAATATCGGCCTCACCTTCCCGTTAAGTTGCACTTTTTATACTGCACATCGAACACATCTCATCTCTGCGGCTTTTGTGTAGCTCCTTTGGAACAGAGATGAATTTTTACGCCCCAGCCGGGGCGTTTTTTTTGTGTGCCGGTTCAGTGACGAATCGTCGCACCGGCCTGACGCGGCTTGACCCTAAAGTTACTTCAGGCTTCAGAGTTTTCCTACGCCCATTCAAGCCTCTATGAGGTCATCTCCTTTCGTTTCACTTGAAGGTAAATCCCCATGCGTATCCTTGTGGTTGAGGACGAGCAGAAAACCGCCGACTACCTGCAGCAAGGCTTGACCGAAAGTGGTTATGTCGTCGACTGTGCCGCCAGCGGCATCGATGGTCTGCACCTGGCCAGGCAGAACACCTATGAACTGGTGATCCTCGACGTCAACCTGCCCAACACTGACGGTTGGGAGGTACTGGAACAACTACGCCGCGACGGCAATCAACGCGTGATGATGTTGACCGCGCGTGGCCGGCTGGCCGACAAGATCAAGGGCCTGGACATGGGCGCCGACGATTACCTGGTCAAGCCCTTCGAGTTTCCCGAACTGCTGGCCCGCGTGCGCACCTTGCTACGGCGCAGCGAACATATTCCGTTGCCCGACGTGCTGCGTGTCGCGGACCTGGAACTCGACCCGCGTCGGCATCGCGCCTATCGCGGCAGCCGGCGCATCGACCTGACCACCAAGGAGTTCGCCCTGCTGCACGTGTTGATGCGCCAGGCCGGTGAGGTGATGACCCGCACGCAGATCATTTCCCTGGTCTGGGACATGAATTTCGACTGCGACACCAACGTAGTGGAAGTCTCCATCAGCCGCCTGCGTGGCAAGGTCGATGACCAGAGTGAGGTCAAGCTGATCCATACCATTCGCGGCGTCGGCTATGTGCTGGAGGCGCGCCCATGAGGACCAGCAGCCTGTCGATGCGCCTGGGCCTGACGGTCAGCCTGATGGGCGCCGGCCTGGTCGTGCTGTTGGCGACCCTGGCCTACCTGGCCTTGACCCACGAACTGGAGAAACTTGCGCGCAGGGGGCTGGAAAACAAGCTGGAGCAGCTGGAGCACAGCCTGCGCCAGGGCCTCAACCTCGACGACATCAGCGCCCGCCCCCATTCGCTGCTGGACCTGATCATGGGCCACGACAACATCTACCTGACCATCATGGGCACCGGAGCCGATGCGCCGGTCTTGCTGAGCGTCGGTGCCAAGCCCCAGCAGCCGCTGTTGCTCGACGTACCCGCCGGCAAGGCCCTGGCCTACCTGAACTGGGTGGATGACCGTGGCAACCGTATCCTCAGTGCCACCCGCCTGCTGCCATTGCACAGCGGGGAAAACGTGCGTGTGTTGCTGTCACTGGATCGCTCCGATGACGAGGCGTTGCTCAGTGCCTACCTGCGCTCCACGGTGATCGCCCTGCCGCTGCTGCTGATCCTGATCGGCATGGGCGCCTGGTGGCTGGTGCAACGCGGGCTCGCCCCATTGCAGCAGTTCAGCCGCGTGGCGGCCAAGGTCAGCACCCAGGACCTGACCCATCGCCTGAGCCTGGACAACCTCCCCAAGGAGCTGGGTGAGTTGGCCCAGGGTATCAATTTCATGCTGCATCGCCTGGATGACGGTGTACGGCAGTTGTCGCAGTTCTCCGACGACCTGGCCCACGAACTGCGTGCGCCGTTGACCAACCTGATGGGCAAGGCCCAGGTCACGTTGTCCCGCGACCGCCCCTTGGAGGAGTACAAGGCCGGGCTGGAATCCTGCACCGAGGAAATGGAGCGCCTGTCGCGCATCGTCTCCGACATGCTGTTTCTCGCCCAGGTCAGCCACCCAGCGGCGCGGGCCGGGTTTAGCCCGGTCTCGTTGGGCGAGGAAGCGCAACGGGTGATGGAGCTGTTCGCCCTGAGTGCCGAAGACAAGCACCTGACCCTGAACCTGCGCGGCGACGCCTGGGTCATGGGGGATCGCCTGATGATTCAGCGAGCCATTTCCAATTTGCTGTCCAATGCCATTCGCCATACGCCCGAAGGCTCCAGCGTGTTGCTGCTGGTGGAGACCTACGACCAGAGCGTGTCGTTGTCGGTGGGCAACCCGGGGCGCGGCATCGAAGCGCACCACTTGCCGCACCTGTTCGAACGCTTCTACCGCGCCGACAGCAGCCGTACCCGCGCCGAAGGTGGCACCGGGCTGGGGCTGGCCATTGTGCAGTCGATCATGCACCTGCATCAGGGGCACGCCGACGTCAGCAGCCAGCCCGGGCGCTTCACGCGGTTCAACCTGGTGTTTCCCCAGCACCTGAAAACAGCGCAGGTCTAGAGTGGGAGGGGGCTTGCCCCCGATAACAGTGTGTCAGCTGACACCTGTATCAACTGACCCACCGCCATCGGGGGCAAGCCCCCTCCCACATGGTTTTGCGGTGTTTTTAAAGAAGTCAGGCAGCCTCCTCTTCACGGCGATGTGCCCACTGGTACAACGCCGGCAACACCAGCAAGGTCAGCAACGTAGAGGAGATAATCCCGCCGATCACCACCGTCGCCAACGGTCGCTGCACCTCGGCGCCGGTGCCAGTGGCCAGGGCCATGGGGATAAACCCGAGGGACGCCACCAGCGCCGTCATCAAGACCGGACGCAGGCGGGTCAACGCCCCCTCATTGATCGCCATTGACAACGAACGTCCTTCCTCACGCAGGTTGCGGATAAACGCGATCATTACCAGGCCGTTGAGCACCGCCACCCCGGACAACGCGATAAACCCCACCCCCGCCGAGATCGACAGTGGAATATCCCGCAACCACAGGGCCATGATCCCACCGGTCAATGCGAACGGAATTCCGGTAAACACCAACAACCCGTCCTTAAGGTTGTTGAACATCATGAACAACAAGCCGAACACCAACAGCAACGCCACCGGCACCACGATGCGCAAGCGCTCGGAGGCTTCCTTCAACTGCTCGAACTGGCCGCCCCAGGTGGTCCAGTAGCCCGCCGGTACTTTGACCTGGGCGCTGATGGCCGCCTCGGCCTCGTCCACGAACGAGCCGATATCCCGCCCACGCACGTTGGCGCTGACGATCACCAGGCGCTTGCCGTTCTCGCGGCTGATCTGGTTGGGGCCGAGCACCAGGTCCAGGCTGGCGACCTGGGACAAGGCGATAAAGCCCAATTGCGCGGACGCGCTACCCGCCAACGCAGGCACCGGGATCAGCAGCCGCGACAAGCCGTCGATATCGGTGCGCAGCGCATCGGACAAACGCACGACCATGTCGAAACGGCGGTCACCTTCGTACAGCGTGCCGGCCTGGCGCCCACCGACGGCGACCGCAATGGTGTCCTGCACATCCCCGACGTTCAGGCCAAAACGTGCGGCTTTGTCGCGGTCGATATTGATGGTCAGCACGGGCAGGCCGGAGGTTTGCTCCACCTTCACCTCCGAGGCGCCGCCAAGCCTTTGCAAGGTCTCGGCGATTTCCCCGGCGGTGGCGTTGAGCACCGCCATATCATCGCCAAACACCTTCACCGCCACGTCGCTGCGCACCCCGGAAATCAACTCGTTGAAGCGCAGTTGAATCGGTTGCGACAACTCGTACGCACTGCCTGGCACGATTGCACTGGCGCGCTGGATATCGGCGATCAGGGCATCCCGCGACTTCTTCGGATCAGGCCACTGATCCTTGGGCTTGAGCATTACGTAACTGTCGGAAATATTCGGTGGCATGGGGTCCGAGGCAATCTCGGCAGTGCCGGTGCGGGCAAACACCCGCTCGATTTCCGGCACCTGGGCCATCAAGGTTTTTTCCAACTGCTGCTGCATCTGCACCGATTGCGTCAGGCTGGTACCGGGCACGCGCAGGGCCTGTTGGGCGAAGTCGCCCTCGCTGAGGCTGGGGATAAATTCACTGCCCATGCGGCTGGCCACCACCCCTGATGCAACGATGGTCAACACCGCCAGGCCGAACACCAGTGGCCGGTGTGCCATCACCCAATCGAGCACCGGCGCATAGGCGCGGCGCGCACTGCGCATCACCAGGTTTTCTTCCTCCTTGACCTTGCCGGTGACGAACAACGCAATCGCCGCCGGCACGAAGGTCACCGACAGAATCATCGCGCCAAGCAGGGCGATCACCACGGTAAAGGCCATGGGATGGAACATCTTCCCGGCGACACCGGTGAGGGCGAAGATCGGCAGGTACACCACCATGATGATCAGTTGCCCGAAAATCAGGGCGCGCCGGGCTTCCTTGGCCGCGGCGAAGACTTCGTGCAGGCGCTCGCTGCGCGTCAACAGGCGGCCGTGCCGTTGCTGGGCATGGGCGAGGCGGCGGATGGCGTTCTCGACGATCACCACTGCACCGTCGACGATAATGCCGAAGTCCAGCGCGCCGAGGCTCATCAGGTTGGCGCTGACTTTGTTGGTGAACATCCCGGTAAAGGTGAACAGCATCGCCAGGGGAATCACCATCGCGGTAATCAACGCCGCGCGGATATTGCCGAGGAACAGGAACAGCACCGCGACCACCAGCAGCGCGCCTTCGAAGAGGTTTTTCTTCACGGTGGCGATGGCTTTTTCGACCAGGTTGGTGCGGTCGTAGACCGTGACGGCTACCACGCCTTCGGGCAGCGAACGGTTGATTTGCTCCAGCCTCGACGCCACCGCCTGGGACACGGTGCGACTGTTTTCGCCGATCAGCATGAACACCGTGCCCAACACCACCTCACGGCCGTTTTCCGTGGCGGCGCCGGTACGCAGCTCACGGCCGATCTCAACCTGGGCCACATTGCGCACACGAATCGGCGTGCCATCGGCCGTGGTGATCACGATGTTGGCGATGTCATCGATGGACGCGACTTGCCCCGGTGCGCGGATCAGCAACTGTTCGCCACTGCGCTCGATATAGCCGGCGCCGACGTTGGCATTGTTGCGCTCCAGCGCCGTGACCAGATCACTCAAGGTCAGGTTGTAGGCGGCCAGACGCTTGGGGTCGGGGGCAATCTGGTACTCCTTGGCAAAGCCGCCGATGGTGTTGATCTCGGCCACGCCGGGCACGTTGCGCAGTTGCGGCTTGATGATCCAGTCCTGGATCACCCGCAGGTCGGTCGGGGTGTAGGGCGTGCCGTCGTCCTTGCGTGCGCCCTCTTCGGCTTCCACGGTCCACAGGAAAATTTCCCCGAGCCCGGTGGAAATCGGCCCCATCGCCGTTTCGATGCCGGTGGGCAACTGCTCACGGGCCACTTGCAGACGCTCATTGACCAGTTGGCGAGCGAAGAACAGGTCGGTGCCGTCCTTGAAGATCACCGTTACCTGGGACAACCCGGCGCGCGACAGCGAACGGGTCTGCTGCAAGCCGGGCAAACCGGCCATGGCGGTTTCGATGGGAAAGGTGATGCGCTGCTCGGTTTCCAGCGGCGAAAAACCCGCGGCCGCGGAGTTGATCTGCACTTGCACATTGGTGATGTCGGGCACCGCGTCGATCGGCAGTTTCTGATAGCTGGCGATGCCGACACAGGCCATCAACAGCACCGCCAGCAGCACGATGATGCGCTGCTCGATGGCGAATTGGATAAGGCGCTCAAACATGAGAAATCACTCGCAGGATCAATGGGCGTGTTCGGCCGAGCCTTTGCCCAGTTCGGACTTGAGGATGAAGCTGCCGACGGTGGCCACTTGCGCCCCGGCGTCGAGGCCCTGGCGTACCTCGACGTAGCCGTTTTCGCTGATACCCAGTTCCAGATGGCGGGTGACGAAACCGTCTGCGGTGCGCACAAACACCGAGGGCTTGTCCTCGACGGTCTGGATCGCGGCTTGCGGTACGGTGACCTTGGCCGGGTAGGTATCCGTGGCCACTTGCACGGTCACAAACAGCCCAGGGCGCCAGGCATCATCGGGGTTGGGCACGCTCACGCGTACGGTGGCGGTGCGTGTCTGTTCACCCAGCAGGTTGCCCACGTAGGCCACGGTGCCGAGTACTTCGGTGCCCATTTCCGTGGAGCTGACCTTCACCGGCTTGCCGACGCGCACCTTGTTCAAGTCCTTGGGAAACACACCGAACGTGACCCACACCTGGGACAGGTCCGAGAGGGTGAAGGCGTTGCTGGTCTCGCTGACCACCTCACCGACGCCAAGGTGTTTTTCCACTACCACGCCCGCAAAAGGCGCGCGCAGCTCATAACGATTGCCGCCCACCAGCACGGCGCTGCCGCTGAGAGCAGTCATCTTCTGCCGCGCGTTATTCAGGGCAATTTCGGCTTCTTGCAGGGTCTGGCGCGCCAGCAGGTAATCTTGCTCGGCGGAGATTTTGTCCTGCCACAGTTGGCGTTCGCGCTGGAAGGTGGTGCGCGCCAGTTCGACCCGGCGCTCGCTGGCCGCCAGCTCGCTGCGCTGATCGGAAATCTGTTGGCTGGCGATCACCGCCAGCAACTCGCCCTTCTTCACCGCCTGACCAAGGTTGACCTTCACCGCCTCCACCACGCCGGCCGCGCGGGGCACGATATGCGAGGTGCGGTCTTCGTCGAAACGCACCTCCCCCGGCAATGACAACAGCGTGCTGATCGGCCGGGGTTGGGCCTGGGCCAGTTGAATACCGGCGGCTTCGATTTGCTGCGCGGTGAGCGCCAACGTGCCCTCTTCCTCCTCGGCGCTTGCAAAGCTGGACAGCATCAGGCCAAGGACGACAGCAAGCGCCGCGCCGTGTGTTTTGTTCATAGCAGACTCCAGGAAAAATCATAACCGGGCGAGGTCGCCGTAAATCCGTTCGATACGTACCCAGGCCTCGGTGGCCTGGGCGGTCGCCGTGAGGTATTGGGTGCGCGCGGCGATCAAGGTGCGCTGGGCGTCGAGCACGTCGAGGAAGTTGAACTTGCCCATCTCGAAGCCGCGGGTGGCAGCGTCCACCGCGCTCTGGGCGGCGGGCAGGATCTGCTGGTTGAACGCGCGCACTTCGGTATTAGCGGTTTGCCACTGGTCCAGGGCCTGGCGGGTTTCGGTGCGCAGGCGCAGTTCGGCGGCGTTGCGCTGGTCACGGGCCTGGTCGGCGCGGCGCGTGGCGGCGAGCACGTTGCCCTGGTTGCGGTTGAACAACGGGATCGGCATTGACACCCCCACCAGGTTCACCCGCTCGCGCGCGCTGGCGTCGTATTGGCTGCCGATGGACACATCCAGGTCGGGAATACGCTGGGCTTTTTCCAGGCCAATGCTGGCTTCGCCCTGCAGGATCTGCAGTTCGGCCAGGCGCAGTTCAGCGGTCTGTTCAAGGCGCGCCAGCAAGTGCGCGGCGGGCGGCAGTGGCGGTGTGGCAGGGCCTTGGGTGGCGACGGCCTGGAAGTCGGTCGCCGCACTGCCGGTGCTGGCGGCGAGGCGGCGATAGGCGTCGGTCAGGCCCATCTGCGCGCGGTTGAATTCAAGGCGGATCTCCGACAACTGCACCTGGGCGCGAGTGGCCTCCACCGGCGACGACTTGCCGGCGGCGACGCGACCGTTGGCGACCACCAGGCCGCGTTCGGCCAAGGCCAGCGAGCGTTGCGCCAGGTCGAGGCGTTCCTGGGCGCGCAGGGCGCCGTAGTAACCCTCGATGACATCGGCGCGCAACCCATTGCGGCGCTGTTCCAGGCTCAGCGCGGCGGCGTCCTGGGCGCGGGTGGCCACATCAATGCGCGCACCGCGTTTACCGCCCAGCTCCAGGGTCTGGCTGAGTTTGACGCTGGTGGTGCGGGTACTGCGGCGAGTGTCCTCGGCATCCCAGGATGCCACGGGGTTGGGGATCAGGCCGGCTTGTTGGCGAGCGCCCTCGGCAATCCCGATTTCCCAGCGCGCGGCGGCCAGTTCCGGGTTGTTGGCGAAGGCCGTTTGCAGCGCGGAGTCGAGGGTCAGGGTCTGTGCACCGACCCCTTGCGCCGTCGCTAGAAACAGGACGAGCGAGCACAGTAATGTTCTTGCACCAGTTGGCATAACGAAAGTTCCAGGCCCATGAATGGCGGATAAATCCAAGCCGGGGCACTGTAGCGTTCGGTACTTATCAGGGCGGTGGGCAGAACATTACAAATCCGTTAGCCAGGATCAGGCATGCACCTCGTCATGTTCGTCATGCTCAAAGCCGTCGCCTTCGACCTGGACCGTCGCATGGGAAATATCAAATTGCTCATGCAGCAATTCCGTCACCTGGGTGAGGATGTGTTGTTCCGTGCCGGACGCCGAATCCGCCACCAGGTGCGTGCTCAGCACGTTCTTGCCACTGGTGAGCGCCCAGATATGCAGGTCGTGCACGTCCTTGACCCCAGGCACACTGCGAATAGCCTGCTCCACCTGATCGATATCGATACCGTCCGGCACGCCCTGCAGCAGCACGTTCATGCTCTCCTTGAGTAACGTCCAGGTGCGGGGCAACACCCAGAAACCAATCGCGGCCGCGACCAGCGAGTCGACCCAGCCCCAACCGGTAAACAGGATCACCACCGCCGCGATGATCACGCCAATGGAGCCGAGCATGTCGCTCCAGACTTCGAGGTAGGCGCCCTTCACGTTCAGGCTTTCGCCGCTGGCGGCGCTGAGCAGGCGCATGGCGATTAGGTTGACGATCAACCCCAGCACGGCAATCACCAGCATGCCGGTGGACTGGATCTCGGCGGGTTCACGCAGGCGTTGATACGCCTCGTAGAGGATGTAGAACGCAACGGCGAACAACAGCAACGCGTTGAACGCTGCCGCGAGAATTTCGAAACGCGCATAGCCGAACGTGCGCTTGCGGTCGGCGGCGCGCTTGGCCACTTGGATCGCCACCAGGGAAATGCCCAGGGCCAGGGCGTCGGTCATCATGTGCGCGGCATCGGATAACAGCGCCAGGCTGCCGGTGATAAACGCGCCGATGACCTCGGCAATCATGAAGCTGCCGGTCAAGCCGAGGGCGATCCATAACAACCGTTCGTGACCGGCGCGTACCTGGGCGTGGCTATGTCCTGCGCTCATGGAAAATCCTCTTGAGACGGGTGCGGCGGATCATAGCGCTATAGGCCAACGTCACCGCTACAGGTTGCAAAATTGTCATCCGCGCGCCAGCAGCGCGTCATCCTTGGTGCACCAAAAGTGCACTTGAACGCTCTGGAACAGTTGTATCAGGTATGCTTTTCGAGCAGGAAACAAAAAGAAACATATTTCCCAACCTGTTCGATAAGGAGTCCCGTCTTGGTGTTATCGACTGCTGCGTGGATGGTTCACGACACCCGCCTCATGTTTTGCGTCCTGTTGGCCATCGCCAGCATCATCGTGCTGATCAGCGCGACCAAGTTGCCGCCGTTCCTGTCGATTCTGATCGGCACCTTTATCGCGGGTGTCGGCGCCGGGTTGCCGCCCGAAGAAGTTGCCAAAGCCTTCAGCAAAGGCGCCGGGGCAATCCTCGGTGAAGCCGGCATCATCATCGCGCTGGGCTCGATGCTCGGCGCGTTGATGGCCGAATCCGGCGCGGCCGACCGCATCGCCACCACCTTGCTCGGATTGGGCAAGGGCAAGTCTTTGCCGTGGGTAATGGCGCTGGTGGCCATGGTGATCGGCCTACCGCTGTTCTTCGAAGTGGGGCTGGTGATGATGGTGCCGATCATCTTCGTGATGGCCAAACGTTCGAACCAGCCGCTGCTGAAAATCGCCATCCCGGCGCTGGCGGGCATGACCACCCTGCACGCCCTGATGCCACCGCACCCGGGGCCGCTGATCGCGGTGGGCGCGTTGCACGCCGACCTGGGCCTGACCATGTTGCTGGGCTTCTGCCTGGCGGTGCCGGCGGTGATCCTGGCTGGGCCGCTGTATGGCAACTGGTTGTCCAAGCGCCTGCACGTGGATGAACCAGCCGACATCGGCGCGCTGTTCAGCGCACCGCCCAAGGCTCCTCGCCAGCCGAGCTTTGGCGTGTCGTTGCTGATCATTTTGTTGCCGGTGATTCTGATGCTCGGCAGCACCCTGGCCAAAGTCGCGCTGCCGGCCGACAGCACGCTCGGCTTGACCTTGAAGTTCCTCGGTGAACCGCTGATTGCCCTTGGCCTGGCGGTCATCGCCGCCGTCGTTTGCCTGGGCTGGGCCGCCGGCATGCCACGCGCCGATGTTGGCAACACCCTGCGCAAGGCCCTCGCGCCTATTGCCGTGCTGCTGCTGACCATCGGTGCCGGCGGCGGCCTCAAGCAAACCTTGCTCGACGCCGGCGTCAGCCAGACCATCAGCAAGGTCGCCGAAGGCGCGCACATGCCGTATCTGTTGCTGGCCTGGCTGATCGCCGTGGCCCTGCGCCAGGCCACCGGTTCAGCCACGGTGGCAACCACCACCACCGCCGGCATCCTCGCACCGATGATGGCTGGGCTGGCGGCGACGCAAAGCTCATTGGTGGCCCTGGCCATCGGCGCCGGCTCGGTGTTCTTCTGCCACGTCAACGACGCCGGGTTCTGGATGGTCCGTGAGTACTTTGGCCTGCAGTTGAAGCAGACGATTTGGGTGTGGTCGGTGTTGCAGACCATTGTGTCAGTCGTCGGTTTGGTCGGTACGCTGCTGCTGTGGCACTTCCTGACCTGACGCTCAGGCAGTCAAGGTGTGGCGCTTGCCAAACAGCGCCACACTCCCAACCCCCACCGCGCCCATCACCACGCAATACCCCACGCAAATCCAGGGGCTGGTGGGCATCAACGCGATCAACATCAGCGGCGTGGTACTCGCCCACACTGCATAGGCGATGTTGTAGGTGAAGGAAATCCCCGATACTCGCACCTGCGCCGGAAACAGGCCGACCATCACCGACGGCACCGCGCCCACAACACCGCAACTCAAGCCCGCCAGCGCGTACGCGGCGCCGAGCCAGATGCCACCGCTGATCAGGCTGGCGTACAGCACGAAAATACCCACCGGCAGCAGCAGACTGTAGACCAGCACCGCGCGCCAGGCGCCGATGCGGTCCACCAACAGGCCGGCGAGCACGCAGCCGATGTTCAGGAACACGATGCCCAGGGCGCTCAAGGCGAAGGTGTGGCTGGGCGTCATGCCGAACGTTTTCTGCATCATGGTCGGGGTGATGACTACCAGGACCACCACCGCGGAAGTGAGCACGCAGGTGAGGATCATCGCCGGCAGCAAGACGGCGCGATGGTCGCGCAATACGGTGCGCAGCGGCAGTTCGGCAGCAGCTTGGCGGCGAGCCTGCATTTCCAGGAACACCGGGGTTTCGCTGAGCCAGCGGCGCAGCCAGACGCCGATCACGCCGAATACGCCGCCGAGCAGGAAGGGGAAACGCCAGGCGTAGTCGAGGATTTCAGCCGGGGTGAAGACCTGCGCCAGCAACGTGGCAGTCAGCGCACCAAGCAGGTAGCCGAAGGTCAGCCCGGCTTGCAGGAAGCCCAACGCGTAACCACGGTGATGACGTGGTGCATGTTCGGCGACGAAGGTCCAGGCGCTGGGGACTTCGCCGCCCACCGCTGCGCCTTGCAATACGCGCAGTACCAGCAGGATCAGCGGTGCGAAATAACCGATTTGCGCGTAGGTTGGCATGATCCCGATAAGCAGGCAGGGCAATGCCATCATCAGGATGCTCAGGCTGAACACGCGCTTGCGCCCCAGATGGTCGGCGAAGTGCGCCATCAGGATGCCGCCCAGCGGCCGCGCCAGGTACCCGGTGACGAAGATGCCAAAGCTTTGCAGCAGGCGCAGCCACTCGGGCATTTCGGGCGGGAAGAACAGTTGGCTGAGGGTCAGCGCGAAAAACACGAAGATAATGAAGTCGTAGATTTCCAAGGCTCCGCCCAGGGCGGCCAGGCCCAGGGTTTTGTAGTCGGAGCGAGAAAAACGCTGCGCCTGTAGAACAGAGGTGGCAGTCATGTTGAGGCTCGGCAGGCAAACAAAATGGCGTGCAGGTTATGAGCTGAGCCGGTTGATGGCAATCGCGGCGGATATATTTGTTTTCCTCATGGATCGATGAAGATAACTGCATTCCCATATCAATGGCCGTAGCGGAACATGCCGTAAAACTGCCAAAACCATAATAAATACAAGAGGAATGACTCGTGGCCAATGCTATCGAAGAAAGCCGCTATGCCCGATTTGCCCTGCGTTGTTCAAACTTCGCCGAGCGCTGGTTCCCTGACTCCTGGGTGTTTGCCGCGCTCGCCGTGATCATTGTGGCTGTGGCGACCCTGGGCATGGGCGCCGCCCCCGCCGAAGCCGCAAAAGCCTTTGGAGATGGCTTCTGGAGCCTTATCCCGTTCACCATGCAGATGGCCTTTGTGGTGATCGGCGGTTATGTCGTGGCCAGTTCGCCGCCGGCGGTGAAGTTGATTGATCGCCTGGCACGCATCCCCAAGAACGGTCGCTCGGCCGTGGCGTGGGTGGCGCTGATCTCCATGGTTGCCTCCTTGCTCAACTGGGGCTTGTCCCTGGTGTTCGGCGGGTTGCTGGTGCGCGCACTGGCCCGTCGTACGGATTTACGCATGGACTACCGCGCGGCTGGCGCGGCGGCCTACCTGGGCCTCGGTGCAGTATGGGCGCTGGGGCTGTCGTCGTCGGCCGCGCAATTGCAGGCCAACCCGGCCAGCCTGCCGCCGTCGATCCTGTCGATCACCGGGGTGATCCCGTTCACTGACACGATCTTCCTGTGGCAATCGGGCGTGCTGTTGCTGGCGCTGATCGTGGTGTCGCTGATCATCGCCTACGCCACCGCCCCCGGTCCGAACAGCGCACGTGACGCCAAGGCCTGCGGCGTCGACCCGGCCTTCAACCTGCCCAAACCGCAAGCCCCGACCCGCCCTGGCGAATGGCTGGAACACAGCCCGTTGCTGACCATCCTGCTGGCGCTGCTGGCAGCCGGCTGGCTGTTCCATGAGTTCTCGACCAAGCCGGCGATCAGCGCCATCTCGGGGCTGAACACCTATAACTTCCTGTTCATCATGGTCGGGGCGCTGCTGCACTGGCGCCCGCGCAGCTTCCTCGATGCAGTGGCCCGCGCCGTGCCGACAACCACCGGCGTGCTGATCCAGTTCCCGCTGTACGGCTCGATCGCCGCGCTGATGACCGTGGTCAAGGGCGGCGACGGCCAGACCCTGGCGCACCACATCTCGACGTTCTTCACCTCCATCGCCTCCCACGATACGTACGCGCTGTTGATGGGCGTGTACTCGGCGGTGCTGGGGTTCTTTATCCCGTCGGGCGGCGGCAAGTGGATCATCGAAGCGCCTTACGTGATGCAAGTGGCCAATGACCTGCAATACCACCTGGGCTGGGCGGTGCAGATCTACAACGCCGCCGAAGCACTGCCGAACCTGATCAACCCGTTCTATATGCTGCCGTTGCTGGGGGTGCTGGGGCTGAAGGCGCGGGATTTGATCGGGTTTTCATTCGTGCAGTTGCTGGTGCACACGCCGCTGGTGTTGTTTTTGTTGTGGGCGTTGGGGACGACGTTGAAGTATTTGCCGCCGGTGATGCCTTAATCTGCGGGTGACGCACCTGTTGTTGCAACAGGTGCATTCATGCAGGGGCACTGGGGAGTCGCGCCAATAAATCGGGCAATGCACTCTGGATTGTGTCCCAAACCACATCAAGGTTGATATCGAAATAACCGTGGGCTATCCGATTGCGCATTCCACGCATGCTCCGCCAAGGAATCTGTGGATGACCCACCGTGAACTCCGGGTGCTGATCCATGATTTTTGTCGACGCTTCACCCAAGATGATCAAACTCATGATCACTGCTTGTTGAGTACGCCTGTCTTCCAGAAAGTCCTCTTTGCTCAAGCCTTCGACAAAGGTGATCGCGTCAGTTGCGGCCTGCCTGATGTGATTCAAATAATCCCCAAGGCGGTTCGAGGTCATATCTGCCGAGCCTCTGCCAACACTTTTGCGCGAAACTTCACAGGCAAATCGGCAGGCGTCAGCAAGTCAACATTGACCCCGAGCAGATCCTCAAGCTCGACCTGAAGCCCACCCAGATCAAAAAGAGTGGTTCCGGGGGGGGCGTCGACCAAAAGATCAAGGTCGCTACCCTCTACGTCAGTACCTCGTAACACAGATCCAAACACCCTGGGATTTGAGATGCGAAAACGGCCCACCACTTCTCTGACGGCGGCTCGCTGTAAGTCAAGGGCAGTTGAAGGTTTCACGGTTCACCTCGGTGACAGCCATTATCGAGCCAGTCTAGCAGCGCTCGCCTCCTGTAGACATATGAAGCTCATCACAGCATTTCTAATGCCCTGGCGAAGTATCGGGAAGATTCGGCAGGGTCTTTTGAAACACCTAGGCCGTCATCAATCGGGATGACAACGTCTCCTTCGTTGAGTACAAGGCCCTGCGCGACGATGCTGACCGTCGCATGAGTGCAGTTGTCCAGGCGTTCGGCCGGCATAACAACGTGACAGCGTTCCAAAAAGCCATGGATGTCGCCATGCAACTCCTGCAAACCAGTGTCATTGATGCAAAAAAACCAGACTGACCGACACAGGCGAAGCCATCGTCAAGGATGCGCTGACGGCGCAGGTGGAGTACTTGCGGGCTGGTAGCCAATTGGCATTGCGTCTGCCGTGATCCCTTGACACCCGCCTGTCTTCCTTTCGTCACATTGCATTGCTACCGTCCTGCGAAATATCTTGCAACATCTCGCCAGCAAGGACTCCCCGCAATGAGTGACGATCACGAAGACCGCCCTGCCCCCGACTCCATCGCCCAACCGCCGGTAGATACCAGCCGTCGGCGCTTCCTGGGGGGCGCGGCGGTGCTGGGGGTTGGCGCGACCTTGAGTGCGTGCGGCAATGGCAGCGAAGCACCGGGCAAGCCAGTGGCACGCCCGCTCACACCGCAGGAGCTGGACAAGGCGTTGCACGACCAGGTGAAGACCGTGGTAGTGATCTATGCCGAGAACCGCAGCTTCAACAATCTGTTTGCGGACTTCCCCGGCGTTGAGAAACCGCTGTCGGCGCTTTCTGCCGCCGACACGCAGCAACGCGACCGCGACGGCAGCTTATTGACCACCCTGCCCCCCGTCTGGGGCGGTGTGTTGCAGGTCGGCCCGCAAAGCGTGGATGGGGTGACCTACCCCAGCGAAGTGCAATTCCAGGAAAACCTGCCCAACGCCCCGTTCGCCCTCAAGGGCCCGAACGCCGAAGACCTGCCCTTGAGCCTGGTCACCCGCGATTTGTGGCACGTGTTCTATCAGAACCAGATGCAGATCAACGGCGGCAAGAACGATGGTTTCGTTGCCTGGGCCGACTCCGGTGGCCTGGTGATGGGGCATTACGCCCAGAGCCGTTATTCCCTACGCTTGTGGGACGTGGCCAAGGAGTTCGTGCTCTGCGATAACTTCTTCCAGGGTGCCTTCGGCGGTTCGTTCCTCAACCACCAGTACCTGATCAGCGCCACCGCGCCGTTTTATCCGAATGCCGCGCAGTCGGTGGCCAAGGCGCAGATCGCCACGCTGCAAAGCGATGATCCGACTGACCCGCGCCTCAAACCCCTGGATAAATCCCCGGCCAGCGCCATGACCGGCCCGCCACAGTTCGGCCCCAGTGCGCTGACCCCTGACGGTTACGGCGTGAACACCCTGGCCCCACCCTACTGGCCGACCTGGATTCGCGACCCGGAAAACCCGGACTACGCCAAAGCCGACCTGCCCAACGTGCTGGTGCCGCAGACCCACGAACACATCGGCGACAAGCTATCGAAAAAGAACGTCGACTGGGCCTGGTACGCCGGGGCCTGGCAGGCGACGCTGGACCAATTCAAGGACTCGGGCGGCATTCCGAAGATCCCGAATTTCCAGTATCACCACCAACCGTTCAACTACTTCAAGCAGCAAGGGCCCGAAAACCGTGCGGAGCGTGACAAGCGCCTGCGCGACGCGGGCTTGGGCGACGAATCCAGCACCAACAAGTTCTTCGCCGACGCCGAGGCGGGCAAGCTCCCCGCCGTGACCTTCTACAAACCCCAGGGCAACCTCAATATGCACGCGGGTTATGCCGACGTGGCCTCCGGCGACCGCCATATCGTGCGTGCCCTGAAGGTGCTGCAGGAGAGCCCGCAGTGGAAAAACATGGTGGTGGTGGTCACTGTCGATGAAAACGGCGGCTGGTGGGACCACGTGGCACCGCCCAAGGGCGACCGCTGGGGCCCTGGTACGCGAGTGCCGGCGCTGGTGGTGTCACCTTTTGCGCGCAAAGGCACGGTGGACCATACGGTGTACGACACGGCGTCGATCCTGCGCCTGATTACCCGAGTCTTCCAGTTGGAGACCTTGGACGGCCTCAAGCAGCGGGATGACGCGATGATTGCCCGCGGCCAGAAACCCATGGGCGATTTGAGCAATGCCTTGCAGTTCAGCGTGTAGGACGGCTTATCCAATAACGACACACCCGACGATTTAGGACGCGGTTTTCCCGGTCAGCCGCTACTGTGTGGAGGTGGGCTTTCATCCCGCGCAGACGGGCTTTCGCTGACAAGGAATCAAGTATGTTCAAATCGACCAGGCTGTCCTTCGCCCTGGCCGCACTGATGGCCAGTGCGGTGGTACAGGCCGACATCGAAGTACCCCTGGGTAGCCCGCAACGGGTGACCCAGTTGTTCGCTTACCCCAATAACTGCAACGTGATCTGCTTTCGTCCATGGACGCTGGAGCAGACCGTCGAGCATTACCTGAACCAAAGCCTGCAACGCGACGGCTACAGTCGGGCCAAGGTCAGTGTCAAAACCCATGAGGGCCAGGTCGTCGCGACGTTCAGTGGCGTACCCGACAGCTATGGGCACCCGCTGACAACGCTGCTCGACACCGCCGACCTGGCCTACCGGGGCGCCAGCAAGCTCAACGTCGACGGCAAGTGGGCCTACAACTGGTACCTGTTCCTGCCGTTGGGCATGGCCCTGGAAAACCGCAAGAGCATTGAGCTGCTGCACTTCCCCCCGGATTACTCACTGACCCAGGCCCAGGATTACCTGGAATCGGCCACCACCGACCGCTGGGCCACCTTGCTCACCGACAATGGCATACCGGCCACCGAAACCCCGGCCTACCAGACCATCATCGACATCGCGCCCATAGCCGCACCGTCCAACGCCGGCAAGGACTTGGAGAGCGTCTACGGTTACTTCACCGACTACCAGACCCGCATGGTCAAGGAACTGAGCGTGCGGCCCAGCGGCTCATTGCCAATGGTCGCGTTCGGCGCGCCGGTGCGCAGCTGGATCAAGCAACAATACGGGCAAACCGTGGGGGTGCTGGGCCTGGCGCAAATCAGCCCGGAAGCGGGTAAAACCGTGTCGGTCCTGGGCTCCAACCATCCCAGCTACATCTGGTATGCGGCCAGCCCCGACACCTATGACGGCGACGAGCAGAAGGCTGACGAAGCAGGCTTGAAAGTGATGGGCCAGGACCTGAGTGCCGCCTGCTGGCAAGCCGGGATGGGGCAAAAACCGGCGAGCGATCCGAATGTGCTACTCAAGGCATGCATGAACACCTGGCAGGTCACGCGCAAAGAACAGACCTGTGAATTGTTCTATACCTCGGTGCGCAACCTGAGCCCCGAACAGGCGAATGCCAAATGCGCCACGCCCGCGATCAAGTCACAGCTCAAACAGCTTAAAAACGCCGTTCCCACCCCATCGATCGGCATTCCAGCGCTCTAGAGCGCAAAAAAACCGATTTCTACTGTCAACTCTGACAGTAGAAATCGGTTCAATCTTAAGCGAGTCTTGAGCCGGGCCATCCGCTGCAAGACTGGCAGTCAGACACCATCCGCAGGTCGATGCAGCCCTACCAAGGAGAGTTATGAAGACTCAAGCCATGGATAAGGCTAAAACTGTTGCGACTGACTGCCTCTATCCCTTTGCGACATCGCTGTTCGAGCGCGGCTACCCCTCAACCCGCCAGTTTCAAGTGGTGCGCAACCGAAACGGCGACCCCACGGGGATCAAGGCCCGTGTCGCCTTTGACAGCCGAACGCGCATTGCCAAGGTGTCGGGCTACGCCCTCAGCGAGCGGCGCCAGCACACCTTCCAGATCTCATCGCGTATTCATCTGTACGACCGATGGTTCTGCGGCCTGCTGCGTCACTCTTGCAGCCCGAATGTCTATTTCGACACCCACTATCTGGAGCTATGGGCCGTGGTGCCGATTGCCGTCGGAAGCTGGCTGACCATCGATTACGCCGACAGCGGCGACATCTTGCCCCATCAATTTGCCTGCCACTGTGGCGCGCCCAACTGCCGGGGCTGGATCAAAGGCCGAGAGGAACAGATAAACGCCGAGGGGCTGCGCGTGCTGGAGAGCAAGCGCGGCCCCGAATACCGTTAGGCTTCGCCCAACGGGCGCAGGCGATATTGCGGCGGCAGTTGCTCAAAGCCACTGATGGTGGTGTTCAGGCTCTTCCAGCGGCCATCCTTGATGCCATAGATGCAACCATGGATCGACAGGCTCTGCCCACGGTGCCAGGCGTTTTGCACAATGCTGGTATGGCCGACGTTGGCCACTTGCTGGATCACGTTCAACTCGCACAGGCGATCGACGCGCTCTTCTTCAGTCGGCAACTGGGCCAGCAGGTCACGGTTTTCGTAGTACAGGTCGCGAATGGTGCGCAGCCAGCCGTCGATCAGGCCGAACTGGCGGTCCTGCATCGATGCACGCACGCCGCCACAGCCATAGTGGCCAGTGACGAGGATGTGTTTGACCTTGAGTACATCGACCGCGTACTGGATCACCGACAGGCAATTGAGGTCAGTGTGCAGCACCACGTTGGCCACGTTGCGGTGCACGAATAGATCACCCGGCAGCATGCCAACGATCTCGTTGGCCGGCACTCGGGCGTCAGAACAGCCGATCCACAGGTATTCCGGGGTCTGCTGGCGAGCGAGCTTGGCGAAGAATTCGGGATCTTCCTGTTTGATCGCATCCGCCCAGCGTTCGTTGTTATCAAGCAGGTCTTGTAGTTCGTTCATCAGGGAAAGCCTCAGGAATGATGCGCAGTTTTGTGACTGACAACCCGTCGTCCGGGTCACGCCCTGCCGGTGAATAACAAACATGAATCAGCTTGAATCTTTGGGGCGCAGTGCCTGTCCACACACTATAAGCCCCACAGTATGAGGATTGGCCATGACTGAATCACGACGTCCCTACGGTGCTACCCAGCCCGAACCGATTGATGACAACGAAGATCGCATGGGCTCGATGCGCGAGCTGGACTTTGACGAGGACGCACCCTCCGCGCAGACCGGTGATGATTTGACCCCGGAAAACTTGATCCATGAGGATGGCGCGCGGGATGCCAGGGAGGAAGGCGAAGATAATCCGGCGGATTACGATTTGAGTATCGTGAACGAAGATGAAATTGGCGGTGGTAACGGCCTGGATGAGGCCGAACTGGCGGATATCGATCCGGTAGACGGTAACCGCTGACAAAACGTAGTCCTAGATGTGGGAGGGGGCTTGCCCCGATGGCGGTGTGTCAGTCACTCGATGAGCTGGCTGGTCCACTGCTATCGGGGGCAAGCCCCCTCCCACATTGGGCTATGTATTTAGTCGACCAGGGTGCAGGCCATGACGACCGCATCTTCGCGCCCACCGACGGCCGGGTAGTAATCGCGTCGACGGCCGATTTCATTGAAGCCATAGCGCTCGTACAGCCGGAACGCGCCGGTGTTGCTGTCACGCACTTCGAGGAAACATTCCCGCGCGTTGGCCGCATAGGCGCGAGACATCAGGTGCTCCAGCAGCGCCAGGCCCAGGCCACGGCCCTGGTTTTCCGGCTTAACGGTAATGTTCAGCAAATGCGCTTCGTCGAGGATGATCTGCACCACGCCGTGGCCCACTTGCTGCTCGCCTTCAAACATCAACCAGATCTGGTATTTGCCCAGCCCGTCGAGAAAGATCCCGCGGGTCCAGGGATGGCTGAATGCCGCGTATTCGATTTTCAGCACGGCGTCGAGGTCTGCCTCGGTCATCGGGCGGAAGGATAAAGCCTCACTCATCGGTTGTTTTCCAGCGCGCCATCAGCCGGCGCATGGCTTGCCAGACATCAGCCTTACGCTGTGGCTCTTCCATTAATAATTCCAGGCCCGGCAGGGCCCATACCGAGCCCAGGCCTTCGACCTGCAGCTCGCGGTACCACGCCTCGGCATTGGCCTCACCGGCAAAGCGCACGGCAGGCAGGCCGATCAGCCAGAGGCACACGCAGGGTTCGTCTTCCAAACGCGCCGAGACAAAACCTTGGACAAAATCCCGCGCGGCTTCCGGGCCCTGGTCCATCGTGCCGCGCACCAGCAGCGGCCAACGCACGGGGTCGCCGACAATTTGCGGACTGTCGGGCAGGCCGGCGGCGCGCAGCATGTCCTTGAGCAGCATGTAGGCCGGGTCACGGGTCTGGAAGCGCTCGCCGGTAGGCAGTTCCACCAGCAACAGGCAACGTCCGGCCCGTAGCAATTGCAGGGCAAAACGCGGTGGCGGGACGACCGGCGCCTTGACCACGGGTGCCGCCTCTTCAGCGACTACCGGCTTGGCCATCGGCGACGGACGTGGCACCTCGACCTTGGCGCGCTCCACCACCGGCCGCACAGGCGGCTCTGGCTTAACCACCGCCACGGGCGCAGCGGCTTCTTCCCCGGAGGTCTCGAACGCCTCATAGGGATCGAGCGCCTGCAACAACTCGGGCCGCGACGGGGCGGCAAACGGCAGTTCGGTGCGGGGCAGCCAGTTGACCACCTGCATGGCGGTCAAGTAAGCGCGACGTCGGGACTCGATAAGCACAGCTCGGCCACTTGTGGATAAGTAAAGAACGAGGATTCTACCGCTGTTCGGTAACAATCGCCCACTGCGCACTGACCGGCTGTGGATAAATCCCGCGCCTGATGCAGTACAATCGCGACTTTTAATCGCCAACCAGCCGGCCATTCCCATGATCGAACCCAAGCGCGTCCTGCGCGCCCTCGCCGAACACTGGGCCCTACTTGAGCCACTGTGCGAACACTTCGACCAAGGCACGCTGAGCCTGGGCGAGTTGCGCGCACAACTGGCCGCCCAACAATTGGACAGCACGCCCCAGGACATCACCAGCCTGCTGGACGTGTGGATTCGCCTGGATATCCTGGTACCTGTCGCCAAGAGCCCGAACCGTTTCGAGCTCAATGCACAGATCCACGACTTCCTCGCCTATCTTCGCAAGGAGCACCGGCTTGGCCTGTGCCTGGAAATCGAAGCTTACCTGCGCCACCTCGAGCGCTTGGCCGGTTATATCCAGGACGCCTTCGACATCCGTGATGGCCACGACCTGGCGCGGCAACTGCGCCTGCTGGACATGCGTGTGCGCGACGTACTGAAAAAACTCGCCAACGACGAACAGGCCCTCGCTGCCGTGGCCGACCGCGCCAAGACCAGCGACCGGCAGATCCCGTTGCGCCAGCGTTATGCCGAAGTCCTGGCGACCTGGGATGAATACGTCGAACCGATGATCCAACTGGTGAACGCCGACGGCGCCTTCGAGCAAGGCGTGCGCAAGGTGGAGAATGTGCTGCTGCGCATGCTCACCGAGCAACAGCGCCTCGGCCACCTGGTGGACGACGACATGCTGCTGCGTACCCACGCGCGCATTCTCGAGATGCAGACCAGCGCCCAACTGACCTTGCGTCACGCACGGGAACTGCTGTTGCCACTGCGTGAAGAAGCACGTCGGCACAACGCCGTGACCCGTGGCGCAGCACTCGCGCTATCGGCCATCCGCCGCAAAGGCCTGGATGCCGTGCCGCAGGCCGCGATGCCGATGTTTACCCGGCCGCAAAGCACCTTCCTTGGCAGCGCGAGTCAGGTTGAGGCCTACGTATACGCCCTGGCGAACTTCGAGCCGAAACCGGCGCGTTTCCCCAAGGCGCACAAGTCCCATAAAGGCGAAGCCCAGCGCGCACCGCGCACGGTCAAGGAAATGCTCGAACGCTGCGAAGACGCGCTGCCGATGCCGGACCTGATGACCTGGCTGCTGGAACAGGAGCCGGACGGCGCCACCGACGAATTGCTGTATTGGTTCTCACGCCTGTCCCGCGAAAAACGCTTCAAGCGCGAGCGTCTGGAACGCCGCGATTACCACACACACGAGCACCAGGTCAGCCTGCGCTCATTCGCCCTGCTCCCGGCCAGCCCTGACGCGGCCGAGCATTCTGCGAGCACTCCTTATGCATCTTGATCTATCCGAACTGTCCCAGCTGGCGCCGATTTTTCGCGAGCTGTTCAAGGGTTACCACGTCAGCCGCCGCGACCCGGAGCTGTACGCGCAACTGTCGAATTTCCAGGATCAGTACCGTACGCTGTTCAAGGCCCTTGGCTTTGAGCTGGTGTGCGATACCCGGGGCTTCTACTACTTCGTACCCGACTCCGCCATTGCCAGCGCGCAGGTGAACAAGACCGCCCAACGCCTGGCGTTGTTCACCTTCATCATCGTCGAGCATTTGGCCGACCAGGGCCGCGACCCGATTGCCGTGCTCGACGGTGGCAGCCTGGGCCGCGACGAACTGCCCTCGTTGTTGGAAAAGTACCGCGACCTGTTTATCCAGGCCGAAGTGCAGACCCAGGAAGAACTCGAAGAAAAAATCATGCGCCGCATGACCCAATTGGGTTTTGCCAGCGAAGACAACGGTATTTATCGCTTCCTGCCGCCGATGCACCGCTTCCTCGATGTGTGCCTGTCGGTGCAGCAGGACCGCGACCTCGCGGCCAGCGTGCACAGCGTGTTGCCGTTGCCTGCCCCGGTGATCATCGACGAAGACAGCGATGAAAAACTGCTGAAGACCGATGACCCGTTGGACTTGAGTGATTTTGACGACGAAAGCGAAGAAGACGCCCTGGCACGCGCCATTGCCGAAGAACAGGAGACCGACGCATGAGCAAGGAACGCTACGGCATCCGCCGCTTCGCCCTATTGAACACCGCCGGCTACAGCCTGGGCCTGTTCCCGCTGGAAGAGCCTCTGTCGGTGTATGGCGCGAACAACCTGGGTAAATCCGCGTCGATCAACGCCTTGCAGTTCCCGATCCTGGCGCGCATGTCGGACATGAGTTTCGGCAAGTACACCCTGGAACAATCGCGGCGCTTCTACTTTGCCACCGACACCAGCTACATCCTCGTAGAGGTCTCCCTGCCCCACGGCCCGCATGTGATCGGCGTGGTCGGTCGCGGCCCGGGAGGCGGCTTTGGTCACCAGTTCTTCGCCTACGCCGGCAAGCTGGACCTGGCCCACTACCAGAAAAACGACACCTGCCTGCGTCAGAAAGAACTGTTCACCAACCTGGAGCGCGAGGGCCTGAAAGCCTACGAGCTCAAGCCCGATGAACTACGCCGTTTGCTGGTGGGCGGCCACACGTCGATCCCGCTGGACCTGACCCTGATCCCGCTGCGTTCCACCAGCGAACAGAGCCTGAAGACCTTCCGCGCACTGTTTATCAACCTGCTGCACATGCGCGAAATCACCGCGGCCAAGCTCAAGCAATTGTTCCTCGATGCGTTCGAGCACAGCCTGCGCTCCGGCAGTGTCGATTACATCGCCGCGTGTGAAGAAGCCTTCCGCGACGTGCGACGCATGGAGCAGGACTACAACTCCCTGGTCGCCGCAGGACCGCTGGTTGAAGCACTGGCCAATGGTGTGAAACAGCGCGACATCCTGCGTGGCAAATTGCATCGCCTGTCGCCGCTGCTGGATTCGCTGCTGGGCACCTGGTCGGACTACGCCAGTGCGCGCAAGGAAGAGCTGACCATCCAGGCCGAGCACTACCGCAACGAGCAGGACGCGTTGCAAAACGACCAGCGCGGCGGCACCCAGGAGCTGATGCGCCTGGAGCGGGAAATCAGCGGTATCCAGCGTTGGCTGGGCGAGCTGTCGGTGCTCAAGCATCGATTTGCCCTGGTCGATGACGTCAAGGTGCTGGAACAACAACTGCTGGCGGCCAAGGATGCCCACGATGAACTGGCCGGCGCCCTGGCGCAGTCACGGCAGTTCAGCGCCGAGGATTTGGACGAGCGTCTGCGCGACCTGGAAAAACGCTTGAAGTCGGTCAAGCAGCAGCTTGATCACGCGGATAACAATAGCTACGCCAAACTGCGTGAAGAATTCTCACAGCAGGATGTCGAGCGTCTGATGCGCTTGTTCAACAGTTCTCTGTTCAGCCTGCCGTTGGGCGAGCATGGCATTACGCTGGATGAGGACGGCCAGTGGGTCAAATCCCTGGAACTGATCCTGGATGGCTTCAAGGGCGAGCGTTTCGAAGTGCCGGGGCTGTCCATCGACATCTCGCACATCGAGCCCCCGGCATTACAGGCCCTGGCGGATCGCGCGGCATTGCGTGACCAGAAAGAACGCCTGGAGAAAGAACTCAAGCAGCTCAAGACCCAGCAGGCCGTGGCCTCTGACCGTGCCGCGAGCAAGACCCAGACTGAAGCGCTGTACCAGCAGGTGCTGGACGCACAAAAAGCCCTCGAAGACTTCCGCCGCGCGCAGACCCTGAGCGCCGAAGAAGGTGAGAAGCTGGAACAGCTGGCGCAAATGGAAGCCGCCCAGGATGAACTGAAGCGCTCCAGCGATGCGTTCACCGAACGTGTCCAGCAACTGTCGGCCAAGCTGCAACTGGTCGGTCGCCAGATCGGCGATATGGAAGCCAAGCAACGCACCCTGGATGACGCCTTGCGCCGTCGTCAGTTGCTGCCGGCGGACTTGCCGTTCGGCACGCCGTTCATGGACCCGGTCGACGACTCCATGGACAACCTGTTGCCGCTGCTCAATGACTATCAGGACAGCTGGCAGGGCTTGCTGCGCGCTGATGGCCAGATCGAAGCGCTGTACGCCCAGGTACGCCTCAAGGGCGTGGCCAAGTTCGACAGCGAGGATGACGTGGAGCGTCGCCTGCAACTGCTGATCAACGCCTATGCGCACCGTACCGATGAAGCACTGACCCTCGGCAAGGCACGGCGTGCGGCAGTCACCGATATCGCGCGGACCCTGCGCAATATCCGCAGCGACTATGACAGCCTTGAGCACCAGTTGGCATTGTTCAACCGCGAGATCAACAAGCGCCAGGTGTCCAACCTGCAAAGCTTCCGTATCGTGCTGGCGCCCAACAAGGAAGCCCTCAAGCATATCGACCAGATCATCCACAGTGCCGGTCAGTATGAAGAAGGCGAAACCCTGTCGGTGTTCGACCTCAGCCAGAGCGCCGAGCAGGACAACAAGAACGAAGAGGCCAAGGAATACCTGGCGCGCCTGGTAGCGGCAAACCATAACCAGTTGGGCCTCAAGGATTTGTTCGAGTTGGCCTTCGAGATCACCAAGGTGCATGGTCAGCCGGTGATCCACACCGACATCGATGGTGCCGCGTCCAACGGCACCACGATGACAATCAAAGCGCTGACCAACATGTATTTGTTGCTGCACTTGATGGACCGCGACCAGGCCGGTCGCGTACGGCTGCCGTACTATCTCGATGAAGCCGCGGATATCGACGAGAAGAACCAGGCCGCATTGCTGGAGACCAGCCTGCAACTGGGCTTCGTGCCGATCCTGGCCAGTGTGAAACCGCAGGTCTCAGCCCAGGTCGCAATCGACTTGGAGGGCGGCAGCGGACCGAACGGGATCTATATCGATGAGGCGGATTGGAAGTACATCCGCCGCCACGATGTGGTGAAGGCCACGGTGAATGTGCAGGCAGATGAGCCGGAGTTGGATGAGGTCTGACGCTCGGCGTTGAAATGCAAAAAGGCCGCGATCTGATGGATCGCGGCCTTTTTTTGGGCTGGGGTTTTACATCTTCTTTGAGGCCCCCATCGGGAGCAAGCTCCCTCCCACATTTTGAATGCGCTCACAAATCAAAATGTGGGAGGGGCTTACTCCCGATAGCAGCGCCCAGGTCTATTTACCGAGTGGGATTTTAGGCGCCCAGGTCAGCCACTCGTCTTCAAACTTGTCGAACAGCGGGAACGTTTGCTGCGGTCGCGCCGCACTCCCCATGCGCTCGCCATCGGGCGTGGCAAAGGCGATGCCGCCGGCGACCAGCGTCTCCAGGGACTCCGTCCGCACCGTCGCCCCCTTGAACAGGCCAAAGTCGAGACCAAAGCCGCTGGAGTTCCAGAAGCGGCTGCCGCTGCGTACCAGGGGAGCGTACTTGGGCTCGATCAGGATGTGGACCAGCACGCGGTCGGCGGTCTGGCCCAGCTCATATCCAGTCACTTTGCCCACGGTGACTTCACGGTAGGTGACCGGTACACCTTCCTTCAACGAACCACGGCGCGCGGCACTGAGCACCAGGCTCAGGCCCGCCTCCTGGTGAGCGGTTTCAGGAGGTTGGTCCAGGGCGACAAAGCTCTTTTGTGGCCCGGCGTTTTTCACCGCAGGCTGTACTTCGATGTACTGCCCAGTGACCAGGGTTTCCAGGTTGGAGGTTTTCATCAGGCCCAGTTCAGGCTTGACCACCCAGAACTGACTGCCGACGCGCGCGATGCGGTCCGCAACTTGGGTGATACGCGCGCCGAGCAATACCGACTGCATATCGGCGCTCAAGTCAACGCTCTCGATCTTGCCCACATCCAGCCCTTTGAAACGAACAGGCGTGCCAGGACGCAGCCCATCGGCGCGGTCGACCTTGATGGTCACCAGGGTGCCATGCTGGTTGGCGGCCTCACGGTCGGCGAACAGGCGGAAACGTGGAATGCGCTTTTTCAGCGGCACGTTCGGTTCCGGCGTTTCGAAGGCAATACCACCGGCCATCAAGCTGGCCAGGGATTCACTTTTCACTTGGATGCCGCCGGTGAGTCCGCCGGTCAAGGTTACGCCGCTGGCATTCCAGAAGCGCGTCGAACCGTTGACCAGATTGGCGTATTCCTTCTCGATGTGGACGCCGATCACCAGCTGTTTGTTCTTGCGCGAGAACTGATAGCTCTGCACCGAACCTACCTTGACCTGCTTGTAGAGAATCGGGCTGCCGACATCCAGGGACCCAAGGTTGTCAGTGAACAGCACCATGTGCAGGCCTGGCGAACGCAGGTCCAATGGCGGGGCCTTGGCCCGGGCGACAAATTCACGCTGTGGCGCACTGCCTTTGTCGCCAGGGCGGATGGCGATGTAGTTACCTTTGACCAACGCTTCAAGCCCGGTGATACCGGCCAGGGAAATGGACGGTTTGACCACCCAGAACTGGGTGTCCTGCACCAGATAATCTTCGGCCAATGGGTCAAGGGTCAGCTCAGCGTTGGCGCTGGACAGGTCTGGATCGATCTTCAGGGTTTTCAGGCTGCCGACCTGAATGCCTTTGTACATCACCGGGGTGCGTCCGGCCTGCAAGCCTTCGAAGTCGGTAAGTTTGACCTTGACCTTGATACCGGCTGCGGCGGCGTCGAAATCTTCGTACAGGCGGAACGGCAGGCTCGGATCAGTGGGCGGGCTGTCCTTGCGGTTCTCCGGCGTGGCGAAGGCGATACCGCCGGCAACGATACTGGAGAGGGACTCGCTGCGCACCTTCACTCCAGAGAGGTTGGCATCGATGCTGATGCCGCTGGCGTTCCAGAAACGCGTGTGTTTGCGCACCAGGTTGGCGTAGGTTGGTTCGATATAAACCTTGATTTCAACGGTGCTCTGGTCTTCGGACAGCAGGTAGCTTTTGACCTGGCCGACCTGGATCTGTTTGTAGAACACTGGGCTGCCACGGTTAAGCGATCCGAGACGGTCGGCCTTGATGGTCAGGTGCAGGCCGGGCTTGGCGTCGGATAATGGCGGCTCTTCGGAGAGGGCCTTGAATTTGCGTGTGGGTTCGCCGTCGCCTGGGCTGGCAGCGATGTAATTACCTGAGACCAAGGTTTCCAGGCCGGTGATACCGGCGAGGCTGACACTGGGCTTGACCAGCCAGAAGCGGGTGTTGGTCTTGAGGTATTGCTCGACGTCCTTGTTCATCTCGATGGTGGCAATCACCCCGCGATTGTTGCCCTCATCGTCAAGGGCCAAGGTCTTGACCTTGCCCACTGACATACCTTTGTAGACCACTTCGGTTTTGTTGGCCTGGATGCCTTCGCCACTTTCAAAACGCACTTGGATTTCAATGCCCTGCTGGGAATAGGCACGCCATCCCAACCAGCCACCAATGATCAGCGCAATCAGGGGAAGGACCCAAATTGCCGACCAATTCGAGGCCGGTCGGGTTTTAGCTTTAGGCAAATCACTCATGGTCGTCGTCCGACTCCGTGTTATCCCAAATCAGTCGGGGATCAAAAGTTACTGCGGCAAGCATCGTCAAGATCACCACACTGGCGAAGGCTGCTGCGCCGAGGTTGGCCTCGACGCTGGCAAGCCGCCCAAAGTTTACAACCGCCACCAGGATGGCGATCACGAAGATATCCAGCATGGACCAGCGGCCAATGAATTCGATAAATCGGTACATGATGATGCGTTGTTGCGCGGACAGCGGTTGGTGACGCTGCACCGAGAACAGTAGCAGACCAATGCCCACCAGCTTGAATGTCGGCACCAGAATACTGGCAATGAACACCACGGCGGCGATGGGGAACATCCCGTGCTGCACCAGTTGGATGACACCCGACATGATGGTACTGGGATCACCCTGGCCAAGGGAGTTGATGGTCATGATCGGTAGCAGGTTGGCGGGAATATATAAAATGGCCGCGGTGATCAGCAATGCCCATGTGCGCGTGAGGCTGTTGGGACGGCGGGCATGGATCAGCGCACCACAACGGCTGCAGGATTGCTCATCGGCATCCGGCTCTTGCTTGTTCAGTTCGTGACATTCGGTACAAATCAGAATGCCTGCATCAATCGCCCGCATGATCATCTTCTCCTGACAGTGCTTGCCAGATCTGGTGCGGCGACATCACCACCTCAAGCAGAACCTGAACCATTAATAGGCTGACAAAGCAGGCTAGCCCCAGACCGATTGTGATAGAAGCCATATCTGCGAGTTTTACGATCGCTACCAACACCCCCATCAAATAGACCTCCAACATCCCCCAGTCCTTCATATGATGGTAGATGCGGTACAGCAACAGCCCGTAACTGCGGCCCATCTTCCAGCGAATGCTGAGCAACACTGCCAGTTGGCAAAGCAGCTTGAGCAAGGGAATACCCATGCTGCACAGGAACACCACGGCGGCAACGCCTTGCATGCCGGTATCGAACAAACCGACAACGCCACTCCACACGGTGTCCTCAGAGGATTGCCCGAGTAGATTGAGCTGCATGATGGGTAAAAAGTTCGCGGGGATGTACAGCAACAGCGCGGCGAGCACGAGGGCAAGGCTGCGCTCAACGACATTGTGGCGGTGAGCGTAAAGCTCGTACCCGCAACGCGGGCATTGGGCCTTTTCGCCAAGGGCAAGCGTTGGTTTGCGCATCAGCAAGTCGCACTCATGACATGCAACCAGGTCGTCCAGTGGTAAATCCGACACCTTGAGGGTATCAACCGGGTCGGGCATAGATAGGGCTCTGACTCTAAAAAAGGTTAGGTGCCTATTCTAGTGGTCTGGTTCAGAAATAACTGTGCAAATTTGTCGGGCGATTGGGGGCAAGTATAGGAATTGGAGCCGGAGGCGGTGTGCCCGACGGTGCGCGTCAGCGTTATCGTGCTGCATGAGCACGCTTGCGCCTGCGCTTTTCGACCGCCCAAAACAAAACCCCATCTGCTTTCGCAAATGGGGTTTCGGAATTTAATCTTGACGATGACCTACTCTCACATGGGGAAACCCCACACTACCATCGGCGATGCATCGTTTCACTACTGAGTTCGGGATGGGATCAGGTGGTTCCAATGCTCTATGGTCGTCAAGAA